>ERZ808278.8-NODE-8-length-213655-cov-16.047959_pt1 | contig 213655 bp, 196 predicted proteins | sample MGYA00521239_ERZ808278 | MGnify/ENA primary metagenome ERZ808278 (study PRJEB31516, sample SAMN03275600) | gut metagenome | biome: mammalia-associated habitat; material: feces | host: Papio cynocephalus | place: Kenya | collected 2012-07-17 ...
GAGTTACGACTATCCCCTATTCGTTGCCTACTCATACACGCAATTTGCCTATTCGGAGCACACTATATACACGCAGTTTGCATATAAAAAGCGCGCCTTTATGCGCGCTTTAAGCGAAAAAAATCTATTTTACTTCAAAGGCACGGTTGCCTTCGCGTCCAGCGTCAACTCCGAGGGTTCAACGCCGTCTTTTATCATAAAACACGCCTCCGCGCCTATCATTGCCGCGTTGTCCGTACAATATTTAAGCTTGGGATAATGCACCTCGCAACCTTTGCTTGCAAGTTCGTCAAAGCGACGGCGCAATTCCTCGTTTGCGCTAACTCCGCCCGCAACGGCAATTTTCTTTATTCCCGTCTTTTCGATTGCAAGTTCAAGCGTATCGACGAGTTGCGAAACGGCGCATTTTTGGAAGCCTGCGGCAATATCCGCACGAGGTATTTCTTGCCCCTTTTGTTCAAGGTTGTGCACGAGGTTTATAACGAAAGTTTTGAGTCCGCTATAACTGAAATATAGGTCATCTAACCCGTTGAATTTGGGTTTCGGCATATCGTAAACGGGCTTGCCTTCGTGCGCCAGTCTTTGTATTTCGGGACCACCGGGATACGGCAATCCGAGCACTCTTGCAACCTTATCGAACGCCTCACCGCACGCGTCGTCTCGACTTTGCGCAACGAGTTCCAAATTCTCGTAATCGAGCACTTTCACGATAGCCGTATGTCCACCGCTCGCAAGCAAGCAAAGATACGGCGGTTCGAGTGTCGAATCTATGTAATTTGCCGCAATATGCCCCTTTACGTGAGACACGGCAAACAGCGGTTTTTTCCAAGCGTAAGCAAGTGCTTTTGCAAAGTTTACGCCCACCAGAAGCGCACCCAAAAGCCCCGCGCCGTACGTCACCGCCACCGCGTCGATATCGTCTTTGGTCATATTTGCTTGCGCAAGCGCGTCCTTGACTACGGTCTCGATTGCAAGCGTGTGATTTCGGCTTGCGATTTCGGGAACTACGCCTCCGAACCTACGATGTATCTCGATTTGCGTAGCCACGACGTTTGAGACGACCTCTCTTCCGTCGCGCACGATTGCGCACGCGGTTTCGTCGCAACTCGACTCAATCGCAAGCACGGTCAAATTGTTTTTATTTTGCAAATTATTCATAATTCCACACGGTTAGAATACCGCTTTTTGATTATTTTTGAATTGACGACAATTTGAGATATTCGTTGATAAATCCGTCCAAATCACCGTCCATAACCGCTTGCACGTTGCCCGTTTCGTAGTTGGTGCGATGGTCTTTTACCATCGTATACGGGCAGAATACGTAACTGCGAATTTGGCTTCCCCACTCGATTTTTTTGAGTTGTCCGCTTATTTGCGCCGCCTCTTCCTCACGCTCTCTTTCACGCTTTTCGATGAGTTTGGAGCGGAGCATTTGCATAGCTACTTCTCTGTTTTGAATTTGCGAACGCTCGTTTTGGCACGCCACGATAATACCCGTGGGAATGTGCGTAATACGTATTGCGCTCTCCGTTTTATTGACGTGTTGTCCGCCCGCACCCGACGAACGATAGGTGTCCACCTTCAAGTCCTCGGGACGAATTTCGATTTCGTTGGTGTCGATGATTTCGGGCATAACTTCGAGAGAGGCAAATGACGTATGGCGTCTTGCGTTTGCGTCAAACGGTGAGATACGCACCAATCTATGTACGCCTTTTTCCGCTTTGAGATATCCGTAAGCGTTGTCGCCCTCAACTCTAAACGTAACCGATTTTATACCCGCCTCGTCTCCCGCGAGATAATCGAGTTCCGTGCAAGTCCAGCCCGTACGCTCGACGTAACGCGTATACATTCTGTAAAGCATAGAGCACCAATCTTGCGCTTCCGTTCCTCCCGCACCCGCGTGCAAAGTAAGGATAGCGTTGAGAGAGTCGTACTTACCGCTCAAAAGCGTAGCAAGCGACAAACTCTCCACCGCCTCGCTCAAATCGTGTATCGTACCAAGGATTTTCTCGTCTTCGCTTTCGTCCCCTTCGAGCTCCACGATATCGACGGTATCCAAAGCGTCGTCAATGCGTGCAATCATCTTTTCAAACTTCTCGATTTTGCTTTGCAACTGACTTATTTCTTTGGACACTTTCTTTGCGTTTTCGGTATCGTCCCAAAAGCCGTCGGAGTTTTGCTCGGCTTCGAGTTCCTTTATACGTTCGCGCAATTTGGTGGGATTGATGCTTTCGTAAGCGCGCACCATTTCCGTGCGCATTTCTTTAAGTTGGTTTCTCGGTTCGTTGTAATCTATCATATTTTTCTATATCTTTTTTCACCGTGTTCGAGATTATGCAATTTGCTTGCAAAATCTCAAATCACGGGTTTTATTGCTATATTTTTGCTCAATAAAGTGCGGATTACGCTTATTTGTTCTTTCCACAGCAGTTCTTGTATTTAAGACCGCTACCGCACGGACACGGGTCGTTTCTGCCCACTTTCTTGCTCGTGGCAACGCTTTGTTTTGCGGTTGCGATGCTTTGTCTGATAGTGGCGGGAGAGCCTTCCTCTTTCTTTTCGACGTGGATTTTGAGGAGTATCGCGGCAGTTTCCGAGTGTATGCGCGACACCATATCTTCAAACATTTCCCAGCCCTCTTCGCGGTATGCGATGACGGGGTCGCGTTGTCCGTAACCGCGCAATCCGATACCTCTTCTCAAAGCGTCCATTGCGTCGATATGGTCCATCCACTTTGCGTCAACGGTTTTGAGAAGCACCACTCTTTCGAGTTCTTTGAAGTCAAATCCGTCTTTTTCGAGAGCTTCGATTTTGTCGTTGTAGTCCTTGATTGCCACTTTAAGCACTGCATCTTTGAGCTTGTACACGTCGTAGCAAGAGCAAAGTTTGGTGTCCATAAGGTTCGTACCCTCGGGCAACATCTTCTTTTCGAGTGCTTGGTTGAAAGCGGCGTAATCCCACGTTTGGAAGTCCGTCTTGTAGTCGGCGTAGTATCCGATAATTTCCTCTGCGAGATCGTCTATCATTTCGAGGATTTGATCGTGCACGTCCATACCGTCAAGCACTTTTCCGCGCTCTTTGTAGATGATTTCGCGTTGCGCGTTCATAACGTCGTCGTAGCTCAAAACTTGCTTTCTTATGGAGTAGTTTCTGCCCTCGACGAGTCTTTGCGCCTTTTCGATTTGCTTGGTGATAATGCCGTTTGAGATAGGCACGTCGTCTCCGAGATTGAACGATTGCGCAATGGCTTTCATCTTATCTCCGCCGAAAATACGCGCGATATCGTCTTCCATAGAGATATAGAAAACGGTGCTACCGGGGTCGCCTTGACGACCGCTACGGCCTCTCAACTGATTGTCGATACGACGGCTTTCGTGGCGTTCCGTACCGATTATTCTCAAACCGCCGAGCGCAACGACCTTTTCTTTTTCCTCGTCGCAAATGGCTTTGAACGCATCGTAATGATGCTTGTACACTTCCTTTGCCGCGATAATTTCGGGGTCTTGGCTTGCGTGCGGGGACGAGGCAAGTTCTATGACTTCGAGCGGATAACCGTCCTTTTCCATCTTTTGCTTCGCTTGATATTCCGCGTTACCGCCCAACATAATATCAGTACCACGACCTGCCATATTGGTTGCGATGGTCACTGCGTTGAGCTTGCCCGCTTGCGCGATGATTTCGGACTCTTGCTTGTGATACTTTGCGTTGAGGACGTTGTGCGGAATGCCTTTTCTCTTCAAAATTCCGCTCAATTCCTCACTCTTTTCAACGCTGATAGTACCAACGAGCAAAGGTTGTCCGGTTGCGTGATGGTCTATGATATCTTGCACGATTGCGGTGAGTTTTCCGCTTATTTTGGTGTAAATTTGGTCGTGCTCGTCAATACGTCTCGACGGCTTGTTCGGCGGAATGGTAACGACGTCAAGGTTGTATATTCCCTCAAATTCCGTCTCTTCCGTCTTTGCAGTACCCGTCATACCCGAGAGTTTCTTGTACATACGGAAGAAGTTTTGGAAAGTGATGGTCGCAAGCGTCTTGTTTTCGCTTCTTATAGCGACGTGTTCCTTTGCTTCGATTGCTTGGTGCAAGCCCTCGTTGTAACGTCTGCCTATCATAATACGGCCCGTGAACTCGTCGACGATAAGCACTTCACCGTCGCTGACGATGTAGTCCTTGTCCTTCTTCATCATAAAGTGCGCTTTTAGTGCGGCTTGAATATGGTGATAAAGTTCGGTATTTTCAAGGTCGGTGAGGTTGACGACGTGGAAAAATCTTTCTGCCTTCGCGACGCCCTCGTCGGTGAGCATAATGGTCTTTTCCTTCTCTTCTATGGTAAAATCGTCTCCTTCCTTGCATTGTCTTGCAAAGGAGTCCGCGGATTTATAAAGTTCGCTTGATTTCCCGCCTCTGCCCGAGATAATGAGCGGGGTGCGCGCCTCGTCGATAAGGATTGAGTCCACCTCGTCGATAATCGCAAAGTTGAGGTCTCTTTGCACCTTGTCGGCTTTGCGCACGACCATATTGTCTCTCAAAAAGTCAAATCCGAGCTCGTTGTTGGTGCAATACGTAATATCGCTTGCATACGCCTTCTTTTTGGCGTCCGAACTCATTTGCGGGACTACCACGCCCACGGTGAGACCGAGGAATTTATAAAGTTTTCCCATCCACGCGGCGTCACGAGTGGCAAGATAGTCATTGACGGTTACTACGTGCACGCCTTTGCCGGTAAGAGCGTTGAGGTATGCGGGAAGCGTCGCAACGAGCGTCTTACCTTCACCCGTGCCCATCTCTGCGATACGACCTTGGTGCAAAGCGATACCGCCCATAAGTTGCACGTGGAAGTGGCGCATACCGAGCACTCTCTCGCTTGCCTCTCTCACGAGCGCGTAAGCGTCGGGCAAGATTTGATCGAGCGTTTCACCGTTTGCAAGTCTGTCTTTGAGCACTTGCGTTTGAGCGACGAGCGTATCGTCGTCCATAGCGGAATATTTGCTTGCCAAATCTTCGATTTTGTTTGCAATCTTGTCGATTTTGCGCAATTTGAATTTGTTTTCGTTAAAAAGCGACATATTTCACCTTTATATTTCTTTTTCGCGCGCACGAATACACGCACGCAACGTCAATTTTTCATTATACACTATAACTCTTTGTTTTTCAACAAATAGTGCGTTTATATTTCCCCCGCCTATCCTTTACGGAATATTCCTTATAACGTCATTGCGAGGAGCAACGAATGTTGCGACGTGGCAATCCAGCCGAAGGCGCACCCACCAAGCATCAAATTGGAATACTCCTTACGTCATTCCGAGCGCAAGCGTGGGAATCCAGCCGAAGGCGCATTGAGATAATCCACAACTCGCACGAAGTGCGAATATCACTTTTAGCCAACGGCTAAAAATATCACTGTTGCGAAGCAACAATATCACTGCGACAAAGTCGCAATATCACTCACCTTTGTGTCGTTCCGTCGTTGCTCTCCACCGGTATTTTGAGCTTCGCAATGGCAGCGGTCAAGACATTCACTTCTCTTGCTTTTGCTTTGAGAAGCACTTTGGCACACTCGTTTGCGGTTGCGCCCGTCGTGAAAATATCGTCGATAAGCAAAATTTTGCGATTTTTCACTTGCTCGAACACGCACGCAAACGCACCGTCGAGGTTTTGCGCTCTTTCTTTACCGCCGAGTTCTTTCTGCGCTTTTGTGTCCTTGATTTTTACGAGCGCGGGAAGCACCGCGATATTTAGGCGTTTTCCCACCTCTTCGGCAAGAAGCTCGGATTGGTTGAAACCTCTCTTCTTTTCTTCCGCCTCGGTCATAGGCACGTATACGATTATATCCGCCTCCATATCGTCTTTCAAAAACTCGTCCGCCATAAGCGCGCCGAGCGTTTGCGCAAGATACTTTTTCTTGCCGAATTTGAGCGAATATATAATTCTTCTCGTCTCGCCCTCGTATACGAGCGGAGAGCGATTTTTCACGAACGCGCCTCTTTCGTATTGACACCTATTGCAATAGTCGGACTCGTCGGCAAGCGGAACACCGCAACAAAGACATCTATGCCCGTTTGCAAAAGGCAACTTTGCAATGCAGTCCGAGCAAAGTCTGTATCTCGTGTCCGCAACGAGTTCCTCACCGCATACGTCGCAAGTGCAGTCCATAGGATAGAGTGCCTTGTCAAAAATCTTTATCCCTCTCTTGAAAAAGTCGACGATTTTCGTCTTCATCGCTTCGCGTTTTTGCTTGCGCGTTTCGGCACTGTCTTTATTTTCTTCGGCTTTTATTCCGTCGTCACCACTCATAAGCACCGCCCGCGTATTCTTCCTCGATGAGATTGAGCAAAAGCGAATATCTTCTTGCCGTCTCGTTGTTTTGTATCATACGGCTTATAGTCTTTTTAGCACCGCTTATAACGACCAGTTTCTTTGCCCTCGTAACGGCGGTATAAAGCAAGTTTCTCGTTTGAAGCATATAGTTTGCGTCAAGCGCAATGACCACCGCGTCAAACTCGCAACCTTGCGATTTGTGTATAGTCACGGCGTATGCAAGAGTAAGTTGGTCTATGTCGCTATATTCGTAAATCGACACTTTATCGTCGTCAAAGCGCACGGTAAACTGCATAATTTGCGTATTGATACTTTCAATCACGCCTATATCGCCGTTGAATACTCCGCTACCCCTTTCAACTCTCATACCGACGGTTTGCGACCATTCTTGCTGATAGTTGTTTTGAAGTTGCATCACCTTATCACCCTCACGATAGATACAATCGCCGTGCTTTACTTCCTTCTTGTAAGGAGAGGGCGGATTGATTGCTTTTTGCAATTCTTTGTTGAGGTTGATAGTGCCCGCGCTTCCCCTCTTCATAGGGCAAAGCACTTGAATGTCGGCGGGCTTCATATTGAGATATTTGGGCAATCGCTTGGTAACCAATCCGATCGTGCTTTGACAAATCTCTTCACTGCTGTTCTTCTCCTCGTAGAAGAAGTCGTTGCTCTTATTGTCGAGATCGGGCATAACGCCGTTGTTGATTTTGTGAGCGTTGGGCACGATTTTGCTTTGTTCGCTCTGTCTGTATATTTGCGTGAGATAACTCACGTTGAATTTTCCGCATTTAATAAGGTCGTTGAGCACGTTACCCACGCCCACCGACGCAAGTTGGTCTTTATCCCCCACGAGAACGAGGCGCGAGCCTCTTTCCATAGCGTTTATGAGTGCGTTGAACACATATTCGTCCACCATACTCACCTCGTCCACGATAACCACGTCAAAAGGTAGTCTCGTATTCTCGTTGTAGGTGAAGTGTCCCTCTCCGTTTTTGTAGTCGAGGTCGAGCATTCTATGTATTGTCTTTGCGTCCTCTCCCGTCGCTTGCGACAGTCTTTTTGCCGCTCTTCCCGTAGGTGCGCAAAGCGTAACTCTTTGTCCGAGGTCTTTGAACAGTTTGAGTATGCACTTGACTATCGTAGTCTTACCCGTACCGGGACCGCCCGTCACTATTTGCACGCCGTTTTCGATTGCTTCTTTTACGGCGGACACTTGGTTGGGGTGCAGTTCAAAGCCCGCTTCTTTTTCAAATCTTGCAACCTCGTTTGCAACGTCCACACGGAAATCTCCCGCCTCTTGTTGCAGTTGCAAGAGCTTTCTTGCAATGTTCTTTTCGGTGTTGAAGTTCTTCTTCAAGAGTATTGCGATATGCTCTTTTGCGTCGTACCTTACGAGGTCTCCCATCAGCACCATATCTTGCAAGTTGTCACGCACTCTTTCTTCGATATTGTCACTATCGATACTTAAAAGTGCGATTGCGTTGCTCACAAGTTCGTTTTCTGGCAAATAGTTGTGTCCGCCTTTGAGTGCAGCGTCCTTCAAAAGATAGGATATTGCGGCGCATATTCTGTAATCGCTGTTCTTTTCAATACCCAATTCACCCGCAATTCTGTCGGCGGTGGCAAAGCCTATTCCGTCCACGTCGTCAACGAGCATATACGGATTTTTGCGCACGTTATCCACCGTCTTCACGTCGTACGTTTTGTAGATACGAAGCGCCATATTTATGGTTATTCCGAGGTCTTGGAGGAACATAATCGCGTCTTGCATCTTTTGGATTTTGACGTAATTCATTCCGAATTCCGTCGCGCGTTTAAGCGATATTCCGCGCACCTTTGCAAGTTCCATCGGGTGTTTCATCGCTTCAAGCGAATCTACGCCGAACGTATTTACGATAGCCTCCGCCGTAACAGGGCCTAATCCGCTTATAAGTCCGCTTCCCAAAAACTTCTTTATTCCGTCAAGTTTATTAGGTTCGTACACCCACACTTTGTCCGCAAAGAATTGCTTTCCGTACATCGTGCGCACTTGAAATTTGCCTTCAACTCTTATATTTTGACCTTCGCTTACTGGCGGAAAAATGCCGACGACGGTGAAAACACTGTCCTCACATCTCATATCGAGGACGGTATATCCCGTGTCTTGGCTTGCAAATATTACGGTTTTTATCTCACCTTGCAGTTGCATTTTCCCTCCGCAATCGTCAAAAATCAGCTTGATTTTTATTCGTTTTTGACATAATTTTCGTTGATTTTTCGCTCGATTTTAACGAGAATTTTACTTGTTTTGGACAAGTTTTTTGCTCGTTTTTTGGCAAAATTTTATCGTTTTTTTGCTCAAAAAATGCGGTTTTTTGAGCAAAAATTACGTCAATTTTAGAAAAAACGGTAGGTCAATAAAACCCACCGTTTTCTTTCGTAATTCAGAACGTGTACTTGGACACTGCTTGTTTGATTTCGTCAATCTTGTCCGTTTCTTCCCAAGTGAACCCTTCTTTGCCGAAGTGTCCGTAGTTGGAAGTGGAGCGGTAGATAGGTCTATCGAGGTGCAAGTGCTTGATAATCGCTTTCGGGCGCAAGTCAAACACTTCTCTCACCACTTTTGCAAGCGTATCGTCGTCTACGACGCCCGTGCCGTACGTATTGACGTAAATAGATACGGGGTGCGCCATACCGATTGCGTAAGCAACTTGCAATTCCGCTCTCTTGCACACGCCGGCCGCCACGAGGTTTTTGCAGATATAACGAGCCATATAGGACGCGCTTCTATCAACTTTCGTGGGGTCTTTTCCGCTGAACGCTCCGCCACCGTGGGGGCAGAAACCGCCGTACGTATCAACGATAATCTTTCTTCCAGTAACACCGCTGTCGCCCGCCGGTCCGCCGATGACGAATCTGCCCGTCGGGTTGATGTAAATCTTGGTGTCGTCGTCGATATACTCGCTGGGAATTGCAACGTTGATAACTCTATTGATAATTTCCTCTTCGAGCTCTTCCATACTCACGTTTTCGGAGTGTTGGCAACTTACGACGATGGTATCAACTCTTTCGGGAACGTCGTCGATGTATTCGACGGTGACTTGTGCTTTTCCGTCGGGACGCAACCACGCAAGTTCTCCGCTCTTTCTGACGTCGGTGAGGCGTTTAGTAAGCGCGTGAGCAAGCGTAATCGGCAACGGCATCAAGGACTCGGTCTCGTCGCAAGCGTAACCGAACATCATACCTTGGTCGCCCGCGCCGATCTTGTCGAATTCGTCTTCGTCGTCGGTGTCCGTTGCGTTGTCAACGCCGAGTGCGATATCCGCGGATTGCTCGTCGATAGAACTCAAAACCGCGCAAGTTTTGTAGTCAAATCCGAGTGAGCTGTCGTTGTATCCCACGTCTTTAATGACACCGCGCACAATGGACGGGATATCGCAATAGTGCTTGGTGGAAACTTCTCCGAACACCATAACCATACCCGTCGTTGCGCACACCTCAACGGCGACTCTTGCGGAATTGTCTTCCGTAAAGATGTCGTCGAGGATTGCGTCTGCGATCTGGTCGCATACCTTATCGGGATGCCCTTCCGTCACGCTTTCAGATGTAAAAAATCTTTTTTTCATTATAGTTCGTCGATATTGTCGTCGATTATCTCGTCAACCACTACGTCTCTGGGTTGGGTTTGAGATGCGGGAACGGTGGTTACGTTCTTGTAGCACTTCATACCGGTACCAGCCGGAATGAGTTTACCGATAATGACGTTTTCTTTGAGTCCGAGCAACGGGTCGACCTTGTTGTTGATTGCGGCCTCTGCCAAAACCTTTGCGGTCTCTTGGAAGGACGCTGCGGACAAGAAGGACTCGGTTGCAAGTGCGGCCTTGGTGATACCGAGCAACGTACGTTTTGCAGTTGCGGGCACACCGCCGTTTTCGAGTGCTTTTTCGTTTTCTTCTTCGTATGCAAGCAAGTCAACGAGCGTACCCGGGAGCATATTGGTGTCGCCTTGGTTCTCTATGCGTACCTTGCGGAGCATTTGTCTGACGATGACTTCGACGTGTTTGTCGTTGATCTCGACGCCCGCCGTACGGTAAGCGGATTGAACTTCTTTTGCGATATACTCTTGAACGCCCTTGACGCCCTTTGCACGAAGCATATCTTGCGGGTTGATAGAACCTTTGGTGAGCGGATCGCCAGCGCCGATAATCTCGCCTTCTTGCACCAAGATGTTGGCGTTGTACGGGATTGCGTACGCTTTGGTCTCACCATCGGGACCCGTAACCGTGATTTCACGACGGTCGTCGCTGATATGGACTGCGCCGTTGTTCTCGGTGATGACTGCTTTACCTTTCGGGTTACGCGCTTCGAACAATTCTTCGACACGCGGCAAACCTTGCGTGATATCGTCGTCCGTTGCAACACCGCCCGAGTGGAAGGTTCTCATCGTGAGCTGCGTGCCAGGTTCACCGATTGATTGAGCAGCGATGATACCGACTGCTTCGCCGATCTTGACGGGGTTGCCCGAAGCCATATTCTTGCCGTAGCACTTTGCGCACACGCCGTCTTTGGACTTACAAGTGAGAATGGAGCGGATAAGCACACCGGGTTGATGGTGCATATCCGAGCCGTTCTTCTCCCAGTAAGAAGTGAGGATCTTGTCGATCTCTTTTGCCTTGTCGGTGGAGATGAGCGTGTCGCCGTCGCAAATGATTTCGCCCGTTTCGGGATTTACGACGTCACCTATGGTGTATCTGCCGGCAATACGGTCTGCAAGTGCTTCGATGACGCTCTTTTCGTCTCTGATTGCCGTGATGAACGTACCCTTGGTGTCTCCGCAATCTTGCTCGCGTACGATGACGGAGTGAGATACGTCGACGAGACGTCTGGTGAGGTAACCGGAGTCAGCCGTTTTAAGAGCGGTATCCGCAAGACCTTTTCTTCCGCCGTGAGAGGAAATGAAGTATTCCAAAACGGACAAGCCTTCACGGAAGGAGGAGCGAACGGGGAGCTCTATGGTTCTACCTGACGGGTCAGCCATCAAGCCACGCATACCTGCGAGCTGACGAATTTGTCCCATACTACCACGAGCACCGGAGTTTGCCATCATCCAAATCGGGTTGAAGTCGTCAAGACCTTTTTTGAGTTCGGACTCAACCTTGTCGGCTGCGTCTTTCCAAATCTTGATGATTTCTTTGTAACGACCTTCGTCGGAGAGCACGCCGCGAGCGTGAAGTCTTTCAATCTTGACGACTTCTTGCTCTGCTTCGTGAACGATTTGCTTCTTATCACCGGGGATATGCATATCGAAGACGGACGCCGTGATTGCACCGATGGTGGAATACTTGTAACCGAGTGCTTTGATGTTGTCGAGCATTGCCGCCGTCTCGGTTGCGCCGTGATACTTGAAGCAATTGTCAACGATCATACTGAGTTGCTTCTTACCGATAGCCATTGCTTTCTTGCCGAGAGCCTTTTGAATGTTCTCGCGAAGTGCGGTGATTTCACGATTGAGTTCTTTCTTGTTGTCGATGTCGAGATCGCCCGCTTCCTTAACCGCCGTTGCGATTTGTGCGATTTGATCGTCGGAGACGTTGCCTCTCTTCAATATGGAACGCGCGCGCACGCACGTATCAGCGTTGACGTCGCTATTTCTAAACAAATCAACGAGTGCGTGGAATTGATTTTCGTCTACGCAAGCGTTGACGCCCAAGATGCCTTCGACTTCGAGTTGACCTTCGTTTGCGGGGTCTTCTCTGTCAACGAAGTGCAAGTCTTGCGGAATGTTGTTGTTGAAGATGCAACGACCGATGGTGGTGTGCAAGAGCTTGTTGTAGCTCGTGCCGTCTTCACGCGTGACTTTGGTGCGGATATAGCACAAGGATTGAAGCGTGAGGTCTTTGTCTTGGTAAGCCATCATTGCTTCGTCGAAGGAGCTATAATAGTTGCCCTCGCCCTTTGCGCCCGGTCTTACGATCGTGAGGTAGTAAGAACCGATGACCATATCTTGCGTCGGTGAAACGATAGGTTTACCGTCCGAAAGTTTGAGAATGTTGTTGGTGCAAAGCATCAAAATTCTTGCTTCTGCTTGTGCTTCGATGGAGAGCGGTACGTGTACTGCCATTTGGTCGCCGTCGAAGTCGGCGTTGAACGCGCCGCAAGCAAGCGGGTGAAGTTTGATTGCTCTACCCTCTACGAGCACGGGCTCGAACGCTTGAATACCGAGTCTGTGAAGCGTCGGAGCACGGTTGAGGAGCACGGGGTGATCCTTGATGATCTCTTCGAGGATATCCCACACTTGGTTTTTGCCGGTATCTACGAAGCGTTTTGCGCTCTTGATGTTGTGGCAAAGGTTGCGCTCGACGAGCTTGTTCATAATGAACGGCTTGAAGAGTTCGAGAGCCATTTCCTTCGGCAAACCGCATTGATAGAGTTTGAGTTCAGGGCCAACGACGATAACCGAACGACCGGAGTAGTCGACACGTTTACCGAGAAGGTTTTGACGGAAACGACCTTGTTTACCGCGGAGCATACCGGAGAGTGATTTGAGGTCTCTGTTGCCGGGGCCGGATACCGCTTTGCCTCTGCGACCGTTGTCGATAAGAGCGTCGACTGCTTCTTGAAGCATACGTTTTTCGTTTCTTACGATGATGTCCGGTGCGCCGAGCTCTTTGAGCTTTTTGAGACGGTTGTTACGATTGATGACTCTACGATAGAGGTCGTTGAGGTCGCTCGTTGCAAATCTTCCGCCGTCGAGTTGCAACATAGGACGCAATTCGGGAGGAAGAACGGGAAGAACGTCCAAAACCATCCATTCGGGTTTGTTGCCCGATTGACGGAACGCTTCCACGATTTCAAGGCGTTTGACCGCTTTGAGACGCTTTTGACCTACGGAGTTGTTGATGATGTTTTTGAGTTGTTCGCTCTCTGCGTCGAGGTCTACTTCCATAAGGAGTTCCTTGACCGCTTCCGCGCCCATACCCACTCTGAAATCTTTTGCGTCGTATTTTTCAAGGAGATCTCTATACTCCTTGTCGCTGATGACTTGTTTTTTGTGGATTTCGTTTACGTTGCCCGCATCGAGAACGATGAAGGACACGAAGTAAACGACTTGTTCGAGTTCCTTGGGGGAAACGTCGAGCAAAATGCTTATTCTGGAAGGTACGCCTCTCAAATACCAGATGTGAGTGACGGGGCAAGCGAGTTCGATATGTCCCATTCTTTCACGACGTACTTTTGCCTTGGTGACTTCAACGCCGCACTTTTCGCAGATGACGCCTTTGTAGCGGATTCTCTTATATCTTCCGCAGTGGCATTCCCAGTCACGCGTAGGCCCGAATATTCTTTCGCAGAAAAGACCGTCTTTTTCGGGCTTTTGCGTACGATAGTTTATAGTTTCCGGCTTGGTGACCTCACCGTAAGACCATTCTCTGATCTTTTCGGGTGAGGCTATGCCGATTTGAATTGCATCGAAATTGCTGAGTTCGTACATATTGTCGTCCTCCTATTACTCTTCGTCGGAGTTGTTGCCGAAGATGTCGTCCATATCGGGCGTACCCTCGGTGAGTGCACTGAAAATGCTCTCGTCATCGTCGTCGGTGTCGAACAAACTCGTATCGGTGTCGGCCTTTTCGTCTGCGCCGAAGTTTGCGAAGATGTTCTCGTCTGCCATAAGGTCGATTTCTTTGAGGTCGTCGTGTTTCTTTGCCAACGCGTTGTCAAATTCCATTTCCTCGTCGGAGTAATCGCGGAGTTTGACTTCGTCTCTGTCCTCGGTGAGGATCTTGACGTCGAGCGCAAGCGCTTGCAACTCTTTGACGAGAACCTTGAAGGATTCGGGGATACCCGGCTCCGAAACGTTGCTACCCTTGACGATGGATTCGTACGTCTTTACACGTCCTACCACGTCGTCCGACTTGACCGTCAAAATCTCTTGCAAGACGTTTGCCGCGCCGTACGCTTCGAGCGCCCAGACTTCCATTTCACCGAAACGTTGTCCGCCGAATTGTGCCTTACCGCCGAGAGGTTGTTGCGTAACTACGCTGTACGGGCCCGTGCTTCTTGCGTGGATCTTGTCGTCTACGAGGTGATGCAGTTTGAGGTAGTACATATAGCCGACCGTTGCGCGGTTTTCAAACGGTTCACCCGTTCTTCCGTCGTATAGTTGAATCTTGCCGTCTACTTCACCGTCTTCGTTGACGAGTCCGCATTGTTGGAACAACGCTTTGATGTCTTGCTCGTTTGCACCGTCGAATACCGGCGTTGCGACTTTCCAGTCAAGCATATGAGCGATGAGACCGAGGTGAACTTCGAGAACTTGTCCGATATTCATACGGCTCGGAACGCCCAACGGGTTGAGCACGATTTGAAGCGGTGTGCCGTCTGCCATAAAAGGCATATCCTCTTTGGGGAGAACTCTGGACACGACGCCCTTGTTGCCGTGACGTCCCGCCATCTTGTCGCCGACGGAGATTTTTCTCTTTTGTGCGATGTATACGCGGACGAGCTTGTTGACGCCGGGTGCGAGTTCGTCTTTATTCTTTCTCGTAAAGATCTTGACGTCTACTACGATACCGCTTTCGCCGTTGGGAACGCGCAAGGACGTGTCACGCACTTCTCTTGCCTTCTCACCGAAGATTGCGCGGAGCAATCTTTCTTCGGGAGTGAGTTCCGTCTCGCCCTTCGGAGTGACTTTACCGACGAGGATATCGCCGGGCTTGACTTCCGCACCTACCATTACGATGCCGTCTTCGTCAAGGTTTTTGAGGACTTCGTCGCTGAGGTTGGGGATATCTCTGGTGATTTGTTCGTCACCGAGTTTGGTGTCTCTGCACTCGATTTCGTACTCTTCGACGTGGATTGACGTGTAGAGGTCGTCACGGACGAGTTCTTCACTGATAAGGACTGCGTCTTCGTAGTTGTAACCTTCCCAAGACATAAAGCCGATAAGCATATTTCTGCCGAGAGCAAGCTCACCGTGATCGGTTGCAGGACCGTCCGCAAGGACCGTGCCTTCGCTGATCATATTGCCTTTCTCGTCGTACTTTGCCGCCACGACTTTGTCGCCCTTGTTGACGATCGGGTGTTGGTTGATGCAAGTGGATTGGTTGGAACGCTCGAACTTGCTGAGGATATATTCGTCCGTAGTGCCGTCCGTGCACTCAACCACGATCTTATTGCTGTCAACGTATTTTACGAAACCGTCGTGTTTTGCAATCTTCAAAACGCCGGAGTCGTAAGCGATCTTATGCTCGACGCCCGTTGCAATCATCGGGGCTTGCGGTCTCAAAAGCGGAACTGCCTGACGTTGCATATTCGAGCCCATCAACGCACGGTTGGTATCGTCGTTTTCGAGGAACGGGATAAGTGCCGTTGCGATGGAGATAAGCTGTTTGGGGTTGACGTCCATATAGTCCGCTCTCTCTTTCGGAACTTCACGGATGTCCTTTTGAATACGGCAGTTGACACGGTTGCGAACGAATCTGCTGTTTTCGTCAAGCGGTTCGTTGGCTTGTGCGATGACGTATTTGTCTTCTTCGTCCGCCGCCATATATACGACTTCGTCGGTTACGACGCCCGTCGCTTTGTCGATCTTGCGGTACGGAGTCTCGATGAAGCCGTACTCGTTGACCTTTGCGTAAGAGGACAAGGAAGTGATAAGACCGATGTTTTGACCTTCAGGAGTCTCAATCGGGCACATACGACCGTAGTGTGAGTGGTGAACGTCGCGGACCTCGAAGCTTGCGCGCTCTCTGTTGAGACCGCCCGGGCCGAGTGCGGAAAGTTTACGTTTGTGCGTAAGCTCTGCAATCGGGTTGGGTTGATCCATAAATTGCGAAAGTTGCGAAGAGCCGAAGAACTCTTTGATTGCACTCGTAACGGGACGAATGTTTATAAGCGTTTGAGGAGTGATATCCGCATTCTCCTGTGCGGACGCCATTCTTTCTTTGATGACTCTTTCGAGACGAGAGATACCGATACGGAATTGGTTTTGGAGCAATTCACCTACCGCGCGAACGCGACGGTTCGAGAGGTGGTCGATATCGTCGCACGTGCCAAAACCGTAACGCAAGCCGAGGTTGTAGTCCTCGATTGCGACGATGTCGTCAAGCGTGATGTGTTTGTACACGAGCTCGTCCACGGAAGAACGAATGGCAAGAAGCAACTCGTCTTTGTTTGCGCCGAACTCGTCCATAAGCTTTTTGAGGTTGGGATAGTAAACTTTTTCGAGAATACCGAGTTCACGCGGGTTGCAGTCTACGAAAGCGTCGAGGTCTACGGTGTTGTTGCCGATGACTTTGAACTTCTTTTCTTTGCCGTCGTGGTCGGTGTATGCAAGCCATACCACGTTGACTGCGTTGTTTTGGATCTCGCGACCTTTTTCTTCGCTGACCACTTCACCCTTTTGAGCAAGGATCTCACCCGTGACGTTGCTTACGACGTCTTCCGCGAGCGTGTAGCCTGCGATACGCGTTGCGAGCGCGAGTTTCTTATTGTATTTGTAGCGTCCCACTCTTGCAAGGTCGTATCTCTTGTAATCGTAGAACGTGTTGTGAATGAGGATAGTTGCGCCTTCCACCGTGGGAACTTCACCCGGACGCAAACGACGGAACAAATCGATTTTGCCTTGCTCCTCGTTCTTGCATTGAGCGTCTTTCTCACAAGTCTTGACTATCATCTCGTCACCGCCGAACAAATCGATGATTTCCTCGTCCGTGCCGTAACCGAGTGCGCGCAAAAGCGTCGTTGCCGTGATCTTTCTGGTTCTGTCAACGTGCACCCATTGAACGTCGTTGGAATCTTGTTCGTATTCGAGCCAAGCACCGCGGTTCGGAATAACCGTCGTTGCGTAGCGAGGAACGCCGTTCTTGTCAAGCACTTTGTCGTTGTACACACCGGGGCTTCTTACGAGCTGGGATACGATGACGCGCTCTGCACCGTTGATGACGAAAGAGCCGGAATCTGTCATAAGCGGGAAATCGCCCATAAACACTTCTTGCTCGGTCACTTCACCGGTTTCGTTGTTGGTGAGGCGAGCCTTCACCTTGAGAGGAATAGCATACGTCGTGTCGCGATCTTTGCACTCTTTGACGTTGTACTTGGGTTCGCCGTCAAATCTGTGGGACAAAAATTCGAGTTTCAATCTGCCGGAGAAGTCAACGATCGGAGAATAATCTTTGAAAACTTCCGTAATGCCGGCGTCAATGAAATTGGCGTAGGAATTCTTTTGCACCTCAATGAGGTACGGAATGGGCAAAACGTCTTTGATTTGAGAGAAGTCGCGTCTTTCCGTCGTTCCGTACATTTGATTGTGAATTCTTTGGGACATACATTCACTCCTTAAAAAAATTGCCGTTTTTTCGATCTTGAAAAAATTTTTTGAAAATCTGCGAAAAAAATTTTTCACAGCCTCCCGTCTTTTTCCAAAATCTGCGCTTTTTTGCGGGGAAAACCACTCAATAACTATGTAATTATAACCCCCTACCCCCAAAAACGCACTGTTTTAGGGGTAGGAATTCGCATTATTGCGCAGTTTTCTATTATATATTGAAAAATCAAGACTGTCAAGTGCGACGCGCATATAAAATCAACAAATTTTGAGGCATTTTTAGGGTGTTTTTTGCAAAATTTCCGCACTATTTTTTATCTTGGACTTCGTGCGTCAGTTAATTATTGCAAAATGCGGACGATAATTGTATAATAAGGCTATGAGAATAGACAAATTTTTGAAAGTATCCAGAGTTATCAAAAGACGCACCGTTGCGCAAGAAGCGTGCGACGGCGGTCGTATCGAAATCAACGGCAAAGCCGTCAAACCCGCAAAAGAGGTGAAAGTCGGTGACGTCGTCACCGTCACGTTCGGCAACAACTCGATGTCGTTTGAAGTATTATCTATCGACGAGCATCAAACCAAGCAAAGCGCGGAAAGTATGTACAAAATTATTAATTAATAATTAATAATTAATAATTTTGGAAGGTATAGCCTTATCCGAACGCATACTTATTCGGAGCGTACTTATACACGGTATGTGCGACTTCGGAGATGGAACTCGAACCGCAAGGCGGTGAGCGGATAAGCGCCGAGCTTGACGGTTGTACAAGTGAACCAACGAGTGTTGTTCTTTTCGTTGGCGAGCGAGTGGCATAACGAGAGGACGATACTTTTCTATGCGAGTGCCGTTGTCTCCCCCGCGAGCGACGGATAATCTTGTAGAGAAATGCCCTTATACGAGTGGCGGGAGAAATGCCGGCGTGTCCGGAAAGAGGGGGCATTGTATTTAGAGGAGTTACGACTACACTCTATTAGGATTGAAAATATTGAGGTAGAATTATGAAAATCAACGTTATCATTACGGCGGGCGGAACGTCGCAACGCTACGGAGTGGAAAACAAACTTTTTGCGCCGTGCGGAGCAACTTGCGTTATCGTGGAAGCGATAAAGCCCTTTCTCCAATTTGACGAAATAAGCAAAATCGTCGTCGCGATACACCCTTCTTTCAGCGACGAATTGCTCAACTCGCTTGAAAACGCGCATATCGAAGACGATAGGATCAAGCTCACCAACGGCGGTGAGACCCGAACCAAAACTGTCAAAAACGGATTGCGTGCAATCGACGACGATTGCGACTACGTAATCGTACACGACGGCGCGCGCCCGTACGCAAGCGTATCTCTTATAAGACAAGTCGTAGACGGTGCAATCGAGTGCGGAGCAAGCCTCCCTCTTCTCAAACTCACCGACTCGCTGGTCAATATAAAATCTGGCGTGAAGAGCGTGGACAGAACACTCTATCGCAGAGTGCAAACTCCCGTGTGCGTGGAAAAGTCGAGACTTTTGAGCGCGTACGCGAAGTGCAAACGTGATTTTTACGACGATATAAGCGTAGTGCAAAAGTACGCAAACGGTGACGTCAAAATAGTGGAAGGTGACGAGAAAAACATCAAAATCACCACCAAAGAAGACCTAAAAACCAACCTTTGCGGAATAGGCTACGACATACACCGTATGCAAGATGGTAACGGCATCAAATTGCTCGGGACGCTTATTCCTTGCGAATTTTCTTTCGTTGCGCACAGTGACGGAGACGTTGCGATACACGCGCTTATGGACGCAATACTTTCCGCAATAGGAGAAAAGGATATCGGACACCTCTTCCCCGTCGACGATACGCGCTACGACGGCGCGGACAGCGTTGACCTACTTCGCACAGTTTTGCAAAAAGCGACGGACAAGGGATATAGCGTAATCAACGTATCCGTATCCATAATCGCGGAACGCCCGATGCTTGCGCCGTATATAGACGCAATGCGCAACAATATGAGCGCGATATTGCAAATTCCTTGCCAAAAAATCGGCATAACCGCAACGACCAACGAGCAAGTGGGCAATCTCGGAGATTGCAAATCGATTGCAAGTTTTGCAACGATTTTGCTTGGATAAAACGCACCAAATAGCCGAATTTTTGCAAAATGCAACCGATAGTTGCGCATTTGACAAGCAGAATGGGTGGCGCAACCGACACGTTTTTTGCCACAATAAAGGCACAAAAACAAGCGAGGCAAAATATGGACATTTCAACCGCAAACAGACTTTACGAATTAAGAAAACAACACGGACTTTCGCAAGACGAACTTGCGGAAAAACTCAACGTATCACGTCAAGCAGTATCTAAATGGGAACGCTCGGAAAGCTCCCCCGACACGGACAATCTTATCGCGCTTGCGAAATTGTACGGAATAAGTCTTGACGAGCTTCTAAACTACACTCCTCAAAAGACGAGCGATAACGAGCAAGACGCCCCTTCCGACGCGCAAAACGACGAAGAGCAAACTCAAACGACGAGCGGATTTACCTATACGGGTGACGGTGAGCACGTACACATTGACGAAAACGGCATACACGTACACGACAAAGACGGCTCAAACGTCGTTATAAAAGGCGGAATTGCAAAACTCGTCAACAAAATCGTCGGTGATATTCACGTTGAAGACAAAACGAATGAAAACGACACTTCAAACGACCAAAACGAGGATAAAAAGTCCGAAAACGCGCAAAACGAGGCAAAGAACGGATACGTCCGCGTTGAGAACGGACACATAACTTTCACCGACAAAAAAGCAAAGAACGTCGCGGTATGGTCGGGTGTAGTGGGAGGCGTTTCCTTCCTTCTCTGCACTATCGCATACCTTCTAATAGGTTTCCTTTGCAAGCTTTGGCACCCGGGTTGGCTACTCTTCTTCGTGCCTATGATTACGGTGGGGATATACGAGTGCGTGGCAAAGAAAAATCCGTCTTCCTTTCCCATTATATTGATAGTTACCGGCGTATATCTTCTTCTCGGTTGCACTTGGGGACTGTGGCATCCCTACTGGGCGTTGTTCCTCATAATCCCCGCGTACTACTGCGTGGTTGAGCCCATCAAGCGTGCAATCAAGAAAAAGCCGATATTCAATATCAACATCAATCGCGTAAGCGACGACGAGGGCGATATAGACGACCAACAATAAGCAATAGAGAGTGGCAAAACGTCACTCTCTTTTAATATGCTTTTGCTCGTCCAAATTCGTTGACAATATAAATATCGTCCTATATAATCCAATTGAAAACGAAGAAATAATCACCGCCGGGTGAGTGCGTCAAATTGTATCGTTAGGCCTTTGAAGATGCAAAGTGACGCTTTTTTATTGGTGTAATAATGAAAAATCAGACTTTGAAAGACTTTACGAAATACGTATCGGCAAACGTCGTTGCAATGATAGGCTTGTCTTGCTATATCCTTGCGGATACGTTTTTCATATCCAAAAAACTCGGAGAGGCAGGGCTTGCGGCACTCAATCTGTCTATGCCCTCTTTCAGCCTCGTGTTTTCGCTGGGTATGCTTTTTGCAATAGGCGGTGCGACGAGATTTGCAATTCACAAAGGCGCGGGAGATACCAAAGGCGCAAACGGCGTGTTTACGCACACCGTTATTATCGTGGGTTGCTTTGCAACGATTTTCGTGCTGTTGGGCGCGTTTTTGAGCGGACCTATCGCAACTTTCCTCGGCGCGGACGGCGCGACGTACGATTATAGCAAGACGTACGTGCAAATTATGCTTTGCTTTGCGCCCTTCTTTATGTTCAACAACACTTTGCAAAACTTCGTACGCAACGACGGCGCGCCGAGGCTTGCAATGATTGCGTCGCTGACCGGCAATCTTTTCAATATTCTATTCGACTATATTCTCGTTTTTCCGTGCAATATGGGTATGCTCGGCGCGGCACTCGCAACGGGCTTCTCCCCTATCGTGAGTATGTGTATACTTTCGATATTCTTCTTGCGCAAGAAAAACTCTTTCCGCATAGAAAAGACCAAAATATCCATCCGCACGTACGGCGGAATTTGTTCGCTCGGGCTTGCGTCGTTCATCTCGGAATTCGGCTTCGGCATCGTGATGATGCTCATCAACAAACTCTTCAAATCGCTCGGCGGGGACACTGCCGTCGCTGCGTTTGCAATCGTTATCAACGTGTTCTACGTCGTCAACGCAATCTTCAACGGCGTGGCGTCGGGCACGCAACCGATGATAAGTTTCAGTTATGGTGAAAACGACCACAAAAAGATACACCAAGTGCTCAAATACGCACTTATCACCGTGGCGGGAATTGCCGTCGTCGTGTACGTCGTGCTGTTCTTCGGTGCGGACGGAATTGCAAAAATATTCAACTCGCAAGGAGAGGAACGCTTGCAAGCACTTGCGTCGCAAGGTATCAAACTGTACTTTATATCCTCGTTGTTCTCGGGCTTCAATCTGCTCTTCTCGGGATATTTTGCCGCTTCCAACAGAGGCTTGTACGCGCAAATCATCACGATATTGCGCGGTGTGGTGCTGATTATCCCCATCGCGTATCTCTTTGCGTTCTTGTGGCAAATTATGGGACTTTGGCTCGCGACTCCCGCCGCCGAACTCATTACGCTTGCCGTCGCACTGACGATATTCTTTGCCACGCGCAAAAACGTTGCCACCGCCCAAGCCCCCGCTTACGTAAAGGAATAACCCCGCAAAACCGCAATTCTAACGACAAAAAACGCCCAACCGCAAATCGGTTGAGCGTTTTTGTATTAATAGCACTTGTGTTTATCGGAAGTTTTTAAGGCACTTTTCTCTCATAAAAGATTTTATGGCGTTCTCGTCCGTGCCCTCGTAATATTGGACGAGCATTTTTTTATATTCGAGAACAAGCGATTGCGGAACGACGAGCAATCCGCCCGCGTGGGCAATCAAATAGTGATTGGCAAATATTATTGCCGTGCGTTTGTTGCCGTCGTTGAATATTTGCGTTTTCATCACGTACAAGGCAAGTTCGATTGCAACTTCAACGACGTCCGCACCGCCCTTGACGATATCGTCGATATCTTCCTTGATTTGATGTTCAATGGGAATTGGCGGAACGTAAGACGAACCGCCGATTGCAACGGGCACTGCCCTAATGCGTCCGCCTTGCTGATAAAAGCCCTCGTTGACCAACCTTGCGATATATTGGCATACGTAATAATTGGTTTCGGACATAATCACGTCTTTGTCAAGCACGAACTCCCACGCGTGTTTCAAATTCAAAATTTTCTGCACGTCTTCCGCGCTGACGTTGTTTACTTTGCCGTTATCGATTATGAGTTCGGTATCGGGGAAAGTCGTTGCGACACCTTCCAAAACCGCTTGGTCGTAAATGACGGACTTCATATTTGCGCGCGCGAAATCCATATTCAAAATCACGTCGGGAGAAAGTTCTTCTTGACTATATCCGTAATCGGCAAGCCGTTTTTCGATATCGCGAATTGCCTTTTTTATTTCCCTTGCGTCTTTTATGCTTTTAAGCAAAACTTGATGAAGCTCTTCAGAATACGGACCTACGTAAGAAGAGGATATTTTCCCGTTTCTGCGTTTTCTTATATACAAGTATTTCTTTGAACCGTTAACCTTAATTTCAATCGTTCCTTCGTATGGGATAAGATTGAGCCTTGCTTGATACTCGGCTTTCGTCCTCAACAATTCTTGAATTATCTCAAATTTATTTTCCATTTTATCGGTCTCCTTAATTTCTAGGGAACATTTGTGCTTAAATCATATCAATTTGTTCCCTAGATTTCAAGTATTTATGCCATATTTTTCATTTTTGAATCAAAAACGATAGAAAAAACACCCAACAGCAAATCGGTTGAGCGTTTTTACTTTTGACTAAATCGTTTATTTATCTCTTAATTTTCTTGTTGCGCACATACGGAATAGCCTCGGGGTGAAATTTTTGCAATTTGCCTATATAATCACAGATTACGTCGTATAAATTGTCTTTGACGTACGCAAGTTTTGACGGTATTACGTCTTTATCGTTGATATTTCCGCTATTATACATCTCTGCATATCGTCCGCAATCTTTGAGATAATCCATTATCAGTTTGATCGTCGTTTTGTCATCTTCCGTGTAGATTGTTTGCGCAATTAACGAGTCGGCTATAAAATCACAAAAAAACGCAAAATCGGTATCCCAGTTTACGTTGCCGTTGTCTTGCGCCTCACAACGTATTTTTTCGATTTCTCGCAACAATTCACCTTGCAGGGTTTTGGATTGTCCACGTCCGGGGACATAACGTTGCCAAATATACCGGCACTCGTCAAAATACTTTTGCTCGTATTCTTGGGTAATCAAATCTTCTATTCTCATAATCTATCCTTCCGCTCATTCATATCACAATATCGCAAACGGCTTGGACGCCGTCAAACGATAATCGTCGTCGTGCGTGTAAAAATACTCCATAAGCCAATAAATGCCGTTTGTGCCCTTTTTGAGCTTCTCGGACAGCAACTCTCTCGTTATCGGCATCACTTGGAATATGCTGATATATTTATGCTCGGAGATATAGCACTTCACGATTTTGGGAGATTTGAACGCTTCGGGCAACAAAAGCACCGTTCCGCAATACTTGCCGTCAAGCCCCATATCGATGGTGTCGGACACGGTGATATTGTCGTTTTCCACGTACGGGTACTGCGCCGTAGACCAAAGCATAGAGTTGAGATAGAGCCAGTTCGTCTCGGACGGATCTTGCACTTCGTCGTCGGACACGGGGCATATGTTGACGTCGGGTGAGATGAGCATAATATACTCGTTGCGACGATTTGCCTTTCTTCCCCAACCTATTTCGCGCTCGGACATAAGAAAATCGCTTGCGCCTATCGTGCAAAGCTTCCAAAACGGCATTTCGTCCGTCGGCTCGAAAACGTGCGTCGTGATAGGCTTCATACCATCGGGTAACACGTTCTTTTTGAGTTTAAGACTGAACTTCGGCTCTTGCCCGAAATAATTTGTGTAATGCTCGTACAATTTTTGATGTCTCTTGCTTTCCATATCCGCCTCGTGATTTGGCTTTATCATACCATAAAAGAAAGTTGTTTTCAATTGTCAAGCGCAAATAACAACCTACGAGATTTTTTCATTACGAAAAACTGCAACATTTTACAAAAATATTAATTGTTAGGTTCAAATCCCACCGCTTCCGCAACGAAAAAAGAAAAGCGGTGGCGTAAGTCTTTGCTTTTGCAAAGAACACCCACCCGCCCCGCAAATGGGATTCGTAGCGAGCTATGCGAGCGTAATAGCGATTACACCAAGACGACAATTGAGCGGAACTACTATTTGAGTTTCGTTTTCGTCTGATTTTATAGCGGTAATTGGCGTCGCGGTTAGTGATTGCGATAACAAATGCGGTTTATGGCAATAAGCGTGCTTGTTGTCATCACCGCGATGCCGTTTGAGCAATCGGGTTCGGTGCGCAATGCGCACCGTTGCATTTGCGACTGCAAACGCAACGAATCCCACCGCTGATGCAACCAAAAAACGAACGGTGGCGTAAGTCTTTGCTTCGCAAAGAACATCCCCTCCGCCCTGCGGAGGGTTACTGCCACCGTCGGCAATCCTACGATGCTACGCATTGTCTATTTTCTTATATGCACGCCAACTCGTGCAAGCACGGTGGCGAGCATATAAGAAAAGCAACCCTACGGGTTTCGTAGGATTGCTTTTCGTGGCGGAAGCGGTGGGATTCGAACCCACGAACGAGTTACCCCGTTACCGCATTTCGAGTGCGGGCCGTTATGACCACTTCGATACACTTCCATTTAATTTTTCGTCGGAATATTGAAGTGGGCATTAGGTACGCGTGCGTACATACAGTGACCACTTCGATACACTTCCGTATTGTGTGTTGAAGTGGGCATAGGCGCGCCGTGCGCATATATAGTGACCACTTCGATACACTTCCGTTAAACAATACGAACACTCTGTGTTCTTGATTTTACACAACTTTCGGGTGCGGGTGTCCCGCCCACAATTGTTAATTATTAATTAAACTCGAGTTTTCCCTCACGTTGCTTGACCATTATAGTATATTTATTTTGATTTTGCAACAAATTTTGTCTTGCATATCTGCATAATCTAAATTATACTGTTTTTATAACGATTAGGGGGAACTATCGTGTCAAAAATTTCAAAAACCGAAAAAATCTTGTTTTCTTTGCTCGGCTTGTCCGTTGCAATCATCGTCCTCGGCATACTGTTTTTGCTCAACGCTATGCAAGATATGTCCAATCCCGACAATATTGCGTTCTTCACCGCGTTCAGCAAAATCGACAACGTTCTTGCAAAATACATCGTGGTGATACTCACGATGAGTTGCGGAATTATGCTGTTTTCAAACGTGGCGTTACGCTTCCCGAATAAGAAACTGCGCAACGGGCTTACGATCGGCATAACGGCGTTTGCGTTCGTGCTGACGCTTCCGCTCGTATACGTGTTTATCGCAATACTTCCGCTGGCGGCAAAAGCCACGACGAGCGGTATGCCCGCCTTCGAGCAACTGGGCGTCGTTGACCAAGTTATGCGCACGGACAATATTCTTGCGGGATTTATGGACTGGTTCGGAAGCGGGGCGTTCCTTTGGGTCGTGCTCGTGTTTATGCTTCTTTTGTCAATACTCTTCTTGCTCGAACCGCTGTTTGCGGGCATTTGCGTGACGAGAGGCAAAATTCTCAATATCGTAGGCAAGAACAAGGACGGCAAAATACGTCTCTTCACCACCGACGAACTGCCCGTACTCAAAGCTGGGCGTGAGGCGGTGCAAAGCGAATACGTCCAAGAAATCGACGACGTAGCACCTATTATGGAAACGCCTATCGAAGTCGCTTGCGACGAAATGGCGGAATAACGAATATCGGACGCACGAGCGAGCGCAAAATATGCGCTCGCTTTCGTTTTTTGCCGTTACGCTTGATTTTCGAGCAAATACGGCTTATTATATCAATAGCAATATAAAGGAATTAAACAAATGGATATTTGCACTTTTTTGGAAAAATCGTACACTGCGTACCACGCCACGCTCAATTGCCAATTCATACTCGAAAAGAGCGGTTTTGAACAACTCGACCTCGACAAAGAATGGACTTTGACCAAAGGCGGTAAATATTACGTAACAAAGAACGACAGCGCGCTTATTGCGTTCAGAGTGGGTGAAAACTTTGCTTTCAATATCACGGAAAGCCACACGGACTCCCCTTGCCTCAAAGTCAAGGGCAACAGCCTCGTGCAAACGCCGGAGGGCGCACGCGTCAACGTGGAAGAGTACGGCGGACTTATCCTCTACTCTATGCTCGACGCGCCTCTCAAAATCGCCGGTCGCGTTCTTGAAAGACACGGTGACAAACTCGTGTCCAAAGTGGTAGAGAGCAAATACAACGTCACTATCCCCTCTATCGCGATACACCACAACCCCACCGTCAACAACGGTATGGCGTTGAGCGTGCAAAAAGATATGCTTCCGCTTCTTGGCACCGTCGAGGACTTGTACTCCACGCTTTCTAAGGACGAAATCGTGGACGCCGACTTGTACGTCGTGCCCGCAACCGCGCCATATTATAGCGGTGTAAACGAGGAATACCTCTGCTCTCCGAGAATAGACAACCTCACGAGCGTCTACGCCTCTATGCAAGCAATCGTGGCGTGCAATCCAAAGAACGTCGCGCTCGCGTGCTGTTTCGATAACGAGGAAGTGGGCAGTCGCACCAAGCAAGGCGCAAACTCCGCACTCCTTCGCAACGTGCTCAAAAAGATTGCGCGCGGACTGGGCAAGAGCAAAGACGAATTTATCTCCGCTTGCGAAAACGGCTTTATTCTCTCCATCGACAACGGCCACGCAATGCACCCCTCCTTCCCCGAAAAGTCGGATATCAAAGAGCGCGTGTATCTCAACGGCGGTATCGTGATAAAGCACCACACCAACTACTCGACGGACGGTTTCTCCTCCGCAGTCGTAAAAACTATGCTTGACAAAGCTGGCGTCGAATACCAAGATTATTACAATCATTCCGATTTGCGTTGCGGTAGCACGATAGGTCTTATGACCAGCGCAAACCTTGCAATGAACGCTTGCGATATAGGTCTTGCGCAACTTGCAATGCACTCCGCAGTCGAAACGGTGGGCGCAACGGATATCGAAAAGATGCAAAAATGCGTAAACGCTTTTCTTGACTGCGCAATCGTGCAAAAAGGACAAAATATCGAGATAAAGTTGTAAAAAAGCGCACTTAAACTTCGTTTTCGTGCAAAATCACTTAAAATTAAGCAACGAAAAAGGACTTGCGATTTGCAAGTCCTTTTATTTTGCTTATACCATAATTTGCTTATTCGACGAACGCTACGAACGCTTGATGCGCCGAGTAGAGGTCTCCTTTGGAGATAAGCTCGTACGGTGCGTGCATAGAGAGCACGGGGACGCCCATATCCACGGTGTCGATGTTCATATTGGAGATGAACTTTGCAACCGTTCCGCCGCCACCGAGGTCCACTCTGCCGAGTTCACCCGTTTGCCACACGATACCCGCTTTTGCAAACACTTGACGCAAATATCCGATATACTCTGCCGACGCGTCGTTAGAGCCCGATTTACCGCGTGCGCCCGTGAACTTGTTCATAGTAACGCCAAAGTTGACGTGTCCCGCGTTCATATCCTCAAATGCGGACGCAAATGCGGGATCGTAGCCCGCGGTGACGTCTGCGGAAATGCACTTGGAGTTTTCCCTCACGACGGACGGATTTGCGCCGTAGCTCTTTGCGATCTCGTTGAGCAAGTCGTTGATAAGCACGCATTGCATACCGGTGTTGCCTTCCGAGCCGATCTCTTCCTTGTCGGCAAGTATGCACATAACCGTTTGATCCGTGTTCGCTTGAAGGGTTGCAGTGATTTCGGGATAAGCGCACACTCTGTCGTCGTGGCCGTAGCTTGCGACGTACGCTCTATCAAAACCGACGTCTTTTGCCTTGACTGCGGGCACTGCTTCGAGTTCTGCGGAGATAAAGTCTTCTTCGCAAATGCCGTACTTGGCGTTGAGAATATTCAAAACGCCCTTCTTCACTGCGTCTTTCTCGTCACCTTTTACGGGGATACCGCCAACGAGCAAGTTGAGGTTTTCCGCTTGGAAACCGTCCGCAATCGTCTTGGTGTTAAGCTCTTGGGAAAGGTGCGGGAGCAAGTCCGTGATGTAGAATACGGGGTCGTTTTCGTCCTCTCCGACGTTGAGCGTGACTTTCGTGCCGTCTTTGAGCATCACTACGCCGTGTAGCGCAAGAGGAATTGTAAGCCATTGATACTTTTTGATACCGCCGTAATAGTGCGTTTTGAGGTACGCCATATCCGCTTTTTCGTAGAGCGGAACTTGTTTGAGGTCAAGACGGGGGCTGTCAACGTGTGCGACGAGAATACGCACGCCGTTCTTTGCCACGTCTGCCTTGCCCGCGCGGATAATGAAAAGCCCCTTTCCGCGATTGTTGTAGTAGAGTTTGTCGCCGGGATTGATCTTGTCACCGAGCACGTACGCTTTGTAGCCTTGCGCTTCGATCATAGCGACGCTTTCCGCCACCACTTCCCTCTCGGTCTTGCCGTTGTCGAGGAATTTTTTGTAACCTTCTGCATATTCGCTGATGACGGAAAGTTGTTTCTCGTCCGCCAACGCGTAAACGTTTTGTCTTTTATAAGTGTAATCCATAAAAGCCTCACTAAATTTATTTTCTGCAAACATTATACCACACCCGTGCGAAAAATCAACATTTGCGCCTATAATAAAAATAATGCCCCGCAAAGAGCATCATTTTCTTCCGACGAGTTCGTCAAGCGAAACGTCAAAAATATCCGCGATTTTTATAAGCATAAATATGTCGGGAGTGCTGTATCCGTTCTCATAATTGGATACCAAACTCTTCTTCCCGCCCAACATCTCCGCAAGTTCGCTTTGCGTCTTGCCGTATAGTATACGAAGTGCTTTGATATTCTTCCCGATTTCGTTTTTCATATTGACAATAGTACAAGTTTTTTGTACAATATGTAAAAAAGTACAAGTTGTTTGTACTCGTTTTGTGGAGGAATTCAATTATGAAAACAAAATTGACAGCGGGCCTTTTGGCTTTTTTTGTCGGAGGACTGGGCGTCCACAAGTTTTATCTCGGTGAAACGGGAATCGGAATAGTTTATTTACTATTCTGTTGGACTGGCATACCAGCAATTATAGCTCTTATCGAAGCTATAATACTCTTGACAATGAGCGATGACGATTTCAACGCCAAATACAACGGTACTACCGATGTTCGAAAAATAACGTCTTCAACTTGCGCACCGACAGAAACATCCAAAACTATCAGTCAACAACCGTCAAACGGAGCAACGCAATCGTCGCAAGTGGACGTTGCGCAAACTCTTATGACCTACAAGAATTTGCTTGATACGGGAGTTATCACACAAGAAGAGTTTGATACGATAAAACGCAAATTGCTCAAACACGGGGTATAATATGAGAAAAACCAACGTATTTCTTTATGTTTTGGTGGCACTCACGCTTTGTTGCGTTGTCCTCGGTATAGTCAGCGCAATAATGACGTACAATGATGTCCAAAAATATATTATACTTGAACCAAATGGGTATGGCGATTTTTCGACATCCGTAGGCCATATCTATCACGATACGGAAGTTTCGTTGATAGTATCGGGAACAAGCCTACTTGCGCTTGCGCTGATATTTTTATTGTTGGCACGCTTCGTGAAAATCAAAAATAAGCAATTGTTTGCAATCGGCGCAGTATTCGTATATCTCGTTTGTATGATATTGCTAATAATTGCCACTACGACATACTATTCTTATGATGGTATCATACTTTATGCTCAGCGCATTACTATTGACACGACGTGTTTGGCGTTGATGATTGCAACGGCAGTTGTTTTGGGTGTACTTGCGATTGCTACAATCGTTTATGTCGTTATAGCATCGCTTTCCGCAAAAAAATATTCGGCTCAACCTAAAAACATACAGCATCAAAGTCAACGAACCAACGTATCTACCAACACAACGCTTGAAAAAACCAATGAAGAGATACCTACTCTTCCCTGCCTTTCTTATGATGAAGGAGCGCAACAATTGTTGTCTTTCAAGTCGCTTTACGACTGCGGAATACTCACAGAAAAAGAGTTTATCGCGCAAAAACAACGGATAATCTCGTCAATTGATAAAAAATAATTAATAAGAGGTAAAATATGGAAAACAAATTCAAATATATATGTATACCGATTATAGTTTTGCTTGCATTGAGTTTCTTTGTCGGATTGATTACCAACAGCATTTACGTGAACCCATTAGGAATAGTGGGAAGCATAATTTTGCTTGGCGCAATCGCTTTTACAGTCTTTGCTATGCTCAAAAAACCGCTATTAACGATTGGTATGCTCGTAATTAGTTCCGTTTCAGAATATATGATTGGAGTTTCTGGTGGCATATACTACAATATTTATTATGCCAACGGCTTTACAATTACAAACAATGTGATTACGTCTCTATTACTCCCAATTGCAAACGTGCTCGGAGCAATATATCTCGTTTGGGGTATATGCAATATCATTATGAACGGAAAGCAAAACAAACAAGCTTCCTCTCGGGTTTTAACAAATGCACAGCCAAACTCTCAAGCCTCTCTCGACGCGATAAATTCAATGTCGCAAGAATTGCAACAATACAAATACTTGCTTGACAACGGAATACTTTCCGCAGACGAATTTGCGGTTGAAAAAGCCAAAGTAATGAAAAAGTACGGTTTTGCACCGACGGTAAAACAAGTGCAACCGCAACCAGATACACAATATAGTCAGTTTTCTCAACTTTTACAAGTGGACGGAACGTACAAATTCAACGATATAGTTTTGACTCTTGCAAAGGCTCAATACGACTTCAAAAACGCCGATTCGGGCACTTCTCTGCTATCCGGTACGTACATATTGGATTCCACGAAGAAAGTCGTTACGCTTTTTAAGCCCGACAAGTCGTTGATGCAACTCTCTATCGACGAAAGCGGTAATCTCGTAACAGCCAACGGCAACGTTTATGAAAAACAATAACGCAAAATATCACACTGCAAGCGTCACTCGTTGAGTGGCGCTTGTTTTTTGCCGTTTTGCATTTACACCGTGAGATTTTGTGGTATAATTATTGCAATAAATATCTTATAGGTGGTTTTTATGATCGTAGATAAAAGACAAGAGGTGCTTGCGCACAATTTGGTCAACTACTCTATCCACGTCGGCAAAGGCGACAAGGTTTGGATAGACGCTATCGGTTGCGGAGAGCAACTGCCCGCGTGCATTATTCGCGAAGTGTACAAAGTGGGCGGTATTCCCTTCCTCAATATTATAGACAAACGCTTGGAGCGCGAATTGCTTATGGGCGCGACTCCCGAAATGCTGGATATATGGGCAAAGCGCGACGCCGATTTTATGGATAAAATGGATTGCTATATCGGCATACGCGGTGGTAGCAACAGTTACGAAACGAGCGACGTGCCCGAGAACATTATGCAAGAGTACGACAAGCGTTACGGTATCCCCGTACACAGCGACAGACGCGTTGCGCACACCCGTTGGGTTATTTTGAGATACCCCACTCCGAGTATGAGTCAACTTGCGGGAATGAGCACCGAAGCGTTTGAAGACTACTTCTTCGATGTGTGCTGTCTCGACTATCAAAAGATGAGCGATGCGATGCAACCGCTGGTTAATCTTATGAATAAGACGGATAAAGTGCATATTCTTGCAAAAGACACCGATTTGACGTTCTCTATAAAGGGTATTCCCGCAATCAAATGCGACGGCGCGTGCAATATCCCCGACGGTGAGGTTTACACCGCTCCCGTCAAGGACAGCGTCAACGGTTATATCAGCTACAATACCCCGTCCATCGAGAACGGATTCCGCTTCGAGAACGTGCGCCTCGAATTCAAGGACGGCAAAATCGTCAAAGCAACTGCCAACAACACCGAGAAAGCCAACGCTATCTTCGATACCGACGAGGGCGCAAGATACGTGGGTGAATTTGCAATCGGCGTCAATCCGTACGTCACTAAAGCAATCGGCGATATTCTCTTTGACGAGAAGATAAGCGGTTCTTTCCACTTCACTCCCGGTTGTTGCTACGACGACGCACCAAACGGCAATAAGAGCGCGATACACTGGGATTTGGTATTGTGCCAGACACCCGAATACGGCGGTGGTGAAATTTGGTTTGACGACGTCCTTATCCGCAAAGACGGTCGCTTTGTCCTCCCCGAACTCTTCGGCTTAAATCCCGAAAACTTGAAATAATTAAACCTTATCCTTATAAACGAAAAGCCACACGAATCTTCGTGTGGCTTTTTATAAAGACTTAAATATTGAACTTAATTTTTATATCTCCGTAAGCAAGCGATAGAGTGCTCTTCCCTGCGCCGTTGACGCCCGCAAATATGGTAAGTTTAGTATCTTTCATTGTTTATTACCTCGTTTTGCTTGATTTTGAGCACGGTATCGTATATCCCGCTGAAAAAAACGACTTCTTCTTGCGATTTTGCATTTTCAATTATAGAATTATGCAAAGAAACATTGAGATAATCGTCCTTGATTGTATACAGTTTTTTGATCAAGGTTTGAAAATCGTCTTTGTACTTTTCATCGTAGCACTTTTGGCTCATAACTACCAAATCTCCGTAACCGTTCTTAGTTAAGAAAACCGGTTCGTCTTTTTGGTCACACATTTGCGATATATTTGCTGTGTTTTTCAATTCTTTTATAGGTATAATCGTCGGCATATTTACCTCTTTTATTATAGCGTACCATAATTATGCCTTTTGTCAATAAAACTCTACTATATGAAAAATCCACCGAGCAATCGGTGGATTTTGTGCGTTGTGTTTATCGATTAGATGAGTTGCAAAATGCAGGTTTCTGCTGCATCACCGCGACGGTTGCCCGTTTTGAGGATGCGAGTGTAACCGCCACCTTGTCCGAGTTCGTTCTTGCGAGCGTCGTACTTGGGTGCATACTCTTTGAAAATCTTTTCGATAAGCGGGTGTTTGGTGTCTTTGATGCGTGCTTTGTACGCGCTCTTGGACTCTTTGTCGCCCTTGATTTCTTTGAGGTCAACAAGTTCTGCCATAAGTCTTCTGCGTGCTGCGAGCTTCTTCGGGCCGTCGTTGGTGAAAACGACTTCGTTCTTTGCGCCCTTTGCGTTCGTAACGGTCTTGGTGACTTTGACGTCGTCTTGATAGGCTCTCATTGCGATTGTGATGTATTTCTCTGCAAGACTTCTGACTGCTTTTGCGCGGTCGACAGTCGTTTCGATTTGACCGTACCACAAGAGTTCAGAAACTTGGTTTTTGAGCATAGCCATTCTTTGGTCTGTGCGTTTTCCTAATTTAGACATTTAGTTCCTCCTGTACCCTTAGTCCTCAACGACTTTCAAACCAAGTCCGAGGTCTTCGAGTTTCTTGACAACTTCTTCGAGTGATTTTCTGCCGAGGTTTCTCACTTTGAGCATATCGTCTTCCGTACGCTTGGTGAGATCTTCGACTGTGTGGATATTTGCACGCTTCAAGCAGTTGTATGAGCGTACCGAGAGGTCGAGATCTTCAACCGACATATCGAGCACCTTGGTTTTGGTGTCTTGCGTGTCGGGTTTGAGGATTTCAACGCCCTTCATACTTTCAACGAGGTCAACAAAGAGTTTGAGATGATCGTTCATAATCTTTGCTGCGAGCGACGTGATTTCTTCTGCGGATGTCGTGCCGTCGGTCGTCACTTCGAGAGTGAGTTTGTCAAAGTCGATGCTTTGCTCGACACGAGTGCTTTCTACCGCATAGTTGACTTTTACAACCGGCGTGTAAATGGAATCGATTGGAATATAACCGATGAGTTCGTGACTGTCCTTGTTTTGAGATGCCGGAACGTAACCTCTTCCGCAATCCACGAAAATGGACATATCTATCTCAGCGCCCTCGTCCAAAGTGCAGATGACTTGGTCGGGGTTCATAACTTCGATGCCTGTTGCGCATTGAATGTCACCGGCAGTAACTGTGCCGACGGTGTTTGCATAGAGTTTGCACTCTTGCTTGCCGGCGGTTTCGAGACTGCTTACCGCTTTGAAACGAACAGTTTTGAGGTTGAGGATAATTTCCGTAACTTCCTCTTTTACGCCCTTGATTGTGGAAAATTCGTGTTCCACACCCGCAATCTTAATGCCGACAGCAGCAGCACCGGGGAGTGCGGAAAGAAGGATACGACGCAAGCAGTTGCCGATAGTCGTGCCAAATCCGCGCTCGAGCGGTTCGACTACGAACTTGCAGTAATTGCCGCTTTCGTTCGGTGTAGGCGTAATTTTGGGACTTCTCATTTCCATCATAACTGTGTCCTCCAATCAGATTATTTTGAGTACAACTCGACGATAAGGTGTTCTTGAATATCGAGGTCGATGTCTTCTCTTTGAGGAAGTGCTACAACCTTGCCCGTCAACGTTGCGTTGTCGAATTCAAGCCATTTTACGAGGCTGAGATTCTTTGTTTCTTTGACAGCGTCCCACATAGAAGAGTCTCTCTTGTTCTCTTTGACTGCGATGACGTCGCCGACTTTGATGAGGTAGGACGGAATGTCAACCGTTTTGCCGTTGACCGTGATGTGTCCGTGGTTGACGATTTGACGTGCCATTGCTCTTGAAGAGCCGAGACCAAGACGATAAACTGCGTTGTCAAGACGTCTTTCGATAAGGGTGAGCATATTGTCACCGGTGACACCGCGCATTTCGGACGCTCTGTCGTAGTACATCTTGAATTGTTTTTCCGTTACGCCGTAGTAGCGTTTAGTTTTTTGTTTCTCGCGAAGTTGAATGCTGTAACCGCTTGCTTTCTTTCTTCCTTTGCCGTGGTCACCCGGAGGTGCGTACTTGGTAAGGATGGGGCATTTGGTGGAACTGCACTTTTCGCCTTTCAAATAAAGTTTGCAACCTTCACGTCTGCAAAGACGGCAATCTGCTCCTGTATATTTAGCCATATCTTAAATCCTCCTCTTACAGTCTTCTCGCCTTCGGCGGACGGCATCCGTTGTGAGGAATCGGAGATACGTCTTGAATGAGGGTAACTTCGATACCGACGTTGCCGAGTGCGCGGATTGCGCTTTCTCTGCCTTGACCCGGACCTTTGACGTAAACTTCAACGCTTCTCATACCTTGGTCGTAAGCGACTTTTGCTGCGTCTTCACTTACCATTTGTGCTGCAAACGGAGTGGATTTACGGCTGCCGCGGAGTTTGAGTTTACCTGCGGAAGACCAAGAAATCGCGTTGCCGTTCATATCGGTAATAGTGACGATCGTGTTGTTGAAAGATGCGTGGATATGCACTTGACCTTTCTCAACGTGTTTGATATCTTTTCTTTTCTTAATAGCCTTTCTTGCAATACCTGCCATAGTCGCGCCTCCTTATTTCTTGCGGCTTACTGCGCGCTTTGGTCCCTTTCTCGTACGGGCGTTTTGTTTTGTGTTTTGGCCACGGACGGGAAGTCCTTTTCTGTGGCGAACACCACGATAGCAACCGATTTCCATCAATCTCTTGATATTGAGACCGACTTCTCTTTTGAGGTCGCCTTCAACGTGCAAATGTTGTTCAATGTAATCACGAATGAGACTTACTTGGTCTTCTGTCAAATCCTTGACTCTAACGTCGGGATTGATGCCTGTCTCGCTCAAGATTTTTTGAGACGTTGCAAGACCGATACCGTAAATGTAGGTAAGTCCGTATTCAACTCTCTTGTCGCGCGGAAGATCCACGCCGGCGATTCTTGCCATTTTCTACCTCCGAAATAGTGAAAAAAGTTTTTTATATATGCCACGCATAGGTAGTTGCCGTTTAATTGTGGAATGTAGCAACCAGCCGCCCTACGCTTTTTGCCGATTTTAACTTTTGAAGTCTCGAAGCGGAGCTATGCCTCAAAACGTTCAAAAGCCAAACCCCTCAATCAACCTTGACGTTGTTTGTGGTTTGGATACTTTGAGCAGATAACCATAACTCTGCCGTTTCTTTTGATAACTTTGCATTTGTCGCACATAGGCTTGACGCTGGGTCTGACTTTCATAGTTAACCTCCTAATGAGTCCTTTTGTTTGGCTTTGATTTGTTGACCTTATTTGTTGCGGTAGATAATTCTGCCTTTTGTCAGGTCGTACGGCGACATTTCGATTTTGACTTTGTCGCCTTCGAGAATTCGTATGTTGTTGATGCGCAATTTTCCGCCGAGATAAGCAAGTATCTCGTGTCCGTTGCTCAGCATCACTCTGAACTGCGTTTTTGGCAATACCTCAATGACTTTGCCTTCGGTTTCGATAACGTCTTCTTTTGACATAGAGTCCTCTTTATTCTTTGTTGTCGTTGTAAAAACGGAGCGCGCTGTGCAATTCCGCATCGAACACTTGCATACCGTTTTTAAGTTTTTCCGCAATCTTTTCGAGCACGTCGCCCGTAGATTGCAGGTGTTTTACGTTTTTAAGCTTTGCGCTTTTGATGTGTCTCAAATCTCCGTCCGCAATTCTCACGGTGTTCTCGTCCACGATTTCCACAATCGCGTAATACGCACCTTGGTCGCGACCGGCTTTTGAATAAACGATTGTTCCCAGTTCCATATCAAAGCGTAAGTATTTCCGCTCCGTTTTCTGTCAGAGCAACAGTGTTTTCGTAGTGCGCCGACGGCTTGCCGTCCAAAGTTTCGCACTTCCAACCGTCCTCCAAAGTCTGCCACGTACCCATATTCACCATCGGTTCGATTGCGAGCACCATACCTACTTGAAGTTTCGGTCCGTGTCCCGCCTTGCCGTAGTTGGGCACTGCCGGATCTTCGTGCATCTCGCGTCCTATGCCGTGTCCGACCATCGAACGCACGACGCCGTATCCTCTATCCTCGTTGTAGACTTGAATTGCGTGAGATATGTCTCCGAGATGTCCGCCGTCTTTGAATTGCTTGACGCCTTCAAAAAAACTCTCTCTCGTAGTGGCAACCAACGCTTTCTTTTCGTCGCTTACTTCACCGACCAAAAACGTTCTTGCCGCGTCCGCTTGCCAGCCTTTGAAAACCAGTCCGCAGTCGACGCCGATTATCTCGCCTTCTTTGAGTCTTCTTTCGGACGGAAATCCGTGGACGACCACTTCGTCGATCGACGCGCATATCGTGCCGGGGAATCCGCCGTAACCGAGGAAGGACGGGGTTGAATTGTGCCTCTTAATAAAATCGTATGCAAACTCGTCGAGTTTTTTCGTAGATACTCCCGGTTTTACTCTCTCTTCAAGATAGAGCAAGCAATCTCGCAAGATTGCGCCGGATTTTCTCATACATTCGATTTCTTGAGGACTTTTGATGTTTATCATTCGAGCACCTTCTTGATATCCGCAAAGATTTCTTCTTTCGTGCCGTTTGCGACGATATCAACTATCTTGCCTTGCGCACGGTAGTAATCGATGAGCGGTTGAGTTTGATCTTGATAAACTCTGAGTCTGTTCTTTACGGTCTCGGGCTTGTCGTCGTCACGAATGAAAAGTTCTTTTCCGCACTTTTCGCAAGTCGTCTTACCATCGAGCATAGATACGTGATAAGTCTCACCGCATACGCAAACTCTTCTTCCGCCGAGTCTTTCGATTATAGTCTCGAAAGGAACGTCGATGTTGATTGCCATATCGATTTTCGCAACCTTGTCAAGCTCTTGTGCTTGTGCAATCGTGCGGGGGAAACCGTCGAGTATGTATCCGTTTTTGCAATCGTCTTGTTCGAGTCTGTCTTTCACAAGGCCGATTACCACGTCGTCGGGAACGAGTCCGCCCGATTCCACGAAAGCTTTCGCTTTGAGGCCGAGAGGCGTGCCCTCTTTCATATTGCGACGAAGGATATCACCCGTTGAGATGTGAGGAACTTTGAATTCCTCTGCAATCATTGCCGCTTGCGTACCTTTACCTGCGCCCGGAGCGCCTAATAATATAATATTTTTCATAATTATTTATTATAGCACTTTTTCTCGGTGATGGCAATCAAATCGATTGCCGATTTGCGCCATCACTTGAAAAATATAGGTTAGTTTGTCGTTTTTCTCTTATTTGAGGAAACCTTTGTAGTGTTTCATCATAATTTGAGATTCGAGTTGCTTGTTGAGTTCGAGAGCAACGGATACGACGATGAGCAATCCGGTTGCGGAGAACGAGCTTGCAAAACCGAGATTGTATTGCGGATCGGAATATTGTCCGGACAAAGCCATAAACAAGAACGTCGGAACGAGTGAGATGATCATAAGGAAGAGAGCTCCGAACAACGTGATACGGTTGTTGATCTTTCTCAAAAAGTCGCTCGTCGGTTTACCCGCTCTGATGCCGGGGATAAATCCGCCGTATTGTTGGATATTTCTGGACACGTCGTCAGGGTTAAACTGAATTTGTGCATAGAAATAACTGAATCCGAGAATGAACAGAGCCAAAAGCACGTAGTAAACGGCAGTACCGCTACCCATATATCTTGCATACCACGCCGAAGCTTCGGTGTTGTTGAAGAAGAGTTGGATGATCATTTGCGGGAACATAAGCAAAGACGAAGCGAAGATGATGGGCATAACGCCGCTTCCGTTGACGCGGATGGGGATATAGGTCGTTTGACCGCCGTACATCTTGTTGCCTTTGATTTGTTTGGAGTATTGCACTGCAATTCTTCTTTCCGCACCGTCCATAAACACGATAAACACGAATATTGCAACGACCAAAGCGATGAAGCCGAGGATATTCCAGATATAAACCCAGTTGTCACCGACCATTCTGAACGCTTTTGCCATCGTCGTGCCAGCCGTGGAAAGGATACCGATGAAGATGATGATTGAAGTGCCGTTGCCGATTCCGTATTCCGTGATTCTCTCGCTGAGCCACATAACCATCACGCTGCCCGCAGTGAGCAACACGATAGTTATTGCCATCGTAAGAATAGGATCGCCCTCAGCGTTCATTTCAAAGCCGAAGATAGGACGAATGTAGGATTTGAAGCCGACCACGATACCGATTGCTTGCACTATTGCAAGAACGATAGCCACGATACGCGTGATTTGAGTCAATTTTTCTCTTCCTTCGTCGCCTTCCTTGGACAATCTTTCAAGCGCGGGAATGACGAGAGCGAGCAATTGCATAATAATCGACGAGTTAATGAACGGCAATACGCCAAGCGCAAATATCGTAGCGTTTTGCATTGATCCGCCCGTGATTACGTTAAGGATTCCGAGGAAGTCCGATTGCATTGCATCGCTGCCTGCCATTGCTACTGCGTTGAACGTAGGAACGGGAACGTAGCAACCGATTCTATAGACGAGAATGAGAGCGAGTGTAAGCCAAATCTTCACTCGGATCTCTTTCGTCTTGAATGCGTTTTTGAGTGTTTCAAACATTATAGCACCTCTACTGTGCCGCCTGCCTTTTCGATTTTTTGAATTGCAGACGCGGTGAATTTGTTGGCTTTGATTGTAAGCTTCTTTTCAAGTTCGCCGTTTCCGAGGACTTTGAGTCCGTAAGGCTCGACTTTCTTGATAATTCCACTTGCAACAAGTTCATCAATACCGACAACTGCTCCGTCTTCAAATCTATTGAAAACGTCGACGTTGACTTCATTGTAAACGTGTGCGAATCTCTTGTTGTTGAAACCGATTTTCGGAAGTCTTCTGGTCATCGGCATTTGACCGCCTTCAAAGTTGGGACGTACGCCGCCACCACTTCTTGCCCATTGACCTTTGTGTCCGCGAGTTGATGTTTTACCCATACCGGAGCCGATACCGCGACCGATTCTCTTGGTCGTGGTGCGTGCGCCTTCTGCGGGTTTGATGTCTTGAATGTTCATATTGCGCCTCCTCAGACTTCCTCAACCTTTACGAGGTGAGAAACTTTCGCGATTTTTCCTCTCACGCAAGCGTCGTCAACGAAAACGTTGGAGTTGCCGATTTTGTGCAAGCCCATTGCTTCGAGATTGGCTTTTTGGTTCTTGAGGATGCCGTTCGCGCTCTTAACGAGAGTAACTTTGATATTTTTCACTTCTGCTTTTGCAGCCGCTTTCTTTGCCATAGTACACCTCCCGATTAGTCAGCCACGACGTCAACGCCGCGAAGTTGTGCAATTTGTTCTGCGTTGCGGAGGCTCATAAGTCCTTCCAACGTCGCTTTTGCACTGTTGATGGGGTTGTTTGAACCCAAAGACTTGGTTCTGATATCCTTGACGCCTGCAACTTCGAGTACCATACGGACTGCGCCGCCGGCGATAACGCCGGTACCTTCTTCAGCCGGAAGGAGAAGAACTTGTCCGCGACCAAACTTGCCCGTCGTCGCGTGAGGAATTGTGTTGCCTTTCAAAGAAACAGTAACGAGGTTACGTTTTGCGCTTTGCGTTGCTTTCTCGATTGCTTCGGGAACTTCCGCCGCTTTGCCCATTCCGAGACCGATCTTGCCGTTGCCGTCACCGACTACGACGAGCGCGGAGAAACGCATATTCTTACCACCCTTAACGGTCTTGGTAACACGGTTGACTGCGATGAGCTTTTTGGTCAAACCGTCGTTCTCTTCTCTGTTTCTATCGTTTCTTCTATCACGATTTTCTGCCATAATTCCTCCAATTAAAACTCAAGACCGGCTTCTCTTGCGCCGTCGGCGAGTGCTTGAACTCTACCGGTGTAAAGATAACCGCCTCTATCGAAGACGACTTCTTTGATGCCGAGTGCTTGAGCCTTTTCGGCGATAGCCGCGCCTACGACCTTTGCAGCGTCGCTCTTGGAAAGTTCAGCAACTTTCGCAGCGATGTCTTTTTCGACCGTAGAAGCAGCGCAAAGGGTGTTGCCCTTCACGTCGTCGATGACTTGAGCATAGATATGGTTTGTGCTTCTGTACACGCTGAGACGAGGTCTTGCGGCAGTACCGCTGACTTTCTTTCTCACTCTTGCGTGACGAATGATTCTATCTGCGTTTTTATCTTTTTTTGTTATCATACTTCACCTCAATTACTTCGTGGCTCTCTTGCCGACTTTGTGGATGACCACTTCATCCTTGTAGTGGATGCCGTATCCGTGATACGGTTCTACCGGTTTGATTGCCTTGATGGTTGCGGCAGTTTGACCGACGAGTTGACGGTCGATGCCTTTGACAACGATTTCAAGAGGTTGCGGTTGCGCAAACGTGATGCCGTCCGGAGCGGTATATTCCACGGGGTGAGAAAAACCGATGTTCATCGTGAGTTTGTTGCCCGCGAGAGTAACCTTGTAACCGACACCGCTTACGATGAGGCTCTTTTCAAAACCTTTCGTAACGCCGACCACCATATTGTGGATAAGCGCGCGGTAAAGACCGTGCAATGCGCGATGGTCTTTGTCATCGGAGTGACGAGTGCATACGATGTGTCCGTTTTCAACGTTGACGTCGATGGACTTGTCAACCTTTTGCGTGAGAGTGCCGAGCGGACCTTTCACGGTAACGAGGTTGTCGTTGTTTTCAAATGTAACACCTTGGGGGATGACGATAGGTGCTCTACCAATTCTTGACATAGCGCGCCTCCTTACCAGATGTATGCCAACACTTCGCCGCCGATGTGTTGTGCCTTAGCCTCTTTGTCGGTGAGAATACCCTTGGAGGTTGAAAGGATAGCGATGCCCATACCGTTCAAAACCTTGGGGAGATTGTCAACACCTGCGTAAACGCGGAGACCGGGGGTGGATACTCTTTTAAGTCCCGTAACGACCTTTTGACCTTTGACGGGAGCGTATTTCAAAGTGATTACGATAGTGTTTTGGACTGCGCCGTCAACGATTTCGTAGCCTTTGATATAGCCTTCTTTTACGAGTATGTCTGCGATTGCGACCTTGATTTTGCTCGCCGGAACTTCAACTGTTTCGTGCTTTGCGGTCAAGGCATTTCTAATTCTTGTAAGCATATCTGCAATTGGATCAGTCATTTTTTGTGCCTCCTCTTACCAACTTGCCTTCTTTACTCCGGGGATCTCGCCCTTGTAAGCGAGGTTTCTGAAGCAAACTCTGCAAATACCGTACTTTTTAAGAACGGCGTGTGGTCTTCCGCAAATACGGCAACGTGTATATTCACGCGTCGAGAACTTTTGTGGTCTTTGTTGCTTTATTTTCATTGATGTTTTGGCCATAGTTCACTCCTTACTTTGCAAAAGGCATACCCATAAGTTTAAGCAATTCACGTGCTTCCTCATCGGTTTTTGCCGTTGTTACGATGCAAATATCGAATCCACGAACTTTCTCGACTTTGTCGAACTCGATTTCGGGGAAGATAAGTTGCTCTTTTACGCCGACTGCATAGTTTCCTCTGCCGTCAAAAGACTTGGAAGAAATGCCTCTGAAGTCGCGCACTCTCGGAAGTGCGATGGAGATGAATTTGTCAAGGAAGTCGTACATTCTGTTTCCGCGAAGGGTAACTTTTGCACCGACGTTCATACCTTCTCTCACCTTGAAGTTTGCAACGGATTTCTTTGCTTGCGTGATAACCGGTTTTTGACCTGCAATCATTTTGAGCTCTTCAACTGCTTGTTGCAGTGATTTGCTGTTGTCTTTGCAGTCGCCCAAGCCCATATTAAGCACGATTTTCTCAAGACGAGGAACTTCGTTAATATTCTTATAGCCAAAGCGTTTGATGAGAGCCGGTACAACTTCTTCCGTGTACTGTTTTCTCATACGATATCTGTCAGCATTACCAGCATTTGTCGTATCGGTTGCAGTTACTTTAGCAACCTGATTTTTCTTGTCTGCCACGATATTACCTCCGATGTATTAGTCCTTGTTTTCAGTGGACTTTTCTGCTTTTTTCTTTGCAGCCTTTTTTGCAGCCTTCTTTGCAGACGGCTTCTTCTCGTCAAGGGACGCACCGCACTTGGGGCATACGCGGAAGGATTTGACCTTGCCGTCTACCTCTTTAAGTTCGTGTTTGACTCTGACGACGTCACCGCAACTTGCGCAAACGTGCATAACGTTGGATGCATCGATTGTGCCTTCTTGTTTGATGATACCGCCCTTGTCTTGTGCGTTTCTCGGCTTTTTGCTCTTTGCGACGATGTTTACGCCTTCAACGTAAATTCTGCCGGTTTCGGGCACGACTTTGAGAACCTTGCCCACTTTGCCGGAGTCTTTACCGGTGATGACCATAACGTTGTCGCCTTTCTTAACACTCAATTTTGCCATAATAGTCTTACCTCCTTACAGCACTTCGGGTGCGAGAGAAATGATCTTGGTGTAATCCTTGTCACGAAGTTCTCTTGCGATAGGCCCAAAAATACGAGTGCCTTGTGGTTGTTTTTGGTTGTCGATGATGACAGCTGCGTTGTCGTCAAACTTGATGTAGCTGCCGTCTTCGCGTTGAAGACCGAAAGTCGTACGAACGATGACTGCCTTTACGACGTCGCCTTTCTTGACTTTGCCGCCCGGGATTGCCGATTTTACGGAAGCAACGATAACGTCACCGATGTTGCCGCTTCTTCTGAAAGAACCGCCCAAGACTCTGATACACATAATTTCCTTAGCACCGCTGTTGTCAGCGACTTTAAGCCAACTCAATGGTTGAATCATAGCGTCCCTCCTATTACTTCGCTTTCTCGACTATCTCGACGAGTCTCCAGCACTTGTCCTTTGAAAGAGGACGAGTTTCTGCGATAAGCACCTTGTCGCCAATTCCGCAAGCGTTGTTTTCGTCGTGCGCTTTGAACTTCTTGGTGCGGTTTACTATCTTCTTATAGAGCGGGTGTTTTACACGTTCGCTGACTGCGACGACGATGGTCTTGTCCATTTTGTCGCTGACAACGATACCGACTCTTTCTTTTCTGAGATTTCTTTCCATATACTCCTCCGATTAGCCCTTTGCTTCGTCTTTTGCGCGAGCAATTTCTCTTTGACGGATGACAGTCTTGATACGGGCAATGTCACGTCTGGTCTCAACCAACACCATAGGGTTCGTCAATTGATTGGTGGCATTCTTGAAGCGGAGGAAAAACAATTCCGACTTCAATTCGTTGAGTTTGGTTTGCAACTCTTTATCTGTCATTTCCAAAACTTGTTTCGATTTCATTGTTCACCGCCTTCGACACCGTTTACGTCCTCGGCTCTTACAAACTTGCACTTGACGGGAAGTTTGTTAGCTGCAAGACGGAGTGCCTCTTTTGCTACTGCTTCGTCGATACCTGCGATTTCAAACATCACACGGCCCGGCTTAACGACTGCTACCCAGTATTCGGGAGAACCTTTACCGGAACCCATACGAGTTTCAGCAGGTTTCTTCGTAACCGGTTTGTGAGGGAATATATCCACCCATACTTGTCCGCCACGACGGATATATCTCGTCATAGCGACACGGGCTGCTTCGATTTGGTTGGAGGTAATCCAGCCCGGCTCCGTCGAAACAAGACCGTATTCGCCGTATGCGACGATGTTACCCTTGTTCGCTTTGCCTTTCATTCTGCCACGCATTTGGCGACGTCTTTTGACGCGTTTAGGCATTAACATTATTGATTTCCTCCTTCAATTGGATTTTTACCAAGGACTTCGCCCTTGTAGATCCAGCATTTGACGCCGATAGCACCAAAAGTGGTGTTTGCGGTCGCTACGCCGTAATCGATGTCCGCACGGAGCGTTTGAAGAGGAATAGAACCCTCTCTGTATTGTTCGCTTCTTGCGATTTCAGCACCGTCAAGTCTTCCGCTGACCATAGTCTTGACACCCTTTGCGCCCGCTTTCATTGCCTTGGACATTGCTTGCTTCATAGCACGACGGAAGGATGCACGTCCTTCGAGTTGTTTTGCAATGCCTTCTGCAACGAGTTGTGCGTCTGCGTCCGGATGTTTGACTTCCATAATGTTGATGCTGACTTTCTTGTCGCCGGAAACGAGTTTTTCAACTTCTTTCTTGATTTCTTCAACGCCTGCGCCAGCTTTGCCGATGAGCACTGCCGGACGTGCGGTGTAGATTGCGACGACGAGTTTGTCTGCTGCTCTTTCGATAACTATTTTAGAAATAGCGGTATCGTAATATTTTTTCTTGATGAACTTGCGGACTTTATTGTCTTCTACAATGTTGTCTGCAAAGTGAGCCTTGTCGGCATACCACTTGGCGTTCCAAGCTTTGATGACGCCGGTACGAAGACCGTTTGGATCAACTTTTTGTCCCATTGTGTATGCCTCCTTATGCTTTCACGGTGTCAAGAATGACCGTGATGTGACTCGTTCTCTTGTTGATACGATACGCTCTGCCCTTTGATACTGCTTGAATGCGTTTGAGGGTCGGACCTTCGTTTGCATAGCATTCTGCAATGTACATATCGTTTCTTGCAAGATTTTGATTGTTTTCGCCGTTTGCAGCTGCGCTGTTAACCAACTTGATGAGCGGTTCGCTTGCTGCCTTGGGAGTATTTTCCAAGATTGCGATTGCTTCTGTTACCGATTTGCCTCTGATGATGTCGAGCACGATGCGAACCTTGAAGGGAGAGATTCTGACGAATTTAGCCGTTGCGCAAGGTCTTGTATCCGCTTTTGCTTGACGGTCCAAGGCTTTTTGTTTACTTCTTGTAGCCATATCTTCCTCCTATTACTTCGTGGTCTTTGCGCCCGCGTGACCTCTAAACGTACGCGTGGGAGCAAACTCGCCGAGTTTGCAACCGACCATATCTTCCGTGATATATACGGGGACGTGTTGCTTACCGTTGTGAACTGCTATCGTGTGACCTACCATTTCGGGGAAAATCGTGGAACTTCTTGACCAGGTTTTAACAGATTGGCGTTCACCGGATGCGTTCATCGCATTGATTCTGTTCATAAGGCGCTCTTCTACGTACGGGCCTTTTTTAACACTTCTACTCATTTTGTCCTCCGATTAGTTCACACGCTTAATAATAAACTTATTAGACGCATTCTTCTTCTTTCTTGTCTTGTAACCGAGAGCAGGTTTGCCCCAAGGTGTGACAGGTGACGGCATACCGACAGGAGACTTACCTTCACCACCGCCGTGCGGGTGATCGTTCGGGTTCATAACAACACCACGGACGGTCGGACGCACGCCCATATGGCGAGTCTTACCTGCTTTACCTACGCGCACGATTTCGTGATCGAGGTTGCCTACTTGACCGATTGTCGCTCTGCAATTGATGAGGATGTATCTCATTTCACCGCTGGGCATACGCACGATTGCATATTTGCCTTCTTTTGCCATAAGTTGCGCCGCGTTGCCGGCTGCTCTTGCGATGATACCGCCGTTGCCGGGTTGCAACTCGATGTTGTGGATCATCGTACCGACGGGAATTGCGGAAAGAGGAAGTGCGTTGCCGACTTTGATGTCTGCGTGCTCACCGCTTTCGATAACGTCACCGACGTTGAGTCCCAAAGGTGCAAGGATATATTTCTTTTCACCGTCTGCATAGTGAAGAAGTGCGATGTTTGCAGAACGGTTGGGGTCGTATTCGATGGTAGCGACTTTTGCGGGGATACCGTCTTTGTTGCGCTTATAGTCGATGATACGATATTTGTTTCTGTTACCTCCGCCGATATGACGAACGGTAATTCTGCCCATTGAGTTTCTACCGCCACTCTTGTTGAGCGATACGAGAAGTGAACGCTCGGGAGTCGTGCTTGTAATCTCTTCATAAGCAGACACCGTCATAAAACGACGTGCAGGAGATGTTGGTTTATATTTCTTAATAGCCATATTCTATACTCTCCTTTGCATTATGCCAAACTCTCGAAGAATTCGATCGATTTGCTGTCAGCGGTCAAAGTCACGATTGCTTTCTTGAAAGCGGAGCGTCTGCCCTCGTTTCTTCCCATTCTCTTGACTTTGCCGTCGTAGTTGGACGTGTTGACTTTGTCAACCTTTACGCCGAAGATTTGTTCGACCGCGGCTTTAACTTGCGTCTTGGTTGCGTTTTTTGCAACTTTGAACGTGTATTTCTTCACTGCGATACCGTCGTAACTCTTTTCGGAAAGGATAGGCTCGATAATGATGTCGTATGCTGTCATTGTGCTGCCTCCTCAAGTTTTTTCAATGCGTCAACCGTGATGACGATGTTCTTCGTCGCAACTACGTCGTAAACGTTGAGCGTTCTTGCTTCGCAAACGTCTACGGTCGGAATGTTCTTGCTTGCCACGAGTGCGTCTTTGTTGTACTCGTCGAGGACGAACATAACCTTGCCGTTGAGAGAGAGTGCTTTGACTGCGCTTGCTACGAGTTTGGTCTTAACTTCCGCAAGTGCGAATTTGTCGAGAACCACGACTTCGTTTTGACGGATCTTTTCGGACAGTGCGGAATAGAACGCAGCCGTCTTCATAGTTTTGTTGATTTTTTGAGAGAAATCTCTCGGCTTCTTTGCAAACACGACGCCGCCGCCTACGTAATGAGGAGCAACGATTGAGCCTTGACGTGCACGACCCGTGCCTTTTTGACGATAAGGTTTGCAGCCACCGCCGCGAACTTCCGTTCTCGTCAACGCGCTCATCGTTCCTTGGCGCTTGTTTGCGAGTTGTGCTACGACTACTTGATGGATAAGTGCTTCGTTGTACTCGCGTGCAAAGATGGAATCGCTGACTTCTACCGTGCCGGCCTTTTTGCCTGCCATATTAACAACATTCAGTTTCATATTCTACCTCCGCTTAGCCCTTGACGGACTCCTTCACGATAACCACTCCGCCCTTCGGACCGGGGATAGCACCCTTGATGAGAAGAAGATTTCTTGCTGCATCGACGCGTGCAACCGTAAGGTTTTGGACAGTCACCTTTTCGTGACCCCATTGTCCTGCCATATGTTTGTTCTTGAACACTCTCGACGGAGAGGAGCAAGCACCCATAGAGCCGACGCTTCTGTGGATAGGACCGGTACCGTGTGTCATAGGTCCGATTCTGTGAGAGTTCCATCTTTGGATAACGCCCGAATATCCGTGACCCTTGCTAGTTCCGGTGACGTCAACTTTGTCGCCTTCGGTGAACATATCGCAGGTCAGTTCCTGTCCAAGTGCGTAACTTGCACAGTTTGCGAAACGGAATTCACGAAGGTACTTTTTGACTGTCACGCCGGCTTTTTTGAAGTGTCCGGCAACAGGCTTGTTTACTCTTGTTTCCTTGATAGTTCCAAAGCCGACTTGTACAGCTTCGTAGCCATCGTTCTCTTTCGTCTTTATCTGCACTACCGGGCACGGACCTGCTTCCACGACAGTTACGGGAATGACCTTGCCTTCCGCAGTAAAGATTTGGCTCATACCGATTTTTTTACCGATGATTGCTTTATCCATGTAAAGTTCATCCTCCTTTTATTTACGCTTAGAGCTTGATTGAAATATCAACGCCCGCGGGAAGATCGAGTTTCATCAAAGAATCCACCGTCTTGCTCGTCGGATTGTAGATATCAATCAAACGCTTGTGTGTTCTGAGTTCAAATTGTTCACGGCTATCTTTGTATTTGTGAGTAGCACGCAAAATTGTGATGATTTCCTTTTCCGTAGGAAGTGGGATAGGACCGGAAACCTTCGTACCCGTCTTCTTGACTGTTTCAACAATCTTTTCCGCAGAAAGGTCGATAAGGTTGTGGTCGTACGCCTTAAGTTTAATTCTGATCTTTTGTCCAGCCATTATTAGCCTCCTAATATTAACACTTGTCCGTGTGTGTCTTATATTTTTCAGCCGTCGCAGCGCGACGGAAAATACGTATCGCTTTCGACACGCTCGTTAAATATATAATTTTTGAAAATTAAAGTCAAGCAAATTTATGGCAAAAACCGAATATTTTTTAATCTTGTGTATATTTTTTATTCTCCGCCCCAAAATCTTGTATATATGGTTAAAATTTTGTCTTTTAATATATCGTATTTATATATTATCGCACGTGCCACGCGGGCGGGTGTGTCACACCCTTTTTGCGCCGAATGCTAAACACGTGTCACTTATCTCCATGAGATAACTTGACACATATTTAGGCGCAAACGTCCTACACAAAAGCAATCGGAGCATTGCTTTTTGTGCGTAAGGTCTCGCAACTTTGAGACGGCTCGGCGGTTGCTCGGATAGAAAGTTGATGCTCACAATTAGTCTTCGTGGAGTTATAAGCTACGGCTCCGCCTGTCTACGAGTGACGTTAATTAAACGGAAAAATTGTCAAACCACAGTTTCGCTATATCGCTTGCTTGGTTTATGCGCACTGCGTACGCTAATCGGATATTATATAACTGCGCCTTCGGCTAGATTGCCACGTCACTTCGCGCCTCGCAATGACAATTGGCGGGACACCCACACCCGAATAAAAGTTTGTTTGGAGCGTACCTATTATCGGTATCTGCTTATTCGGAGTTTCGAGTCGCAAGGCGACGAGCGGATAAGCGCCGAGCTTGCGTCACACACAAGGCTTTTAGCCACAATTGTCACTCGTGCCAATTGCTTGCTTTTTGCCTTGGTGCTCCTTTTTTCCTTCACACAAAAGACTGCGCTTCCATCTTATATATCACACTTTCGTTCGCTTGTCTTTTGTGTGTGGAAGCCTTGTGGGTGTAGTACAAGTGAGCCAACGAGTGTTGTTTTTTTTCGTTGGCGAACGAGTGGCATAACGAGTGAAATGTCCCTATCTATGCGAGTGCCGTTGTCTCCCCCGCGAGCGATGAATAATATTGTAGAGAAATGCCCCTAACCGAGTGGTGGGAGAAATGCCGGCGTGTCCGGAAAGAGGGGGTATTGCATTTAGAAGAGTTACGACTACCCTCTATTCGTTGCCTACCTATACACGCACTTTGCCTATTCAAAGCGTCCCCATTACACGCAATTTACTCGTTCAAGGTGTTTCTATACACGCACGTAACTATATATATTATATAAATAGTTACTTTTACTTTCCAAATAAATAAAAAGGCGACTTGCTTTCGCAAATCGCCTTTCGTATCGATGATTATAATTCAATCAGTCCAAATCCTTCCAGAGGTCTTTGATGACCTTGTCGTTGTACGTGATCGTGTCTTTGAGACTGTTGATCTCGGTGTTGACGAGGCTGTTGTATTGGTCGGTTGCCTTTGCGTCTTTCAACGTCTCGCGGATACTTTCTTCGAGAGTCTTGACGTCGTCTTCGGATTTTGCAAACGTAATGACGTAATCGTAAGGCAACGTCATATCCGTTTCGTTCTCGCTTGCAAAGTCTTTGTCACCGCCCTTGATGTTGGTCTTGTCCCAAACGGTGTAAGAGTTGAGGAGTACGAACACGCCCGCGTATGCACTGCTCGTGCTACCGACGGTGTATTTACCGTCTTTCTCGGTGACGAGGCTGTCTGCGATGACGTACGCTTTCTTGTTGCCGGCGAAGCTTGACGTGAAGTCGGTCACTTCTTCCGTGCAGTATGCGCCCGTGCCTTTCTTGATAAGGCTTTGTGCATAATCCGTGAAGTCTGCGATGTAGGAGTTGTCTTGTCCTTCGGGAGCTACGATGTAGCCGAGGCCGTTGTTGTTGGAGTCGGAAGACACCGCACCGCTATCGTCACCGACGAGGTATGCCCACGTCGTTGCAACTTCACGCAACCAGTACACGCGTTGCTCGTGGGTGAGACCCGTTGCAGCGTTGACCTTGTCAAACGTGTTGTAGATTTGGTGAATGATACCGTTCTTCGTTACGCCGTCTTCAACGTAGTCGAATGCGGGAACGGATTTGAGCAAGTACGCCATCGACGGATGTTGCGTTGCTTTGAACACGATTTGATATTCACCGCCGACTTCCACAAAGTCTACGATTTGGTTGTAATCGTTGGCGTAGTTGCCTTCGCTCACTTCGTATTCGTAAGAATTGTCGTATTGTTTGGTCGCATCTTTGCCGATAACGTCGTTGTAGGGGTTGAGTGCGTCGGTCATCGGATCGCGAACTTCGATCTCGTTGCCGTCTTTATCTTCGATCACGGAGTCGGATTTGTAGTTGGGGTTGGAAACCTTAACTTTCATATCCGCAATGAGTTGGTCGCGTCTGATAAGCACTGCTTGACCGCTCGTGGGTTGCTCTTTTGCGTAGTCCGTGAGCTTGGTCATACTTTCGTCGTCGAGTTTGAGCAAGATGTTGATGACGAAACCATAATCTTTGGTGGGATGATAGTACGTGCCCGAGAGAGAACCCGTAAGTGCGGATTTATAACCGGACTCGTTGTCCTTGTACGTCTCGTTGTTCTTTGCAACCGCGTCGTCGTATTGCTTCTTGATTTCTTCCGCAGAGACCTCGACATTGTCCTTGATCATACGTTTGAGTCTCGTGATAAGCACGGATTGCATTTGGCTGTTGAGATAGTACTCGTAGCACTCTTCGACGTTGTCTTTGTAGAGGTTTGCCATAAGTTGTTTCCTCATATCGGCAAGACCTTCGTTGATATACTCTTTGAGTGCTGCTTGGAGAGTGGTCGTTTCTTTGTCGTAGACTACGTTCTTTGCAAAGTCTGCTTCGACGAAGCTCTTGTTGAACACGCTTTCCGGATCGGTCTCGTCAAACAAGCCCGCTTGATAATCTTCCGTGAAGAATTTTGCAGCGATTTCAACCGTGTCGTCTTCGGGATCGTAATCGTCCTCTTCCTCGGCGGTCGGTCTTTCCGTACGTGCGTCGGTGTGTTTCACCCACTTTGCGTACAACGTGATGCTTTCGGTCACTGCGGTGTCGAAATCGAATTCGTCGCCGACGTAACCGTCTTCGTTGCAGTCTTTGTCAAGATGCCAGCCGTAGAAGGTGTAACCCGTCTTGGTAGGTTCGGTCGGTTCGGTTGCCTTCGTGCCCTTTGCAATTCTTTGTTTGTCGATTGCGGTTGCGCCGTTGGTCTCGAATCTCACGTACACCTCGTTCTCTTTGGTCACTTCAACCGTTTCGTCGGTCTTGGTATCAGTGTTCGTTCCGCCCGCGTTTGCGTTATCCTCGGTGATGAGGTCTTCGACGATGGACACGAGAGTCGAAAGCATACTTTCGTTGGAATCGGTCACAGCTTTGTTTCTCTCACTCTTGGTGAGCAACTCTTCCGCTTTGGTCGGGACGTTCACGCCTTTGAGTTCCGCAACTTTGTAGAGTGCGAAAAGGTTGAGCAACTTTTGTTGCGCAAGAGATTGTACAAGCGTGTTCGCCGCCTCTTCGTACGTCATACCGTAGTAATTGACGTATGCGGGAGCGTAGTTGTTAAACACAGTTTCCAACTCGTACTTGTAGACGTATTCGGTTTTGTCCTTGTACGTCACTGTCGCAACGACTTGCTTTGCGTCGCGGGTTTCGTTCTTTTTGATGATTTCGTCACAGCCTACGAGCATAGACACACTGATTGCGAACAAAAGTACGATGGCTGTTGCGAGTATCAATTTCTTTTTCATATCATAACTCCATATAACGAGCATTATATCAATAGTATAAACTATTATACACGTAGCGCACGAGGCGCGCAAGCGTTTTTTATTGCTAAAATTAATTATTAAAAAATATTTTATATCTATATTATCCCCCACCGTCGCAAAATCGAGTCTCACAATTGCCGATTTTGCCCCTTTCGGTTTTTCGACGATTTAGAACTTTTTGCACGATAAAAAGCGTTAGAATTGCGGTTTTTCGCGCTTTTCCGCTCCTATTTTTGCTTTGCGAGGATATAATTTATTAAAACGTACGGCTATTAAATTTGCGTTAAAATTCCAATCGAAGTTTTACGTTATTTTGAGGAAATTTGCAAAATTTTGCGCGTAAAACGGCAAAATTCTTCCCCTTTTCAAACTTGATAAAATTTATTTTTTCAATCTGCTTGACATTTTTTATGATTTATCATATCATAAGCAAGCATTGAATATCGCGGGGTAGAGCAGCTGGTAGCTCGTCGGGCTCATAACCCGGAGGTCGTTGGTTCAAATCCTTCCCCCGCAACCACAGCGAAAGCGGAATGCGACGTCGGCGTCAAGGCGTCAGCGTCAAATGCAAGTCCGCCCTTGCAAATTTTGTTGTCGCGGAGCGCAACGCGCTCCCCTCAGCAACAACCCAAAAGATATGGCGGCGTAGCTTAGTTGGTTATAGCGGCCGGTTCATACCCGGCAGGTCATTGGTTCGAATCCGATCGCCGCTACCATAGTGGAGCAATCCACACGGAAGTTTAGCTCAGTTGGTTAGAGCACTTGCCTTACAAGCAAGGGGTCACAGGTTCGAGTCCTGTAACTTCCACCAAATAAAACAAAAACGGCCCTATGGTCAAGTGGTCTAAGACATCGCCCTTTCACGGCGGTAACCCGAGTTCGAACCTCGGTAGGGTCACCAACAGACAATAATACGAACTCAGATAATGGGTTCGTATTATTTTTTCTTCGAGAATTTTTTGCAACAAAACTGCACCTATAAATTCTATGAATTTATAAAAATCTCGTATTATTGATTTTAGGCAATCAAAACACCACTCTATTTATCTATACATCTGCTTACGCATAAATTTTGTGCGTAAGCTCTTTTATACTCCTTAAAAGCGTTGTATTCAATTAGCGATTAAACCAAATTAAAAAATAACTGCTCCCGATTTATATTGCCTTTTGGCGTGGCGGTTTAGCACAGAGAAAAGCCTATATCAACGGCGAAATTATTGCTTGTTCGATATAGGTTGTTTTATTGTAAGTGCAATAATTTTCGCTGGTCGTTGACATAGGCATCTTACGCGATTTGAAGCGATATGTTTTTGAGTTTTCTCGGTGCTACACCGTATTGTTGCCGAAAGGCAAATAAAACTCGGAGCGTATCTCAAAAATGAAAAACTACATCAAAAATTATGACGTTTTCAAAGAAACAATATCTCAAATCAACGTTCTTGCAATGGCAGAACAACTGGCGATGTATGAAACACGATTCCTTATCGGCTATATGGGAAGCAGGATGCAAAAGATATATTCGGATCTATGTGCTGATATAAAGCGTAAAAACGATATTAACCACACTTACAGCGACAGTTATGATTTGGTGCAAGAATGTGCGCTGTTCCTTTGTAATCATTATGGGAAGCGATTAAACGACGTTTTGACACACGATAAAAAAGGTAAGGCAATAACGATCAAGATTGCGTGCATTAGAGCGATGTCTAAACTTATAACTCGAAAAACAAGTGATGATTTCCGGTTTGTGAGCCTTGACGCTTTAACGCCCACCAGCGAGCCATCCTGCGAGATTGAAGAAGATATTGTCAAAGACTATACCTTCTATGATTCAATCGTTGACAGCCTAAATCTAACCGACAATATGCGAATTGCGCTCGAATGTAGGCAAAACGGACTAAGTTATCCCGAAATCGCAGCCATTCTTGAACGCGCTCAATCCACCGTGTTTGAATACTTCATCAAAATGCGACAACGATATGCCGCGATTTACTGTTCCCTGCCCTCTTAATTAATTTGGTAATGAAGAACATCACTTTGTTTTTACCTACAACGACATTGTTGTCAATCAATTGCAACTAAAACTGCCTTGGATTTATCCATATAAAGCAAGGCTTTGTCGAATATATGTTTAATAACAACGTTATCTATTTATTTGAAATCACAGTGCTACCTTTAAACCTCTTAATAGCTTTATTAAGGTGATCTTGAAGATCGTGTGCATCTATCGGGTACATGGTCACGACATTTTTCGGCGATTGCATCAGCATAACGTCAACCGTGCTTCTCGGATAATATTTGGTAGCGAACGAGCCAAACGTGTGCAAAACAAGCATCATCTCTTCGCCGTCCTTTCTAAACTCACACGACGGACAAAACATCAGATATAACTTTTGTCATACAAACACAGACGTTTTACTTCAATTTGGAAAAATCAAAGTCATCCAAACAAATTCCTGAATTTTCAAGCAGCGAGCGCACCTCATCGAACAGCGTCATGCCGCCTGTAATGAGAGCGTCGATAAACAATGGCAAAAGCACGCTTTTGTCGATTTCTTCCTGGTGTTTGACGAGCAAGTTTTTTGCATCGTGGCTGATAAGTTCCATGTTTTTCTCCTATTCTCCCCTATTTTGACATACAGGCGCAGAGAGTGAGAGAAATTGAGTGACAAGATGGTGACTCGCCGCCCCTTTCGAAAAAAGTCGAAATACACTATCGTCCCCTACAACAATATGACATTAGTTTGAGTGTGTTGATTTCCCTTTTTTTGTCGAAAGCCGCTTTAATTGCGACTTTCAACAAGTATTGCCCATTTTATCCGACGCAATCTATATCTCTAAGCAGCGTGTATTCGTTCAAGAACGAATAAATAAGCAAAGAAATCTGCTCGTTGCGAATGAGAATTTGCGGTGCGCCGAGTTCGATAAGTTTGCAAAGACGCTTGATATAGCAAGACACTTCACCTGAAAACGTCCCGGTGATCTTATCCGTCTTCACTTGCGAGAGTTTTGCAAGAGTTTCGTCAAATCTTTTGAGAAATTGCGCACAGTCTTCTTTTTTGCAATCAATCGTGCAAGTTTCAATGATATTTGCACTCCTGGCATCGTCTGCAATCACGCAATAATCCTCGGCGCTTTCAAAACCGATGCTCAACACTCCGTCTTGGATTGCGCCAAACAGAGCGTCCACGATTTGAGTGTTTGAAAGGTCGTTGATATTTTTGATTGTGAGAAGGTTTTTCATTTTAGATTCCATCCTATCATTTATTGTAATTGCATTATAATCCACACTTTGTACCATATACGGTACATTAAGTGTCAAAATCTAAAAAACTTCTATAATGCTTAGAGCCGTCGCATACAACTCTAATCGAAAGATCGGCAAGCGCGAATTGTGCGGATAAGTATTCTAGGATTCCCTTTGTTGCAATGTCGGGATTGAGAAAAATCGTTGCCGTTAAGTTTCTAATCTCCACCCGTCCACGCGGGAAATAATTGTATTCTTTGCCCTTTTGCAATCCCTTTTTGACATATGTAAGCCAAGTCAGTCGGTGATTGTAGCCTCTCCCGCTCTTGCTGTTGAGGGGATAAAACAAACCGATATCAAGCAAGTTACCGTTGCAATCCACGGGTATTCTGAAAATATAATCATTGTTGTTTTCTAAATGATTATCATCCACAATCCAAAAGATGCCTTTGTAGTACACGCGTATTTTTGGGTTTTCATCGATACTATCGAATGACATTGCCTGTTCCTCTCGTTTATTCTTATGCCTATAATATGCCTCGATTGTGCGGAGCATATTGTCCCGACCAACAGGGTTTTGCGTGTGCAAAGCAATGGGGTACATAGTATCTCTCTTTGCAAGCCAATCAATGAGTTCGATTCCGTCACCGCCGTCCGAGGAATAATCGCCGAGATCGTGGTCGATATCGAGCAACTCGACACCCTCCAAGGCTTCACACAGTTCAATTTGTTTTTTGCATTCGTTGACGCTGCGACACCATACGTAATCTTGTGGGGATTCCCGTATATCGTCAAGCCATATTTTCCATTTCATATGCTATTGCCTCCGATTTTTTTGCAAGCATTGCACAGCCACAACTCAAAGTTTTATCGGCACAACGTCGTCATAAAGCGAATAATATTTGCCTATGTGCGTGTCCGTATGCAGGTGTCCCGAAAACCAATATTTGAACTCTACGACCTTTTCGATTTGCTTCAAAAGCTCCTCGCTTTGAGTGTTTTTAAGTTTCGGTTCGAGATAGCAAGGCACATCTTCTCCGCATTGCGTGAGTTCTTCGATTATGAGTTTCTTAAATCTGGACGGCGGAATGTGTGTCAACACAATATCAACTTTATTGTCGCATTTTGCAATATTAAACATTGCGTTGTGAATATTGTCATCGCAAATCTCTTCGTCTTTCCACCAGGTTTTATGCTCCAATCTCCACTCTTTATCGTGCGACTCTGCGCCGCCTATCGCAAGGATTTTCTTGCCGCCTATTTCAAACACTTCTCCGCGCATTAAATGATAAATTCTATCGCTCACCTTGTGTGCACGCCCGCCAAAAATCTCCACGATCGGCAACGCCTTGAGCATATCGAAGTTCTCGTGATTGCCGTCCACAAACAACACCGTTGCGCCAAAACTCTCGTACAGTTCAATCATTTTGGGCGCACTCTTTTTGTCCCAAAGCACGCCGCAATCGCCACAGATAATTATATAATCATCATTTGTTGCATTGAGTTCTTGGATCTTGTTTACGTCCCAAATTCCGTGGGTATCTCCCGATATATAAATCGTCATAGTTGTCTCCTTTTCATTCTCTATTCATTTGCCACGTGTTCGGAAACTTCAAATTTTCCATACTTTCACCTTGAATAAACACTGCAGGCAGTCTCGGCATAAGCGGACTTACGAACCTATATTTGTCGTAATACGCAACGTCGCTTCCCGTCAATAACGTAGACGACAACTTTGATCTGCACACGCCTATTAGTTTTGCGTCAAACGACTTGCGATACGTCCAAAACATATCTCTCGTCGGACTCATATCAAACAAGTTCGGACGCCCCGACAAATACAATCCGACTTTCAAACGTTTGCCCTTCTTAAACGTCGTCTCGATTATCTCGTCAAATTCACGTTTGTTGCGCATATAAAAATCGTATGCGTTCGGCACGTTGATACTCACGAAAAACAGTTCTATATGTTTTTGATTTTTCAAGTCTTCGTCGGACGCTTTTTCACGCTCCTTTATCAACGTATACAATTGGCGGACGACGTCGTCTTGCTCTTTTTTGTCTAAATTCGGATTGGACAATTCGCAACAAGCAACACAATGCTCGTCGTATTTCTCCTTCCACACAATGCCGTCTCCGACGAATATATAATATCCGAATTCATCTACGGAATAATGTTCTCTTGCGCTCGCAAGTGGCAAATTGTGTCCGTGTGAGTAAACGCCGTATCCCGTATCACACGACGCAAGCAAGTTTTGCTCGGACAAATTCCAAAATACGGGCGCGCTTTCGTGCACCCCTATAAGCGCACTTACACCACGACTTTTGTCTGGCGCGTTTTCATACGCAAGCGTCAACGCCTCCGCTTCGTTTGCGCTCTTCCCTACGGCGTTGCGAAACTCGCAACTTTGGGTTGCTTCTTTATAAATATCGTTCAAATCGTCTTTTCTTTTCATACATTTTCCTCCGTAATCAATAAAAACCGAGCCGATTTATCGTGCGTTTTTGCCTTTGGTCATCTACGACTATATCGTCGGCAACTATCGTTTTCAGTTGCTCGTTTGACAAATACTCGACGTCTTGTTTCACGATACGATTGGCTTGATTGAGTTTTGCTTTTTCAAGTACGTTTCTTGCAAATCTGCCGTTTCCGAAAGACGGATCTTTGCGTGCGTTCTCATATATTTCTAGCAACTTTTGATCGCAGGACGGATCAAGAATAATATCTCTGTCACGAGCAAGAAGTTTGGTTATATCCAAAAGTTCGATTGCAGAATAATCGTCAAAATCGACGTGAAACGCTATTCTCGACGAAAGACCGGGGTTGCGATCCACAAACTCCTCCATTTCGTCCTTGTATCCCGCAAAAATCACGATTATATCGTCGCGCGCATTTTCCATTTCTTGCACTATCGTGTTGATTGCCTCGTCGCCGTAAAGCCCTTTTTTGTCGTCCAAAAGCGAATACGCCTCGTCGATAAACAGCACAGAACCTTTTGCTCTTGCAAATTGCTGTTTCACTTTCGGCGCGGTTTGTCCGACGTATTCCCCCACTATATCCGCTCTGCCGACCTCAACGAGTTCACCTCGACTCAAAACGCCGTTGTCGTGAAGTATTTGCGCCAAAAGGCGTGCCACCGTCGTCTTTGCAGTGCCAGGATTGCCCGTGAAAACCATATGCATAGCGGGGCGTGAAAAATCGATATTGCGCTCTTTGTATTCACTTTGCAATTTGAAGTAATTGATTGCGCCGTCGACTATTCTTTTGACGTTTTCAAGTCCAATCATCTCGGACAACTTTTGATACGCGCTATTTTCGCGCACATCTTCATCTTCTCCGCTTTTCCCGTTGTAATACGAGGCGTATTCGGGAAATTGCACCGTTGCGGAATACTCGTTGCACCAATTGCTATATATGCTTCGCAATGCCGTCTTCGAGTACGCCCTATCCGATTTTCTGATCTTTTCGGCTTCCCCTTCGGGCATAGCTATGCCGTCTTGCTTCGCAATTTCACGAAAGTACTCGGCTGCGGAATCACCTTTGTATTCGGGGTCGTAAAACTCAACGAGCGCAATGCCGTTTAGACTTTCTTTTATTCGTTTGCGCGTTTTTGCGAAAGCGGAATCCATAGAGATAATCGTAACGACACTTGACGCATATCGTTTGATGATATCGGCAATTCCGCTCCACGACCACTTGTAATACTTCTTGTCGCTTTCAAAAATACTATCTTCGTCGGGGCGCAAAACCACCGCTCCGCCGACGTTCACTCTATAAAGTTGTTCCACGTACCATTCCGTGACGTTCCTATCTCTTAACCCTATTATCGTGTACTTTTTGCTGGTTATTCTCCCTTTTTGATACAGTGAGAATATAAGATCACGATTGCGCGTCGTACGCGAATTATCGTCGTCGGAAACCATAAAATAATGCGCGGGATTGCCAATCGGTTTTTTGAGCGTTTTCCCTCCGTAAATTCGGTCGAGTTCGCGCTTAAATTCCTTGTCCAAAAAGTTTTTCTTTACGTCTTCGTATACGCTTGCCTTCGTTTTACGTTCCAACACGACGCGCTCTTCAAAAGATTCGTTGCGCGAATTATAGAAAAACCCAAGCCCCAATCGTTCTATTGCGCTTTCACCGTTTTTGACGTAATCGTATAACATGGCGTCGTCGATATTCTTCAAAAAGTCCACCATCTTGCCTTCAACCACCTTGACCGCCACGATATCCGCAAACAGTTTCTCTGCAAAATTCTTGGCAAATTTCTTCTCGTTGCACGCGGAATTTAGACACGCAATTGCGTCCACGACGTTCTTGCGCATTCCGCTGACGTAAGCGTAACAAGTCGGATCTTCTTCAAAAAGCTCACCGCTCACGCAAGCCGCTTCTTCGGGCTTGAAATCCTTGATTTGCTGTGCGTCTTTCACTTTTATGGTAATATTAAAAAACCTCATTGCTTTCTCTCCGAAATTTAATGAAATGTTTATTGGTTATTCAATTGTTTCGTGTGCTACTACAAATCGTTCGTCAATCCAAATTCAATATCTCGATTTGCCGTCCCCTCATCTCGTCGAATAGTGATTGTGGGATACGCGTTTGGTTGATTTACGCTATTATCATACACCCTCTTTCGACAAAAATCCACTAAATCTCGTTCCGCATTGTACCGCGTACGGTACATAATATATAAAATGAAATATTGCGCCACTTTACTATTGCATATTCATCAAATATGTATCATTATTAAATCAATAAAGGTTCAAGGAGACATGTAAAAATGGCAATAACTGTAATACCTGTGAATGAAATTGATATATGACTGGTGTGAAACGGAAAACGAGAGTGAAATTTTATCAAATATTAGATCCATTAGTACTACAGACAAAAAAATATTCGAGATGTTCCAACGAATCTTCGACGAAGAAGAAACTGAATAAAAAACAAACATTCGAGCGAACATAAAGTCAGCCCGAATGTTTTTATAACATAAACAACTTCCAATTTTGCTCTTTCAACAATCTATTCCTATAAGCAAACACTAGAATCGACATAGCAAAATTCAAGGTTGTATGCAACTTCTCTATCCACCATACAACTCCGTTCTTATCATAGTTTATTTTTTATCTTCATTATGATTCAGTTCTGCGATTCGCTGTTTCAAACGAATATAAGCTGTCCTTTCTCTTTGCTTTCCTCTAGACCATGTTAAATATTCCAAACTTTTGTTAAATTGAGAAAACAAGAATTTTTGCTCGTCGCTTGGAGTTACCCCTAATGGAGAATATGATAAATCATTAAATGTTTGGAACAATTGATTGTAAGTTTTTAATATATACTTATCTCCATTTTCATAAACATCATTTAACTGTTGTTGAGAAATATCATTATATTCTGGTGCCAACACAAAATATTTTCTTGTTTGGATATCAAAATATTTTCTCTCGACATAATCATAATACTTACTTAACTGCGAGTTATATTTTCCGTTCTTGTTAGGACTTTCTGATTTACCATTAATCTTGGAATCTATTTTGTTTTCTACAACAAACACATGATTATCGCTTTTAAACAAGAGATCAATATTCTTTTCTTTTTCTCTAACAATATCAAATTTCTCATTTCTATCAACACTATTTACCCCTAAAAAATCGTGTAAAAACGAATACATTAAATTATTGTCCCTTCTTAAAAAGTAAGCAATCTGGTTAGAAGTAGACACTTCAAGTTGTGCTCTGCCACTTATGACAGAAAAACACTGCTCATCATCAATACTGTTAATATCAATTGTTCCATCCGATTCAACGACATCACCATTTGTTATTAATGATTCTAATATATCTCTATCGTTTCTTTCATTTGGAGCAGAGTCATTTGTGGTTTTGCCGAAAGCATCTGCATAACAAATATTGTGTTGAGGATTACACATCAATTCAATAATAATCTTATTATTATCTTCATCACGCATAATGGTTGCCTTATTTCTATCAATCTTCAAAATTATTCTTAGATTATCTTTTGGTCTATATAATTTGGAAGCTTTGTATGTATAATAATATGCTTTGCCAGATTCAGAACCGCAATAAAATATATCATAAAAACTATGACCTTCAAACATTGGGCATCCACTAAAATCTGAAGGTGATCCCTTTTTGTAATTTACTTGAGCTTCTTGATCTATCTCAGAAACTGCAACTAATTCATATATTCCGTTTTCATTATTAATTGAAGACTCGATGATATGAAAAACATATTTTGTTTGTTTAGCAGCCTGATCGCCTCTTACGCCATAGGGATTTAAATACACATATCTTTGGCCATCATTATCCTTTATAAAATTGATTATTTCGTGCCCAAGGTTAAATTCTAAATGAGAACCGGTAAATACTTTATTTAGTACAATTTCGTAGTTTTCTGGTTTATGCTCTTTCGCCCTTTTCTCGACATTATACTCTTTTTGGGTTCTTGATAACGTTCTGTCAGCATTCTCAATAAGATAATCAAAATATAATAAATTTCTAATAATTCCTGACGGATCTTTTGTATCTATTTTTTGCGCTATTTCAGATCTTGTTAGACACTCGGTAGAACTATTATTAAATAATTCTAATACTTTTTCTTCCATTTTCATACTCTTTTTCCTCCGTGTTTATATATTTCACTCTTTGACGATGTCGCAGAGGGCTTGCCAGATTTTCACCATAGCATAGGTGTCAAGTTCGCAATACTTCAAAAGATTGTGGCGCGCCACGGCTTGCCCTTCGGGTGGCATATCTTTGATCAACGGGAAGATGCTCATTGCCTCACCGCCGTTGTGGACGCCGTCGAGATTGTGATAATCGAGTTCGGGATCGTTTGGGAACATCGCGGGCAACACCGATTTGATTGAGAACGAGCCTCCGATCTCTTTTCGATAATAATATCCGTCACGGAAAACGTCCAACAAGTCCTTGATATTGCCTCTGATATTGAGCAAATGTGCTTTGAGGTCGGGGAACATATCGGCAAGTTCCTTGATGCGCGAACACTCAAACGCCTTGTTATACGCAAGCGTGCACACGTTTTCGGGAATATCTTTCACGAGGCTTTCCGCAATAGCGCGCAAGGGATTTTCTCCCGATACCGCCAAGAACTCTTTGTGTTTGAGCTCTCCGCCTTCCCTCTCGATATAATGCAAGGAATATTGGAACGGTATTTGCTGATACGGGCTCGTTCCCTCAAAAGGAGGAAGAATGGGTTGCATCGTTTCAAAGTCCAAAAAGTATAGCGGATACGAGAGCGTATCGAGGAATTTCTTTATTCCGTCCTTGTCCGCATACACGCCTCTATCGTGCAAATAAAAGTCTACTTGCCTATTGATTTCTTGGGAAAAATACCAACCCGTGCGCTCGTAATCTTCAAATGAAACCACGCCTTGCTCGTAGCACTCAAACGCTTTCGTTTTTGGCAAACGATACATATTGAACACGCTCGGATTCGGCAAATATTTTGAGCAGTATTTCCAAAATCCACACTTGTACGGTGCAAAACAGTTGATTGAAATGCCGATTTGGGGTTCTTGCTCGTTTTCGAGCATTGTTTCCGCACTTTGCAAAAGTCCTTCGACTTTGCCGTATTCTTGTGCAACGAGTTCGTCCACGTTGTGGATTTTGAACACTTGTTTTACGTCAAGTTCCTTGCCTCCGACGTACTCGTTGTTTATATGTACGAGATAGGTGTGTTTGACGTTCACTCCGCATTTTTCAAGCACGTATTTTTGATAGCTTATATCAAAAATATAGACGGGCTTTACTCTCGTGGAACTCTTGACTTCGTATATGGAATACCCGTCTCCGTCTTTGCGAAGTATATCCACGGCGCAATATAAACCGCAAAAATCAAACGACGCTTCGCATATATTCTCCACACCGCTTGCAATACACTCCTTGGTCTTGGCAATCATTGCTGACAAATCCAACGCGCCGTCTTCTTTCTTGACGGTTACTTCGACGTAATCCCCGAAAAGCCCCATTGCAAAATCACCAACGACGTTGCCGTTGTCCATTCTCGCCTTGACGCTATCGTCTATTTCGTATTCGTCGGGCTTATACTTTTTGAGCCACACGCTCTTTGGGCATTGACACAAAGAGCAATATCTTGATTTGCTGAAATACATAATTCACTCCCAACCTTCCACAACTTATCTGTTATATTTTTCACATATTTGTTCTATGCTTTGTTTTATTTCGTTGCGCAAATGCTCCGGCGCAAGAACTTCGGCGTTTTCTCCGTATTGCAATGCCCAAAACTTCATTGCCGTCGGGCTGACAATCAATTCGACTTTTATATTTTCGTCATCGATTGTCGACACTTTTACGTCTTTGCCAAACCAATCCACGATGTCATCCATCATCCACTTCTTCGCCGCAATTACAACTTTTTCGGGCTTATCTGTGAACATATAAGGGCGCGCTGTGGACAATTCCTTGTAATTTATGCCGTTTTTGTATCCGTCAAGGCTCTTTATCGGCACGATCGATTGCTCCACTATCTCGATTTCGGTGATTTTGTCAAGGCGGTAGAAGCTTATGTTCATCCACTTGTGGTTGCATCCCATAAGGTAGTAGTGTTGATTGTGCAACACCATTCTATACGGGCTTACGCACGGGTGCGACGTGTGGTGCAGTTGCTTGTCCGCGCCGATTTTATTGTAGTAGAATTTTATCTGTTTGCCTTGACTTATCGCATCGTCTATCACCGATATATTGAAAAACACCGCCTTGTTTTCGGTTTTGTTCCAATCGTTGAGCGATTGCACGTATTTGACGCGCGACTTGAAATTGCGCCCGCCCATTTTGACGAGTTTGTCGATAAGTTGCTTGGAGTGCGTCGCGCTTATATGATTTGAGCAAAGCACGCTGTCTATGAGCATGTGCAGTTCGGATTTTTCAATCGGTCTATCCACGAGATACGCACCCTTGCGGCTCGATTCTACGTCAATGCCCATCTCGTTGAGATAGGATATATTGCGTCCGATCGCCTTGCGCTCCACCACCAAACCGTATTCTCTTTCAAGAATATCGATGATATCTTGTTGCGTGAGCAAATTGTTTTCGTCAGAATAATCGAAAAGCACTTGATATAATCTAAAAAGCAAAGTTTGTTTATTTTCAAATCCCATAAGCAAATCTCCTTTCATATATCATACCCCCGATTTGCAAAATTGTAAATACTCAATGCACCGTACGCGGTACAAATTTTCACCGTTACTTTTCGTCGACGCGCTCAACGTCAAACGGCATCTCGGCGCAATCGATACTATTGCCTTCGAGCAATTTTAATACCGACACGCAATACGCCTTGCTTATCGACATTCGCATTCCGTGCGCTATTTTATCAAACAACGCAAATCTTTCTGCGCAAGTAACCCATTGTGGACAACGCTTGATAAACTGCGCTTCGAGCGCATCTTCTTCGTCCTTTTTGCAACTACATATAATGCGCCTTATTTTTTCAACTTCGTCATAGTTATAGCCCGCGATATAACGGATAAAATGCATATAATCTTCGGTATACGGCGTTGTTTTCAAACGACAAAATCTTTCACAAGTCCAATCTTGTGCTCCTTTCAACACTTCAATTGACGTTATTATCGATATCTCAACTTTGTCGATATGCAAAACGCTTTCCCCATCTCCAATCTCTATTTCCACAAATTCAAAACACTCTTTTAGATATACCGCCAGCTCGTCGAGCGTGTCCTCGTCCATATAGAAACCAAATAATTCTTGCAGATTGCTCTTTTCGTTGAAATATCTTTCAAATATCAAGCCGTATTCAAACGGGTTTATGTCCGTTATCCCAAGCAAATACGCCATAAGACTGCAACACCCGTTCCCGATAAACCGCGGACTTTCATCCTTCTCTTTCAAAAACTCGCTTATCTTTTTCGCAATGCAAAAATGCTTCGCCATATCGAGTTCCATTATGCGTATAATCTCTTTCTCAATCGTATCGTCCCAACTTACGTCGCACGGCAACATCTTTTTAACGTTGTTTCTTGCAATTCGTTCCAACTCAATAATCTTTTCAAAACTCATACTAATCTCCTGCGTAAAAATTATCTATATCTTATTCAATCAAATGCACCATCTGTGGGACATTATCAAGATTTCGTGATTTATTCTTCTCAAGTTACACTTAAAACTCTTTTGGCACTTAGGCGTATGCTTGTCTTGAACAAGTCGGCTCGGCTTCGCCTCGCCGAGACAAGCATACGCCTTGTATAAAAACAAACCGCCTAAAAAGGCAAAATCGCAGCCGTGCGGAACGGGCCGTTCGCGCTAAACCGCTTGGCGAATCGGGCCCGTTTTTCTCGCACATCGGCAATGCGATTTTTTTGTCCTCTTTTTCATAGGCGGATTTTTTCTTTTTTTATATCAATCGGCGAAATTTGCTTTTGTCTTTTCGACGTCGGAATTCCCACTTGAGTTCCCTTTAAAATGCGTTTTCCCATTCAAGTTTCCACTCAACATTCATTTTTTTTACAAAAATTTCCCCTAAAGTTGGATTTTATGTACTCACGCTCAAAAACGATTCTGTGCTAACTTAAAACTGTTCATAACACACAAAAACCATTGCAACGCCATTCTCAAACCATTGCGCTGTCCTGCAAAACCTCTCGAAAACCATTGAAACTAAACTTGCACCCATTTGTGCAAAACGTGTCGGCAATGCTACGCTATCGGTAGTTCATATCACAACAGGGTTTGAACAGCGTTCAGTCATTATTTCAAACTTGTCCAAAGTGCGCACAACGATGTTCTTGTTTGTTCATTCGCTCACGTTTACGATGTGTATTGTTCACAACACGTAAAAGTGTAGCGAGTACGGATAAGTCTTGATTGAATACGGGCAAGTCTTGAAATTGGGCGGAACTGTCTAGAAAGATGACCAGTTTTGTCTGTGTACAACGCCAATTCAACTGTGTTATGAATAAAACTGCAAGACCGAGAAAAGAGGTAAAGCCTATGTTGCAACCAAGTCCGTGAAAGTTAAATCTTCGACTTTACTTCCTTTTCTCATCCTTGCAAAAAATACTAAAAAAGGAGGTAATGCCATTGAAGAAAAAACAAGTCCAACTCAAAGTAACAACCGTCGGCGAGCCGGATATCTGCAAATTGAGCGAAAGCGAACAAAAGGCGTTCTACGTTTCAATGCTAATGCGGATTTTGGATAAACGCCGTCAGCAACTGGAAGAGCAATCTCCCGTCAATGCGCAAAAAGATAATGCCGTTCCCCGAGTGTAAAGTCTATTCGGACGGGAGCCACTTTATCGCAATACCGCATACGACAAGACCTAAACGAAAAGCAAAATCGCTCGAGAACATAAGCGGAGGTAATACGGAAAATGTAGAAGAAATCAAAGCCGAAACGGAACAACCCAAAAGCCCCAAAACGTTGTTTGAAGAAGCATACGAAGAGAGCGCGAAACTACCTAAAAAGCAGCGCAAAAAATTCATACAAAATCAATTAGAACCGTATTTCGAAAACCCTCAATCCGCACAAGATTTTGTGGATGTCAATATAGAGCGAAAGAACACAAATTCCATAGCCAGAAAAGTAAGGCTTATGCGCAAAGTGAACCTGCAAGAATGGAACTATTTTTGCACTTTCACATACGATTCGGCTTTGCATACGGAAGAAACCTTTCGCAACAAATTAAGCAATTGTTTCAAGCATTTATCATCTCGTAAAGGTTGGAAATATATAGGCGTTTGGGAGCGTTCGCCTACAAAACAACGCTTGCACTTTCACGGCATATTTTACATACCCGAAAACGGTATGATCGGCAAACTCGAAGAAGTAAGAGATTTCAGCACCAAAACGCACAAAATGCAGTTGAGTTATATAAACTCGCACTTTAAGTCTTTGTTCGGTAGAAACGACTTCAAGCCTCTATGCACAAAACAAGACTTATATTTGTCCGTCGGATACATCGTAAAATACCTTGAAAAGTCCGGCGAAAAGCTGGTATATTCGCGTGGATTACCGACGTATTTCAAGTCCGATATTATGGACGACGACGTTGCGTGCAGGATAGGCATCGAAGACAGAAAATTACTTCTTTTTGACAATTTCACTTGCGTTGCGGACGGCGAAATTATAGGCGAAGTGAGTCCGCAAACAATAAGTCAAATGCCAAAGGCAAACTGACGATTTCTTATCGTCTTTCGCGATGGGAGCGTAAACGAAAACTGCGGTTTGTCAAGGGTAAAATGCATGCTTTTCAGCCCCCTTGACAAACCTATAAAACCACTATGATATAGACACTATCGTTTCCGTTTATTTTCGTTCCCGTCGCAAGACGAAATAACCAAAAAAAAGGAGACAAAAACAACAATATGAAAACAGCAGCAATATATGCAAGATACTCTTGCGAGAACCAAACGGAACAGTCCATAGAAGGACAGTTGAGAGTGTGTCAGGAATACGCCGCAAGCCTTGGCATTCTCATCGTTGAAACGTACATAGACAGAGCGATGTCGGGTACGAATGACAACCGTGCGGCATTCCAACAAATGCTGAAAGACAGCAGCAAAAAGCAATTTCAGTTTGTAATCGTTTACAAATTAGACCGATTCGCCCGCAACAAAGTTGAATCCGTCATCAACAAAAAGACGTTGCAAGATAACGGTGTTTCGCTATTATCGGCAATGGAACGCATTACGGATACACCCGAAGGACGAATGATGGAAACCATACTCGAAGGCTTCAATCAATATTTCTCGGAAGAACTCACGCAAAAGGTAAATCGCGGACTGCGAGAAAGTTGGCTCAAAGGCAACGCAACGGGTGGGCATAGCGTTTTCGGATATGATATCATTGACAAAAAATATGTACCCCACCCCATAGAAGCGCCGCTCGTCGTCGAGATGTTCACCAAGTGCGCACAAGGCTATACCGCAAACGCAATAGAAAAGCATTTCAAAGAATGCGGATATAGAAATCGTGACGGGCAGCCGATACGAGTGTCGCTGATATATCACGTTTTGCGCAATACAAAATACAACGGAGTCGTGGAACGTCAAGGTACGAAATACGATAACATATTTCCGAAACTCATATCGGACGAGTTATGGGCAAAGGTCTGCGCCGTACATAAAGAGAATAAGCGTGCGCCCAGTCGCAAGAAAGAGATTTACGATTACATCCTATCCGGCAAACTTATTTGCGGAGATTGTAAGCGCAAAATGGTCGGGATAAGCGGAACGTCTATGACAGGCGATATACACTACTACTATTCCTGCCTGTCCAGAACACGAAAAAATATAGCCTGCAACAAAAAACCGATACAAAAGCAATTTATAGAAGACCTTGTTATCGATACCACCGCAAAAATCGTAGCGACGGAAGAACGCATTGACGGCATTGCAAAGAAAATATGCGCCGTTCATGAAAAATCCTGCACAGACAATACAAAACTTAGAATGCTTGAGAAAAACAGGCTCGAAGCGGTTAAGGCACAAAACAATCTAATAAAGGCTCTTGAACAAGGCATATTCAATGCGGCGACAAAAAGCCGACTGGATGAATTGGACACATTGATCACACAATACGATTTCGATATACAGCAAGAAAAAGATAGGCAATTCTCTTTCTTGACGGTTGAGCAAATAAAAGAATACTTGCGAGAATTCGTAAATCCCGACACCACAGACATGGCAGTTAGAAAACTTCTAATAAATACGTTCGTGCGAGAAGTGATACTATATGACAATGCGGTCACGATAACATATAATTTTATAGACTACGATGTCCCGACAAAAGTGACAACGGAATACGTCGAAAACATAGAGCAGCAGATTGAATCGGTAGATGCGTCTGCTGTTTCTTTTATATCCAGTTCGTACAATAAGGCGGATTTTTCACCACGAATAACCTAACTTGAATTTGCAAGTTAGGTTATTATTTTTTTATCGTTTTCAGAGTATTTTGCGCTATTCTACTCTTATCTCAACCATTATCTTGCGTTTCGTGGACGAACGGGACGATATAACCTTTTTCGGTTTGCAATATTTTACGGATAATAAAAATCCCCGATCTTCGTCGGGGACGGTGCTTATCGGGGATTTGAATATTATTTGTATTTTGTCATCATATAATATTACTTCTTTTACCAAATATTCTATGAGCATACGCGGTTCCATTTCTAGCGCATCCGAATAAAACTCTTTTATCTGCGCTCTTGTCAGCGGCACCGCTTGCCTACTTTGTTCTATCAGTATTTCTCTCTCAAGTTTTTCCTGTTGTTCTTCGAGGTCTTGCAATCGCTTTGCGGTCGTTTTCGACACAATTCCGTTCTGTATTGCGTTGGCGATATTTTCAAGTTGTTTGTCTATCTTCGTTTTCTCTTTGACAAGTGCGTTCACTGCCGAATTGTTTTTTATGTTCTCATCCTGCTCTTCAAGTAATTTCTTCGTTATAAACTCTATTGCGCCCGGGCGATTCAATTCATCGACGATTGCATTTACGACGATCTCTTCGAGATACTCTTTGCGCACTTGGCTTTTCGTGCATCCGTTGTGATACTTCTTTTTGCCGCCGCATTTATAGTATCTGTTAGTTTCGCCGTTCGATGCCGTTCCCGTTTCCGAATACATTGGCATTCCGCAATATCCGCATTTCGCTTTGAATTTCAACAAATATGTCGCTTCGAAACTGCGTTTGCCGTATCTGTTCTTTTCAAGCCTTGCGCCGACCTTTTGGAATAACTCAACGGGTATGATTTGCGGATATATATTATCCACGACTTCATCTCTGCATTTATATGAGCCTGTATATTTTTCATTGCGCAGCACATGGTATAAAAGATTTCTCGGAAACGGCTTGCCCTTGTACAATAATCCCTTCTTGTGCAACGTATCTATAATCTCCAATACGAATGCGCCTTTCGAGTATTCCTGAAACGCATATCGTACAATCTCCGCTGCGCTCTCGTCTATAACGACTTTGCGACCTTCGACCTTATATCCGTACGGCACGCCACCGCCTTGATACAAGCCTTTAAGTCTTGTCTCTCGCATACCGCGCTTTACTTTCTGCGCCAACTCTTCCGAGAAGTATTGGTTGAAGCCTTCGAGTATGGTTTCCATCATATGCCCTTCGGGTGTATCCGTAATGCGTTCCATTGCCGATAATAGCGAAACTCCGTTGTCTTGCAACGTCTTTTTGTTGATAACGGACTCGACTTTGTTGCGTGCGAATCGGTCCAATTTGTAAACGATTACAAACTGAAATTGCTTTTTGCTGCTGTCTTTGAGCATTTGCTGAAATGCCGCACGATTGTCGTTCGTGCCCGACATCGCCCTGTCTATGTACGTTTCCACGATGAGAATGCCAAGGCTTGCGGCGTATTCCTGACACACTCTCAACTGCCCTTCGATGGACTGCTCAGTTTGGTTCTCGCAAGAGTATCTTGCATATATTGCTGCTGTTTTCATGTTGTTTTTCTTTCTCCTTTTTTACAATTGATTTGTCTTTCGACAAGAGAGAGAAAAACGGAAACGATATTGTCTATATCATAGTGGTTTTATAGGTTTGTCAAGGGTGCTGGAAAGCATACATTTTACCCTTGATAAACCGCAGTTTTCGTTTACGCTCCCGATGCGAAAGACGATAAATGATTTTTGTTTTCATAGTATTTTTATTGACGTTGCGCCGGTTGATGACGCTATTTTGTTTGAACACAATTTTGCATAACAAATAGTTAATATAACTGTTTTGCATATATCAACTTGCTGTTTTGCAATTATGCTCATTTGCGGATTGTTCTTCCAGTTGCTGATGGCGTTTATCCAAAATACGCATGAGCATTGAAACGTAGAACGCCTTTTGCTCGCTCTCGCTCAATTTGCAGATATCCGGCTCGCCGACGGTTGTTACTTTGAGTTGGACTTGTTTTCTCTTCAATGGCATCACCTCCTTTTTAAGTATTCTTTGCAAGAGTTGAGAAAAGGAAGTAAAGACGAAGATTTGGCTTTCACGGACTTGGTTGCTACATGGGCTTTACCTCTTTTTCTCGACCTTGCGGTTTTATTCATAACACAGTTGAATTGGCATTGTACACAGACTCCATCCGGACACTTTTGGATATGAGTAGGACAGTTTCAAGACTCAGCCGTACTTTTCCAAGACTTGCCCGTACTCAGTCTAGACTTATCCGTACTCGCTACATCTTTACGTGTTGTGAACAATACACATCGTAAACGTGAGCGAATAAACAAACAAGAACATCAATGTGCGTGATTTGGACAAATTTGAAACAATAACGGAACGAGATTTGAACACAATTTTGATGATGAAAATATGATTGCGTAACAATGGTGCAACGCCTATGCAACACAAAAGAACAAAGCAGCAAACGGAATTTTGCAATACAAAAACACCAAGGATTTCCGCAAGAAAAGCGACGGCAACGGCATGACGGATAAGCGAGGATTTCGCCAAGCGGGTTAGCGCGAAACCTCGCTCCGCTCCGTGCCGCCTTTTGCGGAATTGGGTTTGTTTTTATGCAAAGACGTGCCGTAGTCTTGCGCGCGCGTGCGCGTGCGCACTTGTATCAAAGACTACGGCACGTCTAACTGTCAAATTGCTAAAATACGAGCTAAAATTAATTTGTTTTCTGTCTATAGTTTTTGGACGTTTATAAGTGTTTTTTTGTTATAAATTTTGTCGAGATTTTTTGAATTGTGTTTAGTTGTTTCTCTTTGTATATGGCGTATGCTTGTCTCGGCGAGGCGAAGCCGAGCCGACTTGTTTAAGACAAGCATACGCCTAAGTGCCATTTATTGTAAATTGTAATTTATTTCCTTAATTTTTCGAAAAAGTTTTTTATGCTTTCAAATAAACCAAAACCTGCGTTTTTGTTTTGTGCTAAAACGACATTCTCCTCATCAGGCTTTCTTTGAAAATCCTCACCATGCAAAGTCCATCTAAATAAAATCACCATGCTAGATGCATCCATTCCGACTTCGACCGCCGCCTTAGAGTGAGGATGATGTTTTATAACACGCATACACAATTCAGCATAATCATTGATAGATTTTGAAACGTTAGTTTGAATCTCAACCGATAATTTCCCTTGCATGCAAGCATTGTCAATAATACGACAGATGTCATAATCAGTTTTCGCAATTAAATCATGTTCAATATAATAACTTCTGTCGCCGGTGCATGTCGGTATATCTCCAAGTCTCCAACTATGAGTTTTGATTGCATTTTTATCCGAAAGGCAAAAATATGCGTGTGATATTGCATTTGGAAAAGATCTATTGACATCCCACGTCAAATCAATATGATATGGCGCTCCTTCTATTTTTACAATATTCCAAGCGTGCTTAACATTTTTATCAGCATTCTCATTGGTATCTCCGATCACAATCAAACACTTCACGTCTAGCATATTTAGAAGCAATTTGAATGTTTTTGAGATTCCCTCGCAAATAGCGGTCTTAAAGAACAAAACGCCTAAAATAGTGTTACTTTTCAAATAGTATTTATCTATTTCATCCGCGGCATTATCATCGTACAAAATGTTTTCGGCCAACAAATCATGCAACGAAAGAACTCTATCATATACTGTCGTTCCATGCACTCTTTTCAAGATAGCATTTGCGGCTTTTTGTATTTTAGGTTGTATTTGCAACATCTCGTTTTGATTGTAAAAATACGTCACAGTCACCACAACCATGCCGAGTAGGGTTTTGATTTTAATATTGCCGAAATCGACATAAAATAAATGTGGATTGTCCAAATTGATAGCATAAACGATATCCCGAACATCTTCAACGGGCAGCATGCCACAATTCAAAAAGATCTCTTTTTCGAATCGCTCAAAAGCGGCATATATCGTTTTATATCCCGCTTTTTGAATACTATCTAGTTTTGCGTAATAGTACCTATCGTATGTCATACCTTTTATCTCAGTGAGCCACAGCCTTCAAAAGCGGTATCCGCTATACTTTGAGCTTTTTGGCACATACCGATATCAACCAATGCTTCGCAATGATAGAACGCATAATGTCCTATACTTTGGACATTGGCACCACCACGAACTTTCTTCAAATTATTGCACATAGAAAACATACCATCTGATATACGATTAATTGAATTTGGAATGTCAAAAATCGAAAGGCTGTTGCATTTCAAAAATGCAAAACTACCAATCATTTTAACGCCATCTTTTATATCTACCATTTTCAAATTGGTACATATAGAGAATGCATATGCTCCTATTTGTTCTAAACTATTAGGCAAAGCAATCTCTTGTAGCGAAACACATCTTGAAAAAGCATATTCTCCAATTGATGTGATTTTATTCCCGAATAAAACATTTTTCAACTTTATGCAACCTGAAAACGCATAGGCTCCTATTAGATTTACAGAATTAGGAATGCTTACGCTTTTTAAAGCCTTGCAATTATAAAACGCATATTCATCGATACGTTCAATGCTGTCATGCATTTCAACGCATTCCAACATTTCACACCCTGAACACAGCCATCCTGAAACCTTTGTCACTTTATCGCTAAAGATTATTTTTTTCAATGAAGGTACGCGTGCAAATTTCCATGTGTTAAAGTGTGTATTTGTGTAGGTACTTGCATTCCAAATTATAGTCTCGAGATTATCACAACCTTCAAATGCCATTGAATCAAACCACTCTATATTACTAGGTAATTCGATCTTGGTAAGTTCTTTGCAATTTTTGAAGGCATTGCGATGAATTTGAATCACTTTTGACACTAATCTAACACTTTTGATGTGCGAATCATGAAATGCATGCTCCTCTATTATCGTTACGTTATCTGGAACAGTAATATCATCTTCATTCCCCAGATAATTTATTAGGCACACATCAATAATTCCATCCGAATAGTCACGATATAGTGCAAATCCATTATTATCTATTTCAAAGCAACTATCTTTTTCATCTATATAAATACTCTCTGCACAAATATCATCGACGCACTCATATTGCGACTTGTCATATATTTCATAGAGGGTACAATTTCTAAATGCGGTATCATCAATGCGCTGTATTTTCTCTTTTAACGTAATTTTTGCCAAAGAAAAACAATCCATAAAAGAGTACTTACCTATTGATTCGGTTCCTTTACCGACTTCCATGGTTATACCATTCCATCCAATAAAAGCACCCTGTTTAATTTCTCTTACATTATCGGGAATAATAAGCCTTTTAGCCAACTGATTCTTTATATATAAGTTGTGTGCGTAGGACAAAGGATTTGCCGTCTTGACAAAATCCCATTTATCCTCAGGATCGCCGTCATATTCATTCGTTCCAAAGCTAATTGCACACCAATTCGCGAGGTTTGATATATGTACTTCTTTTAAACTATCACATCCTACAAAAGCCCAACCATCTATTTCTCTTAGACTATTTGGAATAGTAATACTCCTAATGGTATTTGATTTCTTAAAAGCTCCTTCGTGAATTCTTGTGACACCTTCCGGAATAATAGCAACATCGTCTGATCCTCGATACTCTATTAAAACGCCATCCTTAATAACAAATTGAAAGAAAACGGAACACCAAATACTTAACGCCGCTTGAACCAAATCTCTGGAAAAGCCATATTCGTTTATCAGAATATCTATCCAACGTTGTTCCGTTGACGGCTCGCAATATTGCAGATTTCTCAACTCGTTAAAGATGCTACTTTTTGCAATCGTAGTAATGACATTTAGTAATCCTTTATTCAAATTAGGAAAAGTATCAAGCAACACAGCTCTTAACAGTTTACTATCATTTAAACAATTAGGATTTTGGGATAATATTTGTGACAAATCTATAAATTCCATTTTTTTTGCTCCTCTTTATATATTTCCATAGCCATGTATTTCTGTAATGTAAGAATCTAAGTCGCCTTCAAATCCGCAATGCGGGCATATCACATGGCTGTTTTCACCATCCCAACACGCGAGCTTTTTGCAATTACCGCACATAAAAAACATCGTGTTTCCACAGTACGGACACCCCGGATACTCATCACCGATTTCAAACGTTCCTTTTATCGTTGATGAAAATCCACTTTCACGCTTATCTGCGCCTTCTTTCATAGGAAAAGCCCAAGCGCATTCCCATGCGTTTCTTCCTTCTTTATCAAAGCGCATTCCGAACAGTTTTTTAGTTTTAGAGCAGCGACACATCACCGCAATCATTTCTTTGGTCATTGTTCCGGCTTATATTGGCACTTCCCTAAATCGCAATAGTTCGCCTTGTCGCATGTTATGGAAAAGGTTGAAGGCAGAATGTTTTGTAATGATTTTGGTTGTTTTTGCTGTAATGCGACTTCCTCCTTACCTGAATGTGGACATATTATTTTGATTTTTGTTGTTATCCTTGGAATTTGTGTTCTCATAATCTATATTCTCCTTTCTTGCTATAATCCTTAATTACCGTCACAACTTAAATAAACTTTATGTGAAATCACATATATGCTATTAATTCTTCACGCCCCACACAACCGGCCTATTATCATTATTCCAACATGAACCTTTCCACGATTCAGGTTCGAGTTCCCTTTCGCAATAGATAATCAAATTATCGCATCCGCGGAATGCATCATCTCCTATATAATCGACGCTATTTGGAATGGTTATTTTCTTTAAATCTTCGCAGCCATAAAATGCAACTTCTCCAATATTACGTACACCATCAGGAATAATGATACTTTCTAACCCTTTACAATCTGCAAATGCATAGCCCGCAATGCCACGGGTATTTTCTCTGATGTTTATTGTTGTATTACTAGGCATAGTTCCTTTATATTTATATGCAATATTCCCGATATACAAAAGACCGTTTGGTTGCCTTCTATACCATTCCGTATTATCAAAAGCATAACCACCTATATATGTCGCATTATCGCCAATTGAGATGACTGACAAATTGGTACAATCATAAAATGTGTATTCTTCGATTGACAAAACACTGTTGGGGATTATTGCTCTTTTTAATTCGCTACACTCGCGGAACGCATCCCGACCGATGTGCGTTATACCTTGTGGCAAGACAATCCTTTTCAACGATTCACACCCGTAAAATGCGCCATCCTCTATACTCTCTAAACCTTCTGGAAACTCGATTTTTTCTAAACTAGTGCAATAATAAAAGGCGCCCTCACCAATGGTTTTTACACCATTTGGAATGACAATACTTGTAAATTCGCACTCTGAAAACGCATATTCTCCAATTCTTGATACTCCATGCGGAATCACAACTGATTCTCTTTGATCATCATCGCACCAATTGTATTTTAACAACACTCCATTTTCAATTTCAAAAATATTCGAATCATACTCTTGTTCATCGAATGGTGTTTGCCTGCTATCATTTGAATATTCATCTCTTATTGCAATCGTAGTGTCAATTGATTCCATGCCATCGATTACGATTATTTCGAAACATTTTTCAATAATCTGTTCAGACAATCCATAATCATCGACGAGAGTCTTTTTTAATCTTGACAAAAGCACTGCTGATTGTCCGTTTTTTTGCATTTGTGAAATAATGCCGTCATCCGCCATAGTCATCAATGTGTTCATAATGGCTTTGGGAGTATCGGGATATAAGTCTTTTATATAAGATTTTAGTTTCTTCCCATCCGATACGCAATCGGGATATTTATTCAACAACAATTCAAAATCTTTTCTATCCATTTTTACTTTTGCTTCTCCACAATTATTGCGATTGACAAATCATCGCCGCTTCCTTTTTTTGACAACTCAGGCAAAAAAGCCACGAGCTCTTGTTTTGCATCTCCGAGTTTTTGTTCTTGAAAGCCCTTGAACACATTCTCGACAAAAGCGACGTATGCTTCTTCCGTCGAAAAACTGTTTATCACACCATCCGATGAAAGCAGAACTGCATTTATCCTATTTGATTTATTTAAAGATATAATGCAATGTTTGAATGACTTTGCCGCATCGCTGTTGCACAACGACGTCGTAAGATTAAACTGCAATTGGTCGTCCGCCAATTCACGATGGATTTTATCTAACAAACAAACTTTATACTGTCCGTTTAATACGCAAACGTTTCCGTCTCCGAGTTTCAAGACAAATAAGTATTTGTCTGTCAATACGGCAGCAATAAACGTTGAACCATACGCTTTAACGTATGAAGAACGTAACGACCTTTTGTCGTCTTCTCCCAACGGTTCAAAACGCATGTCGGATTCAAACGGGTTATCTAAAAAATGATTTCTAACAAGTTCGTTCCATTCGTTGATAATGGATATTTCCAATTGTGAAATCAACGTATCCCAACTTGTTTTAATTCCATCGTTATTTAAGACATAGTCCATAAACGAGGAAATCATTTTCTTCCCCGCTTCGCATGCGAAACGAGACCCGATGGCACTTCTGAAATACTTGTCGCCACCGTGTCCGTCGCAGACGATAACAGCATCATATCGTTTTTCTTGCCAACTTATCGAATTATCTTGACATTCTTTCTCGCCTAAAATATGAGAATATCCTCGGATAGATATGTTGGCAACCTTGTTGTCATTCATAAATTCACCTGATTAGATGTCTGATTTACCATTGGCTATCATCAATATCCGGGATATTGACCACAATCGGTTGATCATTATCGATATCGGCAATTGCTTCATTTACGACCGTTTGCGCATCTTTACCCGTCGAACTTGTAGTTCCGGTCTTTGACACGGTAGCAGTAACGAATTTTATGTACTGTCTAATCTTCTCGGGATCGTCTATTGCAACTACCGCCTCGGGTGTTCCGCAAACTTTTGCAAGCACATCACGATCCGCATCTTCACCGACTGCAAACGCAACTTTGATTGCAGATTTGAACCAATTGTTCTTTTTGAGTTCTTCAAGCGGTCTTTCCCAGTCATCGGTCGGTTCACCGTCGCTCAAAAAGATGAGGCCCGGGGCAAGATATCCCATCGGATTTTCTCCGAGAAAGCCTTTTCTTGACATCTTCTCATTAAGTGCTTTGAGAGCTGCACCCAATGATGTAAGACCGCCTGCATTTATAGGTTGCCAAGTGTTTATAAACTCTTCGGGCGTTTGTGGCGTCGGTGTAATCCATTCAACGTCATTTGAAAAAGACGCTGCCACAACCTCAATTTTTGCATTAGGCGCACCATCCGCCACATCTTTGATGATTTGCGGAATATCACGCATCGCATTATTGACTTGTGCGATTTTTGTACCCGACATGCTTCCCGACTTGTCGAAAAGATAGAACAAAGTCATTGTTCTAGTTGCCACACCTTCAAGGTTATCTCCATATCTGTTGCTCATAGTATTTCTCCTTTTGTTTATACATTTTATCTAACAAGTGAAAACTTGTTGTTTCATTCTTCTACGTGTATCGTTTTGTTTCCTATCGTAATCTTCGTTTGCGGAATCAACGTAACAGTTTTTCCGGGTTCATACGATACTATCGGTTTCTCGGGGTATTCAACCGCCCAAATTGATGCCGATTCATTTCTCAATCCATACACCCCTTTCGTTTTTTTGCTTTCCACGACAGTTCCCATCGTTATGTCTCTACTTCCGTGTGCCACGTGGAATTGTGTAAGCGTTTTCCCGTTTTGTGCCACGACTCTCGCTTGTTCCGTAACTATCGAATACGGTAAAATTTGTTTTTTATTGCATTCGGTGCACACAATTTCTTTTCCGTTTGATTTGCTAGCAAAATTGATTTCGCCGCAACAAGGACAAACAACGGCATCGTCAAGAAGGCGATATAATATATCTCTCCAAAACATTTCGGACTTACGTTTTCTACCATCGTGTAACGATTCTTCCGAAAACGCCGTTTGAAATGCGTCATGAATATAATCGGGATATATCGGCCACAATGACATGAGGTTTGAGCAAATACCGCGCACAGGTCCATTTGATCTATCCTTTGTGCTACAAACGAAAACCGGATGCTCCGCATAGAGTTCCTTCTCTATTTGCGGTGTCAAACAAGGGTACTTACAACAGTTTGCGCCTTCGAGCGGATGCGACAAAAACAGCAATTCAAAAAGGATCACCGACAACGAGAATAAGTCTGTGTTTGTGCTCGGTTTTTCTTTGCCTAAAATCACTTCCGGTGCCATATATCCGGGTGTTCCGCCTACGCCCAAATTGCTACCGTCGGGCGCAACGTTATCGTTGTCACAAATCAGCACGTCTCCATTCTTCTTGTCTATAAAAAAGTTTCCCGGACTCAAATCTTGATAACTGTACCCCTTTCTATGCAACGCTTGAAACGCTTCGACGATGTTTATTGCAGCATTTATAACAGCTTGCGTATTTGCAAAGTGTTCTTTTGCTTTTATAAACTTTGTAAACTCTGCATAGTTTGTCGGTCTTAAATCCATTATGTATCCGAAGCCTTCGCTATTTTTTCCCGTAGCAGCGACCGCTTTCATCCACAGAAAATGAGAAGACGGACTTCCGCTTTTTACGTTGTTTGAAAGGTTTTCATAGAATTTCTTGCAATTCGGTTTCAGCGATTTCAGATAATTTGGCAAATACCATTTAAGTGCATATTCCGCACCATTATATGTCACTTTATAGACACTTCCCTGCCCGCCTTCACCTATCTTAGCTTTGACTATGATTGGATCCCCATTGGTTAATAAAAGTTTTTTTCCAGGCTTAAAATCTGTCATTTCGGCCTCCGTCATTGGTGTTTATGTCAAACAAGCTACAAGAACTATTATCACTACAAAAACAATTATTCCCGTGATGCTTGTTATCAAAATCGTCTTTTTCTTTGTCTTTTCATGCTGTTTTATCGAAAGTACTGACTGTACGTTTTTCAGGTTGTTTTTGGCTATTTCACTTCCACACGAAACTGCTTGTTCGTAATACTTTTTAGCGACATCATAATTCGCAACGCCTAATTCGCCCGTCTCATACATTTTCCCCAAATTATTCAATGCTGTCGGATGATTTTTCTTCGCTGCCAATTGATACCATTTTATTGCTTCCGTAAGATTCTTACCCACGCCGGTTCCTGTGTGATACATCCAACCTACCCAAAACATAGCGCTGGCATTACCGAGTTCAGCGGCATACATATATGATTTGAAAGCTTGTTCATTGCTGTCCCAAGTGTTCTGTTTCTTCAATTCTTCTGCTTGTTTGCAATAAAACTCGCTTTTTTCTACTTTCTCTGTCTTTCCGCATCTATCGCAATCTCGGACAAAACCATTGCCGTCTTGTCTCCATTTCGAAAAGCTATGGCCGGTGGCCTTTATTATTCGTTTCTCTTTTTTACCGCATCTTTTACATTGTCTGAGTGAAAATCCATTCTTTTCACACGACGGTTTTACTTGTTCAATCCATGCCCCGAACGCATGCCCTTTTGCTTTTTGAACAATTGCTTTTTCTTCACCGCATCTAGTACATTTATACAATTCTCTACCATTCTTTTCGCATGTAGGCTCTATGTATTCTACAAGGACAAAATCATGTTTCGCATTGACAAAATTATCCTTATATTCATATCCGCAATCACACCTATGTAGCGTGTATCCCTTTTCGGTGCATGTTGGTTCTACTTGAATAATTTCGAATTTATGTGTATGTATCGTAGTATTAATTTCTATATCTTTCGATATAGGTTTTTGTATCGGCTGAATCTTTCTTGTATTTTGAGCATTATTTATCTTTACGTCATATGCACTTGCCCATATATTCAAGCAACCGTCAATATATTTTTGCGCATATCCGTGCTTAGCTTCTATATGAGAACTCAAATTGGTAAAAGTCAATTTGTCGATTACATCTTTGTCTTTTATTTCATCCACAATGCCATCGTCGAGCATAGAGCATAATATACTTGCATAGAGACTTTCCGATGGGTACAAATCCGACAATAACGATTTAAGTTTCTTGCCGTCTCGCACGCATTCGGGGTATTGGTTAATTACACTCTTTAAATCAATCATTTTCTTTTGTGCCCTTTCTTTATCTAATAAGTTTCAATACTCTTTCGGCCAATGCCCCATCAGGAAGCATTAACGTATATGTTTTACTTCCGAACTGTAATGTAATTGCATCAGCATATGGTGTAGTTGCGGATAGTTTTTCGATTTTCTGCTCAAATCCGTTTTTTGAAGCATGAAATACCACCCTCTTGTTTGTAAAGAACAGAATACCCTTGGTGTATTCAGTTTCATATATCGGTTCGCTTTTTGATTCTCCCGTATGATAATAGCAACCGTCAAAAAGTCTAAAACTCGCGCCGTTTCTTTTACTCTCAAAATGCTTCTTTTCTGTGACAATTGCTGCGACTTCAACATAGTGACAATTCTCGCCCTTTGAAAGCACTATTTTGTTTGCCGAAATAAACGGCAAAACTCCCGCTTCAATTTTTAACACTGCTTGATACGGAAGTATTGATGTCAGTGTAGGCGGTATTGCAGGTGAATTTGGAAAAAACAAGTCTTTTATCAATCCCATTTTTAGTAATGGACAATGCCATTTCTCCCTTGTCATTAGTGGCATCACAAAATAAAAAAGTGACACCCCAAACGAGATGCCACTACAGAGTTCACATCTCGCATAGTTGTCACACTATATGTAATAAGGATTTTTTCCAATCGATTATCTGCGAGTCGTGTTTCTGCCGAAAATATACGATTGGAAAATTAATACGCAAATAGAGAGTAGCAAACCACTCTCTTTTATATTTACATATAATGTGACAAGCGCAGTTTATCATATAAACTGTTTTTTTTCAATATATTCTTTGCAATTTCTGAATTTGATTATAATAGCAAATAAGGCAAAACTCCATAAACTGTCAGTTAAGTAATTAACTCGCGGTTTATAAATTTTGTGTCGCAACGGCAAAAATCTATCTCATATGCCTTTTTACGATATCTAACTATGCTGTTGCTAGTCGGCAATTGTGCGACTTCGAGATAATTTCCCAAAATGCTTAATCATTTTTACTTACCTATAAATTGCGACATATCTTTGTCGCATTTTTATGAAGTACTCAAACACGGTGGATTGAGCACGTTCAAGTATGGCGGCGATTTCGGGATAACTTAATCCGTTTTGCCTACATTCGAGCGCAATTCTCATATTGTCCGTCAGATTTAGACTCTCAACGATTGAATCATAGACGGTATAGTCTTTGACAACATCTTCTTCAATCTCGCAAGACGGCTCGCTGATGGGCGTTAAGGTATCAAGGCTCACGGAATGGTAATAGTCGCTTGTTTTTCGAGTGATAAGTTTAGACATCGTTCTAATGCACGCAATCTTGACGGTTATTGTCTTTCCGTTTTTATCGTATGTCAAAACGTCGTTTAATCGCCTACCATAATGATTGCAAAGGAATAGCGCACATTCTTGAATCAAATCATAACTGTCACTGAACGTATGGTTAATATCGTTTTTACGTTTTATATCAACGCATAGGTCTGCATATATCTTTTGCATCCTGCTTCCCATATAGCCGATAAGGAATCGAGTTTCATACATTGCCAACTGTTCTGCCATTGCAAAAACGTTACTTTGAGAGATTGCTTCTTTGAAAACGTCATAATTTCGAATGTGTTTTTTCATTTTTGGATACGCTCCGAGTTTTATTTGCCTTTCGGCAACAAGACGGCGCAGCACCGAGAAAACTCAAAAACGTATCGCTTCAAATCACAAGATGCCTATGTCAACGAATCGCATAAAAATGTTGTTAAAAGTCCATATACTTGTATCAAGACTACGGCACGTCTAATCGTCACACTTGTATAAAAGACTACGGCACGTCTAATCGCCAATGCATAAAAAATCGGCTAAAATGAACGTTGAAATTAAAGCAATTTTTGAGAGTAAGAAAACAAAATTTTTATGCCGTTGATATAGGCTTTTGTCGGTGCTAAACCGCCACGCAGAAAGGCAATAAAAACGCGGAGCAATTAAGCAAGATATCATACATTTTGGTTGCGCACAAATTATGTGCGCAACCTCTTTTCCCTAAGATTAATCAAATTATCTTATATTATGTTTTATTTCGCAATTTTTGCGTTTGACAAATTTTGCGAAATAAGATATATTGACTATGAGGTGTTATTCTATGAAACTTATCGAAAGACCGACCTATCTTCAACAACTTATCGATGTTATGAACACTCCGGACATCAAAGTTATCACAGGCATTCGCCGCTCAGGCAAATCAAAATTGATGGATGCATTCATAGATTATGTCAAAAAACAATCCGAAAATAATAACGTAATCCGCATCAAACTAAATTTGAAAGAATTTGAATCATTGAAAAACGGTGATGCATTATACGATTATATTGACAAACATTATTCTGCGGATAAAGAAAACTTTGTATTTGTGGACGAAATACAACTTTGTGCGGGATTCGAAACCGTTATCAATAGCCTGTATGAAGAAGAACGTTTCAATATATTCCTCACCGGTTCAAACGCATTCTTGCTGTCTAGCGATTTGGCAACACTCTTCGGCGGTCGAGTCTTTGAAATCAGCATGTTCCCGTTTTCCTTTACGGAATATCTTTCCTACTATCCGCAAAACGATATTGACGAGGCTTTTGACAATTACGTATCTGTCGGTGGTATGGCAGGCTCTTATCTATATAGCAATCAAAGCGACGCACGGAAATATCTTGCAAACATTGTACGCACCACTATTACAAAAGATATTGTTAAAAAATTCAAAATCGAAAACGAAGACTTGCTTAATATGATTGCGGATTATCTTATGGACAACGTAGGCAACAAAACATCTATACGCAATATTGCAAATGCGCTCACTTCAAACACATACAAAACCAACGACAAAACCTGCGGCGCATATATAGATTATCTCTGTCGCAGTTTCCTGTTCTACCCTTTCAAGCGTTACGACGTAAAAGGAAAGCGATATTTGGAATCGGATAAAAAATATTATCTTGCAGATCTCTCTTTCCGCTATGCAATTATCGGCACAAAAAACGCCGATTACGGTCATTTATATGAGAATATAGTAGCGATTGAATTATTGCGTCGCGGATATGAGGTTTACGTGGGGCAACTAGGCGAAAAAGAGGTTGATTTTGTTGCCATAAAAGACGGTTTCAAAACCTATATTCAAGTTTGCGACGATATGAGTCGTCCCGAAACTCAAAAACGAGAATTAGCCCCCTTACTATCAATCAAAGATGCTTATCCAAAAATTATTATCGCACGAACGAAGCATCCTGAAAGCCAAATCGAAGGCGTCCGAATCATAGATATCGCGCGTTGGCTCATTTCGCAAAATTAGCATAAACTTGATTTTGCGAAATTTAGAATATGTAAATTTTTATTAAAAATCGAAGAGATTATATCGTTAATCACACCCATTCGTAAAAGTGTGCATAAATGATACGACATAAACAAGTATAAATAATAAAAAGCACAACTTATTAACGAGCTGTGCTTTTTTGAATTTTTCATTGTACTAGTCAATATGACCAAACAATTTGATCTAATTTGGATAAGTAGTACTCTCCTTTATGAACATCAATCATCTTAATAAAGTATGCTATACCATAAAGATGTTCTTTATAAAAAGATTTATCGCATCCTATTCTTTTCATATGGCTTTCTACACCGTATTTTTTACAATAATAAACGGCATTATCAATTTCCTTAATTATTGCCGACGAAACTGAAACTTTCTTATTTACAATTAGTCCTGTAACCTCTTGTCTTTGATTGCTATATTGAAATCTAATCTTTTTCTCATTTACAGTGAATCCTTCTTCTTCAATAATACACCTTACTATTGGCATAATATTTTTAATTCCTGCGCCACCAGAAAACGTAATATCATCCGCATATCTTGTGTAAGAGCAATTGTATTTTTCTGCTATTCCAGCCAATCTTTTATCAAGTTTCATTGCAACTATGTTAGAAATAGCAGGGCTTGCTGGAGATCCCTGAGGTAATACATTATCATTATTCGTGCATAACTGAGTTAACAAATGTGCGACTTCGTTTGTATAGCCCATATATGCAAAAATTCTATACACCTTATCATAAGTTATCGTTGGAAAAAAATCCTTTAAATCAACATTTATGACTAATTCTTTATTGGTGTGCATTTGCGCATTATCAAATATTGAACGTGATTTCTTGAATCCCATCGCGTAATCGGAAAGGCCTATTTTATCAAGGATATTCTCTTTAATCCATAATTGAAAAGCCTTTAGCCTTGCAGATGGTGCTTCTATTTTTCTTTTATCTCCATTCTTTTTAGGAATATAAAATATATGATATTCATTCCTCTTTTTACCAAAATATAAGTCTTGTTCTCTCTTTTTTATATTTAAAATCTTACGCAAATGGCGCAGATTGTAAATAATGGGCATATTATTTTGATTCAGCCTATAATTATAAACTTTTATAGCATCTGCCGTTTTATGGGAAACTATTCCTTGCTCTACAGCTTTCTTCAATCTTTCTTCTGTAGCCATATATGACACATAGGAATTAATACTTACTATATCTGTTATTAGCAATCTGCTCGATATTTTAATATCGAAGCAGATTACAGCACTTTGTTTAAAAACAAAGTGCTGATATTCAATCGAAAATGCTAATTTAAGATTGAATATCTTATTGGCAATCCATTTGGCGGAGCCATATGCATATGCTTGCGGAAAGGAATGGTGCGTTGTATTGGCCTTGTGCCAACAACCATCCTTCCGCAGCAAGCATATGGCTCAAAGCAGCCTTAAATAATAGAAAAACTACCTGTTTTTCGTCTTCTAAGCATTAATTCCTATGTTATCACCTCCTATTATTGAAATTGACAGGTATATAACTGTCCTTATCTTGATCAACAGAAGGAATATGCTCTGCAGATAAAGAGAGAGCTTCCCCTTCCAGCAGCTTAAAAAACTCGGCAAAACGACTTTTAAATATTACATCCATCGTCTTTTGTGTTGCCTCTGGAAAACCTTCCTCAATCGTAATATAACCTTTGTCTATAGATTCTGTCAAGAGATTATCAAGCTGGTCTTTTGACAATCCCAACTCATTGCATGCTTCAATGATACTATATTTTCGTCCTTTACCCGTGCAGTAAAGAATAAAAACATTAAGCTTCGTATCCTCAACATTCATAATTGCGGGCTTTGTCTTCTTTATTGCGTTGTGTTGCAGTACTTCCTTTTGCATTATTTTTAACGTCGTTTTTTGAGATTTATATCTTTCAAATAAATGTTTAAAATTTTGGGAATCATGCCAAAAGATTCCCAACGTATTATTTGGCGTATTGTACGAAAATGATATTAGAGCTTCTACCGCTTTGAAACCTAAAATGTAATTGGGCTGTACAGAATACTTTTGGCAAATTTCCGCATACTGACGCCGCTTAATTTCAGATTCGATTCTTTTGTATATATAATCATTTTCAAACGCCTTATCTTGAATTTGTAATGAAATTAAGTTAATTCTGTAACCATTTTCCTTTGCATATTCGTTTATTGCTAATTGCGAAAAAGACGAACTTGCTACCGTTAAAAAGTAAAATGCTTTTGTTTTAAGTGCTTCATTCGTTTCAATTAATTTACGATGAAAATCTATGAATGATTTTGCTGAACCCGAATAATCATCTACTATCGCAATTACTTCGATGTGTTGCAAACTTGATTTCCTTGCCAAACCAAAAATGTTTTTTTCTGCTCTGGATTTTATATTGTTTTGCATCCAAAATATAGTGTAAAAAAAGTCTGAAAAATTTGCTCCATATTCTCTTTGAATTGGAACGACGATAAACTCTTCTTTACATTCACTCGTAAATCGTTCAAAAAGCCTCGATGATTCGACTTTTAAAGAACGTTCGCTATAATATGTATAATGCATTAAAAGGTCAATCATTAATGGCCGCTCATCTTCCTCAAACTGCGACAACCATTCATCTATTCTTCTTTCGAAATCTTTCTGATCTTGCTGCGTTTCGCACTCTTTTATAATATTTTCGTATTTCATACCAATCTTTTTTGTATTTCTATATAATTATAATAGCTATCTGTTCTCTTAGCTACGCACACGTATATTTACACAACAAGAAATGTCCGCTCTCTATTGATACATAAAGATAAATTCAACATTAATGCCAACACTTTGCGAATATAATGCATATACTTTCTCGCTAAACGGATAAAACACATCTTTGTCAATATATTATTATATCTCAAATTTCAGATGAACGCTATACTATCATTCAAATATTGTGTGCTTTCCATTTTGCAATTTATACTCTAACTAATTCGACGCATTCTTTTCAACGCACCAATCTTTCGGTTGATACTTTGCTGTTCAAATTTGGGAAAACCATATCCATTATCTTTTATTCTGCTTTGCACATCTTCATCCAATAGAGCCTCTGCGTATTTTGACTCTATTATAATTCCGACCATTTCCGCGTAATCACTTTTTATCGAGTCAACTCTGATATTGCGCAAATAATCAACAACCTCGTTAATACTATCGGCATTCGAAACTAATGCTGTGAACATATTTCTATTCTGATCCCAATCATTAAATGATTTCAATCTTTTATATTTTAATTCTTTCATCCCAATATTATTGCTTAATGCTATTTTAAAATCGTTGTTCTGCTCCATATACATCGCAATACCGTCGTTATTATTAAACAGATTAACATAGACATACATCGGTATAGCTTTGTCAAACAAAAATTTTTTATAGTATAGCGTTTGACCTATTACGGCTTTTTCAAAGCGCTCAATTTTTATTAATTGTTTTGTCAAGCTGTCGCACAATCCAATTTCGGAACTAAAACTTGCGACTATTCTTGCAGTAATAACATTTGCATTATTCTGTTCATTAACAAGGTCAACATATCGTTTTTCATACTTAGAATCCCAATCTTCAAGCAATAATTCAAGAAGATATTCATCGCAAGATTGAAAATGGTCAAATGTCAATTCCATAAAGCGTTGTATTCCATTTGCGATTAAACCAAATTTAAAATATTATTCACCGCTCCGAGTTTTCTATTGCCTTTCGGCGTGACGTTTTGGCACAGAGAAAAGCCTATATCAACGGCAAAATTATTGCTTGTTAGATATGGGCTATTTTATTGCAGGCGCAATAATTTACGCTGTTCGTTGACATATGCTTTTCGCAATTTGAATCGATATGTTTTTGAGTTTTCTCGGTGCTGCGCCGTCTTGTTGCCGAAAGGCAAATAAAACTCGGAGCGTATCCCAAAAATGAAAAAACATATTGAAAATTATGACGTTTTCAAAGAAACAATCTCAGAAAACAACGTTCTTGCAATGGCAGAGCAATTGGCGATGTATGAAACACGATTCCTTATCGGTTATATGGGAAGCAGAATGCAAAAGACATATGCAGACCTATGCGTTGATAAAAGGCGTAAAAACGACATCAACCACACGTTCAGCGACAGTTATGATTTAGTCCAAGAATGCGCGCTATTCCTTTGTAATCATTATGGGAAGCGATTAAACGACGTTTTGACATACGATAAAAACGGAAAGGCAATAACGGTCAAGATTGCGTGCATTAGAGCAATGTCTAAGCTTATAACCCGCAAAACAAGCGATAATTACCGATCCGTGAGCCTTGAATCCTTAACGCCCGTCAGCGAACCGTCTTTCGAGATTGAAGAAGATATTGTCAAAGACTATACCATCTATGATTCAATCGTTGAGAGCCTCAATTTGACGGACAATATGCGAATTGCGCTCGAATGTAGGCAAAACGGGTTGAGCTATCCCGAAATCGCCGCCATACTTGAACGAGCGCAATCCACCGTGTATGAATATTTTATCAAAATGCGCCAAAGATATGTCGCGATTTATGGATAACTTTTTTTGCACTATGTAGATTAAATGCTGATTTTTCAACGCTCATAATTCTTTACATCTCTATAATTTATTTTTTTACTCCTTTTCTCCAAAACCAACTTGAAGACGGATGTGGGCTACTGACTGTTTTTTCGTCATACCCAGCCAGAACTAACGCTTCCTTAATTTTGCCGTTCAAGAAATCCACATCATCAACATTTTTTATTCCGCCCGTACAAGAATTGATAATTAATATCGGGCTAGCATTACGGATTCGCTCTAAAAAATTTTCTTTGCCACCATTCCCCCACACCGCTGCAAAAACCTTATCTCTATCATCTTTATTTGCTTTTATTTTTAAACTTTGAGCATTACTGCACTGATAAGACACCGCCTCAATAAGCAACGATGAATAATCTCCGTCCGGAATAGAAATAAAGCTATTTTTTATTGCATCACTTAAGATTTCTTCCAAATGTTCACTAATGTTTTTACCCGTTGTAGATAATGCAGGACCTAATGGCTTTCCATTAGAATTATATTCTTTCTCGTGAGGCGACTCTAAAACCAAACAAATAGTCTCTAATCCTAATTCTTTTATTCTTTCAGTTTCTTTTGCCGAACGTGGTTTTTCTTGACAATATACAAAATTATCAACAAAAGAGCAATTACCATTACGTACTTCAATTGTAGCGACATATCTTAAAACGCTGAACAAATACTATATTTGCGACCTCGGAATCCGCAATAGCAAATTGAATTATCGACAAATAGAGATAACTCACTCGCTTGAAAACGTATTATAACTAGATCTAATACGACGCGGATATATAGTCGACATCGGCAAAAACAATTCAAAAGAGATCGATTTTGTCGCAAAGAATGACAAAGATTTGTTTTATATACAAGTGGCTTATACCCTTTCGGATCCAGATAAAAACGAACAGGAAGTATCGTCATTCTACGGACTAGATGACGGTTATAAAAAGATCGTCATCACAATGGACGACGATCCTTTTGTCAGTCTAAAAAACGGTTACAAAAAAATCAATGCACTTGATTTCCTTTTGGATGACTATTCTCTTGAGCAAATCTAAGACGAGATATTTCAAATCAAATGATGCATTATTTTGCTCACCACAATAAAAAAGTACGAACTGTTTGTTCGTATTTTTTTATACCCTACCAAGGTTTTGGATATTATCATATCCGCACGCTTTGCGTGCCGAACTCGGGACACCCGAGTGGCGCAAGCAAAGATAGTCACAAGAGCGAAGCATTTGCGGATATCGTGCGGAGCGGACATAGCAAATAAACATTTTGAAATTGCACGCTCAAATTTGAAGCGCACAAAAAAGTATTACAATCTTTTTTAATTCTTCAAACACAATTATACTTTGCTTGCGGTTTGTTCCGACACAAGATACCTTTTGTAGTTAGTAATAAATGCGTTATATTTTGCTTTTTCCGTCTCGTTGGCTGAAAACGTAACGTTATCGTCATTGGAAAAGATACTGTCGAGATAATCTTGCAAAGAAATATCGTTAATTAAAACGTATCCTGCAAGCAAAGCTATTCCGTATGCACCGCCTTCCCCCGCCGTACTCATTACCGTTACGGGAGCGCCGAGAGCCGCACTCGTCGCTATCTGCCCTATCTTCGACGTTTTGTAATATCCGCCGTGCGCTGTTACGGACGATATTTTGACTCCCTCGTTTTTGAGTATATCCGTTCCGAGCGACAACGCCGCAACCGCAGAATACACTTGCATCTGCATAAAGTTGGCAAGGTTTAATTTACCGTCTTGCGGACGAATTATCATCGGCGCTCCTTTTGCAGTCTCTGCAAGCGGCTCACCGCTCAAATAGTTGTATCCTACGAGTTTGCCGACGTCGCTGTCGCTTTCTGCGGACTTGTTAAACAATTCCGTGTATAGTTTGTCCTTGTCGATATTCCCGCCGGACAACTTTATTACTTCGTCGAAAAGATTTACCCATTGGTCTATTTCCGACGTACAATTGTTCGTATGTATAAGCGCACAAGGGTATCCGTCGGGAGTGGCGATTATATCTATCTGTCTGTAATAATTCTTAAACGGCTTTTCCAACACGACGGACATATTCGCCGTAGTTCCCGATGACACGTGTCCCGTCGTTGGCCTTAAAGAATTCGTGCATATCATACCCGTGCCCATATCACCTTCGGGCGGACACATTGCCGCACCGGCTTTCAGCGTTCCCGTGGGATCGAGATACCATGCACCGCTTTCCGTAAGTCTTCCCGCATTTTCTCCCGCCAACAAAACTTGCGGCAATAAATCGGTTAAATTGGCGTTCACGCCATATTTCGACAACAAAGCGTCGTACTTTTCAATACGTTCCTTATCCCACGATTTTCCATCAATCGGGAACATTCCGCTGGCATCGTTGGCACCAAGCACGTTTTTACCCGTCAAGAGATAGTGAACGTAACCCGCAAGCGTTTGCAAATGAGCAATTTCTTTTACCGTTTTTTCCTTATTCAAAACGGCTTGAAAGTAATGCGTAGCAGACCAACGCTGCGGCATATTGAATTGTAATTCTTTTGTCAAAATATCTGCCGCTTGCGCAGTGGTCGTATCGCGCCACGTTCTGAACGGCTCTAATAAATTCCATTTTTCATCGAAAGCAAGATATCCGTGCATCATTGCGGAAATACCTATTGCATCCAGCGTTTCAATGGGATAGCCGTAATCTTTAACTAGTTCTTTGTAACTTATTTGAAGGCCACAACGAACTTCATCCATAGAATAAGACCAGTGTCCGTTTACAAGTTTATTCTCCCAATGATACGAACCATTTGCAAGCACTTTGCCGTTTTCGTCTATTAAAACCGATTTTATTCTCGTCGATCCGAGTTCTATACCGAGTATATTTTTCAAAATTGAGTCTCCGTTTTTCTTTTTGGTTATAACCTATCTTCTCTGCACCAAGATAAAATCATACGATTAATTATATCAATTTATAATCCCTAATTCAAGTACGGAGTAATAAAAAACAAGAATAGCGACTATATGATTTTGACGCGTTCGTTTAAGAACGAAAAGTTGCGGACGTATTATTTGATTCCTCAATATGCAAATATACCATAAAACTCTGCTTCACTCCAAAATAGCGGACACGCTTAACTTGACAAATCGCGGGTTTGGACTAATAATGTATCCGTAAATTATTTATATCTAATATCGTATCGAAGAATCCCAATCGACGGAGGCAAAAGCCGACGATGCGGAATTCTTCAAAATCTAAAAAAGGAGAACCGATTATGTTTGAAAAACTTGATCAAATCAAGCCTGCGCTCAAAAAACTCATAGCCGAACTTGACAAGACGTACGCTTACGCGTCGGTGCTTGCGGTGGAAGACGAAAATCGCGGTTGGAGAATAAGTCGCACGGGCAAAAGGATAAACAACAAAGGTCTCGGCGGTGGCTCGGGCTACGTGGTGAGAGTATTTGACCAAACGGGCTGTGCGGAATATTCATTCAACGAATTTTCCGAAGACAAAATCCCCCAAATCGTAAAAACGATGGGTGAGCGCATAGCGCAAGAGGCAAAGAATATTCCGAGCGGAATAACTCCCCTTCCAACCCCTATTCCGAGCGACGAACCCGCAACTCTCAAAAAGGTGGGCGGATACGCAATCAATCCCAAAAAAATGGGTGACGAGGCAATACTCGCGCGCCTCGAAGGAATACGCAACAAGGCGTTGACGGTGGACGGCGTGCTCGACGCAATCGCAACGATATCGTATAGAGCGTTCCGAAAGTTGTTTATATCCAAAAATCGCGATCTCGATCAAACCGTGATGTACACCAACGGCGCGATTATGGCAATGTCCCAACGCGGAGAAGAGGTTTTGGACGCATACAAAGGCTTCTCCACCCTCGGCGGAGCGGAACTTCTCGACGAAATGGACGAATACGCCTTGACAGTCGCAAACGAAGCGGTTGAACTCTTAAAGAGCGAACCGATGATCCCCGGAGAATACGACTGTATTTGCGATCCCGACACCACGGGTATGATAGTTCACGAAGCATTCGGACACGGTGTGGAAATGGATATGTTCGTCAAAGACAGAGCGCTTGCTTCGAGCTTTATCGACGAGCGCGTCGCAAGCGATCTCGTAACTATGCACGACGGCAACGCGGTCGACGATACGGCAACTTGCTGGTTTGACGACGAAGGCACTTTCACGGGTGATACGGTCGTCATCTCCAATGGCATTTTGAAACACGGTATGTGCGACACTCTTTCCGCAAGTCGTCTCGGCGTAAAGCCTACCGGCAACGGCAGACGCGAAAGCTACGAACGAAAAGTGTATACGCGTATGACCAACACCTACTTTGAAGGCGCAAAAGAAGGCGTTACGCCCGAAGATATGATTGCGTCTATCAAATACGGCTTCTTGCTCGAATCCCCGTCAAGCGGTATGGAAGATCCCAAAAACTGGGGTATTCAATGTATGGTTACCAAAGCAAGAGAGATCAAAGACGGCAAACTCACCGGCAAAATCTACTCGCCTATCGTGCTTACGGGATACGTTCCCGACTTGCTTAAATCAGTGAGTATGATGAGTTCTTCCCTCGTAACGTGCGGCAGCGGTTTTTGCGGAAAAGGCTACAAGGAATGGGTTAAAGTGTCCGACGGCGGTCCTTATATGAAGGCGCGCATAAGACTTGGCTGAGAGGTGATATTATGATAGAAAAAATCAAAAAAGCATTGTCTGAACTAAATATCGAACGTTGGAGAATAAACGAAGTCAAAGAGGAGTCGGCGGAGTTGTTTTTCGTCAAGCACAATCTCGACACGAGACGTATAAAAGACACTCATAAATGCGTCGTTACGGTATCGAGAGAAAGCGAAAAAGACGGCAAAAAACTCGTCGGTGACACGGGCGCGAATATCAACCCGTCTATGACCTACGACGAGATAAAAAAGGAAATCGAAGACGCGTATTTTGCGGCACAATTTGCGATGAATCCGTATTACGCACCGCCCAAAAAGGTAGTGTCGGACGTCGTGGAAAAGCACAACGAACTTGCCACTGCTCCGCTTGCTCAAAGCGCAGGCAAAATGGCGGAAGCAATCTTCTCCGCAGACGTCAACGAGCACTCCTATATCAACTCGACGGAAGTATTTTGCCACAGACTTTATTGCCGTATTCTCACGTCCGAGGGTACGGACGTATCTTTCACCGACGCGACTTGCAAGGGTGACTACGTGGTGCAATGCAAGACGCCCGACGACGTTGAGCTTATCAATCAATTTGAATACGACGACGTAAACACCGACGCGCTCAAACGAGGCGTAAAGGAATATCTCGATTTCGTATACGACAGAGCGTGCGCGCAAAAGACGCTGAAAAGCGGAAAATACGACGTTATTTTGAGCGGTAAAAACCTTGCGGAAGTCCTCTCTTATTACACGGAAAAATCCGCCGCGGATATGATTTATCCGGGATATTCTTCTTGGAAGAAAGACGACGGCGTGCAAGGTGAAGTCAAGGGTGACGCGCTCGATTTGACGTTGATTGCGACGCGTCCGTTCAGCGGTGACGGCATCAAAATGCAAGACCTCGAAGTTATCGAAAACGGCAAACTCCGCGCAATACATGGAAGCACCCCCTTCTGCCGTTATCTCGGCATTGGGCCTACCGGCGCATACGACAAGACAAAATGCAACAACCAAGGTAGCGTATCCTTTGAGGATATGAAGAAAACTCCTTGCCTTTGGACGGTTGCTTTCTCCGACTTCCAAATGGACACTTTCACGGGACACTTCGGCGGTGAAATCCGTCTTGCATACCTCATCGAGGACGGCAAAGTCACACCCGTTACGGGCGGTTCTATAAACGGCAACCTCATAGAAGCGCAACAAAGAATGCTCTTCTCAAAGGACAGATTCGTCTCGGCAAACTACGAAGGTCCTTACGCGGTCAAGTTCTTTGACGTCCCCGTCGCAGGCACTGCAAACTGATAAAAAACGCTTGCTTTGAAAAAAGCAAAAACACGTTAAAAACTCAAGAAACCTCGCAATATAATTTGCGAGGTTTTTAGTGATTATCGACACTTTAAGTATATAAAAACAATTGATAAAGTGTGTTTTTCGCTTATTGCTGTGATTTTATAAAACTTATTCAGTGCTTCTTTTTGCAAGACTTATAAGCCGTTTTCATCACAATTCTTCTATAAAATACACGTACACGCCGAGGTCGATTTCACCTTTTGCGAGTTTGGAAAGTTCCGTGCAATAAGTGAGACTTGCGTTGTAAGCGCGTCTGAAAAGATAGTCGAAAACGTCCGTCGATATAACGCTTCCTTTGAAGCTTGACGACACTCGGAAAACGAGTTTTCCAGTTGCGTACTCAAATTCAAATCCGCCGTCTACGAGCATACAATTGGTGACGCAAGTTGCAATTGCGCCGTCCGAAAGTCTGTCTTTGGGGAAAGTTATATCGGACGTTGCGATAAGCATAAGCGACTGTTTGTCGGCATTGACGGTCACGGCAAACGTTATCGGCAGCACGCTCGTTTCCGCTTGGAAATACGCCGTAAGACTATCGTCTTCTCTTTCGAGTTCGTAGCCCCTGCCTTGAAGTTTTTCGACTATGGAGTTATATACGTTGGTTGCGATTTTTAATTTGATATCGTCCATAATTCCACCTCAACGCAAGTATGCTATTATTTGTTCCGCCGACAATTCGCTCTTGGACAAGAACAAAAACTTCTCGTTGAATTCGTCGACGGTGGTGAGCGTTGCTCTTGCGAGATAATCGAGCAACTCTTTGCCCACTATGCTGTTTGAAAAATTTGCGGATATTCTGAACGTAATCTCGCCCGTTTGCCATTGAAAATCGAAGCACCCGTTGGATACGTATGTATTGACCTCGCACACCGCAACCGCGATGGCGTCTCTTCGCTCTTTGGGTATGGGGAAGGGCAAAACGGACATCACGAGTACGTCCGAGAGATCTGCGTCCACCACCACGTCGAGACGAACGGGCAAATCTTCCCCTTGCAACGCGCAATTTAGCCCGAATTTGCCTTTTTGCTTGGTATATTTGACGTCGTTTTCGTCAAGAACGTCGCAAAGCAGTCCGAAGACCGTCTTTGCGAGTTTCTTTTGTTTGAAAGTCGTTTTGTTTGCCATATAAATTAAAATCCGAGTTTTATTTTCTTTTCAGGACGGAAAGCGAAGTCTTTTTCGCTTGCGGCGTTGGTGAAATCGCACGCGCAGAGCGTAACCGACTTTTTACCTTCGAGTTGACATCTCATAGCCGCTTTTGCCCACGTTCTCTCAAAAAGATTGCGCACGAAACGCGCGTTGCTAAATTTTTCTGAGGAAAGCACGTCGTCGGACAAATTCAAGAAATATTCCTTTGCCGTGGCGCGAAGGTCGTCCAATATTTTGAACTTCCCCTCCGCCATAGACACGTATATCTCAAAAAGTTGCTCGCGCGTGAAGTTGGGAAACTCTATCGTGTAAGGCATTCTGCTTTTGAGACCGCGGTTGGCTTCCATAAGCTTGTCCATATCCTCGGTGTAGCCCGCCATAATTACGACGAGATCGTCCTTGTGGTTTTCCATCTCGGCAATGAGCGTATCGATTGCCTCTACGCCGTAGTCTCTTGAATTACCGTCACCGCGATAAAGCGAATACGCTTCGTCTATAAACAGCACCGAACCGTACGCGTCACGGCACATACCCGACGTCTTCGGTGCGGTTTCGCCTATATACTGACCGCAAAAATCTCTGCCCTTGTATTCGTAAAGGTTGCCTATGCGAAGCACGCCCTTTTCTTTGAGAATTTTGCCGAGAATTCTTGCAACGGTGGTCTTACCCGTACCGGGCGCACCTACGAAGCGCATATGCAAACAAGGTCTGTCCGGTCCGTTTTCCGTCTTGGAAAGCGCGATTTGCGCAAGAATTTCCTCGATTTGCGCCTTGATTTTCTCGCAACCGACGAGTTTGTCGAGTTGTTTCATTCCCTCGGCGTCGTTTTCATTGTCCAAGCAAATCTTCTTTGCGTCGACTGCGTCGATAATCGTAGCGTCCTTTGCTCCGCTTGCCGAAGCCAAATGCTTTTTGTACACGAGCTCTTTTACCACTTTCTTTATCGTGTTGAGCCCGTAGAACTTGCCGTCCGACTTCTCTTCCGCAATGCGTTGCAAGAAGCATTTCCACGCCCCGTCCGTGAGCTTCATTCCGTAGCGAGCAAAGTCGCGCCTTGCGATTTCCTTGGTTTGCGCGTTGTCGAAAGGCGGGAAAGACACCGTCTTAACGTAAGTCAAATCGTTGAGAGTAGTCTCTATTCTTCCGAGAACGTCCTTGTCCACGAACGGCACTCTGAACACGAATATATGTCTTTGCGTGTTCTTTTGCACGTTTTTGAGGAAGTTGCGGAAGTCCTCGTTGTCCGACTTGTCAATCCATTTGCTGATATCGATGCAAATCACGCGAGCGAAGTCGTCGTCATCGTCGTACTTGTCAATCTCGTCGCTTGCTTTGAGCAAATCGTCTTTGGGTTTGTCTGTGAGGTCAAGCTTGATTTCTTGAACGGGAATATCCTTGGAGACCTTTGCTAGATTGAGCGAAGACGCAATCTTTGCCAAAACTTCGAGATACGTCGTAAGACCGCACCCGTCGCCAAGCGAGAAAAGATAGCTTTGCGCCATAAAAACGTCTTGTGAGTTAGCCTTTTTGATTTCGGGCGCAACGAGCACGATTTCACGCACGAGGTCCTTGAACTCTTTTGCCCCGACGAGCGCGTTCACCGCGTTAAGCGTCTCTTCTATGGACGTTTCGCTTGCCTTTTTGTCGGTTTTTGCCTCGGATTGAGCGGAATTGCCCGCGTTTTCGTCGTTTCCGTTGTTATTTTGCGCGTCCGCTTGCGTATCGGCGGTATTGTCCGCGCCTAAATCGTCTTCACCGTCAACGGTAAAAATAAGCCGTTTTTCGTCGCTTTTTCCGTATTTTTGCGTGACGTAAACGCAAATTTTATCTTTGATTTTGTCGATATCGTCCTCTTCGACGGAAAATACCAAATGCAAGCACGACTTTTCGACGAGAGTGATTTTGCCCTTGGCAAACTTATCCGCAAGGACGTCGGCGGGGTGCTTGGAGTCGCTTATGCGCGTCAATACCCAGTCGAAATCGAGGTCTATTCTCAAATTTTTCTTCATAAGTCCCTCAATATTATAAATTGATAATTTATTATACTATAAGAATCAAATATATATCAAGGCTTTTTTGTCGGCAAAATATCGTAGAAAATCTTTTAATTTTTTGAAAAAATTTTTGACCGCCATACACAATTTATCTATTCCCAAACCACCACACCGAGATTTTGCAAGATTGCAAGAGCGAGTTTTGAGCGTTTACAAAAGGTCGCAAAACTTATCTAAACGACGCAAAAAACTTACAAAAACCGCAAATAAAATGAAATCCGAATACAAGATTTGTCGAAAATTGGCGATTTTTTGAAAAATCGCTTATACAAAATTTTTGATATTTATACATTTTTAATCTTTTTATGCATAAAATTTGCTTCAAAAAGCATAAAATTCGGCATCGAAAATATCGTTTTAACCGCCTCGAAATCGTCGTCAAAAACGCACGCGTTACACCGTTTGCATATAATATATAATACTAAATAGAGGAAGATATATAACATTATAATAAAGCGCGTATGCGAAAGAGCATTGACGAGAGCACGGATAAAGGGGCGAAAAACGAACGTTAAAACGCAAGATGAAAATTTTGCATAAAAATTTATTTTTTCAAAATCGATAAAAAAATTGTTTACATATCGGCAAACTGCCCTTATAATGTACACAAATAGAAAAAGTCGTATAAAACGACATACTATACAACAAACAAAAAATAAAAGCAACCAAAAATCAAAAATAGTTGGAAATTAATTTTCGATTAAAAATTCAAAGGTTTGGTTGCACCGCGATCAATCTTTAACAAACGCAATCGATAACGAAAAAACAAAAAACGAACAACACAACCTAAAAATAAAAACAATATAGAATTAGGAGGTAACAAACAATGAAGCAAAGAAAAGTTATTGCTATTTTGGCTATGATTTTGGTTCTCGTGCTTTGCGTCGGCGTCTTTGCTGCTTGTAACCCGACTCCGGACGGAGACGGCGGTAACGGCGGTAACGGTGGTAACGGCGGTAATCAAGGAAACCAGTCTTTCTACGATTACGTTGACCCCGCAACTTGTGAGCACGTAGACGCAGATCACAACTGCGTATGCGACAAATGCTTTACCGGTATGGGACACAACATCGTTGACGGCAAGTGCACGGTTTGCGGCAATTATCAAAGAGTTGCAGGCAACTACACGTATCAAGATGCTACATCAACTATCGCATCAGTGTGGAACCAACATATTTATCAAACCGATGACGATTCATACCCAATCGACTTCATAACCAACGGCTTGTACGAATTCCACTTCAACGGCTCAAAATCCGGATACGAAATCTGGCCGGTAATGGCATCTGCTTATCCCGAAGATATCACCAACGACGTCAAATCGGAAGCGAAATGGGGCATCCCCGCCAACGCTACGAAGGGATACGCATATAAGATCCGTCTCAACAAAAACGCAAAATGGGACGACGGCACGCCTATCAACGCAGATACGTACGTCGAATCCTACAAGCTTTTGATGGATCCTAACTACAACAACTACCGTGCAGCAGACTATACGAGCGGTTCGGTCGTATTCAAAAACGCAAAGAAGTACCTTATGAGTACTCAAAAGAATTATTACGTCAATATGAGCGTGAAGTATGCAACTCTCCAAGAAGCACTTGACGCAAACGAGACGGTGTACTTTGACTGCTGGGATTTCTGGGGCGCAGAAGGCTACGTTGACAAAGACGGCAACGAGTGCCCGCAATACGTCGCAATTGACGACGAAACACAATACGACGTATCTGTCGAAGATTTTGCAACCGAAGAAGGCAACGATCGTTTCAGCGGTAAAGAATTGTACGAAGCATATTACGGTTCGTATTTGACTGACGATCTCTTTATGATCTACTCCGAAAACGATGACTACGGTTTCAAGTGGGAAGACGGCGTTGGTATCTACAAAGTCGACGAATATGAAATCGTAATCGTTCTCGAAAAATCTTGCAGCGGTTTCTACCTCTTGTACAACCTCTCCGGCAACTGGATCGTCAACGTCGACAAATATAAAGCGTACACGAAGGTTGACTCCGTAACTGGCGAATACAAAAACACTTATAACACGAGCAAAGAAACCACCAGCTGTTACGGTCCTTACAAGATCAAATCTTACCAAGAAGGCAAGTACATCGAATTCGAGCGTAACGAGAATTGGTTCGGTTACAGCGACAGTCGTTTTGACTGTATGTATCAAACGAGCAGAATCACTTGCGAGCAAGTAAGCGAAGCGTCCACGAGAAAACAAATGTTCTTGAAAGGACAACTCGAAACTTACGGATTGCAAGCAGAAGATTACGAACAATACGGCACCAGCACCAAGTTGTACGTAAGCCCGGGAACGACGGTATTCTTTATGGTGTTGTTCTCCAACGAGCAAATTCTTGCGAACGCACAAACGTCCGGCATCAACAAAACTATCCTCGCAAACGACGATTTCCGCAGAGCGTTGAGCGTAGCTTTCGACAAAGCGCAATTCTGCCGTGATTTGAGACCTTCCAACAGTGCGGCGTACAGCGTAATCGGCGCATACGATATTTGGAATCCTATCTCCGGTGAAAAATACCGCGGAACGGAAATTGCTAAAAAAGCACTCGTTGAATACTACGGATTGCTGAGTGGCGAAGACGAAGACGGCGTCTACTACTACTTCCCCGGCAAAGAGGACGTAAAGTACGATCTCGACGACGCAGTAGCGGCAATAACCGGTTACAACCCGACGCTTGCACAAGAGCTCTTCATTGACGCTTATAACGACTGGAAAAAGGCAGGCAAGATCGGCGACAACGACGTAATCGAAATTGAATACTCTTCATCTCAAACCAGTGCGTTCATCACCAAAGTAATCAACTATATGAACGATCAAATCAATAAGATTTTGGAAGGAACCGTCCTTGAAGGCAGAGTGAAATTCACGATTTCTTCACCGAGCGGAAACGAATGGGCTGACAACCTCAAGAGCGGTAAATCTCAAACTGCACTCTGCGGTTGGAAAGGCGGAATGCTCGACCCGTTCAACTCTATGTTGTATTATCTTGCAAACGATCACGAGCCGTATGCACAACAATGGTGGGATACGTCAAAAGTTGACAGAACGATGACTCTCCCCATTGGCGAAAACGGTGCAAACGTTGAACTTACGATGACGCTTCAAGATTGGGCACAATGCCTTACCGGTGACGCAAAAACCGTAAAGGGTGTCTCCTACAACTTCGGATTTGAACAAGTTGAGGATAGCGTTCGTCTTACGATTATGGCTGAACTTGAAAAAGCTATACTTGAAACGAACTACTATATCCCGATGATGCAAGACGGCTCTGCATTCTTGCTCTCCAAGAAATTGGAATATGCATTGCCCGCATCTGATTATAACGCAGTTCTCGGACGTGGCGGACTCACTTATATCCACTACAACTACACCGATGAAGCTTGGGCAAGCTACGTTGCTTCACAAGGCGGAGAATTGGCATATTAATCTTTTGATTGATTTTTAATCAACACACAATCTATCGTCCGTCGGGGAAAAAACTATCCCCCGACGGACTTTGGAGGTTTATATTCCTCGATGCTTGGAACGTATTTCAAACGTCGAGGAATATAAATCAAAAGGAGGTAACGAATGATAAAATACACGTTAAAACGTATTCTACTTATGCTCTTTACGTTTTTCATAATTATGCTCATTTGTTTTACGCTCATAAAGCTCCTTCCCCTACAAAAACCCGTCGGGTCGGAAGCACAAATTATGATTATAGAAAGACAACGCGAATTGAGAGGCTATAACAAGCCTATAATCGAACAGTTTTTCATTTATTGGAAAAGAGTCTTCACGGATTGGGATTGGGGCGTCGGAGAAAACTATTTGATGACGAAAGACGTTGCTGAAACGTTTGCATCGCGTCTTCCCGTTACGATGCTCGTAAATATATACAGCATCGTCCTTGCAATTCCTCTCGGTATCGCTTTGGGTATTTTTGCTGCGCTCAAAAAGAACAAATGGCAAGACCAAGTCATTTCCACGGGCGTTATGATTTTCATATCCGTGCCTAGTTTCGTATTGGCGTTTTTGATGCAATATTTGTTTTTCTTCAAATTGGGTTGGGTTGATCGTGCAACTATGATGCCTATTACCGAAGAGAACGGATATTTCACTTGGGCAACTTTCAAGAGTTTGATCCTCCCCGTCTTGTCAATGTCTTTCGGTTCTATTGCCGGTTTTACTCGTATTACCCGTGCAGAACTTACCGAAGTGTTGACTTCCGACTTTATGTTGCTTGCACGCACCAAAGGTCTTACGAAAACCCAAGCGATAATGCGCCACGCATTGCGAAACTGCGCAGTCGTTATCGTCCCCGCAATTATGGGTGAGTTTATCGGCATTATGAGCGGTTCGCTTATTATCGAAAACATATTCAGTATTCCGGGCGTCGGTCAACTCTATCTGAACGCTATCAACGCGGTAGACTACAACTTCTTTATGATGCTCTCAGCTTTTTATATCTTTATAGGATTGCTCGCAGGCATCGTAGTAGATATAAGTTACGGCATCATTGACCCGAGAATTAGAATGGGAGGTAAAAAATAATGGATAAAACCGAAAATATGAACATTGATAGCTCGATGTTTGAATTTGCGCAAAAAGAATCCCATTTGCACGACCAAAAGTTTGATACTAAACCCGTTGGCTTTTTCAGAGACGCGTTTAACAGATTCTGCAAAAACAAAGGCTCGGTCGTTGCTGCTTGTATCATTATTCTGTTGGTATTGTTCGCTATATTTGCGCCCGTATTTTCAAAGTATGAACTTACAGACAGAAACAACATCTACATAAACAAAGCCCCATATGCGAAGTTGTTTGCCAACTCCGGTTTTTGGGACGGCGGAAGAGATATGCTCAATCTCAACGACAATAAATACCAGTTTTATAGAGCTATAAACGAAGAAACCGGTATGAATCCTATAATCAAGGTAAAAGCACGCAACGGAAACGTAAGAAACGTAAGAATAAACACGTACTATTCCGTCGGTGTAATTATTATGACGCTGACACAAGAAGAATTTGACGAGATTTGCGCTTATCAAGACGCAAACGACGTACAAATACTCTATCCGTACGTTGATTATAAAGATTTCGGAGACAGCGCCGGCGACTTCCAATTGCAATTGTACGAAAAATTGCAACAACGCACGGAGGGTGGAAATTATTGGTTTAAGATGTCCACCGACGGCACCCCGACTCTGGACGCAAACGGCAACTTCATTTCCGCTTACACAACGATGCCGAAATCGGGAAGGAAAAGAGCACACTACCCCGAATACACGAGCAAACGTATAACCTCTGATCCGTACGATCCTACGAACGACGTCGAAGGATATGCATACGGCAAAAAAATCGACGGCGGTATAAGTGCTCGCGTCTGCTATTGGAACTACTATACGTATAAATACGGTCACGAACCTTCGTTCTTGTTCGGCACCGAACAATACGGCAGAGACTTGCTTACGTGCCTCGGAAAAGGCGCAAGATTCTCGTTGCTCCTCGCGTTCTGCGTAAGCCTCGTAAACCTCGTTATAGGCACTATTTACGGCGCAATAGAAGGTTATTACGGCGGAGTAGCCGATATGATTATGGAAAGGGTTTCCGATATCTTATCCGCTATACCGATGATGATCGTCGTCACACTGTTCAACCTACATCTTGCAAAAGACACGGGCGTTATACCCGCCTTTATACTTGCGTTTATCGCAACGGGTTGGATTGGAACGGCGTCACTCGTAAGAAAACAATTCTATCGCTTTAAGGGTCAAGAGTATATACTTGCCGCAAGAACACTCGGCGCAAGTGATTTGAGCTTAATGTTCAGACATATATTCCCAAACTCTTTGGGTACGATAGTCACAAGTTGCGTACTCGTTATACCCGGCGTTATCGGCTCTGAAACGATGTTGACTTATCTCAATATAGTCAACCTTGAATCCGACACTGTATCGAGCATCGGTGCACTACTGCAACAAGGTCAAAACAGCCTATTGACGTCACCGCACGTACTTATATTGCCGGCACTGTTCCTTGCTTTGCTAATGATTTGTTTCAACTTGTTCGGCAACGGATTGCGCGACGCGTTCAACCCGTCATTAAGAGGTTCGGAGGGCTGATATGGAAAAGAAACTTGAAGTTAAAAATCTACGTATTTCCTTCCGCACGGACGCGGGCAAAGTGCAAGCCGTGCGCGGTATCGACTTTGATTTGTACAAGGGCGAGACGCTGGCTATCGTCGGTGAGTCCGGCTCGGGCAAATCGGTCACGAACAAGGCTATTATCGGCATATCCGCCCCCAACGCTATCGTTGAAAGCGGTGAGATTTTGTACGACGGTATGGACTTGTTGCAAATAAGCGAAGAGGACTTCCATAAGCTCAGAGGCGACAAAATCGCGATGATCTTCCAAGATCCTCTTTCCGCACTCGATCCGATCAACCGTATCGGTATGCAACTCACCGAGGCAATGATCCTCAAAAACCGCTCCAACCGCAGAGAGTCGCGCAAGGAATTCAACACCAAAATGGCACTTTTGCGCGAGGCTATGAACAGCGCAATGGGCGTGGACGCCAAGTCCGAAAGAGGCAAGCTCAACGCTCAAAAGACCAAGGATTTCGACACTTTCGAGTGCTATCACTTGAAGATAGAGGGCGCGTACAACACCGCTTTTGAAAATGCGGAATCGGGGCTTGAAAACGTCACCGACCTTCTCTTCCACATAGAAAAGAACGCCGTCGAAGAGTTTTCCAGAAGCGTGCGCGAAATCGTCAAAAACGCAAAGCTTTCCGTACACGAATACGTGTGTCCGCAAGAGATTTTGACGGCAAGCGAGCAGTTTGCGGAGGCGGCAAAAGTCGCAAAGTCAACCAAGGGCAAGGTCAAGGATTATTCCGGTTGCGTAGAGCCTCTCAACGCACTCAAAAAGTATTTTGAGGACGCTTGCGCAAAAGAAATGCCCAACTTCTTCGCTTTTGCGTACTATCTCACCTTCGGACACGGCGAGGAATTGCCCACGGAGTCTGTTGCGGAACTCAACAAGTTTTTGAGAAAGTACCTCGACGACAACTTTATGCTTGACTTCATCAGCGACGCAAAGCAAGGCATCGTATATTCCTTCAATCAGTCGCTCGAAAAGAAGAAAGGCGTTGTCGAACTCGTCAAATCCAAGCGTAGCGTCTTCACCGACGGAGAACCCGACAAGGCTCTCTACAAAGCCACCGCAAAGGAATTGTCCGCGGCGGTTGCCGACTCCATCGACAGACTTGCGCTCGTCAAGGACAGCACGGCGTACACCTTCAAATCGAGTCTCTATCGCGCGATAAAGACGTACTTCGACGCTATCCCCAACAACAAGAAAGAGCAAAAACGCTTCGATAAGGAACAATCCAAGTACGACAAGCTCATCGCAAGAGGCAAAACGCCCGATTATAAGGTCGTTCCCGCAAAAATCGTCGACCTCGGCATCGCAAGAGAGAACATCGTCGCGATACTCGACAAGATTTGCGACTCGTACACCAAAGCGATTGAAAACGCGGATTCGTACGACGCGGACGCCGCTACCGTCGCAATGATCGACTTCCTCAAAGAAAAGGCGCAAGCGGTTGCTTATCGCGTCACGAGAATGGTTGCCAAAAACAAGGCTCTCAAACTTATGGAAGAAGTCGGCATTCCCGAACCGAGAAAGAGATATCGTCAATATCCCTTCCAATTCTCGGGCGGTATGCGTCAACGTATAGTCATCGCAATCGCGCTTGCCGCAAACCCCGATATTCTCATCTGCGACGAGCCTACGACGGCACTCGACGTTACCATTCAAGCGCAAATTCTCGAACTTATCAACAAGATTAAGCGCGAGAGAAACCTCTCCATCATATTCATCACTCACGACCTCGGCGTCGTTGCGAATATGGCGGACAGAATTGCGGTTATGTACGCGGGCAAAATCGTGGAAACGGGCACGGCGGAAGACGTGTTCTACTCTCCCGCACACCCCTACACTTGGGCGTTGCTCTCTTCTATGCCCGACCTCGACACCAACGAAAAACTCGAAGCTATCCCCGGCACTCCCCCGAATATGATTTACCCGCCCAAGGGTGACGCATTCGCGGCAAGAAACAAGTACGCTATGAAGATAGACTTTGAAAGACAACCGCCTATGTTCAAAATCAGCGACACCCACAGTGCTGCGACGTGGCTTTTGCACCCCAACGCACCAAAGGTCGAAATACCAAAAATCGTCGCCGATCGCATAGCGCGTATGAAGAAACTCGCAGAGCAAAACGACGCTCAAAATCAATAAAGGAGGCTTGAATAATGGACAACGTGGAAAACAACGTCAACGAAAAAGAAACCCTTTTGCGAGTTGAGCATCTTTGCCAATACTTCAAGCTCGGCTCTTCCACCCTCAAAGCCGTCAACGACGTAAGCTTCGATATCAAAAAAGGCGAAGTTTTCGGTCTCGTCGGTGAGTCGGGTTGCGGAAAAACCACCACGGGCAGAAGCATAATCAAGCTTTACAACTGCACGTCGGGCAACGTTTACTTCAACGACAAGCGTATCTGCGCGGGCACACTCTCGTATAAGGAAGAGAGAAAGAAAGCAATCAAAGGCTTCCTTAGCGACGTAAAGAGATCGATGAAAAAATCCGAAGAGGAAAAACTCGATCTCAAAGCGTCCTTCAAGGATATGTCCCAAGTCGTGAAAGAGCAAAACAAGAATATCCGTCTTGCCAATCACGACCAAAAGAAATGCGACAAGGACTATGCCAAAACTCAAATGGCAAAAGTCAAAGAGGAATACAAGCCCAAATTTGCGGAAGTCGACAAGAAATCCAAGGAATATTCCAAACTTCTTTGGGACTTCCACAAGGACTTGCGCCTTGCTCACAAATCGAGACTCGTAACCAAGATACAAATGGTCTTCCAAGACCCGATTGCGTCGCTCGACCCTCGTATGACGGTGCGTGAAATCATTGCGGAAGGTCTTACTATCCGCGGTATTCGCAACAAAAAGGTGGTCGACGAAAAGGTGTACGACGTGCTTGAAAAAGTCGGTCTCGTAAGAGAACACGCGGGCAGATATCCGCACGAATTTTCGGGCGGTCAAAGACAACGTATAGGCGTTGCGCGCGCAATTATTATGGAACCCGAACTTATCATCGCGGACGAACCTATCTCCGCTTTGGACGTTTCCATTCAAGCGCAAGTCATCAACCTTCTCAACGATTTGAGAAACGAACTCGGCTTGACCATTCTCTTCATTGCGCACGATTTGTCCGTAGTCAAATATTTCTCGGACAGAATTGCAGTTATGTACTTCGGCAATATGGTGGAACTTGCCACTTCCGAAGAACTGTTTGCGCACCCATTGCACCCCTACACGCGCTCGCTTTTGTCAGCAATACCTCTTCCCGACCCCATTTACGAGAAAAAGCGCAAACGTATCGTGTACAATCCGCTTGCAGACCACGACTATTCCGTGGACAAGCCCACTTTCAGAGAGGTTGCACCGGGACACTTCGTCAGCTGTAACCAAGCTGAGTACGAACAATACGTCAAGATATGCAACGGTGAGGCAGACCCCGTGAACAACACCACGGACGAGCTCGTAGACACCGTACAACCCGAAGACGCGGTACAAGAAGTGGTCATCGACAATCCCGTCGACGCGAGCATTAACGCCTCTCTTATCCGCAACGAAGGTACGCCTATCGGAGATCCCGACTTCGTAGTCGAAGAAGTCGTCGATTCAACTCCCGAAGAAGAAAAACCCGAAGAATAATGAAAAAGAAAATCATACTGTGCACAATATCCTTTATCGTCGCGCTTGCGATGGTGCTTTTGGTGTGCGGTTTGAGAGGTATTCTCACGGAGAAAAAGGACGCTTTGACGGAACTTACCGCCGTATGCGACGCATTTTTCGTGGCGGGCGCAATCTTCTTTTGCTTCGGAGGTCTCGCTTGGGCGTCGGACAAGGGCGCGTTTGACGGACTGGGATACAGCTTCTCTTCCTTCTTTAATGTTCACAAGCCCGCGGGCAAAGGACTCAATTGGCAGAAGAAAGAGACGTATCAAGAGTACGTCGAAAGAAAGCACCAACCCGAAAAGCAAAAGACGCAACCGGCAATGCTCGTCATAGGCGCGGTCTTCATAATCGTCGCAGTCATACTGCTTATCGTAATCAAACTTTGCACTGCGTAAAAGAAAAACGCAACAAATAGCATAACGAAAAAACGGATCGTAAAGATCCGTTTTTGTCGTTTATTTACTCTTTTTGATTGCGTAAAACGCCGTTTCGTGCAATACGCTCGGTTTTAGATGAGCGTAACGTTCATATTTGCGACGGCAAGAGGCGTTCTGTAATTGAGCAAACCTTTGTCGCTTGCGCCGATAAAATCGTCACCCAAGAAATCCTTTACGTTGCCGAAGATATTGAGCTTTGGCAGTCTTCCGACGAACTTGCCGTTTTCAACGAGCAACGAAACCTCGCAAGGCGTTGCGAAGTCACCGCTGGTGGTCATATCACCGCCCGAAGCGTCAAGCACGTAGATTGCCTTTTGATTGCCGATCAAGTCTTGTATACGCTCCGTCGTGTTCTTAAATTCCACCCCGCGCGCCGTGCCGTAAGGTATGGTGTCGTACGTTGCCATAGAACCGCTGAAGCGTGGCAATCCGTATTGAGCCGCAATCTTCTTGTTGGCAATCACTCTCTCGAATACGCCGTTTTTGATAAGCGTACCGTTTTGCTCGTCGCATACCGTGCCTTCCGCGTCGAAGAACGTGCTGTTGGGCAAATCATTATTGATTGCAAGCGTAACTTTGTCGTTGAAAATCTTTTTGCCGAGCATATCCTTGAACAAAGACGCGCCCGTTGCGTAACTTTCACCGTCGAAATTGCCCGCGACGTAACTTCCGCAATACAAATCTTGCTCCGCAATAACGGGATATTTGCCCTCTTGCCACGGAAGCACGTTGTTATACGCTTCGCAAAGCGATTTGACGTCCTCAACCGCCTTATTCTCGTCGTAAGCGTCCGTGTCTGCCACGTATGCAAAATCCATTATATTTGCGCTGGATTTGCTCTTGACGCACAATACGAGCACCATTTCGTTGCCTTTGTAGGAAAGCGTGGTGTTTTGAGTGTTCTTATATTCCGTTTCGCTAGTGAAATACTGGATTTTGTTGCTAAAAAGGAAATCGGGCACTTCTTTTTTGAGCCTTGCAAGCAAGTTCTTTGCCACTTGTACGAATTTGTCCTCGTCGACGATATCTTTGCGTGCGTCGACGCTCAAATTTACGTCTTTCGTGAAATCGCAAGGATACGAAATGCCGAGCGCAAGGTTTTCAAGCGCGTCCTTTTCAACGTTTTCGACGTTTGCGTTGCCGATTTGCCCCGCAACGCCTATGCAATTATCATCGTAAACGCGCACTGTTTGCGTGCTCTCGACGACCTTTCTCAAAGATTCCACCTCGGTTGCCACGACGTTGATTGAAAGCGACGAGGTCTTTTTGGTTATATATTCTTTTTGCATAACTACCTCTCTATTGAACGTTCATTTGCGATACTCTCACGTACGGACCGCCGTCGAGCACGTGGAGCGGGAATTGTTCCATCTTTCCGCAACCACCGAACACGCCCTCTTCGAATATGAGTTCGTTTGACAAGCCGTCAATGTGGTTGAGCGTCTCGAAAACGTCACCCGTAACGACGGAAATCTTGACGGGCGCGCCGATTTTGCCGTTTTTGATCTCGTAAGCGGTGGACGGCGCAATGGTAAAGGTCGATCCGCCCGAGCCGTGAGATACGGTGTCGATAAAGTATCCGTCCTCGATACCCGCGACGAGTTCGTCAAAAGTGCTTGTGCCGGGCTCGATATACGTGTTGGTCATACGCACGATAGGCTCGAATTTGCAATCGATTGCTCTTGCGTTGCCGGTAAGCTCCTCGTCGAGTGCCGCCGCCGTAGTTGCGCTGTGCAATCTTCCGCAAAGTATACCGTTTTTGATAAGGTACGTCTTGCCCGCGCGCGTTCCCTCGTCGTCGAACGGAACGTAACCCGAGCCGAATTCCGTGCCCGAATCGACGATTGACAATATGTCACTGCCCACCTTTTTGCCGAGCACCCACTCTTTTGCCATAGTCTCGTCACCGAGCATAAAGTCCGCTTCGCTCTTGTGTCCGAAGGACTCGTGAGCAAACATACCCGCCGCCATAGGTGAGAGGATAACGGGAAATTTGCCCTTCTTACACGGCTTTGCGTTGATAACGAAGTTATCCGCGTCCGCAAGGCGTTTTTCGATTTTGCCCTCAAAGCCCTTTATCTCGTCAAAGAACGGACTTGCTTGTTGATAGTACGCTTGAACGAAGTCGTTTTGAGCAGCAAGCACGCCGAGCGCGAGAATACCGCACATTTGATAATCGTACTTTATGTCCGCACCTTTGGAAGAATAAAACTCGTAATTGCTGTTGCGGTCTTGATATGCCACTTGCGACATAACGAGGAATTGGCTCTTTACGTGCGGTTGAATTTCTTTGAGAAGCGCGATTTTTTGGTCTTTGCTCACGTTCCTTGCGCTTCTTTTTGCGAACTTCATCTCGTTTGCCACGTTCACCTCGTATCTCTTTACGATAGGATTGGAAGCAATGTCGGGATTGGGCGTCGCTTGAAGATATAATTTGTCCAGTTCGCTCTGGACGTTGTCAACGTCGGACGTAGAAGTATAAAGCCACATATTGCCGTCGAAAACGCGGATAAACGCGCGCTTTTCGTTTCTCGTACGGCAAGTGTCCAATACGCCGTTTTTGAAAGCGATGGCAGTGGTCTCTCTGTCTTCGATTCTCACGTCCGAATAAAATGACGGATTGAATTCGTACATATTTATTTCCTCTATTTATTTGATATTTTAAGTATAAAATACCGCCGACGAATTGTAAACACATTTTTAGTCGGCGGTGAGATACTATCGGTTGCTTTTACGCTACTTTTCGTTGCGTTTTCGCATTTTGTTTTGTTCTATCAAGTGCAAGAGGTCAAGGGAAGCATTTTTACGTCAAACGAAGCGTCGTCTCTTATCTCGATAATCGTCCCGCCCCTTTGTGTAAAACGCTTTTCTATGCCCTTGTAGGCGTTGTAGTCTATGCTCATACCGTAAGTGAGGCGTATGCCCTCGTACGTTATGGAAAGCGTGTTGAGGTGGTCGTGTCCCATAAACATACCCTTGCAACTTCCAAACTCAACCATTTGCGGGAAGAACTTGCCCTCGACGGTCTTCGGATAGCCGAAATAGTTGTCTTTTTCTTGCACGAAACCGCAATGATACGTCGCTTCACCCGTGCCGAGATAGCACTTTTCCCAGCCCTCTTTGAATTCTTTGGGCGGAATGTGGAAAAACGCAAGCGACGGCACTAAATCTCTGCCTTTTGACAAGTCGTTTATAGTGTTTTTGTACCACTCGATTTGGTCGTCGTGGATAGTGTCGAAACCGCTGAAAAAGTTCCACGTAAGATAGGCGTTGCTGTCCACGAACATAAGCGCGGTGTTTATAGTTCCGTCCTCGTTGAGTACGGGTATACAGTAGTTGCCGATTCCCGTAATCTTCTCGTCGCCTCTTTGAAAGTGGCAATGGGGCATAGACGCGTAAAAGTCCGCAAGTTCGGACTTATTGCACTTTGCCCACACCTCACTGTCGTGATTGCCAAACACCACCGTCCACTCGACGCCGAGCTCTTCCATAACGGACGCAAACGTCTTGCTTGCCTTCAAGTTGTTGAGCGAACCTTGCAAAAGCCACGGCATAGGATACACCATATCCCCCGTTACGACGACGAAATCGGGCTTTGCGTTCTTTACGATTTTGCGCACGGCGTCAAGCGCAAGTCTATCTTTCTTGCGCGTGAATACGCTTCCGCCTATATGGATATCCGTAAGTTGCAAAATGCGTAGCGGTTGTCCCGCTTTTTTCATTATGACTTCTCTGCCGTCACGCTTTTCAAATACTGCCGACATATTACTCGTTTTCCTCACAATCGACGGTTGATTGGTCGTTTTTGACGTCTTCAACCTCGTTTTCTTGTAATTAGTTGTTTATATCTTCGATTTTTGCACCACAATTCACACAGTTAGTATCACTTGCTTTATTCTTTGCCCCACAATATGGACAAACAACTACTGCTTTACCTTTTTCTTCTTCTATTTTGTTTTTTAGCTCACAAACTTTCAATTCTGTTTCAAGCTTTTTCACTTCGTCATTTTCGGTAACGTCCGCAAGTGCGCCTTCCGTGCCTTCGCTCAAAATCTCACCGTTTTCGTCGTCCGAAACGACGATTTCCACGACGTCGCGCGGGTCGACTTTGCCGTACAATTCGGCAACGAGAGCTTCTCTTTCCGCGCTCTCTTCGTCGGTGAGTTGCTTGCCCGATTTTCTTGCTTCGATGAAGTATCTTATACGAGTAAGTTTTGCACTGGTGATTTTGTATCTGAACGACGCGATAAGCGCGATAGTGATAAACACCGCGACGGAAATACCGAGCACGAGGCGTATGGTGAGCAACACTTTATCCGATTGCGGGATATACGCCGCAACGTCGTCGGACGTATTCTCAACGTATCCGAGACCGCCGATAATCCAGCCTACGAGACCTACGCCGAGCGCACCGCCCACCTTTCTTGCAAGCGTCATCATACCGCTATACGTACCCGTAGGTCTTGCGCCCGTTGCCATTTCCGCAACGTCGACGGTGTCGGGGAATATAATCCACGGCATCATTTGCGCACCGCCAAAGCCCAAGCCCATTATGAGCGCAACGATAGGAACGAGCCACGCGGGTGCCCAGCTGGGGTCCATAACGGCAAGCATAATTCCGCCTCCGATATAGAACGGAAGTCCCATACGGAAAGCAAATTGCTTGCTCTTTTTGTCCATCATAACGCGAGCGAGAGGGAACATAATCACCGCCGCCACCATAAGAGGCGCGATGATGAAGAGCGAAGACATCGTCATACCGAACACTTTATATCCGTGCCATACGTCCGTTGCGTAATAGACGGCAAGCGCGGATATGATATCCATACACATAAACGCCGTTACGTACATCACTATATGCCAGCGATAGGAACGGTTTTTGTACGGTATGGCGTAGCTGTTGACGAATTGTTTGAAGTCAAATTTTTGTTTGGGAGTCTTGGGATTGATACGTTCTTTTACGAATATACCGCAAATAATCAATCCTCCGCCGAACAACGTGCCGAAGATTATGCTCATACAAAGCCAAAACTCCGTCGAGGTGAGTTGTGGCATAAACAAGAAGCCTTTGCCCTCGGGATTGGTCAACGCTTCGATAAATACGAGCGGAAGAACGTAGCCGAGTCCCGACGCAGCCGCCGTGAATACGAGTTTTACGGTGTTGGCGTTGTTGCGCTCTCTAAAAGACGGAGTTATATCGCTTGCCATAGAGCAATACGGCACTTGCGTAACCGTGGAACACGTGTTCCAAATCAAATACATAATGATTATGTACGCCGTAAATCCGCCAACGGACATACCCCACTCTCTTACGGGTAAGAACACGAAGAAAATGCAAATGAGGAGTGAAATACCGCCCCAAAACATATACGGTTTGCGTCTGCCGTACTTTCCGCGCGTGTTGTCGGAGATGAAGCCCATAAAGGGGTCGGTGATTGCGTCCCAAAGTTTTGCAACCATCATAATAGTGGAAGCAACCCACATCGCAATGCCGTTTTTGGTCATATACGCAAGCATAACGCAAGACATCATACTCACGCCGCCGCCGTCCATCAAACCGCCTATGCCGTAAGCAAGTTTTTCTTTGAGCGGAACTTTGTCCTCTGGTCTTATGGGGTCTAAAACCGCGGTGTTTTCCTTGTTCTTTTTCACGTGATACCTCGCAAAAATTTGATTTACCCTATCATATTAACACACGCGCGCACACATAACAATAGAAAATTTTGCATTTTGGCACGCAATTACCGCAAAAACCGCCCTTTTTACCGCCAAAAGCACGCCGTTTCGCGCGTCTATTGACAATAGCGCGGCAAACTGCTAAAATATAGTTTGATAAAAATACACGTTTCGTATTGAAAAGGTGAATTATGAATAAACCTATTATCGCGATAATGTACGACTTTGACAAAACTCTTTGCACCAGAGATATGCAAGAGTACACGTTTATTCCCAGCCTCGGTATGCAACCCGACGAGTTTTGGGGCAAGACGGCGGAAGTGGCGTCCGAACAACAGATGGACAGCGTGCTTACGTATATGTATTGTATGATCAAGCAATCCGAGCGCATAGGCAAGCCCTTCTCTCGCGAAGACTTGACGGAATGCGGAAAGCATATCGAGTATCTCCCCGGCGTTGAAGATTGGTTTGAGCGTATCAACGAATACGGCAGACAAGCGGGCGTTGAGGTGGAACATTACGTGCTTTCCTCCGGTCTTAAAGAGATTATCGACGGATCGAGCATCGCAAAGCACTTCAAAAAGATTTTCGCAAGTGAGTTTTTGTATCAAGACGGCAAAGCCGTTTGGGCAAAAATGGCAGTCAACTACACCAACAAAACTCAATTCGTCTACCGCATAAACAAAGGCGTTTTGGACATCAGCAACAACGTCGACGTCAACGCCTCCAAGCCCGAAAACGAAAGACGCGTGTATTTCAACAATATGATTTACATCGGTGACGGACTTACGGACGTGCCTTGTATGAAATTGGTCAAACTCTCGGGCGGACATTCAATCGCCCTCTACCAACAAGGACAAAAAGACAAGGTGCAACCTCTTCTCAAACACGAGCGCGTGGACTGGATATTCGAGGCAGACTACCGCAAAGACGAAGAGCTTGACAAGGCAATGCACAACCTCATCGACAAACTTGCGGTTGACAACCAACTTATCCGCCTCAGCAACGCCCAAAAAGCAGAGATTAAGTAAAAGTTTGGAAAGAATATATAAATGCGGTAAAATATTATAAAAATGCGGAAAAATTCCACTAAACGCTCGCACTTCGCGAGCGTTTTTGTTTATAAAAGTGTTCTCCACCGCCCGTTTACTTTTAAGGCTGTCAAATAGATGAAGAACAAGGAAACACCCACCCGATACAAAACCCAACGTACTAGTGCGTACGTGATTTTGTAGCGGGTGGGTGTTGACACAGTTATTCGCTATTTGACAGCCTTAAAAGAAACGCGCGACAAGGTCTTTGGAATATTGCACAGTCTCTTCCATATCGCCAAAGCTCATAATCTCACCTGCATAGTAGGTGTTGAGATTGCCTTGCATTGCTTCGACTTTGTCGTACCAACCGTCGGCATAGTCTTTCTCGAAGACGTGCGGGAAATAATACCACTTTCTCTCGTAGACGCATTTGTCCATATCGATACCGCAAAGTTTCATATCGTCCCAAGCCATTTGTTTTGCTTCTTCGTAGGATTTGAGCTCCTTGCCCTTGTGGTTACGCAAGACGTAAGTGGTGAGGACTTGATTGGGCTCGTTCTTCCATCTGTGATAGAAGACCATAAGGTGACCGATTCTCTCGGGGACCATATTGTCGAAGAGATAACCGGACATATCGGGATAATACGTGCCTTTCTTGCAAGTGATTGCGGATACGTCGTAACGCTCGTAATCGATCTTTGCAAAGAGTGCTTTCTCTTGTTCGGTTGCGTCGAAGTAGTTGGGCAAATATTGAAGAGGTGCGGTGACGATGATCTTGTCGTACTCTTCCATATCCTCACCGATATAAACTTGGACTTTGCCGTTTTCACGAGTTACTTTGGTGATGTTGACGTTGAGGCGTGCGGGATGTTGAAGTTTTGCATTCACTGCCTCGTAAATGCTTTGCGTGCCGTCTTTCCACGTCCACAAATCTTTGTTGACGAAGTACATTGCGGTTGCAAAGTCAAGATATTTGACGACGTACGCAGCGGGGATCTCATCGAAGAAACCGTAACCGAATGCGGTGTAAGGTCCGATCCAAATCTCTTGTGCAAGTTCAACCTTGTTGAGTTTGCAGAAATCCGCAAAGTTCATCGAGAGTTCTTTGAGGTTGGGGTTTTCACCGACTACGTGTTCGCCCGTTACGGGATCGTAACCGTCGTATTTGCCTTCTGCAACGCCCTTATGACCGGTGTATTGATATCCCTTGTACTTGGTTGCAAGAAGCGTGCCGAGTTTCTTGACTTGGGATTTGACTTTCAAAAGGTGAGGAATGAGGAACGGGTTTTTCTTGGGGTTGAACGGATCGTATTCTTTACCGTTTTTTCTACGATACGCACGTTCGAGCTTCGGACCGTTGTGATCTACACCGCCGAACAATTCGAGTTCGTGAACGGCATAGTACGTCGGGCAACCCATAATTGCGCCCATTTCAAATCTCTTTCCATCGTGATACGGAGAGTGGCATTTGCCGCCGACGTGATCTTCTCTTTCGAGGATAGCGTAATCGGTGTAACCATTCTTCTCAAGATGTACTGCCGCGCTCAATCCCGCAGGACCTGCGCCGATGATACAAATCTTTTCGTTCTTTGCCATAATAATCTCCTTAGATTTTGCAAGTTGCTAACTTACAATTTGTTTAACAATATTATATCACCATTTTTTTCAATGTAAATAGTTTGACGAAAAATATCGATATTTTTTTATTTATTTGTCGATTTACTATTCACATTGTAAAATAGGCGTGATATAATATACTCGACAAGTGAGGCGAATATGAAATTTGAGTCTTTCAACCAACTTTTGAGCCACTGCGCAAACGAATACGGTGCAAACGTCGCTCTGCGCTACGATAACAACGGCACTATTTGCAATATTTCGTATGCACAGCTTTACGCAGACGTGCTTCGTCGTGCCAAAGAAGTGGCAGACCTCAAAGAAAACTGCGTGGGCATACTTCAAGCCCCGTCGGCAAAGTGGATTATAGATACGTTCGCGTGCGTGATTGCGGGCAAGCAAACGGTGCTTCTCGACGCTACTGCGGACGCCGCCACCCTCCAAAAATGCGTGCTTGCAACCGACGTCGAAACGCTTTTCACCGACAATATCACCGCGCCTTATAAAAACGCACTCAAAACTTGCCCCAAATCGGTCGAAAAAGCGGACGGCGAAGGCGATATTCTCTTCTTCACGTCGGGCACAACGGACTCGTCCAAAGCGGTTGTTCTCACCTCCAAATCTTTGTGCGCGAGCGCGTGGAACGGACAAGAGAAATGCCCTTGCAATCAAAACGACAACCTTCTTTGCGTGCTCCCGCTCACTCACGTGTTCGGTTTCGTGTGCGCAATGCTCTGGCCACTCTCGCAAGGCGCGTGCGTGTCGATAACGAGAGGTATGCGCTATATCCCCTTCGACGCAAAATACTTCAACCCCACGATTATATCCGTCGTGCCGTCTATCCTCAAATTTATGGTGGGCTTTGACGCCCTCAACGACGGATTGCGAATGATACTCGTAGGCGCGGGCCCCGCAAACGAGCAAGTTTTGCAAGCGGTTAAGGCAAAAGGCATAGAAGTGCGCTTCGGCTACGGACTTACCGAGACGTCGAGCGGCGTTGCCATAAGTTGCGGGGAAAATCCGTTTGCTATGTCCGTATGCCCCGACGACAAAATCACGCTTGCGGACGACGGTGAGATACTCATCGAGTGCCCCGAGTGCATAATGAAAGGCTACTACAAAAATCAATCCGCTACGGACGCGGTGCTTTCCCAAGGTGTATTCCACTCGGGAGACCTCGGCAAATTCGACGAGCAAGGCAACCTATATATAACGGGGCGCAAAAAAGATATTCTCGTGCTTGAAAACGGCACGAAAATATACCTTGCCGAATGGGAAACCGACTTACGCGAAGCCCTCGGCATAGACGACATAGCGCTCAACACGAGAGAGGGTTGCGTAACGCTTTTCGTGGGAGACAAAGACGGTGATATAGACGAAAATATCGTCAAGCAAAAGGTATCCGCCTTCAACAAAACCAAATCGTTCGACCAACAAATTGCCGACGTATGCGTATTGCCTCACGCGCTCGAAAAGACCGCAACGGGCAAAATCAAACGCTGGGCACTCAAATAAGAGCAATCGACAAAAAGGAGTAAAATATGCAAGTAACAAAACAAGAAATTCAAGACAACCTCACGAAGCTTGTAAAACAATACGTTCCTACCCTCGCAAACGCGGAAATCACGCGCGAAACTCCTATAAATTCCAAGGGTTACGAATCGCTCAACTACATCTATATCGTATGCACGCTTGAAAGCGACTACGGCGTAAAAATCCCCGATAAAGTGTGGATGAAATTGCGCACCGTAGGTGAAGTCGTAGACACCGTTTACGATATGGCAATCAACAAGTAATTGCACCGCAAATCACACAATCGACATTTTATACTGCAAAATCGTATGGATAAAACACAAGATTTGATATATACCGTGCATAGAAAACTGCTTGCGGACGACGTGACGATGTACCGCAATTTGCGCCCGTCCACGCTTATGCGTATGCTTCAAGAGATATCCATCGCACACACGGAGGCGCTTGGCGCGGGCAGAGCAAAGACGCTCGATAAGGGTGCTTTGTGGGTGGTTGCGCGAATGAAGTTGGAAGTGATATCCCTCCCCTCTTACGACGACGAAATCACTCTTGCGAGTTGGGCGGGAAAGACTATGCGTGTGCTATTTCCTCGATACTACGAGATGCGCGACAAGGACGGCAAAGTGCTCGTACGCGCAAGTGCGGTATGGCTTCTTATGGACGAAAAATCGCGCCGTATGGTCTTCCCCGAAGCGTACGGAGTGGAAGTCCCCGCACCCGACATTCAACCGAATATCGCACTACCGTGCGGTGTCGCGCTCGGTGAACAAAAACAAGAAAAGACTTTCACCGTGGCGTATAGTCAAGTGGATATCAACGGGCATATGAACAACAGCAAGTATATCGACGAAACGGAAGACTTGCTCGGTGCGGATTATCTCAAACGCCACGAACTGCGCTCACTTGAAATAGAATACAAGTCCGAGATAAAACTCGGTCAAACCGTAACGCTCAAATACACTCAAAGCGACGACGACCTATCTCTCGTCGGTATAGTCGACGGCAATCCTTGCTTTGAGCTTACGGCAAAATTTGCGCCGATAGAGCGATAAAAACGTTGACAGTATCAAAAGTATTTGATACAATCTGCTTACAACGTAAGGGAGTAATCGGCACTCCGGTGTAATAAAATCGCTAACACGAGCATCGCGCTCCGGTTTTATTTTGAATGATGAGACTTATCCGTTTTTCGGGTAAGTCTTTTTTTATAGAACAACACGTATATACTTAAAAAGGAGTATTTATGAAACCGTATTTGCAATCAATCGACGAAGTTTTTGCAGACGTGAAATCTTGCGAAAACGGACTGACCGTCGAAGAGTCGGAAGCAAGACTTCAATCGCAAGGCAAGAACAAGCTTGCCGAGGGCAAAAAAGAGCCTATGATTTTGCGCTTTTTGAAGCAATTCATAGAGCCTATGACGCTTATTCTCATCGTGGCGGCAATCATATCCGCGGTTATGTCGGGTCTCAACAAGGAGTTCCCCACCGACGTGATTATCATTATGGCGGTAGTCGTAATCAACGCCGTTTTGGGCGTGCTTCAAGAGAGCAAGGCGGAAAAAGCAATCGACGCTCTTCAAAAGATAGCCGCCGCCACGTCCAAAGTTATACGCGACGGGCGCATAGTCGTCGTAAAGAGCGAAGATTTGGTCTCGGGTGACGTAATCGTGCTCGAAGCGGGAGACGCAGTGCCCGCCGACGCGCGCATTATCGAGTGCGCAAGTATGAAAGTGGAAGAAGCCGCCCTCACGGGTGAAAGCGTGCCCGTCATCAAGACCGCGGGAGCGATAGACGCAAGCGGTGCGGACGTACCCCTCGGTGACAGAAAGAATATGGTATTTATGGGCAGTACCGTCGTTTACGGCAGAGGCAAAGCCGTGATAGTCGGCACGGGTATGAACACGGAAATGGGCAAGATTGCCGACGCTTTGCAAACCGCAAAAGAGGGCAAAACTCCCCTTCAACAAAAGCTTTCGCAGCTCTCCAAAGTGCTCACCTATATGGTTATCGGCATTTGCGTAGTTATATTTGCAATCAGCCTCATTCGCGCGGCGGTTAACAAAACGCTTATGAACGACACCGCAAACACCATACTCAACACGTTTATGATTGCGGTATCGCTTGCCGTTGCGGCAATTCCGGAAGGTCTTGCGACGGTGGTAACCATAGTGCTTTCAATCGGCGTAACCAATATGTCCAAGCGCAACGCAATTATCCGCAAACTCACCGCGGTCGAAACGCTCGGTTGCACGCAAATAATTTGTTCGGACAAAACGGGCACTCTCACCCAAAACAAAATGACGGTCGTAGAGCATTACGGAGACGACGAAAAGTTGCTTGCAAACGCGATGTCGCTCTGCTCGGACGCGGAATACGACGTTGAAAAAGGCGAAGCGACGGGAGAGCCCACCGAGTGCGCGCTCGTCAACTACGCTTCCACCCTCGACCTTGACAAAAACGTGCAAAAGACGCTTTATCCGCGTATAGGTGAAATTCCCTTCGACTCTATGCGCAAGATGATGACGACGGTGCACCGCGACGAAAACGGCGCAATCGTACAATACACCAAGGGCGCGCCCGACGAAATCGTAAAGCGTTGCACTCACGTTTACGAAAACGGCGCAGTGGTGGAAATGACGGAACAAAAACGCGACGAAATACTTGCGCAAAACAAAGCAATGGCGGACAAAGCTCTCCGCGTGCTTGCGGTGGCGCAAAAGGTTTTGAGCACAGAACCCGACGATTACTCTTCGGAAACGATGGAAAAGGATATGTGCTTCGTTGGACTCGTGGGTATGATAGACCCCGTACGTCCCGAGGTGCTTCCCGCAATAGAGGAATGTCGCAAAGCAGGCATTCGCCCCATTATGATTACGGGCGATCATCGCGACACCGCGGTTGCGATTGCAATGCAACTCGGAATAATCACAGATCCTTCGCAAGCAATTACGGGTGCGGAACTCGATAAAATCAGCGACGAAGACTTTGCAAACGACGTTGAAAAATACTCCGTATACGCGCGCGTTCAACCCGAGCACAAGACGAGGATTGTCAACGCGTGGCGTGCAAAAGGCTATATCACCGCAATGACGGGAGACGGCGTAAACGACGCTCCGTCTATTAAGAACGCGGACATAGGCGTCGGTATGGGTATCACGGGCACGGACGTCACCAAGAACGTTGCGGATATGATACTTGCAGACGACAACTTTGCAACCATAGTCGCGGCGGCGGGAGAAGGCAGACGTATATACGACAACATACGCAAGTCCATACAATTCTTGCTTGCGTCCAACCTCTCGGAAGTGCTGTCCATATTTATGGCAACGCTTCTCGGCTTCACGATATTCAAGCCCGCGCACCTTCTTTGGATAAACCTCATAACCGACTGCTTCCCCGCACTTTCTCTCGGTATGGAAGCACCCGAAAAGGATATTATGAGTCGTCCGCCGAGAAACTCCAAAGACGGCATCTTTGCAAACGGTATGGGCGCGGCGATAGCGTATCAAGGCGTGTTCCTCACCGCTATCACGCTTGCCTCCTTCTATTTGGGACGCGACGTCATAGCTCAAATGCCTCAACACGCCAACGCGGCGTACACTCCCGCGGACGTAGGCTCGTCAATGGCGTTCCTCACCCTCTCTATGGCGGAAATCTTCCACGCGTTCAATATGCGTTCGCTTCACGGCTCTATCTTCGCTATAAAGAAACAAAACTGGTGGCTTTGGGGCGCGGGCGCGATATCGCTTGCTCTTACGACGATAGTCGTCGAAGTTCCCTTCCTTGCCAACGCTTTTGAACTTGCCAAACTCGACGCAATGGAATACGGCATTGCGCTTGCGCTTGCGGTTACGGTTATTCCGCTCGTGGAAATAGTAAAAGTCATCGCGCGTGCGGTGAGAAAGAAAAAAGGCATACGCCTTGCATAATCGATATAACTATCGTTATCCGCTGTCGAAACTATTCGGCGGCGGATTTTTTATGCGGTTTAATATACGTTTTTCTATAAGATTTTTGGCTGTTCAATTCCAAAGACGAAAAATACGCCGTTTTTTATACTTTGCCGAGGCAAAAAACAGTTTTCAATTTGGCAAAACGGGTATATTATATTCCTATCGAAATATGATATCTATGCAAAAAGGAGCGGATTATGGATAAATATGCAATCGTAAACGCCAATATTATCACGGGAAAACTTGACGAAGACGTCGTCAAAGGTCAATCCGTCATAGTCGAAAACGGCAAAATTGCCGATATCACCGACGACAAGACCAAACTTGCGGGGCTCAAAACCGTAGATTTGCAAGGGAAATATCTCTTGCCCGGTCTTATCAATATGCACGTACACCTCCCCGGAAGCGGTATGCCTCGCGACACCAAGAAGCAAAACAAAGAAACCGTGCACAAACTTATGAGCCACAAGCTCACCAAATATATCGTCTACAAGATGTGCGCCGCTTACGCCAAAACGGAGCTTATGTCGGGCGTAACCACCATTCGTACGGTGGGCGGACTTGACGACATCGACTCGACCATCAGAGACAACGGCGCGGCGGGAAAAATCAAAGCACCGCGTATTCTTGCGTCCAATATGGCGGTATCCGTCAAAGACGGACATATGGCGGGACTTCTCGCATACGAAGCAAAAGACCCCGCGGACGGCGTGAGAATCGTTGACGAAATCGCAAAGACCAAACCCGACCTTATCAAACTTATGATAACGGGCGGTATTCTCGACGCAAAAGTGAAAGGCGAACCGGGCGTACTCCGTATGTCTCCCGATATAGTCAAAGCGTGCTGTGAGGAAGCGCACAAACTCGGCTTCAAGGTTGCAGCGCACGTAGAAAGTCCGCAAGGCGTAACCGTTGCGCTCGAAGGCGGTGTCGACACAATCGAACACGGCGGAAGAGTCACCGAGCACGAAATCGAGCTTTTCAAAAAGAACGGCTCGGCGCATATCCTCACCATATCCCCCGTCATTCCGCTTTGCTTCTTCCCTCCCGAAAAATCGGGCGGAACGGAACTTCATCGCATCAACGGCGAAGTCGTGTTCGAGGGTATGTTGCAATGCGCAAAAACTTGCCTCGACAACGGTATTCCCGTAGGCCTCGGCACGGACACCGCTTGCCCGTACGTAACGCATTACGATATGTGGCGTGAACTTATGTACTTCCACAAATACCTCGGTGCAAGCAACTCGATGGCAATTCACACCGCGACTATGGTCAACGCCCAAATCGCGCAAATCGACAATATCACGGGTAGCGTCGAAAAAGGCAAATCCGCAGACTTTATGGTGGTTGACGGCAACCCGCTCGAAAACCTCGAAAACTTGCGCAATCCCAAAATGGTCGTACTCCGCGGTAAAATCGTCAAGAACCCCAAAGTCAAAAAATACGCCTACGTCGAAGAAGAACTCGACAAATATATGTATTGATAGATGTCAATTTACAATTCAAATCAATGTAAAAAGCGTCCCCGAAAAGGACGCTTTTTTATTGCATTAAGAAGCCATCATATAGTCCGACGGTTTTTATTGTCTAACGACGGAAAATCACGCGACCGATTTTTGATTGGCACACATTTTTGCACGTCCGCAATCATACCTTTATACGAGGTGAAGATATGGACAACAAAAAAGAAATCGTGGTGCTTACGGGCGGAGGACACAAAGGCATAGTCAAAATTCAAAGCGTGATCGGCAAAACGGATTATATCAAAGGCAACTGCAATCTGGACTTCCGTCCGAGCAACGCAACGCTATATATCGTGGGTGAGCAAATCGCAAAAATCAAACTTAACGACGTCAATACGGCGTTTGAAGTGCCGTTTTGTGCAAATGACGAGTACGGATGCGTGGTTAGATCAAGTTCGCTGACGATGTTCGGAGGCGGTATGTCAAAGAGCAAAGCTCTTGCCAAAATAGACGAGAGCAACAAGCGCGCCACTCTCAAAGAAAGCGTTGACAAGGCAAAAGTGCGCACTGTTCAAGCGTCCAAAAAGGAAGAACACACCCTCGACGACGTGCTCGTTATGAGCGAGTGGACGAAGTACGACGGCAACAATTTTTATTACGCCGTCAAACCGCAAATCGACGAAATGTTCGTGTGCTATCCGAGCGAAGACGCGCTTTGCGACGCCGTTCCAAATTCCAAATGGGTGCGCGTGGACGTCAAGGACGGATACTACGTCGTGGGCGTGCTTTTCAACGAAGACGATCCGTCTTTTATATGCTACGGCGTCCCCTCCCCGCAAAAGACCGAACCGCCCAAGGAACTGCAAAACGCTTGCGTATGGCTACCCGTTGGAGACGGCGGATACTGGATAATATATCAATCCGCGCGCAACGGTGAAATCGTAAAATAACAAAAATCTAAAAGTAATGAAAACCACAATAAAAGTCAATTGAAAACGACGTAAAAAAAGTGCGAATAAACCGCAAAAAAACATCGATTTTTCAACGAAAATTATGTCATTTTTGAGCAAAAAGAAAGGCAGATAAAACCAAAATTTTATCTGCCTTTTACGTTAGTTTTTATAATCGTCGTTTACCGTTGCAATCGTTTTAGATGAAGAGCAAGGAAAGAGCAATGAGGAATTGCGCAAGATAATACGTCACGTGATTGACCACTATCATAAGGCGCGATTCGGGATTGAGAACGCCTTGCTTTTCGTAATCGGCGGGCTTGCTGAAATAGGTCATTGAAAGCACCATATCCGACACCACGAAGAGTATTGAGCCTACGAGCAACACGATTGAGGACGTGGAAGCGTTTGCGGGTTTTACGTACATTGCGGACATCACCACGAACCAGCAAAGCAAGAACGCGTAGATTATGCTGGGCACGAGGAATTTGCCAAACTGCATTTTGAGCGCGAATATGCACACGACGAACATAACCGCGACCACACCGATTGACACAAGCGCGGACCAAAGCACGTTCATTTCCGCACCCGGGAAGCGTATTGCCATAGAGGTGATATAAAGCACGTGACCGATGCCGAAAGCGAGCATACCGAAATACATCATACTGTCTTTGTCCTTGCCCGCGCCGGCGTACTCACCTTCCAAGCCTTTGAAGTAAATCTTGAAGTCGAGCGTGATATCCCCCACCATACCGAGCACTAGTCCCATCAAGACGAGCGCACACGGCAAAGCAACCTTACCAAGGTCGTTGGCAACGCCGTTTTCCACCATAGACGCAAGTCCCGTCGCGATAAAAAAGAGCGAGGTGACGGTTTTGAGAATTATAGCGAGCATAGACGATTTTTTATCTCTTGCAATCAAGAACAGCACGAGCATAACTATGCCTACTGCAAGCAAAAAATACGGTAACATAATTTTCCCTCCGTTTTGGATTATTTACGTAGATATTATAACCCTCAATCGCAAAATATTCAATATGCGATCAAGAAAAAAGCAAGGCAAAATTGCCTTGCTTTGTGACTTTACAGTCTTCTTTGTCTTTCCATATGGTCGTAGTGCTTTTTCATCTTGTTGTAGAACCAGTATATGAATTTCATATCGAGGTTGAACCAGTAGATAGTAAAGGTGACGAGGAAGAACAACAAGAGTAATCCCGCGATGCTACCGAGCACTATACCTGCGATTGCGCCTCCGCCGAGAGCGGACAATGCCGTTGATATCATAATTGCCTCCTTACTTTGCCAAGCCTTTTTGTCTTGCGTATTCCGCCGCACCGAGCGCACCCATAAGTTGCGGGTCGGTTTTGAGGTCTATAACTTTGATTTTGAGCACTTGTTCTATCGCTTGTTTCAATCCGTCGTTCTTTGCGCAACCGCCCGTAAGCGTTATGCTATCCGTTGCGCCCGCTTTCTTTGCCATTACGAAGCATCTCTTTGCAACGGACATCTCGATACCAGCCGCGATTTCGTCCATAGGCTTGCCCTCACCCACGAGTGAGATAACCTCGGACTCTGCGAAAACCGTGCATTGTGCGGAGATGGGGATAACGTTCTTCGCTTTGAGTGAGAGCTTGGAGAAGTCGCTGAGGGACATCTCGAAAGATCTTGCCATAGCCTCGAAGAATCTGCCCGTACCTGCCGCGCACTTGTCGTTCATTGCAAAGTTCTTGACCGTGCCGTCCGTATCGATTGCGATACCTTTGATATCTTGTCCGCCGATATCGATGATTGCCTTTACGCTGGGATCTGTAACGTGTACGCCCATTGCGTGGCAAGAGATTTCGGAGATGTTCTCGTCCGCCGTTGCGACCTTGTTACGTCCGTAACCAGTACCTACGAGGTAGGTGAGGTTTTTCACGTCGCCTTTGAGGTCTGGGACGGCGTTGACGACTTCCGTCATAGCCGCTTCCGCGGAGAGTGCCGCGTTGATTTTGCTCTTGATGGTGGTATCTGCAACCATCTTTCCGTTTTCGTCCAATATAACTGCTTTGGTGTAGGTTGAACCTACGTCGCATCCGCCAAAATATTTCATAATAGTATCCTACCTTTTATTTTTCAAATTACCACGCTTGCGTGTCGTCGAAGTCCAAGAGGCTTTCGTCGAGCGGTTTTTCTTGCAAAACCGTAGTCATATACTTATTGACTTGCTCACGCATATCGCGTCTTGATATCGTTCTGCTGTCCATAAGGTCTTGTTGCACCCAAATGAAGTTGTATCCTCTCTCGCGCGCTTGCTCGTCGAAGATACCCACGAGTCCGTCCATACCCTTGCAAGAGATTTGATCGTACATAATGATGGTGTCGACGTTGTACTCTTCCGCGACGCGCCAGCACTCGTTGAGTACGTTGGCGTAACCGCCCTTGGTGTGAGTACGCATAGTTGCGCGTTGATAGGTCTTTGCGAGGTCTTGCAAAGCGTGCTCGTGAGTGTCCGTACGGAATTTGAGATAGGAAATCATAGTTTCCATATCCATAACGACGTTGATACCCCAGCAGTTTTCAAGCCAGTTTGCAAAAGACGTATAGTAGTTTGCGGGGCAACTCCACACGATTGCTCTGTGGCGCATTTCCTTGCTTGCGGGAGTTTTCTTCTCGTACGCTTTGAGCATAATCTTGTTGACTTTCTTATCGACTTTGAGGAATCTCTTGTCGAAACCGCCCGAAAGGTGATAGTAATAAAGTCTGTAAAGCCAGAACGTAGCACCCGTCATTTGCGGATATTTGGTCTTGTTTACTTCCCACTTTTGCAATTCGTAATCGAGTTGCTTATTGTATCTTTCAAGAGCCTTGATAAACGCGTCCCAATCAAACTTTTCACCCGTTTGATCTTCCACGAATTTGATCATTTCCTTGATTTCCTCGACGGCGTATTCTTGCACGTCCTCACCCTTGTATCTCAAAGGCACGTTGTACACGTGCGTGGGAAGTCTGAAATATCTGTCTTGGAACGTCGTGGTCATAATCGAGCCGTCGCAAGGCATATTGCAAGTGATCATACAAGTGCCGAGCTTGGGATAATCGTCCTCGACGCACACGCCCGCTTCCGCACTGGGGAGAGGGCAAACGTCCGCCGGCACGCCGAAACTCTCGATTGCGTCGAGATAAGGCGGTACGACGAGTTGGTCGACCATACTCGAAAGGAAGATAGGCATAGTTTGCATCGGGTACGCTTTGAGATTGGGGAAACCCGCGATGAACTCGACGGGGATAAGCTCGTCGATGCAAACGAGTTTCTTGCTCTTTTTGTTCTTTGGGAACATCTTTTCGTCAGCCTCGAACGCAGTGAGGATAAGCCCCGTTGCGTGCTTGACTATCATATTGAAGTGAAGGTGCGTCATAAGAAGTTGCGGTCCGCGCAAACCTTCCGTGTGCCGATCCACGAACGCGGGAGTGGAAAGGTACGTTGCCATCCAACGATAACGCCAAAGTCCCTTGACCACGGCAATCGGGTTTTTGAGAACCATAACGACCATATCCTTCCACGTCACGAGCCAACGCCAGTAGTCGACGAGAGTGTCCTTGAAACCGCGCCATTCGCGGTGTTTGAGCAAGCCCGTTTTGTCTTCGTGAAGATTTTTGTAACCGCCGTATTTTTTCTTTGCCATAGGTCACTCCTTCGCCTTTTTGGCTTTTTGAATATGTTTGATTTCAAGACTTTCGACGAAAGCTTGAATACGCGTGCGCAATTGTCCCGACGCGCTTGCCGTATATTGACGGTCGATTGCTATGGACGGAATGCCGAATTCGTTGGTCATTATGTACGACGCGAGCGCGCGCTCGTAGCCCCAGTATTCGCAGAATTTGAGCTGTTCGTACACGACGCCGTCGGCGTGGAATTCGTCAACGAGGTGCTTTACGAACTGACGTCTGTCTTCGACCTTTTCGTGTTCCATATATCTCGGGCATTGGCACGTCTTCATATAGTGACGGCAAATTTGCGTAAGCACGTCCTCGTCGTCGTTGAGGATAATCTCTTCTCTTCCCGGGAACGAACCGAAGCAATATCTGTCCGCGCACACGAACGCTCCGCTGTCTTCAAACAATTTGGTGAAGTCGGGATCGTCCATTTCACTGCCGACGAGTACGATTCTCGCTCTGTAAAATTTCTTTTGGTCGGGCTCACGCGTTTTGAGCTCTTCAAGAGTCTCTTCGAGTTTGTCCACGATGAGATACTTGGGGCAACAATAGCTTGCAACGCAAAGCACGTGGAATTCGTATCCCGTAATACGCGGATTTTCTTCCTTGCGGAATTCACCTATTTGCGTAATCGCTCTGCACACTCTGTTGTGGAGCTCAACCGCCTTGCGCATCGCTTCGTCGGAAGTGTCCACGCCGTAAACGTCTTTGAGCTTGCCGAGCACTTTGAGGCGCATTTGATTGACGTAACTGTCAAGGCAATGTTGGTTGGTCTTGAACGGCATATCGAAAATGCTCACGAAGAACTTGTCGTTGTCGACGAGTTGCAAAAGCTCGAAATGCTCGATGGTGCGGTTCATCTCACTGCACGTTTCACCCGAGAACAGCGCGGACAAAAATCCGTAACCGCCCTCTATGCCTCTTTCGAGCAAAGCCTTGGCGTATCCGCAAATAAACGGACTCAAATAGTACGTCGCGATATCCACCGATCCCGTACGAGGCGCGCGAAGTCTTACGCTTACGCAGTTGTCGAGATTGAGCAACACTTCGGGTACGTGATAGCAAGTGTAGCCGAGTGCAAGTTTGCCGTCTTCTTGAACAGCTTTTTTGACCAGCTCGTTGTTGGCTTCCGTCAAAAGGTTCTCGAAGTAAAGCAGATGCTTTAAGTCTCTCATATAATTCTCCTATAATAATCGGGCATAGCCCCCTTTTGTTGCAAAAAAGAAAGAAAACGAAAGTCGCGCTTTTGCGTTCCTTCATCAAATAACAACACATATATACAAATATCGTTACGCTTGTATTTATATTAACATCAAAAAAAATCGTTGTCCATATTCTATATGAAAATATTTATATAAATGTATCAATAAATAGACGATTTTTATCGTTATTTGCGCCCCAAACGCCAATTTTTATTAAATTTTATAAAAATATGAAAAAAATTTCACATTTTCATTGACTAAACGCCGATTATCGCATATAATCATAAGCGAACAAGGCGAAAGCCACAACGTAGACTAACATCACCAAATCTCATCTCAAAAACGGTGATTTCTCCAAATTATCTTCTTTACAAAAAAACAGACGCTCCGCAGCCACGGGGCGTTTGTTTTTCTTAATATCTACAAACAATTACTAGTAAAAATTAACCGCCTAAAAGACTGCTTCTTGTCGAAACGGTATTTTTATCTGTTTTCTCTTTTGGCATATATAGATCTATATGTCCGCAATCTTTGCACGCATACGCATTAACCGTCTGTTTTACGTATCCTTCCGTTGCCAAAACTTGGTTGTCAATGATTGATACTTCAAACATATTTTCGCTACCACAAACCGAACACTTCATATAAACCTCCCGATGTGTTTATCAAATTTTGTACTCGCGTACAAATCAAGTATAACCCAAACGAATTGTTATTTCAAGACGAAAAATTATAAAAGAAAAAGCGCGCTTTCGCACGCTATTTGAAAAGTGATATTGCGCCGTAGGCACGTTTATTTGCGGTTTATTCCATTGCTCCTTATGTCATTGCGAGGAGCAACATCATTGCAACGCGGCAATCTAGCCGAAGGCGCATTTCGCTACGCTGGATTCCCACGCTATCGCTCGGAATGACAAGCGGAATATACCACTTTTGTTTTTTCCCGATAAGGCTTCGCTTTCCGCAATTATTAATTATTCATTATTAATTATTAATTCGCAATTAGCGTAATTCCGCCAATTCAAAAATCAATCTTTCCGTCTTCTCCCAGCCGAGGCACGGGTCGGTGATGGATTTGCCGTACACTCCGCCGTCGGGAGATTGCGCGCCGTCCTCGATGTAGGACTCTATCATAAGGCCTTTGACAAGCTTGTATATATCCTTGTCGCAACGGGTGCTGTGCATAATTTCCTTTGCGATACGAGGTTGTTCGTCGTATTTCTTGGCGGAATTGGAGTGGTTGGTGTCCACGATAACCGCGGGATTTGCAAGCCCCGCTTGCGCGTACATTTGGCAAAGCGTTTGCAAGTCCTCGTAATGATAGTTGGGTATAGTTTGACCGTATCTATCCACCGAACCTCGCAAAATCGCGTGGGCAAGCGTGTTGCCTTTGCTGTTGACTTCCCACCCCGTATACACGAAGGTGTGCGGGTGTTGCGCCGCGCGTATGGAATTCATCATAACCGCCAAATCACCGCTGGTCGGGTTTTTCATACCCACGGGTATGTCGAGACCGCTTGCCGTAAGACGATGGAATTGATTTTCCACCGACCTTGCTCCCACCGCGACGTAGGAAAGCACGTCGGACAAATAGACGTGGTTCTCGGGATACAACATCTCGTCCGCGCAAGAAAAACCCGTCTCTTGAAGTGCTTTTATGTGCAGTTTGCGTATGGCAATCAAGCCTTTGAGCATATTCTCGCTTGCGTGCGGGTCGGGTTGATGAAGCATACCCTTGTATCCGTCACCAGTCGTGCGCGGTTTGTTGGTGTAGATACGCGGAACGATGACGATTTTGTCCTTGACCTTCTCTTGCACGGCGGTAAGTCTGCCTATATAGTCGAGCACGGCGTCTTCTCTGTCCGCAGAGCACGGACCTATAACCAGCAAAAGTCTGTCGTCTTTGCCCTCAAATATGCTTTTGAGCGTTCTATCCGTCTCTTTTTTATGCTCGGCAAGCGTATCGTCAATGGGATACATTGCCTTGATTTCTTGAAGCGTGGGAAGTTTCCTCTTAAATTCCAAATTCATTTCGTCTCCTGTGCGTCCTTGTCAAACGTCTTTCTGCGTTCCGTCGAAAGGCGCATCGTCTTGCGTATATTTTCTCTGTCTTCCGATATAATTGCTTTTTTGAGACTGTCAAACTGTTTCTCGAAAAGTTCCATTTGTGCCACCAATTCGTCTTTGTTGGCAAGGAACAATTCGCTCCACATCTCGTCGTTGATTTTGGCTATCCTCGTCAAGTCTCTAAACGAGTCACCCGTATACTCCGCAAGGTGTTCGTTGTCCTTGCACACCATAAGCGACACCGCAATACAGTGCGTTAGATGCGACAAAAATCCAACTATTTCGTCGTGCTCTTCGGGTGAAAGTTCGCTTATTCTCTCAAATCCGAGTTCGCGCCCCAACTCCTTGCACGCCTCTATATTCTCCGTCGTATTTTCGCTCGTGGGCGTTACGATATAGTTTGCGTCCTTGAAGATTTGCGCGTTTGCGCTCTCGACACCGCTCGTTTCTCTTCCCGCCATAGGGTGCGCGCCGACGAATTCCACGTCTTTGCGCAATATCGATTGCACTTTTCTAACCACGCTACCCTTTACGCCCGTAACGTCCGTGATAAGCGCACCGCTCTTGAAAAACGATTGATATTTTTCAATCCACTCGGCAAGCAAATGCGGATATAGCGCAAACACGACGAGGTCGAATTGCGACACGTAGTCCTTCTCGACATCCGTCTGTCCGCTCTTTATCCAACCTTTGGCAAGCGCGTAGTCAATAGACGATTTCTTGGTATCTATCGCCCCCAATTCGTAGCCTTTTGCGCTCAACGCCTCGGCGTAACTTCCGCCTATGAGCCCGAGACCGACTATCAAAATTTTGGTATTCTCATTCAATTTCATATTTGACACCCAGTTTTGCTATATCTTCAAAAAAGTTCGGATAACTCTTTTTCACTGCTTCAATTCCGTCAATCGTTCCGCCGACCTTGCTCAAAATCACGGCGTTTGCCATAACTATGCGGTGGTCGTTATGCCCAGATATCGTAGCGGTAGGAGCGTGCAATTCTCCGCCGTATATCGTCACTTCGTTTTCTTTGACGTCCGCCTTTATCCCGTACTTTGCAAGCTCGTCCGCCATTGCCTCGGCGCGGTCGCTTTCCTTGATTTTGAGACGTCTCGTGCCTACGAACGTCGCGCCGTGCTTTAATGCGCTCACCGCAAACAGCACGGGTGCTAAATCGGGACAATCCGACACGTCAATCACGGCGTTTTCGTCTTCTAACTGCTCGAAACACATCTTGCACACCTTGTCCCCTTGCGCGCAGTTCTCGTCCAAACCGTCGACTTGTACCTCTCCGCCCATACCGTTGAAAGCAAGCAAAAACGCCGAATTTGACCAATCTCCCTCAACGGTATAATTTCCGTTCTCAAAACGTTGACCGCCTTTTACGACGAAAACGTTTTTATCCGTCTTTTGGACAATCACACCGCACTTTTTCATAACGTCTAAGGTGATATCCACGTACGCGCGCGACTCAAACGGCTCTATTACCGTAATCGTGCTATCCTCGTCAAGTAGCGATAGCGCAATAAGCAAGCCCGTGATATATTGACTACTCACGTCTCCTCGCACGGTATAATTTCCGCTTGCAAGACGCCCGCAAACCGTGATCGTATCGACGTCTTTTTGCACTTCTACGCCGTTTTGAGCAAACACTTCGTCGTACACGCCTATACCTCTTTGGATAAGGCGCGCCGTGCCTTTGAAAATGCAATTTTTTGCACCGAGCGCAAGCACAACGGGCAAGAAAAAGCGCAACGTGCTTCCGCTCTCGTTGCAATCGAACACGGCGTTTTCTATCGGTGTTTTTTTGCAACCTTCTATATACGCAACGTTTCCGTCCACCCTTGCTTTTGCGCCGAGTGCGCGCACGCACGACAAAGTGGCGAGCATATCCTCGCTTTGGCTTATTCCGTTTATTACACTTTGTCCGCCCGCAAGTGCGCAAGCGACGAGCAATCTGTGCGCCACGCTTTTTGACGGCGGAGCACAAATCTCACCCCTTGCAACCGACGGGGAAAACGTCGCTTTCATACCTATTGCAACCTCTGTTTGAGGATATCCATTGCTTTGAGATATCCCTCGAAACCCATACCTTGTATCGTGTCCACGGCAACCGCGCGCACGTAACTTATTTGTCTAAACGGTTCTCTCTTATCAACCTCGGAGATATGCACCTCGACGGTTGGGATATCCACACCCTTGATTGCGTCGGCAATGGCAACGCTCGTGTGCGTGTATCCGGCGGGATTGAATACTATGCCGTCAACCTTGTCAAAATACGCCCTTTGTATCTCGTCAATCAGCGCGCCTTCGTGATTGGATTGGAAAAACTCGACTTCCACGCCTATTTCCTTTGCGTGTTCGCTCACGAGATTTTTCAAATCTTCGTACGTGCGCTTGCCGTAAATATCGGGTTCTCTTATACCGAGCATATTGATATTCGGTCCGTTCAAAACCAGCAATTTCATATCTTCGTCAACTCCCTTATCGAATTTATCGTCTCTTGCACGCTTCCGTTGGCGTCTATACGCTCATCGGCGCATTTGACGTAAATCGGATAGCGTTTTTCATACAGTTTTTTTATTGCTTGTACGTTTTGGGCAAGCGGTCTGTCGCTCGTCGCAACGAGTTTGTCTACGCCCCTATCCAAAAACAGTATTATGCCGTTTCTCGACAGTTTTTTGATATTATCGTCGTTGAGAGGCACGCCTCCGCCCGTCGATATTATCGCGCAAGATAGGCTAGAAGCGTCGCTTACGACCTCGCTTTCGAGTGCTCGGAACGCACCCTCGCCATCTCTTTCAAATATTTGCGATATCGTAACGCCCGCGCGTTTTTCAACTTCTTCGTCCGTGTCGACTACCTCTCTGCCCGTAATGCGCGCAAGCTCGTTTGCAATCGTAGTCTTTCCGCAAGACGGCATACCCACGAGCACGATATTGCGCTTTTGTGCGAACACCTTTTCGTAGACGTCGTCGATTATATCGGCGTTTATTTCTTTATTTTGGAACAATCCGCAAGCGTACACCGCTTGTGCCACGAGCATATAAAGCCCACCGCACGCCTTGATACCTTTGCGCTTTGCGTCTATCACAAGCTCGGTGCAAAGCGGGTGATAAATGGCGTCAATCACAGCGTCTACACACGGAAGTCTGTCGATATCGATAGGCTTCTCGTTCTCGTGCGGATACATTCCCACGGGCGTTGCGTTGACTATCACTCGTGCGTCCGAGTGCTTTTCGTATGCGTCGTCGTAGCTCACCGCGCCGTCTTTTGCCGTCCTCGAAACTCTTATAACCTCGCTTGCACCGAGGCTTTTTAGCACTTCAGTTGCAGTCTTGGACGTTCCGCCCGTCCCGAGCACGAGTGCCTTTTTTCCGCTTACGTCAATGCCGTTTTTGAGGATAAGCGCGCGCATACCCGCAAAGTCCGTATTGTATCCGACGAGCTTCCCGCCCTCGTTTACAATTGTGTTCACCGCGCCGATTTCCTTTGCCTCGTCGCTTATCTCGTCAAGAAGAGGCATAACCGTTTGCTTGTACGGTATCGTAACGTTTATTCCGTCAAAATCGCGCTTTTTAAGGTACGGCGCAACCTTGCTCTCGTCAAGTTCCACGAGGTCGTACGAGTACGGCGCGATAAGCGCGTGTATTTCTTTGGAATAACTGTGTCCCAAAGGCTTGCCGATAAGTGCGCATTTCATTGATTTATACCTTTTATAAAAACGTCCGTGCCGTATCTTTGCGCAAGCGTGTCGCACACGCAAAGCGTGCTCACCGCGTTGACGACGTGGCAAACTCTGCGCACGATTGCGGGATCGTGTCTGCCGTTTATTTGAAGTTCCGTATTTTTACCGTTTGCAAAATCAACGGTGTTTTGCATTTTATAGATTGACGGCGTAGGTTTGATTGCGCAATTGAAAAGGATAGGCATACCGTTGGTTATTCCGCCGTTTATTCCGCCGTTGTTGTTGGTGACGGTGACGACTTTTCCGTCCTCAAAACGCATCTCGTCGTTTGCTTCGCTTCCGCGCATTTTGCACATATCGAAGCCTTTTCCGAACTCGATACCCTTGACGCCTCCCACTGCAAACAGTGCGTGCGCAAGTACGCTTTCCATCGTGTCGAAGTACGGCTCGCCAACGCCCGCGGGCATACCCACGATTGCCGTTTGGGTGATACCTCCGACGCTGTCTCCGACCGCTTTTGCAAGCTCGATTGCCTCCGTCATCTTTGCCTCGACGGTTTTGTCGATTACGGGGAATTTGACGCAATCGAGACTTAAAAGCTCGTTCCGTACGTCGTTAAACTCTTTATCGCGCACGTTTGCACATTCAAGCACGTGCGTGCCTATCTTTATTCCGAGATTGTCGAGCGCGCTTTTGAGAAGTGTACCTCCGGCCACTATGCCGGCGGTAACTCTACCCGAGAAATGCCCGCCGCCTCTATAATCTTCAAAGCCGTGATACTTGCAAAAAGCCGTGTAATCCGCGTGCGACGGGCGCGCGATTCCGTATTGATAATCACTGCTTTTGGTATTTTCGTTGGGTATTATTATGCAGATAGGCGTGCCCGTGGTTTTACCGTTAAACACACCGCTGACGATTTTGAATTCGTCCTTTTCTCTGCGTGCCGTGTCTATGCTTTGCGAGGGAGCGCGAAGCGCAAGTGCTTCTCTTATCTTGTCCTCGTTTACCTCAACGCCGGAGCAAAGTCCGTCTATAACCACGCCCACGCAATCACCGTGACTTTCACCGAATACGGTCATTGCAACGCTTTGTCCGAATGTGTTTTTCATTTGACTTCCTCCGTAGCTTTCAATATTTGCTCAACCGTGGCGTTCTCAAATCGAAAACTGCCTACCTCGTCCACTTTGACGACGCATACGCCGTCTTCGTTTGCCTTTTTATCGTGAGAAATATACTCTCTCAAATCGTCGCTGTTCCACGCAATTTTATGAGGCAATCCGCACTTTTCAAGCACTTTTTCAAGCCTCTCTCTCACCGATGCGTCGCACATCGGCAACATACCCAGCCCGACGCACTCACCGTGCAAAAGTCTGCCCTTTTCCGCACTCTCGATTGCGTGTCCCACCGTGTGTCCGAAGTTGAGAACTTTGCGCAGTCCGCCCTCTTTTTCGTCTTGCTCGACCACTGCGATTTTGACGCGGAGCGAACGCTTGATAATCTCGGGCAAATTGCGCTTTATCTCTTCCAAATCGGCGCAATTTTCTATAAGTTCAAACAGTACCTTGTCGGACGTGAGCGACATCTTGATTGCCTCGGCAAGTCCAGACGCAAGTTGTCTTTTGTCCAGCGTATCGAGCACTCTCGTGTCTATAACGACTTTCTTGGGTTGATAAAACGTGCCGACCACGTTCTTTACGCCCTCAAAATCGATTGCGGTTTTTCCGCCCACCGACGAGTCTATTTGCGAAAGCAACGTCGTGGGAACGTTGTAAAAATCGATACCGCGCATATAGCACGAAGAGGCAAAGCCCGCGATGTCTCCGACCACGCCTCCGCCGACCGCGACCACGCAATCTTTTCTCGTGAACGAGTGCGCGAGCATAAGCGAAAGCAGTGCCTTGAAATTGTCGAAATTCTTGCTTTCTTCACCGCTTTTGAGCACCGCAACAACGCTTTCTTTTGCCAAAGACGCCACTTTTTGAGCGTACTGTTTTGGCACTCCGTCGTCGGTTACTACGAGCACTTTTCTGTCGAGATCGAGAAAATTTGCGATATCGTCAAGCGCGCCCTCTTGCACTATAACGTCGTAAGATTGAGTTTTTAGGTTTACGTTCAAAATCATTTTGCACCGTCCGCATTGTCGGCAAAGTAGCTACCGACCAGTTTGAGCTTTGCGCAAAGCGCGGACAACTCTTGCATAAGGTCTTTGCCGTTTTGAGTGTTCACGTCACCTTCCGCCTCGATGTAGAAATAATAGTTCCACTGCAAGTTCTTCATCGGACGAGAACGAAGCGAACGCATATTGAAGTTGTGCGCGCCGATTATATTGAGCGCACTTGCAAGCGCACCCGATTCGTTTTGCACGGTGAATACGAGGATAAAATTCTCGTCCTCACGCTTTGAAACGCTTGCGGGCTTGTTGATTTGCCTTGAAAACGATGCAAATCTCGTCGTATTGTTGTTTGCGTCGTTGATGCCCTCTTCTAGGATTTGAAGCCCGAAAATGTTTGCCGTCTCGTCTGAAGCAATCGCTCCGATAGTGACGTCCCGGGCGTTCTTGACGTACTCGGCGGCAAGCGCGGTGTTGGAATACGGCTTGCCCTCAATGCCTTTTTCTTTGAGATATTCCGCACATTGCGCAAGTGCTTGCGGGTGGCTGACCACCGTCTTTATCGTGTCGAGAGTCGCGCCCTCGCACGCAATGAGATTGTGCGTCACGGGCACTTCGATGACTTGGTTGATATGCAAACTGCCGTTGAAGGTCAAGTCCATAACCTCGCCGACCTCTCCCGCATAACTGTTTTCAAGCGGAAGAACGGCGCAATCGAACTCACCCTTTTCCACGCCCTCGTACGCCTCTGCGAAAGTCGCGCACGCCACGTATTCCGCCTCGGGGAACATACGCTTGGACGCAATGTACGCAAACGCGCCTTGAATACCGCAATACGCCACGCGCATAGAACGCAACAGCGACGATTGATACTTGCAAGACACGTCCATCGTGCTTCTGATAAAATCTTCGTAATAGGGTTGAATTTCGGAGTTTTGAATATACTCCGCGTTGCGCTTGACCACTTCCGCCTCGCGCGCCTCGTCGCGTACGCTTAAACCGTTGTCCTTTTTGTACAACGCGATATCTTTGCAAATCTCCATTCTCTTCTCAAAGAGCTCTGCCATTTGCAAATCGATTTGATTGATTTCCTTTCTTGACGATTGAATGTCTTTCATATCTACCTCTCAACCCCATTATAATCAATTATGATTATAATTCCAAAGTTTTTTTCGCATTTTGTGCTTTTGCGTCCTCATTTTTATCGTATTTGCGCATATTTGCCCAAATATCCTCAAATTCCGCGCCTATTTTGACCGTTTGTCGCAACAAATCTATCAAAAAAACGGCTTCCGCAAAGGAAACCGTTTTGTATGCACGAAAATCGCGACCGCTCTCGGCGTCCTTTGCTTATTTGCCCTCTCTGCAAAAGTAAAAATAAAATGCGCTCTCATAAAATCGAGATGCGCACGCAAAAGACTCCGCCTCATAGGAAACGGACACACAAAGTGCGTTGTTTTTGACGTTATTTATGCCGTTTTTCACGCCTTTTTTCATATCCGACCTCCTACTTGATACCAAAACTATAAGCCCCCACCGCCGATTTGTCAACTTTTATTTTTCCCATCGCGCCCGCCTCCCGCAAAATTGTGCTATTCCACACTCCCCAAATCTCTACTATTCCCATCAAAAAAGCACTCCGAAGAGTGCTTTTTTTGTTGTAGAGTTGTTTTATCAGTTACTTAAACCGTATGTGCCTTGTGGACCTTTAAAGCAATAATCTTTGCGTGAACCGCTAAGAGTACCAGCCGACGGAATACAATTTTCTTGAGTTGTATCTGTTAGCGTCGAGCCTGTAATATGTCCAACGAATATGCCCATTTTGGGTTGTACGTTATACTTGCTGTTATAACCTATATTTTTAATCGTGCAATTGGTTATACTTGAATTTTCAATACTTGCGCCGTTGCAGTATCCTACTATACCGCCGATAGAACGACCCGCATCTTCGACGTATTGTTCTATATCTGCATTTGTAACCCAGCCGCCTTCAACTAAACCACCGTTTTCGTTTACACCGACAAGTCCGCCGATATCTCCACGACCTTGAATTTTACTTCTTATGCCGTCTTTGCCAAACGTAGCTCCCGACAAAGAACCACCATTATTGCGACCGACCAAACCTCCGATTGCCGAAGAAGAACGATTTACAATTATCGTGCCGTATGCAAAAGATAAACCAACCACTCCGGTGCTTGAATTTGTTCCGACAAAACTGCCGACGTTTATCCACGTACCGCCGTTAATAATATTATTCGCTCTTATTTCGACTTCCAAATATACACCCATTATCGATGCATTATTCACAGCAACCAATCCGAAATTCGTGCCTTGTTTGTTGTCGATATTGATTTTGAGCCCATATATGGTGTGCGTATTACCGTACAAGTTCTTTGAGAGTGTCGGAATAGGCGTCCAATCGGGATAATACGGTTGCATTTGGATATCGTTATTCAAATAAACGTGACATTCACTGCTTCCGATATTTGCCAACTGCAAGGCGTTGGTGATATTCCAACGCAATTGTCCAAGCACTTTCTTTGTGCTTGTATAACTGCAATTGACACTCACGCTATAATTTCCGTTGCCTTTTGCAATCTTTGACGTATCGTTTACGTCATACCAAACACCAAGTGCACGAACCTTATTCAATCTTACCGTCGTATTGCCAACGGCACGAGCATTGACCAGTTGTTGCAAGAAGTTCACTGCCGTTTGAGATGTTATATTATAAATCATAGTTGTGTTGCCGACTATAAATTCATACTGAGTAATCCCCTCAACTGGCGTTACTACGGCACTTGCCTCATTTGTGTAATAGACTGTTTGATTGATATTAAATGCGTGTAAGCCTTGTCTAAATTGTAGTGTAATTCTATTTACAAACACACTATCTTCGTCTTTATATGCGAACACGTCCAAGTTTATTAATTCACAATTATAATCGATACTTACATTTCCGTTTGAATTAAGCCTCCATCCTGTTCCATTTGGAACTCTTGTTAATGTTGTGCACTCTGTGGAATAAATCGAACTTCCCAACATCAATCTCAAAACATACTCATCTGTACCCGATGAGGGTCTGCTCATAATATATGATGTTGATATGTTTTCAAAAGTCGATGTTGTACCATTGATTTTACGTGCGATTTGCCATTGTTTTACATTTTCGGCCGCCTCTTCTTGAATAAATATCTTTCCAGATTTCTCACCCGTTGCAGATTTTAGCCAAATATAATTATCACCAGCAATTACTGTCGCGGAAAAAACACCGCCTTTGTATCTAAATGCAGACAAAAAACCTTCTTTTGAAACGAGAACGTTTACATCTTGATAATAATTGCCTTCATTGTCAAGCATACATATCAGCAAGTTCATATTCGAGTTCTGGCAATCAAATCTGAATATATGATAGCTTCCGTTATCGGCAAGTGTTAGGTCTATTTGCTGATTTAATTCAATTTGAGGCACGTCCGAAATCGAAACATTAGCCGTCTTTCCCGTAGACGCGCACACCACCAAATAGTAGTCTTTGTCACCATACGTCATATCAACGGTATTATCTCCGTTGAAATTGGTATAACCGTCTGCTGCAACAAACGCGTTGTTATTGCGATACAACACTTTTTTGATAGTGATATCGTTGCCAAGCGTTACGTGCTTGTATTCCAATCCGTCCTCTTTTGGCAAACGCACAAGATACTCCTCATTCGTTTGCAACGTAATTCCTTGCGTTTGAGAACACGGGAATAGCGAAAAACGCGATATACATCCGCTTGAAACCGCAGCAATATCTATATTGTATTGCTGACCTTGCAACATCTTTGTCTTGAATATACGTTTTTCGTCCTCGATTATACTCGGCACGGCTACCCCGTTGACTTTCATTGTGAAGTCTTGCGTATTATCAAACGAGAACTCGTAGTCACTGGTATATTGAGGTGTAAACTTAAACGCATTTACTCCGTTCGGCAACAAATACATTATGTTATTTGCACCGATATTGATGTTTTTATATACCTTGTCTCTCAACATATAAGTTGTATTGCCGTCTGCAATAGCAACGGTCTGACAATCTTTGCTTACGACTTTCATTGCAATTTGGCGCAACAATCTCGTATGAAGCGGTTGTCCGTTGTCGGAATCGGGATGACCGACTTTGAAATAACCCTTAAAACTATCTCCTTGTTTGTACCAAATCGATTTTCCGTTATCGTCTGTATTTACCGCAAGCAAAGTTGCCTTTGCCAATCCACCGTAATTTTCTATTTGGTCGTTTTTATTTGCAAAAAAATGTGTTGCCGTAAGCCGTCCGCTACTGATTGCATAATCGTTTAATTTCAAAGCGTTTCTTTCATCGTCGATGTGGTTCATTATAGATTTTCCAAGCTTATTAATCGACATAATTACATCGATACCGCCTATAATTTTTCCAACTCCGGGAAAAAGTCCAACAATAGATAACGCCAACGACCCAAAGTCTTTCGCTATATCTAAGCCAAATTCCATAGAACTCGGCTCGCCTTTTTCTCTGATAGTAGCATTAAATTCGTAATCGAAATACGTGAAAAATGAGCCGTTATCGTTTTCAGCACTATAATCGGAATAGCCGTTGTTTGACTCTTGTTCATTCAACAGTCTCAATGCATACGAAACGTCTTTCAAGTAAAACTCCGAAACTTCATAATCTACACTAAGTTCATTGTTGATGTTTATATCAAAATACGGTATTACCAACGGTTGCGAAATAGTATATTGTGCTCCGATTAATGCGTTGTGAAGTTTGCACGTACCACTACCTTGTGCCAAATATAGAAACGTTTTTTGAAAAATTGGCTTGACTTCTATGCTAAACATTCCCGCATTTTGTAAATCGAGCCCTACCGTATTGATTTCAAAAACCAAAACGATAGATTTTTTATTTGATTCAAAATCTTCGGTGTTTACAAAAAAGCCGTATTCTTTGCCTATGTACAAATGGTTGCCGTTGTTGGCAAACAATTCTTTGGGGATAATCTTTGTTATGGCATTATCTTCCGATACCGAGAGTACTTTTTTCAAATCGACGGTATCTACCGATACCAATCCTTTTTGCAATAAAGAATTGGTGGTATAGTCGGAAATACTATAATCGTTTCCCCTATAAGTGAACGTCTTGCTATCGGTATAGGCATCATACATTCCTTCCTCGATTGCAAGCACGCCGTCCGTTGCGAATGCAACGTTGCTGTCCCGCGTTGTAAACACGACTGTCATTGCCGTCGCAAAGACGGCAATGATAATCAATGCCACAAGCAAGATGTTGCTACATCTTCTTGTGCTTTTCATAAGCTCCTCCTTGTCATTTGGTTATACTTTGCCCAAACGCTCCCCAATATTGAAAAACACTTAGAAATCTGTCCTTTCTACAATTTCAATCGTAATCGTTTTATCTTTATCGGTTGCGTAGAGCATTATATAAAATGTTCCGTCAACTACCGTAAACTCGTAATATGAGTCACGAACAAATCTTGATATTTGAACTTCATCTCCACTCTCGTCATACATAAACATAGATGTTTGGAGTGCCCTTCCCGAAACAGTCTCATTGTCATAAACGTTCATAATATATCGTGCAGTGGTGGAAGATTGCCCTGCATAATCGTTTATGAAAGCAACGTAATATACGGTATTTGCTTTTATTGCAATTTCGGTTTTTTGATTTAGGTATACTTTTTGAACTTCGGCATCTTTTGCAATGCATTTGGCTTGCGTGTTCTCACTTGAACCGATTACGAAATAATACTCTTTATGTCCTATTCCTATATTCAGTTCATTGCCAACTTGCATAAAATAATACACACCGTTCGGCTCGGCATAATCCAATCGTCCGTCTACACATTCAAGCACTTGCTTAATCAAAACGTTTTCTCCGAACGATATAGTTGCAATCTGCATTCCGTTTGCATTTTTCGGTATTCTAACGATGTATTCTTCGTCTTTGGTCAATGACACTTCCGTTTGATAATCTTCGGGGGTAACGGACAACGTTATTGGATATTCCGCAAGCGAGAACTTGCCCATAGATGCATCTATCTCGTATTTTTTCCCGCCGACAAGACGACGTTTTACACTCTTTTGCTCCTCACTCAAAGTTATAGGCGTACCGTTTATTTTGAGTTCGGCAACGTTTTTGTCCCAAGCAATCGTATAATCGCTCGTATATTTCGGCTCAAATACGTAATATGCAACTGCGGAAAACTCTTGATTGTCCGAACCGGAATAATACGTTGCGTCCTTGCCTATTTTTACTTCTGCTCTATTTATCTCGGGTATAGTCGTATCACCTTTGCATTGATCGCAACTGCACACTCCGTCGTGGCAATTGGGACAATTGCAAGCGACGGATGCCGCGTTGCCGTCACCGTTGTTGTCCGTGTCGTCACAAGCGCACAATACGAGTGCCGTGCACAGCAATACGATCATTGCGATGATTGCCAGTTTCTTTTTCATAATAAATCCTCCGTTTCGACGTCTCTACGTATAGACGTCTCGTTTTGTTCTCGGCACAAATGATTTGCGCCTAATACCATAATATCATATATGTACAACTTTTTCCACACCAATTTTACAATATAATGCCCCCTTTCGGAATGACTTATATTGTTGGATATTGTCTTGTTTTGTCGAATTTTGTCGAATAATAAAAATAATGATTGTTTTGTGCCCAAAAACCGCAAAAAGCGTTGAAAGTTTTGGTTATAAGAAAAGATAAAGAGATTATAGCTTCTTCAATGAAAAACAAGAAAGAGCCGTCCCACACCATATTTAATTTCCATACTGCAATAAGAGGCTCAAATAGATGAAGAACAAGGAAACACCCCATTGACAGCAACCCTAATTTACAAGACGTAAATGAGTTGATGGCAATGGGGTGTTGACAAAGTTATTCGCTATTTGAGTCCTTAGTGCAGTATGGAAACAGCGTCGAGGATAGACTTTTCCAACGCCTCCCGTCCGTACTTGTCCACTTCGGCTTTGTTCTTTTCGCCGTGAGTGAGGCAACCTGCGCCGCCGATGCAACCGCCGGTGCACGCCATACCCTCGATAAAGTTGGCGTCGAGAAGGTTTTTGCTCTTTTTGAGGAGCGCAATCTTGCACTCTTCGATGCCGTCGCAAGAGCAAGGTTTGAGATCGAAATCGATGTTTTGTTCTTTGAGAGATTGTCTTACCGCGTCGCTCAAACCACCGCTGCGGGCAAATATTCTTCCAAAGTAAGAAGCGTTGTCGAGCACGCCTTCTTCAAGAGTGGTGATATCGAAGTCTCTGCTGTCGAAAAGCGCTTGCAATTCCTCAAAAGTGAGGACGGAATCGACGTAAGGTTTGACTCTTTCGTCCTTGATTTCCATTTTCTTTGCGGTGCAAGGACCGATAAACACGACTTTGGCGTCGGGAGTGGTTTCCTTGATATACTTTGCAAGCGTAGCCATCGGAGAGAGATTGCCCGACACGTGTTGTTGGAGTGCGGGGAAATTCTTCTTGATATACGCAACGAACGCGGGGCAACAAGAGCTTGTGAGGAAGCCCTTTTCCGCCAACTCTTTGCCCTCTGCAAGCGCGACCATATCCGCGCCGAGAGCCGCCTCGATTACGGTGTAGAAACCGAGTTTTTTAAGTCCCGTAATGACTTGACCGAGTTTTGCGTAAGTAAACTGACTGGAAATGGACGGAGCGACCACCGCGTAAAGTTTGTACTTGGTGTTGTTTTCGCTCTTCTTTATCAAGTCGATGACGTCGAGGATATAGGATTTGTCCGAAATCGCACCCCACGGGCATTGATACACGCAAGCACCGCACGCAATGCACTTGGAATTGTCGATTTTTGCGGCGTATTCCTCGTCCATAGTGATGGCTTTGACCTTGCACGCTCTTTCGCAAGGGCGTTTGTTGTTGGTTATTGCGCTGTACGGGCAAACTTTTGCGCACGCACCGCACTCTTTGCACTTTGACTTATCTATATGCGCCACGTGTTGCGCGTCAAACGTGATTGCGCCGAATTTGCATACGTCTTCGCATCTATGCGCAAGGCAACCTCTGCACGCGCCGGTTACTTCGTATCCGCCCATCGGACACTCGTCGCAAGCGATGTCGATAACCTCGATGACGTTTGGATTTTCCTTGTCACCGCCCATTGCAAGTTTGACGCGTTCGAGCAAAATCGCACGCTCTTTGTACACGCAACAACGCATAGTCGGTACTTTGCCGGGGACTATCTTTTTGGGAATGTCGATGGCGGTCTTGTCCAGCCTATCGTCCCACGCCTCGCGAGCGACCTCACGCAATACTTTGTATTTCAAGTGTTGAACTTTTGTATCGAATATTCTCATCTTGCACCTTCTTTCGTCTTGCCGTATTATATAACAAAACACGCTCAAAACAATTCCTTTTGTGCCTATTTTTGCAATTTTTTGCTACTTTTTTAGAAATAACTCACCTTTACGCGCTTTCCCATCTTGATAAGGCACTCACTGAGCTCTTTTACGAGGTTCATTTTGATGCTGAAATTGATGGGCAAATCGGGGTTTTGGTGCGCGGGGTTGATGGCTCTTCCCACGAAAAAGTTGATGTCCGTAGCCTCTTCAAAGAGCAATCTCGACATAAGCGAAGCACCGTCGCGCTTGAAGCTCCACTGCTCGTAACTCTCGTTGTCTTCGAGATAGTCCTTGGCGTAGGTGAGCACTTTGTTCATAGTTATAACGCCTTCCGTGACGAGGTCTATGCCCTCGATTTCGGATATCGGCGGAACGTCCGACGACTCGAAGTTGAGCGTCGTACGCAATTGTTTTCCGAGATATTTTGCGGCAATTGACGAGGTAGTGCCTCCGCACACGATATGTTTGCCCTCTTTTGAGAAGAACAAGGACATCATTCTATCGCAATCGTCGCGATTGGACGGCGGTCCGAACAATATGTTCATAGGCTCGCGCTTGCGTATTCTTATAACGCACGCCGTAGCGTCGTCCCCCGGTCTTTCACCGTAAAGTTTGTTGCACTCGTCCACCAAAATCGTGGAAAGCGTCTTTGCCGTGTAGCCCACGAGGCTTATGCTTTCCATAAACGATATTATATCCTCTCTCTTCCAACCGAAGTTGTACGAAAGCCCCAGTCCCGCGTGCGGGCAACCGTCGCTCATAAGGATAAAGATATCGTTCTCCATAAGAGGCACGACGGATTTGAAAATCTTCTTTCCGCCGATGACCATCTCGGTTTTGGGATAATCGTAGTTTTGTCCGTCGCGCAAAAGTATGACTTGCGGATTGTCGTATTGGATTATCTCCGCGTCACGGTTGTTGACGATGTGCACGATTGTGAACGTCGAATACGCAACGCCTCTCACCGAGCAAATAGGCAACGTCGCGGCAATAGTCTCGACGCAGTCTTCGAGGGTGAGCCCCTCCGCCATCATCGTGGAGATAATTTTGCTGGTGAGCGTTGAGAGAATACTTGCCTTGACACCGCTTCCCAAGCCGTCCGCAAGCACGATAACGGTGGAATTTTCGTCTTGATTGACGATATCCACGTGGTCACCGCAAAGTTGCTCTCCGAAGTGATTTATACTTTTGTAGCCGATATCGGCGCACAAATCATTCATCTTTGATGGACTCCTTGAGTTTGGTCAACGCAATCTTGGTCTCGGCAGCGGTCTCGCCCAAAAGGGACGCGATTTCTTGCACGATGCGCATTTGCTTGTCGACGACTTTGTCTGCCGTCTCGATGGTTTGTCTGCTTATCGACTCCTTTTTCTCTTTCTGTTTTTCCTCGTCGGTGATGTCTCTCATAATGCCGATATAGAGGCGGTTGTCGAAGTCGTAAACGACGGTAAGTTCCACGTATCTTTTATATTCCGCAAGATAAACCCTACGATTGCGCACGTTAAACCTCGTTTTCTTCACTTCGAGGAAAACTTGCGGGTCCATAATACGCACCACTTGCTCGCCCAAAACGTCGGTTGCGGAACGGATATTCATAATGTCCATTGCGGACTGATTTATCTGTTGCACCTCAAAAGCGTCGTTGAGCACGATAATGCCGTTTGGCGTGTTGTTGACGATTCTGTCCGAGAAGCCTTCCGCTTTCTTTTGAAGGTAGGGCAAGCACATAGACACTTCCGCTTTGCCTTGCAAAATAGCAATTGCCTTTTCACGGCAAGTATTGTATCCGCAACTTCCGCAATTGAGCTCGTCGCGTTTGCTTATCTTGCCCATCTTGCGTAGCGTTGCCGCGATTTCCGCTTCGGTGGGAACTTGATTTTTTCTTTCGATTTCGGAAAAATACTTCCTTATATCTTCTTGGTTGGGCTGTTGCACCTTGAAGTCCTTATCCCCCGCGTACTTTGCCACCGCAAGATATTCTCTCACGGGTGAGGGGTGATATTTTTCCATAACAGGACCGCCTACGCAACTGCCCACGCACGAGGACATCTCGATAAACGCGTGGTGTATGTTGCCTTGCTCGATATCTTTGAGCGCGGCGATACAGTTTTCAACGCCGTCGATTGCCATATAATCGTAATCGGGTTGATTGAGTTTCATAGTTTTGAGAATTCCGCCCGTAGTCGGGAAGAATCTCGCTCTGCTCTCGCGATTGCTATCCATCTCTTTTTTGAGTTCGATACCCTCCGCCGAAAGCCATTCCGTCAACTCTTCGTAAGTCAAAACCGCGTCAACTATTCCCTCGTAATGTTGCGCCTCGTCCTTCTTTGCAACGCACGGACCGATAAAGACGGTTTTTGCATTAGGATATCTCTTCTTGATATCCGCGCAGTGCGCTTGCATAGGAGACAATACGTCCGCAAGATACGGCAAAAGCGACGGGAAATACTTTTGAATGAGCAAATTGATCGAGTGACAGCAAGAGGAGATGATAATATCTCTCTTTTCCTTCTCGATCATTCTCTCGTACTCGTTTTTGACCATCGTAGCACCGATTGCGGTTTCCTCGACGTCGGCAAAACCGAGTTTTTGAAGAGCCTCTCTCATTGCGCCTATTCCCACGCCCTCGTAGTTTGCCACGAAGGACGGAGCAAGCGACACGTAAACGGGTTCACCCGAATGGATAAGCACTTTGACCTTTTCCACTTCGCTTGCAATCTCTTTTGCGTTTTGGGGACAAACGACAAAGCAATGACCGCATAAAATGCACTCATTGCCTATGATGTGCGCCTGATTGCCCGAAAAGCGTATAGCTTTTACGGGGCAATGTCTGATGCACTTGTAACAGTTCTTACAGTTTGACTTTTTCAGAGTAAGACAATCCATATCAACTCCTGCCTGCCTCTATGCGGGGCAAGACTTTATCCTTGAAGAATTCTTGGAAATTCTCAACGGTAATACCGGGATATATATCGTCGTCGACAGCCACCGTCACGCCCACTCTGTTGCATTTGCCAAAGCAAAAGCTTCCGGTGAGAACGGCGTCTCCTTCGAGATTGCGTTGCGCAATTTCTTTGCGCAACATCTCGACTATCTCTTGCGAGCCTTTGAGGTGGCAGGAACTGCCGACACAAATTTGTATTATAACCATATCATTACGCCTTTGCAAGTATTTCTTTTTCAAAGAATTCTTTGGTGGTGTCGGGAGTGAGCGAGAAGAACGCGTCGTCCACCGTCACGCAAACGCCTTGTTGGCACTTGCCCATACAAAACGTTCCGCCGAGTTCAACCTTGTCTTTGAGGTCGTTTTGAGCGATGAGATATTGCAATTGTTCGACGACTTGTCTCGATCCTTTGATGTGGCAGGAACTGCCGATACACACTGTAACTTTCATAATCTATTCCCTCTCGTTTATTATTGGAACTCCGCCACGTCAATCCAAGACATAAGGAATTCTCTTTCTTTTTCGTGACCTTTCACAGATTGCGACGCCGCCACGATAGGCATCCATTTTTGAACGTATCTCTTGTCAGTTCCGCTCTTTTTGCAGAACAAATCGAGGTATTTTTCCGCCGTAGCGATATCACCGTCAAGCCAGAAGAGCATATACGTTCTCGCCACGTCCGCGGACGCGTTGCCTTGCGTTGCGTGCGACCAGTCGATGACGTAAGCCTCGTCGTCGCCCGTTATGATGATATTGGACGGGTTGAAGTCACCGTGGCACAATTTGTCGTGTTTGGGCATACCTTCGAGGCGCGTGTGCAACTCGTACTTGATGCTGTCGTCCAAGTTGGTCAAGTTGATCTTTCTGTTCATCTTGTCGCGAAGCTTGGTGAGAAGCGGGCATTTCTTGGATTGCACTTCGATTTGCAAATCAACGAATCTTTCAAGATACTCGTCTTTCTTTGCGGGATTTTCCTTCATAAGTCTGTCGAGCGTCTTTCCGCCGATAAACTCGGATACGATTGCCCATTTGCCGTTGACCTTGGTCACTTCGATGATTTTGGGCACGTTGAGTCCCGTCTCTTCCACTCTCGCTTGGTTGAGAGCTTCGTTGAGGACGTCGACTTTGGAAAAGTCCTCGTCGAACACCTTTACGCAATGCTCTCCGTCGCGATAAACGGTCTTGTTGGTTCTCACGGCAATAATTCTGTCGAGATTCATATTCTCCTCCTTATACCTCTATGTGTGTGCCGTAGTAGGCATTGAGATACATTTGTTTGATTTCGCTCATAAGCGGATATCTCGGATTTGCGCCCGTGCATTGGTCGTCAAAGGCTTGTTCCACCATATCGTCGAGACGGCCTAGGAAGTCTTGCTCGTCGGGCACGTAGTCCTTGATGGTCGGCTTGATACCCACTCTTGCCTTCAAATCGTCGATAGCTTTGATGAGGTTTTCGAGTTTTTCGTTGTCGTTCTTTCCCTTGATGCCGAGATAATCTGCAACTTCTGCGTATCTTGCAAGCGTGTGCGGATATCCGTATTGCGGGAAAGTACCCATCTTGACGGGAGTTTCGCTTGCGTTGAAGCGCAACACTTCGTCAATCATAAGCGCGTTGGCTACGCCGTGCGGGAGGTGATGGAACGCACCGAGTTTGTGCGCCATAGAGTGGCATACGCCGAGGAACGCGTTTGCAAACGCCATACCCGCCATAGTTGCCGCGTTTGCCATCTTCTCTCTTGCTTCGGGGTCGTTGGGACCGTTGTCGTAAGCTCTCGGGAGATATGTGAATATCATCTTGAGCGAACGCATAGCAAGGCCGTCCGTATAGTCGGTTGCAAGCATTGCGGCGATTGCTTCGAGGTCGTGCGTAACCGCGTCGATACCGCTTGCCGCCGTAAGTCCCTTCGGAGCGCTCATATGGAAGTCGGCGTCGACGATTGCCATATTCGGCAAGAGTTCGTAGTCCGCAAGAGGATACTTGACGCCCGTCTTCTCGTCGGTGATAACCGCAAACGGAGTGACTTCCGAGCCCGTACCCGCAGAGGTCGGAACTGCGATGAAGTACGCTTTTTCACCCATCTTGGGGAAGGTGTAAACACGCTTTCTTATATCCATAAAGCGCATTGCCATATCGAGGAAGTCGACTTCGGGGTGTTCGTACATAACCCACATAATCTTACCTGCGTCCATTGCGCTGCCGCCGCCGAGTGCGATGATGCAATCGGGCTTGAACGCCGCCATTTGTGCCGCGCCTTCCTTTGCGCAAGCGAGCGTCGGGTCGGGAGCGACGTCAAAGAACGTGGTGTGTTGGATACCCATTTCGTCGAGTTTGTCCGTGATGGGTTTGGTATATCCGTTGTTATACAAGAAACTGTCAGTAACGATAAACGCTTTCTTTTTGTTCATAACGTGTTTGAGTTCGTCAAGAGCAACGGGCAAGCAACCCTTCTTCATATACACCTTTTGAGGTGCTCTGAACCATAGCATATTTTCTCTCCTTTGGGCAACCGTTTTGATATTGAGCAAATGTTTGACTCCGACGTTTTCGGATACGGAGTTTCCACCCCACGAACCGCAACCGAGCGTGAGCGACGGCGTAAGTTTGAAGTTGTACAAGTCTCCGATACCGCCTTGTGAGGACGGCGTGTTGACGAGGATACGGCAAGTTTTCATTCTTGACGCAAATTCGTCTATTTTTGCTCTTTCGGTCACTGCGTTGAGATAGATAGAGGACGTGTGTCCGTATCCGCCGTCGGCAACGAGACGCTCCGCTTTGGAGAACGCGTCTTGAATGTCCTTGGCTTTGTACATCGCAAGCACGGGTGAGAGTTTTTCGTGTGCAAATTCTTCGCTGATGTCTACGCTTTCGACTTCACCGATAAGAATTTTGGTGTTTTGAGGCACGTCGAATCCCGCAAGTTTCGCAATCGTTACGGGCTTTTGTCCGACGATTTTTGCGTTGAGCGCACCGTTGATGAGGATAGTTTTGCGCACTTTCTCCGTCTCTTCGGGATTGAGGAAGTAGCAACCTCTGTCGGCAAATTCTTTCTTTGCCGCTTTATATACCTTGTCAAGTACGATAACGGATTGTTCGCTTGCGCAAATCATACCGTTGTCAAACGTCTTGGAGTGAATAATGGAGTTGACCGCAAGCACTACGTCCGCCGTTTCGTCGATGATTGCGGGAGTGTTGCCCGCGCCGACGCCGAGTGCCGGTTTTCCGCTGGAATACGCCGCTTTGACCATACCGGGACCGCCCGTTGCCAAAATGATGTCCGCTTCTTTCATAAGAAGGTTGGTCATTTCAAGGCTGGGAACGTCAATCCAATCGATGATATTCTCGGGTGCGCCCGCCGCGACTGCCGCTTCGAGCACGACTTTTGCCGCCGCGATAGTGGACTTTTTCGCTCTCGGGTGCGGGCTGATGATGATTCCGTTTCTCGTTTTAAGAGCGATAAGCGTCTTGAAGATTGCGGTAGAGGTCGGGTTCGTGGTGGGGATAACCGCCGCGATAAGTCCGAGAGGCTCTGCAATCTTGATAGTGCCGTAAGCCTTGTCCTCTTCGATGATTCCGCAAGTCTTGGTGTTCTTGTAGGCGTTGTAGATATACTCGGACGCATAGTGGTTTTTGATGACCTTGTCTTCTACTATGCCCATACCGGTCTCTTCAACTGCGAGTTTTGCAAGAGGTATTCTCATTTTGTTTGCAGCAGTTGCCGCCGCAAAGAAGATTTTGTCCACTTGCTCTTGTGTGTAGGTCGCATATTCTCTTTGAGCTTTGCGCACGGTTGCGATTGCTTCTTCGAGTTTTTCGACTCCGTCAACGATACGGTTTCTTGCTTCCATTTTTTGTTCTCTCCTATACGTGTTTGTCAAATTTTCGAGCTATCGATTATTTTAGGTTAAATATTCGATAACTATTTATCGATATAATTATATCTACACGCGTATCTCGTGTCAAGCCGTTTGCACCTATATTTTTAGGAAAAAACAAGCAATTTTCAAGACATTTTATCGTTGTTGTATGATTATTTTATTTCTTTGGTTTTATATCCTTTTATTATTCCTTTTTACGGCGTTTTTCTGCCGTAATACTTTGGTTTTTTAGACTATATTCTTCGGTTGCGCCTCATCGCGTTAAATTACGCCTTTTGCCACTTTCTCGCAGTGCCTCTTTCCACCGTGCCTATAAAACGCGAGTCGTTATCGAGGCTTTGCGCCACCGCGTCGTAATCGATATAGTATTTGTCAAAATAGTCAGGCATAACCTCTCTTGCGATGGTTTGACTTATATCGAAAGTGCCGTCTTCGGATATCGTAACGGTAGTTCCGCCTCTCTCGTCACCGTAATCGTCTATGCGCTTGAAGCTTATGCTCAACCAGTTTTTCAAATCCGTTTTATCGACAAAGCCGAACACGCCCTCCGCAAAAGTCTGTTGCGTGCGATAATTGTGCGCAAAGCCCGAGTGTTGTCCGAACGTCAGCCTTATTCCCTCGTAATCGACGGAAAAATCGTTGTCGTGATGATGGCACATAAAGATTGCCGTCGTGCTTTTGAGGTTCTTTGCAACGGCAAATATTTGCTCGTCTTCGGGCATATCGCCGTACTTGTTTGCGTAATTACCGTCAAACCAATGTCCGTAATGATAGTCTTCCGTAGGATTGCCGTTATTCCACGCCTTTTGCCACGCCTCTTTGAATTCGGGTATGCCTACGTGGTTGAAAATCATCGATTTTACCACTTCGTCATCTCCTCTGTCCGCGCCGAGTTCGTTATCGGAAATTTTGAGGATAGTATTCTTGTACCAATTCACTTGATTTGCGGTGGGCACGGCGTTGTAGGTATGATTGTCCACGTCGTACACGCAATCGAAAAGGCAAAGCGTGTACACGAGCTCTCCGCTCTTTTTTCTCACGTTGATAAAGTGATTGCCCGCGCCGTCCTCGCAAGAAGCGTCCGTATTGATAAGGCAATATTTATAATTTGCGTTGAAATAATCGATAAGCGTTTGCTTGGTGCATTGTCCGCAATCGGGATCGTCCATATCCGCTTCTTCGTCGGTGTACGTTCCGTCAAGGTCGTGATTGCCGAAAGTAAACGTCCAAGGCACTTTTATTCTGTCGAAAATCTCACCGTATCTCTTGAAATACGGCGCGGAAGTCAAGAGCGTATCGTTCATCACCAAGTCACCGTTGATAACGACGAGGTCGGGCGCGCATTGTTTGACAAAGTCTTCTATAAATTCGTACGTTTTGTCGTTGCCGAGGCTTCCCACGAGCGTGTACTTTTGCAAAGTATCTATTTGCGGGTCGGAAAGAACGAGAATTTTGAAATCTCTATCATCGGGAATATACACCGTGGCGTATCCGTCCTCGCTTTCGCTTGCTCTGTCAAAGGGCAGTTTTTCGCTTCCGCCTTTTCCTCCCCCCTTGTCACCGCAACCGACGAAAAGCGCAAAGCAACACGCAAGCACCGCAACCAATGCAAAAATCACTATAATTTTGTAAAATTTGCTCATAAATCCCTCTATATCTTTTGCTTTTAACGTTGCTATCGCTTATTCCTCAACTTCGTCGCTCTTGTCTATACTCAACAAGAAGTTGAGCACGTTTCTTGCGGTGCGTTGAAGTTCCGCGCGTTTAAGTCCGCCCTTTTTGAGCGATTTGAGCGTCGAGCCGTCGTACTTACCCAGCACTCTCGATCCGCCCGGCATTAGTACGTCAACTTGCGCGCGCACTCTGTACGCGTTGTCGTCAACGCCCTTGAAATCGGGGTTCTTTGACTTTCTCGTCCACCAGTCCGTCATAACGAGATTTTTGTATCCCCACTCACCGCGCAAAATCGTCGTGCATAGATCGTAATTGTGATAGGAATACACGCCGTTTATCTTGTTGTACGAGGTAATAATCGCTTTGGGATTTGCCTCTTTCACGCATATCTCGAAGCCTTTGAGGTATATCTCGCGTAGCGCGCGCTCACTCACGCGCGAATCATTTATATAACGCGCCTTCTCTTGATTGTTGCAAGCAAAGTGCTTGACGCAACTTGCTCCGCCCTCCGCTTGTATGCCTCTCACGATTGCGCTTGCCATCTTGCCCGTAAGATAGGGGTCTTCCGACAAGTACTCGAAATTGCGCCCGCAAAGCACGTTGCGATGTATGTTTATGCCGGGGGCTAAAAGCACGTCCGAGCCTTTTTCTTTCATTTCGAGTGCGACGAGCGAATACAGTTTTTGAGCAAGCTCCTCGTTCCACGACGAGGCAATCGCACTACCGCACGGAAGCAAGGACGCCTTTGCGCAAAGTCTTATTCCGCTCGGACCGTCCGTGGTGATTGCACACGGCACGCCCTTTGCTTTGAGGCTGTCGCTTATACCGCCGAACGCACCCGCGTTTCCCTTTGCTCCGAGAAGGCTGTTCATTCTCAAATCCCCGTGGCAAAGCGTCTCCAAGTCCTCGTCCGACAGAGTGGATATAAACTCGTCAACCGACACAACTCCGCGTTTAACGTCGTCAAACGATAGTTTTAAGCCCTTGTTTTGCGCAATCTCCGTGGGCATATTGCGCTCTACGCGCTCTTTGAGATAACCCGTTTGAGCGTGCTTTTGAGCGCACTTCCACTCGTGCGCTTTTATCATATTTTCAAACTTGTTGAGGTACACTTCCGCATCGTCCGCTTCCATTTTATATACGTCCGATTGGAAGTCCGCAAGCGTGTCGTATTTCATAAGTTGCGAATAATCTTCCGCATTATTGAGAAGACTGTCGTAGCTTTCAAGCACCGTCAAATCGTATCTCGGCGAACAAGCCGTGTGGCACTCTTCGGTTGCCTTTTTGTCAAAGCGCACGCTTCCCACGCTTACGGCGTCGCGCACGTTTTCACCGACGAAAAACTCGTATTCTCCGTCTTCCAGCACCCAACAAGCTTTGTAGCCCGTAAGCCCTTCGTCGTCGTAAGAAGACAAGGCGTACTCGTCGATATTAAGCTCAATCGTTTGCGCTTCACCCGCTTCGAGAAGTTTGGTTTTTGCAAACGCTTTGAGTTCTCTCGACGGTTTGACCATAACGTTTTGAGGCGCACGCACGTATGCTTGCACGACGGTTTTGCCCGCTACGCTGCCCGTGTTTTTTACGTTTGCTACGATTTTTACGCCGTCCGATACTCTTTGGAGTTTTGCGGTTATATCGAAAGTCGTGTACGACAGTCCGAATCCGAACGGATATAGCACTTCGTTTTGCGCAAAGGACTCGAAATATCTATAACCGACGAATATATCTTCGACGTAATTATTGTATTTTTTGTGTCCGAATTCGCTTGCCGACGGATAGAAAATATACCTTCTTGCAATGCTGTCCGTAAGTCTTCCCGAGGGATTAACCTTTCCGCAAAGCACGTCGCAAAGCGCGTTTCCGCTTTCCATACCGCCTTGCCACGCAAGCACGACGGCGGATATATCGTCACCGAATATTTCGATATCGTCAAACTCGATGATATTGCCGGTGTCGAGAACGAGCACCACTTTTTCAAAATACTTGCGCACGAGGTCTATCATTTTAAGCTCGTCGTCGCTCAAAAGAAAACTTCCGCCTTTCAACTTTTGTTCTCTGTCTTCACCCGCGGCGCGACCTATCACGACGATTGCGATATTGCTCGTCTCCCTTGCTTTTTTGACGATTTCGGCAGTGAGTGGCATCTCGTCAAAGCAAAACGGCCAATGTCCCCAAAATCCCTCGTCGGGAACGTGCTTTGCGCACCAGTCGGCGTAAATCCCCGAAAGATACTTATTGACTTTGATTTTGTCGCACACTTTAAGACCGTCGGCAAAACTCGTCTTGTACGGTGCTTTCACGTCACCGCCCGAGCCGTAACCCACGCAAAAATAGTTATATTGAGTGCGTCCGAACACTGCCACTTCGTCGTCATCTTTTATGGGCAAAACACCGTCGTTTTTGAGCAAAACGATACCTTCCGCGGCAAGCGCACGCGCGGTGTCTCTCATCGGTTTGGACGTAACCGCCATTTTATTGTTGTCCCCCGCCCCCGTCTTTTGCGCCGTGGGTGAGAACAAATTGACTATCTTTGAAATCAAACTCATTGTTACCTCAAAATCTCTATCGCAAAGTTTTTCCTTTGCAAATCAACGATATATCAAATATATTGTATTTGATATCCGCCCAAATGTCCATAGTGAATTTTTAATTATTGTGGAATATTCCGCTTTTAATTAAGTTTTAGAACGGGAATAACGTCCCAAAAATATTCTCTACCCGAATAAAGTGTCCAAGTTATTCGCCGTTTGGGGTAAAATATACTACGAACGAATAAAGCCGTCAAATAGGTGAAGAGCGCGAAAAAGCCCCTCGAACAGCAACCCTAATTTACAAGTCGTAAATGAGTTGATGGGCGAGGGGCTTTGACAAAGCTATTCGCTATTTGACGGCTTTATTCGAGTGGAGCACCACAAGAAGAACAAGTGGTATCAGTCGACTTATTCTTGCACCCGCAATACTTGCACTTGACGTAGGTCACTTTTGCGCCCACGGTGAAGGACACGTTTTGCTTGGTTTGGGAAATCGTGTCTTGAAGGATTTTTGCAATGGCGGACGGATTTTCAAGGTCTTCGAGGACGGAGGCTTTGCCGGTGGCGGTGATATAGATATCGCCTACTTTTGCAAGTCTATCGATGACGCCGTAGCGAAGATTGACGGCAACGACGTCCTTGTATTCTATGCTTTTGAAGTCCACGGCAATAGTGCCTTTGCGGATAATAATGCGCTTGTCGGTAAAGGCGTAATCGGTGTTTTTGTGGCGTTTGCTTGCGGTGACGCTTCTATAAATCCATATCCACACGGGCGCGAGATGCAATACGAAGAATATGCAAATCGGCGCAATCATCGATGACGGAAAACCGTCCGCGTTGGTTGCGAGCATAACTATAAAAAACACGTCGAACGCAATCCACAAAAGCGCAAGCGGAAGCATCTTGAAAACGTTGTTGAGGACGAACGCTTTCTTTTGCGGTTTGCCTTGCCACAAGATTTTTTCATCGGGCATAAGCGACTGCTCTATCGTTTGAACGCCGTTCGTGTCGTCTTTGGGTTGAAAGTACTTTTCGTTGAGTTCCATAATAATCACCTATCGTTATTATACCAAACGTTTTCCACTTTTTCAACACAATTTAACGCGTGTATACAAAAACGCCCGTCAACGACGAGCGTTTGTATTATAATGCAAAATGATACTTTTATATAATCGTTTTGATATCATAAAGTGCGTGTTTTGCGATTATTTGCAATTCTTCACTCTTCCGAGAGTTATATTGTCTTTATCTCTCGGGCGCAACGACGGTATGGGATTGGGTGCGTCCTCGTAGCGATAGTCCTTGCCGACTTTGTCTATATGCGCGTCTATAACGCTGTGGCTCGGCGTCATCTTGACGTTGTCGTTGACTATCTTTTGATACTTAAAAAAGTCCGCGTCGTCGGGCATATCGCACACGTTTTTGTATCCCTCTCGGCACGCCGTATTTTGCACCGTATTTTCTATGACGCCACGCACGTAGTCCTTGGTGGATTTGAACGCAAGAAGCTCTGGAAATTCACCGCAAGGTATGACTTCTTGCCAATCTTTCTTGCCGTACTTTTTGAGGCAATCGGCAGCAATATGCAAGTGCGCAATCTCTTGAAGAAGACATCTTTCCCAAATCTTTTTGATATTCTTGTCCGTCTCGTCTTTGTAGCAAGAATAGTAAACGTAGCACTCGGTGTATTCGTGATTGAGCCAACCTTCCAGCCACCCCTCTTTGACGTCGAGAAGCGAGCCGTATTGCGATACGTGTTGTTCCTCAACCATACCGATTTCTTGATAAAGTCGTCTGCCGAGATCGCTCGTGTAGAACCCGCATTGGTTCATATAGTAGTTCATCGTCTGTTGTTCCGCAGCGGTGATTATGGCAACGTCAAGCTTGGTTATGGGACTTGCTTTTTTGGCGTTTATGGGCTTTTTCACCTCGTCGTAAGGGTGTCTATGGTGCGTAATCGTGGGGCGCGCGGGCATAATTTCGGTAAGTTCTCCCACGAGATCCTCGGCGTGCACGCCGTGCTCCATATCAAGCAAATCGGAGTAGCGATACAAGTGGTCAAAGTCTTCGAGCAACGCAAAATCGAGTGCGTCTTTGACGTGCTTATCGGGCTCACGCATTGCAAGCATTGCGGTGAGTTCCACGGCAAGTTGCTCGTATCCTATGGTGGTTTCGAGCACGGTTTCGTCCTTTGGTTTGAGGCACGCGCCGAGGTGTTGTTGCGCTTGTTCACTGCGCCTTACAAGCGCAAGTTGACGACGCAAATCGTTGTCGGCACAATGGCGGAAGAATTGGTGCGAAAACCACACCGCCTCGTACTCCGCGCCGTTAGTGAGAATACAACGTAATTTCGTAAACGGGTGCACGTCGTGCTTGGAATAACTTTGCGGATTGAGGTTTTTCCAGTCGATAAACAGTTTTTCGACGTTTTCGGGTTTTTGTTCAAACGGATTGAATGACATAAATTATCTCCTTTTTGTAGGTATTTTTCAATTATTCCCACCCTTTCCGTCTTCTAAACGATGCCGAATACTGCGTATTTTCAAAAAATATCGTACACTTGTGCAAAAAGTTTTTGCACACGTATTGCCAACGCGCACAAATTATGATAATATTTCCTTATAATACTAAGGGAGAAAGAAATATGAGCAATTTACCCGATTACATAAGCGAAACTCGTTTGCCCGCCCCGACGCCCAAGTCTATCGTCGAAGACGGCAAAGTGCATTTCGGCACGTTTGACGCTCCGTTTGAAAACCTCAATCTTCTCGATTGCGTAAAGCCTTGCGGAAAGAATATGCCCGACTTTTTGAAACCCGCTCGCCTCGTCGAATGGGAAGCGTTTGAAGTGCATCTCGACGAAGGCGCACTTATCAGCGCGGTTTACAACACGGGTCCGATGGGCTTTTCCATCTTCGTGTGGTACGACAAAAAGGAAGACAAGATTTACAGCTGGCGCAACCTCGTTCCCAAGAAAAAAGCGCACGTCGCAACGCAACTCGTCAGCGACTATTGCTATTGCAAGACCAAAAACAGCGAATACAAGATCGAGAACGACTTCTTGAACGGAAAAGCGCACGCCAAAGGATTTACCAAAGGCAAAAACGGTCAATTTACGATAGATATAAGCTTTGAGCGCATTTCTCCGCTTGCAAACGGCGTTATGCCCCTCGGCAAGGACAAAGAAGGCAACTTTATCAACGCTTTGTACAGTGAAAAGGACTTTTTCAAGGCAACGGGCACTATCACCGTCAACGGCAAAGTCTACACCACCAACGAGCGTTCCGTGGGTATCATCGACGACCACAAGGGCTTCTATCCCTTCAACGCGCACTACGATTGGCTCACCACGATGGGACAAATCGACGACAACGGCACCAAGAGATATTTTGCTTTCAACCTCACGCGCAATCAATCCGTTGACCAAAGCCAATACAACGAGAACGTGATTTGGGTTGACGACAAATCCTTCCCGATGCCTCCCGTCGTATTCACGCACGAAGACGGCAAGAAAAAAGCCAATGTTTGGTATATCAAAGACGAACAAGGACAAGGCATCGTCGATATCAAGTTCGAGATAAGCAAAGTGTTCTATATGCCCATTCCGCTTATGTGCTACTACGCACTTCCCTACGGCAAAATCAGCGGATACGTCACCGACACTGACGGCAAAAAATACGTCGTTGACGGTATGATCGGCATCGGTGAAGACAAAACTACGCATATGTGAAAACCAAGCACGATTTTTCAGAAGGCGCATCAAATGATGCGCCTTCTTTTTATCGTCTTGATTTTCACATTACTACCGCACAGCCAATCTTTGCTATCAGTATAAGACGGACAAAACCCACACCACAATTTCACAAGATTGTCTGTTTGGTGTGCGGCTACGCCTAGATTGCCACGCATAGCTCGCAATGACAAATGGAATATTCCATTAGCGCAATTTTATATTGCGCCTAACGGCGCTCGTAGATAGGCGGAGTAGTAGTTTATAACTCTACGAAAAAATCGTTATGAGCCACCACATCAAATCTTCCGCATTACTCACCAAGCAAGCGATATAGCGAAACTGTGGTAGGAGTTTTTGTCCTTGCTTAAATTGATAGCGTATATCGGTTGCTTGGTTAAGAGCAATAAGGCTAGCGTGGCAGTAGACAATGAACTCGTGAGTTGTCTTTGCCACAGCGACGACTTTTGCTCGCATTCGGCGCAATACTTATATATATTGTTCCAAAAGGTCCATTACGTACGTGCCGAGGAGATCCCAGCTGACGCCGACCATACCGTGATTTTGAGAGTCAAGCTCCACGAGTCTGTCTCCGAGAGACTCGATAAACTCTGCCGTTGCGGTGTTTCCGCCGATGGAACTATAATACGGAACTGTGCCGTCACCGTACTTAACCGCCGAGCCGTAACCACCGCTCAAAAGTTGATAATCGTACTGCACGCAACCGTAGTCGTCGTAAAGGACGTTGCCGTCGGCGTCTTTCTTGGTGGTGAGGCTCATACCCGTGATGGTGTTTGCCATACCCGTGCCGAGGAAGTAATAAGAATTGATTTGTTCGGAAGCAATCTTGCCGTCTATGAACATATTGTCAAAGTAGCTTGCAAGGTTTGCGGCAAAGTCCTTGACGCGATATCCGTCGCTGTCTTTTGCTTGCCCCTCTTGCGCCAAAACTCTGTTGTAAAGCACGCCGTCGTAGTCCGCGCTCTCTTGCTCCGCTTGCGACTTGGGCGTGAGATATTTTGCCCAACGCATAGAAGCGTAAAGCTCGTAAAGCTCGTCCTTGCTCGTAATCGCCTTGCCGTCAACGGTGATTGCGGGGTTTTGCTCGTCGTATTGATCGGAAGACACCAATTGCCAAGACGGCACGAGAGACATAAGACCTTGGTTATTGCGGAAGAAGTCCCCGAGTTGACCGCCGAGCGCGTTTTGCACCATATTTTTGATCATATTGAGCATACTTTCTTCCAAATTCATACCCGCAAGGAACTTGTCTACGTAAGTATCCGGACACGCAAGTGCGGCAAGCGCGTCGAACGAACCGAGCGTTGCGGGAGCAAAGCCCATATAAAGCTTGACCTTGTCGCGGTTTTCTTGGCTTCTTACGAGATAATTGTTGACGACGGGCGCGCCCATACTGTGCGACATAAAGACGACCTCTTTATATCCTTTGCGATTGATATAGTTTTCAAGCGCTTCCGCACTCTTTGCAGGAGAGATACGCCAGTCTTGATTGTACACGAACACGTCGTACTCGTCTTTGTACTTTGCGGAGATATTATCGACGAAATTGCGGTATATTCCGAACACGCCGTAGTCGATGTCCATATAATTTTTCAAATCGTTGGCGGGGACGACGTTTGGATTGTAACCGTTGCCGTCGTTGTCGAGAGTCAAGTCCCAAAGCAAAGTACCCCTCTCGTAAGAGAGCGCGCTATCTACCAAATCGAGAATATCGGAAATTTCATCTCCGAATATATCGAGTAACTCGCCCATAGGAATTTCACCCGCCATAACTTTGGCAGCGTCCACTTCCGTTTTAAACGGTTCCCACTTTGCTTCACCCGTTTTCTCGTCGTAAAGACCGCCCGCAAACAACGCCGTGACGTAGATAATTGCCTTGTCTTTGCCCTTGTCCTTGTCGCACGCAGAAAGCGCAAAACACGATATTGCCAATAGGCAAAGCACGAGCAACGCGATAATAATCTTCTTACTTTTCATAATATCCCTCTATATCTTCTTTTCAAAAAACAAGGGTTTATCCGCTCACAAAGAGAAGATAAACCCTTGATTGTGTCAACATAATTACTTGGTCACCAAATACAATCTCAAAGTGTCGCCCAACTTTTCAATCTCCTTGGCACAAAGTTTTTGTGCGGAAAGCGAATTTTTGAGCCCGAGCCAAATTGCCTTTATCATCAGCGAATCGCGCGTGTCGAGTGCGGCGGCAAAGCCTTCGAGCATAACCATAAAGTCTTGTCTTTCGCCCTCTCCTATTTGTGCCTCTTGCACCGCGTTGTATATTGCGACGAGCAAATACTCCGTCTGTTGATGAAGTCCGCTGGACGCAAATTCCACCGTTCTTTCAACCGCCTTGGGCTCTTCCTCTATGCCGTCTATGACGAGACTGACGAGTGCAAGTTTGAAAGGTTCGACGACCTTGGCGCAACATTGCTCGAAGCTTGCTTGCTTGGTTTCCGTCGGGAAAAATCTGCTTGAAAACGTCACGATATCCATACTGCCCGCATCAAATTCAACGAGCATATTGGACACGAGCGCAACGATAGTCTTGGGATTTTTGGGCATACGAAAAACGTCGCTGTCGCCGAGCTTGGCAAACGCTTTGCGCTTTTCCGCCTCGTAGTCGAAGCCTTGATTGCAATAGGACAAAACCGTGCGAAATTCCGGATAATACGCAAGGCATTTGAGAAGCGGTTTGAGCTTTCTGTCAATAAAAATAAGGTTGGAACTTTGCAAATCTTCCACTGCGCAAACGAGCGCGTGTATGCCTTCACCGTTGTATTCCATATTCACCTCATTCGTGATATCTTATTTGATTGCGAGCGCGATTATAAGTCGCGCTCGCATAGTTTTTACCATTTGTTGTGTACTTTTTCCGCAAAGCCGAGTTCGTTATCAAGCTTGATAACCGTGCCGTCGTCAAGCACGCACTTGCCCGAAATATAACCGAACACTTGGTGAGGTATCATACACATAACCTTCAAATCGAACGGCTCGTAGCGGTCGATGAGCGGATGGAAGGTGCAGTCGAGACGACCGTCGTCCGAGACGAACTTCCAATCTTCCATATACTTGGGATCGCCCTCTTTGTCTCCCGGGATTATAAACTCGGTGCGACCGATTTTGTGAGATTTGCCGTTGTAGAAGAATATATCTTCACTTGCCGCTTCCGTGTTGCCGAAGCCGTAGCCGATGTTCCAACCAAACGTAGAACCGTCTTTGAGACGAGTTTGCAAACTGCCCCAATACCAAGTGTTGTCGTAAGTCCAAACACCGCGTCCCCAATCGAGCGTCGCTAGACTGTCGGACGGGTCGAACTTGCACTCTTTGTCACCGAGGAAGAAACTGCCCTCCGTTCTCATACAATTGATTTTTTGATTGAAATAGAAGTGTTTGTCCTTGTTGAACGGCGTTGCGATGACCATACTCTCTTCGGGAACGTCGGTGATGGTGATATCCCACTTGACGTCCGTGCCGAATTTGTCCGCGTTGGGATAAACGCCCGTAAGGTGACGCTTCGTGCCGTCGTTTTCAAATTTCATCTCGACCTTGCCGATTTTCCAAGCGCAGTCTCCGCTTTCGCTCGTTTTAGGCATATTGAACTTGCCCATCGGGAAGAGGCAGATTGCCGAATTGGTGAATTGCGCGGGCGTAACGAAGTCCATAACGGTAAGGCTCAACGCGCCCACGAAGCCCATATCGCTGATGGTGAGGCAAAGTGCAAATTCCTTGTTGGAAATATAGTAATAATCCCACTCTTTGAGACGAGTTTTGGGTGCTTTGACGTTTTCGCGATTGTAATTGTAAAGCATTTTCTTGGCAAATCCCGGTTCGAGAATATTGCCCTCTGCGTTCAACAAATCGGTTGGATTGGTGATTTCGTGTTGCATAATAGTCTCCTATTAAGTTTAATATAAAACAATAATATCATATTTCGCGCGCGTTTTCAATAGCAAATATCCGCTATTTGAACGCTATTTGCACTCTATCGGTGTGTTTTTGTACGAATATAATTATAGATTTTGAAGTTCGCCGTCTTCGTCGTCGGAAATCAACGATTGTCTCGTATAAACGTAGCCCGAATATTTGTCCGCGACGCCGACGTAAGGCGCGTATCTTTTGAGCACCGCGCACGAGACGAGCGAGCCGATTACGCACCAGCTTACGTCCGTTGGCAAGAACACCGCGCAACCCGCAAACCACGCCTTTGACATAGACATTGCCGTGCCTACGTAGAAATTGAGCATAAGATACATATAAAACACGCCCACCGCGTACACGATTGCAAGCGCGCTGAACGCGCCAAGGAGCATACGCCATACGCTTATAGGTGCGTTATTTTTGAAACCTCTTGCGATATAACCGCTAATCGGCGCACCTATCAAAAAACCGAGGATATAACCGAAAGTGGGTTGCAAGACGTAGAAAAATCCGCCTCCCGCCGAAAATACGGGTATGCCGATAAGCCCCATTGCAATGTATATCGCAACGCAAATAAGAGAGTCCGTTCCGCCCAGCATAAGCGATGCGAACATACAAAACGCAAACTGCATCGATACGGGCACTATGCCTATCGGAAATTTGACGAACGCACCCACGATTATGAGCGCGAGAAAAATTGCTATTCTTACGAGGCGCAACGTCCTCGATACTGCTTTTGAAGATGCTTTGTTCAAAGTTTTATCCTTACCTCACCGACTTCGAGCGTTTCGCGCTCTCCGTCCTCGTAGCGCACTACCAGTCTGCACGCTTCGTCTATATCCTCGACGATTGCGGAACATTCCTCGTCCGTTTTGCACACGGCGACGCTTCGTCCAACGAGCATCGACATATCTTTATATTGCTTTGCAATATAATTTTTGTCAAAATGCAAGTGCAAATCCGCAAAATTATTGCAAATCGCGCCCACGATTTTGTTGGCGCAATCGTCGACGCCGTCACCGACGAAGCCCGCTATTTCCTTGATTTGCTCGTCTACACCGCCCTCTTTTTCGTAGAGGTTGACGCCTATTCCGCACACTACTCGGTCTATCGCACCGCCTTGCGACGATACGCCCTCGCAAAGTATACCGACGCACTTTTTCATATCGACGTAGATATCGTTCACCCACTTGATTTGCGCGTTTTTGGCGCACACCTCGCGAATTGCCTTTGCCGTGGCAACGGCGCACATCGGAGTGACGAAACTTATCTCGGCGGCGCAAGTGGGTTCTATTGCGAAACTGAAATAGATGCCCGCGTCCTTTGGTGAGAAGAATTTGCGCGTAAAACGACCTCTTCCGCTCGTTTGCTCTCTTGCGACGACCAAAATATCCTTTTCACCTTGCTTTGCGCGCTCTTTTACGATCGTATTGGTTGAAGAAACGACGTCAAACACTTCCACGGAAAAATCCGCGGTCATATATCTTTTTATTCCGTCAACCGAAACGATTTGCTTCATTTTGCACCTCAAAACGCAAATACGAATATCATTGAACAAATTATGCCCACGAGCATACTGACGGCGGGGACTCTCCCCTCTTCCATAAGTATGGATTGAGGCAAAATTTCGCAGAACGTGACGTAAAGCATTGCTCCGCCCGCAAGCCCCATACAAATTCCGCTTGCAAGCTTGCTTATTCCGCCGACGGCAAGACCTATAACCGCGCCGAGAACGGTTGCCGCACCCGCAAGAGCGGTCAAAAGCACCGTTTTCCAACCTTTCACTCCACCGCTTGCCAACGGAGCGGATATCGCCATACCCTCGGGAATGTTATGTACCGCGATTATAACCGCAATGAGTATACCCGTTTGAGTATCCGACGCACCCGTTGCACCGATTGCCATACCTTCGGGAAGGTTGTGTAGCGCAATTGCCATAAGCATTATTATGCCTGCTTTGAGAAGAGACTTTTTGTCCACGCTCGTCGCCACGACAATGTTTTGCCCCGTCAAAACGGCTGCCGAGCCGTCCACTTTCAACGCGTCGTTTGCTTCGATGACGGCAGTTTCGTGGTGCAATTCCTCAATGCTTCTATGCGTATCGCGCATATTTTCCACGACGTCGAGGAGTTTGTTTAGCCCGAATATTACGAGCATACCCACGACGAGCGCAGAGACGGCAATCAATATACCCGATTGAGATATCGCGCCTTCGATAACGGAATAATCCACCGCTTCCGGCAACATCTCGAAAGTTACGACGCCGACCATAACCCCGCCCGCAAAACTCAAAACTCTGCCCATAACCTTGTTACCCTTATTTTTGAGCAATACACCGATTATACCACCGAGTCCCGTGCCGACTATGCCGGCAACCAATGATAGTATCAAAATTAAAGTATTCATTTTTATTCTCTCTCGGCATCAGTATATAACATATACTGCCCTTTCCACAACCGATATGCTCAAAATTGCGATTTTTGTTTCTTTTTGCGTTTTGCACACATACTATAGGTATGAAAAAATATATCAAAACCCTCGCTTTTGCGTGCCTTGCTCTCGCATTGGCGTCAATTGCTTTATTTATGGAAGGAACTATGCACACAAACGACGTAGCAACCGCAGTATCCGACGGACAAAAACTAATCGCGCGCTTTTCCACCTACTACGGCGACAGCAAACCCAATCGCAAGGACAACGTTGCTCTTGCTTGTCGCAAAATCGACGGAACGGTGCTATACCCCGAGGACGAGTTCTCCTTCAACGATATCGTGGGTGCGCGCACGGTCGAAAACGGGTTCAAAAGCGCGTATATCATCAAGGACGGAGAATTCGTGGAGGGCATAGGCGGTGGCGTGTGCCAAGTGTCGAGCACCGTGTACAACTGCGCCTTGCTTGCCAATCTCACTATAACTTGCGTGAGGGCACACTCTCTGCCCGTGAGCTACGTTGCGCCGTCCTTTGACGCTATGGTGTCCACGGCAAGCGATTTGCGGTTCGTCAACACTCTATCCTCTCCCGTAACCATCAAAATGGTTGCGGACGGAAAATATCTCAAAGCGGAAATGTACGGCGTAGAGTCTTGCGCCATACGCCGTCGTTCGCAGACTATCGAAACTCTTCCCTTCGAGATAGAATACCGCGACGACGCCACTCTCAAACTCGGAGAAGAGGTCATCGACACGTACGGAAAAGCGGGGCTTCGCTCGCAAGGGTTTTTGGAATACTACCAAAACGGAAAACTCCTAAAAACCGTGCTTATCCGCAAAGACACGTATTTCCCGCAAAAACGAATAGTTTTGCGCGGGACGGCAGATTCGGCATTGACACGAGAGGGTTGATAGCGGTATAATTTAACAAACGAAAACGTAGAGGTATGCTATGGACTATCAATCAAGTTATACGCAGTGGCTCACAAGCGATGAAGTGTCCGCCGAGGACAAAGCAAGACTCGCTTCTTTATCGGAAGAGGAAAAGAAAGAGGCGTTTTATTGCCCTCTCCAATTCGGCACGGCAGGTATGAGAGGCGTGCTTGACGTGGGTACGAACAGAATGAATACGTTCACCGTACGTCGAGCGACGAAAGGTCTTGCCGAATATATAAAAACACTCGGAAGCGAAGCAATGCAAAGAGGTGTCGTTATATCCTACGACACTCGTAAATATTCAAGCGAATTTTCTATCGAGGTGGCAAAAGTGCTTGCCAAAAACGGCGTAAACGCCTACCTCTTCGACACCGTGCACCCCGTGCCGATGTGCTCCTTTGCAATACGCCACTTAAACGCGATTGCGGGCGTTATGATCACCGCTTCACACAATCCCAAAATCTACAACGGATACAAAGTCTACGGCGAGGACGGAGCGCAGATGTCACCCGAATCGACGAATAAAGTGGTGGAATTTATAGATAAAACCCCTTATTTCGGCATTGAGGAAGAAAACGCGGTCTTGACTGCGGACAATATCAAAGGTCTTGACAACGTCAAAGTCGCACCGCATATCACCGTCATCGGCAAGAGCGTGGACGAGGCGTATTACGACACCATAAGCAAACTTTCGCTCTCCCCCGAAGCCGTGCAAAAATACGGTAAGGACGTCAAAATCGTATACACTCCAATACACGGAAGCGGTTACGTGCCCGTGACCACCATACTTTCGAGAATGGGTATCACCGTCAACGTCGTCAAGGAACAAGCCTTGCCCGATACCGAGTTTTCAACCGTGCGCGTTCCCAACCCCGAAGAGGCAGACACCTTGCGTTTGGGCGTTGAACTTGCGGACAAAATCGGAAGCGACATCGTCATTGGCACAGACCCCGACGCGGACAGAATGGGCATCGCGGTGCGCAACGACGAGGGCAAATTCGTGCTTCTCAACGGCAATCAAATAGGCGTGCTTCTTGCAAATTACATATTCCTTCGCAAGAGCGAAAACGGCACTATGCCCAAAAACGGCGCACTCGTCAAGACCATCGTCACCACGGAACTTGCAAGAGTGCTTGCAACCAGCTACGGCGTTACGACATTTGACGTGCTCACGGGCTTCAAATTTATCGGTGAAAAAATCAAGGAATGGGAGCAAAACGGCGAATACACTTACCTATTCGGTTTTGAGGAAAGCTACGGTTCGCTCGTCGGCACGCACGCAAGAGATAAAGACGCGGTCGTGGCAAGTATGACGTTTGCTGAAATGGTGTGCTACTTCGAGTCCAAGGGCATCAGCGTATACGACGTGCTTCAAGGCATTTACAAAAAATTCGGCTACTACGTAGAAAAGGCAAAATCCATAACCTTCGGCGGTTTGGACGGTATGCAAAAAATGGCGGATATTATGAACGAAATCCGCTCCACTTCTTTCACCGAAATTGCGGGAGTCAAAGTGCTTGCGCAAAGCGACTTCGTAACGCGCAAAAAGACGTACGCTTGCGGAAAGGTTGAAGATATAGACTTGCCAAAGACCAACGCTTTCAAAATTCACCTTGAAAACGGAGACTGGATTTGCGTCCGCCCGAGCGGTACTGAACCAAAACTCAAATTCTACGTAGCAACAAGCAAACCCACCCAAGCAGAAGCAACCGCCCTTGCGGAACAATACCTTGCATATATGGCAAATTTGGCAAACTGATAAGGAAACAAAACATAATAAAAAGCAACAGCCACCGAAAAATCGGTGGCTGTTTATACATATTTATCGTCCAATGAGATTTTTAGGAATTGTTCTAAATAAATTATCAATTTTCTCTGCGAACGCATCTGCCTCGCGAACAATCTGCATGATATTGTTCCCCTCGTTCAAATCAACCGTTCGATCTGCTATAACAAAATCTCCATGTCGTATCAATCTTAATTGTTTGTCTTTTCTGTTATACATATCTATATAAGCCGTTGTATCTTTTTCAAAGTTTTTATTAACAATAAACAAAATCGCATAAATATGCGCTTTCCAAAAAAGCTCATTAATCTCGATTACGACATCCCAAATAAAGCCTATCTGATATTCAATGAAAAGAATTTTTTCGCCGTTAGGTTTTGTTTGCATGCTAACATTTTTATTGGCATTATATTTCAAAAAAGAATACAACAAATCTATGCAAGAAAAACTTTGCGTTTGCACATTCGGAGCACTCGTTTGAGGAACACTCGTCTGAGGAACACTCGTCGGCGGATGTTTTTTCTTCTTGATTGCGGCTATTGTATTTACAATATACTCACTTATAAAAAATATAAAAACCTCTGCTATCAGCACTCCAGAAAACACACCGCCGAGAACATATCTATTAGTTTCAAAACCATAAATTATTAACACTATAGATATAATGCCTAATACAATAAGGGCACCATAGACAATAGTTAACACCTTTTCTTTATTCTTCATGCTGTTTTTTCCTTATAATACTCATACGAATTGCCTTTGATTGTTTCAATAAAATAACCATTGTATAATTTTAACACTTCAAAAGTTTCGTTATCATGAACAAACCTAATTTCTTTTTTGTTTGCTCGCCAATATCCGTCTAACATTAGCCAACCGCTATCATCTTGCACTTGTTTGTTAACTTTGAAAATAGTTCTTTTGTAAGCCGTTCCATCTTCCTTGAAAGAGTAATACATATCATAAGACAACACTTGCGTGCCGATTATTATATCGATTGTTTGCTCATCATAGTGATGCCAAACGCCTACTATGTCATAATTATTTTCTTCTTCGCTTTTTTCGGTTTCCTTATCACATGAAATCAACGCAATACAAAAAACAATCAACAATAACCATATTACTGCATATTTTGTTCTTTTCATATTTTTCCCCACTTTATTATATTACTAATACTTCTTCTTTTCTAACGAGCGAATATTCTTTCGTCATGTGTACAAAATCTACGCTTTTTAAATATGCCGTGCCTATAAAAACACACTCGCCACTTGTTTTCGGGCATCTGCTAAACACTAACCTTTTTGGATATTTCTTGGCATCTTTTAAAAATTTTTCTATATCGTTGCACTCTTCAATAATTTTATCTTCTACAATGTTGTTTTTCCAATTTGAATGCCACTCGTTATTTAAATAAACAATCCACGCAATATATCCCCTTTTTCCATAATCGTCCAATTTAAAACTAGACCGAATATACATTTTGTAATCTGTTTTAAAAATCTTATTAATCATTCCAACATAACTATAACTTTTAAAACGCTGTCCACAATGTAAAACAACTTTTCCCATAAAAACCCCCTTTAACTCACAAGAATAATAGCACTCGATATTATGTGCGTCTTAATAATTAGGTGATGCCTAATTTGACGGACTTTTGGTTAAGTAATGCCTAATATTTAATATACAAGTATTATTAACAAAAGATATGGAAGAACTAAACGCGAAAATTGTTAAAAGGCTGAAAGAAGAAATCGAATTGTCGGGAAAATCGAAAAGCGAGATTGCTAAAGCAATCGGAGTGTCGAAACCGACCGTTTCACAATACCTTTCGGGACGGATTATGCCGTCGCTAACGACGTTTGCAAAATTGTGCGATTTTCTGGATTGTTCCGCAGACGAAATTTTGAAAATAAAGTAAAAGCGCGCCGATACGGTACGCTTTTTCAATTCTCTCATATTTATATAATTATTAAGTATCAATCGATAAGTATCGTCTTTTCGTTATGTTGGGTTAAATACAATTGTAAAATGGAAAAATCCAATCTTTCACCGTTTATTTTGAATCTATGATAACGCCTAAACTCACTCTCGTACTTTGGATAAAAGCACATCTCACATTTTCCAAAAGACGGAGAATCTTTTTTATCGTGCGTTGCAAACACAACTCCCAATTTGCGCCCCGACAAATCGTAAAAATCATATCCCGTTTCATACCCGATAGAAGAGATTTCGTTCTTGATTACGAACTCTCTAATTGCAAATGGGTGCAACGGCTTGTGTGAGTCAAGCGATGCCGAAGAATAATTCTTGTCTCCCTTGCAGACGTCACACTCGTTCATATCGTCTCTTATCCAATTCAATTCACATTTTGGGCATTTTTTCATTTATATTCCCCCCTATTTTTATATAAAAGGTCTACCTTTCAACGGGTTGCCACAAATATTTGTCCAAATCAACGTAGCCGTCTTTGTCAACCTCAATGCCGTCGGCACGGAGAAGATTGGCTTGCACTTCCGGACCGCCAAAAGCAAACGCGGGTGCGCATCTGCCAAAACGATTGACCACTCTAAAACAAGGCACGTGCTCGGGATCGGGGTTGAAATGGAGCGCATACCCCACTGCACGCGAAGCGCGCGGAGAACCGCACAACACTGCGATTTGTCCGTAGGTTGCCACTTTTCCGCTTGGGATTTTCTTTACTTGTTCGTATACGACGTCGTAGAAACTCATAGGCATATTTTGTGCAAACTGGCACTTTATAATGCGTTTATCAACGCATAAAGTGCTTTTTCGTGCGAGTGTCAATTAATAATTATGAATTAATAATTAATAATTGTGGAAGGCGTAGCCTTATCCGATACTTTTTACTATTCGGGTGTGGGTGTCGCACCATATCGTCATTGCGAGGAGCAACAAATGTTGCGACGTGGCAATCTAGCCGTAGGCGCATTTCGCTACGCTGGATTCCCACGGTCACTTCGTTCCCTCGGAATGACATATATGGAATATTCCACTTTTATTCTATTATTCCACGCTCACGCAAGAAAGTTTCAAGCACTTCGGCGGCGTCACCACACATTTTGGCACACGGTCTCGTCTTGTAATACTCGGGAGTGCGGTCGTCGGGGACGGGTGAAGTGGTTGCGCGTGCTCCCAAAATCTCACGGCACACGATAGAGCCGTTGATTTGTTTGAAGCGGTGCGCAAGTTCTTGTATGCGTGCGTAATGAGCGGTTTTGCATTGCTTTGCGTCGGGCTTGTCGGGATAGTCGTATCCTTCCAAAAGTCCTTCGACGATAAACATACCGCTTACCGCACCGCACACTTCTCTCAATCTTCCCATTCCTCCGCCAAAGGACGAGCAAAGGCGCAACGCTTGCTCTCCTTGAAAGCCGGTGACGTCCGAAAAGGCAAGCACCACAGCTTGCGCGCAACTGTAACCTTGGACGAAGTTGTTCTCTGCAATCTCGCGTCTAGTCATATTACTTTTCGATTGCTTGAAGTGCGTCCGCAAGGTACTTGCTTGCGTCGAGTTGCTCCACTTTGCCTTGGTCTACCGCGCTTGCGATATTGCGATCAATCGGGAGTTTGCCCAGCACTTTGAGGTTGAAATCTTTTGCGATTTTGTCAACGTTGCTCGTGCCGAAAACGTCGATCTTCTTTCCGCAATCGGGGCACTCGATGTAGCTCATATTCTCCACTACGCCGTAGATGGGGATATTCATTTTGTTTGCCATTTTGACGGCTTTTTCGACGATCATAGACACGAGATCTTGCGGTGAGGTGACTATGATTATGCCGTCGAGTTTGATGGATTGGAATACGGTGAGAGGTACGTCACCCGTTCCCGGAGGGCAGTCTACGAAGAGGAAATCGAGATCTCCCCATACGACGTCCGTCCAGAATTGTTTCACCATCCCCGCGATCACCGGTCCGCGCCATATAACGGGGTCGGTTTCGTCGTCCAAAAGCAAATTGGAAGACACCACTCTCACTCCGAAATCGCTTTGACGAGGATAAATGCCGTTGGCGTCACCCTCAACGCTTCCGTATATGCCGAAAGCGCGCGGAATGGACGGTCCGGTTATATCTGCGTCCAAAATGCCGACCGCTTTGCCTTCTTTGGCTTTGCCCACCGCAAGCAAGGACGTCACGAGGGATTTGCCCACTCCGCCCTTACCGCTTACGACGGCTATAACTTTTTTGATATCCGAAAGTTTGTTTTGCTCGGCAATCAAACTTCTCGACGAGCAGTCCTTGGAACAAGAACCGCAATCGTGCGTACAATCACTCATATATATACTCCTTGCGACTTGCGTCGCCAAACTTTTATTTCTGCGATTATAATACCACTTTGTTGCGATTATTAAAAGTCTTTTTGAAAAAATCCGCCTTTTTGCCGTTTCCGCGCGGATTGTGGCGCGCCGTCCGTATAAAAACGCGCCTAAATCGCAATAATCCGTATATCACAAAAAGGAGATATCGTATATGAAACTCATCGACAGCAAAACGTTTTCAAACCTCGCTCGCGCTTACGCGGGCGAAACACAAGCAATGACGAGATACAAGTTCCTCGAATACGGCGCACGCAACGAGGGCTACAACGCCCTTGCGGAAGTCATAGACAAGGTGGTGTACAACGAATTCAATCACGCACGCGTGCTGTACACCTTTATCCAACAAGCAAGCAACAAAACCATTGAAAATATCGAGATTTGCGCGGGCTATCCGTTCAAAGAAAAGTGGGATTTAGAGCAAAATCTCAAACTTGCCGCCGAGGACGAGGAAAGCGAAGTAAAAACCTATCGAGTATTTGAAAAAACCGCTCGCGAAGAGGGTTTTGAAGAAATCGCAAACGCGTTCAAAATGCTCTCGGACGTGGAACATTGCCACAAACTTATGTTTGAGGACTTGTACAATCAGCTCAAAAACGATACGATGTACAAGAAAGAAAAACCCGTAAAATGGAAGTGTTCCGGTTGCGGATACGAAGCCGAAAGCAAAGAAGCGTGGGATATGTGCCCGCTTTGCAAAGCAAAACAAGGCTTTACGATGCTAAAACTCAACGACTAACGAAAAAGACACGCGATTGCGTGTCTTTTTCGGTGATATTCTCTAACGTTTGCTTTCAACTGTTTGTTGGCAAGTCCTTGTAATTTTTGTACTGTTGCGGAATTTCAAACAATTCTGTCGTATTAAAACCGAATAATATATAAGTATAACCCGCATCATCTCCCATTACAATTTTATTTCCTTCAATATGCCACTCCCAACCTTCTTCACATAACATTATAAAATTGTCTAGCATCGTTTTAATTGTAGTAATTTCTTCATATTCTTCTTTTGAAATGTCGTCAATCAATATATTACTAGACAATTCTTCATTGGTATCCTTAATATAACTGCAAGAAATATTATATCGACGCCCGTCTTCATAGAATTCCCACACTTTTTTAATTTTTTCGGGGTACCCCCAATCATCCACCATTATATTGCACATTCCTTTTTCCGTCCAATACTCTCGAAACACATCCATCTCGCTTTCACAATATCCAAAACTCGTCACAGTTTCAAAAAAGTCGGAAAGTTCTTGTAATGTCATTCCTTCCTTCAACGAAACTTGTTTCGCATTGTCCTTACCGTTTTCAGTTGCGTCACAAGCGCACATTACGAACGATACTAAAAGCATTGCAACAACTATAAAGCTACATAAAACCCGTCTTTTCATAATTTTTCCTCCTATATGGGTTAAATATATTTTATAGGAATATATCCTATATGTCAATGCAAAATATGGATTTTTTACTATATTTTTGGCAATAGAATATTAGGAAGTCGAAATATGAACATCAGAGAGACAGTTGGCAACAATCTAAAAAACGCACGAAAAGCAGCTGGGTTGACACAAAAACAAATTGCGGACGAAATGGGAAAGTATCAACCCGATTATAGCGAATACGAAACGGGAAAAATCGAACTCGACTATGAGAAAATCGTATTCTTGTGCAACCGCCTCGACATAACGCCAAACGACTTGTTTGAAATACGTTAAAACTATTAAAAAGACACGCGATTGCGTGTCTTTTTCGTTATATCTAATTTTGTGTCTTAATCTGCGTCCAACGCGTCGAGACGAATTTGTTTCTTCTCTTCTTTGGTGAGCTTGCGACCTTTTGCGGTCATTGCGCTGTCACCGTGTTTGACGAAGATCATAAGCACGATTGCGATTACGATGCATATTGCACTGTAAAGGAACAAATATTTGTTGCCGCCCGCGTCCATAATCGCACCGCCGATTGCGGGGGTGATTGCTTGTGCGGACATCGTTGCCATATAGTAGTAACCGGTGTATTGTCCCACCGTTTCCGCCGTGGAAAGTTCGGTGACCATCGGGAACGTGTTGACGTTGGCAATGATAAGACCGAAGCCCGCGATGAGGTAGAACAGTGCAAACAAGACTGCGGGGATTGCCGCGTTGTCGTTGGGTGATACCGCCGCAAAGATGAGGACGAAGGATACGACTGCCATACCGAAGCCGATCATAATCGATTTTCTTCTGCCGATCTTTGCCGCCATATATCCGACGGGGATAAATGCGATTGCGCTTATGCCCATAGATACGCCCGAGATGATGGACGCGATACCGGCCGAGAGGTTGAGTGCTTTGGTGGTGTAGATGGACAAGTTGGAAGATACCGCGTTGTACCCCATAAACCACATAAAGATAGAAGCGAGAATGAGAGCAAAGGATTTGAGTCTGCCTTTTTCGAGGTCGCTCTTTGCGCCCCACCACTCTTTAGGAGATTGATGCTTTTTCTTGGTGTTTTCCACCACTTGTTGAGCAAATTCAAGCGTTTCGGGTGCGATTTGCTCTTTGTTTTCCGCGTTTACGTCGGCATCGAGCAATTGTTGCGCGTCACCCGACGGTTTGCTGTCGAGATTGTATTCCGCGTCGCCTTCGCTGATAAGTTCTTCCGCAAATCTCTCTGCGTCTGGGTTTTCACCCTCTGCGAAGTCGTCGATTTCATACTCTTTGCAAATCTCTTGGCACTTTGCAACCATCTTGCGCTCGTTGACGAGTGCGATGAAGCCCGCAAGGAGCAAGAGCATACCGCCCGCGACCGAACCGAATATGATTACGTAGTTTTCAAGACGTTGACCGAACAGCACCACCGTGTAAATCAAGAACGCGATTGCACCGCCTACACCACCGCAAAGGTTGATGATTGCGTTGGCTTGCGAACGGAGCGGTTTGGGCGTGACGTCCGGCATAAGCGCGACGGCGGGGGAACGGAAGGTTGCCATTGCGATAAGCACGAGGAGCAAGATGACCATATATACAACGAGGCTCTTGATACCTTCCGACGTCTTGGTGTAATTTTCGTGAATACCGTTGGAGATATAGTTGTTCATACCCGCGGCAACGTACTTTTTGTAAGCGGCGTTGCTGTCAAGCATTTCTTGGTAGGTTTTGCCCGTGTCTTCGCACGTTGCGTTCAAATCGGACACGGCTTCACCTTTATAATAGTACGACGTCTCACCGAGCATATTGAGGACGGCTTTCTTTGACGTCATATCGCCGTAGTAGCGGATAGCGACGAAGTCGTCTTTGGTGAGATGGTTTTGATCTCTTATGTAAGACAAATCGCAATAGTTGGCACTGCCTTTATCTTTTGCTTCTGCCTTATCCCACCATTCACCGAGGAGCGGAGCCATAAAGTCGTCGTCGGCAAGTTGAGCCTCGATAGAAGCAGTGTATTCTTGCGCTTTGGCTTGTTGTTTGAGGGTGACGACGGGCACGAAGACCATAAGAACCACTGCGCATACCGTACCGATGACGATAAACGGAGTGCGTCTGCCCCACTTCTTGACGAGTTTGCCTTTCGCATTGTCGCTGAGCTTGCCGAAGAGTGGCAACATAAACAACGAAAGCAAGTTGTCAAGACCCATAATTATACCGCGCGCCCAGCTCGGGAGTCCGTACGCTTGTTCAAGCAAAAGTGGCACGACGAAATCGTATGCCGTCCAGAACAGCATAATGATTGCAAACGCAAAGCCGACCTTGAACGTCTGCGGATAGTTGAGTTTTAGCGGTGGTCTGCCTTTCTCGTCCAACACGGGAGCGGGCGTCTCTTTTTTCTTCATACTTTTCTCCAAATCGAATGTCTATATCTATTGTACGTGCGTGCGCGCGATAATAAATACATATTTATTATATAGGAATATTAGACAAATGTAAATACTCAATTTGGGCGCAAATGCGAAAAAATATGCCTCTTTTTACGAGCACTCCCCATAGGATATTGCCAACTTCTTGCGATTTTTGCGCGTAGCGTTGCAAGACCCGCGACGATTGCGTAAATTGGGAAGCGCGCGAGCGTATGGATATATAAAAATCTCCGCTCCTAAAAGATAAAGCGGACAAATTGAACAAATCTATTGTCCTATCGCAATACGGTGTGCTAAAATAAAATTATGATAGTTTGCGGATACGAAAAATTTTCAATGGTTGATTTTGACGAGAAAATCGCTTGCACCGTGTTTACGGGCGGGTGCAATTTCCGCTGTCCGTTTTGTCACAACGGCGCACTCGTCGTAGGCAACGTCAAAGCCGAGCAAATCGACGAAAACGAGGTGTTCGATTATCTCCAAAAGCGCAAAGGTCTCGTGGACGCGGTGTGCGTTACGGGCGGAGAGCCGACTTTGCAACCCGATTTGAAAGATTTTTTGCACAAAGTGCGCGATATGGGCTATCTTACCAAACTTGACACCAACGGTTTGCGCCCCGACGTTTTGAAGTCGGTGCTCAACGAAAAACTCGTAGATTACGTGGCAATGGACGTCAAAAACAGCCTCAAAAAATACGCGCTCACCGTCGGGCTCGATAGCGTGGACACGGCAAAAATAAAAGAGAGCGTGAATATGCTCATAAAAGGAAACGTCGATTACGAGTTCCGCACCACTCTTATAAAAGAATTTCACACCGCCGAGGATATCGCGGATATTGCCTCTTTGATAAACGGTGCGAAAAAGTATTTTATGCAAAAATACAAAGACAACGAAGAGTGTATCGAGCACGGTTTTTCGCCGATCGAAAAAGACGAAGTGGAAAAATTCAAGTCGTTCTTTGACGGGAAAGTGGCAAAAATCGGCTTGCGCGGATATTGATCGTAGTGCCTTTGAATATTGATTTTTGCATATCTTTTTAAGATAACGCTTTGCAAGATAATTTTTACAAAACCGCAAAAATCAAGTTTTAACGCAACGAATTTTTGAATATCTTATATCAAAACTCGTCGCAATCTTCGTCCCCGCAATCGTCGCACTCGCAGTCCTCTACGAGTTCGTCACACAAAATACATTCGTCAAGCCAATCCTCTTCTTCGGAAGAGGTTTTATTTTTTACGCTCTTCGATACGCTTGAATTTTGGGTTGAAAAAAGTGCGTCCAGCAAGTCAAATATACACATAGTATCACCTCTACGTTTATATTGTATGACTTCGGATGCACCGTTTTTGTCGCATTGCGCGACTTTTTGAGTATTTCAAGCGTTTCGTGTTGCAATTGAATTGCTTTGCAATTTCGCTTATATCGTTTTTATTGGTTTTATTGAATATTCAGCACCGTTTCACCGTTGACGGAAACGCAAATGTTCAAGCCGTTTGCAACCACTTCGAGAGTGCCTTTCTCGCATACTCTTTGCATAACGAGATTGTCCGCGTCGGGAACGAAATGTGTTTCACCTTGCAAAAATTCGGCGTAATTCTCGCGGAATTTGCCGAGAGTTTGATAATGATTTACGAGGTCGGTATCTTCTCTTTCCCACGGATAAGTGCCTCTGTTGAGCGGGTCTTCCCAACCTTGAACGCCCGCTTCGTCACCGTAGAACACGCAAGGCACACCCGGCAAAACGTATTGCAACACACTTGCAAATTTGAGTCTGCGCTTTGCAAGGTCGTATTGCTCTTTCGACAAGCGGAAGTCCGCTCTGTCCTTTTTGTCGCGGGGCGGTTTTACGCCCGAAAGCGTGGTGATTGCACGCGCGGTGTCGTGACTGTCTATCAAATTCATAAGGCAATCGAGAGATTGCTTGGGATAATGCTCCAATATATCGCTGACACGGGATATAAACGCGTTTTTGTCACCGTCGAGAGTGTACGCCAAAATCGCTTCCTTGAAAGGATAGTTCATAACCGAGTCAAGTTGCTTGCCCATAAAATAGGGTCTCCACTCGCTGTACGCGATTTTGGTGGAAGCGTCTTCCCACACCTCACCGACTACGAGCATATCTTTGCCCTCGTCTTTGATACGAGAACATAGGTCGTAGGTAAAATTTATGGGCAACTCGTCCACGACGTCAAGTCTCCAACCCTTTACACCGAGCTTGGACCACTTGTCGATTACGCCGTTTTCACCGAGAACCAAATCTCTGTAACCTTGCGCGCTCTTGTTGACGGTGGGCACGACGGTGCTTCCCCACCAACACGCGTATTCCGTGGGATAGTGGGTGAAATAATACCAATCGTAATATGGGGATTGCTTGCTTTGATACGCGCCGAGCGTGTCGTAAGTTCCCTCGCGATTGAAATACTTACTATCCGCGCCCGTATGGTTGAATACGCCGTCAAGCATTATTTCTATTCCGCGACTGTTTGCCTCGTCAATCAACGTCTTGAACTGCTCTTCTGTGCCGAACAACTCGTCAATCTCAAGATAGTCACCCGTGTCGTATCTATGATTGGAGCAAGACTTGAAAACGGGTGAGAGATAAATGCACTTTACACCAAGGCTTCGGATATAATCGAGTTTGGAGATAATACCCTCGATGTTCCCGCCGAAAAAGTCGTCCGCGCGATAGTCCTTGCCGTCCTCGGCAATATCGGGACGCTCGTACCAATCGTCGTGAAGCCGTCCACGCTTTGTAAACGGAATATTGCCACTCTTGCAAAATCTATCCGCAAATATTTGATAAATTACGCCTCGTTTTGCCCAATTCGGCGTTTTATAGTCGCATTCCGTAACGGTCAACTGCCATTCGGGTAGCCAATCGCCTCTTATAGCCGTGCCGTCAAGACCTCTGCCGAAGAACGCCAAATCACCGTTTGAGAACTCACCCTCGAAACGATATTTCCAAATACCCCACTCCGAAAGTGCAAACGATCCGACGAAATAGTCTATGCCGTCCTTGGCATAAGCGAAAGGCAATTCTATGCGTTCACTGCGCCCGCAAAGCACTTCTCCCTCTTTGCCGAAAATTTGGCGCAACACGACAAACACTCTCCCGATACGCATATTGCTATCGATAGGAAAAGTGATCGTCGTAGCTTGATTTGCTACGCTTGCGCCGTAGGGCTTTTTGTGAATAAGAGGTGAGTACATATTGCTTATTTAATTAATAATTTTGGAAGATTTTGCGTGCTCATTACACACTTTTTGATAAAAAAGTTTGTCATTGAGATGAAGAGCGCGAAAGACGTATCTTGCCGACAAGCCAAACGTACTAAGCGTACGTGACTTGGCGGCAAGGTGCGTCTGACAAAGCTATTCGCTCAATGACAAATCTTTTTTAGGTTCCAGATGCGTTGCGCATACTCCTCCACAGCCCTATCGGCTGCGAAAAAGCCTGCTTTGGCAATGTTGACGAGAGACATACGATTCCACGTCTCTTTGTCTTGATAGGTGGCGTTGACGCGCTCTTGTGCGGCGGAGTAACTGTCGAAATCGGCAAGCACCATATATCCGTCGGGTTGACCGCCGCGACCGATGGTGAGCGAATCGGCAATTTCACCGAAGGAGATGCCGTTGACACCTTGACGGAGTGTGTCGATGAGGCGTTTGATACGAGGATTGGTTTGATAATAGTGCGAAGGATTGTAGCCTTGTTTCCAAAGTGCTTCGACTTCGTCGGCAAGCATACCGAAGAGGAAGATGTTGCCGTCGCCCACTTCTTGGTGTATCTCAACGTTTGCGCCGTCGAGAGTGCCGATGGTGAGCGCACCGTTTATCATAAACTTCATATTGCCCGTACCGCTTGCTTCTTTGCCCGCAAGAGAGATTTGTTCGCTGACTTCCGCCGCCGGCATAATGATTTCGGCAAGTGTTACGCGGTAGTTTTCAAGGAAAACGACTTTGAGCTTGCCTTTGATGTCGGGATCGTTGTTGACGAGGTTGCCGAGAGCGCAGATAAAGCGAATGATTTGCTTTGCCATATAGTACGCGCTTGCGGCCTTTGCGCCGAAGATGAACGTGCGCGGTTGGATATCGAGATCGGGATTTTCCTTCAATCTCAAATACAAATCGAGGATATTGAGCGCGTTGAGGAGTTGACGCTTATATTCGTGCAATCTCTTGACTTGGACGTCGAAAATACTGTCGGGATCGACGGTGACGTCGTTGTGTTCGAGAATATACTTTGCAAGGTCTTCCTTGTTGGCGCGCTTGATGGAGGCAAGTCTGTCGAGGACTTGTCTGTCGCCCATATACTTTTGCAAGTCTTGCAAAGCGTCGGCGTCTTTGAGCCATTTGTCACCGATAAGTTCGGTAATGAGCGAAGCAAGGCGCGGATTGGCTTGTGCAACCCATCTTCTGTGCGTAATGCCGTTGGTGACGTTGGTAAACTTCTCGGGGTGCATACGGTAATAATCCGCAAAAACGTCGTTTTTGAGAATATCGCTATGAAGCGCGGACACGCCGTTGATGGTGTGCGAGGTGACGAGGCAAAGATTTGCCATTTTCACTTGACCGTTTGAAAGCACGGCGTTGCGGTTGACCACGTCCCAATTGTTGGGATAATATTCCCAAAGTTCACCGCAGAAGCGTTGGTTGATCTCTTGCACGATTTGGAAGATACGCGGAAGAAGGCTTTGAAAGAGACTTTGAGGCCATTTTTCAAGAGCTTCCGCCATAACGGTATGGTTGGTGTAAGAGATGGTGTTGGTAGTGATTTGCCACGCTTGATCCCAACCGTATCCGTACTCGTCGAGGAGCAAACGCATAAGTTCGGGTATGCAGAGCGTCGGGTGCGTATCGTTGATGTGGATTGCCACGCAGTCCGCAAGGTTGTCAAGGCTCGGATTGGTTTTGAGATGACGACGCAAAATGGATTGTATGGACGCCGATACGAAGAAGTATTGCTGTTTGAGGCGCAAAGACTTGCCTTCGATGTGGTCGTCGGCGGGATAAAGCACCTTGTTGATGGACTCCGCCATAGCCTTTGCCGCGCTTGCTTTGACGTATTCGCCTCTTGAAAACATCGTCATATCGAAGTCTTGCGGAGCTTGGGAGTGCCAAAGTCTTATGCGGTTGACTGCGTCGGTGTCGTAACCCGAGATGTTCATATCGTACGGGACGGCGTCGACCACGGTGCAGTCGCGTTGTGTGACTTTGAGTTTGCCGTCGGACCAGTCTTGGTCCACTACACCGCCAAAGCGCACTTGATAGGTCTCTTCCAGACGAGGCGCAAGCCATACGTCTCCGCCTTTGAGCCAATCGTCGGGTTGTTCGAGTTGCCAACCGTCAACTATAACTTGCTTGAAAATGCCGTAGTCGTAAAGTATGGAAAAACCGCTCGCGGGATAACCGCAGGAAGTGAGCGAGTCCATATAAGCGGCGGCAAGACGTCCGAGACCGCCATTTCCGAGACCTGCGTCGGGCTCGAATGCGTAAATCTCTTCCATATCCACGCCGAAACTTTCAACCGCTTTGGTCACTTCGTCGGTGATGCCGAGGTTGAAAAGATGGTTGCGAAGCGATCTGCCGAGAAGGAACTCCATCGACATATAATACACTTGCTTTGCGTTTTTCTCGTGGCAAACTTTCTTGAAGTTGACGCGCTTGTTGGTGAGCAAATCCCTTATCGCCATACAAGTTGCACGATAAATTTGATTTTTGCTCGCATCTTCGGGCTTCACGCCGAAATAGCTGGTGAGAACCGCCGAGATGTTGGCTTTGATTTCTTTTTGGGTAACGTTTGATTTCATTATTATTCCTTCCTTCCGCTTCCCCCTCGGACGAAAGTCGTTTATTACGTATTATATTGTACTACATTTTTGCCGTGTAGTCGCGGTTTTACAACGTATTGATATATTATATCAAAGGTTTTTATAGATATCGACGTACTTTTGGGCACTTACTTCCCAACCGAAGTCGGAATTCATATCGTTGGTGACGATTTTGTTCCAGTTGTCCTTGTCGTTGTACGTCGCGTACGCACGCCAAATCGCGTCGAGCATATCGTATGCGTTGTACGTCTTGAAGGTGAAACCTTTGCCCTCCCCCGTCTCGGGATTGTAGGCGGGAACGGTGTCTTTGAGTCCGCCCGTTTCGCGTACGACGGGGACTGAACCGTATCTCATCGCAATGAGTTGCGAAAGTCCGCACGGCTCGAACTTGCTGGGCATAAGGAAGATATCGCTTGCTCCGTAAAGTTTGCTTGCAAGGTCTCCCGAGAACGCCAAAATACCGCGGAATTTGTTGGGATATCTGCTCTCGACGGATTTTATCATATTCTCGTACTTCCAATCACCCGTGCCGAGAACCACCACTTGGATATCCGCACGCATAACGTCGTCTATGACCGTGCCGACGAGATCGAGTCCCTTTTGCTCGGTAAGCCTCGTAACCATTGCAACGAGAGGACGATTTTCGTCAAACGGAAGATCGATCATCTCACAAAGAGCTTTCTTGTTTTCCGCTTTCTTCTTTGCGTAATCTTTGAGCGTGTAGTTTGCAAAGAGACGTTTATCCGTCTTGGGATCATACACCTTTTGGTCTATGCCGTTGACGACGCCGTGAAGCTTGAAGCGACGCTCGCTCAAAATACCTTCGAGACCGTAGGAATAGAACGGATCGAGAATTTCGTTGGCGTAAGTTTCGCTGACGGTGGTGACTGCGTTGGACGATTCGATACCGCCCTTCATATAGTTGACACAATCTCCGTTCATAACGAGCGGACGCGCCCAATCCGGAAGACCTAGAATGTCGTTGATAAGCCCGTCGCCGTACTTGCCTTGGAACTCGATATTGTGGATCGTGAACACGGTTTTGATGCGTTGATAATCCTCGTTGAAGCGATAGAACACGTCGAGGAACACGGGCGTGAGCGCGGTGTGCCAATCGTTGGCGTGAAGAACGTCGGGATAGAAGTCGATAAGAGGCAAAACTTCCAAAACCGCCTTTGAGAAGAACGCAAAGCGTTCACCGTCGTCAAAGTGTCCGTAAAGGCCTTTGCGTTTGAAGTAATACTCGTTGTCCACGAAGTAGTACGTTACGCCGTCGTAAACCGCCTCGTATACACCGCAGTATTGTCTACGCCAGCTCAATTCAACGAAGGTGGAAGCGACGAAACGGAACGTATCACGATAGCTCTCGCTGATTTCCTCTTTGTAGAACGGGATAATAACTCTGCAATCGTGTCCGAGTGCGTTGAGTGCTTTTGGCAAAGCCCCCGCGACGTCCCCGAGCCCACCCGAGCGCACGAACGGCATTGCTTCTGATGCGACAAATAATATTTTCATAGATACTAATTCTCCTTGTGGGGAATAATTATGTTTAATTAATAATTAATAATTATTAATTAATAATTGCGGAATATTCCATATTTTCGCTACGCTGAATTCCCACGGTCACTTCGTTCCCACGGTGATTGTGCGCTTATAGCGCAAGCCTTTGACTTATATTTGCATAAATGCAAATCCAATCACTTAAAAATATCGTCGTTCGGAAACCCTTGCAAGCAAGTTTCCTCACTCGACATTGGCGGAATGACATAAGGAATATTCCATTTGCGCAATTTATTGCGCCTAACGACACTCGTAGACAGGCGGAGCCGTAGTTTATAACTCAACGAAGACTAATTGTGAGCATCAACTTTCTATCCGAGCAACCGCCGAGCCGTCTCAAGGTTGTGAGACCTTACGCACAAAAGCAATGCTCCGATTGCTTTTGTGTAGGACGTTTGCGCCTAAATATGTGTCAAGTTATCTCGTAGAGATAAGTGACACGTGTTTAGCACTCGGCGCAATTTTCTCAAATCACTTTGCCTTTGACGACGACCATAGGATAAGTCTCATACCCGCTCAACACACGATTGGGTTGAATGATGACGTCCTTGTCGGTGATGGTGTAGTCGAGGGTTGCGTTTTCCATAACGATGGTGTCTTCCATAACAATGGAGTTGCGGATGACTGCGCCTTTGCCGACTTTGACGCTACGGAAAAGAATAGAGTTTTCAACGGTGCCGTCGATGACGCAACCGTCGGCAATGATAGAATTTTTGACGTCTGCACCCTCTTTATACCTTGCGGGAACACTGTCCTTGACCTTGGTGAGAATGGTGGAGTGTTTGTAGAACAACGCCTCTCTCACTTCGGGTTTGAGCAAGTCCATACTCGATTTGAAGTAGGTAGGAATACGGTCGATGACGGCAACGTATTCTTTGACTTCGTAATTCATTATATACAAATCGGCAAGGTTTGCTTGAAGGATATCCTTTTCAAAGTCGTAGCAACCGTGTGCGTAAGCGTTGTCCACGAGAGAGATAAGCAAGTCCTTTTTGACGAAGTAGATATTGAGATTGCAAAGTTGCTTGCCCGCGTCGCTTGCGACGGCGTATCTCATATCCGTAATTCTGTCGTTCTTGTCGGACGTGATTATGAGTTTGCGGGTGTTTACGTCGTCCGTTCTGTACGTGAGGACGGTGATATCCGCGCCTTTGTTGATGTGGAACGCTTCGACTTGGTCAAAATCGATGTTGCACGCAATGTTGGTGTTGGATATTACGACGTATTCCTCATTGTTGTTCATAAGGTATCCGCGCAAATTGTAAAGAGCCTCGATTTTGCCCTTGTACACTTCGTGTTCGCTGTTGAAAACGAAGGGCGGGAAAAGCGTGAGACCGCTGTTTTTTCTATTCAAGTCCCAGTCACGGCCCATACGGAGATGGTCCATAAGAGAGTTGTAGTTATTGCGAGTGACGATGCCGATAGTCGTGATATTGGCGTGCACGAGGTTGGACAAGGTAAAGTCGATAAGACGATATCTGCCACCGAACGGAAGAGACGCCGTAGTGCGATGAATCGTCAAATCGTTGAGATGGCTGTCGGGGTCCGAAGCAAACAAGATGCTCATCGTATTGTTTTTCATAATTTCTCCTCCTTAACCTATCATTTCGTTTGCACCGACGACGGAATTGGCGGGCAATTCGTAGTTGGGTGCAATTACGCTGATTTTCCACTCACCGGGGTTGCAATGGGACAAAGTTTCACCCACCATACTGTTTTTGCCGACGACCGCGTTCCAACCCACGATAGAGTATCTGACGTCTGCGCCGTCCTCGATGACCGCGCCCGGCATAATTATGGACGATTCCACGTAAGCGTCTTTGCCGATCTTGCAAGAGTTGGACACTATACTGTCGCGCACCGTGCCGTCGATAACCGTACCTTCACTGACGAGGCAGTTGATAACTCTGCCCGTGGGTGAGACGTAGTGTGGCGGTTCGGCGTTGTTACGCGCGTAAATCTTCCACTTGTCGTCGTCGAGATTGAGTTCGCTTCCGTTGAGAATATCCATATTGGCTTCCCACAAAGAAGAGATAGTTCCGACGTCTTTCCAGTATCCGTCAAATTGATATGCGTACATTCTTTGGTTGTCCGCAAGCATTTTGGGAATGATGTTTTTGCCAAAGTCGTTCTCGCTCTCTTTGTCGTTCTCGTCGTCGATGAGGTATTGACGAAGTTTTTCCCACGTGAAGATATAGATACCCATTGACGCTTTGGTGCTCTTCGGGTGTTTTGGTTTTTCCTCAAATTCCTCAATCTGTTTGCTGTTCTTTTTGAGATTGAGAATACCGAAACGGCTTGCCTCTTCGATGGGTACGTCGCGCACCGCGATTGTGCAGTCGGCGTTGTTCTTCTTGTGCTCTTTGAGCATATCGTGATAATCCATCTTGTAGATGTGGTCACCGCTCAAAATCACGACGTAATCGGGGTTATAGTTGTCGATAAAGTCTATGTTTTGATAAATTGCGTTTGCCGTACCCTTGTACCATTCGCCCGATTTTGCGCCCATATACGGAGGCAAAACGTAGATACCGCCGCTCAATCTGTCGAGATCCCACGGTTGACCGTTGCCTATGTATTGGTGCAATTCAAACGGACGATATTGGGTAAGCACGCCTATCGTGTCAATACCGCTGTTGATGCTGTTGGAAAGCGGAAAGTCGATGATGCGATACTTCGCGCCGAACGGAACGGCAGGTTTTGCAACCGAGGACGTGAGAACGCCCAGTCTCGTGCCTTGTCCGCCCGCGAGTAGCATTGCAATGCATTCCTTCTTGGATATTTTGCTCATCATTTCTCCTCCTTATATTCAGGTTTCAAAAACATAACCGAATTTTTCGGAATATTTACTTTAATTGAGTACGGATAGCCGTGCGAGGGTTTTGCGGTCGCTCTGAACGAGGGGCGACGCTCCTCTTCACCGCCGTACTTTTTGAGTGCGGAATACAAATCCGCCTTGTACGTCACGCCCTCGGGCACGCCCATAACGTATTTGAGACGCTCCACGGGCGAGAAGTTTACAATACAAATGACGTATTCCCCGTCAGCCGCCTTGCGCATAAAGGACACGACGTTTTGCGTATTGTCGTCAACCACTATCCACTTGAAGCCGTCGTACGTGCAATCGAGTTGCCACATAGCCTTGTTTTCAAGATAAAAATCGTTGAGATCCTTGATAAACTTTTGAAAAGTGCGATGGCGCGGATAATCCAGCAAGAACCAGTCGAGTTGCTGTGCGTAATTCCACTCTATAAACTGCGCGAACTCGTTGCCCATAAAGTTGAGTTTCTTGCCCGGGTGTCCCATCATAAAGCCGTAGAAAGCTTTGAGCCCCTCGAACTTCTCGTCGTAATCTCCCGGCACTTTGTTTATCATACTGCACTTGCCGTGGACGACCTCGTCGTGAGAGATGGGAAGAATATAGTTTTCGCTATACGCGTACGTGATTGCGAAAGTGAGATTGTTGTGATTGTCTTTTCTGAAAAACGGGTCGAGAGACAGATAATGCAAGCTGTCGTTCATCCAGCCCATATTCCACTTGAAATTGAAGCCCAGACCGCCGTCGTATGCGGGTTTGGTTATCATAGGATAAGCCGTGGACTCTTCCGCAATGGTAAGTGCTCCGTGATACTTGGAAAGTATTGCGGTGTTCATCTGCTTCAAGAAATCTTTTGCTTCGAGATTGTAGTTTCCGCCGTATTGGTTGGGCGCCCACTCTCCGTCCTTGCGACCGTAGTCGAGATAGAGCATACTTGCAACGGCGTCGCAACGGATACCGTCGATGTGGTAGGTGTCAAACCAGAACATTGCCGCCGATATGAGGAAGGACTTGACTTCGTTCTTGCCGAAGTCGTAGACCATCGTGCCCCACTCTTTATGCTCACCCTTGCGCGGGTCGGCGTATTCGTAAAGAGGCGTGCCGTCAAAGAGGCGCAAACCTTGCTCGTCGCGCGGGAAGTGAGCAAGCACCCAGTCGAGTATAATGCCTATGCCCGCACGGTGGCATCTGTCCACGAATTCCATAAGGTCCTTGGGCGTGCCGTAGCGAGAGGTGGGCGCAAACATACCCGTCGTCTGATATCCCCAACTTCCGTCAAATGGATATTCCGTCAAAGGCATAATCTCAACGTGCGTGTAGCCCATTTTTTTGACGTACGGGATAAGCTCGTCCGCCATTGCGCTGTAATTGATGTAGTTGCCGTCGGCGTACTTGCGCCAAGAGCCGAAATGAATCTCGTAAATGTTGATAGGACTGCCGTAGGGGTTGAAATTTTCTCTCTCCCTCATCCACTTTTTGTCCTTCCAACGATAACCGGAAATGTCGTAAAGTTTGGAAGCGTTGGCGGGTGCGGTCTCGAAATGCAAACCGTACGGGTCGCACTTATAAACCGTAGTGCCGTCTTGCGAAGTAATCGCGTACTTGTAAGCTTGATACTGCTGTGCGCCTGCAATAAACGTCGTCCATACGCCGTCGTCTTGCATTTGCATCGGGTTTGTCCCCTCGTTCCATCCGTTGAAATCTCCTACGACGGACACGCTCTTTGCGCCCGGTGCCCATACCGCAAAATCCCAACCGTCGACGCCGTTTTCTACGTCGGGCGTCGGTGAAAACATCTTATGCGCTTGGTAATTCGTCCCCTCGTGGAACAAATAACTTGCATAACTGTCTTTAATTTTTGCCATAAACTCTCCGTAAAGCAACAAAAAACTATATTTATCGCTTTTGTAATACTTTATAACTATTGTAACAAAAAATGCGCGCGCATACAATAGCAATTTGCAACTTTTTTTGCAAAACTTGCAAATTTGCATTAACATTTTTCACACTTTTGTAAATTTTGCAACTTTATTTGCCAAATTTGTAAACTTTTTTCAAACGATATAAAACAGACCGCTTCCGCTGCCCGTCATAAAAACTTTATCGATTCCCTCGTTTTTGAGCCTTTTTACCGTCTCTTTTATGCGAGGATTTACTATGCAAGACGCCTCGAACAAATCGTTTCTATTGACATCGAGTGCCTCATCTACACTTTGAGGTATAGCCAAATCGCTATAATCTTTGCCGAGCGTATCGTACGCTCTATAACACGCACCGCTGTCCGCTCCGCCCTCGACAACGACGCTTTCAAACGCGGGAATATCCGTGCAATCCAATCTGTCGACGATTTCTCCTACGCCTCTCACACGGCAAACTCCGCCCTCGTACATACAAGGCACGTCACTGCCGAGAGACAGCAAAAAAACGGTATCTAACGACGTATTTTTTTCGATTGACGCGCAATACGATTCCATCGCTTTGAGCGCACCTACAACGCTTGCCGACGAACCGCCCATACCCGCACCGAGGGGAATATTTTTGCGAATATACACGCTTCCGCCGACGTTTGCGCGTTTTGCGATATCGTCGAGTTTGTCCTTTATTACGCCCTCGAATCTTTCTCCGTCAAAGCCTTGCAAATCGCTATCTATCTTGACGCTCGTTACGCCTACTACGCCCTCTTGCGGACAAAAGGAAACGACGTCCTTGTATTTATAATAAGGACACACTATCATATCCAGCGTATGAAGCCCGCCTCTCTTGCCCGTAATTGCAAGGGACAAATTGAGCTTTGCCGGCACTGAAATGGTAAACGTCGTTTGATCTACGCTCATTTTTCTTCCGCCAAGTCAAGGGTTATATCGAACTGCGTGCTATACCCCTCTATCGGTTCTTTTGCAAGGGTAATAGTCCCGCCGTGCATCTCGATTATCTTCTTGCACACGGCAAGACCAAGGCCCGAACCTTGTCCTTTTCTCGATTTTTCGCCGACAACGAACGCTTCGAAGACGTCGTTTTTGCTCTCGTCGTTTATACCGGGACCGTTGTCCGCAATGCGGATAACCGCCCCATTTTCCGCCTTTTCGACCACGAACAACAGCGTAGTGCCTTGTGGCGTGTATTTGAAAAAGTTGCTCACGACGTTCTCGAATACGCGCGTGAGTTGCTTTGCGTCAACGTCGCAATCAAGCCTATCTTCCGTTATCTGCGTGTCGAGATTGTATCCGCGAAGTTCAAACTCGTCGTAAATGCCCGCAAGGAAGGTGCGCGCAAGTTCCGCCACGTCTTGACGCTTTCTTTCCAGCGCGAAGTCGGGGTGCTCGAGTTTGTTATACTCGTAGAATTGATTGATCAAATCACCCATTTGCGTGGACTTGTTGAGGATAATTTGTAAATACTTTTGCTTGTCTTCTTCGCTGACGAGCCCGTCCTTTATTGCCTTGGTGAAGCCTTGGATTATGGTTACGGGCGTTTTAAGATCGTGCGAAAGTCCCGCCAACATTCTCTGTTTGTCCTCTTCGAGTGCCTTGCGTTGCTTTTCGCTTGCGCCGAGCACGTCCACCATCTCGTTGAAACTGTCGTATAAATGCTCGAATTCCTTTGAGCCTTTGTAGTCGAGATGCCCTATCTTTTCACCGTTTGCGAAACTTGCCATACCGCCTTCGAGCATATCGAGCGGTTTTTGCACGTGCTTGTTGATATATCTTACGTAAAGCACCATAACGCCCGCAAACAACGCAAGTATGCACGCGCCGATTATGATAACCACGACGTACGCGGCGGTGTTTTTGCTCTCGTGTTGGTCGAGCATTATCGCGTAATACGTCTCTCCGTCGCTCCCCTCGAAGGTGTATTTGGTGAGAGTTTGTTTGCCGTGTACGGCGTTGTAAGTGAGAAAATCAAATTCACGCACGGTAAAAGTCTTGCCCGCCGTGGTGGGAATATTGCCCGACAAAACTCTGTACGAAGAGTCAAGTGCCAAAAACTGGTCTTGCTTTTGACCGTTCTCATCGTAATAAGTTTTGACGACAAGATAATAGTAAGGATCGTCGGAAAGTTTGTGAAGCTCTACCGTCTCGTTTGAACCGAACTTTTGTATCCAATCGAGCTCACCTTTGGTGTACGCGCTCGGCTCGGACTTGGTGGAATACACCACCGTGCCGTTTTTGTCGGATATTTCAAGCCAGCCGTCTTTACCGAACAATTTGGTTGCGGGCACATCCGAATACTTGCCGTTCTTCAATTGCTCGGCGTAGTCGGCAATGCTCTTTTCTTCCATCTTGACGTTTTGGTTGGTAACCGCCCAACTGACGACGCCGAATATAGCAACGACGCCGAGAATTATAATAAGAGAAAAAGACACGAAACTACGTATAAGCAACGCAAGGAAGCTTGCGTTGTCTATGCGAGACGGCGGGGTAAGTTTTTTGTTTTTACCGCGCTTTCTCGTCTTAACGTTTTGGTCTTTATCGTCCAAATCGGCACCTTTACTTGCCAATTCCGACTGATAAACGCCGTTTTGTGTCTTTTTATTGTTTTTCAATCTTGTATCCGAGTCCTCTTACGGTCTTGATATAACGAGGATTTTTGGGATCGTCCTCGATCTTGTCTCTGAGGTTTGAGATGTGTACCATCATAGTGTTGTCGTCGTTTGCGTAGTAATCGCCGTTGACCTCTTCGTATATTTGCATCTTGGTGAACACTCTGCCTGGGGACTTCATAAGCATAACCAAAATCTTGTATTCCGTCGCGGTGAGGTTGATAGGCACGCCCTTCTTTTCAAGCGTGAGCATATGCGTATCGAGAGTAAGTTCACCTATGCTGATTTTGCCGTCGTCGGCGTCTTTAACGTTGCCGAGTTTGTAGAAACGACGGAGGTTGGCGTTGATTCTCGCAATCAGTTCGAGAGGATTGAACGGTTTGACCATATAATCGTCCGCGCCGAGATTGAGTCCCAAAATCTTGTCGCTGTCAAGTTGCGCCGCCGACAAAATAATGATGGGGATATTGCTCTTTTTGCGGATATACTTGGTGAGTTCGTAGCCGTTCATTCTGGGCATCATAATATCGACGAGAGCCAAATCCACTTTTTCCTTGTCAAAAATCTCACTAGCCTCGACACCGTCTTTTGCCCACAATACGCCGTATCCTTCGTTTTCAAGATACAGTTTGAGCAACTTTACTATGTCCTCGTCGTCTTCTGCGAGCAAAATATTGAAGTTCATTTTTCACCTCACGCTTTTATGCCTAATACTGTTTTGATTATAACATAATAATATAGTTTTTCAAGTTAAATATAGTTTAAGAAATATTTAGATTATGGAATATTCCACAATAAAACAAAAATTGTATAGAGTTACCATCAAGCGATGATTGAGATGAAGAGCGCGAAAAAGCCCCTTGAACGGCAACCCTAACGTACTAATGCGTACGTGAGTTGCCGGGCAAGGGGCTTTGACAAAGCTATTCGCTCAATCATCACTTGATAGGTTTCATTGTGGGGAACAAAAGGACATCACGTATCGACGCCGAATCCGTAAGGAACATTACCATACGGTCGATACCGATGCCGAGACCACCGGTGGGGGGCATACCGTATTCGAGCGCGGTGCAGAAGTCCTCGTCGTAGGGTTGCGCTTCTTCGTCACCTTTGGCTTTGGCAAGCATTTGTTGCTCGAAACGAGAGCGTTGGTCGATAGGATCGTTGAGTTCGCTGAAAGCGTTTCCGCCCTCGCTTGCGCAGATGAAGAACTCAAATCTCTCGGTGAGACGAGGATCGGACGGTTTCTTCTTGGCAAGAGGACTGACCTCGACGGGATAGTCCGTGATAAAGACGGGGCCCGTGAGCTTTTCTTCGACGAAAGCGTCGAAAATGCTGTAAAGAGCTTTGCCCCACGTGGTGTCTTTTGGCATATCGAGACCCATTGCGTTGCCCTTTGCGATAAGTTCGTCAAGGGGTTGATTGTCAAAATCGAGCCCCGTGTATTTCTTGACCGCTTCGACCATAGTGAGTCTTTCCCACGGCGTTTTGAGAGAAAGAGGCGTGCCTTGATAGGTTATATCCAAGCCCCCGCATACGCGTTCCGCCGCCGTCGTGTAAAGTTCCTCGGTGATGTTCATCATCTCGTTGTAGTCGACGTAAGCTTGATAAAGCTCAATCGTGGTAAACTCGGGGTTGTGCTTGGTGTCCATACCCTCGTTGCGGAATTGACGACCGATTTCGTACACCTTTTCAAAACCGCCGACTATGCAACGTTTGAGGTGCAACTCGGTTGCTATACGCATATACATATCGATGTCGAGCGTGTTGTGGTGCGTGATGAACGGACGAGCGTTTGCACCGCCCGCAAGCGTGTTGAGGACGGGAGTTTCCACTTCGATAAAGCCTTTTTTGTCAAGCACTTCGCGGATAGTGGAGATAATCTTGCTACGCTTGATAAAGACGTCTTTGACTTCGGGATTTGCAATCAAATCGACGTAGCGTTGACGGAAGCGAAGTTCGGGATCACGCAAACCGTGGAATTTCTCGGGCAACGGCAAAAGCGATTTGGTAAGCAAGGTTGCTTTCTTGACGTGCACGGAGATTTCTCCCGTTTTGGTCTTGAAAACGAAGCCCTCGATACCGATAATATCACCGACGTCCGTCTTTTTGAACGCTTGGTACTCGTCAACGCCCATATCGTCACGGCTGAAATAGCCTTGCATTCTGCCGTCGCTGTCCATAATATGGCCGAAACTTGCCTTGCCCATTATGCGCTTGGACATAAGACGGCCCGCGATTTTGACCTCTTTGCCCTCGAACTCGTCGTAGTTTGCAAGGATTTGTCCCGCGGTTGCGGTGCGTTCAAACGACGTGATTTCAAAGGGGTTTTCACCTTTTGCCACCAACTCGTTCAACTTCTCGATTCTAACTTTGCGCACTTCGTTTACGTCTACTTCTTTTTCGACGGGTGCGTTTACGTTCATTTCTTCGCTCATTTCGTTTCTCTCTATAAAAAGGATTACGCCCATTTGAAAACAGGCGTAGAATACATCAAAGATGTACGTTGTCTAAAATGCTTATTTGATAGCTACGATTTTGTATTCTTCAACTCCGCCTTGGACGGTCTTGAATCTCACGACTTCACCGCTCTTTCTGCCGAGAATGGCTTTGCCGAGAGGAGATTCGTTGCTGATTTTGCCCTTTGCAAAGTCCGCTTCCGTCTCGCCTACGAGTTGGAATTGCATCGTTGCGTCTTCGCCTTCTTCCAATTCACCGAGGTATTCGACGGTGATAGTGTTGCCGATAGACACTTTGTGCGTACCGCTCTTTTCGATGATAACAGCGTTTTTGATACGCTCTTCGAGGTCCTTAATTTCCGCCGCGACTTGGCTTTCTTCTTGTTTTGCCGCGTCGTATTCTGCGTTTTCGGACAAGTCACCGAGTTCACGTGCGTGTTGCAATTTCTTTGCGACGTCACCGCGCAAATATACGATGAGATAATCGAGTCTTTGCTTTAATTCTTCAAGACCTTCCTGGGTAAGATAAACTTCTTTCATTATATTCCTCCGACGGTTTTACCCGCGCTATATTTTTTACTTTTTTTCTTCGACGCTCTCTGCTTCTTCAACTTCACCGTCCACCGCTTCCGCTTCGTCCGTAGCTTCGGTTTCACCTTCAACGGCTTCGTCTACGCTATCTACGCTTTCTTGTGCGGTTTCTTCAACGTCCTCTACGACGTCTTGGACGTTCTCTACGTTTTCGTCCGCTTGCGCTTCTTCGACTGCGGTTTCCGCCTCGGCTTCCGCAACCGTATCTTGACGAGCTTCTTCCGCTTTCATTTGAGCAAGTTTTGCCTCGACTTTGCTTTGGATATCCGCCTCGTCCGCTTTGTACTTGGGAGTGAGCGCCATAACCTTTATCTCGATGGAACTGAACTTAAATCCGAATTCTCCGAGGAAAACGTCTTCGAGCAAAGTGCGCACGTAAGTTTCCGCTTCCACGACGTCTTTGTCAACCACCTTGACGTTGAGTTTGAGGCGCACGCCGTATTCGTCCGTGACGAGAGCAACCTTTTGGCACTTTACGCCCTCAACTTGCTTGCAAGTTTGTTTGACGAGTTTGGACACCACTTGCGAAGACACTCTCACCGAACCGCCCTTTTCTTGACGGATAGTTATCTCTTTCACGACGTCGCTGTTGACGAAAATGAGAACGAGCGACACGATTGCAAGCACGATATACAAGATTGCGAGCGTGATAATCAAGCCTCTGACGAGTTTGCTGTTGAATTCGTCCGGCTCGATACCGCCAAACGCCGCCACGACGAGTACCATAATGAGTATCACCGCCACGACGATGGAACAAGATGCAAAGATTTTTTCAAGATTCTTTTTCATAATACACCTCTGTGCGAGCGCGCGCATTGCGCTCTCACCGTTTATTTAATATAAACTATGTTTTATAAATAGTCAACCGCGCGCAAAGATTTTTGACCTCAATCTTTTTCGTCTTTGACTTTGGACACCTCGTTTGCAATCAAATCTTTGAGCCACGGTATCTTTATATCCTCTACGATATCGTTTGCAATTTCACCGTTTTCATCACACGCAACCAAAACGTAATAACGCCCATCCTCACCTTTTATGATTGCAACGTCATCCGACACCGCCATCATCTCAACGCCGTTTACGAGCACTGCCTCTTTTTCAAACACGCCTTCAAGCTCAACGACGTTATCGAATATTACAATCTCGATAGTTTTGGTAAACGCTCCGCAACCGGAACATTGATAACCCTTTGGCGCTAACGTCGGACCAACAGTCGTCCAAGTATGCCCTTCTTTAACAGTGTAATCGCAATAATTACAAGTTATTTTATGTCCGGTTGTAATTCCGAGATTTGTATAATCAAGTGTAGCCTTACTATGTGGGTGATTTGTGTATTCTACCGCTTTTTTAGCATTTAATCTTCCGCCGGAGACACATTTCCCTTGCAACGAAGGCACGGAATCCACGTTTTGCATAATTCTATACTTCAATTGTGCTGCGGTCAAATTAGGTTCTCTTGCCAAAATAAGCGCAGCAACCCCCGTAACAAACGGTGCCGACATAGAAGTGCCAGACGCATCTCCATAATCGGAGTTAGAAAGCGCTCTTGTTGTATATATACTTTCACCCGGAGCAAATAAATCAACTGATATCGCCCCATAATTTGAAAAACTTGCTTTGTTATCCTCTCTATCCGTCGCACCCACAACCAAAATGTTATTCAAATCAAAAGATTGCGGATACACCTTTTTTACATCATTATCCGTGCCTGGAATAGACTGATTGTATTCGTTTTTTCCGTTTCCAGCGGCAACAACAATTAATCCACTATAATTTGAAAGCGCAGTTTTTAACCCTTGTATCTCGGTTTCGGTTATTTCCCAATCGTAAAAACCTCCGCTAAAATTAAGCAATTTAATATTATTTGCTTTTGCATATTCAATGGCATTTATAACCAATTCCGGTGTTTCATTCTGTGAACCTATACACGCCTTTAACGAAACTATATTAACGTTCCAACATACTCCGCTAACGCCTTTCCCGTTATTGCCGACCGCTCCGATTATTCCCGCCGTTCTTGTTCCGTGATTAACAGAGTCGGAATGTGGATTCTGATTAGTAGCCGCATATCCGCCATCGACAATATTAGCAGACAAATCCTCGTGTGTTTTCCTTATTCCGGAGTCAATAAGACCGACCGCAATACTTGATGTCCCCGTTGTTATATCCCACGCACCATACGCATCAATCTTTTCCAACGCCCATTGTTGTCCTATACTCGTATCGTTGGATGTCTTAAACCACGAACCGCCTTTCAGCTCGGGATCGGCATATAGAACGTCTTTCCTTTCCATTAATGTATTTATATAGCTTACGACATTTTCACGAGTGGGATCTTTCAACGTAAGCGCAAAAATTCTCCAAAAAGTTTTTGGATTTACGAGAGTACTATCATTTTCATCATACTGCACTCCGTTGTTAATTTGTTGTCTTAATTTTTCTGTTTTGTCTTTTGTTTTCTCTTCAATAGTGCCAAATGTATCCGCTCCGAAATCTACCAAAACGTAATCGTAAGACAAATTGTTTAACGACTCGCTGTTTGTCAAAGTTACCGTGATTTTTTGACAATCGTATTGATATTTTTCATCGCCATAATCGCGTTCGCTATTTCTCACGTCATACGGGTTGTTCGGATCGGGATTTGCTATCGGTTTCTTTCCCAATACTTGTTGCCCGTTTCCATTCGTCGGCGGATTGTTATCGTCGTTGCACGCAACGAACGTAGCGCATACGAGCACAATCAATAAAATTGCGATAATTGCTCTTCTCAAATTTTTCATAATTTTCTCCTCAAATTTAGTTAAGCGTGTAAATAAAAATCAAGTCGTCCCTACGTTGCTTACACTTATATATACAATTTTACACTGCGTTTTATTTGAAGTAAAGAGCGGATTTTTTCCGTCTATTCAAAATACCGTAAAAAACAAAGAAAAAACGACTTCCGTATGGAAATCGTTTGGTCGTTTTATTCGATTGGGACGAGCACTTCTTGGTGCTTTACGAAGGTGGAAAGATGGGTGAAGCCTATCTCTTTGAGCATTGCGCACGCTTCGTCGAAGTTCTTGCAAATATCACCGCGGTGCGCGTCCGAACCGTAACTGATTTTTCGTCCGCCGAGCTCGTAATATCTCTCGACGATATCTCTGCCGGGAGCCATCTCGTGATGGAAGTTGATTTCCATTGCCTTGCCCCTTGCGATAATGCCTTTGAGTATTGCGTCTATCTCTTTGGGGAAGTCCGCGTATTTGAGCGTTTTGTCCCTATACGGTGCGCCGTGCGCGATATATCCGATGTGCGCCACGATATCGTACGGGTACGGAGCGTCGAGGCTTTCGAGAATGGTTTCCAGATATCTCTTATACACGTGTTTTTTGCGCTTGAACAAAAACGCCATCTTGAAATACACGTCGTATCCGTCCACGCAATGCACGGAATTTATCACCACGTCAAATGGATATTTTGCAATGGTTTCTTGATACTTTTGCTTGGCAAGCGCGCTCTTGTCGTAACTTGCCTCAATACCGAAACAGAGATTTAACGTGTTGTTTTCGTCGTTATCAAGTGCCGATTTTGCAATTTGCCACTCTTTTTGGTATTCTTCGAGATTGAGCGCGGGCCACTTTATCGGGGCTTTGTTTTTGCCGTACTCGAAATCGTAATCGAGATGATCCGTGGTTGCAAGATAACAAAGACCTTGCGCTTTGGCAAGGTCAACTATCGTCGCGATCGGCAATTTGCCGTCGTGTGAATTGCGAGTGTGTACGTGCGTGTCACATCTCATTTTTTAGTACTCCAACACCGCTTTGATACGTCTGATACCCGCGGAAGAACTTTGCTCTTTCACGATGCGGAATTTGCCGAGTTCACCCGTGCGTTTTGCGTGAGGACCACCGCAGATTTCTTTGGAAATGCCAATCGTGTACACCTTTACGACGTCGCCGTAACGGTTGTCGAACACGCCGATTGCACCCGCTTTCTTTGCCTCTTCAACGGACATTTCTTCAAGCTTGACTTCGGTGTCTTTTGCGATTTCGTCGTTGACGATTTTCTCCACTTGCGCAATCTCGTCTTGCGTGAGAGGACGCGGGAAGTTGAAGTCAAAACGCAATCTTTCGGACGTTATATTACTGCCTCTTTGTTGGATAGAGTCGTCGTGAAGCACGATTTTGAGAGCTGCGTTGAGAAGGTGCGTTGCGCTGTGAAGTCTTGCGGTAAGTTCACCGCCGTCTGCAAGACCGCCTTTGAACTTTTGTTCCGCGCCCGCTTTGCTGAGTGCTTGGTGCTCTCCGAACGCCTTGTCGTAGCCCGCTCTGTCGAGGGTGAAACCCTTTTCTTTGGCAAGCTCTTCCGTCATCTCGATGGGGAAGCCGTACGTGTCGTAAAGTCTGAACGCCGTCTTGCCCGGGAACACCGTCATACCTTGCGGGAGGTGCGCCACTATCTTGTCAAACTCTTTGAGACCTTGTTCGATGGTCTTTGCAAACTTGTTTCTTTCCGCTTCGAGTTCGGACACGATTCTACCCTCATTCTCTTTGATGTACGGATAAGCCTCTTCGTATTTTGCGACGTAGAGTTTTGCAAGATCCACGAGCGCGCTGTCGTCGACGCCGAGAGTACGGCAATATCTCATTGCTCTGCGAATAAGACGACGAAGCACGTAGCCTTGGTCGACGTTGGACGGAGACACCGCTTTGATATCGCCGAGGAGGAAGGTTGCCGTGCGCGTATGGTCTGCGATTATGCGCATTGCGACGGTGGTTTGCTCGTCTTCACCGTATTTCTTTCCGCTCAATTCTTCGAGTTTTTGGATTGCGAAACTGAACAAATCCGTCTCGTATACCGACTTATATCCGTTGAGTATGCAAAGCATTCTTTCAAGTCCCATACCCTCGTCGACGTTCTTTTGCGCAAGCGGTGAGAACGTACCGTCGGCGTTTTTGAAGTATTGCATAAACACGTCGTTGCCGATTTCCACGTACTTTCCGCAGTCGCAAGCGGGAGAGCAATCGTCCGAGCATTTGGGCTTGCCGGTATCTATAAACATTTCGGTATCCGGACCGCAAGGACCGGTTATGCCGGCGGGCCCCCACCAATTGTGCTTTTTGTTGCAATAGAAAATGTGGTCTTCGGGGATACCTTGCGCTTTCCAATAGGACGCGCTTTCCTCGTCTCTGGGGCAATCCTCGTCACCCGCAAAAACGGTTACCGCAAATTTGTCCTTGTCGAATTCAAGCTGATTGAGCAAGAAATCGTAGGAGCAAGCGATTGCGTATTCCTTGAAATAATCACCGAGCGACCATCTTCCGAGCATCTCGAAGAAGGTGCAGTGCGTTGCGTCACCCACTTCGTCGATATCACCCGTACGCACGCAGATTTGAACGTCCGTAAGACGGTTGCCCGCGGGGTGCTTTTCACCGAGAAGATACGGTACGAGCGGATGCATACCCGCAGTGGTGAACAATACGGTCGGGTCGTTTTCGGGAATAAGCGATGCAGAACCGATAACCGCGTGTCCCTTTGATTTGTAAAAATCAAGATACATTTTGCGAAGTTCGCTTGAATTGAGTCGTTTCATAAATACCTCTTTATACTCTTTTGTAGAGAAGTCACACTCTTATTTCTTTTCGTTTTGGCTTACACTCTCGTAAGTCTTATACCTTTTTGTTCGAGCACGTCAAAGAACGCCTCGGGCAAATCGTTTTCTTTGATATAGCGCGTAAAACCGAGATTGGTCTTGCCGTTGGTGGTTATCGCGCCGAGATTTTGAACGTTGTTCTTGGACACGTTCATATTGAGAATATATCTGTCCACGCCCATCGTTTCGGGAGATACCACGTTGCCGAGATTGCTGAAAATCATCGTCTGACGCGAGCGCATAAACAGTTTTCCAAACCTTATAAGCGCGGTCTTGACGAAGAGTGGCAACGTTTTGAGAAGCCAGTTCTTTTGCGCACGCACCGTGGTGGAGATAAACGCGTCGAGTTTGTCCTTTGCGGTCTCGATTTTGAGTTGCCTATACGCCTCTTTTGCGCAATCTTCCACACTCTTGCACGAAGACGGCAAGAATATAATTCTCACGAAAGTGACGAAGTTGCGCATAGTCCTCGACGGATAAAGCGAGCGGAGATTGACGGGTACCATTATCGCGATAGGCTTTTTGTTGGCGTAAGTCTTTTCAATGGTATACGCCAGCGCGCCCGTAAGATACGCCGTGAACGTAACGCCTATTTCCTTTGCCTTTGCGACGATATCGCTTGCCTCGGCAACCGCTTCACTGCTTTGATATCCCGCTTGCGAGAAAGTACCGCCTATGCGATGAGGCACTTTGCCCGCCAACGCTTTGAGATTCATTTGTCCAAAGGTTATTGGCTTGTAGTTTTTCTCAAAACTGTCCTCGAACTCCTCGTCGTATGACTGGCTCTTCCAATCGATTATTCCGTCGTCCTCGACGTCGAAGCCCAAAAGCTCGCGATATCTTTTGACGATACTTCTCAAAAACATCAACGCTCCGTTGCCGTCCGCAAGCGCGTGGAACATTTCAAGTTTAATAAGATTGCCCACCGCACTCACTCTAAACCAATATCCGTTGGTATCGTCGGGATTGATAGGAGTAAGCAACGCTTCGTTTCCGAAAACCTTTGCGGGTGCGTCGTTATGCTCGAAAAAGTGCCACGCATAGCCCTTTTTGAGGCGCACTTTGTACGCTTGGAAACGGTTGAGCACGTCGTTGAGCGCAACTTCGAGAACGTCCCTATCGACCTCGTCGAACATCTTTGCGCTTATGCAAAACAAACTTTGCGCTTTCTTGGTGGACATAATCGGATAGTATTTTGCCGAATTGTCTATTGCAAAACGCCTCTTTTGATTTGCGGATTTCTTTGACTTTGCCATTGCTCCCCCTACGCCCGTGCGAGCGTATTTTTTTGTTTTTGTGGAATATATTTTATTCTCTTTTAATATTATTGTCAATGAAAAGCGCGCAAGCGCAAGAGGTGTAATATGGAATTTTCAAAATCTACCACGCAATCGCGCGCTCTCGACTCGGCAAAAGTACAGACCAAAGCCGAACAATCTCAAAAAGCAAAATCTCCTCACAAAATCGAGCTCGACCACCTTCACTCCGTGTCTATGACGGGCGTTTTGGACGTCCCGACGTTTACGGACAAAACGGTAGTCGTGCGCTTGGAAGGTGAAACGCTGACGATAGTCGGCACCGACCTCGTCGTCAAAAATCTTGACGTTGAAAGCGGAAAATTGCAGATTTCGGGGCAAATCACGTCCCTAAAATACAGTGCGCAATCAACGCCGACGTCCTTTGCAAAACGCCTTTTCAAATGAACCTATATCTCGGCGCAAACGCCCAAAATCAAGCGATATGCTTTGCTTTTTGCCTTCTTGCAGGTCTTGCGGGAGGGCTTTTCGCTCTTCTTTATCTACGCAAGGCAAAGCCCTTGGAGCGTGCGTTGACGGACTTTTTTGCCACGGTGTGCATATCGGGGGCGTTTATCGCTTGCGTGGAGTGGATAATGCAAGGCAAAATGCAACTCTACGGCGTATTTGCCTTCGGTTTGGGCGTATTTATACCGCCTTTTCTTCTCTCGAAGATAAAAAAGCGCGTGAGAAAAAAGAGAGAAAAGGACGAATAAGGTCTAAGTTTGCCACCCCTCTTCCAATTGCACGGAATTGTGCTAATATCGTAATCGGAGGCGGAAATGAGCAACGTAAAACACAAAAACTGCGCCCTTCGCGCACTTGCAAAATCGGCAAAATCAAGACTTGGCAACAACTCGTACGACAAAGACGAATTGAGCGCACCCAAAGACGTTACGCCCGAACAAAAGGCAATCTACGTCAAACTCAACAAACTCAAACGCGCGGGAGAGAGCGTCACCAACCCCGTTGCGCAACTTGCCGACGAAAATATTCTCCGCACACTGTCCCACGAGGAAAGGCAACGCTACATAATCAAACTTTGCGCCGATTACGTCAGCGTCAAAAACTATATGGAAAAGAAGTCCGTCGGATAGACGATTACAACCAATTTATTGACGAACATTTAGCGCACATAAGCAATAAGTTTTGCACGCAAAGCGGGTTTTATCGTTTAATTTGACGATATAAAGTCCGTTTTGCGCGCGTTTTTGATTTTTAACCGTGCTTTCGTCGCGCCTGAAAAGTTTGCAAAATATTGCGTAAAACCGATTGCATTTTGCATTTTTCGACGTTATTTTTTGCGCCGTCGTCCGCTTAAATACGCTATTTTACGCTATTAAAAAATTTTTTTGCTCAACTATCATTGACTTTAACGCACTTTAATAATATAATATCGTAAGAATAGTTTTTAAGGAGATAAACTATGTACACTAGATGCCCAAGTTGCAGAGCCGAAATCAGTTTTGAACCGCCGGCGAATATGGAGACTCTTCCCGATGGATACAAACATCGTATCAAATGCCCCAGTTGCGGTGTAACGATCGGCGTAAAAATCAACAAAATAGACACACAAGCTGCGACGCTCGTTCAACAAGCGCCCGCTTATACACAACCTCAAACCAACTTTGAACCCGTTTACAACAATGAGGAAACCGTGGCAGCCCCCGCAAAGAAAGCAAAACACAGCGGTGTCGGCAGAAACGTCGTTATGATGCTTATGTCACTTCTCTTCGTTGCACTTACCGTGGTCGGTTACTTCGTAAATGTTGGCAAGATTAAAAACGACCTCTTCGGTATCGGCGCGTTCGACGGTATTTCCGGATGGATCACCCTCTTCAAAGATACGGACTTCTTCAAAGCGTTGTTTGACCACTCCGTAATTTACGGCATTCTCTATGTATTGCCGATGGCATTGCTCGTTCTTGCAGGAATCAACTTCCTCGTCGCATTTATTTCCGCTTGCGGTAAGAAATACGGCAGAGCATACAACGTCGTATCAAGTATCCTTATCGGACTCGTTGCAATCGCAGTGCTCTTTGCACAATTCATCGTCAACAACGAAGAAGGTGTGGGTTTCGGCGCATACTACAAAGCGTTCGTCACCAAGGAATACGTCGTACTTGCAGGTGCGGCACTCGGCTTATTGCAAATCATCTTCGGTCTTTGCTTCACCAAGTCTCTTGAAAGAAAAGAGAAAAAAGCAAAATAAGTAAAATTTACGAAAAACAAAAAAGCACTCGGTTTTCCGAGTGCTTTTTATTTTGCAATAGTGATATTGCGACTTTGTCGCAGTTGTGGAATATTCGTTCGGGTGTGGGTGTCCCACCCTATCGTCATTGCGAGAAACAACGAAAGTTGCGCCGTGGCAATCTAGGAGTAGACGCATTTCGCTACCGCTGGATTCCCACGCTACGCTCGGAATGACAAATGGAATATTCCAAAATTATTAATTATTAATTCATAATTATTAATTTTCACGCCGTACGCATACCCGTATCGTCGGATACCACATAGAGAATATTCACTTCTTCACCGCTGTGAGCGTCGATATACACGTAGTACGTGCCGTCGCTATGGCACTCGAACTCGTAGGTCAACACTTCCCTCGTTTCACGCAACGGGATAAGTGCAAGACGGCCTTCGGATATCGGTTGGACGGAAAGCGTGGATTGCGCGTCCGTCGCGGATATGGTCGGTTCGTCGAAAGTGCGCTCGCGGTGATTGAACGCATAGTGAGTGGAATCAAAGCCGATAACGCGCAAATCGTCCTCTCTCACCTTGACCTTGACGAGGTCGGGATAAAGTATTGCATCGTTTTGCACGGGCGCAAGATTTATAACGCACTCACCATCCGCCGAGGACGACCACACGACCCTCATATTTTCAAATCCTACGCGAGAGGCAAATCTCAACGCGCTTTGTTGGCAAGTTTCGCTTGCTTCGACTATTGCGACGCTCTCGTCGTTTACGGGTGAGGTGTTAAAAGATATTAGCATACCGCCTTTTTTTGCGATTTGCACGTAGCAACTATCGTCCCCGCTTACGAACCTATAATCGAGCGTCACGATATCACCGTCCGCTTGACCCGCGTATTCGATATTGCGAGGTCTATACTCCTCAAACAATTCTTTGACGATTTTCTCTCCTCTCTCGACGGTTATTTCCGCTCCCGTAAGACCGTACGTTTGCCTATTTTCGAGTGCGGAAGAAAAAGGTCCGTCGTAAATCATTTCGGGATACTCGAAACTCGGCTCGGAAAATTCCGAAAACGCCGAAGCGAAATTATCGAGCGCGCCACCGTCCTCAACGAACATTTGTCCGTTATCGAGGTTTTTTTGCACGGATTGCAAGGCGTTTTTGTAGGTGTCCGCCATATCTCCCATCTGTTGCAACTTGTGTCTGTCTTCCGCCGTCAGCGGGTGACCGTCGGATATGCGGAGCGCAAGCGAGTGCGTGTAATCACCGAGTTGATTGACGAATTTTTGCGCTTTGAGTATTCCGTCGTCTTGCGACTCGAACATACCGAGATTATCCTCGGCAAGTTGCGCCGTGCCCCACACCTCGTACAACAGCGATTGTTGCATTTTGGGTGAGTTGGACACGCTTATCTTGCGCAACTGTATACCGAGGTCGCTTGCACCGTCAAGCAAATCGTAATACGCGCGAGAGTACACCGCGTCCATTTGCCTTTGATAGGTTTCGTGCGTTTGCACGCTCTTTTGAGAGAAGTACAGTGCAACCGAAAGTCCCACTATCGCGCTTGCAAAAAGTCCGAGCACCGTGCCGAGAACGGCGGTTTTTACGACTTTTGCGGGAGCGTGCTTTTTGGGCTTTTTGCCCTCTTGCTCTTGCGTGTTTTTCTTTTTATCGTTTTGATTTTTCATATATCACTCCTTTCAGCAAAATGCGTGATTGCCGATATTTAGTTTGACCGTGCGCGAGAGCATCCATTTGCTCGTAGCCGTGCGCGGATTGTAGTAGAACAAGCATCCGTACGTGGGGTCCCAACCGTTGAGCGCGTCGCGTGCCGCGTTGTATGCGGATTGATTGGGCGTAAGATTGATTTGTCCGTCGCTTACGCAATCGAACGCACCCGATTGATACACCACGCCCGCCACGGTGTTGGGGAAACTGGAACTTTTGACTCTGTTAAGCACCACCGCGGCAACCGCCACTTGTCCCGTGTACGGCTCTCCTCTTGCCTCACCGTAAACCACTCTTGCAAGCAAATTCAAGTCCGTCGAAGACGTCGTTTGCGACGACGAAGACGTATTGCTCGAAAGGCTTATGCCCAACGCTTGCGCCGTTCTCGTTCCGATTATGCCGTCGGCGGTAAGCCCGTTTTTGCGTTGAAACTTGATGACGGCAGCTTTTGTCTTTGCGCCGAAAATTCCGTCCGCCTTGCCGGAGAGATATCCCCACTTGATAAGCTTGGTTTGCACCGTCTTGACGAGGTCTCCCTTCGAGCCTTGCTTGAGTACCGCGGCGTCCGCAACGGGAGATTCGTCCTCTTGCAAAAACGCGCATACGAGCGCAACACTCAAAAGCAGAAAAGCAAGCGACAAAATCAAACCTCGCGTTAATATGGAATTCGTTTTCATATATCACCTCTTTTTCAGTAGTTTTTCACGCGGTTTTGCTTTTATGCAAGCAAGCGTTAAATCGCAAAATTCTTGCAATCGGTATATCTCGCAACCGATTGGGCAACACTTGGGGTATGAAAAACAATCTCGTAATTTACGTCATAGTCGCGCTGTTGCTCGGCGCAATACTCACGGTGGTGCTTTGCTCTTGCAACGGCACGGTATCTCAAAAACGCCTTGCAAACGAGTGCATACGCATACATATCCGCGCCAACTCCAACGACGATGAGGACCAAGCGGTCAAGCTCAAAGTGCGCGACGCAATCACGACCTATCTATCGTCTATCCTTGAAAACTGCAAAAGCAAATCAGAAGCGCGCGATATCTTGGAGAGCGAAGAGCAAAACCTCGTCAATATCGCAAATAAGACACTTTACGCCAACGATTTTACATATAAAGCCTCGATTGTGCTAAAAAACGAATATTTCCCCGACAGAGAATACGACGGATACGACTTCCCCGAGGGCTATTACGACGCTCTTATAATCTACCTCGGAGAGGGCACGGGAGACAATTGGTGGTGCGTGGCGTTTCCTCCTCTTTGCTTCGTTCCGAGCACTCAAAACGGTGAAAAAATCGTCTATAAGTCTTGGGTGAAAGAGTGGCTTGACAAAATATTCGGTTGATAAAAAGCGTTCGTTTGCAACGGCTTATAAAGATAAATCAACGGCTGTCGGCACGCTAATAAAAAGATGAACGTGTGCTATAAAAGCGCAAATTCCGCACATAATACGCAAAAAGAATACAAGGAGAATATATGAAAATTTATAGAGAAATCTTGCGCAATACCGCAATGGGCGCGCAATCGATAGACAACATTCTTTGCTACGTCGACAGCGACAAAATGAAAAATCTCATACTCTCGCAAAAAGAAGTTATGGAAGATTTTTATCAAAAAGCAAAACAAGAATTGAGCGAAAAAGAGGTTGAAGAAGCGCAAACCAACCCCATTCAACGAATGATGCTCAAAGCGGGCGTAAAAATGAACGCGGGCATAAACAACTCTTGTTCGCACCTTGCAAGTATGCTTATAGACGGCTACAATATGGGCATAGAAAGCGTGCAAAAATGCATCAACGAATTGAAAGAAACGGGCGTCGACGTCCCCGACCTTGCGCGCGATCTTATGAAGACGTACGACAAAAACATCAAGGCGTTGAGATTGTATTTGTAGTATCCGACGACGATTTTCCCTCCCCCTAAAACGTCGAAAGATAATATAAAAGTCCGTTGTTTTTCAACGGACTTTTTCTATACTTTTTGCTTTATTTTATCAACCTATCAACGAAGACGAGGCAAATATCACGTATTCGCCGTCACGCACGGGCGTGAGATGTCCGAAGTTTTCGCTTCCTCTTACGCTCTCGACGATGTATACGCTGAGACACGTACCGCCGTTGGCTTTGCTATACGCAAGCAAAGCGTTGAGTTCCGCCGCCGTCCTTACGTACATACTGATTCGTTGTCCCGCTACGGTGACGTAGGTGTTTTTGTACGTGTCGTAAACGGTGTCGGCAACGGGTTGCTCCGCGTCGCTTCTATGCGTGCTTGCCACGTCCGCGTCCGTGCGCAAGAAGTAGGAATAAGTGAGATATTCGTCCCACACGCCCGCGCTCGTTTGCACCGCGGCGTCACCCCACGTCGTGTCCACGACGTACCACTCTCTCTCGCCGTCGTCGTTGGCGTCTACGAGAACTTTGTTCCAAGCGTGACCGCCGTACGCTCCACCGGTAAGCGCTTCACCCGTTATACGCAACGCTCTTATGCCTTCCATACCGCAAAGAAGCGCAAACGCCTTGGACTTGCCGTCGCACACCGCTCTATGGTCATCAAACACGCCTTCGAGATAGAACGCGTTGTAACTGCTGGTGTTGGCGTCGTTTGCAAGACTTGCAACAGCGTGGTCGTACTCTACGTTGTAGACTATCCAATCGTAAATAACGGCAACTTTTTCCACTTCCGTCATATCGTCGGATATATATTTGATAAGCACGTCTCTTGCCTTGCTATACAACTCTTGCAACTTTTGCGCGTCGTCGCCCATAAAGATAGGCTTATATCCGAAAGACACCGCGCGATAGAGGTCGTTTGAGTTGTAAACGTCCACCGTCTCCTTAAAATCGTCCACGGGCAAGGACGTGCGCTTGACGCTTTGCTCGCTATATCTCAAAAGCACTTTTGCTTGATGCGATTCGTCGGGGTTGGAGTACGCTCCGCTCGGAATACCGAACTTTGTTGCGGACTTGAAGGTCAACGTTGCGGTAGTCCCCGCCACCGACACGCTGTACGAGAATGCGCCCGATTCGTCGTTGCCTTGTTTCATTGCGACGGAGCATTGTTTTACGAAGCTCTCGCTGTTGCGCCAATCCGTGCGACCGACGTACATTTGATAGTCCGTATCGATTTTGTGCAAGGATATCGCGTTGCCGATGCACGCGTTCAAATCGTATTGCGACGAGATATATTTGTCGTAGGAATTGCCTTTCCACACAAATTTGTCTATCATCGCATTTTTGATTTCGGTCGGAATTTCGGTAAACTCGTATGACATCACGTACACAATGATTTGTCTGCTTTGCACGTTGCCTATGCTTGCCGTAACGACGTTTTTGCCGTAAGCAAGTTGAATATCCGCCGTTCTGTCCGTCGTTTCGAGAGTTTGTGCGTCGTCACCGCTACGCAACGTCCACTCGCACTTTGCGTTTTGATACGCGCCGTCGGGAGAGAGCGAAGTGGTGAATTTTGCCGTATTCTCCGCGTCCGATTCACCCGTGAGATAATAAGTGTCGGGTGCGACTCGTTTGAGCTTTCCGCCTTCTTCGTACGGGAACGCTTTTACGGACGAAACGAGTTCGTATTCGGACACGAACACGAGCGTTACGCTTGAACCTTTTGCAATCGTGTCCTCACCGTTTTGATATCCGATAACGACGCTGATTACGACGTTGCAATCTTGCGTAACGAGCGTTTTTGCGTCGTACGAGAAGTCTCTTGCGTTCTCTGCCGACAACACGCCGTCGACGTACCATTTGATTTGTATTTCAAGCGCTTGCGAGATGTCTTCCTCGTTCCAGCTTACCGAAAGTGCGATATGGGACAATTCTTGCAATCTGTTTTGTTGGATTTTTCCGTCCACGACGGTATGAGTGGAACTCGTAATAGTAGGTTGAGAAAGAGGTGCTTCTGCGGGCGTGATTTTGACGCTCGACGATTTGACCTCGTTGACTACGGCGTAAATCGTGTACGTTTTGCCAAGATTTTCGCGCTCATACGTCAAGGAAAGCGTCTTTTGATTGGTTGCGACGACAACCTCTTCCCCGTCGTCCTCGGACATACGCCACTCTATATCGGGAGAAGTCACTCTTCCGTTGTACCAGTTGACGCCCAGAGTAAACTCTTTGCCCAGATACGCCACGTATACGTCGTTTTCTCCGCTTTCGAGGCCGTCTATCGCGTAAACGCTCGCGTGAGTTATGGTTTTGAGTGCATCTATAAGTCCGCACGCACTGAGCGAAACGCACAATATCACAATCATAATTGCGATTAGCGAAACTTTGAAAACTGCGGATCTTCTCTTCATAAGGATACCTTCTCGTTTGGTTTATATAAATATTTTATTATTATAATTGTTTATTGTCAATCTCTACTTTATGTGCTAAAATGCAAGTTATGAGCGACAATTCTATCTTCTATATGCAAACGCCTATATCCAAAAAAGACGCACTTGCGCTCCACCCTATGGCTTTGGCTTTCGTGGGAGACGCGGTGCAATCTCTTTATACGCGCACTCGCGTGACCATCGGCTCTACCCAAAAGACGGGCGCGTTGCATCACGAAGTCATCAAAGTGGTCAAAGCGGTCTCACAAGCCGCCGAAGCGGAAAAACTTCTTCCTCTCTTTGACGAGGAGGAACAAGACGTCTTCCGCAGAGCACGCAATTGCAAAGTGCAAACGAGCGCAAAACACGCCGAAATGAGCGAATATCGCAGAGCAAGCGGTTTCGAGGCGGTGCTCGGATACTTGTATCTCACGGGCAACACCGCTCGACTCAACGAGTTTTTGTCCGTATGCTTTGAAGATAATATCGAAGGATAAAGAGGGCACGCTATGTATATCTATGGACGCAATCCCGTAAAAGAAGCCTACCGCGCGGGCAAGACTATCGACAAACTTTTTATGCAAAAAGGTGAATTTGACCCTATGCTTTCTTCCGTGCACAAACTTGCAAAAGAAGCGCGCACGGTGGTGAGTTACGTTGACAAAAATATGCTCGACAAGCTTGCCGCGGGCGGAAATCACCAAGGCGTAGTTGCCGCCGTCACGGACTTTGAATACTGCGACGTCGAGGATATAATCAACCTCGCAAAACAAAAGGACGAGCCCCTTCTCATAGTCATTTTGGACGGCATAACCGACCCGCACAACCTCGGCGCGATTATTCGTAGCGCGGAGTGTTTCGGCGCACACGGCATAGTCATTCCAAAGCATAGAAGCGTAAGCGTCAACGACACCGTAGTCAAGGTTGCTTGCGGTGCGACGGAGCATACTCTCATTGCAAAAGTCACCAATATCAACGACACCATAAGAATGCTCAAAGAGCAAAACGTATGGGTTTATGCGACGGATTTTGACGGTAAAGCCCCGAAAGACGCAAATCTCAACGGAAATCTCGCTATCGTCATCGGAAGCGAAGGAGAAGGAATTCACCGCCTCACCAAGGACCTTTGCGACGATACTTTGACCATTCCGCAATACGGCAAAGTCAATTCCCTCAACGCCTCCGTCGCAGCGGGAATTGTGTTATACGAGGCTGTAAGACAAAGAAGATAAATCTTTTGCGCCGAATGCTAAACACGTGTCACTTATCTCATCGAGATAACTTGACACATATTTAGGCGCACGTTGCTCAAACTGCATCGCGGTGATGACAACAAATACATTTGTTGTCATAAACCGCATTTGTTCTCGCAACTACTACCGCGCAACCGATACACGCTATCAGTATAGCAAGGATAAAAACTCATACCACAATTACGCTATATCGCTTGCTTGGTGAAAAGAGCATTGCTTTTGTGCGTAAGGTCTCACAACCTTGAGACGGCTCGGCGGTTGCTCGGATAGAAAGTTGATGCTCACAACA
>ERZ808278.10-NODE-10-length-196703-cov-7.699153_pt1 | contig 196703 bp, 229 predicted proteins | sample MGYA00521239_ERZ808278 | MGnify/ENA primary metagenome ERZ808278 (study PRJEB31516, sample SAMN03275600) | gut metagenome | biome: mammalia-associated habitat; material: feces | host: Papio cynocephalus | place: Kenya | collected 2012-07-17 ...
TTTTTTTATATAAAATCAATGTAATAACCTTTTTATTTAAAAAAAATCTAAAACACTTTTTTGTTTTGGATTTACGGTTCTTTCGTTCGGGTCCGGTACGAGTAGGTTATGTTTTTCATATGAGCTGGAATTATTTATAAAAAAAAATAGTCAGTAGAAACCTTTTCACGAGATTTCCTTACTCTGCAAGCGTTCATTGTTCATGCTCCTTGCACTAAACCCACCTATAAAATCCATCAGGAATCGTTCGCATACTTCGGTTTTTTCTGACTATCTTTCCATTAACGAAGTCTTTATTTCAATATGGACAGCTTAAATAGGATTACTGAAAAACTGCGTTAAGGTTTTAATCTATAATGTGCCATATTCACTACATAAATAATACCTATTATTTTCATTTTAAGAGCCTGCTTACCTCTTATGCAGCAGTTAGTTCCTGCTTGCCGAAGTCAATTATTAAAGGAAACTGACATCCTTATGGGCAGTGATGGAGTCGAACCATCCGAGACCGAAGCCATATTTTTGATCAGGAATGGGAGTAGAGGGAATCGAACCCACTCGGTGCCTAAGCCACGGAATTTACAGTCCCGCCAATCTCCTTAGTTGTCTACACTCCCAAAATGTCTTTTATTTTTACTACCAAATGTATCTAATTGTCTATCACAATTAGGACATACCCATCGAAGATTAGTTAAAACATCATTAGTATTATTTCCATCTATATGATCTAAAGTTAATGTTAATGGTTTCCCATTCCAAAATGACTCTTGACCACAAATTGAACATTTATATTCAGTATATTTTCCTTTAATATACCATTCTCGTAAAGTCTTTTGTGAAGCAGTAGAATTTTTACAAAAAATATTTTCTTCTGTTCTTTTAATACCTTTACCGACACCTTTTGTAAAATGTTCTGTAGAGATATTATATTTATCAATTCTTGTTTGAACAGTTTTTCTATTTGCACCACTTACTGAACTATATCCAATTTTTTTTAATACTTCTTGTAAAGTTCGAGAAGACTTTACTATTTCTTCTAACTCTTCTTTTGGACCAAAAATATTTACCGCTACCCCTACGGTATAACCGCCCGTGATTCTTTAAACAAAATCAACTTTATCAAACATTGGAGCATAACTTTTAACATGATTATGAATTAAAACGCCCATTAAAGTTTCTTTATCATTTTCTTCTATAATATAAATATGAGCTGTATCACTTGTAATAGCTTGTCTGCCTTTTGGAGAAGTTAATAATTTAGCACATTTCTCAACTCTTTGCATATCAGTAGTATTTAATTCAATACGTCCTCGACTACCAATAACTGCAAATATAGGTTTACCATTTTTAATTTTTGGTTTTGTATTGATAATTTTACCGCACCAATTAATATTATACTCTTCATGCATATCTGTCACAATGAGATGAGTTTTTACTAAAACTTCTGCCATTATTTTTTACTCCTTAAAAGAATTGAAAAAATTTATTATATCATCGTTTACTTGTCTTGTCTCAATATTTTCACTTCTTGGAGCAGATTTAGAAATATGAGATGGATGTTGTTCTTTCCAACAGGATAAAAAATGTTTAGTTAATTTTTCTTCCTCTTGAAATCCTTTGTGACAAGTTGGACATATATACATATTTTATTCTCCTTTTATTTTTCAAATCGCCACTGTACTTATTTCAACGCTTTAAGATGCGAGCCAGTTATTGTTTGAATTTGCTAGTAGAATTCGAACCATTAACTATGGGCGATAAGCCTTTTCATTAACGACTCCTGTAGAAATAGTGTGCTCAAAAAGACAGGATAAATAACTAGATACTGAAATATTCTTTCTTAGCAGGAAAGTGCCCTATGTGAGCAAAACAATCGCTGTGTGTATCTATTTATCCATTTTATCAAGAGATGACGCTCTTAATAAAATTAGCTTTCGATACCATCTCTGTCAAGTCCTTAGCTTACAAGGACAGTGAAGTGTAAGCCCCTCACCACGTTCTCATGCTTCCCATTGATTCACAAGGCTATAGCACAAAACAACCTTGGGAGACTTCCGCAGGTCATCTGCAGCTGAGCATCTGCCTTAACTCAGACTTAAAAAATAAATGTTAAATCGTATTGCTTATTCCTAACCTATTTCGCAATTATCTCCATCAGTTATCATTTCAGATACCATACACATAAGATTTTGTGATTTAACATTTTAACTGGGGTAGCTGGATTCGAACCAGCGTATACAGCAGTCAAAGTGCTGTGCCTTACCGCTTGGCGATACCCCATCATTACAAGACACATTTTGAATTATTGCCTAACCACTTGGCTATCTATGCACTCTGAGCATAAAACTGGATTCGAACCAGCGTTTATAATTTGCTATAAGCAAGTTTGCTGTAATGTGTCTTAAAGATATTTCTTAAATTTTTAAAAGAGAGGTCTAATTAAAAAAAACTAGGCTCGTAAAGCTATAATAGTAATGCCTATCAATAATCCCTATTTGCTTCAACTCAGATTATTGGTTATCAGCTGGAGCCGGACTACCGGCGTCTTGTTTTCCTTTTAAATAGAATTAAAAGAAATTTGCTGATCCGAGCCTATATTATTGATAATCGGGTGGATTTGCACTCGCCTTACTTCTGTATCCTACAGAACCCTTAGAAGATAAACTTCTTTAGCACCTTGCAATTATCATTCATTTACTTTATATATTTATTATATCATTTAATTTATAAAAAATCAAATGATATAATGCCTAGCGTTTCAGATACTTTTTAACCCTAACTTGCGATTGCCGCAAGGTCTGATATTCACGCATGCTCCTTTAGTACCATGGGGCTTAGGTCTCGACCAGGTAGCGGTACTCATTTCATAGCCGGGTCTCCTGGAAGATGGTTTAATTCGTTTTATACCGCCTACTCCTTACAGCGGTTTGGCTGTTTCTCAAAATCCATTTAACCGTTTCTTAACACCCATCAGATTTAATCTGGATTTAGTGACTGCGGCACCAAGTCCTAGGGACGGGATTTGCACCCCCCAAATAGCTATTTACTCTAATCATACTTACTAAATTACTCACAATATTTTTTCTAGCTTATTATTATTGTTTTCTTAAAGCAGTTTAATCATTACCCTCAAGCCTTTTCTCAGCAACACCTTTACTTTTTCCTTAATTATTCTTAGCTAGATAAAAATAATAAGAATCAGTTGCGCCTAGGTTATTTATTTTTTTTAATACTTGGTGTGCTGTTACGCCAAAGGAAGATTTGTCCTTACCAGTTACGGGGTGACGCATCATAACTCTTTACATCCTATTCTTTTACTCTTTTATCTTCGATTGAAGTTTTTCATACTTTCGGATTTAAAGTTCCACTCTTTAAAAGATAGCTGCTTCTAAGCCAACTTTCCAAGTATTAATCGGAATGGCGGGATTCGAACCCACGACCTCTTGAACCCAAATCAAGCGTGCTACCAAGCTGCACCACATTCCGTTTTTTTTCTCAAGACGAATCCTCCCATGAGGACAAGATACAATCAGGATTCGAACCTGAAGGTTTTTAATGTATGCGATATATTCTTTAAAACTAAATAATATTGCAGATTTCGTCTTTTGGTCAATAAAGTCTTTTCTCTCTTTACCGCCACCTCATTCTTTAGACGGAAAAAATTTCAAAGGATTGATTGGAAAGAGTACCTTTATTAACTTATATATTTATTATATCATTTATTTTTATAAAAATCAATTTTTAATTTTTCTTGATTTTTATAAAATGGAAGTGGAAAGAATCGAACTTTCGTGACGGCGTTATCAGCACCGCATACTAACCGTTGTATGACACTTCCGAATCCAAAAGACCTTTTCAGGTCTTACATAATTTCTGGATTTTCATTGAAGAATTTTAAGAACTTAGCTTCATCTTCTTTTAAAGAACAAAACAGTTCTAATTCATCTCCTTTTTCTCCAAGTAATGCTCCAATAGCAACATACTGTGTTAAAAGAGATTTCATATTATATTTATCACCATACTGAGAAGTAAGTGTTACATCTCCTTTACAAGCATTTACTACTGCAAGAAAATTTTCTACCTGTGAAATCTTTGTCAACTTCATAATATAAACTCCTTTCTTATGAAAGTGGATGATTTACAGTTTGTAAATTAGAACGAACTTCTAATTTATATTCATCTTTTATCAAATAATCTACAAGAACTTCAATTAATTCTAAATCATTCATTTGCCGCCCTTCAAGTTTAAAATGATTAAAACCTAAAGGTAAATAAATTTTTTCAATATCTTGCGGGCTAATATAATTTTTATATTTTCTTAACTCGTAATATCTTGAGCCACGACTCGAACAAGTAAAACTAATATCTGTCTTTCCATATAATTCAACTTCTGAAATTGCTTGATAATGTTTTTGTCGATTAGGACAATTAGGAATACAACAAGGGTCCGCAAGTATTTCACATTTCTCTTTATTCTGAATCTTTTGGAGAAAATCAAAATTATTATTCCAATCAAAATCCATGACTGTTAAAAAATAATTTTTAGAAATTTCTGCATTTTGTTTGTTTCCATCATTTCGTAAGCATTTTGTAATAGATGAAATATATCTATAATCGTTTCCATACTTTTCTCTTAAATAAGATTCTAATATAGAAGAATTACATAAAATCTCATTATTACCAGTGTTAAAAATTTCTGTAATTAAATTACATTTCTTATCACTTAAATGTTTTTCTTGTAAAAGACCATTTGTAAAAGTAAATCGCACTGGAATGTTATACTTTTGGAAAGTATCTTTAATATGAATTAAATCATAATCTCTGTCTAAAAGTAATCTTCCACCATTCCAAATACAATTAGGAGAATCATAAAAAGCTCCAATCTCTATATTATCATAAAACATTTCTCGCTTAAAAGTATAAGCATATGCAAGCATTTCACATAATTTAAAATGTCCACAAAAACCTGGTAAATAGAAATAAACTTTTTTTGAATACATCTAAATCCTCCTAACACCCGATGAGGGAATCGAACCCCCGGCTTAGCGTCCGTAGCGCCACGTTCTTTCCACTGTACTAATCGGGTAAGTCGATAAAGGAAAAATCATTTCCTTTATCTTATGTATATATAATAACAAATTTTTTATAAAAAATCAATTAAAAGTAAACAGCTGCTCCATCAGGAGTTGAGTAATAAGCATCACTGATAATTACTCCAGTATTACTATTTGAAGCATGAACTACAGAACCATCTCCAAGAGAAATAGCTACATGACCTAAACCATGATAGAAAATTAATGCACCTGGAGTTGAAACCGCAGTAGAAACATCAATCTGCGTTCCACCATAATACTGGTCTGCCGCTGTTCTTGGAACAGAAATTCCATAAGAACTAAATACATATGATACTAAACCGCTACAGTCAAAACTATCTGGTCCAGTAGCACCCCAAACATAAGAACAACCTACATAATTACTTGCGGTTGCGGCAATTAATGAACCGGTTGAAGAATCTGAAACAGTTGGTTCTTCATATGAAGGCTCTTCCGCAGTATCTTCTTCATTATCATAAGAAGGCTCTTCATTTACTTCTTCTTCATAAGAAGGTTCTTCTTCTGGAGACTCTTCTTCGTAAACTGGTTTCTCTTCTGAAACTTCTTCTTCATAAGTAGAATCTTCTTCATAATATTCTTCCTCTTCTTGAGGCTCTTCATATGAAGCTTCTTCTTGATATACTTCTTCAGTATTTTCTGTTTCTACTTCTGGTTCATAAGAATAATCTTCAGTAGACTCTACTTGAGTTTCATAGTCATAAGTTTCTTCTGGCTCAACATAAGTTGGAACCATTTCTACAACATCATTATTCTCTGTTGTATTTTCTGTTGTTGTAACTGGCTCATAGTTAGTTACATCATTAATTTTTGTTGCTGTTGGATAATAAGTATTCAAAGTAACATAATCGGCATTTACATATCCATATTGGTTATCATCTGTTACCACACTTACCCAGGCAGATTGATCATAAGCTTCTGTAACTTCAACTGAAGCATTCTGATCAATAATATCTAAAACATTGGAATTTTCATCTTTTGTTTGTCTTACTTTTAAGCCGTTTGAATTGACGGTAGCTTTTGTATAACCTTTTGCAAAAGGTTCATCGCCACAATATTGACTTGCAACATATCCAATCACATCCCCAGACTGAATTTTATACCAACCGTATTCATCTTCTTCCAATAGTACGCCTTGTGCATTATAAGGTAGATTTCCAATTACTTCTCCATCTGGAGTAGACCTTACATTTACATTAGCACCTGCATAGATATAATCTCCAGGCTCTGCCGCAAATACAGTTATTGGACTTACACCCAATAAAGCACTACTTAATATAACAGCTCTAATCACATTTTTCTTCATTTTTTCTCCTTAATACTATATTGCAAGTTTTCGGTTACAAAATTATTACAAAAATGTTACAGAAGTATTAACTAAAAAGGCTTAACTAATATGATTTTTTCCTTATCTTCATAAACATAATAATCTTTGTAATTTTCATCTAAGTAAAAATACTTAGTACAAAGAAAGACTTTTTCTTCATATAAATTAAATACATTCTCATAAAACCAAATTGGAATCATAAGCCTATATCCATTTATTACAAGCCAATATTGGATTAAACTCTTATGATGTTCTTCCAATAATTTAACATTTTCTCCAACAGGAACAACAACACAATTTACTTGCTTATAAAATCCTTTTGGAACTTCGTCAATAATTTTTTGCATTTTATTTTTCCTTTCTTTGTTAATAGAATATGTGCGATTCGAACGCCGCCCCAAGCTCCAGAGAACAATGTTTATTAAATTTTACTCCAATCTTCATCAGTATACATCTTTATTTCTGTTTTTTTATTGGGTAAATTTTCAGCTATACACCATTTTCTAATAGCATTATCAGATACCCCATATTTTTTTCCTATACTTAAAAAAGATTCATTCCTAATCAAATCTTTCAGCTCCTCTCTTGTAGGTCTATCAACAAAACAAATTTTTTTATAACATTCTTGACACAAACCAGACTTAGAATAAGAACTAATTTGTTTTCCACAAGAAGAACAATAATAAGCTTTTTCATTTTTAGGAGTTGTTCTTTTTATAAAATCTTCTTTTGAAATAATTAATTCATCAGAGTAATTAATTATTTTTTCAATCTCATAATCCTCTGCTTTATTATAATTATTATTACCATTTTGAGGAGGGCTAAAACGTAATGTTTTATTTGTCGAACATTCTTCAACTGGTATTAAATAAACCTGACCATTATAATAAGTAGCAAAATAATCAATTTGTTCTTTAGTATAAAGATGTTTTACTGTTTTTTGAGTATTTGTTGTTTGAGATACTGTTGTTATTTGAATTGCAGATAAATCATAACCACCTGCAATCCCTCTTAGCTTAGGATTAGAGCATGATTTACACTGTATTCGTAAAAATTTTCCATTTACGTCAGCAACAAAATCATATTTTGCTCCATTACCATAAGGAATAGAAACTTCATACCCCAATTCAATAAATTTTGAAATACATTGCAATTCTACAATATTACCAATAGATTGCGTATAATTCATAATTTTATTTTTATTTAATAAATTTGCTTTCCAAAGCTCGTGTGCTACCATTACACCACATACTCTTTATTACATAGACTATTGCGAACTTGCCGTCTATGAAGGCGACTCTATTATTTATACTCAATGCCATAATTGAGTTTGTGGGTGCGATCTTGCCCAGGTCCAAGCCTTTACCCCGGCGGATTCAGTACAGGTACTATCTCCGCTGTGCCCTACACTCTATTGTTATGTATGCCGTTCACCGCATTTAATAAAGGATTTGCGAGCCGATGGAGGGCTTCGAACCCCCGACCTACTGATTACCTTTTTAATCTTATCGGCTTTTATTTTAAATTTTTTCCCACTCTTCATCAGAATAAGAATTTATATCTTTCTTTTTACTTGGTAAATCATATCCAATACACCATTTTCTAATTGCATTATCAGTTACATTATTTTCTTCTGCAATTTTTGTAAAAGGCATATTTCTAATTTTTTCTTTTAATTCAGCTCGAGATAAAGGTTTTATCTTTATTCTACTTTTGTTAGAACAACTTACACATCTGGTTGAAGATTGATTAATTTCTTTTCCGCAATCAACACAATAATTTTTTCTAATAGTAGTTCTTTCTCTGCCGCTATCTTTATTTAACGCTTTATAATTCTCTGTTAAAGAATGACAATTTGGACACAAAACTTGTAGATTTTCTTTAGAATTATTCATATAATTACCATCTTTATGATGAATTTCTAAAGGACTTTTATGAGTAACAGGGTTTATTTTATTCCATCCACATATTTCACAAGAATAATTATTTTCTTTTAATAAATATTCTCTAATCGTAGAAGAAAGTTGATTACTACCTCGTATTCCGTCCCATTCTCCATCTAGCCATTGTTGAATCTTTTTATCACTTTTAGCTAAATTCGCACATTCTTGAGAACAATAAATATTATTTTTTTGCGTTGGGGTTAATAATTTACCACATCTTTTACAAAATTTCATTTTTGAACCTCCGATTATATTTGTTATTATATATAATTTTTTCGGACTTCGATTTTATTATTTTTGTCCAAAAGAAGGTTCAAAGCTCGGGGTGGGATTCGAACCCACGAGGGATTTCTCCGGCAGATTACAAATCTGCTACCATCGCCGCTAGGTGACCCGAGCAAAAATTAAGGCGAGAATTACTCGCCTTAAAAAATATTTATTAGGCTGAGATTATTGACCTATTATAATTAGCTTTGCTTACCGTTGGAAGTAAGTAATCACACGAATGATTAATCCGTAGCTAATAGCGACACCAGTTTCAGTGGCTCCTGGCAAACTCTTACTACATAGTATCATAAATTTCCTTTCAGCACATTCTTCCTTGCGGGATTAGGAGATTGCAGTCTCTTAGAGTTGCACCTAATTGTACTTTTTCATATCTTACCTTGCGAGTTTAATATGTGTCCATATTACAGAACAATAAGTCGCTTTTCTCTATGTAGTCATGTACACTTTTGCTGTATAAGTAAATGTTTTATTCTTCTCATATAATATTGGAAGGTATAGTCAGAACCTTTCTGGCTAAATATCCAATGCAATCATGTACATATATTATGGATTACGAGGTACACATTTGAGCATCTATACCTTTTGAGTACAGCCCACTCATCGCAACCCTGCTCGTCTTGCTATCGACTCACTTTAGGCTATTCCAACTATCTTTCGATTTAAGTCAGAAATGACTAATTAAATATAGCACTTATTCTTGCGGAATTTGCACCATATAACAACCTTACTGTCCACCCATTTCTGAGTTTATGTATAGCACTTTTCCCATAATGCCCGACCAACCATTGTCCTCAGCGGACGCCCCAAGACTTTAGGTTGGAACGTTAGTAAGTATTGGTTTTCTGTTACCCCTCTTTAGAAGGAGGCACTTTCGTGCTTTATACATGTTACCATGCTTATTTAACGACCCGAAACCAGCCGATTAATTTTTTAAACGTGTTTGCCGAAGCTAGTGCGTTTTTGGATAACTAATAATCCGAACTGAGCTGGTTGGATTCGAACCAACGTATGTAGGAGTCAGAGAGAATGGAGAGTCTTGAACTCACATCTTAGGTCTTACGTTTAGACGACATTCCCAAGTCCTATGCCTTACCACTTGGCGACAGCCCAATAATCAAGACGCATACTCACCTTGAGATTTGATTTACAGTCAAATTTTTAAGATTGCTTTTTAGCGTCTTTATCATTATATAAATATTATATAATAATTTTTTATAAAAATCAAATTTTTAAGTAACCTATTGTTCCGTTCTTCAGTTACTCAGCTTTGCAATGCAAAGACGGAAACAAAGCGTGGGGTTAGGGAAGCTCGAACTCCCGACCTCTTGTTTGCAAAATAAACGTTCATTCTGACTGAACTATAACCCCAAAATTAAAGTGCTGGCAAATGTCCAACCTTTAATTTATAAAAATTATGAATGACGAGTTCATAAAAGAATATATGTTGTCATCATATATTTTGGTTTTGTCAACCAAGCGACTCCGACGGGACTTGAACCCGTGTTATTCCTGCGTGACAGGCAGGTACCATAACCAGCTAGGCGACGGAGCCAAATCAAGATGGATTTGTTTGCAACTTAATATCCCCAATATTATGCTTAATTTATATTGCTGTATCCATCTTAGTGGGGGAGGCAGGACTCGAACCTGCGGTGTTTCTTTGTGGCTGATTTACAGTCAGCTGCCTTCGCCGCTAGACTACTCCCCCAAAAAATCATTAAGTCGGACAGCTATCCTTGAGAAGAATCGGTATCTCCTGGAATCTTAATTATCCCAAATGGTTACTCTTTACCCACCATAAAGATTATAAACAATTTTCTCATTTTGTTTAAATATACGCTAAGTTTTTCAGCTACGAGGTACTTAAAAGCTACCTTTTTATTACAATTCATTTACCGGAAGGATTTATGCCCCTCACAAATAAATATAGCCTGTGTACTTTAGGCTGCCGTTTACTTCACTCTCTAAACGGTCAAAACGTAGCTGAGGCTACTGGAGCGACCAGCGTATGTCAGCTAATACCAATAAATGGATTCGAACCATTGACCTTTCCCGTATGAAGGGACTGCTCTACCAACTGAGCTATACTGGCTTATTTCAAGACATCTGTATTAAAAGAGTCGTTTTTTGCGAAAACAATTTTTCTTTTTTAATTTGCTGAAATATGTCTTTTTTAATTTTTTATAATTATTATATAATAAATTTTATTAAAAATCAATAATCAAGTTATGACCCTCACTATAAAAGGCATTGTTCTTTTCTTGTTAAAATGTTTATCAGATTTGGGATACTGAAAAACAATTTTATAAGTTCTATCTCGCTGTATATTACTCCATCTCTTTATCATAAAACTATATTCACGTTTATGAGATGTTTCATTCTCAGCTTGATATTCAAACCAATCAAGAATATCTTTTCCAGATATAGGAGTTATATAACTTAAAATATTTTTCATATTAGCTTTAATCTCCTTAATAAATAAAACATTTCAAGACATCCGCCAGGTTTTGTTTTTACGGATACCAAACCTCAGCACCAAATCTACCGTTATCCAATATTATTCACCAATATTGTTCTTTTTCTTGTTAGTATATTCTACTTACAATGTTTGCAGAGAAGATGTCTTATGATATGCTCCCAATTTAAAAAGCCTGTGGCTTTTTAAGAAGGATTTTCACCTTCGAGTTCCCAGCATGGTGGGCGGTAACTGTTCATATCTTTTTTATTTATCATTTATTATAGATATATTATATAATAATTTTTTATAAAAATCAAATTTAAGTTCTTTGACTGCCAATCAGGTTACAACCCTAGAAGTTTCTGCTCTACCATCTTGGCATATAAAACCATACTCGGAACTTCCTTTTTGCGTTTTATATTCTTCCAAACCAAGCCAGGAGTCACTTGTTTTACAGAGAAACATTACGTTTTCCAATCCTTCTAACAAAGTCACTAACGCTATTTTAAACTCTCGATTAGAAATATCATCTAACATATTCAAGACTGGCATATAATCTTGAAATGCGGGACCTGGGACTCGAACCCAGGACAAACATCGCTTATAAGGCGACCGCTCTAACCATGACTGAGCTAGTCCCGCAAATCCCCAACCGACTCTAGCCAATGGTCTTTTGTGGGGTAGTTTTTTATTTTTCAGATTTCGCTGAAAAGGGGGTGAATCACTGGGCTCCGTGGTACGAATCTCCACACGTATTAGCTTGGCTACTCCCCCGTCCTGCCTCGGGGATGATACTTATTTATAGATGCTTCAAACACTACATCTCTCTCCTTATCTTTATTACATATATATTATATAATATTTTTTATAAAACATCAATTAAGATATTTTACTTTATGAGATTCCTACTAATTCTAAAACTCTCTTATTTTCATTTTCGTCCATCCAATATTTCACTGGACCATCATAATGAAGAATTCTCTGTCGAGTTTCAGTATCTTTTGTCCAAACATCTTCTTGCGGTAAATGATGCTTTTCATTCCATAAATAAAAATCTTTGTACAAAGTATGTAAAACACTTTGATCTTCTTGAAAATGATTATCAGTTCCAATTCTAATTGCTTCCCAAAAAGTTTCATATGAAGGCTTTACAACCCAAATAGAACCATGTATTACATGTTCAGTTACATCCCAAGGCTGAATATATGCCGCAGGTAATTCATAATCTGTAAAATATGAATCACAATTTTTTCTAAATAAAATATCTGCATCTACAAAAGCAACTTTATCATAATCTACAAAAGTAAAAGTGTAAAATTTAGACATTGTACAATGCCAATATCTATAATCCCCATCTCCTTCAACCAAAGACCAACTTTTCCCTTCTATTGGAGCATCTCCTACAAAAGATAAATATGGAAATCTTCTATATTCAATTCCAAAAGATTCTAATAAATCTAAATTTTCTTTAATAATATTATTTGTTGCAATAACTAACAAAGGATATTTAGATTTAACTTTTTTTAAACTTTTATTAAGATTAATTGCTCCTGGAATAAAATCATTTGTAGCAATTAAAGTTATCCATGCATATTTTTCCATATAAAATTCTCCTTCTTTTAAAAAGGCGAGACTAGGATTCGAACCTAACTGTTATAATAACCACGGATTTTCAGTCCGTTTGCGGCAAGTAGTCTATATCAAGACTAAATTGACTTCCGCTGCGTAACCACTTCGCCTTCTCGCCATAAAAATAAGACCTTTTTTTTAAAAAAGAAATGTCTTACAAAACTTTAAGGGTGGATAGGGGGAATCGAACCCTCACTATCAGAGCCACAATCTGACGTACTAACCATTATACTATATCCACCATAACGACGGGGGTGGGATTCGAACCCACGGACCGCTCATCACGGTCGGAGGTTTTCAAGACCTCTGCACTCAACCAGGCTATGCGACCCCGCCATAGCGATGGGGAGAGGATTCGAACCTCCGGATCGGAATAACCCGATCAACAGATTGCTTCAAATATGCTAACAAACCCTTTTTAACACCTCCTCAACCTCATAATCTTTGGCGAAGCTGCATTTTGTGCATCCATTTGAAGGCTTCTCAAACCAAAGTGTTTTTTCAGAAGAACATTCTTCTACTGGGATTAAATAAACTTTATCATTCCAATATGTGGCAAAAAAATCAATATCATCTTTAGTATAAATATGTTGTCTTACACCAGAACTACGAGCATAAGAAGTTTTACAACTAAAAATAATAGATTTTTGTTGTTCAGTTTTCCATCGAGATGTTTTAATTTGAATTCTTAAAAGTTTTCCATTAACATCCCAAATTTGATCATATCTATCTTTATCTCCAAAAGGAATTGAAATAGAATAACCTAATTCAGTAATGTATGTTAAAACTTTTAATTCTGTTAATTTACCAATAGTGTTTGTATCCATATTTGAAAGAGGCTTATTAGTTATTCAAAGCAATCTGCCGCATTAAACCTACTCTGCCACCCCACCAAAAAAAAAGGATTATAAAAAGTAGTAGCAAGAAAAACAAACCATGAAGGTCTAGATGTAAAAGAATCTACTACATTTATTCTTTTGTTTCTAATACATTCCAGATATATTAGAAAAAGATGGCATCCTCCAGCCGTACATACCAACCACACACAGAAAGGAAAAAAGAAACACAAAATAAAATGTACGGATCTCTTGTTGGAGTTCTTTTAGTAGCGGGACTGGGACTCGAACCCAGGACCTCCAGCCTATGAAACTGGCGAGCTACCACTGCTACTATCCCGCAATATTAACTTCTTCTGAGAAAATTTCCTATTTCATCAAATTCAAAAAATACTGGTTCTCTTTCATACCCATCTGCAATCATAAAAGAAACTCTTGATGCAGGAAGAGAAGTGTATTGTTTTCTTAATTCAGTTAAATCTTCATCTTCAAAATCTTCCACAATAAATTTATTATTATGGCAAGCTTCCTGAATCAATTTAACTCCAACAAGTAATTTTTCTTTATCAGTCATAAAATTTTCTCCTTTTACAAGACAGCTTATTTTAGGTTTGTAAGAATTAAAAGTTCTTTCCTTGAAATAATATAATTGTTTGCTGTTTCTGTCTTAAATGACCCCGGCGGGACTTGAACCCAGCATTTTCGCCGTGAAAGGGCGAAGTCACTAACCATTAGACCACGGGGCCGCAATACTTGTACTGGGATTCGAACCCAGGACCTTGAGATTAAGAGTCTCCTGCTCTACCAACTAAGCTATACAAGTTCAAAATCCGTCTGACAGGATTCGAACCTGCGATATATCGGTTAAAAGCCGATTGCCATTCCACTTGGCTACAGACGGTTATGTCTTATTCTGTTTTCGATATTTCTGTTTTCGTTTCTTCATCTTTATTCTCCTTTTCTACTTCTGGTTTTTTTTCTAATTCAATTTCTATAAAAGAATTTTCAGAAGCCATTTTTAATAAATCTTCAGAAGTAAATATTTGTTTCATATTTCATTTCCTTTATTATTATAATATAAATTTTTTAAAAAATCAATTAAGCTAAAGACTTGGCGGAATACATTTTTCAGAACCACTTTAAATGCGAAGGCTTTTACAGTTAAAAATAACTAACCAACCAACCTCACTTTCCTCACATACCAAGTCGGGCGATTGGACCTGACCCGTTTCAACTTAACTCGATTATTTCATTGCCATCTGAGGTTATCATCCTAGAATGTTACGCCATTCAGCGTCCTCATCTTTCTACGATTAAGGCATCATATCATCGCCACATTCCATTCGCAGTCACGTTTAATGTCGTTTTACGCAAGCTATTACCCTTGCAACAATCCTATTCACTTTCGCTCTTTGAACTCGCCTTTTAGTCAAAAGGTAACAGTCAATGTTTTTGGCTACAGCATTGACACTGTAATTGCGGTGGGCGGGATTCGAACCCGCGTCTTTAGGTTATGAGCCTAACAAGGAACCACTCCTCTACCCCGCGATATTTTTTTATAGGGATTTTTTACGAGATACTTTCATTCACATGCTACCATTGCACCATACGTCCCCTACAACGCAGTGGGAGTCGAACCCACATCACTTCTGTTCCAAAGAAATAATTTGAAAAATAATCGCTGTAATGTATCTCAAACATCCCATATAGGATTCGAACCTATGAATAATAGATTAGAAATCTATTGCCTTTTCCACTTGGCGAATGGGATAGAAAAGAATCTGTTGCCGCAGATTCTCCAAAACTTATTTGACATTCTTTTGGAAACTCGGCAAAGAATCCTCTATCCAGTCAAAATGATTTCTTCAAATTAGACCATCGCCAGCATTTTCCACGCCAGCCAGAGAATCGAACTCTGTAATTTTTCAATCTAAGTTTTTTGTAGTATAACCTGTCACTACCAAACACTGCACACTCATTATTTATTAGGAACGTGCCCAAACCTAATCTTACTACGATAATACCTACTTAAAAACTTTTTTCAGTATTACCGCAGATAGATGACTCTAAGAGGAATCGAACCTCTGCCTACAGATTGAGAGTCTGTCGTCTTAGACCGCTTGACTATAGAGCCAAAAAACTTATTACTCTTCTTCTATTGGTTCTTCATTCATAACGGATTCCCAGTATTCAGCGTCATCATAAAATTCTTCACACTGTGGACCTAAATCAAAATCATCAAACATAAATATCATTTCCTTTCTTTATCTTATATAAATATTATATAATATTTTTATTAAAAAATCAATTAAGATTTTTATTCAAGACAAAATATACATAACATTCTATCCACTGAACTACCGCCCCACAGAGGCGGGTTGGATTCGAACCAACGTCTTAACCTTGGAAGGGTCAACAGTATCTTTAAAAGATTTTGCAGAATTTGTCTTTTTTTTTAAATAAGATAATCAAAACATATTTTGAAGTTGCCTGGCGCTCTCCCAGCTGAGCTACCTAAAAGTCTTCCACTAATAGAGTGAGGCTCGAACTCACGACATCCGGGTTTGTTATCAAACATTCATCGCTGTTAATGTTTTTCCTTTATCTTATAAATATATTATATTATATTTTTCATTTAAAATCAATAAAGAAAAAATTAAGGGGTATTATAATCTTTTTATATAATACCCCTTTGAAGTCTAAGGGGTGCAGCTTAGTATTTATGAACTGATTGCTAATCCCAGCTACATGACTCGACAGGGGTCTACGTACGTACCCTTTACGTTAAGTTTGTTTTCCATTTTGTCTATACCTACAATCTTACCTTTCACGCCATGTAATTTTCTTTGTCCCTATTTCTTATTTTCTTCAGACTTCTTATACAGCCCAGCTCTGTACACGCCATATTTTTTGAGGTTTTCACTGAGCCGCCGAAGCACTCAGCCAACAAGCAGGTATTTACCTCTAACTTGGACTCTGGTTATTTAAAGGTTCGCATTTTTATTTTCAAGTAGCGAAGCACTTTAATGCTCAAAATGGGACTTGAACCCATACCCTTGTGGAGCGGTGTTTGAGACCGCCGCGTCTGCCTATTCCGCCATTCGAGCATATTTAATTTGGCTTTCCACAGCAACATAAGCCATTAAAAGTTGCTATGAGTTGAGTTTAGTGCCAAAACTCAGTTCTCCTCTTTAAAGGCACATGGCGAGACGTTAGTCTTTAAATGAGTCCTTACGCGGGCTCGGAGTGAGGTTCACCATGCTACACAATCTCTCCCTAAACGGCATAACACCAGTACGTTATGCGGTACCTATACATCTCAATCACACTATTTTCTCTCTTAGTGCAAGAACGTGTGTCAACAAACCGTATAGCAGCTTGCTGATAAATGCCCAATGAGAGACTCGAACTCTCACGCCTAAGCCGCAGCTTCTAGGACTGCTATGTCTGCCAGTTCCATCAATCGGGCTAATGAACGGGGAGAGATGAACTCTCCCCTAAAAGAGAGGTAATATGGGATATTGTCCCAAGCTCCCCCAGCAGGACTCGAACCTGCGATACGCTGGTTAATCAACAGTTGAGATTTGAACTCAAATCCTTGGCATTACTTATGCTACTGTCGCACAGCCAGCCGCTCTACCAACTGAGCTATAGGGGATTAAAACAAGACAGCCAGAACCTTTTCGACTTTTTATTAGGTACGAAATTAGCTACCACTAAACATATACTAAAAATTCTTAATAGCAAAAGAATTTTTCCTTTATCATCTATTAACCTACAAGGTTATTTGCTGATTAGCTGTCTTTACATATATATTATAACATTTTTTTATTTAAAAATCAATTTTCTTTGTTTTCTTTCGACTTAGAACGGTTTTTAGCCTGCTGCTCTTTATCTTTCTCATTCTGAATCTTTCTCAGCATTCCTTCAAGTTTTCCTACTGGCTTACAAGTAATTCCCATAACTTTCTTATTTCCTTTCTTTATCTTATATATATATTATATAATATTTTTTTAAAAAAATCAATTTACTTATCTTTAAATGTAAGAAAATAACTTTCCATAACCTCAACAGTCTCAACCTTTCCATTTTTATCTGGATCAGTTGCAAAAGTAACTGAATAAGGAGTTTCTTTTACATAATGATATTTCTTATGTCTCTTTAAAAAGTCTGCTACATACTCATAATTCATAGTACACACCTCATTTATATTCTTCAAGCGATGGAGGCGGGCTCATGCGTCTCGCCCCCACCACAAGAAATCTATCTATCATCGAACATTAAAAATAATGTTCTCAAAACTAACGCCGCCATAGACCAACATGCTATTGGCGTTGCCAAAATTACAAATATAATTCCGCCTACTGTTTCATAGCTCAAGCCATACACTCCTTTAAAATATTAGCACGACTCGGATGGCGCAATTTTCTTAAAGCCTTTGCTTCAATCTGACGAATACGCTCTCTTGTAAGACCATATTCTTTACCAACTTCCTCAAGGGTCATAGCTTTTTTACCGCCAATACCAAATCTCAAACGAAGAATATTAGCTTCACGATCACTTAATGTATCAAGAACAGCATTCACCACGTCTCCATTAGATTCTTTAATATATGCACTTTCTGGATTAACAAAATGAGTATCTTCAACAAATGAACCAATAGTAGTATCATCGTCGTCACCCACCTGAATATCCAAACTTGTAGGTTCTACAATATAAGACTGAATTTCTTTAGCCTGTTTTTCAGAAATGCCCATTGCATCAGCAATTTCTTTAATTTTCGGCTCATGATCCAGCTTACTAAGAAGCTCCCGTTCAGTCTTTTTAAACTTATTGATATTCTCTGTCATATGAACAGGAATACGAATAGTTCTTGACTGGTCCGCAATAGCTCTTGAAAGAGCCTGTTTAATCCACCAAGAAGCATAAGTTGAAAAACGAAAACCTTTTGATACATCAAACTTTTCTGCGGCTTTAATAAGACCAATATTTCCCTCCTGGATTAAATCCTGATAGGATAAACCACAACCCTGATAATGACGGGCAAGAGAAACAACAAGACGTAAATTAGCTTCAACTAATTCATTTTTTGCGGACTGGTCTCCTTCAGCGATTCTATTAGCCAGCTCAACTTCTTTCTCCGCTGACAGCATAGAAAACTGTCCCATTTCACGCATATAAATCTTAATAGAATTATCTACAACTGCTTCTGGAGTCGCTACTTTTACATTTTCCATTAAGAAAACACCTCTCTTTTATTTATTATAAATATATTATAATATTTTTTTATTAAAAAATCAATTAAGACTTTTTAACTAAGCAGGCCGGTGAGGAGTCGGACCCCGAGCCACAAGATTTGGAGTCTTGCCCTCATCCGATGAGGTTTAAGGTTACCGACCTATATAGGTGGATTAATCCACCTTTAAAGCATATAACAAGTTAAGTTGATGAAGCTCTTTATCAACTCTTGGAAAAAGTTCATTAAAAGCTGCAATTAATTTTTTATTTTTTTCATAATTAAGACTCGTAGATAAAGATAATATAGACTGCCCATATTGCTGGTCTGTCATTACATAATTATTTGAAAAAATGTAATCACTTTCTTCAGTATAACAATCAAGAATAATCAAATAGTCTTGAATCTTTTTTGCCCATTCTCGTCCTTGATCTGGTTCATGTTTAGCACGCCAAGACGCTTCTGTAGCGTAATCTTCATATGATACATTAAAACCAACTGCTACAACTGCATGAAAATCTACTCCCATATAGATACCTCTTTTTATTTTTCTTCTTTCTTAACTTTCTATATATATTATATAAAAATTTTTTAAAAAAATCAATTGAGTATCTATTTATGTAATTTTAATAAAAAATCCTCGGGCAAAATTTTTGTAGAGTGCCCGAGGAGATTTAAAAATATTTTGTCTTACAGACCAAATCGCTGCATCATATCAGCAATCTTATCTTGCTCTTCCTGAGTAATCTCTACTTTGGGTTTAATAACTTCAGCTCTCTGCCCTCTAATTGGAGTCGTTGGAGTATCCTCACTCCAATCCCATGCAGTATGAGCTGCTTCATTTTCTGCTGCAATAGGTGTTTTTGGACATGTCATAGCGATAGCAATCTGAACACGTTCTCCACCATCATCTGCCCAAACATAAATCTTTTTATCTTGTTCTCCAATATAATCGGCTCCAAAAGCCATAGCAATTTTATTCTGCACGTTTATTTTTGCAGTACTACCTTTAGCGATAAGTCATTCCCCCTATTCTTTAACCCTGTTTTTCTGTATCTTTAATACTAAAAGATGCAGACATCTCTCTATTCATATGCTCTGTATTCCACATAGATACACCAAGATTTAACACTGCTAAAATATGATTAATATCCCAAGATGGATGTTCATTTCTCAAATGGTTATAAGCTCGTTCCACTTCTTTTACTTTTGAATATAAAGAATCTTCTCTAAAATCTGTTGCTTCTATCATTATCTTCTTCTCCTATTCCACAATCTACATAACAATCTTTACAATAATGTAATCCTGTTTTATGGTCAAAACAAGTATCAATGGTATAGTATCTACCACCACAATTTGCACATTCAACAGTTTCAGTATCGGCACAAGAAGGACAAATTATTTCATCTGCTCCTTCAATATAATATCCATCATCAAAAACAAACCTCTGTCCGCAACATGGACAAGTACCAAAAATATCGCTATCGCTATTACCATACTCCATTTCACAATCATTACACATCATAGATTCAGTAAGTTCAATAGCTTTTTTACCACAACGCAAACATTTTACTTCGCCTCCAACTCTAATTTTAGGCATCTCATAAATATGTTTACGAATCATTTCTGGATTTCGCTTCTGGTCTGGACCCAGTAAAGAAGTAAAATAAGAATACCATGGAGATTCAACCATTTTATAACAATACATTGGCTCATAACAACTGGACTGCAATAAATCATTAAATTGTAATGAGTTTTTACGATTTGTTACGATTTCATTAATTCTCGCTAAATTATCTCCATAAGGAATATAAGCATACTGAAAAAAGAAATCATCAACTCCATTATCAAAAGTTTTTATCTTTTTATCAGTCCATTTACTCCAATTTCCTAACCCTGCTTGCGGCAAAATATTATCTTTTACAAAATTAATACCTACATCAGTTCTGAACGGATATTGCCTTCCCGCAAACATCATATCCCAATTTTCAGATAAATAAAGTAAAACTCTCCATTTTTTAGAATTCCACTTCACGTCTTCTGGAAAATTAGGTAATTTTTCATCTTTATCAGATTTAAGATAGCACATAATTGTACATTTATCTGTCATATAAGATAAATTTCCCGCTCGATATTCACCATCCAATGCATGACATGAACGCCAATTATGATTATTTTCACTGGCAGAGAGATAATCAAGTGGATGTACAGAAAGACATAAAGTCCCCTCTACTTTATCTTCTTGGATAATCATACTTGCCGCAGCTTGTAAAGCCTCTAATGCTTCTTTATTACTCTCAAAAAACTTAAACGCTTTTAAAAGCTTCATATCTTTTGGAATCTTATCACCTTTATCAGTGACAATAGAATTGATAACTCGATTTGTGAAAAATCCTTCTCTTTGAGAACTAATAAAATCTGCTAAAGCTGGATTTGAATAATTCTGCTCAACGAGATTGGCAAAATCATCAATCTTGACTTCTTTATCATGCTTATTTAATTCAAAATAAACTTTTTCTGGAAACTCATAAATAAGTTTTCCACCCATCGCTTCTATAAAATCACGTTTTCCTTCAAGCCATTTATCAAATAAATCATCTACCACAGGGTTTTCAATACCCTGTGAATAGGAAACAACTCTTTTAAACTGTTCTTTAATATCGTCGATCTCTTTTCTGCTCAATCTTCTGACCTCTCACTACCGCATTTAGGACACGCTTTCATCTTTTTTTTCTCATAAGCTGTCCCGCAATCCAAACACCAAGTTACATTATCAACACAACAATCCGGACAATAATACACAATTTTCTTATTCTTATTTCTGGTTGGAATTACTTCATATTCACAAAATGACTTTCCGCAACATTTACATCTATAATGAGGGGTATAATCATACCAATCTTTATACTTACTGGTACCATAATCATATCCCCATTTAGTTCCATTATAAGCATAAGAATATTCAATATATTCAAAATCTGGAATGTCTTTCTCCTGAAGCATACGTTTCACTTTTTCAATCGTAGCCATCCAAGGTTTTAAATGTAAAGTTTCATATCGAGTGTGCTCATTCTCATAACCGATGGACAGATTTACTCCAGCAACGCCCCATTCAGGGCATAATTCCGCAATATCAGAAAAAGTTCCAAATGCTTCAATAAAACCAAATCCTTCTACATATTTAATAAAATCTTCATTATAACAGTCATAAAAAACACAATCATTCGTACCACGCCTATCTAACTGAATTAAATATTTTAATCCTGGAATAGGGCATTCTGGAAAATCTTTTACAAGCTGTGCCGCACCAAGACCACCAACTTCTTCATCTGTAGTGAAGATTACTGTTGGACGAAGCCCAGACTGGATAATTTTGAGTATAGCAAATACACCTGCACGATCATCTGCTCCAAGACCCTGCGGACTCCACATTACACCTTTTTCTCTATCATAATATACTTCTTCTGGCTGCACTGGAAAAACTGTATCTACATGAGCTACTAACCCAATAGGAATATCTCCAATAGCATACAAATAATCTCCTGTATAAGTAAGATTATCATATCTACCACAAAGAATTCTATTCAACATTCTCATCAGTTTTTCCGGTGAAGCTTCAACTAAATTCTTAAACATTTTTACATCATTAGGACTTAATACCTGCACATTAATCTCCTCTCTTTTTCTTTATAAATATATTATATTATATTTTAATTAAAAAATCAATTAGCAGAAATTTCGTCCCGATATTGCTCAATAGATTCTTGATCTGCGGCAGAAAGTACATGATAACATAACTGACAATGTCCACCTTCTTCACATTTTTGTCGACAACTCATTCTTCGCTCTGTTAAAACTGGATTAATAACACGATTTAAAGCACTAAAATTAAGACCAGTAACTAACATATTGAGATTGCCTGGCCAATGTTTTTGTTCTGCATAAATACGAAACATTGCACGTTCTTTTTGATAATATTTTTCTCTATCTTCAGTAAAATCTTCAAATTCTACTGCGGTAATATAATCCTCATACATCTCTAAATCTTCTGGGCGAATCCAGGTACCTACAATACCATTCTCTCTTGGTAGTCCATCTTTTATAGCTAAATTAGGCACTGCCCGCACTGGAACCTCAATAGATTTAACTAAATCCATATTAAAAAACAATGGAGCATCAATTAGTGCATAACAAACACCCAGTTCTTTTAATGCTCTTAGCTCGTATGCGGTTTTAACTCCTGCATTATGATAGAATGGAATCTCTTGAGCCTTCGCCGCAATACAATCATCAATAGTATCCACGCATATAATGAATCTTTCTTGAGATAATATATTATAATTACTTATTTCATTCCAATTAATTTCATCATCATGATTTGAATGAACTAATATAATTGTTGCTGTTGAATACTTTTCAAGAAAATCTGGAATAGCTTTTCTATCTCTATAATAAAACTTAATTTCATCTGCTTTATGCAAATATTCAGATTGTTGTCTACTGGATAAACAAAACTTCATAAGTATATATTCCTCCTTTATAAATATATAATATCATAAAAATATAGCCTTGTCAATTAAAAAATAGTAAAGCCAAATTTTGTTTTGGGTTTACGATTTGTGCGCCCAGCGCCGGCCGGCTTTGTTTTACCGTTCTTTATGGGCTTGAAAAAAAAAGAGAGTTGCTATATAAGCAACTCTCTTAATTTAATTACTCCTCAACTGAATCAGTCGGCTCATCTTCCGGATCTACCAGCTCATCTACCAGTTTGTATCCCTTAACAGTTCTCTTTTTACCTTCAGCACCAGTTACTTTCATGTCGGTTTTCTCCGCAATACCAGCCTCAACCAGGGCATTCAGTCGGTAAACACACTTAGCAACTGTAGCATCCTCATCCTCAATCTTTGCCGCAATATCTGCGATAGTCTCAAACTCATGAGTCAGAACTGCCTGAATCTCACCCTGTAACTTATCGGATGTAGCTCTCTTTTTCTTCGCATTTTCTTTTGCTTTGTTTAGCTTCTTATCCAGAAGAACAATCTCGTTCTCTGCGAATGCTTTCAGCTCCTCACTTGTTACTGTTGGATCATCAACGCCCTCTTCTTTTGCTGGATAAGACATAACGCCAGTCTCTGCGAAACGAATAAGTGCCTGATACATCTCTCTTTTTGTAATCTTTTCCATAATCTATACCTTTTAACCTTTCTTTATCTTTGATAAATATATTATATAATAATTTTTATTTAAAAGCAAGTCTCTCTTTTAAAGTGCCATTGCAATGTCTCCAATGCAATACTCTGCGGAGAAGAAATCTCCTCGTGACATGAGATTTCTTGCTCTGAAGAATTCCGTCCAATCAAGACGATCTTCAATGGCGAACTTTTCATCTGGCTTCTGATATTCTTCAGCCATTGTGTTCATCCAAGTTGTGTCTTTCAGAGAGTCATCATCTTTGTCAAAACCAAAGAGTGCAAGACCTTCCTCAGTACAATCTCTTTCATATACATAGTAGTAAGGATCTGCATAAAATCTATTCAGAACCTCTCTTTTACGGATATTCGCAAAGTATTTTGCGGAACAATCATGTTCAATATCCATGACATGAATAGTTTCAATAATTTTTGTTTCATCCCTATCAGATACAAGTCTAATAGGTGTCATATTACGGATAAGATGATTCTCACCTGTAATCGGGTCCTGAGCCACTTCATCATCAAAACAACAATCACACAGAAGTCTGCCATCAACTTCAATAAGATCATCTTCATGTCTATAAGATGCTCCGCAAATTGAGCAGAATGCTGCTTCATCACAACATTCTCCCATCAATTTACCCTCTTCATCATAGAAGTCAGCAGCCTGTCCGCATCCCATACACTCAGATTCACCAGAGTAATTGAAAGATACAGTTACATAAGTATCGTCATTACCAATGAATAGATCTCTGTTGAAGTATGCCACATTCATATAAGGGTCATTCAGAAAATCATTGTACATTGCATTGGATTCCGGATAAACAGTTACATACTGTTCATCTTCATCTCTCTCATCAAGAGCAATATCAATGCTCATAGACTCCTGTGGATCAAATTCTCTCAGTTTATCATCGAAGTTCCACTCAGGGACATTCTTTGCTGCAAGTTCTTTTACCCAAGCAACAGCGGTTTTTGTCAAATTTGAATTGAAGTAAGGATAAGATTTGATATTTGCGATGATATCTTTATTGACAACAATCAACTCTCTCCACTTCTTATTACTCCACTCAAGTTCGCAAACATGCATTGGTTCAGAAGCTTCCAGATAAGCTACAATTACCATAGGAGAATTCATCATCTCTACAGTTCCCTGTCTGTAACAGCCTCTATCAGACCAAGACATGCAAGAGCTCCAATCAGAATCATTATCACTCATAGTTACATAATCCAGCGGATGAATAGAAAGGCAAAGATTACCTTTCAGCACTTTCTGATTCAGAATCTGAGAGACTTTGATACGAAAGTCCTCAAAATCACCCATGTCAAGCCCATAAGCAGAAGCAATTTTACCAAGTGCTTTCATAGCTTTACAGCCATGCTGAATCTTAACTTCTTTACCTGTTGGAGTTGGAAGCATAAAAGTATCATCTGCATAAACATTATCAATTAAAGCAGAAATACTTGAAACACTAGAAAGATTTTCATACATTTCTCTTTTGGCATTTTCCTGAGAAGAATTGCTCTGAAGGTATTCCATCCAGAATTTATTTAAAACCTTATTATTAAACTCGCTCATAAATGGATGTTCATCAACAAGATCGCTCATTTCTCTACGCATCTGACCGCCCTCTTTTTCAAAAGTAACAGTCTTAGAAACAATAAGATTCTCACCCATCAATCTATACAGATATTCTCTCTTAGCATCTGCCCAAAAATGAAGCAGATCATAACCACTTACACTTCTCTTACCATAGTTTTCAGATGCAAATGCATCAACCCATCCTTCAAAAGCAGCAAGTTCTTTTGCAGCAACCATGTCTCTTAAATCGAATACTTTTTCCATATCTTTAATTACCTCTCTCTTTAACTTTCTATAATTATTATATTATATTTTTTATAAAAAATCAATCAAGCTTCATTATGTCTAAGAAAGCATCTTTGTTACTTTATCCTCAATATAAGCCAGGTCTGAAGAAGATAAATCCCAAGCCGCACGAGCGGTGAAAGATGTATTTCCTCTACGATATTCATTGACAATCTGCTGAGCAAGGTTATCAAGGTCTTTCTGATGAGCCATAAATCCTAAGAACAAATTCGTTTCTCCCATCATCAATAATCATCTCCTTTTCTTTTATCTTATGTATATATTATATTATAATTTTTATAAAAAATCAATAGCTATCTTTTTAACTACCAAATATCTCTCGGAGATGCAGAATATAACTGTGACGGCATATCCGGTGTTCGCACAAGCACATGTTTTAAGATGTTTGATTCGTGCTCAGGCTTATTCATAACCTTAAAATCAGCGAATGTAAAAATAAGGTCTGCCCGCACTCTTTCACCATCCATGTAAAGCTCACGCCAAACATCACCAACTTCTTCTCCCCATCCATCAAGGATAAAAAGCGTCTGCGGAAACATCTTACTTAATTTAATCATATCTTCTGGATGGTCATACCACTTCATAGCTTCACAAAAGAAATCTTCCAGGAGAGGATCTTCATCCTCTCCAATCTCGAAATCATAAGGATTTACACTATTGAGTCCATTAATAATATCAGATTCTTTTGGAATGTTTGTTTTCTCAAAATGAACAAAACTCAGTTTATAATTTGTCAAATATCCCATAAATTATTTCTCCTTATTAGCTTTAATACATCTAGTTAATACAGTTTGTTTTACATTTTTGTAAACTTTGTGGTCTTTAATAGAACCACGAATCCAACATTTTTCGCCCTCTTCAAATCTCACTCTTGTGGAAGAAGTAATCCAAACAAAGACATTACCTGCTGCATCTTCCATTGTATAGCAGGTGCTCGGTCCATAATAACCATTGATTTTTAAAGCCTTTGTAATAGTAACTTCAATCTCAAGTCTACTACCGATTTCACCAACATAATTAGAATGACTCTCTTCATAGAGTAAAGCATTGACTGCAGATTCTACAATATTATCATTCTTTAAAGATTCACCTTCGCCAACATCACTCCAATTAAGTTGAATAGCTTTAACTCCTTCTGGAAGTTCTTCTGGTAATTCTTTTTCGGAAGATAAAGACCAGCCCCACCATTTCTTATACTGGCAACCATTCTCTTTAAACCACTCTTTATGCGGATAAGTGTCACCTTTAAAGATAGTAATGAAACCATTCTTAAAACCAAGAATCTCTTTCTGAGATTTCCAATATGGATCATTGGAATGGTCTTCTGGAGTCTCTGCAGCAAGGTCTGGATAATATTTCTTATACTCAGCATTGCTATAAGCCCGCACCTGCTTCAAATTTCCATTTGCCAGCTTTACTTTGATATACATTTTAGTTCCTACGAAATAAGGTTCTCCAACCTGCTCTAATCCTACATAAGATCTTGCTACTAATGCCATATCTTAAACACCTCTTCCTTTATTTTCTATAATAATTATAATATAATTTTTATAAAAAATCAATAGCGGTTTATTAGTTGCTTTATGAGATTGATTTAATCCCCGAACGTTCCATTCCCATATGTACCAAATAATTCTCCCATTTCTTAGGATTATCCTTACTGCCAACTAATGCACAAAGCATATCTGGTGTATATTCATCAAGATTTCCAGGCGGATTAGTGCTAAGAATTTTAGCTGCTTCTTTTACAGCTTCTTGAAGGATTCGGATTCTTTTTAAATTCTTCTCATAATCATCAAGAAGCTTATCAAGAGTATCTTTTTCCATCAATTTTTACTCCTTTATTTATTTTCTATATATATTATAATAAAAAATATAAAAAAAATCAAAGGAGACTTTTTAGTCTCCTTTGATTCTCTTAATTATTTATCATCTTTTTCATCTTCATCATCATCAGTAATCTGGTCTGCAACATCAATAATATAATCAACCAAATCCTGTGTGCTATCTTTCACAATCTCAATATTGTCTGGTGTAATAAGAGATGCTGCAAGCATTTTATAACATGTATTCTCGGATGGAATAAATACTCCAATAGTACCAATAATCAAAGCAATAATTACTGGCTTTTTAAAAGCTTTAAAAATATCCTCAATGTCATAATCTACACAACAAATAAAACCTGCAAAAGCAATACAACCAGCGATTGCAAAACCGCCAATTATAAGTAGACCACGAAGTACACCTGTTACAGAAATGAAATAGAAAAATAACGGATTAATAATTGGCTTCATATTATAAATACTCCTTATCTTCATCATTAATGTCAGTATCTTCATTTTCTGGAATTGCATAATAGTCGATCCAAGAGTCCATCTCTTCTTCCAGAACTCTATCAACATCCTCTTCATCCCAATCATCTTCAAGACCAAAATCTTCTGGGCAGTCATAAATATCGCCTCGATCTACAACTCCACCCATACCAGAATAAGAATCATATTCTTCCATTGCGTACTCTCTTGCTAAAGAATATGCTTCCTCTGCGGAATCGCAATCTACAGTTCCAATGTAGTTAGCTCCACCGAAACTTCCACCCATGCCCGCATAAATATTATACATCATAATTAACAATCCTCCGTTGATTTTTTAGCTGAATCGTCACCAAACTTAGAGCTGAACATATCTCTAATAGTTTCAGGCTGAATATTACCATGCTTAATCATATCAAAAAGAAACTTTGTTTTATTTGCCGCAATCTTAGCTTTTCTATTAGGTTCTCTTTGATCTGACGGGATAAATTGAGTTGCATAATAACAAGTATTTGCAATATCTCGAACTTCATCATAATTAAACTGCACTGTAATAATAGAATCTTCCTTATGTGTGCATTTTAACTCTTTAATAATCATTTTATCACGACTCCTTTAATTCATATTCTCCTGGATTAATGTCAACTGTAATAATCCCATATTCAGAATAACCATTATTTCCAGCTAAATTATATCCATGCTGATGTGCCCAATGAGCCGCAGCTTCTCGTGTAGGAAAAACTTGAAGCAATATTCCTCGAAGGCATGGATGTGCATCTCCCCATCCACCATATTCAATTTTTGCGATTGCGTAACCCTTGAACATATGTTCCATAAATATTTTTCCTTTCCTTATTTTGTATATATATTATAAAATATTTTTTATAAAAAATCAATTATCTTATATGTATCTGCATTTAAAATCACCTCTTTATTTATTTTCTAAATATATTATAATATATTTTTTTATAAAAATAAAAAGAGAGACTAATGTCTCTCTTTTTTGTTTGTATTAATTGAACTATTCTTAAAATAGCCGCCAATCCAACCAAGAGCACCTGCCATAAGTGGGATTTTTTCTGGTGTAAAAAATGATACATTAAATAAAGTATTCAGTGCATTACAAAGAGTCGGTCCGAATGTAATTTTACACAACCAACCACCAAAATAGCAGATAAAGAATGACAGCATTGGTGCAAAAATAACCAGAAGTATAGCCATTACAATAACACCAAAGCATCCCATTGCATCTACAAAGTCATCACTATCAAACATATTATTTACTCTCCTTTAAAATAACTTTTCCTTCCATTATACCAGAATTAGACTTCTCCTGAAATGTCCAAGTTTCAGCCTTTTCTCCATCCCGCATAGGACGAGTAAGATACCAAAGACTATTATCTTTCCATGTCACTTCAGTTAATTTTTGTCCAATAGGCAAATCAACACTTGTAGTACCACCATATGATTTTGCCATCATATTGCATCCACTACATCCAAATAATACGAATATAACAACTGCGAAAACCGCAAATTTTTTCTTCATATATTCTCCTTTATTGCAAGTCAATATTATATTCCATTTTTAAAGTTCCTTCTGGAACATATAAATCATACCGATAATCATAAAAGATCGGCGATCCAAAAATAGTATTTATAACTTTATTAACAAAAACAGGTGAATAAGCTACTACATGTGGAAGAACATTATTATCAAGATAAATTTGTGTATCTTCTCCATCTACTGTTTCATTTTTGTAATTTTCTTTATCATTTTCATCAACATTTTTATAAAGATATGTAATTTTTAAATTGCCATCGGCATTTCTAAATCCATGAGCATAAGTATTATCTTGGACTGCGGCAATAGTATGAGACTTTTCTTTATCTTCTACATATTTAATAGAATGCGTAACAGCTCCAATTCCACTGATTATTCCACCCATAAGAATAAACATTAAAAACCAAGAGACAACAGCACTGAATAATCCACCGAAAATGCCGGCAGCCCATCCCTCATTCCACAGAACCCAGCCCATGAATATTCCGAAGATAATACCTAATACAATATACAACATAAATTTGACTCCTTTCCAAAAAAGTGCTATAATATTATTATATAAGAATTAGTCTGACACGTTAGGGAGTGTAAACATGTTCCTCATATTTTCCACATATATTTACTTCACGATTGCAAATTTGCTGTTCTTTGTTCCAACAACTACAACCTTTCATACAAGTTACTTTAATACGTTCAGGATTTTTAACTGGAAAGACCTGAACTACTGGACCACGCTGAACCTGTTTCTGAACCATCTTTTCGATTTTAACTGGATTAGTTTCAAAATCGCATTGGTTCGATGTCTTGCAAGTTTTACAAGTATTCAGATGATGTTCATAACAAGTATTACAGAAAGTGCGGACTTGTCCCTCTACAATCTCTACGATAGCTCGTGAAAGCGGCGGTGTAATCGGCTGTCCGCAAATTGCACAAATAGGCATATTTTCAGCATTGCCGAAAAATCCTTTTGAACAAAAATCATTATCAGGATCACAGATAATTGAGGTCAATCTACAATAGTGATGACCCTGGTCTGAATACATCAGATGAGAGCACTGCCCGCATGTTTTAGTTGTTTTCTCGTTTGACAATTTTTTTTCCCTCCTTTGGGTTTGAGAACTCAATTAAGTTACCTTCTTCAAGAGCTTCAAGATGAATATCTGCAAGGTTATCACCGTAATATTCTTCGATTGCAGTCATGGCTTCTGTATAAGTGTCTGCGAATGTACAACCAGAGAATTTTTCAAGCTCGTAGTTATCTTCTCTAACTCGAACGCCCCAGAAAATAAATGGATACATAAACGTCACTCCTCTCGTTTTAATGCTTTGAGAATTTTAGTTTTAACTTCATCATATTCATCCATCGCCGCAAAAGCGTCGTGAATATTTCTTTTATAGTATGGAATGTTAAAGAAGATTGCTTCTGCTCCAGTAGGGGCAATAGTAATTTTACGTTCATAATCATTAAATTTAACATATGCAATTTTGTCTACTGGAAAAACAAATTCTTCATTTGTATTGCGATTAATTATAATTACATCATTCATTTAGATTCTCTCCTGCATTGTAAGTCCATAACGACCATAAAAATCTCGTTCAAGAAGTGGTTTTACCATTGTATCATATGCGGAAATGATACGAGATTTGTCAGCTCGATCAGCTTTGAAGATGTCGAGCGGACCTTCAACTGGCTCTTCTCCTGGATAGATGGATTCGATGATTTCACCGAAAATATAACCATCATGACCGAGAATTTCAAACATATAGTTTTCACGAAGATAGGAATAATCATTTAAAGATAATGCTTCCCACAAGAGATCAACCTCTTTACGAGAAATTTTCATTCCCCAATAAAAAACTCCTTGCATAATTTTTATCAATTCCTTTCTTTATCTTATGTATATATAATAACAAAATTTTAATAAAAAATCAATTAGTTACAAATGAGCTGTAGGACAAAATATGACAGGATTATAAAAAGAAATTGTATTATCTCTTGGAAAGGAGGTTTTATCATGGCAAGAAGAGAAGATATGACTAAAGTTTCTTTTCGTATTAGTGTTGATGAAAAGAATGAATTAATGAAATTTGCAGAAGAAAATGATTTGACCATTTCTCAAATTATTCGTCGTTCTGTAAAGATGTTTTTAGATAGCCAAAAGGCAGACGAAGAATAATTAGAGAGGGGATTTAAAATGTCAAAACAAAATTTTAAGATTATTTATTCTTTAAGAATACATCTTAAGTTACAAGAAATGGGCTTTAAATATCTTACAGAGATGAAAAACCCGCAGAATATGCGGTTTAATTGCTGGGTTTATGAGGCTACGCCGCAATTATTGGAGGCGTTTGATAATATCTTACGAGAAGTGGAGGATGTATAATGGCACAAGATGTAACTTTTATCGTCCACAGAGAATGGTTAGATAGTATTAAAAATCTTCCAATAGAACAACAAGATAAAATTATTGCAGAATTTGTGCGGTACGGGACTGATTTGGGGTTAAAGCACCCAGATGATGCGTTGACGCAGTCTTTTGTAAATATATTGAAAAGTCGTATAGATTTCAGCAAAAATAAATATGAGAAGAAAGTTCAAGCCGGAAAAAGTGCGGGAAGAAAGAAGAAAGTCGATGACGACGAAATTTTACGCTTAGCTCTCGGAGGAATGAAATCTGCGGAAATTGCAGAAAAGCTTGGAGTTAGTAAAAGTACAATAGACCATTCTGATGGATGGAAGAGGAGAAAGTTGTAATTTTTTGCAGAAATTAAATTGCAAAAATAGATTTTTACATAAGGTTTTTTTGTTAAAAAAAATTGCAATTGCAAACGGATCTTCGAGGCAATTTTAACAAAATTGCATTTTACCAATTTTCTGTTTTTACAAATTGCAAAAATGGACACTGGAAAAATCAGGATTTGGACTTGATTTTGTTAAAATTGGAAAAAATTGCAACAATATAATTGTTACAAAAATAGATTTTTTGTTAAGTTTGCAGATAGCTATCTTATATCTTACAATTTCTGCAAAATTACAAATTCTGCAAAAATTGTTGGTTTGCAACGATAACACTTCGTGTTATCTTATGCAAACGGCGCTCGGTTTTTGCTTGGCGGGGGATAAAAGGGCGAATTGGATTTTTAATTTAATTTTTGATATAATATATTTAAGATAAGGGAGAGAAGATTATTATGAATATTTCTATATTAGTTGTAACAAATGATTTTGAAAAATGGATTGAAAATTTTAAAGAAAGTTTTCATAATGAAAAGACCATTATTCAAAAACATGGAGTCAGTTATTACTACTTATCAGCAGGAAAAGAAATTGAAATTAGATTTTATATTACTAATAAGGTTACAGAATATATTGTGAGAGGAAGGAAGATTAATCATGTAATATTAGATAAAAAGATTGATGAAGAAGAAAGCAGATTGATACAAATTGGTTTAATTGGGAATGAAGTAAAGAAAACTGATAATTGGTTTAATGAGGTGTATAATGAATCTAAATTATGAATCTGGTAAAGTTGGAGATTATAAGGGTAATCCTGTTTATGCTATTGAGGAAGAGAAATTTGAACCGAAAAGGGCAAATAGAAATTTCATTTATGCTTTAGGACATCAAGGAACGTCTGAAATTTTGAATTTAATTTTTTGGGATGGTAGTAATTGGAGGAAATTAGGTAGTGTTAAGGCAGATGGTACTGATGTGCAGGAGAATAGACCTGATTTAAGACCAGTTTATGTCTTTGGAAGAACAGAAGTTCAGAAAGAGGAAGATTGGTTGACTGAGATGAAGAAGGCTACTAAAGCGAGAGTTAAAAAAGAAACTTCTGAAAGTAAGAAAATGGAAAGTAAACCTTTAAAGGATTTTAAACCTGTTAAAGTAGAGGAAATAGAAGATTTGACTACTTTATCTGCGGGGATTGATGCGTATATTAAAGAACAGTTGAATAGAGATTTTTTAAATTAAAGTTTAAAAGGAAGCCAAGATTATTGCGGTCTTGGCTTTTTTAGTGGGAGAAGAGAGAGATAAGATTAATAGGATTGTATAATGAGGTTTAATAATATATTATAGGATTTAATAGGGAAATAGTAGAAAATGGTAGATTTTGATAGAATGTACCTGCCCCCGGCACGCCTGAAACCACCACTCATTTTTTCTTCCTCATCCTCACCGTTTTATATAGATTTATCTCATTTCTAACCCGTCCTAACTCAATAAAAAAAGCTCCCATGAAAACTTGTTCATGGAAGCCTTGTTCGTTTAAAATTTTATTACAGACCCATCTCTTTCAGGAAGTCTCCAATCGGGTCTTTGCCATCACCAATGGTCTGCGGTTTACGTGTAATTTTGATGCTCGGCTTTGCATCATCTAAGTCCAGCCCGCCAAGTGCTTTCAGTAACTGAAGCTGCGGTGCCAGCTGTGTTTTCAGCTCGTCGATTGTAACAACAAGGAATTTAGCTGCCTCATTCAGCTCTTCCTCTGTAACCTCATCAATGCCCATCTCTGGTATATCTGTCTGAATGTATTTTACAAGCGGCTCTACAACTGCTCTTGCATCTGCAACTTTAACTGCTGCCGCACGAGCCTCTGCATCAGCTTTAGCCTTTGCTTCAGCATCTGCCTTAATACGAGCATTAGCCTCGTTCAGAGCCTTAGCATACTCTGCTGCCAGCTCGTCTGCACTCTGTCCACCCTGAATAGCCGCTACAAGATCTTCTACTCTAACCATAGTTACTTTTCTCCTTTTAAATGAATACTTATCTTTCTTTATCTTATGTATATATTATATAATAAATTTTTTATAAAATCAATCGGAAGAGTATTGCGGGCCTGCTGCCGTTCGCATGTTTCCATACATATAATAAGATTTAACTGGGCAGCAGGATACTTTGATGCAGCCCGGCCGCTTCTATATACTTTCCTTTTGGATTTAATATTATTATATCAAAAATTAAATCATAAATCAATTTGCCTCGCAGAATTTAAAACGGAGAAGTTTTCATGCGAGGTAAACTTTGCTCTACTGGACTCGTTCTATCTCAGCTATTGGACCAATTTTTTCAGAGGAGAGAGAAGAAAAATTTTTGTTGGCAGCAGGCCAAGTTTGTAGCAAAGTGGCGGCCATATGGGAAAATTGACGCGGCGCGCCGGTCGCCCAATGGGTAAAAAAATTTTTGAAGGGCCGACTTTCTGCCGGCGCGGCGGGCATATGCGCCCGGGCCCGGGCTGCCAAAGAAAAGGGGTCGCATATGGGGTTTGTATTAGGCAATGCGGCCTCGAGGGGCGGTCAGTTGTGCAGGTTGCACAAAAAAGGTGTGATTTCGGGAAAAAAGATTGTGCAATTTGACGATGCGATTTTATTTGACTTTTTTTGAAAGATGTGGTATAATGCGAATTCCGGCTGCGCCGGCCGCCCAAGGGCGGGTCTAAATTGATTATATCATACTTATGGGGTTTTGTCAAGTAGTAATTATAAACAAAAAAGAGGGCATCTACCCTCTTAATTTTTGTGAAATATTTTTTTCCACCAAGGAATTTTTTTATTCAAATCGAAATCAATCTGTAATATTTTCGCAATATTTCTTGCGTCTTCTTCGCTGAGCCGACCCGCCCGCACATGATTTTCAAGTGAACTTTTATAAACCATTTTTTGTCGCCCCCTTAGCAATGCTCAAATGTTAGTAATGCATTATCATAGTTATCTTCATTTAAAACAACAACCGCCTTGCAATAAATATCACAGCCAGGAGAATCAAGCACGTGTTCTGAGTCGATTGAATACTCAAAACCCATGCTTTCCGCAATCTGTCCAAAAACTGTATCAAAATCATCATCATTTTCGTTCATGTTATAAAGAAAACCATCATCATCCACAAAACCTCTTTTAATCATTTCATCAAGAATTTTGTTAATCATTTTAAACACCTCTCTTTTATTTGATAAATAAATTATACCATATTTTTTACAATTTGTCAATAGTTTTTTTTTGTAAAACGTGGCTTTAATTATTCCACGTTTTACAATCAATTTCAGAGTTCATAGCAAGGCACGCTTTAAAGATTTCTTTTTCAATCATTACATCTTCTAAACCTGTATGATTTTCTACAAAATCAACGTTGTTTGTCAAGTATCTGTAAAGAATTTCAGCTGTTAAACGTGGGCGGTTGCCACTCATTACAAAATCATTTTCAATACAGAATTTTTTATAATTTTCATCTTTTGCAAAAGTCTGTCTTGCCATTTTTAAAGAATCCCAGATTTCACAGCCAAAAGGAAAGAAATATCTGTATTTTGATTTAGTAAGCCATCTTTGCGTTCTCTGACAACTTCTATAATCAAAACGTGCATTGTGTGCGATAATTGCACCCACACCGAAATTTTTATAATCATCATGTAACTGTTTTCTAATATTTCTAAATGTTTTTAACTCTCTTGTGCCGTTTTTAATATCTTTCCAGTATTGCGGTACTTTATCAGCAAAATAAGCATTTGCCATCATTTCTTTATCGAGAAAAACATCAGCTACCACAAAAGAACGTGTTTCGATAACCTCAAAGTTTTCATTCAGTACAGCCCAGCCCACGTCATAGCAAAAAGGGTCATCAAAGCCGTTTGTAGTTTCAGTATCAAGTACGATGTAATTCATGTTTATTTACCTCTCTTTTCTTTTCTCTCTTAACTTATGTACTTATTATAGCAGATGTTTTTGTGTTTGTCAACACTTTTTTAAAGTTTTTTTTAATTTTTTGCCCCGTTTTTCGGGGAAAAGCCACTATTTTGTGGCTTTTCTATGCTTTACAAGCTTTAAACTGTACTCATTTTCACCAATTTTGAAAGAAATTTCCTGTCCTGCGTTAATAATTTCACAATTTTCTGTGATTTCCGCACAAAAACCGCAAACTTTTTCAAGAAATTCTACTTTTTCAGCATCTTTTGGACGTGTCTTTTTGTCAAATTTGTAATTTGTTGGCGTTTTTCTTGTGCCTGTTTTAGTAGCTTCTTTTGCCACTTTTTGCTGTTCAGGTGTCAAGTCAAAAGGCGTGGGTCTATTGTGGTCTATTTCATTATCCCACCATGCTTCTTTTGCTTTTTCTTCCAATGCCGTGAAGTCTGTGATTTTTTCAGTAGGATTTTTGTCCATGTACTTGTCAACCCAGTTGTCAAGCCATTCCTGTGTAGGATAATTGATTTCTGTTTTTTTCATTTATAGCACCTCTTTCATTTGATAAATTTATTATAGCACATGACTGCTGGATTGTCAAGTCTTTTTTAATATTTTTTTTCTTTCCCCGTGGGGAGGGGGATTATTCCCCCTCGTTTTCAGTTTCTACTTTTGAAAAGTATGCTTTTCTCTTTTCCTCTGTTCTTTCCACAAGTCCAGCTTCTTTCAGCTGTCTAACAAGTGCGGAAACACGCTGATTTGAGAGGTCAGCAATTTCTATTACTGATTTCATCAGTTCAGAGATCGTATATTTCTTTCCTACTTCCATGAAAGCAAGAATAGCTTCTTTATAGCTTTCATTTGCTTTCTGTGTAGCAGTAGGCTTTCTTTCAGCAGAGTTCTTTTTAGAAATAGATTCTTTCAGAGCTTCCAGTTTTTCATAAACTTCCTTGTTATCAGCAACAGCGTTCATAGCAATCTCAAGAGCCTTTACATAAGTCATTTTGTTCATCATAGTATCATTCTCCTTTTAATTTGAAATTTTTTGTTTTTTGTTTTCCTTTTGTGTCTTTATTATAACACATCTTTATTTAGTTGTCAAGTCTTTTTTTTTATTTTTTTAAGTCATTTTGTTTACCTCACTTCCTTTATCTTATGTACTTATTATATCATGCTTAGAAGCATTTGTCAAGAGGTTTTTTATTTTTTTTTTCTTGAGGATTTTTATTTCCTTTCCTCTTGACAATATTATAATACCACACCTCGCCCCAGATTGCAAGCATTTTTTCAAAAAATATTGCACTAATTTCGGGATTTTTGCGGATTTGTTTTTATGCAATATTTTCTCTTGACAAATGGTGAGCAGTATGATATAATCGAAATTCTGCCCACGCCGACTGTGCGCGGGCCGCCCAAATTATCAATAGTCAATTTATACAAAAATAAGGGGCATTAAGCCCCTTATTTTCTACTTGACATCAATCTCTAAATCAAAGTCGCTATCTGTTAAATAATTAACCATTGAATCAACTTCATCACAGCCATTTACCATCATCAAGGAAAATTCTGTTTCTGTATAAGTATTTAACAGCATCCGCACTGTTTTACCTTTTGCGTATGCGTAACCACATTCCCACGCTGTACCGCTATCTGAATACATTCCAAAGTTGAGAACCCACACTTCGTCACACGATTCGATTGCGTCAATATCTTCCATGAATACTTTGTGTCCCCACTCTCTGTTAGACATGTCCCACGCATTTTCAATTTCATGCTCTATTGGAGCGTATACTTCAATGCCTTGTGACCGCATTTTTTTGATAATCTGCTGATAGACTGTCATTTCTCTATCTTTAAACCAAGGACTTGCTAAATAAACTTTCATTCTTTTTACCTCTCTATCTCTTATTTATGTATTTATTATACCATGCGGGGGTTGATTTGTCAACCCCCTATTTATTTTTTTTAATGTCCAAATCTTAAATATTGATTAAGCCAATTATCGCCAAAGTGGGCGGTTAGTTCGCTCTCATATTCTGGATAACTTTCTAGAATTGTGATTTTATAAATTGAATCAAAATCAAGAATTGCAATCCAATCACCACTAACTGTCAACTGAAATCTGAATGTATCCAGAAGGAAATCCATTGCTTTTTGTGTATGAATTTTTTCCATTGCATCTTTTAATGATACAAGCTGTTTTGTGAACAGTGGTTTGATTGAAAACTCTGTAATGGCAGTTCCGCTGATTTTATTCTCAAATTTCATTTTGTTTACCTCTCTTTTCTTTATCTTATGAACTTATTATAACAGATAGATACTGATTTGTCAATACTTTTTTTAAAGATTTTTACTTTCAGTTACAAAATATTTTGCATTGTATCTATCAAGTGACTTTTTAACTGCGGAACTCTCTCGTTGTGTAGCACAATAACAGTTGATTAAAATATATTTATCAATGTCAATGTAATTGCAAGGAATACCACATTCTTTTAATTCTGAAATTAAATCTTCCCATTCAAAATTGCTGTCAATAGTTGCTTCTACTTTCCACAATTTATCTTTTCTTGCTTTTTCCTCGCCCCACTTTACAAGCCAAACACCGATTAAGTTAGCGAGGAAAGTTACAACAACTTTTTGCCAAAGTGGAAAATCTGCGACTGTATAAATCAATACAATGTTATAATAACCGTAGTAGCCGGCGGAAATCAATGCCGCGACTGTTTTCCCCGATTTAATTGTTACAATAGATTTGATTGTAGAAAATACTACGTTTACGATTGTTAAAAGACTAAATAAAATTAACATATTCATTATTTATCACCTCTTGTTTTCTTCTGACTTTCAATCATATTTTTCATAAACAATTCTGAAAAATCATCGCCCTGTGCTTCGCTTATTTTGTATGCAATCCATTCCATGACTGTATCAATGCCGTGCATGAATTTTTCATCACCATTTTTTGCATCATACTTGCCAATCAAAAGACCGCAACCACTATTCATCATGTCATTAAATACAATTCTGTATGCTTCCTTTACTGTATTTGTCATTTTCCTTACCTCTCTTTCTGATACTATTATAACTCACTACTGGAGTTTTGTCAAGCCTTTTTTTCTTTTTTCCTCTCTTAAAATTTTATTGATTTGATTTTTAATATCTTTTAAATCATCAATAGTGCAATACACTTTATCACCCCAACCGCCTTTAATTGTAAAAGGATAATTTCTATCTTCACTTCTTTCAACTGTCATTGTTATCAACCTCTCTTCCTTAACTTTGATTTTATTATACACTACTTTTAAATATTTGTCAATAGATATTTTAAAAATTTTTTCGCCCCATTCTATTGGGTGGGCTTTCGCCCGTCAGTCTGGCATGGCATCCAGACCGACAAGAAAAGGAGGAAAATCAAAATTTAAGTGAATGATGGACTTGAGGGGAATCGAACCCCAACCCTTGCAGGTACTCTGCGGTGACGGCTTCCAGCACTACAAGCCCTTTAGAGGTGAGGGGCTTTCGCCCCTCTTTTGCTTACTCCTCTACCTCGATTTTAGAAAAGTATGCTTTTCTCTTTTCCTCTGTTCTTTCTACAAGACCCTCTTCTTTAAGCTGTCTTACAAGAGCAGATACTCTCTGGTTAGAGAGGTCAGCCAGTTCCACAACCTCTTTCATCAGGTCAGTGATAGTGTACTTTTTGCCAACTTCCATGAAATCAAGGATTGCAGTTTTGTAACCCTCGTTTGCTTTCTGAGTAGCTGTCGGCTTTCTTTCAGCAGAGTTTTTCTTTGCGATAGACGCTTTCAGAGCATCCAGTTTATCATAAACCTCTTTATTCTCTTTTACAGCGTTCATAGCGATTTCCAGTGCCTTTGCATAAGTCATTTTGTTTGTCATAGTATCAATCTCCTTTTTTAAATGTTTTATTTGTTTTGTTGTATTTATTATATCACAGGTTTAGAAGTTTGTCAAGGCTTTTTTTTATTTTTTTTATTTTCTTTTTTCAAGTTCCTTGTTTCTTTCCTTACCTTGTATAATAATTATATCACAGGGGAAGTAGTTTGTCAAGCCTTTTTTTATTTTTTTTAAAATTTTTTATTTTGTAGACTTGATGTCTTTCCTTACCTTGTAAATAAATTATAACAAAAAATTTCCAAAAAATCAAGAGGGAATATTGTACAAGATTATGGGAAAATCTTTGTGCAACTTTTCGCCCGATTTTCCTTGACAAAAATGCTGGAGTATGGTATAATTGCGAAATTCTGCCCGGCGCGACCATCGCCGGGCCGCCCAATTTGTCAAGTAGTAATTATGCACAAAAATAAGAGCTTTTCAGCTCTTATTTTCTACAGTTCAAAATATTCAATCATTCGCTTCTTTTCATCTTTATTTTTCAGACAATTCACAAATTTTATTTTTTCTTCTTTAGAAAGTCTTTCATTGACAACTTTAAATTTGCACCAGAAAGGATTGATGCCATGTTTAAGAAGTAATGGAAAAACTTTGAAGTATTTAAAAGTTACGAACCAGCCTTTTATAGCTTCCAGACCTTCAACAATCCATTCCAAAGGGAGATACAGATATTCGCTTAACCCCTCGACCGCACCTAACAGATACATAACAACCGCCCCAATAACAATTCCTTTAATCATTTCTATCAACCTCTTTCTTTATTTTATGTATTTATTATAGCATGGGGTTGACTGTTTGTCAACCCCTTTTTATTATTTTCGTGGTGCTGATAAAACAATTTTGTACTTTGTTCCCTCTGACATGAAAACAATCTCACGCTCTGGGTTAGTTACCTCTAAGTTATCAGCTCCCGCATTTTCCAGACATTTTTTAATTTCCTCAATCAGAAATCTTTTACCAGTGTTTTCCGCTCTTTTACGTTTTGTCGTATCGAACTTGTAGACTGTTGGCTTTCTGTCTGCCTGTCGTGCTTTCTTTGCACTTTTACGCTGTTCATCTGTCAAGTCGCCATCAATATCACTCGTTCGTGTCATGTGATCAACCTCTTCATCATCAGCAATTAACTGAATTGCTTCATCTCTCGAAATTCCAAGAGTGTTCATGTGTTTCTTAATCAGTTCTTCTTTATTCATAGACTTTCCTCTCTTTCATTTGATACATTTATTATACATCACTTTTGGAAGTTTGTCAAGACTTTTTTAAAAACTTTTTTTCCCGTAGGGTAGAGGCTTACGCCTCTGCCTCTACTTTAGAAAAGTAAGCCTTTCTTTTTTCTTCCTCTCTGAGAACTAAGCCGTCCTCTTTAAGCTGTCTAACCAGTGCGGAAACTCTCTGATTAGACAAATCAGCGATTTCTACCACACCTTTCATTAACTCTGTAATTGTGTACTTTTTGCCGATTTCCATGTATTCGAGAATTGCTTCTTTGTAACCCTCGTTTGCTTTCTGAGTTGCTGTTGGCTTGCGTTCAGCAGAATTTTTCTTTGCGACAGAAGCCTTTAATGCTTCGAGCTTTTCAGCTACTTCTTTGTTATCCTCAACAGCTTTGATTGCGATTTCCAGTGCTTTTGCATAAGTCATTTTGTTTGTCATAGTATCAATTCCTTTCTTATTAAGAGATTTATTATTTGTTTTCTATGTCTTTATTATACATCATCTTTATTCAGTTGTCAAGTCTTTTTTTTTATTTTTTTTAATTTCTTTTCGGCGGACTTCTCATTTTAATTACTTCCTTTCTTTATCTTATGTATTTATTATACATTACTTTGTTTCATTTGTCAAGTGTTTTTTTTTATTTTTTTTATGCGGCATAGTAGCCAACATAACCGCCGATAACATCAGCAAAATAAAGTGCGTCATTATAATCCTCAAAACCGCAAACTTTTCTGTCAGTGCAATCAAATACATAATACATACACATTACCTCTTTCTTCTTTTTATTCTTTATCCCTTTGACAATTATTATTATACCACTTTTGGCTTAAAAGTCAAGAGGTTTTTTAAAAGTTATTTTTTTTAACAAAGTCCCCATTTTTATTTGGGTCGTTTTCCCTCTCTTATTTAAGAGAAGGAAAACACTTGTGTGCATTTTTACCTTTACAGTTGTACTGATGAGTGTTTTTTGTAAATTTTTTGTGCATTTTGTAGCAACGAACAAAAATGTCTTTTTCAATCATTGCGTCACTTAATGCGGTATGTTCTTCTGTATAATCTGCATTATCTGTAATAAATGCGTAAACGCTTTCTGCTGATGTTGCACAACTTTTTCCACTCTGTGATTTAAAACCGTTTGCAATACAGAACTTTTTGTAACTCTTTAAATGTGTAATTGTCTGTAATGCCATTAAATAAATGTCGATAAATTCAAAATCATCTAACAGTTCACGACAAATAGTTTTTTCAAAATCAAATACGCTGTTGTAAGCCTGTACATACTTTACGCCGTAGAATTTGCAAAGGTTACGAACGATTTCAATAGCATCTCTTTCTGTTGCTACTGCTGACATTGTACCATTGTTTAAACGCTCTTCATAAATGTGGAAATTGTTTTTTGCATAACTATCTTTGTTAATGTCGTTGTAATGTTCCATAACTAACATTGAAGTTGTTGCAAAGATATTACCATCTTTATCATGAATAACACAACCTAAATTATACATTCCAGTAGGATTTGTGCATCCCCCAACAGTTTCAGTATCCAGTGTGCAATAAATTGTTTTTCTCATTTTTATCAATTCCTTTCTTTTCTTTATCTTATGTATTTATTATAACAGGTTTATAACCATTTGTCAAGACTTTTTTTTATTTTTTTTTTAAATTTCAATCTGTCTAAAATCAATTTTTAATGCTAACAGAATTTCCTGCGGTGTAAGGCTATGACCCTCACAAATAACTTGTAAATCATCTCTGTTAATCAGTCTAACATAATCCTCTGATTTTTCAACGATAATACAAGGGTCATTTGAGAAACAAGGGCAGTAACATTTGCAATTAGCTTTCCCCTCACCATGTTTTCCAGCCCAGCAACCCTCAAGTTCCGCACATTTATAACATTTATTTTCTTTCATCATGTTTAGCACCTCTCTCTTATTTATGTACTTATTATACCATGCGGTTGACTATTTGTCAAGCATTATTTTAAAATATTTTCTCTTTCGCAACAGGCTTTAAAAGCATTAACGCAAGACAGCCATAAATCTTCATCACTTGCATACTCTGTTAAAATATCATTATCCCATCCATCCTCAAGACCAATAGCAAACCAGATGTCAATGACAATGTTTTCATCAACGTTTTCCCGCAGATATTCATCCATTTGTTTAAGAAGATTTCTTCTAATTCTAATCATTTCATTTCTTGATACTTTCATTTTATTTTCCTCTCTTCATTTGATACATTAAGTATAACAGATAAACTATCATTTGTCAAGCATTTTTTTAAAAAATTTTTTGAACCGTTTTTTAAACGGGTGAAAAGGCAGACTTATGCCTGCCTAAATGTTAGAAGTTAGTTGCGTCTTTCTTGATTTTTGTTTCTGTTGCACTATTATTCAAATAATTAAACATTGATAAAATTTCCTTTAACTCGTCAATAGAAACGAGGTTGTTGTTATTGATAATAACAACCCCGTTAGAATCCCCAACACGTAACTCCGCATTTGCGTTTTCTAATTTCATTGTAACTGTTTTCATCATGCTTTATTCCTCCGCAAACTTTTCTAACCAGTTATTAAATTTTGTGTCAATCCAATAACCAAAAGAACCGCAAGTGTAACCGCCCGCAAATCCTAAAAATACGACCCACGCACTCGGCTCATAGTTCGATACAGCTAATACAACTCCCATTAGTGTAAATAATGCTAACCATGCTTTCTTGCTTAAACGTTCTTCCATTTTTATCAACCTCTTTCTTTATTTTCTATAATAATTATAATACATTTTTTTTAATTTGTCAATAGTCTGGAAAGCATTTTTCAGCTTTCCAGATATTTTTTTCTAAACATCTCACGTCTTTTTTCAGACATTACAGATGTACACACTTCTGGAGCTTTTGTGTACACTGTTTTAATGTAAACACCTCTGTGAGATTCTGACAATACACTTTTTACTTCCTGTGCTCTTGCCAGTGTGTTTGCTTTAATAGTACCTTTTTTACCAGTGATTCCGATTACATAGCTTACATTTGTCATACTCAATTACCTCTCTCTTTCATTTGATAAGTTTATTATACACTACTGTTGGCTATTTGTCAAGCCTTTTTTTCATATTTTTTTAATTCTTTTTCGATTGTTTCATACTCACTGTTAAATAATTCACAAGCATTTTCTATACACTGCATGATAAATTCAATTTGCTCTTTAGTAAATTCCATGTTGCTCAACTCCCTTCTCTTAACTTGATTATAGTATACCGCATTTTCGGGAGTTTGTCTATAGGCAAAATGCACAAACATTTCGCCAAAAAATAGCTGAAGTTCTCTGTTTTGCACAAATTCCGGCCGAAGTGCTTGTCACCGGCCGGCCATTTTATCACATTTTTCTCATTTTGTCAACCTGACAAATTGCACAAAAAATGAGCTGAAAATCAGCTCATTTTCTCTACTGTTTTGTTACGCTTTTAACAAGTTCTCTTAATGCCGCAACCCCGAAACAATCCATGTATGCGGTCATGTCTTTCTTTAAATCTGATGTTCTTTTGGCTCTTAACTGCCCCACCATCCAGTTGTATTCTTCTTCATTCAATTCATAAGGTACACACGCTTCATCTCTTAAAATATACATTGTATCAATTCCTTTCTTTATCTTATGTATTTATTATACTCTATCTATTGGAATTTGTCAAGACTTTTTTTTTGGAAACGCTTAGAAAAATTTTCTAAGCGTTCCAAGAATGTCGTTTACATCAAAACTATTTTCGCCCCATTCTTTGCGGTTGCGTTCCTCATCATCAAACAACCAACCGTCACAATCAACAACTGTACTTTTTGGTGTGCCATAATTTACAATTTTGATTTCGTCCCATTCTACACTAGGAAGATGTTTTTCAAGCCATGCAAGTTTTACACTTGTTACCGCTGTATTATAAGAAGCTGAACCGCTTTTACTTAACCAGCTTACAATACCGATTCTATAACCATTTTCCTGTAATTTGTGAAGAAGTCTTGCAAATACCGCAAAGTTGAAAAGCGGTCTTGCGATTGCGTAAGGTGTAGTATCTTCATTTTCAAGATAGCCTAACCAATTTTCTACACCGTAGAAGTTAGCAAGTGTACCGTCCATGTCAAAGTAAATAGTTCCTTTTGTTTCCATCATTTCTTTAATTGTATTCATCATAGTTATCATTTCCTTTCTTTTTCCTTTTCTTTAATTATATTATATATTATTTTTTATATTTTGTCAATAGTTTTTTTCAAATTTTTGTAATTCCTTTATCTTTTAAATATTCACAAAAATCATCAGCACTTAATAAGTCCGCAAGTTCTTTTATTGTAAGACTTAATTTATTATAAGCACAACGGATTTCAATAGGCTTAAAATTTCTTTCTGTAATAGCTGTTGAACAATAGTCTTCTGCATTGCTTAATCGAACAACTGTTTTTCTAAAAAAATTTTTTGATAATTCAGCATTCATAAATAAATCATCTTGAACTAACTTAACTAATTCATCAAAAGTTTTAATTGTAAAGTTCCATGTTTCTGCCTCTTCTGGAGTAAGATATCTTACATGTTTCCAGATACTTGTATCAACAAATTCTTTGCAACCATCCATTCTGTACTCGAATCTATAATCATAAACTTCTTTCATTTTTATTTCCTCTCTTTCTCTTTTCTATGGTTTAATTATACTATAGGGCTTGGCTTTTGTCAAGCCCTTTTTTCATTTTTTTAAAATAATTTTAAAATGTACTGACCCTCATGTTTCAGAAGAAAGTTATTGATTGCGGTCTGACCCTCTGCGAGAATCTCACCAGTTTCAAAGTCAACTAATTTTGTTTCATAGCCTTTAGCAATACTCAAGATTAAATTCATCATACTATACACGCTCCTTTTAAATAAGTTTTTGAAAATTGCCGTTCATGTCAAAATCGAATCCTACATTTTCGCCGTAGGTTGACGGCTCAATTTCAAAATAATCAGCATTATCTTCACAGAAGATTTTTACGCCCGCTCTTTTAAAGATTTCTAATAAGACTTCTCTATCTGTTTTTCTTTCTTTCATTTCTTTCTTACCTCTCTTTCTACTACTATTATACTATAGGGCTTGTTATTTGTCAAGCCCTTTATTCATTTTTTCTAATTTTTTCTTTCTTAATCTTGCAAGTCTTTTTTCAGTAACATAAGTTGCTTTTTCAAATTTAATCTGATAAGCAACGCCGTCAATTTCAATGTCGCCTGCCTCTGTAAATGGTACGTTATCCCATCCCCATTCTTGACCATAATATTCAGTTACCATTTTTTCAAATACACGACCTTTATTATAAATGCTTTCTTTACATTCATTTAAGAAAAATTCTTTAGAACAAAGTGGAAAATATTTTCCGCCCATTTTTAAAATTTCTTTCTGAAATTTATTCGGTGTAAATCTTAAACTATAACCTGTATTATCACTTGACTTGTCAAGTTTTGTAACAGCATCCAGTGTGCTATCATCTGAAAAAGCAACATAAACAACTTTTTTATCATAAAATCCATAGATGTATTTATCAGTGTAAGCAATTTCTTTATATCCATCAACCAGTGTTTTCTTAATCATTTCTTTCATTTTTATTTCCCTCTCTTTTCTGTTCCCTTATCTTTAATCTTATTATACTCTATCTAATTCGATTTGTCAAGAACTTTTTTTATTTTTTTTCTTTAGGGCTGTCAGCCCGAGCAATGAGCAATCAGCGTTTCGCTTGACCGTCCCACTGCTCTATGGGCTTCCGCATTCCCTTTTCCCTTTCCTTGATTATAATATACCACACCCCAGTCCAATAGTCAAGCATTATCATAAAAAATAATGCACAAAATTTGCGGTCAAAGTTTGTGCATTATTACCCATTGTGCAAAGTGCTGAATTTCGGGATGCCAACCTGCCAGAATTTTGTGCATTTTTTCTCTTGACAAATGCTGTCGCCTATGTTATACTGAAACAACGCGCGCCAGGACCGTGCGCGCGCCGCCATATTTTGGGTTTGGCGGCTTAGCGGTACTCAGCCAGTACCGCCCGCAATTCTCGTTTTGAATTTTTTCTCCGCTTATCCTCGAACACCGCAGGTCTTGTACCCACCCAGACCGCACGTTCTCCTCTTTTTGCCTTTTGGATTTGAGCTTTTGTCATACCTTTGTATTTGAATTGCTCAGCCTGTGTTTTCATTTGCTTTTCTTTGCTTTTGGATTTTCTACTCATGTTTTACATCTCCTTTACTATGTATTTATTATAACATGGGGCTGACTTTTTGTCAACCCTTATTTTAATTTATTCTTCTTTTTCCATTGGAAAAGTTAAAGCAACTATGAAAGCTGAAAACAACACACTATCTGTTAAACTAGAATCCTCGCACAGCCCGCAGAACCAAATAGTTTTTTCATCTTCCATACCTCTTGTTTTGATAACCTCGTTCATCATTTCTTCTCTTGTCATTTTATTTCTCTCTCTTTCATTTGATACATTAAGTATAACACATAGAATTAAATTTGTCAATCCTTATTTTTTAAAAAATTCATTCATTCTTTCTTGAAATTCTTCTTCTGTTTCATCTTCATCATAGATAGGATAGTTAATAATCAAACGATACAGAACACACAACTCTCTATTATTCATGTTTGGCTTTTCACACATCTCACAAAAGTAGATTGTCATTTCATCCTCAAAACCTCTTGTTTTAATTAAATCATTTATCATTTCTTCTTTACTCATTTTTATTTTCCTCTCTTTCATTTGATACATCAAGTATAACACATGGGGTTGAACTTGTCAACCCCTATTTTTATTTTTTATCTTTCTCTTAATCCATGCACTACGATTGTATGACCGCAATTATCACAAGTATAATAGTATTCATCATCACTGTTTTTATGATGTACCGCATTTGCAAATCTGTAAGGTTCATTACATTCTGTACAGTATCCATTGTTCCATGCTTCATCATCACCTTTATTCTGTAATGTTACTAATCCGCTGATACCACATCCAATAGCAATCGCAAGTATAATTCCAACTATCCACTTGACTACTGGTTTTCCATCCTCTGCTACAATGTTTACAATACACAACGCCATGAATCCACCTACTGTCATGCTAAATAATACTGCCATAATAATAAATTCTACTGTATAACTCATTTTAAATACCTCTCTTTTCTTTTTTATGTTTTTATTATACTACCAAATATTTCATTTGTCAATAGGTTTTTTATTTTATTTTTTATTTATTTTCCTCTTCCCCTTGACACTATTATAATAACATACATGCGGTTATTTGTCAAGCTTTTTTAATAAAAAAAGTGAGGAAAAATCCTCACTTTTAAAATCAATCATTTGTCATTTCAATAATGGCATTGCCGTTCTCATCACGTCCCCATGAGCCGTTGAGCCAACCTGTGTATCTTGTTGATACAATCTCATCATCATAGATACACTTAGTTCCCATGTTATCCATGACCATTGAACAGAAGTCACCAACCATCCAATCCTCAATACCTGTGAATGACCACTCGTTACCACTAAAGTCTACACAGTACACAATGTCCTCTTCTTCATCAACCTCTGTGACTACAGTCAGAGCCGCATACACATCACGCTCGCATGTATCATCTACTGGATTGCTTGCGGCAAGCACTGTATTACAGCCTGTCATCATCATCACTACCATCATCACCATCATCATTACTTTCTTCATTGTTCTTACCTCTCTTTCATTTGATAAGTTTATTATACAGTATAACCGCCCATTTGTCAAGCCTTTTTTACAAAAAATTTTTTGTTAATTTTTTAACAATCTCCACCCTATTTACCAAAAAGAATGTTTGCGTTAATTAGTCCAGTGTGTACCAATCCAATAGGCCCGCGTCATTTATTGTATCATAGATTCGGGAGAATGTCAATGTATAAATTGCACAAGATTTTGCAACGATTTTTGTACAGGATACCTATTGACAGCAAACCAGGCGCGCCAGGACCGCCCACGCGCCTATGTGCCACGATGTGCGTATACCTATACCTATACCCTGGTGCCCATACCCTACCCATGCCTACCTACATACATACATGTATGCATCATTGTGTATGTATGTGATGATGTGTATATTTATCTTATTGTCTTTGTCTTTGCTTTGTTCTTTCTCTTGTTGTCTTTGTCTCTCTTCTTCTTCTCTTGTTCTCTCCTTGCCTGCGGCAAGGCCTGCCCTTGGGCAGAGGCAGCAGGCTTCATCTCCTGCGTAGTGCGTGAGCATTTTATTTTATTTAATTATTATCCAGTAGTATACATGTATAGTATGTGTGCATGTATCTCTGTATATTGTATAGTGTATGTGTATGTGTATGCATCATGTACTGTGTATGTATCCAACAGATGTATGTATGTACATAGCATAGTGTGTATTGTACTGTGTGTATGCGGTCCTGTGTATACATAGTAGTATACATGTTGTGCTGTATAGTATAGACTACCTATGCATAGTGTGCCCTTGTGTATAGCCTGTGTGTATAACATACATGCTATGTATAGTGTGTTGTTTATTCTTTAGTATGTATGTGCATAACAAAAGGCATTGTGTATACATACACAATGCCAATACATAACTCATTTCATTTTCAAATATTTTTTATCTATTTTGGCGGGCCCGCAGAATGCGAGGTCACCCCGCCGTTTCTTAGAAAGGCGGCAATACCTTTACTGTGTGTTTCCCAGATACTTTTAAAAGAAAAAGTCATCAGGTATTGCTGAGAGATGCGTGATGGGGGGTGGTATTTCGGGAAAAAAATTTTTTTCGTTTTGATTTTGATTTTGCTCTGGGCAACTTTGACACGAAAAGTATTTTAGATTTCGGAATTATGATTATTTCCTAAATGTCTATTGCTCTCAATATCATCGACAAATTTATCCAAGTTGAACCATCACCAATCATTATATACCCATTTTCTTTTAAGCAAGGCCGCACTCTATATAAAATCTCTCTATAGCTTACATCATCTAAAACATAAGCCTTATCAATATCCTTTACCCCAAAAAACCTATCCCCCTCATTTATGGGAAAAATAGTAAAATGGGTCCCATCTCCACTATCTAGGTCTTCCATAATCGCTCTTCCTCGAAAAGCGCTCTTACAAAAGATTCCAACTCTTTTACATTCGTCCATCATTATTTCTAAACTTAAACCAATCCTTAAAAGAACCAATTGAAGCTTTGCCAGTATAAATTAAAAAAGTCTTACATCCAAGCCCCACAATATAAACCATCGCAAAACTTCTTGCACAGACTCCAATACTTTTTCCCAAAGCTTCAAGTCCAAGTCCTAATGCTTCCATTAATCTTCAACCTCCGCATATTTCTGAAGACTCTCAGGCAGTTCAATGCCACATTCTGCGAACGCTGCAACGGCTTCCCGCAATTTCTGATTCTCATCTACTGGACTTGCCATACAAATGCACTGTCTACCATCAATAATAGCTGTAAACAATTCCAAATCAGAACCTTCCTCAAGAGACATTCTATCTCTTAATCCTTTTGGAATTGTAATTCGTCCCAAACTATCAACTTTTCTACTTGTGTTTTCAGGAATTAACTGTTTCATCATTTTTATTTTTCTCCTTTGTACATAACTTATTAAATTTCTTGCAAAACAAACTGCATTGCCGCTCACCTGTTTCGCAAGAAAAATGATTATCCAACATATCTAATTTGTTGTATTTTACTACATGCGCATAAAAATGTTCCCAATCAAAATTATCGAAAATTCTCTGCGCAATATATCTTTCTCTTTTGTCTATCCAATCATCAACACTAATTGGAATGCCTTTTGGTTCCTCATATTCTTGATCCATCCTACGTCTTCGCCAATCAAAAGGATATATATAACCAGCGTCCCGCATTTCTTTAGTAAAATCTGAACTATACTGCATACATGCGGCTCCAAAAGATGAAATTATAAAAGCTCTATTATTCATAACTAATATTTTGAAAATGGGTCCTCATTATCCCATCCTTCTGGAAATATACAATCTAATATACTATTTAGCACATTTACCAAGAAAAAACAAGGTGCGCCAATTAGAAATATAAACATTGCTATACATCTATCTATATTAGAACTTTGCGACATAGGTTCTATAAACTGAAAGCATAATGTACAAAACATTAATAGCCAAAAGAACACAATTATCTGTAACACTTATGTTTCTCTCCTTCCATTCTTTATAAATATATTCTAACATTTTTTTTCTATTTTGTCAAAAATTTGACTTAACCGAGGATTTCTGTTATAATGTATTTAGGTAATGGAGGTGACTACTATATTAAAATTAGATTATACTCTCACCTCGGCTGAAGAAAGATTAGAGTTAGTAAATAAAATTCTTAAGGAGAATAAAGAACCCAATGAGGCATATTTAGAAATCCTTGCAGAATACTTAGTAATTCCAATAGAGCGAGAAGAGAGACGACAACATAAGATTTTGACTGACAATCGCATGGCGACAGTGAATAAAAGAGAAACTTCTTTTGAAGGTTTAGTCTCCCAGCTTGAAAATGGCGAAGATGGTATTTATAATTTATTAGATGATGGTAAAGGTAAAACAACAATATTTCAACCAAAAGTAACAATAACTAAAAAAGATGTAGAAGAAATTCCCTATTTAAAACAGATTAGAGATGCTATAAAAGTCTGGGAAGAAAAATTAAAAACTGCTTCAGGAAGAGAAGCTTTTATTATTAAAAAAGCCATTATTGATTTGCGGAAAGACCAATACGTTATTAAAAATTCATATAAAAAACCAATCGTGTTTAGTAGAATAACACGTTCAAAACATATTACTAAATTTGAAGATTCATTTAGTTTTGATGAAGAAAATTATATTATTCCAGAAGGATATTCATTTTGCGATCCAGTGGTTTGTTCTGCAATCCTTTGCAATTATTCCCGTTTAAAAGAAGATGGATTTGGAGACTTTGAAGGGGATGTGTGGTACATGATGGAAGACTTTGATGATTTATGCGGGCGTGCGTTGTCCGAATATCCCTTATATGAATGTATTGTGTCGGACAAGATTGACGGCATGCAAAATATTGAAATACAGGCCGATATTGAAGAAAAATTTGCGGTTAAACATAGTTTAGAATATATTTCTAGCTTATGGAGAAAAAAGATTCCAAAGATTATTGCTTCACAAGCTGAAGATGATACATTGAATTGGTATTTTCTTAATAAAGAAAAAGGTAAATATAAACGTTGCAGTCGCTGCGGCGAGATTAAATTAGCACATAATAAATACTTCAGTAAAAATAAGACGAGTAAGGATGGATTTTATAGCATTTGTAAGAAATGCCGAAATAAAAAGGACAAGAAATAATAATTTCGGACATCCAGAAATCTTAGTTAGTAAAGGGGGAATTTATTATGGCAGCAGGAGATACAAGATTCTGCGATAAATGTAAAAAAACAATTAATGAAAAAGAATTCTATGGTTCAAATAATTTAGAAAAATATCCTGATGGCAAATTAAATACTTGTAAAAAATGTTTAACTATGCATGTTGATAATTGGGACCCTAATACTTTTCTATGGATTCTCCAGGAGTGTGATGTACCTTATGTTCCAGAAGAATGGCAAAAATTGCTTGCAAAATATGGTCAAGATAGAAGTAAGGTTACAGGAGTAACAATTCTAGGCAGATATCTTTCAAAAATGAAATTAAAACAATGGAAGCAATATCGCTGGAAAGATACTCAATTCTTACAAGAATTAGCAGATCATAAGACAGAAGAAGCGATGAAAAGAGCTGGATATGGTGCGGCCGAGATTACAAAAGTAGTAATGGAGAACCGAGCTACAATACCAGAAGGGGATGTAGAAGTTCCGGTCTATGATGACAGCTTATATCTTAATCAGTCGGACAACGGCTTGGGAGCTCAGCCCGCAGACGATTATTTTGCCGATGAAGGTGATGATGATATTGCATCTGATTTGACAGATGAAGATAAAAGATATTTGCGACTAAAATGGGGAAAAGCGTATAAACCCGAAGAATGGGTCCGACTTGAACAGCTCTATTTAGAGATGAAAAAGTCATATGATATTCAAGGTGCCGGCCATGAAGATGTGCTTAAATTAGTATGTAAGGCTTCATTAAAGACTAATCAGCTCCTGGATATAGGAGATATTGATGGCGCTCAAAAGATGTCAAAGATGTATGATATGCTTATGAAGTCTGGTAAATTTACTGCGGCACAAAATAAAGCTGATAATGGAGAGTTTTTAAATTCTATTTCAGAGTTCGTTGTATTATGTGAAAAAGAAGGTTTTATACCTCGTTATTATACAGAAGGTCCAAAAGATAGAGTTGATGAAACTATCTTAGATTTAAAAGATTATACTCATAGTCTTGTAGTAGAAGAAATGAATTTAGGTAATCTTATTGAGAATGCTGTTAAACAAATGGCTATTGAAGAAGCTAAAGAAGAAGATGAAGATGTTGAAGAGGAATTATCATTTGAAGAACTTGAAGCTTTAAAAGATGAAGATTTTGAAGAATATGGAGATTTTCTTGAAGAACAAGAGGAAGATGACGCAGAGATGTTAAGACAAATCCAGGAGGAAGTGTAATATGGCTTTACAAGATTTACTTGATTTGTCTGATTCTCGAAAAAAGATTGGTCTCTCAGAAGAGCGTGTGCGGGCTGTTATAGATGTTGGCCGCCAATACATTGCCTATTGGAGAGAATATCCTGATATGTTCGTTGATTACCTTTTGGAAATGGGAAATCCTCAAGACTTTAAATTTTTCTTTTATCAGAGAGTGTTCTTACGAATTGCAATGAGACATCAATATGTTTATGCAGTATTTCCTCGTGCGTATTCAAAATCATTCTTGTCAATTATGACTTTAATGATTAGATGCATCCTTTATCCTAAATGTAAACTCTTTGTTACTTCTGGAGGTAAAGAGCAGGCTGCTGGTATTATGAAAGAAAAAGTGCAAGAAATATGTAATCTAATACCTGCATTTAAGCAAGAGATTGATTGGACTCGTGGAAAAACTCTTGAAGGAAAAGATTATGCAAAATATGTATTTCAGAATGAATCTTATTTTGATAATATTGCAGCAAGAGAGAGTTCTCGTGGTAAGCGTCGTCATGCCGGAGTTATTGAGGAATGTGTAGGTGTAGATGGACAAATTCTTTCAGAAGTTATTATTCCCACTATGAATATTTCTCGTATGTGTATGGACGGTTCAACTCATCCAGAAGAGCAGTTAAATAAATCTCAATTATACATTACCACTGCTGGATATAAAAATACATATCCTTATGATAAATTAATACAGTTCCTTGTATGGCAGATTGTAAAACCTGAAAAAGCAATGATTATGGGTGGTACTTACAAAATTCCCGTATTAGTTAAATTGCTTGATAAAAACTTTGTAAAAGACCTGAAGATGGATGGTACATTTAATGAATCATCATTTGCACGTGAGTATGAATCTAAATGGTCTGGTACAGTAGAAGACGCATTTTTTAATGCTGAAACATTTGATAGAAATAGGATTTTAAAGCAACCAGAAAAAGAAGCCTCTGGCCGAATTGGAAAAGGTGGATTCTATGTACTATCGATGGACGTTGGTCGTAAAGGGTGCGATTCAGTTGTTTGTGTATTTAAAGTTACACCACAGCCGCAAGGAGTTTCATTAAAGCAGTTAGTTAATATTTTCACATTAAGTGATGAACATTTTGAAGATCAATGTATCAAAGTAAAGAAATTATTTTATAAATTTAAAGCTAAACGCCTTATCATTGATGGTAATGGTCTTGGTATTGGTCTGTTGGATTATTTAGTTAAACCGCAAATTGATCCAGATACAAATGAACTGTTCCCAGATTTTGGTGTTTATAATGATGAAGATGGATATTATAAAAAATATAGGACACAAAATTGTGAACAAGATGCTTTATATATAATTAAAGCAAATGCACCGATTAATACTGAAGCTCATGCAAATGCTCAAACTCAGCTTTCTTCTGGAAAAGTAAAAATGTTAATAGATGAGCGTGTTGCAAAGACAAAATTACTTGGAACTAAGGTTGGTCAAAACATGACTCCTGAGGAAAGGGCAGAATATTTAAAACCATTCACCTTAACTTCTATATTAAAGGAAGAAATGATGAACCTTCGTGAAGAAACTGAAGGTGTAAATATTATTCTGAAACAAGCAAATAGAGGTATTAGAAAAGATAAATTTTCTGCTTTTGAATATGGATTATATTATATTAAACACGAAGAAGATAATAAAAAGAAGAAAAAGAAATTTAATGCTAAAGAATGGTGTTTCTTTAATTGATATAATGATAGTGTAGGGAGGCGTGAGTAAAAAGTGGATGCAAGTTTTGGAGAACGTAAGATACATGAAATATTAGAAGAAGCTGGTTTAGATTATAAAATGGAATATATCTTTCCAGATTTGCGGAGCTCAAGTGGACGGCCTTTAAGATTTGATTTTGTTATATTTGATGATGATGGACAGATTGATTTTATTATTGAATATCAAGGAAAACAACATTATGAGCCAAGTGCAAAATTTGGTGGCAAAAGAGGTTTCTATCAACAACAATTTAATGATAATAAAAAAAGACGTTTTTGTGCGTTACATGATTTTAATTTAATTGAAATTCCATATACAGAAGAAAACCTCCTTTCATATGATTATATAATGAAAAAAGCTGGATATTAAAAGGAGGTGAATTTTTGCGTAACAGACAAGAAGAAATTCGGTCAAAAGGTTTTGATATGATTAATTCTCGTCGAGGTTATGAAGGTCCAATAGAGTACGGAAAAATTAAAGTTGGAACTAAAACCCTTGATGATGCTGTTTTAAATCTCGGTTCAATGCCTAAGATTCGGCATGACTTTGGAAACAAAGCATTTGTTCTTCAAGCCATTAGTGAAAGGAATTTACCTTTAATAAGAGAAATTTCTAATTATTTTTATAATACAAATGGTATTTATTCTAAAGTATGTGATTATTTTGCATATCTATATAGATACGATTGGTATATAACACCGGAAATTAAAGATGAATCAGAAAAGTCTTTTGAAAAGGCTTTGGTTGATTTTAATAACATTTTAGGTTACCTTGATAATTCACATGTTAAAAAAGTTTGCGGCGATATTGCTAGTGAGGTTGTAAAGAACGGAGCTTATTATGGATATATATCTCCATCAAAAGACGGATTGGTTCTACAGCAATTACCGATTAATTATTGTAGAACAAGATTTAATATTGGTGATATGCCAGTAATTGAATTTGATATGCGTTTCTTTGATGAAAACTTTAGAGACGTTAATTATAGAATGAAAATTCTAAGAATGTTTCCTAAAGAATTCCAAAAGGGATATGTCTTATATAAACAGGGTAAACTTGAACCCGATACTGAGTATTATCCATTAGGTCGTCGAGATAGTCATTTAGTTAATACTAATACACAATTAAATTGGCGTCCTGGTTATTGGTATACTCTTGAGCCAGGGTCTGCGGTTAAATTTTGTTTTAATAATGGCGATCAACCATTATTTATAAATGCAATTCCCGCAATCTTAGATTTAGATGCGGCACAGGATTTAGACCGAAGAAAACAAATGCAACAACTTTTAAAAATCGTTATACAAAAATTACCACTTGATAAGAATGGTGATTTAATTTTTGACGTAGATGAAGCTAGAGACATTCATAATAATGCTGTTGAAATGTTGCAACATGCTATTGGAGTTGATGTCTTAACAACTTTCGCAGATGTACAAGTTGAAGATATGGCTGATTCTAATACCACAACTACATCAGATGATTTGGAACGTGTCGAGAGAACTGTGTATAACTCTTTAGGTGTTTCAAAGAATTTGTTTAATACAGATAGTAATTTATCTTTGGAGAAATCAATTCTTCAAGATGAATCAACAATGCGAGTTTTACTTTTACAGTTTAATTCATTTTTTGATAAAATTACACAGCAGTTGGGAAGTAATAAAAAGAAATATAATTATAGATTTTATATGCTTGAAACAACTCAGTATAATTATCAAAACTTAGCTAAGATGTATAAAGATCAAGTTCAGATGGGATACTCAAAGATGCTCCCACAGATTGCTATGGGACATTCACAAAGTTCTATTATTCATACTGCGTTTTTTGAGAACAAAGTATTGAAACTTAGTGAGATTATGATTCCTCCTCTTATGAGTTCTACATTAAATGCAGATTCAATTTTGGGTACTAATAATCAAAACAATAACTCAAAAAATCAAAAAACATCAGAGGAAACAAAATCTACTAATTCTTCTACTACTAAAACAGTAAAATCAAGTGACGGTGCTGGGCGTCCAGAAAAAGCTGATAGTGAGAAGAGTGAAAAGACAATTCAAAATAAAGAATCTATGTAGGGAGGATTAGAGATGGCACATTCAAGTGTAAGTTTAGAAACCCCTATTGAGCTTATAAATATCACTCCTCTTAATCCTCTCATTTCAAAATGTCAGATTAAAGTTTGTTATGTTCAAGATACTCCAAATAGAAACGGAAGTATTATTACTGAAGAAGTTGCAAGAAAGCTTGCGAATAGTCTTCCTGGTAGTCCAATAGTAGGATACTATAATAAGGCTACTGGAGATTTTGAACAACATAACAAACAAATCGACATTTCAAATGGAGAGTTTAAGTTGACTGATTCTACAAGACCTTATGGATTTGTAGATTTAGGCGCAAAGGTTTGGTTTCAAGATTTCTTAGATGATGGACAAACAGTTCGTAAATATCTTATGACTGAAGGATATTTGTGGACAGGTCAATACCCGGAATGTCAAAGAGTAATTGATAAGGGTAATAATGAATCTATGGAATTACATAAAGAATCTTTAAATGCAACTTGGACAAAAGATGAAAGTGGAAAACCACAATTCTTCATTATCAATGAAGCAATTATGGAAAAACTTTGTATTCTCGGAGAGGACTTTGAACCTTGTTTTGAGGGTTCATCTGTAACAGCCGCTCCAAAGGTACAATTTTCTTTTGATCCTAATTTTACCACTCAATTTAATTCTATGGTAAAAGAAATGAAAAATTTATTAGATAAAGGAGGAACGCAAGTGTTTACTACTTATGCAGTAAAAGTTGGTGACTCTCTTTGGAATGCTTTATATGCACATACAAAAGATACATATAGTATTGCAAGAGTATGTGAAGACGATGGACAGAAATATGCTATCCTTCAGAATAGAGCAGACCAAAAGTATAGTAGATTAGACTTTTCTTTAAATGCAGAGAATGAGGTTATGTTTGCAGATAATGTAAAAGATGTTGAATATACTCCATCAGAGGATGTTCAATTTGCGTTAGCTGACGTTGAAGCCTTTGAAACTGAGTTCAAAAAGAAAGAAGACGAAGAAAAGGCTAAGAATGGCGATCCTGAAAATAAAGATCCTGAACAGAAAAAGGATGATCCTAAGAAAGACCCAGAGGATCCTGAAAAGAAAGATCCTAATGCGGACCCTGAGAAGGATGACCCAAAGGACCCAGAAAAGAAGGACCCAGAGTCAGATGACGAGGACAAAAAAAATAAAAAAGATAAAAAGAAAACTCAATATTCATTAGAAGAGATACCAGAATATCAAACTCTTAAAGCTGAATATTCTGCATTAGAGGGGCAACTTTCTACCTTAAAAGCCCAACTCGCATCTCTTGAGCAGTTTAAGCTCGATACAGAAAGAGTTAAGAAACAAGAAATGATTGATAAAACTTTCTATATGCTTTCTAACGAAGATAAGAAAGATGTTATTGAGCATATTGACGAATACTCCTTAGATGACATTGAATCTAAGCTTTCAGTAATTTGTGTTCGTAATAAAGTTAATTTCTCAGCTCTTGAAAAGGATGATAACCCATTGAATGGACCAACAACATATAATCTTGGTGATGTTCAATTTGGAGACCAATCTACTCCAGCGTGGGTTCAAGCTGTCTTAAAAACTGCAGAAACATTAGATTAATTAAGGAGGAATAGATAAATGGCTTTTAAAGACTTTTTAACCGCAGGCTTAGATCGTGCAGGCTTAAAGTCTCAGGCAGAGTATGTTGATTATGGTTTTGGTCAAGTAGAACCTAATCATCTTTCAGCTCAAAGAACTGGACAAATTTATGCACAACTTCCTGCAGCTCCAGCTATTACCATGCTTGAGCAAGGTCAGTTTGTAAAATATGATTATGCCGCAAATGAAAACGGTATTGGAGAAGTTAATTTCACTGGTAAGGGCGAATGGATGCTTGTTTATAATGAAATTAAGTTATATAAAAACCACTTAGATGGAACAAAACAGTGGGATTGTGAATTTGTAATGCACAAGGATGATTATCAAGCTCGTATTTATAGTCCATATGACTATGAACAAGCTGAGATTGAGTATCATGATTGGCATAGATTAAATGGAACAGATGAAAATGGAAAGACAAGCATGGTTGTTAATACTTATGTTTCTCTTGACATTGAAGGAAAGACTGTTACTATTGATGGTGAAAGATACGCTGTTACTGGAGATAAAGCAACAGGACGTAAATTTACATATAAGGGACAGGAATATGAATTAGATGAAAATGGTCAGTCTAAGAAACAAGTTCCAGTTGAATATACATATGATGATGTTACCGCAGATGTAGCTGATATCTATGAAATGGGATGGACTAATGACCCATGGAAGAGACTTGGTATTTATCGTGAAAGAAAAATGCCTAAAGGAACTACAATGGTACCTCGTGTATTTAAAACAAATGTAGGTGACATTTTCACAACTAATACAATTGGCGAAACAGAAGTTTCTGTTGGTGACGTATTAACACCACGTGCTAAAGATGGTATCTTAGCTAAAGAAGGTGCTGATGCGGCTGGTGCAATGAAGTGGCAAGTAGTTAAAGTTTATACAATGCCTGATAACCAAAAAGGCGTAAAAGTTATGCGTATAGCGTAAGGAAAGGAGGATAATATTAATGTTAGATAGAAAAAATCTTGTATCTCTAATGAAAACAGTTGCTAAAGCTGATCCTTCCGCTCCTACTGCTTATAGTTTTGGTGGACAAACCTTAAGCTATGATGCTATGAATCAGACTTTACGTAATGAATTAAATGAGTTGGCAGGTACTTATTCACTATACAGAGAGAATAAGAACTTAATTTTCTCTATGATTGAAGAAACACTTGATGAAGTTCTTCCAAAGAAAGTTATTCAGCAATATGATCAATTTGCTGAGGTTAAGACTTTTGCACAAGGTGATAAACCAATTTTCCGTCGTCCATTAGCAAACAGAAATCGTGCTAAACAGTTCATCACAAGAGTAGGTCTTGCTGGAATGTACGAAGTATTCAAACTTGGACCAGCTGAGAATGAAAGTTTCGAAGTACGTACAAGCGCTATTGGAGGTGCTGCTCAGATTGGATTCGAGGAGTTCCTTGATGGACGTGTTGACTTCGCTGAAGTTACAAAAATTATTATGGATGGTATGGATGAGTTAATCTACAAAGAGATTGCATCTGCATTAAAAGCATCTATTAATCAGCTTCCACCGGCAAACAGAGTTGCTGCTAATGGATTTGATGAAGCTGCTATGGATAGACTTATTACTATTGCAGCTGCTTATGGAACACCTACTATCTATTGTACATATGAATTTGCTGTTCGTATGATTCCACAGGAAGCATGGAGATATACTGAAGCCATGAAGACTGAACTTTGGAATACTGGACGTTTAGCTAATTATAAAGGTACTAAAGTTATTATTCTTGAACAAGGTTTTGAGGATGAAACTAATACTCGTAAGGTAATTGATCCTGGATATGCATGGGTTATTCCAACTGGTGCAGATGGAAAACCTGTTAAAGTTGCATTCGAGGGTGGTACAATTGTTGATGAATTCAATAACTATGATCGTTCTCGTGAAATTCAGGTATATAAGAAAGTTGGCGTAACATGTATTCTTGCTAATAACATCTGCGCTTATTGTGATACATCCTTACTTGGTAAAATGTATACTTGGGATCTTGATGGAGTTACTGGAAAAGTTGCTACTTATGACGGTAGACCATCTGGAACTTTAGCTTAATAAAATACCGTAATATATTATTAGGGGAGAAGGGAACGTAAGTCTCCCTCTCCCCTTATTTTTAGTTGGAGAAAAAGGAGATTAAATTATGATTACTGAAAATACAATGTATAATGTAAAGAACAGAAGTTCAAGTATGGTTGTTTATAAAATTCCTGAGACAAACCTTCGTAGAGAATTTGCTCCAGGAGAAACAAAGAGAATTCCATTTGGTGAGTTAGAAAAATTAACTTATCAAAGTGGCGGAAGAGAACTTCTTGAAAATTTTCTACAAATTTTGGAAGAAGAAGTTACCACTGATTTAAACGTTAATAGAGAGCCAGAATATAATATGTCTGAGGTACAGATTCGTGATTTATTACTTACAGGGTCTTTGGATGCCTTCTTAGATGCACTTGACTTTGCTCCTATTGGCGTTATTGATTTAATTAAAACAATGGCAGTAAGTCTTCCATTAACTGATTTGAATAAAAGACGAGCTTTAAAAGAAAAAACTGGTTTTGATGTTGATAGTGCTCTTCGTCATGTTGAAGAAGAAAAGATTGCTGAAAAGCCTTCTAATAATATCAATACTTCCAGTGCCGCACCTACTCGTAGAGTACAACCTGCCGCGCAGACAGAATCAGCTGAACCGGCTCGTAGAACTACACCTAAATATAAAGTAGTTGAAACTAAAAGTGAATAATTAAAAAGGAGGACATTATAAATGGCAGAAGGAACACCTTTCTCAGCTATATATAATTGCTTTCTTGGAAAAATCACTGATGATATGTATATGGAGTTAACTCCAGAAGACACAATAAAAGATCTTCAAAGGCTTCTTATTCAAGCAATTCCAGGCTTTGAATTTCCTCGTAAGAATCTGGACGACTATGAAGTAAAAGTCGTTCAGATGAAAGAGGATGAAGTTCTTCCTGATGATTTTATTATTGGTGTCATTTGGAATGACCTTTCAGATAATACTGTTGACGTTCCAGATGTTATAGTAGAAAAATCCGCTTTTGCGGAAGAGCTTACTTCTGAAGAAATAAATATCCTGGCTCTTTTAATGAAACAAGGTTGGGTTCAGAGACAGGTTACTTCTATTGAAAATACCAGAATGAAATATTCTGGCACTGATTTTAAAATGACTTCACAAGCGAATCATCTTCAAAAATTACTTACTCTTTTAGAAGAATCAAGAAGAGATTCATTCCACATGCAAAGATTGTATAAGAGACGTAAAAAAGATAAAGATGGTCACTATGAGTCAAATTGGTCTGTATTGAGGGAAAAAAGTGCTTTGCGATAAGTATGAGATTGAATTCTCTCAAGACACAATTCAGAAGACTATTCGTCGCTTAACCAACCAACTTTGGAAATTAATTCCAATGAGAGAAAATGACGAAGATTGGTATAAACAATTACAAACTGTAACATTGGAGATTGCGGGACTGAATGAACTTTTCATTAGTCCTACTTTTTTACAATTATTAAGTAAATTAGAAGGGTTGCAAATTAAAGAAGTAAATTTTGAGTTGTATCGTAAGACTATTTTTGAATGTATTAATATCTTACAGGAACTAAACTAATGTCAGGTTATGATAAGAAAATAAAACGCAACACTTCTTTAAATTTAATGGCAGGCCGCTTAGATATTTATGGCGGAATGCAGGAACGTCAAGAAGATTCAGAGAAAGAGAATACAACTTCTAATTTAGATGGCTTAAAAGACCAAATGCTAAGGCTTCATCAAAATGGTGGTTATTTACAACAAGATAGAATGATAGCTGATAAAAAAAGGTCTTTAGATAGGGCTTTATTGTATTCTTACCAAGCTTGTACAATTAAAAGAATTGCTTGTACTGATGATATGGATAATACACTTTATCCAAATGTAAATCAATTAAACAATAAAGAAATATGTAGAGCTTTAATTAATCCAGATAAAAATAAAATGGACTATGATGATAAAATTGTTTCAGTTCCATATGAAGATAATTATCATCCTGGGGATGTTTTTGAATGGGTTGGAACTAATACTTATTGGATGATATATCTTCAAGAATTAGAAGAAAGAGCATATTTTAGAGGAGAAATTAGAAAATGCTCTCATCAAATTAACTGGGAAGATGAAGATGGAGAACATTCAACCTATGCCGCAATTCGTGGACCAGTTGAAACTAAAATTAATTATATCCAAAAACATGATATAAGTATAGATACTCCAAACTATTCATTAGATATTTATATTCCTAGAAACAAAGAGACTTTATCTTTCTTTAGAAGATATCAAAAATTTTATCTTCAAAGTAGAGAAGAAGGCGGTCCAATCGTTTGTTGGAGAGTTGAAGCTGTTGATTGGATTTCTACTCCTGGAATTTTAGAGGTTACAGCAGTAGAATATTATATAAATGAAACTGAAGATGACCTTGAAAGAGGAATCGTTGGTGGATTAAAAGTTGACCCAATAGACCCAAATAAAGATTTAATGAGTATGGCTATAGAAGGGCCTACATTTATTAAGCCTAAACAACCTTATGAATATTATTGTAAAGGATTTAATAATGGAGCTGAGGCTTGGTCAGTTGATACTAAAAAGTATCCAGTTGAATTTAAAGTTGACCCTAAAGATCCAATGCATGTTAAACTTGTTTGGTTTAAGTCTTATCATGGTCAATTTGAATTGAAGTATGGTAATTATTCAAAGACAATAGTCGTTGAATCGTTATTTTGAGTGAAAAAGGAGATTGTATAAATGAAAGTAGAAAGATTTTCTACACCTAAATCAAGTTTTCTTTCTATGGAAAAAGATTTAAGTATTATTGCAGATAGATTTTTAAGCTGTGATAGATTAAAAAGATTATTATATTATACAACAGAAGATGCTTTAGATAAGCCAAATTTAACAATAGAACAATCAAATAGCTTATTTGGGAAAAATATAAAAACTATTCCCAAATTAACAGTTGATGGAAGTGTATTAAATTATATTATTATAAACTTTGATCAATTTGCTAGAACTCCTAGTAATCCAGAATTTAGAAGTAATGTAATTGAAATTGATATTGTATGTCATTTTGATCAATGGAAATTAAAAGATTTTCAATTAAGACCTTATAGAATTGCGGCTGAAATTGATTCTATGTTGGATAAAAAGCATTTAACAGGAATTGGTGATTTAGAGTTTTTAGGAGCAAATCAATTTATCTTAACTGATGAGTTTGCTGGCTTATGCTTAATTTATAATGCAGTTCATGGAGAAGAGGATAAAAAAGGAATGCCAAATCCGCAAGAAGAGGAAAATTTCATTGAGGATTTCAAAAAGCAATATAATATAAAGGAATAATATAAATGGATACTAGATTGGCATTAATGACAGGTTGTGATTATCCTATTCCAGAATGTCAAATGACATTACATCAACCTACGATAAAAGAAATAGGACTGATTGGAGAAAATGATTTTTTTACAGGTTCACAGTGCTTATCTATTTATAAAAGTATGTTTGTCACAGAGGACAAAAGTGCTTTAGACGATATAAATAATTTTCAAATATTTATGACAGTAATGAGGGATAAAGAATCTATGGAGAAAAAACATAGTGTCCTTCAAGTCTTAACTTTGTTTTTTCCTAAATATGACAAAGTTTTGTTTACTCCACAATCATTGATTTTTCAAAGTAAAGATGGAAATGTAATTATTGATGAAAATAATTTTGATTTCCTCCAAGCAGCAATTAGAGAGGTTACATGTTCCAAAAGTGGACCTATGGACCAACAAGCTTTTAACCCAGCAAATGATAAAGCGAGAGAGATTGCAGAGAAGTTAATGAGGGGGAGACAAAGGGTTGCGGCCCAGAATGGTTCCGCAAACACTAGTATATTTAGTTTATATCTTTCTATTCTATCTGTTGGATTACCAATGCCTGTAACAGACCTGGTAAACTGTACGATGTTTCAATTATATGATCTCATGGAGAGATATTCACTATATATGAATTGGGATTTAGATGTGCGGACTCGTTTAGCGGGAGGCAAACCTGATTCTCAACCAGACAATTGGATGAAAAATATTCATCAATATTAAAAGGAGGAAAATGCACTATGAAATTTGGTGTTCGTGAAATTTGTGACGTTGTTTTAAGAGCAAAATCTGCACAAAAGATCGGAAATAAAATTTTCTATAAAAATGAACCTGTAATTTATTTCGATACATTGAAAACCTCCAGTATGGAAGGTGCAGCTACCACTGTATATGCACAAGGTGGTCGTGGTAATGCTCGTTTAGTAGCATGGGAAGGTGAGCGTACTGTAACATTCACCATGGAAGATGCTTTAATTTCTCCAGAAGGATTCATGATTCTATCTGGTGCAGGACTTATTGAAGCCACTGATGGAAAACCAATCTATCAACATGTTACTGAAACAGTAGATAAAGGTGAAGTTTCTGTTACTGAAAAAGAGATGACAATTAAGATTTCTCAAAAACCTTATTTTGGAACTCAGCTTGCAGAAGGCGAATTTGAAGCTGCAAAAGAAGAAATGGCTTATGTAATGCTTATGAAAGATGGCGAAATCGTTTCTGAACCTTATGTTCCAGTACATGAAAATGTTACACTTGGAGCAGATGGAAGTTATACAATTAGAATTGCAGGCCATCCTACTTATGCAGAATTAACTAAGGCTGAAAAAGAAGAATTCAAGAAAACTGGTATTACACCAATTTCTCATACAGATTATATTATTAAATCTGATTTCCCAGAGTTTGATAGTGTTCTTGTTGATTACTATGTAGAGCGCAAGGGAAATGCTAAGCAGATTGAAATTACTGCTGATAAATTTGGTGGTAACTATTATCTTGAAGCTTCTACATTATTCCGTGATCAAAACGGAGTAGATATGCCAGCTGAATTTATTATTCCAAACTGCAAGATTCAGTCTAACTTTACATTCACTATGGCTTCTTCTGGAGATCCAAGTACATTTACATTTACTATGGATGCATTCCCAGATTATACAAGATTTGATCATAGTAAGAAAGTTATGGCAGCTATTCAGATTATTGAGGATGCAGGTTCTCAAGATATTCATCGTCATAGCACAGAGCATGAGGATGCACATAACTTATTAACATTTTAATTTATAGGGGAAATATAGGAAACTATATTTCCCCTTATTTTGCGTTAAAGGAGAAAATATATGGCTGATAATAGAGGAGTTATTTTTGGAGATTACTTTTTAAGTTATGAATTATTTGAACCAATATTCGTAGAATGGTATTCTCAAAAAAGAGATGAATTTAAAAATGCTTTAGAAATAGAGGTTATCGCACCAATAGAACAAATGATTGTTATTGAAAATAATAAAGTTGTAAGTAAGCATGGTGCGGCAGTTAGAAAAGCTGATTATGATGCTGCAAAAATTTATAATGCATGGGAAAAACTTTCTCAAGAATATTTTGGTAATAGTCCAGTAACATTATTAATTGGAGCAAAATTTGGTGGCAGTAAATATCAGTGGACAAATACTATAAATGAAAGTGATGTAATTAATCAGAAAGGTATTGCAGTTAGAAAAAAAGCATTAGAAAATTTAAAAGATGCGGCAGATAATATTAAATCAATATATGCGGCCACTGATGTACAAGATATTATTAATAGACACATTGATAATATGATGCAACAATTAAATGGATATGAATTATCAACACCAGAAGCTTTAGCAATGCATCAACTTTTGGAAGCAAGACGAAGTGCATTAAATAATGCTCAATTTCATTTTACAGGTGCGACATATAATCAAATTATTTTTGGTTCACAGCAAAATGCTGAAGGTAAACAATTAGATGCTTTTATGAACCATATGGGAAACTATCATGCTGAAATATTTAATTTATTATCTTCAAAAATGGTTTCTGGAACGGATTTAATGAATAGTACAGTACAAGACATTGAAGATGATTTTCCAGGAATTTTTTCTAATACAGATGAAGTGCAACCATGGCTATTAGACTCTTTGAACTCAGCCTCTTGGTTAACCGGTGGAGATATTATTGTTTTAAATTCTAAAGGTAGTGTTATTTATAATATTCAGTTAAAAACAACTAAAAGAGGTAAAACTTTTGAAGTTGCTACATCCAGTTTATATAAATTTGCAACTGAAATGAGAAATTTAATGAATGAAGATGCTACTCCAGAAGAATTAGCTAAATTAATGTTTGAGAGACTGGCTACTACAGCTGCAAATCAAGGCCCTGCAATAGAAAAATTTTATACAGAGGAAGTTTATAAAGATATTGAAAGAAATTTAAAAATGACAAATGGGAGTGTTAAACTGGCATTAAAGTTAAAAATTTGACAAAATTAAAAAAATATGTTATATTTTATATAAAGAAGAGTTTTAAGGAGGCTATGTAGATGGCAAAAATTGGTTTTACAAAACTTTCTCTCAAGAGAAAAAATGAAGTAAAAACTATTACTATAAATAATAATCAAATTGAAATTAAACAGTATTTACCCGTTAATGAAAAATTAGATTTAATTTCAAGAGTTATTAATGGAGCACATGACCAAAACAATTTTCCTAATCCAATTAAGATTGAGGTAATTGGTACATTAGAAATGATTATGGCATATACTAATATTTCTTTTACTGAAAAGCAAAAAGAAGATATTCCTAAATTATATGATCTTTTGGAAGAAAATGGCGTTATTAAAGATATTATTTCTCAAATTCCAGAAGATGAATATAACTTTATTATTGATGGAATCAATAAGACTGTAGATGCAGTTTATACATATAATAATTCTGTTTTAGGTATTTTAGAATCGGTGTCTCAAGATTATTCTAATTTAGATTTTGATATTCAAAAACTTCAAAATGATATTGCGAATCCTGAGAATTTAAAATTGGTTAAAGAGGTATTAACCAAACTTGGATAATATAATTATTTTATTTTATAAGAAAAATAGAGTTAAAAGGAAGAGAGTTAAAATTAACTCTCTTCCTTTTTTTTATTTTGCAAAATAAAAAAATATACTTATATTTGGAGAGAAAGGAGAATTTTTATAGATGGCTAAACAATTAAATGTAAGTCTTGCTTTTACAGCTGATACAAGCCAAGCAAAAAGTCAGATTCAAAGTTTGCAAACTCAATTAGATAGTTTAACTAAAAATGCTTTTGCAAATAGTAATTCATTAGGATTAACTAAAGAAATTAAAGAAGCCACTGGACTTGTTGCTCAATTAAAAACTCAATTACAAAATGCAACAAACTCATCTGGAACATTAGATTTAAGTAGATTTAATGATTCTTTAAAAAAGAGTCAGACCTCTATCGCTGACTATAAAAATGCTTTAATTAAATTAGGGCCAGAAGGTAGTCAAGCTTTTGCTAATTTAGCATCTTCTATTACTTCTGCTGAAATTCCTCTTAGAAGAAGTAATGCCTTAGTAAAAGAATTTGCAACTTCTTTAGCAAATACTGCTAGATGGCAATTATCATCTAGTGTTTTACATGGATTTATGTCTACTATGCAATCTGCATATAGTTATGCACAAAATCTGGATAAATCTTTAACTGATATACAAATTGTAACTGGAAATAATGCTGATTATATGGCAAAATTTGCAGACAAAGCAAATGAAGCTGCACAAGCACTAAGCACAACTACAAAACAATATTCTGATGCTTCATTAATTTTCTTCCAACAGGGTTTAAGTGAAGATGAAGTATTAAAAAGAACTGATACTACTATTAAAATGGCTCAAGCTACTGGAGATAGTGTTGATCAAGTATCTTCATATATGACAGCTATTTGGAATAACTTTTATGATGGTTCAGAATCTCTTGAACATTATGCTGATATTATTACTAAATTAGGTGCGGCAACTGCATCAAGCAGTTCAGAAATTGCTGAAGGTATCCAACAATTTGCGGGCATTGGTAAAACTATAGGTTTAAGTTATGATTATGCAACTGCTGCATTAACCACTTTAACGGCTAATACAAGACAATCTGCGAGTGAAATTGGTAACTCTTTAAAAACTATTTTCTCTCGTTTTCAGGGTGTGAAATTAGGAGATACTCTTGAAGATGGAGTAGATTTAAATAAATATTCTAATGCGCTGAGAAAAATTGGTGTTGATATTATTGACGTTAATGGAGAAATGAAGGATATGGATAATATCCTTGATGAAACTGCAAGTCGTTGGGATGGATTAACAAGGGCACAAAAGATGGCTTTTGCAGAAACAGCTGCTGGTACTATGCAATATACAAAACTTGTTTCTCTTATGGATAATTGGGACGATATGCAAAAAAATCTTGATTTTGCTAAAAATTCTGATGGAACACTTGAAGAACAAGCTGAAATTTATGCAGATTCTTGGGAAGGTGCCAGAAAAAGAGTTCGTGCTGCCGCAGAATCTATTTATAATGATTTATTAGATGAAAACTTCTTTAAAACTTTTGATAATTTTTTAGCCAAAATGTTACAAGGTATTGATGGAGTTATAGATGGATTAGGTGGATTACCAGGCGTTTTAAGTTTAGTTGGAGCTGCTTTGACAAAAACTTTTAGTAATCAAATTGTTGCTAATATCGAAAATTTAGCATATACATTAAAAATGAAGACTAAAGCTGGTAGAGAAGAAGTTCAAGCAAGAAGAGCTGAAGCAAATGAAGCTTTAAAAGATAAGATGGTTACAAATACTGATACTGGTACTGGTCAAGCGCAAGCTACAGCTTACTCTACTCAAGCTAAATTACAACAAGTAATGATTGATAATGCTGCAAAATTAAATTCAGAAGAGCAAAAACATGCTCAATTACTTTTGGATATTAGTAATGCTCAAGGTCAGAATGCAATTGAAGCAGGAAAAGCTCTTGATATTGAAAAATCTAAGACGGAAGAGCTAAAAAAGAATATAGCTTTACAAGTTTCTGCCGCAGGAAAAAGATATCAAAAAAATGCAGATGGGACAACAAAAACTGATGAAAATGGTACAGCTTTAGTGGTTGGAACTGATCAAATAAAGAATATGAAATCTGTTGCAACAGAACTTGAAAATATGGTAGTAGAGACAGAAAAATTAAAGACTCTTTCTACTCAATTAGATGGCATTATGAGATCTGGAGATAATCAAGCTGAAAAAACTGAACAAGCAAGAGCCGCATTACAGTCTTATAATGAAGTTGTTCAAAGTTCAACACAAATTACTCAAGCTGCAAAAGATCAATTTAAAAATATGATAACTGCACTTTCAGAAGGAGATATAACTTCTAGAAATTTTACAGACGCTTTAGATGTTTTTAGGTCTGAATTGGAAATTACTTCTGCTGGTGGAGATGACTTAATGAAGAAAGTTACTCAATTAAATGCTGTTTTATTAACCTGTGGTTTTACTCAAAAAGAAGCGGCTGAATATTCGAGTATGCTTTTAACTCAATTTGGAGCAGAAGGAAATAAAGCAGCAGAGCTAATGGAAAAATTACTCGCATTAGCTAATGGAGCTGATTTTGCAGGTAAAAAATTAAGTGAAATGGGTAAAAAGAGTGCAAGTGGAGCACAAATTTTTACTTCATTATCAATGAGTGTTATGTCCACTTATTCAGTAATAACAACTTTTAAATCTACTTTAGATGCAGTAAAAGATGGTACTTTTGGTTTTAGTAATGCTATGTCAATTGCTATGTCAGCAATGATGGTAATGAATTCAGTTACGAGTGTTGCTAATGCATTAGAACAAACTCATATTGTTACTTTAATTGCTGAAAAAGTTGCTATTGAAGGAGTCACAGCTTCATATTTAGTAGCTGCTGGTGCAATAGGATTAATTGTAGGAGCAATTGCTTTAATTACAATTGGTATAAAAGCTTTAATTAATTCTATGAAAGATACTGCCAGTATTGAAGCAAAACTTAGAGCTGCAAAAGAAGCTACTGAAGATCAAAAGCAAGCTTTGGACGATGCTAAACAATCTGCTGAAGATTTAAAATCATCTTTTGATACATACGATTCTGTTGTACAAACATTACAAGATTGTACAAAAGGAACAGATGATTGGAATGAAGCCTTACAAGGAGTAAATCAATCTGTATTAGAAATTTTATCTCAATATCCAGAATTAGCATCAATGGTAAATGATGCTGGAGAAAAAGCAATCGGTCGAAATGAAGAAACTGGCGCATTAGAAATCGCTCCATGGGCAAGGGAAGAAATTACTCGTCAAGAGAATCAAAAGATAATTGATAATCAAGCTGCTTATAATCAAGCCAGTCAAACACAAAGAAATTTTGAAGTTGAAAAACAAAGAGAAGATATTAATAATAATGCTTATAAAACTGTCAGTGATGTGATGAGCGGTTCTAATATAAGCGATAAATTTGATTGGTCAAATTTAACAGGATTAAATACTTTCTTACAAAATATAGATTGGTCTAAGTTTGCAGGTTTAACAGATGTCGCTGATATTCTTAGTGAAGTTAGAACTCAATTAGATGCTGAAAATAAAAAACTTCAAAAAGAAGGTCAAGAAAGCGGTATTTATCAAGACCAATTTAATGGTTTAGATATTGAGACTGATAATGGTCAAACAGTTGGCGAAATTATGGCTAATGCTATTCTTTCTTCTGGGTTATCTGCTGATTTAAATGAACTTGATACTACAATTCAAAATAATAATGCAATAACTGAGACTGAAAATCAAGCCGTCGCAGATATGATTATTGCTAACAATGAAGATTTAAGAAATTCTAAAAATGGTCAAATGTTAGCAGAGTCAGGTGGAAAAGTATATCAAACATTGTATGAAGATGCAATGAATAAAGCAGTTGATACTTTAAAAGAAGGTACTGATCAACAGGCAGATGCTTTAATGAAATCATTTGCAGAAGCTAAAAAATTAACAGATGATACTAATTTTAAATATGAAAGAAATAAAGATGGTGGATATGATGTTACAACAACTGACCCGAATGATTCAAGTAAAACTGTTGAAACTACTTATACGGCTGAACAAATTGCTGCAATAACAGCTGCTACAGATGCTACTGAAGCATTTACGAAGTCATTAGAAGCTTTATCTGATAAAATTACAGAGTTAGAATCTAAAACTAATAAAGATGGTTCTGAAAAAAGTGAATCTCAGCAAAAATCAGATGGTGCAATGGCATCTTTTTTAGCTTCTCAAGATTTATTAGGGGCTACTCAGAGTGAAATTAAAGCTTTACAAGAGCAAATAAATTCTGCTCAAAGTAAAGATGGAAAAGTTTCTGGTATGGGAGCTTTTATTGATAATGTGTTTGGTGACGGTGAAGATGGAAAAATTTCCACTGAAACTGCAAAAAAATATGGTTATACAACTGGCGAAGAAATGATAAAAGCTTTAGAAGAGGCTCTCACTAATCAGTCTGCTGCTTGGGATGATGTTGGAAAAAATTGGATGCAAAAAGTTAAAGATGCTATGACATCTGAAGACTTAGATTTATCTGATTTAAGTGTTAAAACTAAACAGGCATTAGGAGATGCTTTAGAAAAAGCTTATGAGACATCTGGTTCAGAAGGACTTGAGTCTGCGAAGAAGATTTTTCAAGATTTAAAACCAGAAGAAGTAGAATCTTTTGCTGGAGCATTAGATGATATTGATTTCAATGATACTACTCCAAAACAATTTGCGGCCGCATTAGATGAAGCTGGAGTAGAAACAAATTTTACTACAGAAGAACTTCAAGCTTTTATAGACGCAATGACAGGCGCTGGAAATGCAGCTATGGATTTAACCTCTAAGTATGCTCAAAATAAGAGTGTTATTGATAAGTTATCAGATGGAGATACAATTTCTGCTGATGATTTTGATAAATTAGATGCTGCATATCAAGATTATTTTGTAAAAACTCTTGATGGTACTTATAAATTAGTAGGGGCTGCAGAAGACTTACAAAAAGCTGTTAAAGATGATTATATAAAAGCTTTTCAGTCTCAAAATGATTCTTTAAGAGAGCAAAATAAAGGCTATCAAGCTGCGTTAGATAGTGGTAATACAGAACAATTAGCTAAAGTTGGCGGAGCAAATGGTAATGATAATCAAATTTATCAGCAACAACTTGAATTATTAACTGCTATTGGAGATCAAACAGTTGTTAATAAAGGTCAATTAGAAGATTGGGATAAAGATTTAAAAGATTTAAGCCCAGATGAAATTAAAGCTGTCCAAGAGGCTCTTGATGCTACTGGAATTTCAGAACAAAGTTTTACTGATGCTATTGCGGCAAATGAAGCTCAGATTCATGAAACTGATATAGCTATTTTAAATTCTTGTGAAACTTTAAGTGAATTACAACAAAGAGCACAAGAAATTGGTAATAGTGGAGATATGATTTCTTGGCAAGAGTATGGACAAGTTTTACAAGGAATTGCTAGTCAATATGATAATACTTCAGATGAATTAGAGAAACTTAAGCAAGCACAAAGTGAATATAATGCAGAGATTGAGCGTTCTAAAGATTTGTCAGAAGAAGAAGCTGAACAAGTTAAACAAGTTCAAGATGCTAAAATGGCTGCTATTATGGCTCAGGTTGAAATGGCTACTATTGCTGGAGAAGCTGCTAATACTTATGGAATTGATGCAGATGTAATTGAAGCTTTTATTGAGCAAGTCGCAAATATGGATAGCTATGTTGACGCTACAACAGATGATGTTGCTAAATTAGGAGTTGCATATGCAAGAGCCAATGAAGGTTTAAATGATTTATGTGATAATGCAGACAAATATAATGAAGTATTGAAAGAAATTGCTGACAATGGTTATGCTCAAGCAATTACTAAAGATACTAAAAACACAAAGGCTTTTGAAAATTCTTTAGCTAATTTACTTAATACTTCAAATGATACGGCAAAAGCATTATTATCAAATCAAAAAAATAGTGACCTTTTATCAGATGCTTTAAAAGGTAATGCAGCCGCAATCAAAGCTCTTGATAAAGAAGCTAGAAAAGTTTCTGCCATTGAAATTGGTGTAGATGTTGATAATATTACTGGTGGAGAAGAAGCTCTTGATAGTTTATTGGATCAAATTGATGAAATGCCAGAAGGCAAAGAAATTGAAGTTGCTATTTATGGTGATGATGAAGCAGAAAATGTTTTACAAAATTTGATGCAAGAATTATGGGATTCTAGTAGTAGTTTAGATGACTTTCAAAATTACTTATCTCAATTAGATTTATTTGGAGATGTAGTAGCTGATACAGAAGCAAATGTTAATGCTATTGTTGGAACAGTTGAAAATGCTGCTGATGCAATGAATCAAGCTGGATATGTTTGGGTTAGCAATGCTAATGGTATTACAGATGGATTAGTAAATGCTTTACAATTAGAAACAGATGTTGGATCTGAAACAGATACAGTTTCAACTGAAGGCCAAACTGAAACTCCAACTCCTTTCCATCCAGTAGAAAATGGTTCTTATGAAGTACATCTTCCTGGAGGTAGCTTTAGTCAACAGGATGGTGGAAAAAGTTTTACTTTTACACAAAATGAAGGAACTACTTTAAAATATACCGGTGTAGGTTGGGAGTCTGGAAATGCAGAAACTCAAACCTCTAAAGAAGAAACTCCTGTAACTGGTGTTTGGGTAAGACCAAGAAAAGGTGGTGGAGCTGGTACTGCTACACATACAAACCGTAATGTAAATGGCGGTGGAGGTGGCGGCGGTAGAGGAGGCCGTGGAGGTGGCGGTCGTCGTGGAGGCGGCGGAGGAAGAGCCGCAAGACGAAATTCCGAACAGAAGAAACAAAAAGTGTCTGGTTCTGACCGTTATCATAAATTAGATAAACAGCTTACTACTTTAAATAATCAGTATGATAAAGTTTCTAAAGCTAAAGATCGTGCTTATGGAAAATCAAAATTAAAATTGATGGACCAAGAAATTAAAGCTCAGGATAAAATTATCGCAAAACAGAAAGAATATCTCGCTGCAGCTAAAAAGAACTTAGATATTGATAAGAAACGACTTCAAAATGGAAAAACGAAATATACAGATTCAGATGGTAAAGAACAGACTGTTGCTTCTGGAGCTAAAAATTATCTTGGTATGGAAGCTAAATTTGACAGCGATGGAAATATTTCTAATTATGCGGCTTTAATGGAGGCAGCTAGAAAGAAATATAATGCCGCAGTAGTTGAATTTAATAAACATACTACAGATGATGAAAGCGCTAAAAAAGCAATGGAAGCTGCTAAACAACAATATGATGGTTTTGTTGCTTGGTTAGAACAATATGAAGAGACTAAAGAATTAGTAGATGAAAAGGCTCAAGAAGTAATTGATGCTCAGAATGAAGCTTATGATAAAAGATTTGAAAAAACTGAATATATGATAGATATAAAAGTTGAAGTAGAAGATTCTGAATTAGAATATTTAGAATATATGCTAAATAAATTAGAAGATAATGCTCATGATGCTGCATCAGCAATTTCTTTAATTGGAGATGAAGTAGAAAATTCAAAAGCTCGTATTGGAACTTTAAGAGATGGTTTAAATAATATTTTTAATAATGGCAATCATCCAAATCTTCAAGGGCAAGGAAATTTAGTTGATCGTCTTATGGCAGGAGATCAAAGTGCTATTGAATTATTAGCAAAAGAAGACTTTACTGAAGAGGAAATGAAAAAAATTCAAAGTATGATGTCTGATCTTCAAGCTGAGAATGAAAAAATGTTACAATATAGGAAAGATGTTTTTGATAGAATGAATAATGCTTTTCAAGATAATATTGATAAAATGGATACTATTATTAATAGAAGTAAGCATTTGCAAACTATTACTCAATCTTATGCTAATATTGTAGATTTAGTAGGAAAGAAAACTGCGGGAATTACTTCTGATTTAATAAATGATTTAGGTCAAACTCAAGTTAAAGCTGCTGTCGATACTTTGGCAGAGAGTAGATTAAAGATGGAAACTATTCAAGCACAGCTTCAAGAGTCTAAAGATAAAAGAGATAAAGCTGCTGCACAAGGATTAACAGAAGATGTTAAGCTTTGGGATGAAACAATTAAACAGCAACAAGAAGCTCTAGATTCTGCTCAAGAAGATTTCTTATCTAATTGGGAGACTGCTTTACAAGCTGCTAAAGATGCATTTGATAAAAGTGTAACGAGTTTAGTAGACGATTTTTCTACTAAAGTTGGTGGAATGGCAGGTAGTATTGCGGCATTGCAGGAAAAATGGGATCAATCAAAAACTCTTGAAGAAGAATATGTTCCTCAATATGAAAAAATTTACCAACTAACTAAATTAACTCGTGATATAAATAAGTCTATTGACGAAACGAAAAATATTAAAGCCAAAAGAGAATTAGCTTCATTACAAGAGGAAATTAATGGTTTGCAAGCTGAAGGTAAAAAAATGAGTGAATATGATCTTGAATATTTACAAAAACGTTATGAATTAAAGATTGCGGAAATGGCATTAGAAGATGCTCAAAATGCTAAATCTCAAGTTCGTATGACTAAAGATTCAGAAGGCAATTTCAGCTATGTTTACACTGCCGATGAACAACAAGTAGCAGAAGCAGAACAATCATATGAGGATAAACTTCATGAAATGCAACAAATGAATGCAGAATATATTAATACTTTACAAGAAAATATGATAAAGATGGAACAAGAGCAAGCTGAAAAAATTGCTCAATTATCTGAATTATATGAAGTTGGTTCAGCGGAATATCAAGCAGAATTATTAAAATTACGAGATTATTATGGTCAACAAATGACTTATTATTCTGGTCAAATGGAAAATGTATTAAATAATAATACTGATTTATATGAAAATGATGTTAAAAATTATGCGGCTTTAACAGATAATAAAGCTATGGCAGATGAAAAATATGTAGGTAGCTTTAGTCAAACCCAATTGGCTATTCAAACTGGATATTCAACAATGACAACTTTACAGCAACAATGGAAGTCAGCGGCAGAAACAATGTATAAAGAAGTCGGTACAGCGGCTACGACATTTAAAAATAATAATGAAGCAGCTATGAATGCAGCTGGAACTTCTGTTACAAATTTTAGAAAAACTGTTTCTGATGAGTTAGGTAAAATTAAAAAAGAATCTTCTGACATGGAAGGAAAAATGAAAGAAGTTACTAAATTAGTAAAAACAGAATTTCAAGCAGTTGTTAGTGCTGTTACTAAATTTGAAAATAAATATAGTAAAACTATAGATACTATGGTCGCTAAAAATGATGCTTTAAGGAAATCTTTTGAAAAACTATTAAGAAAATATACTGATTTTCAAATTGCTGCTGGAGATGGAAGTGGCTCTGATGATAATAACACTCCAACTACACCAACTACACCTACGACTCCAAAGAAACCTACTAAAGATAATTCCAGTAAGGCAGAAGGTGTTGCTGCTGCAATTTGGATTTGGGGAGATCATTCTGGATGGGGTGATAATCCAGAAAGAGCTAGAAAACTTAAAGAAAAAGGCGTTTCTAATGCGCAGGCTATCATTAATGCGAAAGCTGAGAATGGATGGTTGTATAATAAATATTGGGATAAGCGTTTTGAAATAAGAAATAAATATAGTTATGGTAAATTTGATACTGGTGGATATACAGGCGATTGGGCTGGTGATGGTAAATTTGCTATGCTTCATCAAAAAGAAATTGTTCTTAATAAAGAAGATACTGAGAACTTCTTAAAATCTGTAGATATAGTTCGCCAGATAGCAAATACAATTGATTTAAATGCAATGAGTGCAAGTGGAGGTTTAGGTTCTTTATTTGCCGCATCAGTAAATAAAGATAATGATGTTCTTGAACAGAATGTTCATATTACCGCAGAATTTCCAAATGTAACTGATAAGAATGAAATTATTTCAGCCTTTGATAATGTTGTTAATCTTGCTTCTCAATATGCAAATCGTAAACGTTAATTTATTTTTTAGGGATGAATCATTTGATTCATCCCTATTTTTTATTTTGGGCAATTAAAAACACTTGACCCAGATAAAATTTTATGTTATAATAGAAATTGGAGAGAAAGGAGTTAAATATGGCAACAGAGAATGGAAGTCAAGCTACTATGGAAGATAACATTAAAAAATTATTTGATGCTATGGATATTATAGCAGCTCAGCAAGTTAAAAATTTACAGTTTGATAAAACTGTAAAATGCTCCATTACTGATGACTCAAAAAGTGATAAAGGTGAATATACTGTTACCGATGGTTCGTCTACTTTTAAAGCGTATTCTGAATCAACGAAATACAGTAATGGTGCCTCTGTTTATGTCAATATTCCTAATGGAGATTATAATAATAAAAAGATAATTACCGGGCGTTATGATCAAGATCGAGTAGATTATAATACTAACGATCCAGAAAAAAGTTATATAGATATTACACAAAATTTAATTTCTAATTCTATTGGAGAAACTGGTATTGTTGCTAATGGAGAAAAAACTCAAATAACTATTTGGGATAGTGGAGACAATTTTAGCAAAAAATTAGAAGAAGAAAAAGATAATACTAAAAAAGATGAAGGCATTAAGTATAAGGCATATAAAAAAATGCTTATTAAAGCTAAGTTTAAAAATTATTTATCTCAAAGAAATGTTATACTTGGCAATTATGGTATTAGAGTAGATATTCTTGGCGAAAAGAAAAATACTGCGGAACAGACTGTAGAAGATTGGTATATATTTAAATTGGATTCTTCTAGTATGATTGGAGATCCATATAAATTTGAGGTGGGTTTTGAACAGAAGCTTTTATTTGATTTAGACCCTGATGTAAATATTACTCGTGTTAGAGTAGTTCTTTATCAAGATAAAAATTTTTATGATAAAAGTAAAAATTTATTAACTCCTTCTGATTTTGATGATATTTTTGTTTCAGAGCCTTTTGTTAGTTTTGGATATTCTTTAGAAGATTTTACTGAAGATACTGTCTTATTATATACTTTTGATTCAAAGAAATACGCAGAACATTTAACTGAAGAAACTAAACAGATGTTAGCAAAGCAAAGTGAAATTGACCATCAAAAAGATAATAATATAAAACCTTTTACAGTAGAAGATTTAGATGATACAACTTTATATACAGAACAGTTGAATAAATTAAATAAAAAGAAAATTATTCTTCGATGGGTTCATGAAACAAATGATGAAGATGAAAAAACAAGAAGTTTTGAATCTATTGCACAAGAGGGAGATATTCCAACAGGAGCAATAATTCATTGGTATAAATATGATTTAACTCAAGGCATTACTGATAAAATAGCTGGCGCATTTTGGGTTGAAATGAAAGAACAAAAAAATAAATTTGAATTAGAATATTCCCCAAATCCTAAAAAATCTTTTGAAATGTTTAGAGTTGTTGTAGAATGTATGTCAAGGGAATATGTTAATAATTATTTAATAGCTAATGACGAAGATATTCTTGAAATTGAAAATAAAAAAGAAGATGAACGAACTGATGAAGAAAAAGAAAAATTAGAGAATTTAAAAAATTCTTATTTAGAACAAATTCATGATTATATTAGTGAAGATTTAAAATTTGAAAATGAGAATATGGTTCCAGATGCAAATACAATAGATTTAATTAAAGGTCTTACTATTACTTGCGATGATGGCGAGGGTGGATATAATGGAGTTTATCGTATTTATAATGATAATGGAACAATAATGAGTTCTTCTGAAGCAACTAAACCAAGATTATTAACTGCTAAATATACATCTATTGTGTCAGGTGTTTCTGAATTAGATACGGCAGAAAAAATTATTTGGTCAATTCCACTTGAAAACACAATGATATATAATCCAAAAGAAAATTCTGAATATAGTTTTTATGATAAAGTTGAAGGACTTACTCAAGAAAATTTTTCTCAGAAAAAGGATAATTATTTTACTTTTTCTCAAGAAACAGAAACTTATACAAAAGCAACTACTTGGGATGAGAGAGAAACATATTATCAAAAAAATAGAACTCAAGTTGAAATTAAAAATGGATATTTCGAAATAACAAGATATGGAATTAAACCAAATGCGGCCGCAGGCATAGAAGAAGCAGACTCTACTCAACAGTATTTTAGAATAAAAGATTACTATACCCAGTCCGCAGTTAATAACACTGTATATTGTACAATTATCAAAAATAATAGAACATATACAGCAAGTTTTGATATGGTATTTGGTCCTTGTGGAACAAATGGAACAGATTATACTTTTACACTTGAGTTTGGTAATAAACAACCTGCAATAACTAGTACAGATGATACAATTACTATTGTTCCAAAGATTTATGATTATCAAAATAAAGATGTAACTGAGAAGTACGCTAAAAGTATTTTTTATTCATGGTATAGCCAAAATGAAGAATATAGAAGAGCGCATCCTATTAAAGATAGCGAGGGAAAAACTACAGGTTATCAAAATGCTATTGAAATTCAATCTGTTGATAAAAATACTGGAATAGTTACTTTAAAATTAAATAGCCATGATTTAAAAGATTTAAATTATTTTATTTTACAAGGACAGGCTGCTAATGTTGTTAATATTAAAAATTTAAAAAATTATAAAACTGAAGATAGCGCAGATAAGACGGTTGATGGAAAAGTAGAAACTGATCAATTAACTGAAAATGTAGGTAATAATACAAGTAAAAAAGGAATTGATGTTTCATTATATACTTATATGCCAATCCCAATTAGACGAACGGATGAATATACTACATTTGATGGTGCTACTAAAGTTGTTTATAATACAGCTGGAGTTGATCCTCAATATTATAAAGATCCATATATAATATATGAATATAAAAATAAAAAAACTCAAGCTGTGCCAGACATACATTGGATGATATCTTTAGGTAAAGATACTCAGACTGAAAATACTGGAACAACTAATTTAAAATATTATCCAACACTTGATTCAGATAATAAATTAGTTGTACCTTCTATGTTTTTACAAAATAATGGAAAAGCTATCTCAGTGATAGGTTTTACTTTTGGTTCAAGTGGATTACAATATGAATGGGTTCAACCATTATATATTTTTCAAAATTCTTTTACTTCAAGTTTGTTAAATTCTTGGGATGGTAGTTTGACTTTTGATGAAGAAAATGGTACAATATTATCAACGATGATGGGAGCAGGAAAAAAAGATTCTCAAAATCGTTTTAATGGTATTTTAATGGGAGATTTATCTCCAGCTTTTAACACAGATGAAGGAGTTACTTTATTAAAAGATTATTATTCAGGAATTGGATTATACGGTTTCAATGAAGGACAAAAAAGTTTTGGATTAAATATAAATGGACGTGCTTTTTTTGGTAAATCTGGTCATGGTCAAATTTTAATTGATGGAAATACTGGTACGATTCAAAGTCAAAAATATCTCGCTTCAATGTCAGGATATAATAATGGCTCAGTGGCGACTGAAGATGATATTGATGATACTATGCGAGAAGGTATGTGTATTGATTTAGATGCTGGTACATTTATTACATATGGCACTGGTACTAATGCAATGATTAAAATAAACCCTACTCCGCAACAATATGAAGCTTATTTTGAAATTAGAAGTTCAAAAAATAAAACTGTTGTAGATGAAGATGGAAATGAATCAATTCAGCCTGGAGAAGATTTAATTTTTATTGGTGATGATAGATACTTCTTACAATCTCATAATTATACAGATATAGAAACTCAAATTCCTAAATTAGATAATGATGGAAATATTGTGTATAAAGATGCAAAAAAAACTGAGATAGAGTATATTACAACATCTTATGGAACGGGGATTAATTTTGATTTAAACAATGGTAAATTAACTGCATTTGATTTTGAATTAATGGCTAAAGATTCAAAAACAGGAGCTTTTATTTCTATTAATAGTAATGGGAATCCTTATTTTGATATTTATGCCGTTGGTAAAGATGCTAATAAAAAAACTATTTCAAATCATATTATTACTGTCAGTGATTCTTTTCAATATTTACGTTCATTAGATTATGATAGTGATAAAGAAACTGGCACTGAAATTAATCTTGGTTCAGGAAGAATTAATTCTTATGATTTTGGATTAAGAGCGGTTAAAGGTAATAAAGGAATTGAGATAAATAGTGACGGACATCCTTTTTTAAGAATTAGTTCAGAATATAAAAATGAACAAAAATATTTATTAAATATTGAAGAAGGATATCCAGATAAAAATAATCCTAATAATGATACTTCTGAGTTTTATATGCAATCTAAAAATTTCCATGAAAAAACTAATAAAGATAATGGCGCAGGAATGTACTTTGATTTAAAAGAAGGAAAAATAACTGCATATAGTTTTACTATTGAAGCATATCAATTATTAGATGTTATAATTAATGGAAAAAAAGATAAAAAATGGTATACATTAACAATAGATAGTACAAGAGACCATTATCCTTTACAAATTGGAGCCTTATTTAAAGTTGATTGGGACGGTCAAATTGAAGCTTCTGGTGGAAAAATTGGTCCTTTTACAATTGGTTCTAAAACTGAAAATGGAAAAGAAAAATTTTTCTTATATACAGACTCCTCTGATTTTGGAGGAAAAGGTGTTTATTTGGGTTCTGATGGTATTAGTGTTGGGAGTGGCGCTTTTAAAGCAGATAATGAAGGTAATATTTCTTTAACTGGAGTTATCACTGGAACAAATTGGAATGTTGATGCAAAAGGTAAAGCTACTTTTGGAAATATTGATGCTACTGGAGGTTTAATAGCTGGATGGACAATCGGAAACGGTTTTCTTCAGAATGACAATACAAAATTAAGCGCATCTGGATTAGATTTTTCTGGAGGGCATTTACATGCAAATGAACTTCAATTTGGAAGCGTTACATTAACAAATTCAAAATTAACCATGGGTAGTGGCGTAGAATTAAGTGCTTCAGGTTTACAAGCTGGTGCCAATGTTTCTTTAACTTCAACAGGTTTAACAATTAGTGGAGCAACATTAAGTGCTGGCGTAGGTGGAGGACTTTTAGCTGGAGGAAGTTTTTTTATAGGAAATAATTTATATGTTTCAGGCGGAGCACAAATCGATGGAACTTTAATGGTAGGTAAAAAAGCTCTTGGAGATTTAGCTTTTGAAAATTCAGTTAAAAAAAAAGTTAATGTAACTTTAACTAAAGAAGTTTCTTATGCAGGTCAATCAACTTCTTGCTCAGCAAATGTTACAGTAAGCTGGAGTGTAGATGATAAGGGTGTATTAACTGGTGGTCCATGGGTAAATAGTGGTAATGGAAATAAAAGTTTTAGTACTACTGTAACTGCTACAGGAACTTCAGCTGGAGGGTCAAAAACAGTAACTATTACAGCAACTGGCGCAGAAGTTGAAATTAGTCCAAAGGACAAAGGAACTGCGAGTTTAACAAATGGTAGTTTTTCAAGTGTTACTCTTTCTTAAAGAGGAATATATATAGATAAAAAGGAGAATATATTATGGCAACAAAAAATATTACTTTAACAAATTTAGAAATTTATACAACTGCTCAAGCTTTAATGGAAAATATTACAACTGATATGAATCTTCCAGTTAAAGTTGGTTTTTATATTCAAAAAAATATGAAAAAAATGACTGAACTTGCTCAAGAAATTGAAAAATCTCGTATTGAGATTTTTGAAAAATATGGCGAAAAAGATGAAGAGAATAATCAATATAAGTTTGATAAAAGTGTCCAAGATCAGGTTCAAAAAGAACTTAATGACTTATTTGATTTAACACAGGATATTAAGACAAATATGTTAAACCTTGATTGGTTTGATGATATTGATTTAAATGCAAATCAGATTGCTGCAATTTCTTATATGATTGCAGATGAGGATGAAGTAGAGGAGTAATAAGAAATGGCTAAATTGTACCCACCAAACATCAATGGGACAATTCCAGCTTTTTGTAATAATGATGGGACTGTTCTTATAACAGTCCCATTTTCTATGAATAAAGCAGTTTCCAAAAGTGAAATTGGAGGTTTTGCTTTAAAAATAAAAACTGTAAGTGGAGTTGTAAAAGGCGTTATAAAAACTACAAATAGCAGTACATCTTCTTATGAAATAGAAGAAGATTATAGCGCAACATTTGATGCTAGCTTTTTAGATTTTTCAATTGGGCAATATTATAAATTTCAACTTGCTTATATAGGAAAAGATGGAATTGTTGGTTATTATTCTACAGTAGGAGTTGCTAAATATACGACAGCTCCCGCAATACAAATTAGTGGACTTAAATTCGGCAGAATTAATTCACATAATTATTCTTATACGGGTGTATATAGTCAAAAAGGCGGAGACACTACAGAAAAATTATATAGCAGTAGATTTAGATTATATGATTATAAAAAGAATGTAATTCAAGATACTGGAGAAATTATTCATAATACTTCATTAGATGATTTAAGTTATGAAGCACATGATATTTTTTCTGTGCCGCAAGACCTTGAATTAGATAAAACATATTTTTTAAAGTATTCAATAACTTCTGTAAATGGCTTAACCGAAAATACACCTTATTATAGAATTATGCAACGTCGTTCAGTTAGTCCAGAAATTAAAACTGATTTGGTTGCAACTTTAATGCCAGATGAAGGATATATTAAAGTAACTCTTGATGATGAATATGATGCTGTAATATCAGGAGCATTTGTAGTATCTCGTTCCAGTAGTTTAAATGGTTATGCTTGGGAAGAGTTTAAACGATTTGATTTACAAGCAGTACCTCCAGAAAAATGGTCTCTTTTGGATTGTACTGTTGAGCAAGGAGCGACTTATAAATATTCTTTACAGCAATATAATTCTAATGGAATTTATTCAGATAGAATTATTTCAAATAGCGTTCCAGTTGATTTTGAGGACATGTTTTTATATGACGGAGAGCGTCAACTTAATATTCGTTTTAATCCAAAAGTATCAACGTATAAAAAAGATTTACTTGAATCAAAGATGGATACCATTGGAAGTAAATATCCTTTTATATCAAGAAATGGAAATGTAGATTATAAAGAATTTTCTATTTCTGGACTTATTTCTTATCAGATGGATAATGTAGAATTATTTATGACTAAGGAAGAGTTGGGCGATTTAAAAGAGGAAAATATGAATACCAATCTGACTAAAGAAAATATAACTGCGGAACGTCTATTTAAAAATAAAGTGTTAGATTGGTTAAATAATGGAAAGCCGAAAATTTTTCGCTCTCCTGCTGAAGGTAACTATATTGTACGATTAATGAACGTGTCACTTAGCCCACAAGATGGACTAAGCAGAATGCTACATAGTTTCTCATGCAGCGCCTATGAAATAGCAGAATTTAATATTACTAATTTAAGATATTACGGATTAGTAGATGCTAATGAAGATACTTCAATGCAGACAAGGTGGAAAACAATTATTCTTAGAGATGCAGGCGATAAAACTAAGCCAAAGCCGCAATTACTTTCTTATCCAGCTTATTCAATTTCTTTTACAGAGATGACTCCTGGAAGTAAAGTATATATAGATGGACAGAGTTTTATCATTGGTGCTACTGGTTCTTATTATGCAGAATTTCCTGATCATCCTATTAGAAATGTTCGTTTTGATTGGACTCAAGACATGAATGGTTTATTTACATATAGTTATAAAACTCGATCAATTACTATTTTTGGAACAATTAAAGATGTTCAAATTATTGATGTTCCAGTTAGACAATTTATTGGAGAAAGATATAAACAGCAAAAATTAGTTGATAAATATGGTTTACTTTATACTACTAATGATATTTTTGAAGTAATTGAAGACATTAAGACAGAAGTGCTAAATACTTATTCATTAAAACTTCAACGAAGAGATTTACGAGATATATATGTAGATGTTGAATATGTTGAACCACAAGAAGGGCAAGAAAATAATTTCGTTCCAGATGCTTCATGTAAATATTATAATGATATGTATTGTACAGGGAAACCTATTGATTTAAGCACATTAGACCCATGGGCAATATATTATATTCGTTATAGAAGAGGGCGCGTCGCAAAGAAATTTCCAAATGAAGGTTATTATGTTGAAGCTAATAATGATACTTTTGCTCCATATACAGGTTATGCTATAGACGGAGATTTGAAAGATTTCTTTACTATTGGATATGACACTTTTACTGCTGTTATTGACGATGAAGAAGTTAATGTTTTTGATGAAATAATGCCTATTGAAATTCAAGATAGTTCTTTTATTAAAAGCTTAATTATAAATAGAGGCGTTATTGCTTATATTAGTTATTCAAAACAAGATATAAGTTATACTTTTGAAGAAACTGGTAGTACAGATATTATAAATGCTAAATTAGATTATCAGACTGCTGAATCAGCACTTCTTGATATGTATAACAATCATAATAATACAAGAGAAGGTATCCTTCAAGCTAAAGAAGCAAGAGATTTAGCTTATCAAAAATTTTTAATTTTATTAAATAAAACAATTACAGAGTATAAGGAGGCGAATGGTATTATATCATGAAAGATCCTTTATTAGACAAAGATTTTTTAAAACAGCTTGATGAGCAACGCACACGAGAGATTTATGCTAAGGTTATAGCCTTAGATTTTGATGAAAATCCAATAGAGGAAATCACTGGTAGAATAACGCAAGGTTCCATTTCAGTAAATGGAACTTCTGCGGTTCGCCGCACATGCTCCATGACAATGGTAGCTAGTGAACTTAATATTCATAATTACTATTGGGGATTAAATACAAAATTTGAATTAAAGGTTGGCGTTAAGAATACAATAGATACAATTAATTATCCAGAGATAATTTGGTTTCCAGAAGGACATTATATAATTTCAACTTTTAGTACATCTCAGTCTACGAGTTCATATACAATTTCTTTGCAAGGTAAAGATAAAATGTGCATGTTAAATGGAGATGTTGGTGGGGCAATTACTGCATTATCTGTTGACTTTGGCAAATATGATACCATCGCCGCAGATGGTACTATTACAACAGATGATTATTTAATTAAAGATATTATTCGTGAGGCGGTTCATGAATATGCAAAAGAGCCTTTTGAGAATATTATTATTAATGACCTTGATGATATAGGTATTGAACTTTTGGAATCTCGTCAAAAAGACCCATTTTATCTTTTAATGAATTTAGATATGGATGTTATAAATCAACTTTTCTTTTCTTCAAAGCAAAGCGGATTTTATGTATATGATACTATGCAACCAATTACAGATTTTGAAGATGGTAATTTTCATTTTGACCAAAGAATCTCTATTGATATGGGAAATAGTATTGACCCTACTTATATTAGAACTGAAAATAGTGATACAAGGTATTCAGTTATTAAAGTCCAATATGGAGATGTAGTTGGATATAAACCAACTAATTTAACATATGCGGGCGACCTTATTTTAGATGTTGGAAGTTCAGTCACACAAATGTTTGATAAGTTAGTATCTATGTTAGGAGAATTTGAATATTTTTATAATCTTGATGGACAATTTGTCTTTCAAAAGAAAAAAACTTATGTGCAAACATCTTGGAATAATATTATAAATAATACAACAAGTGATGTTTATGTAGAAAATGCAGCTAATACTTCCTCTACAACATATTATTTTGAGAATGCAAATATAGTAACATCTTTTAGTAATTCTCCAGATTTATCTAATCTTAAAAATGATTTTTCTGTTTGGGGACAAAGAACTTCTGTCAGTGGAGCAGAAATACCTGTTCATCTAAGATATGCAATAGATAAAAAACCTTTATATTATAAAACATATGAAGGAGAAGTCTTTTTTACTGATAAATATTATACTAAATTAACAGAAGAAATAAAAAATTCAACAACGGAAGAAGATTATGATAAACTTGAAAATTATAAATTCAAACATCCAACGCCAGTAGGTTTAACTCAACCAGAAAAAACTGCTCAAGGCTGGACTCCTGGATGGTGGGATATTAGAGATTGGCATGATTATTATAAACTTGTTACAGGAGTTGAGCCTTCTGGAACAATGAAATGGTATTCTCGAAATGACGAATCTGGATGTATTAAAGAAAGTTCATTAAATGAATATTGTAAAGCCAATAATTTTCCAACTTTTTCAGATAGTGAAAAATGTGTTTGGTTAATTGTTATAAAAAAGACTAAAGTTGACACTATTCATGGTTCAGGAAAACCTAATCCAGATTTTCTTATAGAATGTCAATATTATGAATCATATGATAATGGCAAAGGAAAAATCCTAACAGAATTAGTTAAACCTCTTATAAAAAAGAAGTTTATGTTTCCATATGCGAGTTGTTCTGATACTCATACCTTTTTGCATTTCTTAAAAGAGAATGTTGAAAAGGGAGAAAATGTTTATTTTTATAATCCAAGATTTTATTTTAATGAGCATAATATGGGAGATGAATTAACAGAGCTTAAAAAAGAACAACTGTCTATTGATAATAAAGATGAAAAATATCATAAAGTTGATTGGCGTGAAATAATTTATCAGATGTCAAAAGATTATAAAAGACATATGCACGATGATGATTTTTATGTTAAAATAAGCCAAAATAATAATAAATATTATCCTAATGGATATACTGGATATGAACAATATTATACTGATATGGATGGTTTTTGGAGACAACTATATGATCCATTTTATACAGGTTCATATAAAATTGCTTATACGACTAAAACAAAATATGATGAAAAACCAGAATTATATTATTATTATGTGCGTTGTGAACAAAACACTGCTTATGTATCAGGTAGACAATATTACACTCAATCATTATCTGGAGAATATACAGCACTTAGCGCTTTAAGTGAAACAACATATAAAAAATCTCCAAAAGATTATTATTATATTCATCAATGCAAAAAAGGGGAAAATTATATTCCTAAAAAACAATATTATCAAAAATATGATGATGAATATGATAAAGAAACATATTGGAACAATGGAATTAAAGAATCTCCAGAGGCATTGAATTTTTGGTTTGACTTTTTAGATTCTGAGGGCGAATTAAGTCAATATTCAGTTAAGAATGTTGGAACACGGCCAAAAGCTGAAAATAATTCTGATGTTAAAGCTATCTATTTTAGAGAAACTCCTAATATTATCTATGTAGACGAAAATAGTGTTGAGTATACTAAAATAAATATTACAGAAGATATGTTTTATGAAGATGGAGCATATTATTATATTAGTGATGGCTCTGGTGGCTATACTTTAGCTTTAAATTGGAATCCTAGTCAAACTTATTATATAAGTTCATTAGATTCACAAAAAGCTTTAAAACCAGGGTATAGTTTTCTTCAAATACCTTCACAGTTAAGTAATATTTTTAAGTTTAGTTCTCAAGGAAAATCTGCAAAAGATGAATTAGATAATTTATTATATAATTATTCTTACTGCACAGAAACAATTTCAATGACAACCTTACCAATTTATTATTTACAACCAAATACTCGTATATTTGTTAGAGATGATAATAGCGGTATTTGTGGCGAATATATTGTTTCAAGTTTTACTATTCCATTAACATATAATGGAACAATGAATATAAATGCAACAAAAGCAGTTGAGAATTTATTTTAAGAGTAAGGGAGATAAAAAATGGCAAATAAAGTTAAACAATTTCGCTTTTACAATGATGATGAAGCTGGCAAGGGTGATGCAAGTAATAACTCCCCAAAGACCGCGGAAATGTCAAAATTTGTTGATGGTACCATTTTTGCGGATTGTTTTCCTATTTCTCAATTAGGAATTCAAGCATTACCTGGAACAAGAGTTTTATTAAACAATGCGTCTGATTTGGATTATCTTTTGATCGGACAAACGGGAATTTTTGAGCTTGATTTAGATAATCAGACTGAAATTACAAGTATTAAGTTTGATGCTCAGTCAATGGCAAAAATTAATAAAACGACAAATGCAGTATTGATTGTAGATATTATTTATGATGACGGGGAGGATTAATATATGGGATTTTATGGTAATATAACAAACACCACTCGTACACAATTCTCATTTGATGCTACTTATGCAAGTAGATATGATATGGATAGAGATGCGGCTAATGATGGAGTATATGTAGGTAGATATGTATTAGTCGAATATGATAAAGATGTAAAAGGTAGTTTATCTGGTGTTCCACAAGTTTATAAAATCACAACAGATGGATTAAATAAAGATTTTGCATTATCAATTTCGGCTGATTTTATTGTCGATGGAGAAACAGATGAAGAAGGAAATAAAATAAATCCTACTATTATCAGATGTTTTGAACAAGCTGATAAAGATGATATTTCCAAAGGTAAAGAAATATATACAGCAAATTTAGTTGAAGAGGGGACTGTCCTTCGTGTGCCTGGAGATTTAAAAAAAGATGGAACGCCTCTTTATAATTTAGTTGCAAATAGTGGAACCAATACAGACTCAACAAAATCTAAATTATATGATGAATATTGGGTTGCACATGAAAATGATCAATATGTAATTACCACTGTAGTTTTCAATGAGCATGGTAACTCTGAAAAGAAATATACTACTTTTAAGGGGGCTTCATGGGAATTTTTAGGAGATTCTTCTCAAGATAATTTTACTCTTAACTTTACAAGAGATAAAAATTATTATAATACAAGTAGAGGCTATGATTCAACTGTTTGGCAGAAGGTATTAGATAAAGGTTACGAAAAATATGTAATGGTAGCTGAGTTAAATACTGTTGTGCCTACATTTGATATTTCAGCAGATGCTCCTACTATTGTTCCATTGAGACCTCATTTTGATGTAAATAGTACCAATGTATATTATAAACTTCACTGGCAGCCAACTTGGGGATTTAGAATAAAAACTTGTATTCCGAATATGCAAGTGCCGCAATATGATAGTGAAGGAAAAGCTATATCTGCGACTATTTCATCTTCAAATGATATAACTGAATATCCATCAAACGAAAATACTCGTTGGACAAGAACTGAATTTGATAAAACTACTAATTCTAAAAAGACCCTTTATGCAAAATATAATGAAGCAGGTGGAATTAACTGGGTTGAAAAGGATATTACTGAAGAAGAACCACCTTCCATTGATGCAGCTATATATTATAATAGAGAGGGATTTGATCCTGACGAAGTAACTAAAAGTTGGGATAGACAATATCTAAATCAACGTGGATCTGCATTAAGAAGAGATCCCGCAGTAGATCCAGAAGTTGTAACATTAGATAATTATGGTTTTGTTAAAGACGGTATTAATATTATTCCTTCTGGATTAAGTGGTAATACATATGAAAATCATAATGGTATTGCTACACCTGAAGTAGATACTCAGGAACTTTCTATTATGTTACCATCTATTGGAGATGCTATTTCAGATGTTTGGGATTTAGTATATGGCGGTAGAAAAACAAATGTTGCTATTCAAAAAACTAATAAAAGAAATAAAGATATTGAATGGTATGATGCAAGAGCTGTTCAAGATAGAAGTGGATTACGTTTAGTTAAAGATGGCTTTACATATAGAATGGATGGTGGAACTGCTCAAGGCTATCCAAAAAATTATTATAATACAGCTAATGTAAATACTGTAGCAGGTTGTATTAATTCAGTTCATGACTTAATGGGTATGATTATTCAACCATATAATACATATAAAGCAATGCAAGATAATATTGCTAACAATGATGATGATATAATTTATTTCGATAAAACTGGTAATAAGTATTATCGTCGTGATATGAAATATACTTATACGCCACTTGCGCCAAGTTCTTATACATATGAAAGAATTGATTTATCTGAAGGTGAATTTAAACCAGATTTATATTATGTTAAAGATGGAAGTAATTATGTTGTTGCTTCTGGAAAATATAATAAAGATTTAGAATATTATGTAAGAAAACTCACCGCTTCAGAAGGATATGAGCAAGTAAAAGTTCAACCTTTTGATGGAAGTAAATATTATTATATAAATAATTTAACAAATGGTGGAAAAGATTTTATTTCAGAGCCTACTTATCATAGAGATAAAACTTATTATACTATGGATTCTTCTACGATTGATAAAACTCGTATAGACTTAGGAGATGATTTTAAAGGTTATACATATTATCAATATTTTAATAAAACTGATAATGTATTGAGTACTCCTTATTATGCAATCGATTGGTCTGTAAATGGAGAAACATATAATCCGAATGCGACTTATTATGAGATAGAAGAAAATTTTGCTTTAAAAGATGTTGTATCAGAACCAGAATATACTGATTTATATTTACCAGGTATATTTTACTATAGAGCTTGGGCAGAAGATAAATATTCTAAAATATATTGGGATGGAAATAGTCATTATGATGTTGTTTATAATAAAAATGATGATGGTACTTATACCCCTGTTCAAGGAGAGCCAAAAAATGGAGAATATTATTATATAAAACTTCATATAGTTGGTGAGCCATATATTTTAGAACCTGGTGAACAACCTGTAAAAGCTGATTTTGATTATCGTATTGATAATAGTGATTTAGGAACAGGAAATGACTTAGGTAAACCAGGTCAATTAATTGATCATTATATGGTTAAAAAAGGTACAAAAGTAACTGAAACTTATACTGAAATAAATGTTTATCAACAAATTCAATTCAATGATCCAAGCCATAATATTACTAGTAGTTATACATGGAATGAAGCAGAAGCTGGACCAGCTTGGGTATTTGATGAAACTATTGGAGATTATGTAAAAAATACATTACCTTATGATTGGCAAAAAAATAATAATAATAAATATTTTACTCAACAGAAAAAATATATCTATGTATATACAGGTGGAACTATAGATGAAGATAAGCCTCTTCATTTATTGCCATATGCTAGAAACAGTATTGATTATAAAGATCCTTTATCTGGAAACATAATTAATAATTTTAATATAAATTTTGCTGATATAAACAATGGAAATCCTTGGTTTGTAAAGACAAAATATAATGATCCTATACTTGGACAATATACAATTTATATTCCAGTTACAGCAACTTCTATTAGACGACAATTAGTAGATTATTATACAAATCCTATGAGAAATGAAAATGACCGTTTACAATATTATCAATTAAAGAAAAAGAAAATTGATAAATTTTATGCTCCAGATTTATATTATTATAAAGTTGGAGAGGGGTTAGATAGCGAGAAAAAAGGCAGTTATATCCTTGAAACTAATAAAAGATTAAGAGTTGACAATGTAGATGGTTATAGTTTAGCTCACTTAACAATTACTGATAAAGATTATCATAAAATCAATGAACATGACACAGCAACTAATAAAAGGATTTATTTTTATTATCCAAATTATTTCTATCGTAAAGATGGAGATGAATATGTTTTAGCACAAGAAAAAACAATGAATCCAAATGAAACTTATTATATAATTAAGAATTTCTATATTGATTCAGATACTATGAATATTATGCCACATGGTCAACAGTGGAATAATAAGATTAAACATATTCCACCTTCAGTATCTTTAGCAACAAGAGATGTTGGATTTACATATTATGAATTAGTAGATTTTGCTCGTAAATTAAACACTATTCATGGTATGATTTTAAAAATGAATCAAATAATTGATTCTGAGGATACCGATACAAGAGATTTACAAACAATTCAAGGTGCTTTAAATACCTTCAATGATTGGATTTCTCATTTAGGAAAATTAGATTCTCAAGATATTGTTATTGTTGATAATTATGGTCGTTTAACAAGCGCTCCCGCAAATGTTACTCAGACTAATGAAGGACTTAATCATACTGCTGGAACAAAACAAGATGTAACAGGAATCGCATCAGATGTATTCCCAATGGCAGAAAATCTTACTACAGGATTTAAGAATCAATGGTTAACAGTTAATGTAGATGGTAAACCAACTAAACCTATTGTTTCATTGAGACATAACTATCAACCAGTAAAAGATACTGCTACTACTTCAGATATGAATAATCCTAAAATAGATACTATGAAGTTGTATACTCCAATAGTTGACCCAAAAGGACATGTTGTTGGTCATAATGATGAAACAGTTACATTACCTTATGGATTTAAAACTATTACTACTAATGGTAGAAGTACAACTGATTCAGGAGATAATACTGGTAATCCAAGCATATCAAATGTTGTTGCTGATAATACTCAAGATACTCTTGGAATTAATTCTGGAAATAAATGGATTAAGATTGATACAAATGCTAATTCAGATACAATTATCATTAGTCATGATATTCATACTCCGACAGTAAGTGCAAAAAGTCAAACTGATTTAAATAATCCTACGACAGATAGTGATAGTATTACTATTCAAGACACTGCTTATGATAATGCGGGCCATATGACCGCAAATCAAAACCATAAATATATTTTGCCTTATGGATTTAAGTATATTACAACAAATGGTCGTGTAACAAATAACAATACAGAAAATCTTGCGGCGCAAGGTCAAATTGCTGCTGATAATACTCAAGATACATTAGGTATTAATTCTGGAGATGAATGGATTCGTATTACAACAAATCCAGATTCAGACGTATTAACAATTAGTCATGATGTAAAGAATACTACAACGGTATTGAATGATGAAGTAAATTTAGCTAATGAACAAGATAAAGCAACTTTTTCTATTACTTTATATGATTTTGATGATAAAAATCATTTTAAGAAAAGGACTGTTACATCATATATTTTACCAAATAATTATGGTAAAATTGCAGCCGATGCAGGAATAACTACAGAGGCTTCAAGCTCACATGATACATTTACTTTAAGTGGAGATAGCTGGATTAAAACTACTGTTAGCAGAGATAAAGTTAGTTTTACTCATCAGGCTCCGCAAGCAACAAAAACCACAGTTGGACAAACCTCAGATAGCTCTCCCGCATTAGGTGGAATATTTAAGATACCAAAAGTTTCTTATGATGCTAATGGACATGTATCTGATAGTGCAACTTATACAATCACTTTACCTTCACTAAATTTGTCTGGAACTAAAAGTAATACAGATAATGTAATGACTAATTTAACATATACTAAAAATAGTGATACTTTTACTGCTACTTTTGGAAAGATTGGAGATTTAGCTTTAACAGGTTATACAACTCCAGACTCAATAGCAACTGATATTAGTTCAACAGATAGTTTAAATACAGGTCTTGGTAAATTAAGATATTATATTAATAAAGAAGTAACTGACAGAGGAAATGCAATTACTTCTGCTATTGTGGCATTAAAAGTAGATGATATAGCGAGTAAAGATAAATATGTTTCCAGTGTAAGTGAGTCAAATGGTAAGATTAATGTAACGCATGAAGCTTTTCCTGATGCAGGTGTTGGTATTAAAGGAATGGTTGAAATAATGGATGATGATTCTCCAGGAGGATATTCTTCTAATAGTTCTGTGCCTTCATCAAAAGCTTTTATAGAAGCTCTTCAAAAATTTAATAATTATTATAAAAAGACAGATACATTTAATTATACTAAAACAATACAAGATTCAACAACTAAAGATTTTTCTTCAGAAGTTGAAGCATTAACAATTAAACAAATTATAGAAAGAATTAGTAATTTAGAAAAGACTATTGTATTTCAGCATGGAAATATTCTTGAATCTTCTGATGTAATTGGAGGAGGAACAACAACAGATCCAACTCCTATTGGTTAATATTTAATATCCTGGTCTATTTATTATAATAGGCCAGGATTATTTAATTTATAAATACATATTTTGATTATTTATAGGAGAAAATGAAAAGGAGGTAAATGTTTTGGCTTCTTATACAACAACACCTGGCAATTATGTAAAATTTTTGCGTGGTACTCCAACAGCCTGGGCGAAGATTCCAGATTCAGATAAAGATAAAGACACTCTGTATTTTATATCTGAAACAAATGGAGCTACAGGCCAATTATACTTAGGACCTAAATTAATTATTGGTGAAATTTCCAATATTAACAATATCGGTGATTTACAAGATGTTCTTATTTCAGAAGATATTACCGCTAATAATATATTAATCTATGATGATGCTCAACAGAAATGGATTAATAAACCTATTTTTGAGGTTTTAAGTCAAATTATTACAATAATGGTTGGGGCAAAAGATGACTCAAATGGTCTATCTGGTTTAGTACCGCCTCCAAAAGCTGGAGATAATAAGTTATATTTACGTGGTGATGCAAAATGGGCTAATCCTACTGCCGCAGTTGAACTTGTTTTAGATACTCTTGTTGGTCAAGATACAGGAAAATCAATTCGAGAAATCTCTAAAGAAGAGGTTTTAAAAGTTGTTGATGGTGCTTCAGAAAAGTTTGATACATTAAAAGAAATTGAAGAATGGATTGAAAATAATCATGACGCTACAGATATAATAAATCTTGACAATAGAGTTACCAAACTTGAGACTACTGTTGGTGATTCTACTAAAGGATTAGTTAAAGATGTAGCTGATTTAAAAACATCTTCAGAGAAAGTAAATACAACTTTATTTGGCGATGAGGCTGGTACAAATCAAGGTCTTGTAAAAACTGTTAGTAGTTTACAAACCGAAATGGTTGAAGTATCTAATAAGGTAAATATTCTTGACGGCAGATTAAAATGGCAAGACATTAATGAAATTGAATAAAAAAAAGGAGGGCAATAATAAATGGCTAATGTTTTAAAAGACGCTAAAGTTGGCTTTCTAACCGGTGCTCAAAGTTCTATTGATACCATGTTATCTAAAGGCGCGAATGCTGGAGCTAAACATGGTTATTTTTATTTAACAAAAGATTCACATAGATTATACGTTGGTAATAGTGATGGAAGTATTTCAGCTGTAAACGAAGGCGTACAGACTGTTACATATTTAGGCGATTTACCAAATCTTACAACGGCTGCAGATAGAGTAGCTTATACAGGACGTTTCTTCTATGTCCAATATAAAGAATCTACTGCGGGCCAAGTAGACAGCAATATCGCTAATATTCTTTGTGTATATAATGGTAGTACATGGGTACAGATTAATGCTAATACTGATACCCATATTAATTCTAATATTTATACAGCTTCTACTACTGGAGCCACTGCAACTATTAAGAATGCAATTGGTAGCACAGATGGTGGCAGTGTTTCTGGTACATTTGATATTGTTACTGCAGGTGGATTAAAAATTGCTAAGACCGCGGATAAAACGAATAGTATTACACTTACTGGTGATAAATTTACTTTAGCTGCTGGAGATGGTGGAGCAGGTGAAGTTAAGTTTAATTTAACATCTACTAATGGTCAAGCTGGTAGTTCAGTTACTTTAAAAGCAGACCCAGATACAACTATTCTTACTAGAAAAGATAATGTTATTACTATTTCTGGTAGAGTTAATGCTTCTTTATCTATCACTAATGCGACAGCTGGAAAAACTGGCTTTACTGTATCAGTAAAAGATAATCAAGGTAAAACTGTAACTGGTTCTTATGATCCAATCATTAAGTATGGTAGCAAAGCTCAAAGCTCTACTAAATTAGTTGATGGTGCATTTAATATCAATGCATATAATAAAGATGAAATTGATCAATTAATGAGAGACCTTAATGCGATGGAATATCGTGGTACTGTTGGAGCAAATGGTACTGCTGCTACCGCATGGGCAGAACTTCTTAAATTAAAGCAAAAAATTGGTTATACATATTTATTTAGTTCAAAAATTACTGTAAATGGTGTTGAGCATACCGCAGGTACTTTAGCTATTGCTCGTGGTACTGAGTATACAACTGCTGATTTGGCCGCAGGTACAATTACAGATGCTAGTTTAGTTGGTACTATTAACCCAACTACTATTAAATGGGATTTTGTAGAAAGTACAAATGATACTGATACAACTTATAAGTTGTATACAACTGCTGAAGGAATTGGTTTTAAATTACAAGATTCTGAAGGTGGCGTTAGAGGTCAGATTAAGTACGCTGGTGCAGGCGGATTAACAGTATCTCAATCTCTTCAAGGTGGATTAGATATTTCTGCACAAAAACCGGCTGAAAATACAATTACAATTACTCATAATAGTATAACTAGAACTGATACTAACGTTAATCCAGATAAGACTAAATTAGGTTCTCAAACTCCTGTAACACACTTAAATGATACTATTACTATTCCAGTAATAACATCTATTAAGACAAATGCTCAAGGTCACGTAACAGGAGTAAACACTGTCAATTATGAACTTAATGACACTGCTACTGTAATTACAGGAGTAACTAGTTCTGCAAGTGCTAATTCAGATGGTTCTGTTGCATTAAAAACTAAAGTAACTGCTACTGCTTCCAGCGGTAAAGATATGGTTCAAAATGGAACCGCTACTGCAACTTTCAAATCAAGCTCATTGACTCTTGGAGCAAGTGGTTCTTCAGTGTCAATTGATATGACTTGGGGCGAGTTCTGATAATTTTAATTTTCTATTTTTTATTCTAAATAGAGAGAATTATAGGGATTAAAAAGAGAGATTCTCTTTTTAATCCCTTTATTTTTTTAAATATATATGAGATAGAAAGGAGATACCGCATAATGGCAAATGCAAGATTTAGACCAGTTCGTGGTTTAGAGGAAAAAATTCTTCAAGGTAAATACCAAGAAGGTTTCGTTTATTTTGCAACCGATACTGGAAACATTTTCATTGATGCTCAGGGAATTGCGAGAATCCCTATGGGCGGTCGCGGTGCCGCAATTATTTATGCAAAAGCTACTTTCGTTCAAAACTCCGGAGATGACTATTATACATTCTATATGGATGAACTTGAAAATCCAGATGATAAATTAAAAACTGGAGATTTAGTTATCAATAATGATGGAAGTTTTTACAAAGTTGTAGATATTGATGAAATAACAAGTGCTGTTACTTGTGAAAGAATCGCTGTCAGTGGAACTGGCGGAGGCGGTGAAGGTGGTGGTGGAACAACTTCTACTAAAAAAAGAGGCCGTTTGACTGTTACCGGTATAACAGAAGCAGACTTATTAAATGGTGATAAATGTAAGATCCAAATTTTAGTAACATCTGCAACAGAAGATGGTTCTCCTGTTGACCCGGGCGAGAATGCAATGAAAGTTACAATTCAATTTTTTGCAGATAATGGCACTGTACCATATTATACTGATACAAAAAAAGTAACTCATGCTAAGCCTATTATTTATGATGCAAGTGAATTTATTCGTCAATCTACTGAAAATAAAATTGTATTTACAGTAGAAGGTAGTAAAGATAATATCTTTTATAATAGCGGTACTGCAAATTATTTTGTTACTACTCATGAACTTTCTATAGATTGGGTTGCTAGCCAATTTAGTTCTACTAAATTCTTTAGCACTGAGATTCCTGTAGCTGTTCGTTTTGCCACTGGCGCAGATCGTATTCTTGATGTTTACTTTGATGATTTTTTAGTATATACTCAAACATATAACACTGCAAATACTACAGCCAGTGCTACACCAGTTATCTCTAAGAACTCAGTTATTTATGATAAAAATTCAAATAACTCAACTGGTATAACACTTGGTGATAATTATAACCATGGTCGCCATACAATTAAAGCTCAATTAAGTTTGGCTAAATCAGATGGTTCTCGTGGTAGTGCCACTCCTGTAATTTCAAAAGAGATTGGCTTATATGTAAATGAAGGACAGCCTTTAATTTGGTTTGGAGATATGCAATCAAGTTATTATGAATTTGATAATCCGATTGTACCAATTAAAGTATATGATCCTAATAATACAGGTGATATTGCTATTTACTTATTTATTGATGGTACAGATGCACTTGAAGGTTCATACTATACCGCAAGAAATGATGATACTTCATTTACCTATTGGACATTAACTAATTTAGTAGCTGGTCAAAATACAACTTATCAAGTTCGTATTGGTCAAGATAATACTGAAACATGGGCTACAGTTCCAGATTTCACTGTATTAAAAGACCCTCGTAATATGGGTATTGCTACTACTGGATTAAGAGTAAATATTGATTCAAGAGGTCGTTCAAATTCTGAATCTGCTAAGAAACGTTCTGTATTAACAGTTGGAAATGAAAATGCAGTATTTAAAGATTTTAACTGGTATAATAACGGTTGGATCATGGATGATACTAATACAACTTGTTTAAGAATTAGTAATGGGGCATCTGTTACTTTCCCTATTGGAGTAAGTACTTTTGCAGGAGACGAAAATCCTTCAAAAACTATTGAATTAAGATTAAAAATTCGTAACGTACAAAGTTATGAAAAATTAATTACTACATATACTCGTTATACAGTAATTGATGATGTTGCTCCAGAGATAAAGAGCTGGACTGATGATAGTTTATTCCAAGAGTTCTTAAATCAAAGAACTTCTGTTGGTGGATATACCAACTACGATGCATTCTTATCTGTAAGATTACCTCAATTGAAAGAGCAAGGACAAAAGGTTCCTTCTTACGATGAATTGCTTTATAAAGGCTTATATCGTGATTATAACTTAACAGCAGCTGCAGTAAAATATATCGAAGATGGAATTGATGATAGTGCAATCGCTAAAACTTCAGCAATTTGTTTTGGTGCGCAAGATGGTTATTTTACAAACGGTATTAATGCTGTAACCATTGATTTCGTAGAAAATAAGATGCTTAATATCACTATTGTTTATGATAATGGTGATGGAGAAAGCTCAACTGGTGAAAATCGTTTAATGAAAGTTTATTTAAATGGTATGCTTACCAGCGTAGCTCGTTCTACTGCTACCAGTGAATGGTCAATCAATAATAAGAATCTTATTATTAATTCTTCTAACTGTGATGTTGACCTTTATAAATTTAGAGTTTATAATAGAGCATTAGGTTTAAATGAAGTATTAAAAAATGTTGCATATGATAATACAGATACAACCGCTTGGGATTTATCTGAATTATATTCAGCTAATCAAACTATTAACGAAGATTATCAATTTTCTTATAATAAGATGATTGATTATAATAAAGAACATCCAAGAGCAGAAAATATTATGCCATATATCATCTTCACAACAGATGAAGAAGATACTTTATCAAAAGGTAACCTTCCTTGGAGAAAAGATACGCCTATTAAGGCAGATATGGAATTTATTAATACTGGTCTTGAAAGAGCATATTCAATGGGTAGTTTGTCTGCAGAAGCTACAACAGTTAAAAAAGAACTTGAAGATTATTATTTACATCATTGCCCTTCTTTTATTGCTAAAAATGTAGATTTAAGCGTACAAGGAACTTCATCTGAATTTTATCCACGTCGTAACTATAAGGCAAAAACAAAAATTAAAGTTGATGATTTGGATTCAGAAGGAAAAAAACAATATGATAAATATGGTGATGTAATTAAAAAGAATGAGTATGCAATGGTTGCTCATAAAGGACCTTTTGCCGCAGATTATGAGCTTGGTAAAGAGAAGAAACTTAAATACTTCTATTATGACAATGATACTGTTGGATGTAATAAATTTACTTTAAAAGTAGACTTCATGGAATCTTCTGGTTCTTATAATATGGGTCTTGCTAACTTAGTAAATTATGCTTATTCACATCATCCTCTTGAAGACTATAATGGCGCAAGCGCTTTCTGTGAACTTGATCCAACAAAGAGTGAACAAAAAGCCATTACTAATGAAGCAAGTAATTATAAAGCAGGAACTGTTTATTATTATTATAATCATAAAGGAAATCTTAAAAATACTAAAGATGATGAATTAAAAATGTTATCATCTGCAGAAGATTTCGTTTTAGGACCTCGTGGGTTAGCTCAACGTGAGGGAGTATCTAAAGTTCTTGGTGGAATTGGAGAAACACCTTCTTATTCAGCTGATGCTCAAGGTAGCGCAATTAAAGATAAATTAGCAGAATGTACAAATGTTTGGTATGAATATGTACCTGGCTATAAAGTTGCAAAAGTTGATCATTTAAGTGATTATAGAACATCTGTTCAAGGTTTCCCAACTTTAGCATTCTGGCAAACAAAAGCCATGAAAGAGGCTGGAGCAGAACCTTTATATATTGGTCGTTACAATATGCTTCTTGATAAAGGTGCGGCTGAAGCTTATGGATTTTCTGGAATTGGAATGAAACAAGCTTTTGTTGATCATAAAAGCACAGATGATATTGCAGAGTGTTGGGAATTTGAGAATAACTCTCGTGGATTCTGCTCATTTAGAGATCCATGGAATAGACATACGTTATCTTTCAAAGCACCTGATAATGCTGATAATAAATATACTGTTGCTAAAGCACCAGTTGTAGCAGATTCTTTTGAATATAGATATAATGCACTTGATGATTATATTGATTATTTAGTTGAATTGGAAAAATCTTCTGGTAACTCTAAGACTGTTAAAAAATTACAAGATAAATTAGGAATTGATATTGCTAATAATCTTGATGAAGGTAGAAATAAATTACTTGAAATTTATGGTAACTGGGAAAAAGCAGTTGCTTGGGTATGGAGCACCGCAACAGATGCTTTAATTGATGTTAATAATGATCCAAAGAATCCTCTATTAAAAGAAGTTCCAAGCTTAAACACTTATGCACAAGTTGATGTAGCTGAAAAAATCTTTGAAGCAGGTATTTTCTATTTTGAAAGCACTGAAACAGGACAAAAAGTTAAAGCACAAGTATATAATAGTGAAACAGTTTATTATGAACTTCAAAGTGATGGAGAGTATCGTAAGATTTTATTAACTAACGATCCTGAGTTAGTTTATAAAAAGAATAAATTCTATACTAAGAATAGTTCTGGTAATTATCTATTAGCAGAAGAAGATTTTGTTGAAACTGAGACATATTACAAAGCAATTAATAATGAGAATAATATTGATGAATTCTGGAAATTACCTGCTCCTGTTCAATATGGTAATACAACTCATAATTATGATACAAAAGAATATCGTTTAGCTAAATTTAAAAATGAATTAACAGATCATTTTAACCTTGAATATTTAGCAACATATTTTGTTATCACTGAAGTTCTTGAGTGTTATGACTCTCGTGGTAAAAACTGTATGATGGCATCTTGGGGACCACAAAAGAAAGGCGGAGACTATATTTGGTATCCAATTTTCTATGATATGGATACTCAATTAGGTATTAACAATACTGGTATTCCATCATTTGAGTATAATATTGACGCAACTGACGATGGAACATTCTCAACAAATGATAGTGTTCTTTGGAATAATTTCTACTCATTGTTCTTAGGAATTATTAAAGATAAATATGAACAATTAACAGGTGTACCAAGCAGTAACTTTGGCACTTTAAAGAAACCGCCATTTACTTCTGTAGATGTTATTGAAAATATTTATAAATGCGCTCCAGAGTTTACTAAGAGCCATTCAATGGAAGGTTTAAGACCGCTCTTAGCAATGAACCTTGATGAACATTATAAATATATTTCAATTACAAATCCAAAAGTAGGTTATCTTGGTTCTGGTACAACACCAGAAGTACTAAAAGATACAAGTGATACATATTTCTACGCTTTACAAGGAGATAGAAGTATGTCACGTGAACAGTTCTTAACTAATCGTTTCAACTATATTGATTCTTGGTTATCAGTTGGTAACTATAAACGTGGCGGGCAAAACAGAATTCGTTCTCGTATTTCCGCAAATAGTCCTGCAAGTACATCAGATAAATGGATTGAAGGTACTGCAACAAATGGTGCAGAAGGTATTATTGTTAATGAACCATATTATGATTTAACAACAGGTAAAAAGAAACATATGTTTGATGGTGAATATTGGCTATCAATGACACCTGTTCGTAAGATGTATGTTACTGTTGGAACAGATACCGCAAACTTTGAATCTATGAAATATACTGGAACCCCAGTTAAATTTACTACTCCAGACCTTGAAAATGGTATTCGTAAATCTGGTAACTATAAAGAACAGTTGTACTATATTTATGGTTTAGACCAAATGAAATCACTTGGTGATTTAAGTAAGCTTTATTTCCAAGAGTTCGAGTTATCTGGTAATGCAACTAAAATTACAGATTTAAAACTTGGATATGATGGAGTGGATGAAGAGAATAATCATTACAAGAATTCAAACGTAAATAAATGGACTATTACTGGTTCTAGTGGATTACCACTTGTAAAAGAAATTAATTTAAGTTATATTACCTTTAAGGATAATAATGTAACATTTGATTTATCCGCAAGTGAAAAATTACAGAACTTTAGAGACACTGGTTCAAACATTACTCAGGTTACTTTTGCTGATGGTGTTGCACTTGATACACTACATTTAAGTTCTTCAACAGCGGCTTTGAAATTAACTGAAGCCAGATTGTTAACAGACTTAATTGAAGAATATCATATTCCAGAAGAGAAAGATAAGAATAATCCAAGTGGAAATTTAGTAGCTCAAAAAGGACTTTATATTGAAGGATTAACTGATAAGGAAGTTGGAAAAGGAACATCTAACTTAACAACTTTAAATATCATAGGTGGAAACTTAGGATATAACAGTTATAAATTATTAAATAAATTCTATGCGGCAACTGCTACTTTGGGTGCGCAAAGAAAGATTAATATGGCTGACGTTAAATGGAGTCCATATGTATTAGTCGATGATCCAGAAGCTACATTTAGTGCAAGTTCTCAATATTTTAGAGATGATGGTCACTTTGGATTAGTTCCTTTTACAGCAGAAAATTATAAAGAACATCCTGGAGATTGGATTCAATATATTAATAATGGTCAAATGTATGAATATGACAGTACAATGAAAACAGTGGATATTACAGATACTAAATTACTTGAGAATTTAATTTCTAATGCCAGTTTCGTTGGTGTTTCAAGCGGAACAAAAGTTCCTACGATTTCTGGTTATATTTATATTAATAATGAGACCGCAGTAGAGGAAAGCGCAATTCAAGACTTATTAGTTAAGAATTATCCTAATTTAACATTCTTCTTTAAGAAAGTTACTAAAGGTTTTGCGGCACGTTTCGTAATTCAAGATAAAACTACTGATGCCTTGACTGGAGCTACTACAACAACAGAGACATTAATTGGTACAGATAAAATTAGTTTAAAAGAATTTGAAACAAACCCAAAAGTTTTCTTCGCAAATCCTAAAGATAGAACTGAATCTGCTTTCAGTGAGACAAGAATTAATGCATTAAAGCCTTCTCAAGACTTTATTGGATGGTCTACAACTCCTGATAGAAGTGGATTAATTGAATCATACGACACTAACTGGGTTACTCTATTAGGTAATACTGCAATTCATAATTGGGGAACTCAAAAATTATTGGCTAATCAAACTGATTATACATTCTATGCTGTATTCGAAGACCACCATTGGGATGTAAGATTCTATCTTGTAAATGATGATGGTTCTGAGAAAGAGATTGAAAATATTTATGGAAATAAGATTGGATATGCTGTTGTTCATGGAAATGCATTGCATGATCCAGATTATCTTGTTCAAAATCCAAAAGAAGATAGTCTTCCTATCACAAGTAGATATAGATTCTTAGGATATACAAGAAGAATTTCTGGTGAAAATAATGTATATAGTTCCGCAAGTTTAGCTCCTATTGTAGATTTAACTACAATTAAAGCTACTCAGAATTTAAAATTCTATGCGGCATTCGTTGTTGAAAATGTTTATGACAATCCAACAGACGATAAATACTTTGAATTTAACTGGCAAACAGACCAAACTTATTCTATGCGTGTTAAACCTGGTGTTTCTTTAACTGGTAAAATCACTATTCCAAAACAGTATGATGATAAAGTTCATGGAAAAGCAGATATTAGTATAATTCAAGAGTTCTCTAATCAAACAGGAATAACTCATATATTCTTTTATGAAGATGCTCCTTTGAAATATATTAAAGAAAATGCATTCCAAAACTGCTCTCAAATGAAATATTGTTATCTTCCAGATAATGTAATTGAGATTGGAACTATGGCATTTAGAATGTGTTCAAATCTTATTTGGACTGGTTTACCAAGTAAGCTGGAAAAGATTGGTAATTTTGCATACAATCAGGCTCTTGCTGATGCTCCTTCTGGAGACTTTACAATTATTATCCCTCCAAGTGTTAAAACAATTGGAGATTCAGCGTTCATGTATATTATGTGTACAGCTACATTGAAGTATTTATATATCGGTACTGAAACTGAAAACACTAAATTAACTTCTATTCAAGAGAATTCTTTTGCACAAAATGGTGACGCTATAATTACTGATTCAGAAGCTAAAGCAATTATTTATGGCGCTTCAGAACAAATGAAACCATTAATTAAGAAATCTTTAGCTAAGATGTATGAGAACCCTGAGACAATGATTGAATTCAAATAAGGAGGATTCTAAAAGATGACTAAAACTGTTTTGTATACCTATTTAGGTACTAATGGAACAATTACAAGTACAGTTCATCTTGAAGATATTTACTATATTCGTAAATATAGATTAGTAGCGGACGCTAGAAAAAGTCTTACCAAAGATGGTAAGACTTTTGTCCAAAGCGTAACTATCCCAGAGGATGAACTGGATGAATGGCGAGAAGTTGGCCAAAAATAATTATAAATGAACCTTTTTCTTTCATATCTTTTGAAAGAAAAAGTAAAGAGGGAAGAAGTAGTTTTTTCTTTCCTCTTTTTTAAAATTCTAAGAAAGGATTGGGATAAAATAGATGATTACCTATGTAAATAGTCAGAATAGTGCAAAATATAATCGTCTTTTCTCAAAAGCTACAAAAGCTTTAAGTGATGCTGGCGAGTTAAAACTTACATATGTAGAAGTTCCTTTGGAAGAAAGCCAATTCGGAGAAGGAATGTATTTTGTAAAAACAAAAGACGGCAATTATGTTCAAGCAACTAATGCGTTTGACCCAACAGAAACATACTATGAACCAAGTAATGGTATTACATCTCTTGCTGAGTATTTTGGTAGTATCGTTGAGTTAGCTGAAATTGATAAAATCTATACAGTTCTTCCATTAGATGAAGATGTATTTGAAATTGATGCTAATACAAGAGAAATTTCTGTTCCTCAAACATTTGCTAAAAATGGTGTATCCGTTCAGGGTGACCATATTTCAGAAATCGTTTATTTCTTAGTAGATCGTTTTTATGATAACCAAGATTTAGATAACTGTAATGTTTATATTGAATGGCAGTTAAGTACAAAGGATGAAAATGGTAATACTATTCAAGGTATTTCCGCACCTTATATTGCCGATGTAACAAGTAACCCTGGTAAGATTTTAATTGGATGGTGTTTAAATAACGACATTACTAAATATGCGGGTAATGTACAGTTCGCAGTTAGATTCTATATCCAAGATGAAGTTACTAATATGCTTACTTATTCTTTATCAACAAAGACCGCGACTGTAGCTATTAAGTCTACATTGGATTTCAATATTCCGCAAATGATGCTTGATGGTGAAAATGTATTTGATGAAGATGATAAGAAAGTTCTTGAAAGATTAGTAGATTCTACTGCTACTGGAGATACTACAAAAGCTATGCCTCCTGTATTTATTGAAAATCTTGCAGAGACAGTATCTTTCGCTACAGAAGTTGGTTATACTATGCAACAAGTTGAAGCAGTTTCTCCTGATGGTGGTGCTTTATCTTATGTATGGAGAATGTATGATATTGATACAAATGAATACATCGGTTTATTAAATGCTCAAAATATTTATGTTCAAACTATTGATACATCTCAGAGTGATACTAAATATTATTATAAAGCTACTGCTACAGAAGATGGAGTTCCAGCTTATGAGTTAATGACAGAAGAGGAGCTAAGAGCTGTAGATTGGGCTGCTCCAACAGGCGTTCTTGAGAGAAAATCTCAGGTTAAGATTGTTGCTACTGGACGTTATGTAGCTGTTGCAACAAACCGTGTAGGAAAGAGCCGTGAAAGCACATTAAGTGTTATTTGTCAAATCTTCCATCCAAGTGAAGTTACTATCGTTAAAGACATTGATGAATCTTTAGTTCTTAAAGAGGCTGAAGAGTTCAAAGGCGTTTTAACAACTCAAACTGGTAAGAGTGATAGCGGTGTTATTACATATCAATGGTATAAGATTAAACCAGAGAATGTAAAGGATGCTTTTGATGATGAAGGTAAATTGAAAAAGGTTCAGACTAAACACTATGATAATAAAGATAAACCAAATCTTGTTACAAGTGTTGAAATCAATGCTCCTTGGGAGAAAATTGCAGATGCTACAAATCCAATTTATACAATTGTAGGCTCTAATGATGCAACTGATAAAGCTGGAGCAGTTGGAGATGGATATTATGCAGTAGTTGCTACTAATAGTATTAACAATGAAACTTCAACTGAAGAGACAAGAAATTGTCGTGTAACTCACGCTGCAAGTCCTGTTGTTATTGAAATCTCAACTTTTGATGGACATGGAGATCCAGTAGTAGATACTCCTAAAAGATCTGAATTAAAAGTTGACTATTCTATCGCTCATAGTTATGGATTGAAAGTTGATTATTCATTAGCTAAAGAACGTGGCGAAGGTCTTATGAGAACAGATGCTGATACTATTACATATCAATGGTATAAATACTATAGAGGTAATAATAGTAGCATTGATGAAGACGTTCAAGATGCGGCACTTGGAAATTATAATTTTGATAATGATGTTCCTATTGATGGAGAAACTCAGCCAATCTTTAAACCAAAAGATAATGAGGACGGATACTATTATTGTATGGTTAGAAACACATATAATGGAACAACCGCAGATAGATGTTCTAAGTTCTTCTTAGTAGTTTCTATCAAAGATTAATAAAACAGTTAAGGAGGGTTAAGCATGGTTACTAATATGCAGGAATATTATGATTTACTCTATCGTATTCAAGATCAAAATAAGCCTAGCTTAGCTGTTTTAATTCCATCTACAGAAACAATCTATGATGTTGATTTGTCTACAAGAACAATTAAAGGGCCAGCCTCTCTTGGTGTAGAGGCTGACCACCGTTCTGAAATTATCTATTTTAAATTAAATAGATATTATGACCATATGGATTTAATTAATACAACTTGTCTAATTCAATATGAGAATGCAGAAGGAAAATCTGGACTTTATGTAGTTCCTTTTTATGATGCAGATACTTTTATTGATGAAGATAAGTTGCTAATTCCATGGTGTATTAGTGGACGAGTAGCTGCGGCCGCAGGTAAAGTAAAATACTCAATTCGATTTTACAGTATAGATAGTAGTAAATCTGAATTAACTTATAATCTAAGTACAATTGAAACTACAACTGAGATTAAACAAAGCTTAGTAGTAGATATTAACTTAGATGAAGAAGGCGATAATGACAGAGTACAGAGACTTCTTGATACTAAAGAATATACTGTGACTGAACAATTAATCGCACGAATTGATCAAATTAATAAGCAAATGGATATATTTTGGCAAGACGCTTATTAAAGATATAGGGGATAAGACATTTCGTCTTATCCCCTTATTTTTGTTTAATAGGCCAAAATATAATAATATTTTTGGTCAAGTTTTTATATATCATAGAATGAAATTGACTTAACGTCGTTTTTATGATATAATTAACTTAGAGAGAAAGGAGGATTTTCCTTTTGGCAAATTATGTTAAATTTAAACAAGGTTTAAAAAAGGACTTTAATACAACAAATCAGCCATTAACAAATGGTATGATTTATTTTGTTATAGATGAAAATAATCATGGTTCTATATATTATGATACTGTTGTTGATGGTAAAAAAGCTACTAAAAGTGGAGCTGTTCATAGAGTAAAATTTTCTGGTTTACCGGTTCAAATAACTGGCTCTGTTACAGGAACAGGTATTATTTCTGAAGACGGTGAATCTATTGTTATAAATACACTTACTAATCATTCTCATGGATTAATGCATCAAGATTTTACTGTAACTTTGTCAGATGATGATACTGATTTAAGATGGCTTAGATTGGGAAATTATAATCAAAGTGGTTTTTGGTTAAAATCTGTAAGAGGACAAAGTAAAGCTCCAGCTTGGTTTCAACCTGATTATAGTGCAGGTATTGCTTTTGGTGGAGCTGATACAAAAGGTATCATATCTGTTAGATATCAGAATCCTAGTGTTAGATTTGCAGGAGGAAATAGTGGTGCTCCAGTTTGGTATTTTACTATTACTGGTGCAAATGATAAAACGTATGATTTAAGTAAAATTGGGGGTCATTCCAGTGATAGTGCTAAGTTAGACCATAATGTGACTTTTAAAATTGCTTCTACTGCTGATGTGATTAAAGGTGGTAATGGTACTGCTACTGATTTATCTGGGACCGCAGTTGATTTATATTTGCCAACTAAAATATCTGGTTTTGACTTATTGCAAGCTACACGATTCCAAGGTAATGCTGATACTTCAACAGTAGCAGCTAAGTTGGGTAGAGGTGGAAATACTTCTTTACCTATGACATTTTATTGGGATGGTTCAAAAGGTGGACAACCAACTTGGTTATGGGGCGGAGAAAATGGTACAGATATGTATGTTTATAATCCATCTAATTTTAAAGTTGCTCATTCTGTAAGTACAGCTGGATTAGATCATGATGTTACTTTTAAAATTAGTAAAGTTGCTGATGCAACTGTGGGTGAAACAGGTGTAACTACTAAATTAACTGAAAATGCAATTACTTTTACAATCCCAAATAATCTTTCTGGTTTTAGTAATATTCAATCTACAAGATTTCAAGGAACTGCAGATAATGCAGATACAGTTGATTATTTTCATGTAGCTGAAGAAAAATATAAATATGAAACAACTAAAACTCAGCCTACTTCTGGAGCAGAGTGGTGTATTAAAATTTCTACTGCAGATTGGAATAATACCAGTGAAACTATTTATTTAATAGCAACTGGAAATAATGCTCGTGGAACGATTATTTTAAAAACAGGTTCTCGTCAAAGTAATTGGTGGGGTTATGCTACTAATTATAATGGAACAGGAATTGCTGGAGTATATAAAGTTATTAGCAATTCAGATGATGTATATGTAAAAGTTGGGGCAAATTATACTTCAGTTGTAGTGAGAACAACTTTCAATCCAAAAGATGTGAGTATTCCTTCTACAATTCCATCTTATAAATATACGTCAGTTCCTTCAAACGGAGGATTTTTTAGTAACTCTATTTATACAGATAATTTAACTTTTATAACTCCAAAATATTGGGCTAATATTCAAATTTCAGATAGCTCTAATACTGAAACTAAACCAACATTTAATACTGCTTATACTTCTAATTGGTGGCGTTCAACTGGAAATACTGGATGGTGGAATGAAACCCATCTTGGTGGTATTACTATGGAAGATGATACATATGTAAAAATTGCTGGTAATAAAAGTTTCTTAATTCCAAATGGTTCTTTGAAAATTGGTGGTAATGGAAACATTTTCTTTGCTACTGGATATGATGATGCTACTTTAAAAATATATGGTCAGACTAATACTGATTTTGGAACTGAAACTATTGCAATTCAGACTTGTTTTGATAATCAAGATCCGCAGACATCAGGATATACAACTCAATATGCAAATAGATGTAATTTATTATTGCAACCAAGAGGTGGACAAGTTTATATTGGTAAAAATTTAACTGCTGTTGGAGATACTGGATATAAATTATTAGTAGATGGTAATCAATGGACAAGTGGTAGTCAATGGGTTAATGGTAATTTATTATTTACTGATATTACTGGAAATACAGCTGATACAGGAATGAGCTTAAAAGGTATTTATGGCCGTATTGGTGGCAATGATGGTTGGAGAATTGCTGGTGGAGCAAGAGAAAGTAATGCAGGATATCTTGAAATTTCTACTTGTGATGATATGAATGAACCTATTTACATACGTCAATATGGTGGCGGAGGTGGCTGGAACGGATATGTATCTCTTGCGAGAACTTTTACTTTATTAGATGCTTCTGGACGTTCTCGTGCACCTGAATTATTTGAGGCTAAAAAAGTTCATGTAAATAGTGAATTAAACCAAGATGCAGCAATCTCAGATATAGGTTATCAATTTCAAGTTACTGGAACGAGTAATTTTACTGATAATGTAAGTATTTCTGGTGTAACAACTCATCATAATAATATCCAAATGGATGCTAATTATAGTATTGCAAAACCTGGAAAAAGTTCAGCTTGGTATGGTTCTCATACTAATGCCATGATTAGAATGACCAGTGTTAATGGATGGTCTCCTTTATTAGCTCAAAGGGCAACTGGAGGATACTGGGTTTTAGGCCATTATACTGAAGGTGATTTTAAAAATCAATGGCTTTTTGGATATTTAGCAGACAGTAATCTTGAAGGAACAACTGGTGCTTCAAATTCATTATCAACTACTTATAGATTATTAAATATTGATGGAGATTCTCAAAGAATGTTTGTTTCTGCTGCATATAATGCGGCAGTTGGCTCTGGAACTCAACCAGTTTATGTACAGAGTAATGGTAATGTAACTGCTTGCAGCTATAGTTTAAGTGCTACTATTGAAGTCGGAACCGCCAATAGAATCGCATATTATAAAGCGGCTAATCAAATTGGTTCTTCTGGACATTATGTTACTTCAAGCCAAGTTGGAATTAATTCAAATACTACACATGATTTTACTTTTTATGTTGGCGGAAATAGTTATTTTTCTAACTTAGTAACTGTTTACACAGGAAATAATTTAGGTGTAAAAATTGGTAATACTAATATTACTGCTATAGATGGTTCATTAATCTTTCAAAATAATACTGCTTTAAGATTTGGTAGTAGTGAGTGGGATTGGAATAAATGGGCTGGTTTAAAATATGTTCCAAGTAGTAAAACTATTGTAATGGGATTAGCAGATTCTACTAATTTTGTTGCTAATGCAGTTCAATCTGGAGGAACATTTTTATTTACTGGAATGACATCTATTGACTTAAATAAAACTGCTTCAATTAAAAATCTTGCTGTTGGAGGAGGTATCTACTGGAACCCATATGTAGAAAGTGCTGAAGATGGGTCAGATGCTGCCAGTATCACGGTCATTGCAGGCGGAGTTGCAGGTGGAACTGAATTAAGAATTCAGCAACAAAATGATGCAAATGATGTTATTAATTTAGTTGTTAATAATTCAATTTTTCTTAATGGTAAAAGAGCTTTTAGACCTTTCGACGGTTGGTTAAGAATTAATGAAGATTCTAGCTTTGGGGCTGGTATTTATACTGGAACGAGTTTGATTAGAAGTGATAACCAATTACAAGTCGGGGACAATGGTAATGATTTTTATGCTAATAATTCTGGTAATGGATATTTCCGCAATACTTTAGGAATTGCGGGGGTTAATACCAATTATAAATTATATGTAAATGGTATTAGTTATTTTTATTTGCCAGATTCTACTGTAACTACAGAAAATAATCCCGCTATTAAAGTTCGTGGTAAGCTAGATATATATGATAATATAACTGGTGGCGGAACCGAAAATAGCTTGTTAAATATATTATATAATGGTACACATGAATATGGTACTGTTATGAAAATTCATTCGTATGGCAGGGATTCTCCTTCTATACGTTTTTCACATTCAGATAAACAAGAAGATTTACATAAAAGTCCTAATACTACTTGGTCTGTTGGTATGTATTATAATACCTATAATAAATTTGCTATTACCCGTAATAGAGGCACAAACGGCTGGGGAACCGCAGATCTGGTTATTGATTCTACTGGTAAAGTTGGTATTGGCATAGTGTCTCCTGACTATTTACTTCATGTAAAAGGACAGACTCAAATAGCTGGTATGCTTATAGTAACACCAACAAATGAATCTAATTGGACAGAAGGTATTAGAATTAATAATGCTAATAATGGTTGGACCTCCCTTTTACTTGGAGGTACTGCTACATCGGGTCATAGTGCAGCCACTTGGTCATTACATACTTATAATAATGCTTTTTATTTAACTCATGATGGTTCTAGTAGTTCTTCTACTGGTATATTATACAGTGATGCAAATGGTAATTGGTGCATTAAAAACACTTTTGGAGTTAACGGTCAAAATACCAATTATACTTGTTACATAAATGGTACTTTATTTTCTGGAACTCATACTGTTTATGGAAGATCTGATTCTAACACTGCTCCAAGTAATTTTTATTATAATGGTGCCTTAGAAATTAGAGAAAGTAATTTAGTAACAAGCTCTCAATCTTCTTTTAATTATGCACCAAGAATTGGATTTCATTGGAGAGGTAGAATTGCAGCATCTTTATCATTTAATAGTGATGGAATTTTCTATTTTAGGAAACAAGATGGCAGTTCTCGTGCAACAATAGATGCAAATGTGAATGGTTTAGCAACTAATGCAAGTAATTCTACAAATGCTGAATACGTTGCTAATGAATCTGTATATATGCGTTTCCACTGGTCTGGTCAAGGTGGTCAACCTACATGGCTTTGGGGTGGTAATGAAGCTGGGCATATGTATGTATATAATCCTAGTAATTTTAGCGTTAATTATGCTAATAGTGCTGGTAATGCTGATACAGTTGATGGAGTTCATTTAGAATGGGGTGGATCACAGGCCGCCTCTGCAACAGAATGGATTGCAGGATGGACATCAGATGGCAAAAAAATTAAAGCTGTAAAGAGAAGCGATCTTGAAACTAAAAATGCAGATACAGTTGATGGATACCATGCAGCATCTTTCTTTATTCATGATAGACTTGCCGCAACTAATACAGCTGGAGATGATGGATTATGGGGGTTAACTGGAAGTAGAAGCTTTCATGAGGCTTTACCAGAAGGTCTATCAAATATATATTCATATGGTCAATTAATTTCTTTTTCAACAGATAATTCTGCGAGATTACAAATTTATGCTGCGCATACTGGTTCAACTGATTCAACTTTATCTTATAGAACTGGTTGGGGGACAGAAAAACGAACATGGAGGACTTTTATTGACTCAGGAAATATTGGTTCTCAATCAGTTAATATTGCTGCAAAACTTGGTAGAAGTGGAAATGTTGCTTATCCAATGACATTTAATTGGAGTGGACAAGGAGGTCAACCAACTTGGTTATGGGGTGGAGAAAATGGTACAGATATGTATGTTTATAATCCATCTAATTTCAGTGTTAGCAATGCTGGTTATATAAGAAGTATGGGTAATCAAGCACCTGAATCTGGAAGAACTGCTACAAGAGGTGGTGTTTATACATATAATATGTATGATCAAACTGCTAATGGAGCACCAGGTACTTATTTATCTGTAATTGGTTTTGGAAATGGTACTGGTGGACATATTGAAATCGCTGGTCAATGGACTGGAAGTTCTAATCTGTGGATGAGAGGACTCAGAGATTGTTGTGATAATTGGTATTCATGGAATAGAATTTGGTGTCAAGGAAATTCTGTTACTGGAGCAGTTTGGAACGATTATGCTGAATGTCGTCAATCAGATTGCAGTGAATCAGGGCGAGTTGTTTTTGAAAAAGGTGATGATACTTTAACAAAAACAGAAAAAAGACTTCAACATTTTGCTGGTGTTATTTCTGATACATGGGGATTTAGCCAAGGTGAAACTGATAAAGCTAAAACTAATATTGCAGTTGCAGGACGAGTTTTAGTTTACACTTATCAAAATCGTAGTAATTATAAGCCTGGCGATTGTGTATGTGCCGCTCCAGACGGAACTATTGATATTATGACTAGAGAAGAAATTATAAGATTTCCAGACCGTATTGTTGGTACAGTTTCTTGCGTTCCAGATTATGAAGAATGGGGCGGAGGAAAAAATGCCGATAGAGATCCAGTTAAAGTTAATGGTAGAATCTGGATAAAGGTGAGATAATATTATGAAAAATAAAGATAAATTTAATTTAGACTTTATTTGGTTTACTGGGCTTCAGCATGAAGAATCAAATGAAGTTGATATAAATATTAAACTTGATGAAAGAACTATTGGTTCTTTCTCAAGCGATCTATGTCCTAAATGTATATTAACCAAATATAATAAGTGGTTAGAAAGTGAGGAATAATTATGGAAAATGTATTACAAATGTTATCACAAATTTTTGAGGTATGTATAATTCCATTGTTAGGGATTTTAACAGCTTATTTAGTGCAGTATATTACAACAAAAAAAGATGCTTTAATTAAACAAAATGACAATGCTTTAGCAAGTAAATATATTACAATGCTATCAAAAACAATTACCGATTGCGTAATTGCAACGAATCAAACATATGTAGATAGTTTAAAAGCCCAAGGAAAATTTGATGCTGAAGCTCAAAAAAAGGCATTCAATATGACCTTAACTGCAGTTCTTTCTATCTTAAATGACGAAGCGAAAGAATATTTGACAGAAGTTTATGGCGATTTAAATACTTATATTACTAAACAAATTGAAGCGGCTGTTAATAAAAACAAAATAACAACTGATAAATAATTTAAAGGGATACAGAGAAATCTGTATCCCTTATTTTTTTTTGTCTAATTTTGTATTACCAAAAAATATTAAAAATTACTGGACTTTTTCTTTCAGAGAATTTAGTAAAAATTTTACATACTATTGAAGGAAAGGAAGAAAAATATTTTTAAGAAAGAGGGTTAAAAAATGTATCCTAACTACAATTACTTCCCGCAAAATCAACAGCCTATTAGGCAGCAAGCTCCAGTACAGAACCAATCTATTATGTATTTAAAAGGTAGACCAGTTTCTTCTATTGAAGAGGTTAAAGCTATTCCAATTGATTTCGATGGTTCTATTTTTATCTTTCCGGATATTGCAAATAAACAAATCTATACTAAACAAATTAATTTAGATGGAACTGCTTCAATTAATTTATATGAATTAAAAGTATTACAACAGCCAACCACACAAGCATCTGATTATGTAACAAGAGAAGAATTTAATGAGCAAATGGAAAGAATAAAAATGATACTTGCTGGTCCAGTAGCGCAACAACAAGAACCGGCGCCGAAAAAAGTTCCTTCTTCTCCTTCGCCGCAACCAGTTAAAAAAGAAGATATTAAATTTTAGGAGGAATTCTTATGCCGATGAATGTAAATCCAATGCAATTAATTCAGATGATTAAAGGAGGCCAGAATCCTCAACAACTTGTCATGAATATTTTAGAGCAACAAATGCAAAATACTCCAATGGGAGCTAATCTATTGTCTTTAGCAAAACAAAATAGAAGTGCAGATATTGAACAAATCGCTCGAAATATATGTAGTCAAAATGGTAAAGATTTTGATAAAGAATTTAATGCCTTTAAGCAAATGCTTGGGATTAAATAATATATTTTAAAAGGAGGACATTTATATGTTCAATAACGCAACAAGTGGCTATAGTTTAGCCGACATTGCCGCAGCTACTGGAACCAATAGAAATGATAATGGTTGGGGCTTCGGTGGAGATGGAGCTTGGTGGATTATTATTCTTTTCTTATTCTGCTTCGCTGGATGGGGCGGAAATGGAAATGGACTCTTTGGAGGAGGTTCTACAGGTTCTGGAATTACAGACGGTTATATATTAACCTCAGATTTCGCCAATATCGAAAGAAAAATTGATGGCGTAAATAGTGGACTCTGTGATGGTTTTTATGCCATGAACACAGGTATGTTGAATGGATTTGCTGGTATTAATAATAATATTACTCAGCAAACAATTGCAGATATGCAAAATACTAATGGTATTAACGCAGGTATTACTAACTTAGGTACTCAATTACAGCAATGTTGCTGCCAAAACAGATATGAAGCATCTCAAAACTTTGCTGAATTAAATTATAATTTAGCAGATCAAGAGTGTTCAACTCGTAGAGCAGTTTCTGATGCTACAAGAGATTTAATGGAAAATCAAAATGCGAATACAAGAAGTGTTTTAAGTGCTATCCAAGATATGCAGACACAGGCTTTACATGATAAGATTACTGAATTAACTACTATTAATTCTGATCTTAGATTACAAGCAAGTCAAGCAGCTCAAAATAGCTATTTAATCAATGCTTTAAACCCAACACCTATCCCTGCATATACAGTTGCAAATCCATATTCTGGATACCGTAACTGCGGATGTGGTACACTTTAATTAAAAATTAGTTTAAGGGCCAGAGAATCTGCCAATTCTCTGGCCTATTAAATTCCTGAAAGGAGACTATTTATGGAATTAACAAGTAACGTTGTACAAACCGTAAACGCTAATGATAATGTTGTATTTATTACAACTCGTATCCCTGGTAATTGTTCTATTATTCACACTGAGGGAAGCGGAAACATTAAAATGAGAGGATTGTCTAATAACCAATGCCGCTCAAGATTTAAAGTAACTTTTACTGGTAACATTGCAGTTCCAACAGGTGGTACTGCAGGAGCAATTTCTTTAACATTAACAATAGATGGAGAGGCTGTCCGCACAACCAAAATGATTGTAACCCCAGCCGCAGTTGAAGAATATTTTAACGTATCTTCATGTGTTTATATTGATGTTCCTACTGGATGTTGCTCTACTGTTGGAGTAACTAATACTTCATCTCAGACAATTAACGTTCAAAACGCTAACTTTATTGTAGAAAGGGTGGCTTAATATGCAGAGACTTTGTGAAATGAAAAATTGCTTAATTAGTGCGGCCCAATCTCAAATGTCTAATCTTCAGAATTGTGATGCTGAAGAATTGGGTGAAGTTATTGATATGATTAAAGATATTGAGGAAGCTATTTATTATTGTACAATTACTAAAGCTATGAAAGAAAAAGAAGACTCTAATGAATATGAACCTCAAAGAATGTACTATAAAGAGACTATCCGCAAGAAAAAACGTAATGTACCTATGGATTACTATGATAGATACGAGCATGAATATGATGAAAATGAAAGAGAATATCCAATTAAAATTTATGATAGTCGTGAGGGTAAGAGTCCTGAACGTAGACGTATGTATATGGAATCTAAAGAGCTTCATCATGATCAAGCTAAAAAGTTAAAAGAACTTGAGGAATACATGCAAGACCTTAATAAAGATATTCTTGAAATGATTGAGGGCGCAAGCCAAGAGGAAAAACAATTACTTCAAAAGAAAATCGCTTTATTAGCAACTAAAATAAATGTTTAAAATTAATGGGGATAATTGGCGAGTCGTCTTTGTATCCCCATATCACCCAATGCTTCAAAAGAAAGATGACTCTTATACTCTTGGAGCTTGTGTTGATGATACCAAGAAAATCTATATCAATAATGAACTTTCTCTCGAAAAACTTAAAAAGGTTTTATGCCATGAAATTACTCATGCTGCAATGTTTAGCTATGATATTCAATTAACTGAAGATCAAGAAGAATTATTAGCAGATTTACTTGCTACTTATGGACAAGAAATAATTGACATAACAAATAAGATTTTTTCTAAGATAAAAAATAATAGGGGATAGAAATATAATAATTCTATCCCCTTATTTTTATTCATCTTTTGGACGTTGGTCTTCCGCAAAGCCTGCTTCAACTTTCTTTTTAACTAATGAGAATAAATGATCTCCTTTATGATTTCCACCTAATCCATTATAAGCCATATGATCTTTATCTAATTCTTCCCATTCATCAAGGGTGATAATATGATCTTCAGCTAAAAGTTTTCTACAATTAGCACGGAATTCTTTTCCTTGCATAGATAAAATACCAGCAGTCAATGCTGCAAGATTTTTTTCCACCGTAGAAATTTCTTCTTCAAGGACTGCATCATCTGCTTTAGATTCTTCGCGACCTGCTTCTAAAGCTTTGTTTACTTTAGTATTAATTTCATCATAGCGGTCGTCAGAACGTTGATTCATTTTATCATGTTCTTTTTCTAAAGATTTTAAAACCTGTTGATTTTCTGATTGAAATTTATCAAGCATATTATCAAAATATTCTTTTTGTTCTCTTTGACGCTCTTCTCTTTCAAGTCTAAAATAACGTTTTATTACAAAGCCGCCGCCAGCTACAATTAAGCCTAAAATAAGTTCAACCCAATACTTCAAGACAATTGCTCCAATTGTTTCTAGCATAGTAAAAGCCCTCCTCATTCTTAAAATTTTCTCTCTAAAAATTTTAAGAAATATGAATGGGATATTGTATTAATCAGACCAATCATGAATCTTTTCTTTAGTCTTTTCTCTTACAATATAAGTACCAATGCATATTGCGTCGCATTCATCTTGGGTAGCTTTAATTTCATAAGTATCAAGTACATATTGTTGAGCGTTTCGCTTCTGTTCTGGACGAGTTCGTCCTTTTATATTAAGTGCGGACTTCCATACACTCGCTAAAATTGCACTATTTGATATTTTTAATTCTGTTACTAATTCATAAATAACTCCGAATACTTCTGCTAAAACTTTAAAAGTTTGAACATTATTAGTAACATTTCCTTGAAGCTGGATATCTTCAAAAACCACTTCATTGATATTATATTCTTTAATAAGCTTATTTACTTCATTCTTAATAAAGAAAAGTCGTTCTCCAATATCTTCTTGGGTGGCATTAAATTTTCCATAAGCTTCAAGTTGACCTTCGTTAAAGAAGGCCCAACCTGAAATTCTGCTTGCTTGATCTAACGCTAATAATCTACTCATTTATATGCTCCTTTTAATCATCTACTGTCATTGCCATTCCGTATAGTCTAGGAGTATGTACATTCATTTCTATTGGAGCATTGTTATCATTATAAGTAATTCCACCATAAGTAGAAGCCTCACAAATAACTTCAAACCACCACTCTGGTTTTATCATATAATAACAATACATACAAAGAACGTCTAACGATCTTAATGTACGTCCTTCTATTTTAAAATATTGGAATCCCATTTTTTCATATTCTGCAATTTCTTCTGGAGTAAAATTATTATTTTTACCAAGAACTGTTGGATGAACAGAGCTTTCTTTAATTCCGCAACCGCTTACATCATAAACATCTTTAAGAAAAGATAAATGATATCTTCCCGTTTTAGCATAATGTTCTTTTCTATATGGACAGTGAGAAGGACAAATTGCATTTATAAGAAATTCACATTTTTTTCTATCTTCCATTGGAATAGATTCAAGCATTTCTTTATTTTTATTTAAATCATAATCTAAACAAACTTGATAGTAATCATGATTAATAAGTTCATCTTTAAATTTATCTGGAGAAGTAATTCTCTTTGTTGTAGAACTAATAATTTTATATTTTGGATAATTTTCTCTAATATATTGTTCCAAAAGAGGAGAATTAACAACAATCTCATTTATATCATTTTCGCATTCTTTTACCATCATGTTACAATATCTATTATATAAATGTTCCTCTTTTATTTCTGGATTAGTTAAAATTAGTCGAATTGGAATTCCCATTTCACGATAAGAGGCACTAATTTTTTGAATTTCTTCTTTAGTGCATTGTTTATATCGTAAAAAGTTTCTTCCACCATCCCAAATACAAAATGGAAAATTCCCAAAAACAGAAGATATTTTTACATTATCTCGAAATCGCTCTTTATGATCGAGATACATATTAATGAAAAACATATTTAAATCATACTGATCATAAGGGCCTGGAATATTAAAACACTGCATATTATTAAATCTCCTTTATAACTTGTTCTAAAAGACTATAAGATTCTTCTTCTATTGATTTATTTATTGATGAAAACATAACTATTTCTATATCTTTTGGAATATTTTTTATTTCAGTTAAAATATTATTTGCTGAATATTGTTGTATTAATGAACAATTCTCAAAAGAAGATTTTTCACTATATGTTAAAATTCTTTCATTTTCTTGTTTAACACATCTTAAATATTGCATACAAAAACTACATTCCGTTAAAAAGACTTTATAGATTTTAGGAAAATTAATTTTACGACATAAATTTTTATTGCTTACAATAATATATTTTAAATTATTTCCTAATTTTTTTATAACATTTTCAATTTCTTCATTAGAATGAAAAATTGTATAATTAGTATCTAATATTAGTTGAACTTTAGGATAAGTTTTAATAAGATATTCTGCCAAATTAATATCTGCAATAGAAAAATAAACATTTTCTTTATCAGAAATAGATTCAAATACCATTTTATTAAAACTATCTTTATAATCAGTTAAAATTAAATTTAAATTAGTACAATCAATTATCATAAAATCATTTAATGGACCATAACTTCTCAATATATTTATTACATCTTCATAAACTACTAATTCACAATATTTATTGTTATTATTTTCTCCTGTAAATATCGAAAATGGGAATGCTCCAGATACACCATATAAAGGTTTTGTAGTAAGAAATTCTTGTAATAAAATTTGATTACAAGAAAAGCTTTCATAAAAATTAGGTAAAATTATTTTCTTCATAAATCAATAAAGTCTCCTTTTTAAATAAAAATCATTTCATTAGCTTTTTCTTCTATTAGTTCATTTGCTGGTATTTCATTATTTTTATCATTGTCATCATCACAAAGTGCTTTACTTAAAGAAGTTTCTATTACAGTGAATAATACAACATTAATTTTATTATAAACATTAGGACTAAGTTTTTTTTCTGCATCGAAAAGATCATATCCTATCATATAAATTAATAATATAAAATCTGGAAACCTATAATATTCATTTGCATAAAAACTTTTAAAAAGCATTTCAAAATCTATTTTTTCATTTAATTCATTTTCAAAGCCAGCTTCATCATCATATGCATGAATAATTTTTGCAGCACCTAAAAATAAAATTTTTTGTTCAATATCATCATTTTCCCAATTAGTATTTTCATAATTTTGTAACATGTTTTTAGTTTTATGGATTATGGTTAATTCATTATTAGATGCTGTTATAACGCATGATAAATATGGAAAAATTTTTCTATCTTCTGGAGTTAGCATAATATAATAAATATAATATAAAAAGATTCTTTCTAATTCATTCATTTGATCAGTAATCTGTTTATTACCATAACAAAATTTATATTTTTCTTCAATTTCTTTTAACGCTGCAAATTCTCTATTTATAATAACTTTATAAAATAAAGTTAATCTATCTTTCGATAATTGATTTAGCATATCTTAAAAACTCCTTTCTACTTGGAGGGACTTCTAAACTATTAAAAGCAAAATCATAAACGCCATATTCTTTAGCTATTTCATTAATAGTTTTATATTTCACATCATACATTTTACATATTTCATCTTGAGCTGCAAAAATTTCTTTTGCATGTTCATATTGAGATCCTAAACATCCTTTTGCGCAAAATGTTTTATATTTACAATATGTACATCCTAGCATAGAGCGATTTGGATTTAAAGTTTTAATTTTAATTCCAAGAGTAGGATTTAAGCCTTGATATCCAATAATTTCTGTTTTTTCTTCATTCATACGAAGTTTACCATAAATATTTTGTGGATAACAAGTTCTATGACAAGGCACAAGAGCTAAATCTCCTACTCGCCATATAGGACCACTTTGAATTGAACAAGGCATTTTATTTTGAACGCTAGGAAGAGAAATAATATATGGTTGAATATGATTATAGTCAGCTTTATTAATTAAACCATCTGAAAAATCATCAATCATATGCCAAGCAAATTCTTTTTTGTCTCCATGATGAATACTTTTTAAATCTTTTTCAGCTACGTACCATAAAAATTTACGATAATTTTCAAGTGATTCTTCATCCCATTGGTCTGGATCTCTTACCTCTAAAAACATAGGAATTCCATATACTTTTAATCCAGAATCTTTTGAAAATCTACAATCATATTTAATAATATTATCTATCCACCAGTCATAATTTTCTTTATAATTTTTAACAAAATTTCTTGTTACCATTGGATGTGCACTTGTTCCAGTATCTCTCATAAAAGAAAATAATTTATCATAATAAATAGAATCTTTTTTAGAACCATTTCTCAAAGTTCTTTCAACCGCTTCTAAGTCTTCTGGTCCATCAATTGATGCACTTAGAAAAAATCCTATTCTATATTCTCTATCTAATTTTTCGATCCAATCTAAAACTTTTTTAGTCTTTTCATCATCCATTAAAAAAGACATATTAGTAGGAACAGAAATAATATTATCTACTCGATTATATTTTTTACAAAAAGAAGCTATATCTTCTAATATCTCTTCCCAAAAAGGAAGTTGAAAAAATTCTCCACTAAAAATATCAAAAGTTTTCCATTGATATCCTTCTTTTTGAAGCCATTCCAAAAGAATTGGAAAGTTATTTAAAATATTTTCAGGCTTATTTGCTTCTGGAGGATACATTTCTTTTCCATGCTTTACTAAATAGCAATATTCACATTTTTGATTACATGCAGAAGAAATAATAAACTCTATAAAAGGCTCTCTTTTTTCATATCTATTTAAATAACTTTCCATTATTTTATCTAATTGCTGTTGATAAGTCATATTGTGATTGTCCTTTCTCTTCCAAAATTCTATCAAATTCTTTCGCTACTATATCCATTGTCCCATTATACAATAATGGAAGTTCATTTGGCGCCTTACCAACCCAAGAACCAGTAAAAATATATCCATCTTGTAAACATAATGAATTTCCAAGAAAATATCCTAATGTTTTTTCTATTTCAGAAACATCAGTATATTTTTCATCTATAATTCCTGCAAAAGCATATTCTCTAATATCATTAACAAGATCCGTATAAAAAATTTGATTATTACCTAAATCTAATTTTTTTATTGTATTATTAAGAACTTTTAATTGTTCTGGAGTATAAATCCAATCAGCCACATTTTGAGCTTTAAAATAAGTCGCTGATAATCCATTCATAAAGTCTTTATTTGTTACATTATTAAAGTAGTCTGTATAAGCATCAAATAAGCCTCTATGACACATTGTAAACTTCCCATCTGTTATAGGAACAATAGTATAAATAAAACTACCACAACCACCGCCGCATCTTCCTCCTCGGCAACATGATAAATAATTTTCTTTTTTATACTTTGTATCCATTAACATTCCACTCATAACTTGTACTTCTGGGATTAAACTATCAAAATCACTCCAACTAGGACATTCTTTTTTAACTTTTTCTTGAATCGAATAAATATTATTTGTAATATGAGCATATCTTATTCCATCTTCTTTAGTCCATTCTGTTGGAGAAGCACAATTAAATAAAGAACTTCCATAAGTCCATTTACAATTATGTTCATCATGAACTTTAGCCATTTCTTTATCAAAAAAGTTAAACCATTTAAAACATTGTTCTTTTGTTTCTAAAAATTTAAAAGTATCTTTTGATAAAGTAGGTTTTGTAAAAATTTCTAAAAAGATTTTATTCGAATCATACTCTAAAAAATTACATAAATCATTAAAATTTTGTAAAAAACGTTTAGTAACTCCTTCACCTCTCCCTGCATCATTCATTTCTGGATATCCATCAATTGAGACTTGAAGAGAAATTTTAAAAGGTTTAGTTCCTTTATAAAGCTTTTCAATTTTATAAATTAATTGTTGAACAAGAGCACATTGATTTGGAATAGTTAAATTTGTAGAAGTACCTATTTCATCTAAATTTGGAAAAGCTTCAAAATATTCTTCTATATGATCTAAAAATCTTTCTATATGCAAAAATGGTTCACCACCCCATAAACATATACTTCTTAAAGTGTCTTTTATATTTGGATCAAAATTTAAAACATTTTTAATCTGATTTCCTTCTTCAAAATCTTTAGCAATACGTTCATCTATATATTGTAATCCACCAGCTTTATCCTTACAAATATAACAATATTTGCAATTTAAATTACATAAAGCGGTTGTAAAAACTGTCATCTCTATAAAACAAGGTTTCATTCTTAAACTCCTTTTCCACTTTTTATAATAAAATTAAAAATCAATTCCTTCGACTCTAAATACTCCATGATTAGCTCTATAATTAAAATTAAAATTCCAATTTTGAGAATGCACTGTTTGAAAAAAGCTAGAATGCACTGAAGAACAAACGAAACCATTTACAGTTTCATTAACAGTACCACGATTTGTAAAACAAAAAAACTGAACAGTAGCAAAATTTGGAGCATAATTAGCACCTTGAAAAGCATTATTATTTGCAGCACATTGAACGCTTGACTTAAATGCTTTATGTACACCAGTTTTATTAGAGGAATGTACTGCTTTATTTCCAAAAGTTTTAAAATGAGATCTATTATGTCCAGATTTTACAGTTTGTTGTCCAGCTGATTTAATTGCATTTGGTGAATGATATAACCAATAAGTATGGTCTCTTCCATCTGTTCTATTTGCATTCTTAAAACTTGCATTAACTGATGTTTTAAATGTTCCATGTCGAGAAGAATGATTCTTAACAGCAGAGAAAAAAGAAGTATTATTTGGGCCACAAAAAGTTTGTCTATGAGTACCATTCACACTTCCGCAGTGAAAACCACATACACTATCACATCTATTATTTTTTACTAGTGGACAATCAGCAACAAAAGTATTAGGTCCTGCATTTGTTCCAAAAAACGTACTTCTATTTCCACTCTTAAAAGTAAAACAAGCACTCTCTAAAGTTCCAATTTCTTTTTCAATTTTAGCTATATTTGTAGGTGCTTTTACTACTACTCCAGTAGATGGAGTAGTAGGAGCATTTAAACTAATAGATTGTAAAAAAGAAAGAGCATTTCTAGTTGCAATTACTTTATCTTGAATATCTGTAACATTTGAAGGACTTAATCGAGACCCACGCGGATTAAAAACAGAATAACCTCCAAGACTACCTAAACTTCTTAATATGTTTAAACGATTATAAAAATCTGCAATTGTATCTCCAGAGATGGGATGTCCTTTATAAAATACAGTTTTATCTGACATTCTTAATGCCACCTCCTTTAATTTTCTGTTTGAATGTTTTTATCTCCATAAAAAATTAAAAAACAACTAAGCTCATCCTGAGTATCAAATTGAATATTAATATCTGCTAAACGATTATATCTCGTTGTTTGATAAACTTCTTCTTCATCTTTTAAGATTTGAAGTAAACTAACAGAACCATCTGAATAATATTTATTACAATGGATAAAAATATCTGATGGTAATGAGAAAGGAAAATCTTCACCATCTAAGTCAATTTCAACAGTAAGCATACTATTAAATTCACGATGTAATTCATCAGGAAGCATTGTTTTATCTGAAAAAGAATTTATCGGAAGAGATAATTCTTTATTTATTGTTATAATTTTTTTACTCATTGTTTTTCTCCTTTATTTTATATTTTTTCTTCTCTAAAATATTAAAAAAGAAGAAAAATGATTATTTTATTTAGTCCAATTAAGCCTCTTGTAGTACTGACTGACTTGCGGCATCTGTAGAACCAAAACCGCCTTCTCGTAAATCAACTGTATTATCATCCTCAGTTTTTAAATAAGGTTTAATAATACCTTGACCAATACAGTCGCCTTTCTTTAAGATAATAGGAACAGGGGAAAAATTAATAATCTGAAAAAAGATATGTCCCTCATTATCTGGATTATTATAATAGTCGCCGTCTATAATTCCTACACTATTGGCCATTACTAACCAATATTTAAGAGGACAAGAACTCCGAACTGAAAGCTCTAAATAAGTTCCAGGATCAAGCTTAGCTTTGATTCCTGTTGGAACTAAAGTAGGCTTTGCGCCAGCTCTTTTTGTAATAGCGGCTACTTCATCAAGCGTCATAGGTCTTTCAATCAAATCTTTATCAAATTCTTTAAAGACCTCTTTTGCAATATTTTTAAAATGATAATGATATGGAAGAATCACTGTATCCTCAGCTACAACAAAATCATAACCTGCGGATTCTACAGTTTTTCTTTTTGGAAGTAAATCATTTTCGCCTTTGAATTTTTTAATTAACTCAAATTTAGTCAAATTAGATTCCCTCCTCATAAGATACGTTAATATGCTGTTCAGGATCTTTTTCTGGAGTAAATTCAATCTTAGCTTTTACAAGCTGATACTCTTCAATAATTTCACCTTTAGCTTTAATATATTTAGTTGTATAACTAAAATTAGTTAATTCACCATAAGGATTTTCAGAAAGTTCATCTCTTAAAGCTAAAGCATCTTCCACTGTTGGAACTCTAAATACTAATGTGTTGTTAATTAAATATTTATTCATAAATTAATTTACCTCGATTTCTAAATTATTTTCTCCATATGCTGTAATTTCATTTGTTCTAATTTTATCTGCCACACCATTGCAAAAAATAGCGTCACCATATAAATGAACTTTATTAATACCTTCTGCCGCGCAAACCTGTGGTAAGAAGCCAGGTAAATTTGCTAAAGATACCTGCTCCTCTTGACCATCATCATATTGTACCTTTTGATACATAGAGAACATATCAATAAAGCATACAATCTCATTACTGTTCATAAGTTACAATACCTTCATCGTAATTAAATAAATACATGCAAGTAACTACATCATTATATTTAATCCAGATTTCAATAGAAGAAGCACTGCCATCTTCTGTTTTATTAACACTAATAGAACGAACTGTACCAAGTGCAGTTAAACATTCTTTAAGTCCATCCCATAATGTTGCAAAATCTGACTCTCCGATATTTCCTTTCTTAAAGATTGTAAAGTAATTAATTTCTCTACCATAAAGCATATAATAAGCAGCAGATTGTTCCATTAACCAATCACCAAAAATTTTCTCTGCGCCTTCCCACTGACTATCTTCATAATCTGGAAGCTGCTCAATAATACTTCTATTTAATTCATATAAATTAAGTTCAAGTCCCTGAGAAGTCATCTGAGCTTCAACTGGGAACCATTTTTCATCTTTATAGATAAAATAATTTTTATCTGTTTCATTGTATACAATCTGGCCATCTACTGGCTCTTTGATTTCCTCTAATTCTTTATTATCTTTAATATTAATAAGTTCCATTTCTAATCTCCTTATCATTTATAAATATATAATATCATATTTTTTTTAGAAAATCAATAATCAGTTCCCTTATATAAAATATGTTGATTAGACGAGCCTCTCATAAATAAAGTGATATCTCTTTTTGTTTTATCATATGGACCGTCTATAAGACAATCTACTTGTTCAAGTATTGATTTAATTCTATTATTGTTTAAGTCTAAATCTTCTAAGTAATATCCTGTCCATAAATAAATTTTGGTATCAGGAAGTTTTTCTTTAACAGAATTAATAATTAAATTAGTTAAAAATAAATTTTCTGAACAGAGTGGTTCTCCTCCCATAATACATAAATTACGATGTAATCCATTAGCAGTAATAGCATCAATTACATCTAAAATAGTCTCATGTGTAACTTCTTCCCCTCCTTCAAAATCCCAGGTTTCTGGATTATGGCAACCCTCACATTTGTGAGGGCAACCTTGTGTAAAGAAAGTTACACTTGTTCCAGGAGCCGCAGAAAAATCATTTTTAATAATTCCTGCATAACGCATTATAATTAATCCTCCCAATCAAAAAGCTTGCGGCCGCAGATAGGGCAATATTTAATATGTCGGATATATTCAAATCCTATTCCACCATCCCAATCGTTTGCCATATATAAAGTATCATCTGCATCTAATTCTCTACAATATTTACATTCTTTTGCCTGTTTTAAGTATTCTTCTTTGTCGTGCCAGGTTTTATCTGCGCCCATACTCTCTTTCCTCCATGCTTAACACGGTGCTCAACTTCATCTTGTTTACCAAGGTTAAATGCAGTTTTATAATTTCCTGTTAAATATCCAGTAACTCTTCTTAGCTGTTGGATATGAGTACTTCCGCAAATAGGACATCTATCATTAAATTCATCCATATAACCACAATCAAGGCAAGTATCATTTGGCACATTAACGGCGAAATATGGAATATCCTTATCCATCGCATAATTTACGATTTGCTCTAATGCTTCAAGATTATTTTTAATACCAGAATCTAATTCAACATAAGTAATACATCCCGCAGATGAATACCCAGTTAATTGAGATTCAATATCAATCTTTTCAAACGGAGACATTTCCTTCCATACAGGGACGTGAATTGAATTTGTGAAAAACTCTTTATCACTTACATTTTCAATAACTCCATATTTTGCTCTGAAGTTTTTTAAAGCCTTGTAACAAAGGTTTTCGGCCGGCGTATAGTAAACTCCAAAATTTAAAGAATATTCGTGTTTAAATTCATCACATCTATCTCTAAATAATTGTTCAATCCTTTTTGCCAACTTCATTCCTTCTGGAGTAGTTTGGTCTGTTCCAATAAGAATTTGAAGAGTCTCAGCGAGTCCTAATTGACCTACAGCTAAAGTCCCATGTTTTAATGCACTTCTAATTCCTTCTTCTGGAATATAACCTTTCATTGTGCCATTCTCATACATAAAAGCAGCCGCAGAAGCATCTTGTGAACAAATCCAATCAAAACGTTCAATTAACATATCTTTTGCTTGATGAATTTTTTCATCTAAAAGAACCATAAAATATTCAATAGCAAAAGCTTCTTTAGCATCTTCAGTGGTTAAAGCATATTGAGACATATAATTTTGTTTAGCCTCCATTGCTAAAGTTGGTAAAATAATAGTTACTGGACAAATATTTCCACGTCCGTCTTTTAATTGACCGAAACCGTTAATATCGTATCCATTGGCTGTTCTGCACGTGTTTATCTGATGTCACCATCAGCACTGACTATATTATCATTCTATTTAAAAGTAAATAGAGTTGTCTTCCGCTTCGGTTCTCAGTTGCTTCGTTTCCTAAAACAACGACGGTGCTTATCTCCGTCCCTACTCCCATACATTCATCAGGGATAGTCGATACACTTTATTCATTATAATATTCAAAAATCCAAGTGTTTTTATAAGGACTTTTTACTTGTCCATTTAATCTGATTGAGATAGATGTTTTACCATTTTTAATTTCACAAGCTTTAGCACAACTAATAACAGTGTCAAATATGTCTACTTCATTAGTAATAATATTTGTTCGCTTAATTTTTCGTGCCATAGGATTTTTAGTACCTATTTTTGTTTGTCGAATTTTTTCTTTAATAATTTCCATCTCTTCTTCAGTTTTAGAGCGATATGTATTACCTCCGCATTTAAATATTGCATCTGTTTCATTATATCCTTCTTCAACTGAATTATAAAATCTAATCCAATATTGCTCTTTTTGATTTAATTCATCTTGAGTTTGAGCGGTATCAATTTCTTCTATGATAAAATTATCTTTACCATATTTTCTAATTGCTCTGGCAAAGTGTGTATCTAAAATATTATTGATAGCATCATTCAAATGTCGATGAAATCTTTGATTTATTGGTCGTATTGTCTGACCAATATAAACTTTATTATTTTGAATATTTGTTATTTTATATATCCACATATAGCCTCCTTCTATGTGTGAATATTATAATGAATCTTAGCACGGTCTCATCTTAACAACAAACAGCAAAGTTATTAAGACCTAACCGTTAGCTTATATATTAAAATATATAAACACCTGTTAGCACAGTTCAAAAGATTTTAAATGGGCTGAGTTTTCGCTTACCCATTGTAGAAAAGTAGGTACGAGGGTCGTTGACGTCATACCCTGCATTTCCAGACCAGTCGACATTAGCATAATTTGGGTACAATCTTGTGGCGGTTGAACGTAATGCGAGTTTAAATAAATCGTAATTTGGGTCTCCTTCTGCACGATTAACTCCTTTCATACATTGAAAAATTCCACAAGGAAAAATAGAAGTTTTATGAAGCTTACCAATACCTTTAATAGATACTTCTAATAAGGCTTTAATAACTAATCTTCCTTCTGGAAGAGTACAAGTACCATAATTAATAGATGTAAAAGGTAATTGATTACCACTTCTACTTTGTAAAGTATTAAGATTATGATACATTCCTTCAACAGCTTGATATGTTTCTTTTATAGTCATATCCATGGCATATTTATAAGCTTTATCATACACCATATAATTAGTATCCTCAATACTTCTATCATCTGAAATACTTTGAATAAATTCTAAATTATGCACATTTTCAATATATTTTAAACCTTCAAGATAATGTTTTCTAAAACTTTTACGAACATATGGTACCATGCTCCAATCAAGATGAGTAGCAGAAACGCCACCAAATTGTTGTAATGACTGTAGCTGAAATAATACAGCCAAAAGCTGAAAAGCTGTATTAATAGATTGAGCTGGTCGAACATCCGTTTGACGTGTATTAAATCCATCTCTAAGTAAATCATCTATAGGTAATGATAAACAATTATGCATGCCAACAGCATAACTATCTAAGTCATGAATATAAATTTCATTATTTAAATGATTATCTCTTGACATTTTAGAAACAATATAATCTAAAGCATATTTTTTTGTCATAACAGAATTCGCTTCGCCCATACGTCCACCAAAAGAATGCTCATCTACATTGGCATTTTGATTTTGAACATTGCGGGCTTCCAGTTTTTCACTATAAGTTTTAACAAAAATTGCCTCATGTTCTCTTTTAGCCTCTTGCTTATATCTATAACGGATATACGCCCTTGCGACATCTCTACGTTCAGATTGCATTAATAAATCTTCAACACAATCTTGAATAGTTTCTACAGAAATAATTGTTTTAGAGCGTTTAGCCATTTCTTCAATTTCACTGGCAATATCTTCTGAAGTATCTGTTTCATAAAGAATTTTATCTACTTCAATCATCGCTCTATTTACTGCATCAATAATTTTTTCTTTATCGAATGGGACAATATCACCATTTCGTTTTTGGACTTCTAACATATTGTATCCCTCCATCTATATTTAGTTAAAATTTTTATGTCTTAGCACTATATATGGTTTTTGTAATAGATAAATTATCCAATCCTGTTCTCCAACCGCTTTGCCGCAGCGGATACAACCTTCACATTGAAGTCCATGTCTTTTTTATCTTCATTCACAATTTCATTATAATGAAAATCTAAATCACAAAAGTCTTCTTTATCAGTTTTGTATCTTCTAATAATTTCATCGACATTTGGATTTTCTTCTCTATTCAACTGCCGCAATAATCTTGTTTTATCTTTAGCAGTTATATAATATACAACAAGCTCAATATTTTTATGAGCCATTAAACTATCAATTCCTTCTGGATTAAATACTCCAATATTAACACAATCAGAGCGCAATGAGCCAAAACCGGTTCCATAAAACCAGTCATTAAAACAGGCAGCTTCCAGCATTTCACCTGCCAGAAGCTTTTCTGCAAACTCTTCACCAGAAATAAAATGATAATTAATTCCATCTTTTTCTCCCTCTCTTGGAGGTCTTGTTGTAAAACTAACTATCTCATGGAGATTATGATTAACTTTTAAAACCTCTTGCATAAGAGTATCTTTTCCGCTACCAGCTTCCCCAATAATGGCAAGAATTTTATAAGAACCTATCATACGCTTGCTTCTTCCTCTTTATCTGTTGATTCTCCTACATTAGTGTTATCATCTGGTGTAGCATTTCCACCTGAATTATTTGTTTTATCCATTTCTTCTTGATACTTTCTCATCTCTTCTTGCATAATACTTTCCTTCTGGAAGAATGTATCTAAATCAGAAATTTCACTATCTGTTTCTTTTACTTTAAATACATCCATCAGCGTGCTTTTAAGAGCGGTAACAATTTTTGGGGCACAGCTCTTACAAAGGTCAATATTATGACTATGCATGAATCCCATGGAATTAGCATAGTTAAAATTAATATTACCACTATCTAAATTTTCTACAATTTCTTTTCCGCATAAATCGCAAACTCTTTTTGTAACTTGACTCATATCTTTATTCTCCTTTTTATTGATATATTAGAGAAGATGTTAAAAAACATCTTCTCCTTGGTATCTATCACTTCTAATTTCCAAGCTTCCATCTTTATTAATCTTATCAATTTTATATAATTGATGTCCATTAGAAGAAGCATATTTCTTAGAAATGAAATCATCTCCTGACCTAATGCCCATTACTATAATCATATTTCCTCGATTGAACCAAGATTTTTCTCGAACTTTTTTAGTTCCATCTGCTTGTTTCTCAGAAATCTGTTTATCAAATAATGAGAAATATTCTTTTCTAAATTTGACATTAACTACTCCAGAGGTTGTCAATATAGTTACTGTACTTTTAGTTTTATTTTTAGCAATGCAAGTTCCGCAAATTTTATTAAGCTTAAATATATTAATCTGTTTTGCACCTTTTGTAAATGTTCTTTCTACAACAGGTTCTTGCGGTAGTTTATCAAAATCAACAAAACCATATCTTTGAGTATCTACATGAGATAATTCATGCTCATGATAATAGAAACATAATGCTTGCATTTCCCAAGCTGATAAAGTTCCTTGAGCATATTTATCCCAATCATCCTTAAAGATTTTTTCATTTAAGTTTTGAAGAATTTGTTCTTTTTCTTCCGCAATCCATTCTCTGAATACATCCATCCATTTCTGATATACTTTGTCCCATGCTTTCATATTTAAGGAATAACCCTCTAATAAATCATCATGTTCCATTTCAATCAAAAAGTTCATTGCTCTATCATCTATATGATAATTAGTTGTATCACTCTTAATTTTACAAACAGATTTTAAATAACGGTTGAATTCATAAACTCTTCTCGCCATAATCTGTTCTTCAGTTTTTTCTGGAAGAAGATTATATTTAATCAAACCTCCCATATTCTGTAATGTTATTCGTTTTTTCTTATCACAAGTTTCCCAAATATACCAACCCATACAAATTTTTCTATCAATCATTGTATCGAATGCTCCACCCTTAATAAGTGAAATCATAGCTTGTTTATTTGGATGAACTTTTAATAAGAAATCTCTTGGAGAAACGTAAGGTCTATTTTTAATAATATCATCAATTACTGCGTCACTAACATTTAATAAACCTTTCATTCCATAAAGAATCTGATTATTTTTAGCATCAGGCTTAAATCCATAATCTGAATTATTTATATCAACAAGACTCAATTTAATTCCTGCTGACATAATTTCACCCATAGCTTTTGCAATCTTTCCATAATCAGTTGAAGCTGTTTTCTTTACAGAAATAGATTCAATATCTTCATCTTCCTCTATTTCTAATTCATTATCATCTTCAAGTGAACCACTATTTACGATTAAACAAGCACAATCCCAATAAATAGGATTCCAATTAGTTGCAATAAATAAAGTTTGTACACCGATAAAACTATATGCTAATGCATGAATAACACTAAATGAATAACCCATCTGCGGGCCAACTCCACATTTCCATACGTATTGCCCGAGCTTCTCGCTTGCTGCTTGTTCCAATACCTTTTCATGCAAAGCTGGAATCTTGTTCATCTGTTTCTTACCAACAATCTTACGAGCAGCATTTGCTTCTCCAAGACTAAAATGACAAATCTTATCATCCATCAACATTCTCATTAACTGTTCCTGTGAAGGTGGAACACCATATGAACTTTTGAAATACGGCTCTAAAGTTTTTTGCTCATCTTTAGTAAGACCAAATTTTGTCATTTCATCATACCAAAGTTGGATATTTTGTTTAAAACGATAATACTTATCCATTGGACGCTCTTCTCCATCTTCGCCCATAAGTCTCATTAGACCATTAGCATCCGCCATCTCTAATACATTTTGAGGTTTTAATTTTTTTGCTACTTGCGCACCAACCTGAGAATCAAACTGAAAAGTATTAATAACAGACACTTTACCTAATGCATCCCAAATTCTCTGGTCATTTAAAGGTAAAACATTAGGATGAAAATATTTATCATATACTTCCCGCAAACTTAATTCTGGTTCAATTTCATTATCCTCTTGAAGTAATTGAATTGTCTGTACTAACTTATCTTGAACTTCAGTTACAAGAAAATCATACTTAGTTAATCCCATATACTCTGCATCATGCAAATCAAACTGAGTAGTAATCTCTCCTTTTGGAGTTTTCATAAAAGCACTATGCTCAAATGGATCATCTCCAAATAAAATTACACCAGATGCATGAGAACCTCTATGGTTTACAAGTCCTTCAATGGCTACAATAATATCCAATAAACCAGGATATTTATTTACTTCATTTACAAAAGTTTTTACAGGTTTACGACCTTTTTCTGGATTTCCATAAACGACTTCTTTAATTGTCCATAAAAATCCTCTTTCTTCTGGAATTAATGAACTCATATATTGAGCTTCATCTACATCAATTCCATCTGGATAATCTTCACTTCTATAACCTCTACAAGCTGTTTGAATGGCAGATTTTGTACCTTCTGTACCAAATGTTGCTACAAGAGTGCATCCCAGATTTTTCTTTGCCCATTCCATGATATTATCATAAAACATTTTTCCACGTTCTTCTTTAATTTTTTGCAATATCATAGGTCGCTTAGAAGGGCAAATATCAATATCAATATCCATTATATACTTAAAAGTATTGGACTATCTCTTTCACAATAATTTACTGAGAATATTTTACTTCAATTATTGCTAAAACGCGCTACGGAATAGTGCTTATCCTCTATTCCTCTTGAGAATAAAACGTTTTTATTCTCATTTAGTCTCTACACTCCAAAAATAACCTTTATACATTGTATGCTCTTTAATAGCTTTATTCAATCCTACATGTCCTTTTAATCCTAAAAAATCTAATGCGGCTGTTTTCGCATTGAAAACTCGAATTAAATTATTATTTTCATCATACATATAGATTTTTTTACCATTAATTGCATTATCTTTGCTTTTTCCATACATGCCATTTTTTTCTCCAGAATTTAATCCTTTACTATGTTCAGACATTAATCGTTTTGATTCTTCTGTATGATGTTTGCCATACATACCATTCTTTTTTCCGCTAACTGCCTTGGACATATTTTTTTTATATTCTGTTGTTTGCATATATGAAGTATCTCTATTTTGTCTTATTTTATTTTTTGTCTCTTCTGTTAAATGAACACCATATCGAGGATTTTTATCTCCTTTTCTTTGTTCACTTAATTTTTGAGAATAAGCGACTTTTTGTTCTAAAGACCATCCAGCGATTGTGTTGCCACCATTACCGCCTTCATGAATATTATAAAAGTTTTTATCCTCTACTGCATTATAAACATTTATAAATTCTTTTTCTTTTTGAGAATTTTCTTCTTCATTTTTAGAAATATATAATATTTCTCTTTTAAAATTCTCTTTACCATATTTTTTAACCGCTTGTTTTAATAAAAGTCCACTTCCTAAGTAATTATCATTTAATTCCCCATGATGTTTACCTATATATTTATGTCCATTTATTAAATTTGTTGTCATATAAATAAAATATTCCATATCATTACCACCTTTCATATTCTATATAATAAAGGTGATATTGACTTTGACAAATATTGACCAAGATATTTTGTTATTTTTAAAGCACGGTATTACAAAGTCCAACCATTTCTGGCCACTCGCTCTCTTAGTCAGCTGATTCGTGTATTAATTAAATATACCTTATTTGGCTGATACCGTTAGCACTATTTTTTTTATAACAGCACACCTCTTAGCAGAGTTCACGTTTTTTATTTACAACTCGGCAATATCAATATCAGACTACCGAGTTCGATTCTCTCTTCATTTAAATAACGGAAAAATGGCAAATCCCATTCAATTGGATCAAGCTGAGTGATTCCCATAAGATAATGATTAAGAGCTGCACAGCTAGAACCACGGCCCGCACCTACCATTGAACCGCAATCCCAAATCATATCAATATAATGCTGAAGTGTATTTGGATAACGAAACATATTTGTTTCAAGCTTTTCACTAATGATACTTTTAACTCGTGCTTCTTCTTCAAGCTCATCAAGATAACGTCTATCATTAATCTTTTCAAGTTTTTCAAGCTGATTTAAACATTCATTTACCCAATAACGATTCTGGATATCATCATCCATTAACATTGCAGATAAATGTGGATACTGTTTAAATCCTCTTATTTTTGGATAATCTTTAACCTCAACAGATGGAATATCTTGTTTATGAAAAAGACTATAATATTCAATTTTATTTTGTAATTCTAAAGTGTTTTCAAAGATTATATCTACATATCCATCTGGAAAACATGGAGATAATAATTCTTCTACTTCATCACTATCCATAAGTCTGGCAAATTCATAGAAATCATCTACCTCACGTTCTCCACCTTTTGAATTAAGATATGCTTTATGAACCATTCTATCTTCTTTTGTTAAATAATGAGAATCAGTTCCTACAACTATTTTAACATTATATACGGTTGCAATTTTAAATAGTTGAGAATTTACAGTCATCTGGTCTTCTTTGTTAGATGGAGCGCATTCAATATAAAAATCATCTCCAAATAAATCAAGAACAAAATCCATAAATTCTTGAATTTTCTTTTGAAACTCTATTGCCATTTTTTGGTCATTTACTTTTAATGCTTCTGCATATAGTAAAGACCATGAAGATAACTCTCCACCAATACATGCACTTGTTGCAATTAAATGACCTTTATAATGTTTTACAATCTCAGTTAATTCATCTTTTAAGGTTGGAACTCTTTCCATACCTCTATCCATATATGAATAATACCAAGCTGTAGAACTTAATTCTCTTAATGCTTTATGACCGATTGCATCTTTAGCAATCAAAATAAAATGATAATATTTCTGACCATGATTTCTTGTATCAGTTAAATAAATCTCATTTCCTAATCCAATCACAAAATCAGGATTTGTTTTTCTTAACTCTGTTGCAATTTTATTTATTTCAACATGCGCACAAAGGGCTTCATGGTCAGTTATACAGATACCACTAAGTCCTAATTCGATTGCTTTATTGATTAAATCTTTTGGGTGATTGGTTGAATCCAAAAGACGTAAGTTTGAATACTCTGTATGGTTATGACAATTAAACCACTTTTTGCTCATTTATTATCTTCCTCTGTCTATACTATTCTCAATTATATAAATATTATATCATATTTTTTCAATACTGTCAAAAGGATATTCTTTACCTGTGATTTCACTACAGATAGTATTCCATGAATAAAATAATGGCTGATAAACTGGTGGAATCCATTCAAAAGAAGAACAAATAATTAAAACATCTGGAGTATATTTGTCATCTTCTAAATTAAAATCCTTTAAGTTATAATCTTCTGTAATATATCTTGCGGCCTCTTTTGGATAAGGATCAGAATTTTCATTGTGAATCCAATAAAAATTATCAATCATTTTCTTATCTCTGGCATATTTAATCCAATTACTTAAATCATATTTAAACATTGGACGCATCCAATCAGAAGGTTCCATTTCATATCCTAAATCATGGTGATGGTCAATATTATATAAATCAATCGGCTCATCATGAGGAATAGTTTTGAGGATATCAATTACTTTATCATGACTATCTATGAAATAAATATCTTGATTTTGCTTTGCCGCACGAACAATATAGCGAGTTAGATAATCATAAATATATAAATTAGCAGGGATATTTGTAAGAAATGAAAATTTATCTACATAATCTTTCATTGGGTCTTCAATATCCACCATATTATTATAAAAACTAATACTTGGCTCCATAATAATATCAAAATCTATTGTTACTATATTCATATTATTTTCTCCTTATAATTACTTTTTCAGATGCCCTGGTTACCGCAGTATAAAGCCATCTTGCATGCTCTAATCTTACTCTTGGAAATGGTTCTTCAAGAACTAAAACTTTATCCCACTCAGAACCTTGAGCTTTATGTCCAGTAATTCCATATCCATAAGTAAAAAATTTTGGAACTAAATCTCCAACTCTTTCACGATATTTACTAATTTTATAAATATCTCTATCATCAAGGCATCTTGCTCCATGAGTAAGCATAGTTTTATCTAAGTATAAATCTTTATAAATATCTCCTTCATCAGTTTCTATATCACATTGAATTGCTTGCACTGATGGAACAGAGGTTCCAATCCAATATGGAAAATAAACAAATCTATTTTTAGGATTCTTTAAATAGCCAATAGTACCATTAACTAAAGCATTATGGTCATCACTAATATCATCCCAATAATTTTGTCTACAGAGAATTTTGTCTCCATCTTCTGGAAGAGGACCTTTACCCAAAAGATTTCTTGCATAAGTATTAATTTCTTCAACTGCGGCATTAGTTCCGCAAATAATCTGATCAGCCCAAAGAACCATACCAGCTTCATAATCTTTTTGGTCAATAACTTGAACATTTTCTCCTCTAAATAGTTTTAGAGGTTTCATTTCTCGAATATCAATACTCAATCTAATAATTTCAGAGTCTGCGGCTTGCCGCATAATTTCATCTAAAAAGATATGGGGATTATCAAGTAAATGATTATCTTTATCTTTCTCTATTGGAGGAATCTGAAAAGGATCGCCAAGACAGATAACATATACTTTATGTTTAAAAAGCTGCTGCATCATGTCTACTGGAACCATTGAAATTTCATCAACTACGATAATATTGTATTCAAGATTAGCTTTCGGTTTTCTAAAGAAGCCTCCACCTGGTCTTGGAATATGTTCATAAAGTAACTTATGTAAAGTACAAGCATTTTTATTCCCTTTTTTACGAAGAACTTCTGCGGCTTTGCCAGTAAAGGTTGCATATGCAACCTTGCTTGGTTCGACATCAATGGCCTCGATAATGAACTTTACAAGGGTGGACTTACCAGTACCTGCATACCCAGCTATTACGGTATATTTTTCGTTGTTATGAAATCTTTCAACCGCAATTTTCAGTCCCTCTTCTTGTTTTTTCGTTAATTCCATCTATTTCATTACTCTCTTTCATATACATTAATCGAATCATTTGCTGTTTGAATGGTGTTGGGATTCTATGATAATGCCAATATAAACATATACGTTCTTTTTTGAATCCCATTATTTTAAAGTTTCCATTCCATAAATAAGAACTTTTCATATATGTTTTCATGGAAACTGAGAATATATCACTTTTAGTTAATTTAAAAGCTCTAATTGGATTATTTTCTGTTTGAACGAAGTGGGTGGTCTTCTGCATGGGCTTCCAATATCTCCTCTAAAACATTATAAAAATGCATACACTGATTATTTTCCCAGCTCTTGCGGGAAAAATGTTTACCTTCTCTTAGAGCATCTTTTTCTTTATATTCAGCAAGTTCTTTAATAGCCATAGCATATCTAAAATATAAGCTATCAAAAGCAAAATTAATTCTTTCAAGTAAAAGTTTATTTAACTGATCTTTATTAATAACTGTTACGTCTAATTTATCTTTTAATTTTTCCATATCTCCTGTCATTTATACATACCGTCCCTTTTTATTATATAAATATTATACCATTTTTTAAGTAAAAAATCAATATAAGGCATTTTTGATGAAAAAATTCTAAGACCACTTTTTGTTTTGGATTACGATTGTTAGGACCCATCACCGCCGGAAGACCTGCTCTTCTCGCATATGAGTGCAAAAATATGGCGTATATTATATACGCCATATAATTTTAAAAGTAATATTTAGTTTCTCCTGTAATTTCATAATTGCTAATTTTAATCTGAGGGGTTATACGTCCATTCCATTCATTAATTGCACAAGTTCCTATAACTGTAATATTTTTACTACCAGCAGAACTTGTAGGAAGCAATGAATCAAATTCTTCATCTGTAATTCTAAATTTGATTAAACTCGTTCCATTAGGTAAAGTAATCTTAAACGAAGGACATCTTCCGCCTTTACCCATGTAAGATAAATTATCTTTAGTTACTTTGATATTTTTAATTGCAATAACTGGCTCTGCGAGCTCTTGTCCCCAAATAGTATTTAATTCAGCTAAATCAATAATATCATTCGCTTTAAAATCATTCGCATCCCAAATAAAATCAACTTTTTGACATGGAGTAAATGAACAATCCTTTAAAGCTTCATTTGAGTATTGAATAAAGTCACTGAATTTATCTTCTGGAATTGCAGCACCAAACGCATTAGGATGTCCCTCTGCAAGACTGGCATAGCCACTATCACGAATAAATGTTCTTAAATCATTAAAATTAGAAGTTTCATAACTTCTACCAGAACCTTCTAAACTAACACTACCATCTTCTTGTGGATGTTCCATAAGAATAAGAAATGGATGATTATATTTAGCCATTAGCTGATTTGCAATAAGTCCTGTTAAGTTTTTATTTATTGCTCCGGGAGTGAGTTTAACCGCAATAATTTTATTATCTTCAAGAGATTTTTCTTTTATAATTCCTTCAATAGTTTGAAGACTCGCATCAATAGCTTTAGATTGATTCCGTTTAATATTTGTACAATTGCGGCAAGCTTGTTCTACACGAGTTTCAAGTTGACCTTTACATCCTCTTTTAGTTGAAGGAATCTGGTCATAAGCTTTAAAATCTAACATAGATTCAAAAAGCATAAGTTTTTCATTTGTAGAACCCATACGAATAGTTCCATTGACTTGCGGGGCAATATAAAAACTTACTGCAAATGGGCATAAACCTCCTGCTCTACTGATAGAATAATCTTGAATTTTAACCATTTCTTTAAAAAATGGATTCTCTATAGATGCTAAACCAAGATTAATAATTTCTTTTGTTTCAAAATCACGAATATCCATCATATCAGCAATAATACCAAGTGCCGCAAGGTCAAGATAATAATTTGCCCAATCTGTATTCATGATTGAATCAAAATAAGAACAAAATTTATAAACCATACCAACACCAGATAAAGACTTAGTTGGATAATCGCAAAGCTGATTATTTATCACACATGCATCTTCTGAGACTTTTTCAGCTTCATGGTGATCAATAACTAATACATCAATTCCAAATTCTTTAAGTTTTTTATGAACCTCATAATTATTGCTGGAAGAATCTGGTGTAATAATTAACTTATAGCCTTCTCTTACAAATTCTGGAATAAACTCTTCATAAAGTCCATGCTGTTTACCAGAATGTAGTCCATATGAAATTTTTGTTTGCGCAAACCCCGGGAACAATCTATTTAAATAATTAATAAGGAATGCCGCAGATGTAAATCCATCGCAGTCACTATCTACTTGAATATAGATTTTATTCTGTTGGCCGATATGCTTTGCCAACATTTTTGCTCCTTCATCTATATTTGCGATTAATTCAGGATCTAAAATATCTTCTTCAGTTGTATTAAGATAATGAGAAATATCTTTTGGATCCACTCCTCTTGCTGCAAATACCCGCTCTACCACTGTATATTCATTTTTAATTGGGAGCAATGGTGTTCTAAGTTGATAATCCATAATTGATTTCAACCTCCTTTCATTTAACCATCACTCTCCCTTGTTAAAATTAATTCTGTTCATAGAACTAATTTCTCTTCCATATCCAGCCTTCTCATCGAGAGATTGTTTCATTTTATTTAATGAATCTACAAATTCATTAAATTCCCAATAATCTTTAAAAGTAAAACTAATTGTATTTGCATCAATAATATCTAATATATCTCGATTAGCTCTTGAGAATCTACACTGTCCTCCATATTTATCTCCATGAATTGGAACTTCTATACTAAATCCTACATAATCTCTTAAAGGAAATTTCGTAGGATTAAAAGGTTCATCTACTATCATAATAAAATCCTTTCTTTAAATAATATAAGAAATTTTTCTGATCCTTCATCTATTGGGCTTGCTTTATATTCAGTAATCATATTCTTATCAAATATAAAACTAATATTTACATCATTCTTATATTTATCATTAATTCTTGTAAGATTTCTTGTCAAATGTTTAAATTCTTTATCTCCAATTTCTTGAAATTGTCTATCAAAAGCAATAATAATTTCTTTTGCACCAGCGTCTTTTAATAATTGAATTTGTCTTGCAGATAGGCTTGAACCACAACAAGCTACTGAAATATTATTATCCCAGCCAAAATAACTCGCATACATCAATACAGATTTTTCAGATTCAAAAACAATCGCTTTACCCATTGTTTTAATATTATCTTTACTCCAATTTAAGCCATATAAATTCATTCCAAGAGGATGATTATATAATAATTTATTAACTCGCATTGGTCTATATTTTCCATATATTTCAGCCTCATCCGCAATTAATGTTCTACCCCTTAAACCAATAAATCGTCCATTAATATCAAAATGCGGAATTGTGATTTGATCTGCTCCTGGATAATAACCTATTTGAGCTAATTTTATAACTTCACTAGTTATACCTTCTTTTATCCAAGGCATGATAAGAACATTATAATTAAATCGTGTTAAAATATCTGGACAAAATTCTTTTAATTCTATTTTATTTTCTCTTAATTCAATCTCTTTTATCTTTTCATAGTTTGCCAGAAGCTTCCAATCTTCAATTTTATCATCAGATTCAGAACCGTCTTCATTTTTTCCTGCAATTCCAAATCTTCTTGCAACCCAGCGAACCGCATCATTTAAATCATAATCTTCAGACCATTGAATCTTAGCGATTTTTCTGGTTAATTCAAAAATATCAAAATAACTATCACAACCAGTATAACATCTAAACAGTCCTGAGTTGCTATAATAATATAACTTACGACTTCCTTCTCCTGGTTCATTATGGCATATAGTAGAAGAGAGGATACCAAAGCCTGTATACTCTGGGTCCCCTCCCCACTCCTGCAATAATTCAAATATATTCTCTAACTCTAAAGCATCTCTAATTTCATTCTTATCATAATTTATCATTATTTTTCACTTTCCGGCCAAAAGAATGTCAAATCTGTTATTGCGGTTAAATTAATTCCAGTTTCTTTCTCAAACTCTTTCATTGGACCAGTTATTTTAAACTCATCTGCTGACAAAGTTAATTTTCTGCCAGAGACGAATTTATCTTGCCCCATGAGTTTGAAAATTGTTATTTCTCGCTCATCCATAATATTAACCTGGAATAACTCTTACACAAGTTCCAAGTAAACCGAACTGCTCATTTACCCAATTGCAAAGATATGCCTGAGCCTCACCGCCATCTTTCTTGCATTCTTTAAGAATATCCTCATACATAGGAATAGGCATTTTGTACTCGAACTGCATACCAGCTCTAATCTCTTTTGGAGCTACATACTGACGAGCAACTTTTGCAACTCTACTTTCTTTTTTCTTACCATTTTTCTTTACAAAATTCACTTTGTAATTTTTTTTGCTATAATTTTTCTCACTCTTCATCATCATCCCAAGCACCTTTCTCTACAATAATTTTTACATCATCCATATTAATAAGTTCATAATCATATGTAGTACAAAACATAGGTTGAATTCTACAAGTTCCTAAATCTGCTTTACACCACATAATAATTCCTTTATATCTACCACGTCTATTCTTATAAACAGACATTTTAATAGTAGGTTTTTCAAAAATATTTGATGCTAAAATAGAATCAAGAGCATCAATATCTTCTTCTTTTACACTTAATAAAATTGAACCATAATCAATCTTATCAGCAATAGATTTTGCACCACGAAGTAAGTTCTGATCAGGAGTTTTTGCATCTTGATAATCTCCATTTAACTGCGTTGCAGACATAATAAAAACTCCATATTGATTACAAATATCTTTTAATTTATTAGATAACATAAATAAGATATTATCTTCACGAAGTTTAACTCCACCGCTTCTTTTTGTGATTTCTTCCAAAATCTTTAAACTTGTATGTATATAATCATGAAAAATATATTTAACATCATGGTCGCGAATATTTTTCTTAATTGTATTTTCAACATCTTTTAATGAGAAATCTGGTAATTCTTCAACATATAATGGACTACTTTCAAGAATTTCTCCCGCTTTAATAACTCGCTCTTCCTCATCGCCTTCATATTCGCCATTAATAATATGCTCCTCATTAACATTAGAAAGAAAAGCTAGCATCATTGTCTGAATTTCTTCAAGCTCCTGCTCTGTTGTAATAAACAAAGTCGGTTCAGATGTTCCATTATTAATCCATCCAAAAGATTCATCATATATTTTATTACAAGCTATATTACAAGCATCTGCAATCATAGAACGAGTTTTACCAATACCAGTGGCCGCAGACCGCAAATAAAACTTTTTTAATCTTGCTCCACGAGTAACAGTATTTACCAATCGTCCATAAAGAGGAACTCCTACTTCTGGATGATCTTTGAATTTCTGAATTAACTGTAAAACACCTTTTCCAGCTTGAATTGCTTCTCCAGTAGTATCATCTACATATTTCAAACGAATATCGCTTATCTTGCGGTCAACCTTATCCGCAATTTCTTCTAATGAAGAATTATCTAATAAATCCTCTTGAAGTTGTTTTTTCTTTATATCTAAGATATTATCTGGGTCATAAATATCAGAAACATCAACTCCATAATTATCATAGGCTCTTAACAATGTCATCTTCTTTAATCTATTATAATAGAAGTCAAAAGACAACTGAGATGCGACATCAGCTACTTTAAGCAACCACTTATCGCCATCATTCTTTTTATATATTGCCGCAGATTTTGGTCTTGAATTAAAAAAGTCTGCTAAATTTTCTAATGTTATACTTTTTGCTCCAAGTTCATAAATCTTATAAATAGCACCAAATACAGTTCGATGAAATTCATCGGGAAAATCTTCATCTGTAATAGTATATTTATCTTCAAACTCCAAAATCTGAGGATTATTATAAACACATCCAATTACCTGCATTATTGCAGTCACATCGACATACTTACTCGCCACTCTCAGCTTCCTCCTCGTCTAAAAATGCAAATAATTTTCGCTTTCTTAAATTTCTTTTTGGGGGTTCGATTTTTATAACTTTCTCTTTTGAAACAAATTCTTGAACATCTTTATCTTGATTCTTTTGATTCGCTTCCCAAATAGAATAATAATAATTAAAAGCATCTTTATAGACATAAGGAACAATACCTATGCCGCCATTTGCCTTTTCTGTTGAATTACCTTTTATCTCATAAAAGTAAACTAAAGCTTTTCTAATTCCTGAATAAGTATATTGATATTGTTCAACGTATGTATTTATTTGTTTTCTAACTCTTGGAGTTATAAAGTCTTCGCCCAATAATTTAATGATATATTGTTCTAAAGCTATTTTATCAGCTTCTTCTTGTTTTAATCGACTTTGCTCTTTACTTGCACATTCAGTATGAGCATATCTTCTTGGTGAGACTTGAACAAAAGAATATTTATCTCTATCAAATGTTTGATGACAATATATACATTTTACTTTATGTGCCAAATATTCTTACTCCTTTCTCCCAATTTTATAATAATATTATATCATTTTTAAATAAAAAAGTCAATCCAAGGATATAACTTGGATTGACTTTAAAATTATACATCTTAGCTATGCATTAACTCTTCTTCAATCTCAGTCACAATTAAGTTAATCATTTCGACCTGCTCTGGAGTTGCATCGGCAATCTTACGGCCCTTACCAAGATATTTTTCAATAATCTTAGTAATTTTAGGACCATTAGCTTCAGAAGCCTGCATCAAATCTCCAACCATAGCCTGGAATTTATTCATTAATGCATCATAATTTAATTCCTTTTTCTCAACAGGTTTTTCACGTTCATCTGTAACATACTGATTACCATGCTCAAGAGCTTCCTTATCAATAGCTTTATGAATCTCTTCTACAAGATTATCATAACTCATTGGAAACTCACTTGCGATATATTTAAAACGACCACCGCAGCTAATAGAATCATCTGGACAACGAAGTGTTAATACAGACATTTCATTCTTATTAGATTGATGAGCATATCCATAAATATCAGCCATACCCTCAATAACTTGTCTTGTTGAGTTACTAAGTGCAGGACGAATTACAATTTTTTCTGTTCCATCATCATTTGTAATTGTCTGCTCTTTGTGGTGACCGATGAAAAATACTGCGTATCCTAACTGAGTTAAACCTCTAAATACATCATTAAATTCATCTTTAAAAGCAGTCCAACCTTTTCCATAACCAAGGTCTCCAAGAGCCTCAATACCTTTTTGCTGACAAATATATTTCTGACAAAAATCAGAAGCAATATCAATAGTATCAACAACTACGGCATCAAAATTAGCCTTAACCTCTGGCTTTTTAAGCTCTCTCATAACCTGTTTCATATCTCCCCAAGAAGTAACATCCTGAGCAATTACACCAGGCAATGCGTTATATCCACGTTCAAAAGCGAGTAAAAGTGTTTTTGGCATCTGAACTGCTAAAGTTGTTTTTCCTGTTTTAGGAGCCCCATAGATATAAGTAATATATCCACTTAAATCTTTACTAACTTTATGTGGCTCAATATTTAATAAATTAATTCCCATTCTTTTCTCCTTCTTGCGGCATTGGCATCCGACCACCCGCAATTTTTATTTTAATCAATTCTTACAACATCTTTTAAAATTTCACAATTAGGATTCGCACTGTCACCATTATAAAATTCATCTTGTATATAAATATTTTCTTTTGATATAATTCCCATATCATTTATTACAATCGCATCTTTTGGATACGATTGTAATAAAATGATTAATTCAGAAACTGTCATTAGAAGTTAAAAGCGCCGCCGCCTTTTGCTGGAGTTGCAGAAGCTGGAGCAGCTGCCTGACCCCTAGAAGCTTTATACTCATCCTGACGTTTCTTAACATCAGCAAGATAAACTTCTCTATTAGCAAGAGCTTCAGTTAACTCTGCTGCAGTAATTGTGCTGGCATCGTCCCATACATATGGATCTGGAAGAGCCCAAGTAATAACCCAATCTTTTCTATTGGACTGCACCGTTCTTACATAAGGCTCACCAAATGCAGATTCCTCAGTAATTGTACGAGAAATTACTTCAGACACCTGACGACCTTTTACTTTTGTAAATACAGGTTCTTTTGCAGAAGCGCCAAGTCCTTCAAAATAAGAAATTGCTCCTGGATTAATTGCTGAAAATTCAACAGGAAGAACTGCACCTCTAAAATCAAAAATTGCACCTTTGATAATAGCTTTCTCAGGAGTATTTTGCTCTTCATTTGCATCAATAGTTCTTACATTTGTGATAAGAATATCAGCTTCAAAAGTATTTCTCATCTTTTCATCCTCATTCAAATCAGTGCAAAGATGAACAAATCCACCCTCATTTCTCTTAACAGAAACAAGCTGCTCTTCGCCATTTCTATCAGAATAAAACTCATTTAAACCAACTGCAGAATCAATACGAACTTTAGCAGCATTCTCTTTACCATGCTCCATTACAGAACCAAGCTCTCCATTGATAATCTGATTAAGAATACCAAATGTAGCATTGGAATTTCCTTTTGCAGTTGTTGCTGTTACATATGTAAAATGAACAGGTACAATATTTGTCATATCGTTATCAGTAGCAATACTAAGATTACCCATGATAAATTTAGTTCCTGGATGTTTTGAATTTGCACCAGATTCTCTTAACTGTAAGTCATGCTCATAAATAAACCCTTCGATGTGACTTCTATTCACCATACTCTTCATATTATTCTATTCTCCTTAATTATACTTATTCTTTTTATTTAATTAGTCATTAATATTAACTGTTTTTCCATTATCTGTTAAAGCATAGACAACTGGATCTGACCCAATTTTCTCAACATAGCCATCTTTAACAAGTTTCTGAATTGCACCAGATACTGTTCTTGAAGAAACAAACATTCCCTCTGCAATATCTTTTGCTTTGCCCATCGGCATATCAGAAACATGTTCCTGCATATATTTCAAAATCATTTTTCCATTATCAGTAAATAATGGTTTATCAGAAGTTCCTTTACCTTTAAAAGCCTCCCAATAAGCAATTACATCTGGGTCAATATCTGCCATATCTAAATCTGCAAATAATGAATCTATACATTCAATAAACTTTTCTTTTTTACTCATTTCTTTTAACTCGCTTTCATCTTTCATCTTATAAATATATTATAACATTTTTTTAAATAAAAATCAATATTGTTTTATTTACTTTCTGTTTTATTATTATCTATAAAAATGAAATCATCAGCATATGGTAAAGAATGGGCAAATTTAATAAAACTCTCTGTTACGAAGTCTTCACCAGCCCCAGACCATTCTGTAAGTTTGTGATGGCCTCTCTGATGGACCATAGATAAAACATTTTCATAATTCATTGTTACAGTTCTTGTTTGAAGCCAAGATTCTGGTAACCAACGAACAAGTTCTTTCCAATAGCGTTTATCTTTAGTTTTAAGATATGCTTGCCGCAAGTCTTCTAATTTTTCAATTAAACCTTCAGTAAACATATCCATATGCCAATGATCAGTAAATTCTGGATCAGTTACTGCAGATTGATCTACTCTCTCTACTGGAATGTCACTATAATAATCATCAATTTCAAAACAATCTAAAGTAATTGGTTTACTTGTAAGTTTATGCATTGTAGAAGTTGAATTAGCTGTAGTACCTACTTTATAAGTATCAAATTCCTTCCACCAAAAAAGTGGGGCTGTAATGTCAACTGTTACCATAATTTGTCTCAAAAATTTTCTATGCTCGGAACCGCCATAAATAAGAACTTTAGCAAGTCTCATATCATTTGGACCGATAAAAGCAACATTAGCTAATTGATGGTCAAAATTAATTTCAAGAATACCATTATTTAATAGCCATCTATCATATTCTTCTTGAGCCATAAGAGCTTCATTGTCTACTTCAGATGGATAATTAGGAAACTTCTTTTGAACCCACTCTTCAGCAACTTCATAATCATGCTCGTCATCATCTATATTGATAAGTCCAAAATAACTATCACTTAAATTCCAAGAATTTTTTGGATTTCTCATTCCTCTTAAAGCATTTTCAAAATTATAAACTTTTACATTTTCAAATTTCATTCTTTATTTACCTCTTGTTTTTGTATCATAACTAATTGAATATGGCTTCATATCTTCTGCTTTAATTGATAAACTTCCAGCAGTAGTTGTTACTGTTGGTGTTTTAATTTTAACATTAGTAACATCTGGATTATTTAATAAAGTTACATTGCCGTTTGTCGCAGTTGTCCAATAGTAAGGATTTGGATGATTGGGATAAGTTGGTATGGGTCTTTCTCCTTCATGATAGCCTTCCCAATAAGCTTCATTTAAAAGATCTTGAAGTTCTTTCTGCGTTAAAGTAATATAACCTTTTTGATCAGTTGTAAATACTTTAATCTTCATTTGATACTGTAAATCCTTTCAATTTAAAATGATTTTTCATTAATACATAATACGAAAATTGTTCAAGATTATCAACAAAGACCTTTTTTGCAGGGTCAGATGTATCTCCTGCGGTAATGGCTTCTTGATAACTAATAAAATTAATTCCAGTTATTCCATAAGCATAAGCTTTTTCTCTCATGTCTTGCGGACATTGACAAACAATCGGAATGTCAGCCTCTTTTGCAAGTAAAAATAATCGAGAAGTTTTTCCTGTTCCTCGTCCATCAATAATTCTATACATAACAATTTTCTCCTTTATTTAATACTATAACCAAATTCTTTTGCTTTAAAAAAATCTTGCCAATAATCTTCTCTATCATTTAATTGAGATTTTGTACATTCTTCAATGATTTCAAATGAAAAATTTTCAACTCCAACAGATTGCATAATAGGATAAAGCTTATTGCGGGTCGGAGTATCTGCGCCCAATCCTCGCTTAATATGCTGCTTCCAACGTTCAGCAATATTCGTACTCTGTCCGACATAGCACATATTATTTTGAAGATTAGTAATTTTATAAATGCCGCAATGAATTCCAGAACCCATTACTCTACCGACTAAATCGGTATAAGGTTTCTCATAATATGTTTTCCATATGACCTTATTAACAGGCTCAGGATTTCTAAAATGTGAAATAATCTTTCTTAATTCACTAATTTCATCTAAATCTTCATCTGTAAGATTTAATTTATAAAAATTACCTTTATTCTTATTTTCTTCATTGCGCTTATCATAAGCTACTGCAGCCTCTACCTTATGCCGCAAATCCTCTAATTGAGACTCTTCGCTTTGAATTTTTTCATTTAATCTCTTTATCTTTTGGATACTTTCTTGTTCTTTATCAAGATAATCTTGAACTAACTCTTTAGCGAGTTCTTCATAACTATCTTCTAAATTATGCTTAGTATCCATAAAAATTGCATGAATCTCTTCAGATTCTACATGATATTTTTGTTTATAAAAATCAAGCATTTGTTGATAATATTTCTTCGCAGTTTCTTCTGAAACCTTAAATTCTTCATCAACTTCTTGTTTTAACTTTTTATATTCTTGCAATTTTTGCTCATATTGCTCTTTTAAGTAATCCGTTCGTTGCTCCATAGCTTCCAATTCAAATTGAACGGCTTTATTTTTTTCAAGAATTTCTTTATCTTCCTTTTGAGTAGCTTTTACTTTTGGCTGCATAAACAGATATACCAGCCCAGCTCCCAATATAAGACAAAAAATTGCTATTATTGCGGTAATCATATTTTGATAAAAAAGAGATAAGGTATTACCTTATCTCTTTAATTTATATTACAAAAATAATTTAATTACTCAGCTTCATCTTCAGCATCTGGGTCGAAGCTCATGCCAGCTGGGGTAAGAGACAAGAACTTAACTGCCTTATGACTTCCATCCTCAAGCTCAACTTCTGCAGGAGTACGAACTCCAAGACCTTTTCTCTGAATAGCGGAAGTAAAGATTCCATCTACACGTTTCTTCTCAATTCCAAGTGCTTCTGCTACATCTGCTGCTGTAACCTTTGCATCTCCGATAGTCTTTAAATACTCAAATACTTTACGTGAATTTTCTTTCATTTTTGCCATAATAACAAATCTCCTTTAATTAAATAATTTTATTGTTTGTGTAATTTTTCTAAGCTCTCTTAGCTTATGTAATTATTATATCAAAAAAATATTTTTAAGTCAAGAATTATTTTTCTAAAATTTTCTGAACCATCTCATCGACGCGTTCCATTTCCTCTAAAGAGGAGAGTTTATTGGATAAAGCAATTATCATATCCATCGCATATTTTCTTTCCTTTTGATCAGTGGAATTCTGAATAGTTAATTCAGCTTTTGCGATTTGTTTAGCTAAATTCTTGATTTCTTTCTTATTCATATTTTTTTTCTATCCTTATCTTTATTACAATTTAATTATAACATTTTTTTTAAATTAAGTCAAAAACTTTTGTACGAAATTCTGTTCCGAAAGAATAGGAATCTCAAGCTTTTTGGCTGCTAAGTTTTTAGAAGATGTTGAATTTACATCGTTGTTAATAAGATACTTTACATTCTTGCTAATAGAACCTACTACTTTACCACCAGCTGACTCAATCGCAGATTGCAATGCCGCACGATTTTTAAACATGGTTAATTTACCTGTAATAACTACAATAATACCATCGAGAGTCTGTATCGCAGATTCTTCAACTTCTTCTACTTCTGGAATAGAAATATAGTTATTATAAATTCTATCTGCTTCAGAGTAATCGAACTTCCAAATAGCTAAAGTTTTACTATCTGCAAAGCCTTCAAATTGAGTGAAATCAAATTTATTATTAACCTTATCTCTAAATTCAGAATATGTTTTAATATATTTTGTGAGTTCTTTAGCTACATTGTTACCAATCAATGGAATACCAAGAGCCGCAATAAATCTATCTAAAGATACTTCTTTAGAATTTTCGATTGCATTTAAAATATTATCAACAGATTTTATCCCGAATCCTGGTTTTCTAATCCATTCATCTCTATACTGTTTTAATTCAAAAATATCTCCAATAGAATTGATCCAGCCCCAGTCAATTAATTTTTCAATAGTAGCTTTAGATACGCCTTTAATATCCAAACCCTTCTTTCCTGCAAAATGGTCTAATCGAGTAGACAATTTTCCTTCACAATTTGGATTTGGACAATAAACATTTTCTACACCAGAATCAGATTCTTTAATCTCTAAAGGTTCATCACAGCATGAGCATCTTAAAGGCATACGAATACGATATTTTGCTTCAATATGTTCTGGATGTTCCGCTTCCATAATTTGCGGAATAATCATATTCATTTTTGCTACTTTAATTTTTTGTCCTCTAAAAGGAGTTTTTAATACCTCTTTCAGAACGCTCAAATTGTGTAAACTTGCCCTTGAGATAACAGAACCATCAGCCTCAACTGGTTCAAAAACTGCTACAGGAGTATATACTCCAGTTCTACCCATACTCCATTCAATACTCTCAAGAGTGGTATCATATTCTTCGTCATAAAATTTAAAAGCATACGCCGCACGAATATGATGACCAGTCTCACCGAGGCTCTGACCATATGCAATATCATCAAAACGTCCAACTAATCCATCTATTGGATAACCAAAAGTCTCAGCTAATCCAATAAGGTATTCTTTTGCATCCCAATCAAAGCTTGGTATAAATGGAACAATAACAAAACCTAAATCTCTTGCGAGTTCAAGTCTTCTCATAAAAGAATTTTCTTCATTGAATCCTTTTACAACATTCCATACTACAAAAGTTAAGTTACGTTTTTTACATTCATTTGCATCTAAAAGTCGAATGCTTCCAGAAGCAAAATTACGAGGATTCTTATACTCGTTTGAAAACTGTTTAAAATCCTGATAAGTACAAATAACTTCACCATCAATAATTAATTCATCTTTATAATTGATAGTTTGCGGAATAGACCTTAATGTGCGAGCATTATGAAGAATATCTTCACCAATAACTCCGTTTCCACGGGTCTCCGCAGAAACAAGTTTACCATCAACATATCTTAAACTACAAGTTAATCCATCCATCTTTAGCATTCCGCAAACGTCTTTAGAAGAATTAAGATTAACGAAATAATTTAAAAATTCATTCCAATCTTTGGTCTTATCCAAAGAAAGCATTTTATGATTATGTTCAACTTTCTGTAACTCAGATTTTACTTCATAAGAAATACCATTTGTAGGAGATTCTGGAAGAACTATGCCAGATTCCTTTTCTAATTGTTTTAATTTAAAATATAAATCATCCCAAACTTTATCTGATACTTTTGGATTTCCTTCATCGTATGCTTTTGTCCAGTCATTTAAAGTTTGAATAATATCATACATTTCTTTTTCCATTATTTACAATTCTCCTTTTGGAAAAGATAAGTGGGAAATAAATCCCACTTAAATTTTTGTTACAGAAGTAATTTCACCGTTCTTAATTAACTGATTACCTGTTGCAATTCTGCTTGCAAGAGGAATATCTTTTGCAGAAATACAAATTGAACTTAATTTACCTACAACAAGAATATTATCCTCATCTGCAATTAAAGCACCTGAAATGACTGTTCCTGTTTCATCTGTCGGTTTATAAACAATTAAACCTTTTCCCGCACGCTTCTGGAGAACTAATTCATTCATTTTAATCTTCTTTCCAAGACCATTAGATGAAAAGATTGCAATATAATCAGTTTTATTACGAACTGGTAATGCCGCAACTACAAAATCATCTTTCTTTAAGGTAATTCCTTTAACACCCGCTGTTGCTCTACCAGAAGCTGAAATTTCTCCAGAATTAATCTTAATTCCCATTCCATAAGAAGTTAAAAGAATTAAATCCTCATCTTTAACAAGATTTACAGATACCAATGTATCATCTTCTTTAAGATTAATTGCAATAATTCCAGTCTTTTTCTTTGTATTTGTATATTCTTCTAATGAAGTTTTCTTTGTAATTCCATTTTTTGTTACGAATAACAAATATTTTGCATCAGTATCTCTATAAATAGAATAAATCAAGTTCGGCTCTTCATCTGTGTCCATTGCAATTAAAGATTTAATTGACTGACCTTTAGATACATTTGTACCTACTGGAATATCATTTACAAGGATACGATACATTTTTCCTTTTGTGGTAAATACCATAAGAGAATCAATAGTATTCGTGCGAATAGTCGTCTTAACAATATCACCTTGTGTTTTAACACCTTTTCCATTTCTTCTCTGTGTTCTGAAACTTGTAGATGGAATACGTTTAATTAAACCATCTTCTGTCATTACAACAACACATTTTTCTGGTTCAACATATTCAATCTCTTTTTCTTCTTTTGTGATATTTACCTGTGTGATTGTAGTTCTACGAGCATCTCCATATGAGGTTTTAATTTCTGTGAAGTTCTTTTTCATCTCTGGAACTGGATTTAAAAGAATTTGATTTAATTCAGCTTCTTTTTTAAGTAAATTATCTTTTTCGGTCTGGATTTCAACTGATTCCAAACGAGCCAATTTACTTAATTTCATATCAAGAATTGCTTTTGCCTGCGCTTCACTGAGATTATACTTATTCATTAAAGCTTCTTTTGCGGCAGCCGCACTGGCAGATTTCTTAATTAAAGTAATAATATTATCAATATCTTCAAGTGCAATTAATAATCCTTCAAGAATATGAATTCTTGCTTGCACTTTTTCAATATCAAATTTAGTTTTTCTTAAAAGAACATCTCTCTGATGTTCAATATAATTTTCCAACAGCTGTTTAATATTAAGCAGTCTTGGTTTCTTATCAACTAACGCAACCTGATTGAATGAATATGTATCTTCAAGTCGTGTAGATTTGAATAATTTTGCGATAATCGGTGCCGCGGATATTCCTTTTCCAAGTTCAATTACAAAACGTACGCCATCTCTATTAGATTCATCTCTAATAGCTGTTACGCCATTAAGTTCGCCCTCTTCACAAAGTTTATCAATTTCAATAGTTAAGGTTTCTTTAGATACTTTATAAGGAATTGAAGTGAAAACAATACTATCTCCATTTTTAGAAGATTCAATAGTATATTCACCTCTTAATCTTGCACGACCTTTTCCTGTAAGATAAGCTGTTTCTAATTCATCTTTGTTAATTAATAATCCGCCTGTTGGAAAATCTGGACCCTTAATATAATTTAAAAGTTCTCGAATATCACATTCTGGATTATCCAAAAGATGAATAGCTGCATCCATAACTTCTGATAAATTATGCGGAGCAAAAGAACAAGCCATTGCCCATGCAATTCCAGAAGTACCATTTACAATAAGATTTGGAATGCGACCTGGTAAATAAATTGGTTCCTGCTCTTCATCTGTATAAGCATTCATCCAATCTACTGTATTCTTTTTAATATCTGCGAGCATTTCCTCTCCAAGTTTGGAAAGTTTACACTCTGTATATCTATACGCTGCTGGCTCATCACCATCTCGGCTACCATTATTACCATGCCATGAAATAAGCGGATAACGCATATTCCATTCTTGAGACATCCATACTAACGCACCATAGATAGAACTATCACCATGTGGATGAAACCTACCCATTGTATCTCCGACTGGCTGAGCGCACTTAACGAATTTCTTATTATTCATAAAACCTTTATCAAACATATCATATAAAATACGTCTATTAACAGGTTTTAATCCATCCTCTGCTGAAGGTAAAGCTCGATCTGAAATGATACTCATTCCATAATCAAGTAAACTCTGTTCAATTTCATCTTTTATATTTACTTGAATAATATTCTCACTCATTAAAACTCTCCCTTATCAAATAATTCTTTATAATATTGTAATTTTACATCCATCAAACTTTCATCTATAACTTTTTCTATAAAATTATAAATTGAATCAGCACTAACTACAACATCTTCTGATGGAATATATAAATAACCTGAACCTGTCTGTAAAAGAGGATTTTGTTTATGATATTCTTCCATATATTTATCATATTCTTCTTTTGTCATAGGTTCTTTAACTGATTTAACAAATTGTAATAACTGTTTTTGTAATTGTTCTTTATTCTTATCCATATATAATATATTATCATAAAAAAATTAAATTGTCAAATAGTTACCAGATTTAATCTTGCCTGTTGCCAGATTATCAGCAAGCTCATTGAATGGATTTTTGGAATGACCTTTTACTTTTACAAAAGTTACTTCAATCATTTTAGATACTTCAAAAAAAGCCTTAACAATTTCTAAATTTTCAGGCACTTTTCCATCTCCTTTAATCCATTCATTTTTCTCCCAATTATACATCCAGTTTGAAAACGTATTAATCGCATATGCTGAATCTGAATAAATTAATACATCTTCTTTAGCTAATACTCCTTGACAGGCCGCATAAAGAATAGCTTTCATTTCCTGCTCATTATTAGTCGTATTATCTTGTCTACTGGAATATGTACTTAGAATATTTCCTTCTGAATCAATTTGTACAACTCCAAAGCCTCCTGGACCTGGGTTTGGACTAGCAGAGCCGTCTGTATAAAATATCATATTTACTCCTTTATTTCAATACCTGTGTTACATAGATCTCCAATTACCATATTATCTGGAAAACATGATTGCCATACTTTGAATTGTTCTGCAACAGTATCTATATCTAAACCATATTTATCTACATTAAAATGTAAAATAACCTTATCTCCATCTTTTATGGCAGTTACTTTTGTAATAGCTGCCATATCTGGTTTTTGAGAAAAATCTCCCGAAAACTCAATTATTCTTTTTTCTTCCATTCAGTTACCTCTTTTAAAACTGTATGTTTTTCCATTTCAATAATATCATCGTCAAAATCATAATAATCTTCTTGCATTTCGGTCAAGCCTCTGTCCCAACAGATAGAAAAATATCGTCCATTAATACAAACCATACCATTCACCATTTGATTCCATCTGCGGAGTTCACCATATGATTCATCAAATAATCCGTATTCCCATACAAGAAATTGAGTTATTGTATCATAATCATAAGCATTTGAAAAATTATGTTTAGGTTTACCTGCATCATACCATTTTAAAAATTGGGATTCAAAGTGTTCTGACTCTTCTGGTATAAATTCAAATATTTTTGCTTCCATTTAATAACCTCTTTAGCTTTTAAATATTCTTTCCAGACTTTTGGAGTTACATGTATCCAGCCATCTTCAACTCCGATAGCCAGATACATTGCATCATTATACGTCAATATTTGCTCTCCATGCATTTTCTTCGATAAATTTCTTTCTATAAACAACTGACTCACCCATTAGCCCCATAAAAGTTTTAGCAGCCTCTTCTGCATCTTCCATACAAATTTGTTTAAGAGTTCTGGTTTCTGGATTCATAACTGTTTCAGCCATTTCGGATGGGTCCATCTCGCCAAGACCCTTCATACGACCCAGCTCAAAAGATTTTTTAGCTGTCTTTCTAAACTCCTCAAGAGCCGCATCATCTTTTAAATAAGTAATCTTAGTTCCCTGAGTTACTTTATAAAGTGGAGGAACTGCCGCATAGATATATCCATCTTCAATTAATTGTGGAGCAAATTTCCAAATGAAGGTTAAGAACAATGCTCTAATATGACTACCATCAACATCCGCATCGGCTGTAATAACAATCTTACCATAACGAAGCTTATCTTTATTTACGATTACTTTTCCGTCTTTAATTTCAAGACCAAAAGCAGTAATCATACCATCAATCTCTGCATTCTTTAATGCTTTAGCAAGATCTGCCTTTAATACGTTAAGAATCTTCGGTTTACCTAATATTTCTATTAGACCTGACTATCTCTTACTCTCAGGATTTGTCAAATCCCTCATAGAGCACTCCATTTCCCCATTTAATTAGCTTCGTTTCCTATAACTAAAGTGCGTATCAATAGCACCGGTACTTCCAGTCTAACCCGGAATAGTCGATACATGATTTTAATTTACATTTTTATAAATCTGATTTTTAATTATTCTTGAAACTGTAGTTCCAGATACTCCATACTCTCTACCAAGTTTAGCAAAACTAATTTTTCCTTTTTGATATTTTTGTCTAATTTCTTTTACTTGACTTTCAGTTAATTTTGCATTAGTATGTCTCACTTGTTCTGAAGTAGGAATATTTCCAACATTTTTATAAGTATATCCAAGAATAATACGCTTAAATGTATCAAAAGAAGAATACTTATCTATATAATCTTGATATATTTCTTTTGGACTTTCGCCATTAATATATCTCTGTCTAATTGTAAGAACTTCTTCATTTGTTAATTTTGCTCTGGGATGATTTTCTCCCTTTAAAGATTGATTTAATTCTCTTGTTCGTTGTCTTTTTTGTTCAGCTTCTTCAGAATGAATATTAGGAGACCATTTTTGTCCGCCTTCAGTAGAGTTATATCCATGATGAAAAGAATTATATTTAGAAATATAATAAATTTCTTTTTCATCAAGTTCTTGTACTGAACACAATTCAAGTACTTCTACTTCAAAAGAATCTAAACCATACTTCCTTAAAGCTGAATAAAACTTAGTATTATAACAGCAATCATTTTTATTTTTATAATCATAAATATGATGAGAATTAAATCTTTCATAAATATCTTTTGCCTGTCCAATATAGCAAGCATTATTAAAAGTTGTGTAAACTCTATAAATTCCTGATTTATGTGGTAATTGTTTAATATTTTTCATATTTAGTCCTCCTTATAACTTCTACTATATATAAAAAATATTTCAACACATTTAAGCATTTTTGACCACATTCAAGATTTTGTAAATTAAAAATTTTCACACGGGATTAACTTCACCTAAACATGTTTTGACATTCATGTGTAATGGTCAGCCTTCCCCGTTAGCTTATATTATTAAAATATAAACCCCGTTGATGAAACGGTTAGAAGTGTAGAGGCAAGTTTTTATATATTCAATTAGCCCTGACTAATTTACGTTTACCTCTTACCGGGAACACAGCCTGGGTAGCTCTGTCTCTGGCTTCTTTTGTAGAACCTGCCGCAGATTTTCCTTCTACAATAAATACTTCACAAGAAGCCCTATTTCGAGAACTTGCATCTGCTAATGTACCAGGCATTACAGCACGTTTCTTAACATCTGCTTTACGAACTGTTTCTTTAGCTTTTTTAGCTTTCTCTCTTGCGGCACGTGCTAATAAAGCTTTATTAATAATTGCTTTCGCATCATTAGGATGACTATCAAGCCAAATTGCGATTTCTTTTGATACCAACTTCTGGACCATTGTACGTCCTTCACTTGAATCAAGTTTTTCTTTTGTCTGACCAGAAAAAACTGGGTCTGGCATCACAAAAGAAAGAACTAATACAAGACCTTCTTTTAACTCATCTCCTACAATATTAGAATCCTTCTCTTTAAGAAGTTTATTTTCTCTCGCATAATTATTAATTGCAGAAGTTAATGCAGTTCTAAATCCAGTAAGATGAGTTCCAGCTGTATTTGGGATTGAATTTGTATATAATTTATAAGTATCAGTATAACTATCGTTATACAGCATTGCTAATTTTACACCAATTCTATCTTCGGAAGCTTCGGCATAAAAAACAGATGTAATAGTATTTTTTTTCTTATTCAAATCTTGAATATAATCCAGAATACCATTCTGAGAAACAATTACATCTTCGGCTTTGTCTTTATATTTTAATGTAAAAGTTAATCCAGGAGAAAGATATGCTAATTCCTGAATCTGTCTTTTCAATTCTTCGTAATCAAGTGAGATTCCTTCTTTAAAAATCTCAATATCAGGATGAAAAGTAATAGTTGTTCCAGTATCCTGTCCCACATACTTTTCAACTTTAAAATCTTTTCTTTCACCTTTTTCAAATGTCATTGTTGCAATTTTACCATCTCTCTTGGAAGAAACAATAAATTTATCAGATAATGCATTTGTTGCTTTTGCACCAACACCATTCATACCACCAGATGTATTATATCCAGTTTTACCAGAACTATCAAACTTAGCTCCTGTATGAAGTTTAGTGAAAATATTCTCAAGTGTTTCTGAACCATCTGCGGCTTTTCCAAAAGGAACTCCACGTCCATCATCCATTACTGTTACAACATCATTTTCTGTTACTTCAATATTACACTTTGTACAATATCCATTCAAATATTCATCAATTACATTGGAAATAATTTCAAGAGTAATATGTCTAACTCCAGCAGGTCCAACACTACCGATATACATTCCAGCACGTAATCGAATCGCTTCAATACCTTCCAAAGTCTTTATGTCTTTTACACCATAGTTCTCAGACATATAAATCTCCTTTCAACTTTAAAATCATCATTTTTTCTTATCATATATATATTATAGCATAAAAAAATAATAAAATCAATTCTTAAAATTTTAGTTACGGTCAAAAAAAAATACCCTAAAAGAGAAAATCTTCTCTTTTAGGGTTAAAAATTAATTATCCTTCAGCTTTATCTTCGTCAATTTGACGCATCGCTGTTTCATATGTAATACCACCTGCGGTATTTTCTTTTGCGGACTTCAGTGCATAGACCGCATATCCTATGACCTCACTCACGACTGCACCTATTAATGCTACTAATGGAGTGAAATCTGGAGTTGTCATTGTAAGAGCTGTTAAATCTAAACTCTTTAAAGTTACAAAGCCAGTAAAAAGTTCTATGAGCGTACAATTTATAAACAAGAAAAGAACAAGGAGTTTTGAAGTAGATATTTTAGGAAGAAATTGTTTTTTAAATTCTTTTTTTTCTTGCTTTAATTTATATTTTCTCTCAAGAACTTCTTTTTCTCTTTGCCAACGATGTTCTTGAATAGTTATTTCACGTTCTTCTTTAGTCATAATTATTTACGTAAATATATGCTTGAAGCATATCCTGTATAAGTTACGTTCTTATACGTGAATTGAACATATAGCCATTTAACACCATTGCTAACTGAATAATATCCATAATTAGTAACTTTAGTGCCTTTTGGAATTGTTACCATAAGAGCTTTAGATGTACCTGCTCCATGGCGGATATTTAAATTAGCTGTTGTAGAATATGTACCCGCAAGAGATTTATTAAATCCTGTTGCACCATCTTTTGCAGTTACACTCTTATTATTGGATGGTTTAGTAGTTGTAGTTGTTGAAGTCTTTTTAGCTACATATGAATAATAAGTTTTTGTAGAATTAGAAGTATAAGCATAGCCGCATGAAGCTCCTGGCCATACAATCTTATACCAACCATTAGATAAAATTTCTAATACTTCTACTTTAGTTCCTTTAGAAATAGTTCCATAAGAAGAATCATTTGTACTGGAGCCACTTCTAATATTCATTTCAGCTTTTGCAGTTGCAGTACCAATTCCCTTTCCAACATAAGTTGTATTAGTTTTTGCTGGAGCTGGGCTTGGTTGTGATGAGTTAGAATTAGTTGCTAAACGTCCTTTTGTAACATTTGTTGCTGTATGATGAGCATCATTAAGTAAAATATCTCCAGGAAGTAAATAATCGTATCCAGAAAGATATTTATCTGCGGTTAAAACAGTAAATCCAGCAGCTTTAAAAGCAGCTCTCATATCGCCTGTATAAGTTGCTTTAATATTCTGTAAAGCTGGAATACCAAGTAAATATCCAACAGCTCGAATATTAGCAATTACGCCTGCGGAGCAGTCTGCTTCACATGCGATAGTAATTTGTGCAGGATCATAATTAGAAGCTTTTAAATGTGCCCAATAAGTATCTCTTTCATATTGGTCATAGCCAATTAAATCATTAAGTGCCGCGGCACAGCTTAATTCAGCCATTTTTTGACCGACTTTTGGGTTTTTTTCATATCTTAATACGCAATTCCATGGTCTATTATACCATGAACGTAAATACCATTCTCTACCAGTTTGGTCGCCAGCTCTTCCCCCATGATATCCACCATTTTCATCTGAACCAGAATTAGAAATATAGTGAACTACTGAAGAATTAATATATTTATCATAATTTGCCACGATTGAGTTTCCTCCTTTATTAGATGCATATGCATCATAATACTTCTGACCATATTTAGCTCTTGTTGTTTTTACAGATTCTCCTGTATTAGCAGGACATTCAAAACGAGTTAAAACAATATCAGAAGCTTGTCTTACGCTTGTTGCATTTTTTAAAGTTGATAAAACTGTGGAATAATTATTTTTTAATTCAGTTATAAGCCATTGTAACTGAACTAACTCGTTGCCAATAGAAGCTTGTTTCATTTTTGCTAAATCATATAATCCTGCTTTGCGACCTGGACTTGTCCATTGACAAAGTCCATATCCATACTGCTTATTAGGAAGTGGATGTAAGAAAGTTTCTCTTGAGATCTTTCCACTATCAACTGCCGCAGTATAAGTAGAATCGGTCCATGTTTGACCATGTTCCTTTAATCTATTTAAACATAAAACTTCTACTCTATTTGGAATCATACCAGATTCAGCGTAGATGTTACCCATTAATCCAGCAACACCATATGGATTATTAATTTCTTTAATTAAATAATCCCAAACATTTTTATCAATTGAAGCCATATTTGTATAAACCTCCTCTTCCAAATATCTCCTTCAAAGATTTACGTGTTTCCATTATAAATAAAAAAACCAGAAGAGAAATTAATCTCTTCTGGTCCTATATTACATTCTTTCTGCAATTTTAGCAATTTTAGAACGATGAATCATTTTTAATTCAACTTCACCATATATATCTTCGCCTCGATAAACTTTTGATACTCGTCTCATACCATTATTGTCTCCAGCAAATGCAATATCATCAACCTGTGTTTTTTCATCTCCGTCTATAATACATACACTATCTTCACCAATTCTTTGTAATGCAAGCTTCATAAGTGTTATATCAAGGTTTTGAGCTTCTGAAATATAAATCCCAGCATTCATTCCAGTAGTATCATAACCTCTAATATCAGAAAATGGAAGTAAAACAATTTGTTCTTCATCCATAAGTCTTTCTAATTCAATTCGACTGCCTATTTTACTTGCAAGGACATTTCCAATTTGTGAATCTAAAAGTTTTTCATCTTTGGTTCCTGGTAAATATCCTAACTTAGCAGAATTTTTTGTAGCAACCGTATTACAGAAAATGATAATTCTATCAATCTTACCACGTTCCAATTGGCTCATTAGGTATCCAAGAGATAAATACGTTTTACCTGAGCCCGCAGGTCCTTTTACCAGAGTTATTTTATTATTTGTAAAACTATCTGCAACAAGAGTTTGATAAATATCTCCTTTAAGAGGTTTAACTTCTCCGAACCATTTAGAATTAAAACTTCTAAATTGAGTATGGCGATATTCTGAACCTGTCCAAACTGCAGAATCAACAGGTTTTCCATCTTTATCTTTTACAATAATATATTCATTTACTTTTAAATTATAAGTATTTTCAGTAGGATTGGAATAGAAATTAGACATCATTTCATCATCCATTACAACCTCTTTATATCCACTATATTCATCTTTTGGAGGATACATAGATATAATACATTGCACTGGTAAAAATGCTGTTGCAGTAACTTTTAAAGTTAAATCATTTGTAACAAAGAAAAAATCTACTCTTTCACTTACTTTTAAATTGCTAAAATAAGAATATGCAGTTGCTAAAATCTTAATATCATTATTTATCTCAAAACCTTTTTCTGTAAATGGATAGGTGAAAAATGTTTTATATAAAATAACTTCATATCTTGCGGGATTCGCATTTAAAAAAGATAGTATTTTTCTTGCAGTATATTTAACTTCAGAATCTTTAGAAGTTGATGTTTTAATCTTCTCAAGTTCTGCCAATGTAATAGAAGATATGATGAACTTCTCTTCTGGCATAGTTTCAAAGTTATCTAATAATGCACATGTGTCATAAAATTTCATTCGTCTTCCTCTTCTTCCTCTGGTTCATTATTTTGTACTACAAAACCTATGGCATTTGTATTTTCTGGCTCAAGTTCTTCTGCCATCTTTTGGATTTGTATATTATAATTAGAAATTATCATGTTTAGTTTACCTTTGGCAACTTCTAAAGCAGTGACAATTACTATTGTTAGAGCCTCAATCACAGGAATTATTAATTCAATAAAAATTATTCCTAAGATAAAAAATATTAAGTTTTGAATCATTCGTTCCTCCTTTTTAACTCCTTATATATAATTGAAAATAGAGAGATTAAATTGAAGGTTTTTGTCCTACAGAGTCTTTCTTCTTTCTATTGGCTCTAACTCTTTGATAGAATTTTTCTTTCTCAGAAATATAATCTTTAAGACTTTGCTTTGTATTAACTAACAAATCACGAATTGTATCTAAGTCAGATTTAATCTGATGAAAATTTCTTCGTAAAGATTTATTTTCATAAGAATCTGGATTAAACTGTTTACTATACTTCATTTCATCTAATACTTTTTTTAAAGCCCTAAAAGCTGGTTTTAATTCATTATCACGTATATGAGTATAATATTTAATTTCAGCTCGCCATAAAGCAATCTGATAACCAGTTTTTTCATTCGCCATATCCATATCATCTGGATGTACACTGGCAATACCTGTAAATATATTATTTCCATCTACTAAAATACAAGTTGCAGTTTTAGTAGTATCATCCCAGTAGAACTTAGGTTCTTGTCTCATATCAAGTCCTCCTTATATTATATAAAAATATTATATCACAAAAATAAGGGAAAATCAAAAAGGGGACATTTTGCTAAAAAAAATTGGTGGGTGCGATTTTTAAGCGGCAACGACCGCTGAGGGCGCCTACGAGCCCGAATTTTCTGGAGCAAAAAAAATAGAGTCTTTTAAGACTCTATTTCATCTTCCAATCGTTTAGGTTCCCATTTTCCAAACTCATCCCAGCCCGCAAACCAATATCCTAAATTTTCTTTAGTATAAGTTTTAAAAGGGCATCCAAATCTACCAATAATCTCTCCATTTTCATCTGGTTCTCTGATAAATTTAGAATTTAAAATACAAGGACAGTTTTTCTCAACCCATTCTTTTGGAGCTGTAACGCAATAATTTAAAGACATATCAATTATTGTTTCAACTACAATAATTTTATTTTCAATTAACCATTGTTCATTTCTAAAAGTTAAATTATCAACATCTAACCAAGTATCAAATGGTTCACAATCAGGACAGTCTTCTCCTGGACTCCAATCATTAACTTCAAAATAAATAATTTCCATACTTAATCCTTTCTATAAAAAAAAGGAGAGGCTTTAAAGCCCCTCCCCAGAAATTACTCCTCAGTTGGAGCAACAACTGTATCAGCGTTAATAGTTACGCCTTTATTTGCGGCTAAGTTACCACCCATGAAACCAGCCAGAAGAGTCTTCAGGTCAATTCCAAGAGATTCACTCAGTCCTTCAGATACCTGAGTTACATTAGTCATGATGTCGCCAGCAAGCTTAGAGGTGTCTCCACCGAACATCATAATCTTATCAACATTTGTATATCCCTTACCAACAGCTTCAGCAATTGCCGGTAACTGCTCGAAGTATACTTTAAGTGCCTGTAACTGCATATCCTGTTTAGCAGCTTCACCATACTGTTTCATAGCTTCAGCTTTCTTCTGAAGACCTTCAGCCTCAGCTTCAAGTTTAGCTCTAATAGCAGCAGCTTCTGCTTCACCTTTTGCCTGGGCTGCAGCTGCATCAGCTTCACCCTGTGCTTTTACGGCTTCTGCAAGAGCTTTCTTAGCATCTGCATCTCTCTGTGCTTCTGCAAGAGCAGCTTCTGCCTGCTTTGTTCTCTCGAACAACTCAGCCTCAGATTTCTTCTGAGTCTCATACAGTTTAGCATCTGCTCTCTGCTGTGCTGCATACTTCTCAGCTTCAGCAGTTTTCTTAACTTCAGCTTCCAGAGCACGCTCTTTAATAGCAACTTCTCTTTCTTTCAGTTCAATCTGCTTTTCCTGACGAGCAATATCTGCTTCAGTAGCAGCAACGTCTCTTAACTGACGCTGTTTCTCTTCCTCAATTGCCTGTGCCGCATTAGCCTGAGCCTTTGCAGTATCAGCAGTTTTCTTGAGGTCTGCCTGTTTCATCTCAAACTCATTGTTACGAACTGCGATTTCCTCAGCTGCCTGAACTTTAGCATCATTAGATTTCTTTGCGTTGGCTGCTTCAGCAACAGCGATTTCTCTCTGTGCATCAGATTTAGCAATTGCCGCATTCTTTCTAATCTGCTCAACGTTATCAATACCTAAGTTATCAATAACGCCACCCTCATCAGAAAAGTTCTGAACATTAAAGGAAACAAGCTCAAGTCCAAATCTGGCAAGGTCAGGAACTACATTCTGCTGGACTTTCTCGCTAAACGCTTTTCTATCAGATACCATCTCAGTCAGTTTCATCTGACCAACAATCTCACGAATATTACCTTCCAGAAGGTCATTGATTCTTTCTGCAATTACTTCACGTTTAACATTTAAGAAGTTCTGAGCCGCAAGTGCAATCATTTCATCAGTTCTTCCAACCTGTACAGAAACAGTAGAATCAACTTTTACGTTGATGTATTCTGCTGTTGGAACAGCGGTACGAGTTTTTACATCAATCTGAATCGCACCAAGAGACAACTTATCGAGTTTCTCAAAGAAAGGAATCTTAATACCGGATTTACCAATCAAGATTCGAGGTTTCTTATGCGGACCAGAGATAATATAAGCTACATCAGGTGAAGACTTTACATATCCTGTCGCAAGAACTGCAATTAATACCACCGCAATAACAATTACAGGGATAAATGGAAGAATTGAACTTAAAATATTCATGTACTAACTCCTTTTTCTCTTATAATATTTATTTAATTTTCAAGGTTCAACAATGATATTCGTACTTGACCAACCAGTACTCTTTGCCGTTTTCAATGTAAAGAACAGCATGGTCATCATATGATTCTTTTACCAAATCTTTAAGCTTTTGAACAGCTTCATTTCTATCTTTATAAACTGCATTTTTATGAAAAGTTAAATTTCCATGATACCCACTTGATTCTTGCGGGTCATAAGCAAAACTGTTTAAATCTCGTAAAATTTGGGATTCTTTTGTAGAGCTATCATAACTCTTATACCCAATTAAATGGCTCATAGCATATTTTTACACTCCTCATATTTATTTTTTATATCTTCAATAACTGTATCAAGTGAAACTGGATAGCAGTTATGAGAATCAACTCCTACATGATACATAAAAAAATTATCTTCATAAAAATTAACTTGCTGATGAGTATGACCAAATAAGTTCAAAGTCATATGGTGTAATCCTGAATCATCAACATTACCTGTCAAAGTTGGATAATGACTCATATAAAAATTATATTTTCTATATTTCAAAACCGTCGAATATCCAAGACACTCAAGACCATTTTCTTTATAAAGATTAACTCTTGTATTTGTATCATGGTTTCCAATGATAAAATATTTTTTACCATTCAGCCGTTTTAAACATTCGAGTCCGTGTTCATTATCTTTCAACATTAAATCCCCTAAGATATACACTTCATCTTCCGGCCGCACTAGCTCATTCCATTTTTTAATAATTTCTTCATCATGGTCTAAGATATTCGGAAAGCCTCTTGGTTCATAAATGAACTCTTTATTATGACCAAAATGAAGATCTGAAGTAACATAAATCATTCCATATACTCCTTATCAGCATCTCCTACAATTAAAATATTTTTGTAAGTATATTTTTCATCATAAGTTGGTTTTTCAAAAGTATAAAACATTCTTCTAATTGTTCCTCTTGGAACATAAGCACGTCCCATATCCTTCCGATTTTCATTCTGAGCAAGAATCTGAGTAAGTGGTAAATTAAATACAATAGGAATAATATCTACTCCATTTAAATCAAGCCTATCAAGAACTCGATTTCTTGCTTTTTCACTCAAATGAGTTGCATCAGCAAAAACAGCAATATCTCCTTCAGTTTCATTCAGAGCATTTTTAATTCGATTACAAAATTCATCGAATACATCATCCTCATATTTGAAAATGTTTTTATCATTTTCATTTAAAAATTCAGCTCTTACTTCATCTCTTGACACATGTACACACTTGTAAGTTGCTTGTGCCATTTCTTTCTTGACGTAAGTCGTTTTACCAGAACCTGCTGGTCCACAAAGTAAAAATAAAATTTTATGTTTCATAAATTTAATTCCTCTATCTTTCTTATTCCAGCATGAATTTCTCTATGACAATTTGAACAAACGACAATACATTTATCAAGTTCTTTTTTAGCTTCATCCCAAGTAAAAGAAATACTTCTATCTGAAATAATAAAATCTTTTTCTTTTGGATCAATATGATGAAATTCTAATGCTTCTTTACATTTATCATAACCACAACAAGAACATTTATTACCTTTATATTCTAAAGCCCAATCCTTTATTTTTGATCTAATCATAGAGCTACCATAATTAGCTTCAGGAACACAATCATAACAATATTGACGTGTTTTAGCTTGTTTTTTAGGATAAAAGATTTTTTTACATTTCGCACAAGTTTTTGGTTTTGAACTTACCATATTGTTACAACCGCCAACTTTAACTTGATACAATGCATCAGTTCTAATAGACTTATGAGTTCCACATCCGCAATCACATTCACAATCCCAATAAACTTTTCCAGTTTCATTAGTTTTTTCAATATCTTGAGCCACTACAATCCAATGTCCATAATGATCTCCAACTCTATTTTTTATTTTTGCCATTTTAATACGCTCCTTTTTTATTTTTCTTTACTATATATGAAAAATAAAATATTCGCCAAAATGACTTTTACCCAGCATTAACCACTTTGGGTTCTATTATTTTTTCAGACCGCACATAAGAAAGAGAATCTTGTGCTTCATCTTTATACACCCCATTTTCAAAATTTTCTTTAAATTCAAGAACATCTTCATATGATTTACATTCAATATGATTTACTTCTTGTTTACAAAATACACAGTACATTTTCTTTCTGTGAAATCTACCATGCTGATGACTATTGCGTCTCGGTAGGCTCATATTTTTATGACCACAATTCATACAATAGAAATCATTGATTATCATTTTACTGTTTCTTCGTCCCATCGGTATCAATTCCTTTTTCTTATTTATTATGTATATATTATATAATATTTTTTATAAAATATCAATTAAGATATTTTATTCAGTTAAGGAAAAGACTTTTTAAAAATCTTTTCCTTAACTTTATGTATATATTATATAATATTTTTAATAAAAAATCAATTAAATATCAATTTCCGCCTCTAAGTTAAAAGTTTCTTTTTTAATTTTTTCCCAGACTTCTTCTCTTTTTCTTTTACGGTGAAAGAAAGGTTTTACTTTCATCACCTCTGATATAATATCTATACTAATCATTGCCATTGTCATAGACCAGCATCCATCGCAAGCCCGCATATTAGCCCAATCAGAAAATTCTTCAAATGTAACATCTCTCATTTTCTTCATATCTTATCTCCTTTTTACAATTTCAAAAGGATTATCACTGTAATAATCTCCTTCGATCTGTGGAGTATATTCATTACAATGAGTAATAATAATTTTTTTAGAGAATCTCGTATCAAATTTAACTTTTTCAAAATCATTATCAATACGAGTAATTACATCACTCTTTTTCATTACTCCATATCTTAATCCGCCCTGGAAATCATTATGCACGTTAGTTTTATCAAGCATATCTGCATTAATTTCTTCTTTTTTAGCTTCTTGTTCCATTGAACCAACACCATGACGAGTTACATATGACCTTGTTACATAACAAGTATCTACTGAAATATCCTTTTTATCACCAAGAATTTCAAAAGGATAAGTAACTCCTGTGCGGGAAGTGGTATGCCAAATATTATCATAATAAAAATCAAGTCCTAATCCCTGACCATTTTCAAAAATAAAACTATCAAATTTATTATAAAGATTATTAAAAGTGATAATTTCATTCTTCTCAAGGAAAAATAATAAATCGCTTCTAAAATTACAAATTAAAGATTTTCTTCCAATAGAATTTTTATCGAAATAATCTTTATAAGTTGTAATTTTATCAAGCTGTACCCCACGTTTAAAAAGAATTACTAAACAATCATTCCAAATTTCTTCCATGTGAAGGAGATATTCTTCTTTTGTCCAACTTGCGAATTCTGCAACTGTAAAATGAGTTTTCATAGTTGAATCGCCGTATCTATCTTCAATAGCACACCAAGAGCCAAAACCGCAAGAACCATATTCTCTTTCATTATGCTGTGCCGCAATCCAGTTTTCTGTTACATGGTCAACAAGCATATCAAAAGGAGTGATTACTTTTGCTTCTGGATCAACATATCCTTTTAAATTTAAAGGAAACAAATGTTGTCCAAGTAATTCATAATATTCTTTTGTATAAGTCATAGGATGAATAAAAAAGGTTTTTGCGAAAAAGGTTGGCACTCCTTTTGCGGTTCCACTTCCAAAATGATGATACACGTGTCGTAGATTTGGAGTATAATCAACTGTATGTCCTCTCTGTGCAGTCCCATTATGGAAGATTACTACTGGTTTTAAACCTCGATTAAGAGCATCTTCGCAGAAATGATTTGTTACAAGACCTTTTCCTTCATCTCCAAAATTTGCCCCAATAACAATTTTACCTTCTTTCATGCTCTAATCCCCTTAATCTAATCTTTTATCACAGTATTTATCAACAAAAGTTTCAAAACTCATTCTAGCACAAATTACATCAAGTTCGTGAGTTGTCTCTTTTACAGAATCTTTAATTGAATAAATAATCCAATTATATTCCTGTTCAATATCTTCATCTTCTTTATTTAAACCATAAGATTCAGCTACCCAAAAAGCCATTTCATAACCAATTTCGTCTGCTTCTTCAACATCTTCTACATCTACTACTTGACAATTATAGATTCCATGTAATCCTTGATAAGTTCCTTCAGTTGCATAAATATAAACTCTCATAAAAAACACCTTCCTTAACTTTCTATATATATTATATTATATTTTTAATAAAAAATCAAAGGAGGGCTATTGCCCTCCTCATATACGTTTTAAATGTTCCAACTTACTTCAGAAGAAGCAGTATCATTATCATTGATGTCGATTTTTACAGGACCAGTTTCAAAAGCGGTTTCTGTTTCATCACCATGACTGATTACAATGTCTGTAATAATTTTTGCAAGACCGTTTAATCCAGATACAAAGTAATGGTCATCTCCTACGAGATTTTTCCAAGACTCATCGAAGTCTGAATATTTACGGCATAGCCACTCATAGGAAGTTTCCTTATCATCAATAGAAATGTGGTAAACATCAAACTTTTCAAGAACATCTCTTTTAAAATCCTCTGTCTCAACATCTCCTTGAATATGATCTCCAGTAGACTGAACTAATCCATATTTAGGAAGATAAGGATTCGGCTTCTCATCACCCATTGTGATGATGATACCTTTCTGCCCTCTATCCCAGCAGTCAAGTTTACAATGATTCAAACCCATATACCAAGCAGCTGTATAAGACTCGTAGTTATTACCACCACCGCCGCCTTCAAAATACATTTTATCAAGCTGCTCCGCAATTCTAATGTCAGATTCAAATTGAGACATTTGAATCGGAGCATCATCATAAGCAAGATCGCCAATTCCCATTACGCAGAATTCAACATCTTTAATAGAATTATCCGCATAAATATCAGTCATAATTTCATTAAGTTTCTTAGCAACCTGAACTGCGGCACCGCCCATAGAACCAGTTACATCAAGTGCCAGAATAACTGGAACTGTATGCGGATGCTCTTCAGAATCACAACATTCACGCATTACTCCTTTTGGATTAAGAGCTGCATCAAGTTTACGGGATGTATAAAACTCCTGTGCTGAAAAAGACATTGTATCAAATTCATCAAGGGAAACGCCCCTTGAACGAGATGTATAGTCACTAAATGCTTTAGTTGTCCAACTTCCTCCACCCATCAGTCTTCATCCTCCTCATCTGCTTCAATTACCGGTGCATCACCAAAGTCAAAAGCTCCATCAAACATGTTCTCAAACATATTTCCGCTGCCATTGCCCATCATCATAAACATCATAGGATTCATACCAGCCATATTCATAGAGCCACCTGTATTGTTTCCATTGAACATCTGACTCATCATCATCATGCTCATCATGGAAGACATGGAACCATTGTCCTTAGTCATATTCATAAATGGACTAAAAATCTTGCCGTAGCAGTATGTTTTACCCATAAAAACATGATGCTCTGGAACTGTTTCCTGAATAGTAGAATCTTTGTAACTGAAAGTTTTAATGGAATTTTTACCAACCTCAATTACAGCTCTTGGTTCATTATTTACAAGAATAATATCACCAACTGCAACTTTGAATGTAGGTACTACCCAAAAAGCTCCATCCATATCAAATGCGAAGTTATCGCAGTTTGTAAGCTTCATTGTTTTAACATTAAATGTTTTGTAACCATTCTGAACTTTAATAGCAATCTTACCATTAGCTCCCATCTTGCAATAACCTTTTGCTACTGGTTTGAACATTCCGTTGAACATATTACCAAAATCAAACATACTCTCTTCTTTCCTTTCCTGTTGTTCGTCTCTTGCAATAGACCAATGATCTATTACATCACTTATATTTTTTAAAGTTTCATGTAAAATATCCTCAAATTTAGGATCATCTATCCCAAAAGCTAAATTATCTTTTATCATCTCTTTAACTTTCTATATATATTATAATATATTTTTTTAAATTTATCAATTTACATATTACTTATCCTCATCATCATAACAGTAATAATGCTCATCGGGATCTTTTCTCACTGAATCCATACATCCATTAGTAACTTCAAGAGCCTGTACTGGAGTTAAATCTCCATACAAAGTCTGATACCATTTAGGATGATAATATTTAAGATATGCAGGATCACTTACACAGTCTGTATAACCTCGTGGGCATACGGGATTGTATACTCGAAACTGAGAATATTGTGGAATATCTGCATATATCGGGTTTTCTCTACATTTGATACAAAGGCTTTCTGGAGCCACACATTTATCACATCTAGTCATTTTATTAGTCCTCAAAAACGCTATTTGCGTCAAATAATACATTCTGTTCCCAAGTGTCCAAATCGATCAGTGGTAAACTTCCTGTAAAGAAGCAACCACCATCAATGTCAATTTTATGAGCCTTACCTTTTGAATCTTTACAATAAAAATATGCTCCAGGAGAAGGCTTTTTTCCACTTTTATCAATCATATATTCATAACAATAATGGCTTAAAAGTGGAACTGGTGTATGACCATGAATAAGAACAACATTATCCATTCCACCCTCTTCATCCCATTCATCATCAAAATGCTCTCTATTCCAGATAAAATCTTCATCATAATCTGGTAAACCTAACTGCGGCAAAGGAGTAAAACCAGAATGAGAAAGAATTATAACTTCTCCATTCTTATTGTCATAGCGAAGCCATTTAGGAAGCTGGTCAATAATGTCAATATACTTTTCATCACTACCATCTGTTTCCCATGCGGTAACAGTAGGTTCACCACCATTGAACATATGGATTCTTGTGCAATGCTTTACCCGCATAGATTCTGCAAACATCTGTTCATGATTGCCGCAAATTAAAGAAAAATGTTCTTTATCTTTAAGAACTTCTTTTAAAATTTTGAAGCCTTCTGGACCCCTGTCCACACAATCTCCAAGGATATAACAAAAGCTATTATCTGCATAGACAATATCTTTTACCATTTCCCATAAACCATACTGACCATGCAGGTCAGAACAACAATATACATGACTCATTCTTCACACCTCATATTTCTTATAATAATTATAGGGACGCCGCATTAACGAATCTGGAATTCGCTGTTTTGTAAAATCTTTTACAAATCCTTTATCTCTTGGATTCGGAGTTTGCGCCCAGACATCAGCATCTTCAACAATAAATTTTTCCATAATATTACAAATGTGTCCATTCATTCGCCTCTCTCTCGGAGCAACAAAATCAAAAGGATAATCTTTGTAATATCCAGTTCCCTTATCAAGACATCTTAATACTACATATAACATACCACCAGAACCATCTGAAAACATCTCCCATGCACAATCAATTTGTCGCATTTCAAAACGACCTAACCACAAGTCATCTTCTCGAATATTTTTATTGATATTTCTAACAATATGGTTAATGTTTGCCTGAGCTTTCTTTCTTAACTTATCTCTCATAAAATATCATCTCCTTAATAAGATATTACTGGAAGTCCTTCTTCTTTTAAAATAGAAAGTATTTCATCTTCTGGAATTTCATACCAGCCTGGATTCTGATACTGAAGAACTTTATATGCTAATGCTTCTAAAACATCCGCCATTTCACTTTTTTCACAAGCACCAAAATCAATCATTTTATTTTTCCTTTCTCTTTCATTTGATATATATATTATATAATAATTTTTATAAAAAATCAATGCCCTATCTTTTTGATAGGGCATTAAGTTATGAATGAATTAAATTTAAAATAATTTGTGCAAAACCACCAAAAATAAAGCCTGTTAAGTAAATATGATTAGGTTCATCAAATTTAGAGCCTAATATGGCACCAGCCGCACAAACGATTATAAATAATACGAAAAAAAGAATATTTTTAACCCAATTCTTGGAATTCAAAATTGCCATCCCTTTCCTTCATTTGTGCTGTATAAATATCTCTACTGTAAGTTCCATGAGCATATGCCGCGTCCATTGCACGTCTGTGACAAATATCACATCGACAAACTCCAGAAGTACCAATACCTGTTGGATAAAAGATATATGTATATCCGCCACCAGAACAGCCATGATAACCCTGTGCATTTCCATGAACTTCTGTATCATGCTTCTTTTTCCAATCTCGAATAGCTACACTTTCACTTTCTGTAATTGGAAAACCTCTCCACATATCAGCAAGCGCGGCATCACGTTCTTTTTTCATTTTCTGCATTTCTTCAGAAGCATATGCTTCTTTTTTAATTGTATCTAACTTTTTTTGTAGAGATTTAATTGTTTGCTGCTTATCAAGAAGATTTACCTTAATATTTTCAAGGTATTCATCGATAGTTTCTTCTCTATTTAAAATAGGAATAGACCGATGTGCTATTTTTCCTTTATCATCAAATCTCCACATATTTCCATCTGGACTATTGAACATATTAACCTCCTACTGGTTTAAAAGTTCAGTAAGAACTTTATTGATAAGTTTTCCATCTGCCTTACCTTTAAGTTTAGGCATAATATTTTTCATAACTGTGCCTTTCATTTTTGGACCAATAGGCTCAGTTACAACCTGAGAAAGCTCAATTAGCTCTTCATTAATAAAAGCTCGAATTTCATCTTCTGTCATAAGAGTTGGAGCAAATTCTTTAATTACTTCAAGTCTGTACTTATAAGATTCCAAAAGGTCAGTTCTTGCGGCAGGGCAGGTATCAATCATTTCCTGTGCAGTTTTCTGCTCTTTTAGAATTACTGCATCAACCATATCTTCTGTAATGTTATTGCGGCAATTCTTATCAATAGCTGCTTTCTTAACAGCATCTACAAGACTGGACAAAACATCTTTACGAGCCTTGTCTTTAGCTTTCATTGCAGCAACCATCTCTTTCATAATTGTATTAAGTGTCATTTTAATCTTCTCCTTTATAATATTCTTTTACAAAATCTTCTACTGGTGTAAAAGCTTTATAAGTTGACGATAAAGCAACTAATTCTTTTATTCCTACAATTCCTGGAATATTTAAAAGTTCTTTAATTGCTAATGTTTCATTTGGGAACTGCTGTCTTTCAATATGACATTCCAAATCTTCTTCATTCAAATCTGGAATAAAAACATATCTCCATGTATTAAACATTTCATCTTTTGAGATACAAAGTTTTCGATATGAATTTTTATCACCCTTTTTAGTATGTAATTCAAGAAACATTATTTTCCTAACCTCTTTTCAAAAGTTGTAATAAAATTTTCAACACTTTTCTTGGGAGATGCCGTTAAAAGAATTTCTGTGATATTTGGATATTTCCGTAAATCTCTAATTGCGTCTAATTCAGATGGAAAAGTGCATTTACAAATATGTCCTTTTGTAAGATTTACATAACGATACCGCTGGAGATTCTTATCAAAAAGAATCTCCACTTCTTGCGGTTCTTTGTCTGAATAAAAGATTTTAAAATGGAACATTAATATTTCTCCTTTCTTAAAATCCTATCCATTTTTTGTCTGCGATTATCCGTTCTGGCGGGCTTACCGCCTGGCTTCTTTTTATATGTCGGGCAAGTTTGGCAATGACCATAGAAGTCAGCCTCTTTTCCTAAGTCACAGTTTCCGTTACAAACATAATGAATACAAGCGATTTCTCTGGTTTTTGCCATAATTTTTACTCCTTTAATCCATAAAATATTTTATTGATGTTATCAAATTTAAAATAAAACAAATACCCCAACAGATTGCACAAAAAATTGAACTACCTAATTGAAAATTTGTTGTTGCTAATGAAGCTTGAACTCCAAATAAAACACAGAGCAACAAATCTAAAATTGCAATTATAAGATATCCTATTCCCATTTATTTACTCCTTTCTTACTTAAATTTCACCCATTAAGAGTGGAAACGGAGCAAAAATTCATTAGATACAGCTTTAAAGGACTGTACACCATCTTTAGAACGGAATACAAGACCTTCACGCATTCCACCATCTACTACAGATTCACCAGTAGCAATAGTAAGAAGCTCATCAACTGTATCTGGAAGAATAAAGTTTTCATCCACAATCGGTACCCAAGGAATACCATAACCAAGCATTAACTTGCTTGCCCGCTCAGAATCCCAACGACCTTCCGCAGAAGTGATAAAGTTGAATCCCATAAAATTATGTTCTTTAAGAGAATATTCTCTCTTCTGGATACCCTGACCATAAGTTTCACCCTGGAGAGTTACCCACTCAAGGTCTGGACGATTAATTAGTAACTGTCGCAAAACCGCTTCGACATTGTACTTCTCAGCCATCTCAGTATAAACATTGGTATCATAAAAACAAGCTTTATCAGGCTTATCGAATACTACATTACGAGAGCAGATGTAAAACTCAAATTTTTCTTTCTTTAAGAAACGAGTTTTAGTTCTTTTCATAGTAAAAGTAGTAGAAGTACCATCAATCTTTTCAGTTGCAACCCATGGATTTTTATTTTCAAGAATCCAGGGCATATTTTGCACACGCTCTTCATCTGTTTTAGAAACCCATGCCGGCCATCCAGTCTTTTTATCAGAAGTTTTACCGAAGAACAAGAATAAAAATTTCTTGCCCCAAGTTCTACGCATTAACCATCTGAATGGCTGATGAGAGAACAATTTTCCATGTCTCTGTGCCATCTTTTTATACTTATCAACAGAAGCTGCTTTACGAGCATTATCTTCTTCAACTGCATAAGTAACTTTTAACTTCTGAGTTAAGAAATCACCAAGTTTATAAGCATCTTTATTCCAACCAAAGTCCTCAAAGCTCATAAGTAAACCCTGAGAAATAACAGTACCTTTAAAATACTTCTGAGTTTTAATTTTAAAGTGCTTCGGTTCAAGGAACATGAATGGCTCTTCTGCTGGAACTTTAGAATCAATCTCAAAATAAACAGCTAAATCGCCTGGTTTAAACTGATCTTTACGAACCATAATATGCCAACCATTTACAATAGCTACCTCTACTCTGTCTGCTCCTTCAATTGGACGAATCTCATCAACTTTGACAACATAAGCAAGCTCTCTTTCTTTCTTCTCATTCAGCATACCTATCAATCTCCTTTATTTATTATAAATATATTATATAAAAATTTTAAAAATAAATCAATTAAGTTGTTTTTGCTAAATATCCATGATAATTTCTAATCAAATAATTCTTATTAAGAACTGCATCAAACCCAATACCATTGGCTTCTCTCCATGCAAGACGAGATAAAACATCATCTATAAACGCCTTAGTTGCAGGATGCATTGCGATAGGGTTTTTAATTTTATTCTGCCACCATTCATACTCTGCTTGATATGTAAATCCATCTCCCATATAAGCATGCCCCGCACCCAGATAATCGCAGAGTAATTCTAAGACAAATTTATCTGGCATAGGTAATGCAGTACCGCCTTTATCGAAATTATCTTGCCAGTATTCGTAGTGGTGTCGATTTCGACCTTTATGATGCTGCCAAGCTAAAGACATTCCATTCTTTTCTTTACATGCATCTATTGGAGAACGAGTACCTTGCCAATATTTTACGCCTTCCCAAAATTCAGTTGGAGAAAATTTGGATAAATCATGTGTGATTCCTTGTTTATATAAACCGATTTTAAAGCAGTATTTACCAACCCAATATTTATGTTTACATACTGTTTTTAAATGCCCAAAAAAGTTTTTAATTCTCATATTTATTCTCCTATATAATTATATTCTATTTTATGCAAAGAATGATCTTTTTTATAATAGATATAAATATATTCTACTTGCACCTTATCTCCCGCATTAATTTTATCAAAAATAGATTGAGAAACTTTTAATGTTACATTATTCTTTCCATATAAATAATATGTATGAGTTGTAACAGGAACAAGCACTTTTCCCGTCATTACTACAGAATGATGAACATCATCTTCTTTATCTACGACTACAACAGTTTTTATTTCTCTTTCTGAATAAAATTGGTCATAATATTTAATTATACCAAAAGCAATACCTGTACATGCAGCAAGGATAAGTAATAAAACTCCAACGTGTTTTACAATTTCTTTCATTCTTTCTTTTTTCCAATAATTCATTATTTAACTTCCCAACCAGCCCTTTCACAAATTTGTCTCATATTTCGAACTCCAACAGGATTCATACTATGAAATTTGAAAGTGGTAAAAATATGCCATCCCCGCAGTCTTTCACAACCTTGAAGCCAATCAAGAATTTTAATATAATCTCCACCATTCATAAAATAATCACCTGCATCATGATCAAGATTAATTTCACTAATATGAAGAATATTTTCTTCTCCAATATATTTAGAAATAATTGCTTTTGCTTCCCAAACAGTTTTAATCCAAATATAAGAATCATCTGGAGCTGGTCTTACATCATCAATCCAAAGTTTTACCATTTTATTTTACCTCAAATTTCCAATAATAGAAATTATATTGTTTCTTTGTATTATAAGATTTTTTAATTCTTTTTGCAACATTATTAATATTTACAGTTGTATTATTTCTCATGCTCTTATCATATGTTTTAATATATTCAATAGCTTCTTTTAAATTTTCAAACTTTTGTGTTTTTTCTTCACAAAAATCTTTTGTTGGACAGCAGAAAACATCAAAACGAGTATCTTCAAGCTCAATCTGATCGGTTGTAATTTCTTTATATTCCATAAAGACATTTGTATCTACTTCAGAAACTTTTTCATTTTTGCACCCCTCATAAACTTCTTTCAACATTTTTGCATCTTCTAAAGAATTATGAGTCTGAACAATTTCCTCTCCTCTAAAATATTCGCATACTTTAGCTAAATTAATTAATTTAATTAAACCAAAATGAACTTTAACTGCGGGAGCAAAATCTTTCATATCAGTATTCATATATCCAAGAATTGCTTTCGCTTTAAAATCATTCGTTTTCCGAAATGTAGCTTTAATAAAATCTGTATCACAATTCCCATAACAATAAAATTCTGGAATATCCTCACCGCAATCTTCAAAACAAAAATCAAAAAACTTATTGAATACCTCTTCTGGAGTAGGAGCTGCTTCAACCATTTCTGTTGTAATGCCTGTCAAATCTGTAATAAATTTAGAAACGTTTTTCTTTGTATTTTCCGGGGTGTGAACAAGAGAATAAAACTCTTTCCCATCTTCTCGGATACATCCAACGGAAATAATATAATTAGAAAACTGCATTGCTTCAAAATCAATAAAATATTTCATATATATCAATCCCTCTCTCTTAATCAAGTTTTACTTTTTTAGTATAAAGTTTCTTTTCTACAATTTTTCCACATTCTGGACATCTGTAAAAAGACCAGATAGAATTACAACATTCATCTTCTGTTGCGATAAAAACACAATGACATTTTGCACATCTTAAACGATAACCATATTTTTCTCCAGGTTTAAGAATTTTAATCATTTTCTTTTTATCCTTTCCTTAACTTTCTATATATATTATATTATAATTTTAATAAAAAATCAATAAAGGAAAAACTTATTCAGTTTTTCCTTTATAAAAATTAGGAGATTTTCTAAAATATTCTGGTGGTAAATAATCTGGATCGTGCCATCTTTTCCATATCTCTTCTAAATCTTCTATTGCATTATAATACTGTTCAACATGCGGGCGTTCCATCCTATCTGCATGAAAATGACCAAAAAGCCATACTCCCCAATTAATTTTATCCTTAAAGGAATCAAGCCAAACTTCCATAGAATTATCTACTGTAGATTGATCAATAACAGATAAAAATAAATCAGTTGGCTCCCAACTTAATGGACAAGTATGCGTAAAAACAAAATCAAAGTTTTTACCCGCATACATTTCCTCAATAGCTTTCATTTCTTCTTCGGTTAATTGCTCATTTGGGTACCAAGTATAATGTTTTTCAAGTCTGTACCATTTATCGACAGAATATGCTCCGCCTATAACAAGTACTTTATGCCCAAGAAAATCATAATTAGAACCATCCATGAGATAACGGATATGAGGATAACCGGGTTCAACAAAAACATAATTCACAATATCATCATCCCAAATTTTTTTAATACCTTTAACATCTTCTGGACGAGCTTCATGATTTCCCCTCACTAAATAAAACATACAACCATATTTTTCAAGCTGCATTTTGATATCATGCCGCCTTGCAGTACTCTTATAAAAATTTACACCTGCATCGCCAAGAATAATAATACCAATCTCTTCTGGATTTTGCATTTCAAGCCATGTAAAACGATCCATACAGCCATGAGTATCTCCTGTTACAAAAAATTGTTTAATCATTCTTTCCCTCCAATTCAAAAGTAAGGCTTTTCTTAACAATTTCCGCCTGAACCTCCTGAAGAAGTGCTTCAGCTTCAAGATCAATTTTATTAAATTCTGAGTCTTTTGTATATGGAACACAAATTTCATCAATATGAGCCATATGCTCACTGGCTACTACAATAGCTTCTTCTCTATTATAGAGTAAACCAGTCTTAATATCTTTTAGATACTGTGGATTACTTGGATGAAGACAATCTTTATATGGAGCACCTGCAATATATTTGTCAAGATATTCACTAATTCTTACAAGCTGATAAAGCTGTTTTGGATCATAAGAAAACTTTTTAAATGCTTCTTTTCTTTCTTCGGTCTCTTTAGTAAGAGAAAGTCTTTTTCCAAGAGCAATACCAGACATAGCTTTAACTGCACAATATGGATTGTAATGTGCAATAGCTTCATTTGCCGCAATTAGTTTATTCCATTCATTCTTATACATTGGATTGATAATTTTATAATCTGTAAAAAGAATTTCAATAAAATTTAAGTTTTGTTTGCGGAAAGTATTAAACATAAGTCTAATATCTTTAAAGTCAATATGTTCTTTATTAGCTCTAAAATGAGTTGTAGACATAGGTTGACGATTATAAATCAACTCATTTAATGTTGGAGTTGTAATCAGTTTTGTGTCAATATCAGAATTTGGTGTTTCAAGACCATAATTCTGACTGCCCTGGAGAAAAATACCTACAATATTATTTTCTGCAAAATATTGTTTAGATTCAATATAATGTTCTTGAATACCTTTCGCAGTTTTAAAAATTGTATCAATTTTAGCCATACTTTCTCACCTTCCTTAACTTTCTATATATATTATAATAAATTTTTAATAAAAAATCAAAAAAGGGAGAAAGTATTTAACTTTCTCCCTTAATCGTCAGTTGCCCATTCACCCTTTTTAACTAAATCTACAAGTTCATAATCGTGTTTTGTAGGCTCAATATAAAATTTATATTTTGCAGAAGCATATTGTGGAATATCAAAGTGATGATTTGCATTCCATACATAATCTAAGCAATCAATAATTGCTTGTTGCTTATTTCTATCACTTCCATTGGTATTTGCTGCAATATATGCAAGAACCTCTTCATCTTCACTTCCCCAATCATAAGATGGAAAAATCTGCATTTTATCATAATCTGGATTTGGTTTACAAAGAAGCCATAATCCAAAAGCAAAAACTATGAAGAAAATAAGAAGTCCAATTTTTTCTCCAACTTTTAACTTCATTTTTTTTTCTCCTTATAAGAAATAATGCAATACAGGAACATATTTATCCCGCAATTTTTCAGTTAAGGTATCTGTAAGAGACATGTGATCTTTCATATCCGCCTGTTTAACAATAAAAGCATATTCATCTTTTGAATCAAGCACTTTATGAATATAATCCTCATATTTCTCTTGAACATCTTTTGTTAAAAGAACAACAGACTTATAACTATCCTCTCCAAGAATCGTCATTAGCTCTTCTTTTGGACAATCCGTATCCTCAAGTAAATCATGTGCTAAACCAATCATATAAGCCTTAGTTTGATCCATTCTAAGAGCATCAGCCTTTACGGTCGCATATTCAGCAACCCGCAAAGCATGAGTAAGTTTCTTTTTTGGATAATATTGAGCCGCAAAGCTAAATAATCCACCCACTTTTGCAATATCATAACCCATTAATCTTCCTCCTCATGAATTCCTAAGCTAATTTCTCCAGTATAACCACAATAATACATACAGAGTCTTTTGGAACCTTTTCTATTGAAATAATACCAAGTATCCTGCTCCCAACCATTCGTATCCCAATCATCATCTCTGTCATAACCAAGTTTATCAAAAACATCCATAAACTGGCATGGACCTAGGTTTAAAAGGCTAAGTTCAACATTGCTAGTATTACCTGCTTCAAGTTCGTGAATCACCCCTCTCACAAAAGGCATTACTCTATCAATATCTTCTTCAGAAATACTATATCCTCTTCTCATTTATTCTTCTCCTACATAGATTAAATCATCAACATATTTGCGGTCTTCACCTTTTAAAATAGGCATGTTTTTATCAATAATCCAAGAGCCAAAAGCTTTAATGCATGCAGTACCTCTTTTACAAGAAACGGGAAAATCATTCCAGTTAATACCTCTTTTTAGCATTAGCATATCTTGAATCATATTACACGTTTTATCTTGAAGCTCATTATGAGAAAAACAAGCCTGTCCAACCATCTGAATACTATTTCTCGTTGCGTCAAGCTGTCTCCAATAGATAAGATTAGTTACTTCTTCTTTTGGAATACTAAAACATCTTGAATCAAAGCAAGCTCCTTTATTTGCGGCAATAAGATAAGTATTAGCCTGAATTCCGTTTCCTTTTTCATAAGGATGCTCACCAGCATTATATTTCTCTACATTTTCTGCAAAATATTTATTAAACACCATTGTTGCCATAGAGGCTGATACAGAAGCCATTTTTTGAACTTCATAATCAAACCAAGCATCTGATGTCAATTTCTGATAATCAATTAAAATTAATGTAATTTCATCTGATTGAGTATATCCAAAAACACAACCTTGAATATTGCGACAAAGATATTGTGTTGTCCGTTGCATTGCATCCATTAAAACAGGGTCAAATGGTTTTTGAAATCCTCTTGTAAAAGTATGAAAAGCTTTACCATCAATTCTGATAGCTACTGGAGTTCGCCGCATTAATTGCGTTTTAGGAATATTTTCATAAAAAGTTTTCATACGAGTGCCTAAATCATCTCTTACTGGCATTTATCTACCTCTTTCTTTCCACTTCTTTAAAGTTTCTATACATTTATCATAATAATCATACTCACTTTGTCTTATAGTCCCTTTATGCCATAAAATTTGATATGGTTTTAAATGCCCGCAAGCCCAAAAATCATAAGTATATTCACCGTCATGCCACATTAAATGTGGACAAAATACTTCATTAAGTCTTGCAGGAATATATTTTATTTTTACTTTTATAGGATGTCTAATCTTAGCTTTAATAGCTTCGATTAGACAATTACTATAAAAAGATTTAGATATATACATCATATCTTTGGACACCACTCTGGAATTAAAGTATAATTTCTCAAATGCCAATCATCTCCAGCTACCAATTTATCATGACCTTTTTCATCTTTAATAAGTTGACAATAACATCCCTCCTCATGATCCCAAGAATCTGGAGTATAAATAGGACGTACATCATGGTCTGGACAATCCAAACAATTTGTAATTGTAATTGTAAAAGAATTCATATTAAGCCTCCTCTAACAATTCATTAAATACCTCCGAAAAAGCATCATAATTAGTTGAATCTGCATTGATAACAGGAATAGCAAAAATAACCTGTTTAAATTCTGTCGCATATTCAGTAATTAACAGATTTAAAAAAATATTTGCTACTTCATTTGCATCCTGTCCAAACACACCACATCCATAAGCTCCAAGAATAAGAGTATCAACTCTATTTTGTCTTGCAACTTCAAGAACAAAATGAATTCGAGATTCAAGAACTTCACTGTTCTCAGCTCTATCTACGTTGCAGTACCTTGCAGCGGCAGTAAAATTAGGTGCGGCACAAGTAATTACGTCACAATATTTTTCAATACCAGAATGCTCAAATCTAACATTTGGAGAATAAATTGCTCTATTCTCATAAAGAGCTTTATTCTTATGTTTTTCATTCCATTCATAATAATTAGGTACTTGACTTAATACATTATAAAGGAATGATTCATGACAAAGACATTCTTCCTGAGCACGAGAACCCCTAATGAACATTCCGCCTGGATTTTTATAAGAAGCAAAATTTAAAACCGCGACTTTGCCATCTGTCATTTTACAAGCGGTAATTGCTTCAACGCTTCCAACGGCATCAAGAATAATATCTGCTTCTTCTTTTAGTTCTCTTGCGGGCACCGTTGCTTTAAAATTTTTGCTGTAAATTTTACTATTTATTACACTTTCCGCGATTTCACTGGCAAACTGTTCATTCATCTGCTTAATATGCTCTTGTGCAATATTAGCTCTTTGACTTTTATTTGCCCAATAATAACTAATATCTTTCATAATTTTATCCTCTTTCTTACTTTCTATATATATTATATAATAATTTTTATAGAAAAACAAATATAGGACATTTTACTTCAAAAAATAGTAAACGGCTTTTGGAATTTAAGATTACGGAATCCAGGTTTGTCGCCGGCCGGAAGTTCTGTTAATTGCCATATGAGCACAAAAAAAAGGGAAGGTCATTATATATAACCTTCCCATAAAATTATTGCTTTACTAATTTTTCTAAAAGTCCATCTTCTGCGTTTTTAATAACGCCATCTACATATGTACCAATAACCTTAGAAACATCTAATTTTCTTTCTATATATTCTTCAGTTGAACTTTTTGCAGTAGAGCCGTCTGTTCCAAAATAAAGATTTGTAATAGAGCCTCCTGAAATATTACACTGCATTGCATTAAGAGTTCCGCTTACATCTGAAGCAGTTTCCCCTCCTAAATATGCTTTTTCAATAGTACCATCTTTAATATTATAAATTACATCTCCAACAGAACCTCTGTTTGTAGATTGTAATATTTGAATAGTACCACCATTCATATTTAAAGTTCCTGCATTTGTATTTCCATTAGAACCGCCAACAGTAACATAATAAAACGCTCCGTCATTGATATTTAATTCAACATTTGTTTCAACATTAGAATCTGCACCAATTCCTCCGCCATAAACACATGATTGAACTATTCCACCATTAATAGTCATTTTAACATTATAGACTGTATTTGGAAACATTTTTCCGTAATAATCACACCAAGCTGCGCCAGCACCATTTATATTTTTAACAATACCACCATTAATAATAATTTCTGCGGTATCAACAGTTCCACCAGCTTCATTACCACCTTGAATATTTGCTACTGAGCCGCTATTTACAGTAATTTTAGTATGCGGAAAATGTAGTGGTGTAGAAATAGAAATACCCCCACCGCAAACATTTATTTTAGATCCATCAGGAAAAATTTGTTCTCCACCAATCCATTTAATTTTAATAGCTTCTTCTGCCGAATTGTCTTTTTCAATTATTATTGGATGTCCAAGAGCAAAGAAAATATTCATTTCTTCATCATAATATGGAGACATACTATTTATAATGATTTTATCTTCTTTTAAATCATTTTCCATCGTAGTTTTATCATAAGAAACAATCTTATTAATTTTTTCTACTAATTTAGAATCATCATATGCTTCTGGAATTGTAATATTTTTTTTAATCCAATTTGCTAAATCTGCGGTCTTAGTATAAGATTTTAATTGAGATTCTAATTCACTGTCAGTTACGATTGCTTCTGGATTTTCTAAAAAATAATTTTGTACTGCTTGTGCGATATCTTCCGCAGAAACTGAATCAGAATTTGAATTAGAACTTTGGATTTTCCATTTATTTTCACCATTTAGTATATATTTTGAATTGTTTTCAATACAAAAAGCAGTTGAACCCATTTTTATATTTTTTGTAGATAATTCATTTAATTCTTTAACATTATCTACAACAAAATCAGAAATACCATATTGAGTATTTCCATTTTGAGATATAACTCCAATCATAAAAATCTTTTCCTCCTTTATAATTTTAAAGGTTTTACCTTTATTATAAATAAAGTTAAAATAATATATTTTATTTATTTTTGTCCTAAATAAAAAAGGAGTGAGATTTATTCTCACTCCTTGAATCTATTTATCTTATTTAATACAAGCATAACGCTCTGTATTAAGTTTTTCCATCATGAGGTCATATCCATCTTTACCAGAAAGAATTGTTTCGACCATATTCATACTAAATCCAGATACATAAGAGAATCTTCCGCCAAGGGCTGGAATGTTATTCTGTCTTGCATCAAGATTCCAGAAGATTACTCTTGGAAGCTCGTAGCCATAAGACTGCCACTTCTGAGCAATTTTCTCAAGCAGAGTATTGATCTCACCAACACCACCGGTAATACGGTTTCCATAACTCCAACGCTCTCTGGAAGGACGTCCAAAAGACATACATCCATTAAACTCCATATCAGAAAAGATATAAAGAGTTTTTGGCATTTCAGAAGCAGGAACTCCATTCTGAAGAGCAACTTTTAACATAAGGTCAAAGGTTGCCTCAATGTTTGTACTTCCGCCCCAGTCAGCAGAACGTGCTCTCTGGAATTTATCATAGATATCTACTCCATCAAATCTAACAAGTTGAGGATTACTAGAAAATGTAATAAAGTGGTTCTGGAAAGGACCTTTACCACGCTCTGCGATATAAGCGCCCATAGATACTGCCGCATCCATTGGGGTACCGCTCATAGAGCCAGATACATCAACGATTGCAATTCCATTCTCCTCTCGACCATTATAGTAGTCTTTGAGGTTTGCCCAGTATTTATCCCACATTAGACGATCAGTTTCAGATGGCTTACCATAGTATCCACCATAGCCAAAAATCTGACTTGCGATATCTACTGGATTAAGAACTGCCGCATTAACAGTCTTAGTCTCATCCTTAGCGAAATCCGCATAAGTCTGTGCACCAGCTTTTGCACGCTCAATGTCATGTCTCGCGAATGCATTCTTATACTTCATACCAGCTTTGGAAGGAATTTTATCGAATTCGATTTCATCCCAACGATTCTCAGACATCAAACGCTCAAGAACGTTAATACGAGCACGCAGGATAGAAAGAGTCTTACGATACTGTTTTGCAGTCATTCCAAAATATTTACGAGTTACTTTTCCAAGTCTACGAGATTCATGAGAAGAAGTATTTTCAGACTTCAGCCATTTAGCAAGCAGAGATGGAGTTTTGCACTGTACATCAAGTGCAAGCTGGTCTTTCATGATCTTCAGAGCATCTCCCTCAAGGGCTGTTCCTACGAACACATACAGGTCATCCCAACGACCAAACTCAGGTACATGAATAAGGTTTCTACGCACTGCCTCTTTATCAACAGCAACCAGGTCTTTAATTGCTACACGGAAAAATCTACGCTCACCCTGTCCACCACGCACATCACGCAGATAAAACAGACATTTTAGAGCATAAACAGAATTCTCTCTAAAAGCATTTCTTACAAGTGTTTTTACATCATCTTCACTTCTGTTACGATATGCTCCACCAAGTGCAAACATATCAAGCAAATCAGACTGAGTTGTCTTATGAGTAATAGCACCATTCTCAGTAGTTGTGAAGTTTGTAGCTGCTTTCATTCCATTCATAAAACTATTCATAGATAAAATCTCCTTTTTCTCTTAACCTTGTTACAAGGTCGTAATTGATTTTTTTTTGTTTCTTTATTATTTATTATGTATATATTATATAATAAATTTTTTAAAAAATCAATTAAGATTTTTTAAGAGGCGGGAAGGGGACTCGAACCCCTGAATAACAGTTTTGCAGACTGCCGCCTTAACCAACTTGGCTACCCCGCCTGGAATTCTTCTATTGGATATCCATTGTCCGCAAACCACTCTTGAATTGGTCCACGTTCTGAACATTGATTTCCAAAAGCTTCATGTACAATTAAAATTACAACTGGCTCCTCTTGGAATCCTTCTCGTTCTTTAACAGCATTTCCAATAGATTCAATCCTTAAAAGAATATTTTGAAAATCTAAATGCTCTAATTGCATTCTATATGTTTTTAAAAACATACAATCACTTGCGGCATTTGCACATCCTTCTGAACCTGAACATAATCCTTCACATAAAGGACCTGGCGCAAATGGCTCTGCTCTTAAACCATTCCATACTCCATTTTTATCTTTAAATTGATAATCTTGACCTTGGTTTCTATGAAACCATTTTGGATCCCATTTAGCTGTACTGAGAGGAATCATATAAGGTTTAAAAAATCGAATTTGATAAAAATAAGATGTCATAATTTTCATATCTACTCTCCTTTTGGATAGTGTGCCAGGCGGGGCTTGAACCCGCGACACCCGGATTAAAAGTCCGGTGCTCTACCAACTGAGCTACTGGCACAAAGAAAGGGGCAAAATGCCCCTTTTTCTAGGCATAATAATCATCCTTTTTCAAAAATATGTTTTATTGTCATATAATAAAATATTTGCTTGAATTAAATCAACGATTGCTGTTTATGCCTTAATGTAAATTATAAAACCATTAAAAAAATTAAAAAGATGCTTCTTTTCACTAATACTGCTTTATATATCAAGAGCCTAGCCTATTTAGTCTACTAAGAAGCATTACATTATTAAATCTATTACATTTGAATATGTAGAAGATTTTACCCAATAATATCTACTGAAAGATATAAATTAGTTTTGCAGTTTATGGCTCTTTAAAGCGGGTAACGGGATTTGAACCCGTGACACATGCTTTCCTTCCAATGCTTATAAATTTTTCAAAACCTCCTCTGCTATATAATCTCTTGAATAACAACTTTTTGGATTAGAAGGCTTATCAATCCATAAAGTTTTTTCAGCACTACATTCAGAAACAGGAACTAAATATACTTGATTATCCCACCATGTTGCAAAGAAATCAACATCCTCTTCTGAGTAATATCGCTGTTTACATTCTCTTACATTATTTGTTGTACTCCTACAATTAAACTTAATACTAAAACCTTGAGTATTTTCATTTCTTCGAGAAGTTTTAACTTGCAAACGAATTAACTGATGATTTATATCAACAATTAAATCATATTTGCTATCTTGAGTTAATGGTTGAGATACATTGTATCCTAACGATAACAAGTAAGTCGCTACTTGTAATTCAGTAATTGTACCTTTGTACTGTGTTGATAATTCCATATATTTTTTTTAATTTATAAGTTTAGAAGGAAGGCATGAATGTTGCCAACTACACCACACCCGCATATTTAGCAAATGTTTAAAACATTTGCTATTTTTAAGAGGAAATTTAAAAAGAGGAAAGTTCTTTAACTTTCTATATTTATTATATCAAAAAATTTTATAAAAATCAAATTATTTCATTTTATACCATTTATACCATTGTCTATAAGACTCTTTTTTATCTGGATATTTACCATACTTAGTATTTTTCATCCAAGGACAGTTCATTTGATACCAATAATAATGTCTAATTTCACTCTCCCAGTATTCTTTCCAAGTTGATTTATATCCATAATCACAAACATCCCAAGTATCATAAATTTTTTTAAAATCACTTCTTGAGAGCTTTACATCTGGATGCTGTTTTAACCAAGAACGAACTGTATGATTTGCAATTCTTTTCTTAATTTTACCTTTTTTATCTCCAGACCAAGGTGTTTTTTTATAACTTCTACTCATTATCTAAATCCTCCTTTCTAAGGACTTAGAAAACTGTACCAATATGATAGAACATATTTAATTCCTCCTATTGATTTTTAGTCAATGCTGGTGGCGGGATTCGAACCCGCAAGGCCCAGAGCCAGCGGATTTTAAGTCCGCCGTGTATACCGTTCCACCACACCAGCTCAATACCTCCTGCACTCCGACAGGAGGCTTATCTTGAATAGTTTATCAAGACACTTTATTTTTCATTTGAGGGGCTCGAACCCCCTAAAAATCACTTCAAAGTACAATTTTATTAACCATTTTCTTTTAATTGCTGAAGAAGTGTCTTTCTTAACTTTATATATTTATTATAACATTTATTTTTTAAAAAATCAAATTTTTATTAAAGTGCATAATGAAGATTTTTCATTCCGGTTCTGCGAAGAGCAAGATAATCAACTTGTCTTTGTTGACGTTTTTTAAGAGCTTCCTGCTCATCATCTTCATCATAATAATTTGGCATCCAATCAAGATTAATCTTCTTGCCGTCTACAATCATACCACCTTTACCATAATCATAAATGGCATCTCCAGTTTCAAAACCAACATAAAAACTAAAACCATTTTCGTCATAGCATTCAATATTGACACTCTCTTCTTCAAATAAATCAAGATAAGCAGTTCTCTTAACATGACCACCATCTTTAAAATAAAGAATCATTGTATAACTTTCTTTCTCAAGACGAAGAATATTTAAGTCTTTAATAGCTTCTTCAAAGCTATTTCCAAGAGAAAGTTCAAAAGCAATAGCCCGCAAACAATCATAATTAAGATTAATTTTACGACTAAAAGTAACAACTTTATCAATTTCACCATACATAGATGGAGAAATTTTATCTTCAAGATAAGTTCTTACTTCTGTATCTCTTGGATATTCAAAACGAATATGGTAATGAAAACGTCCTGGTCTATTAACCAAATAATCATTTAATCCTCGTAAATCATTACAAGTAATTACAAATAACTTCTTACCTTGACTTAACCCATCAAAAAGAGTAAGCATTTCTGTTTGTGGATCTCCAATAGAATTTGAATCTTCTCTTTTTCCAGAAAAAGTTTTATCAAATTCATCAAAAAGTACAATAGTTTCTTGCTGAATAGAAGTGAGGAAATCAGCAATGCCTGGATAATAACAATTTACAATTATAAGAGGATAACCTTTTTTAATACCCTCTGCCGCAAGTAATTTCGCAAAAAGAGATTTTCCAATACCTTTATCTCCAGAGAGAATTACACCAAGATTTCTCTTAAATGATTCAAAAGAATTTAAAACTTTTTGAACTTTTTCAATATGTACTCCATAAATCTTTTCAGACATAATAATATCATCATATTTTGACAAATAAAAACCTGACTGTGGACTAAACTCTACCTGATAACTTTGAGCAGGTAAAAGATCTGAAGTTTGAACACTGTTATCATAAATTCTATATACGCTACCTGTATTTACAATTTGCATTTTTAATTCTCTCTTTCTTTATCTTATATATTTATTATAATATATTTTTTTTTAAAAATCAATTTTTTGATTTTTCTTCTTAAAAGTGATATAATAAATATATAGTGAGGAGGACTTAAAATGATTTATTTAGATAATAATGCAACTACTAAACCTTTTCCAGAAGCAATAGAAGTATTTGAAAAAGCTATATTTACGAATCCACATTCTACTCATTCAGCTGGATTATTAGCAGATAAAGAACTACAAACCGCAAAAGAAAATATTGCAAAAGATATTGATTGTAATCCAGAAGAAGTTTATTTTGTTGGAAGTCCAACAGAAGCATGTAATTGGGCAATTCAAATTTTAAGAGATAAAGAGTGTAAAATAAATTATCATAAGTATGAACATAGTGCAGTATTAAAACCTATTTTGGCATTTCCAGAAGTAGAAAATCCTAAACGAAATGGATATGTACAAATGCTTGTAAATAATATATATGGAGAAATTTATGAATTACCAATACGAGAACACAACAACGATATTATTTTTTGTGATGGAACTGCGGCAATTGGACATATTCCTTTTAGTTTTAAAAAATCAGGAATTGATATGCTAGCTTTTGGAGCACATAAATTTAACGGATTAAGAGGAATAGCTTGTTTAATAATTAAAAAAGATTTATTACCAGTGCGGTCATTGCTCTGGGGTGGCGATATAACTGGAGGTACTCCTTGTCAGGGTTTAGCTTCTGCAATGGCGTATGCTTTACATAGAAATATTGAGCATATGGATGAAAATACAAAAAAGAATAAAGAAATGCAAGATTATATTATTAATGAATTAACTACAATTCCATTTTCACGAGTTAATGGGCCTGTTGGAGATAAAAGAATTTCTAATAATGTAAATATAAGTTTTTCTTATTTATCTGGTTCAGATTTGCAAAAGTATCTTAGCGATTATAATATTTGCGTTTCAACTGGAAGTGCTTGTGATTCAAGTAGTTTTGTTGAATCAAGGGGTGGTATTTGTGTGCGCCCATTAAAAAAAGACCACAAACGAGAGCCTGAATTAGTTACAATATTTAAAGCAGGTGGAATGAATGAAGATGATGCAAAATCTTCAATTAGAATTACATTAGATGCAAATTATAATACAATGGAAGAGGTTGTAGAATTTGTAAATACTCTTAAAAATATTATTGAATTAAATAGACCTATGTAATAAAAAAAATCCAGTCTTAATAATAAGACTGGATTTTTTGTTTTTCTTTTCGTTCACGCTTATTCTTTTCAATTTTACGCATCTCTTTTAATTTTTTACATTCATGACATCCTCGATGGTCACAGTTACAGTTCCAACAATTATCTGTATCCCACCAAAACCATCTTGGCGGTTGTGGACTAGGTTTGCGAAAAATCTTTTTCTTGCTCATCCATACTCTCCCATCTGCGACGATCCATTCGGCACCAGTTACGTTTACCCGCACTATAGTGTCCTTTTGGATTTGTTTTAAATTGACCAGAACAACATTCGCATGAACAAAAAACTTTATTTTTACTATAGGCATGAAGATTTTTATACCATCCATCTTTCCATCCATATACTACCTCAGCAATATATCTTTTATGCTTTGCCTTTCTAATAGACTGTTTTCTTCTAATAGCTCTAGCATTTCTTCGCATATGAAACCTCCTATACTAAAATTAAAAATAAAAGAGGCATATGCCTCTCTTATTTAAAGTGTTTTTTCAATAGCTGCAACATTAGCGTTCGCTACATCACAAGCTTCATTTGCATCTACAAGATACTCCTGCATTTTCTTTAAATGTTTCTGAGCTACAGCTAGCTCCTGAATTGCTTCAGATACTTTACTTGCGGCTCTTTTAGCTCTTTTTTCTGCAATTTTTGCATTACAACGAGCAATAGCTAATTCTGTACCTTTCTCGACATCAAAAGTATCTCTTGGATCAGCTTTTGCGTAGCCTTTTACATTTTTACCTGCATAAGTGCTTACTGCAATAATTTTCCGCTGATTCTGATCTGTAAATACCCGATATTTTTCTTTACCAAAAGTAGTTTTCATCATTTTTTAAATCTCCTTTATCTCTTATCTTTATTATAAATATATTATATAATATTTTTTATATAAAATCAATGTAATAACCTTTTTATTTAAAAAAAATCTAAAACA